>Ga0180007_10000051_pt1 | contig 197468 bp, 159 predicted proteins | sample MM_PC_MetaG_FD_121122 | JGI IMG/M metagenome (GOLD analysis project Ga0180007, IMG submission 121122) | Groundwater microbial communities from the Aspo Hard Rock Laboratory (HRL) deep subsurface site, Sweden - MM_PC_MetaG | ecosystem: Environmental > Aquatic > Deep subsurface > Groundwater... | reverse complement strand
CGGCGGAGTCATGTTTTATGACGGAGACGGAATCGTCGCCTCTTAAAGGTCTGCAATTAGTTTTGCAGACCTTTTTCTTTTTAAAAAGACTATAGTCATTATTTATAGGAGCCTGTCCGGCGGAGTTATGTTTTATGACGGAGACGGAATCGTCGCCTCTTAAAGGTCTGCAATTAGTTTTGCAGACCTTTTTCTTTTTAAAAGGACTATAGTCATTATTTATATGAGCCTGTCCGGCGGAGTCATGTTTTATGACGGAGAAGGAATTTTAACCTCTGGAGAACCTGCACTTGTTATTACAAATTATTTTAAAAAAATAATTGCTCAATCGCACTACGATTGTTATATTGCATATGTCATCATATGTATGTTGTCATACAACTTAATATTTTATGATTTTTAACAACTCACATAATAAGTTCCTCAATTCCTCGCTGAATTTCTCACAGATCATAATGTTATACTTTCGAATTAATATACAAGCACTTTTTTTCAACTGTCGGGGTAAAAATGAAACGATTTATTTTTATGACCTTGATATCTGCTTTTTTAGCTGGAGATATATATGGTCAAAATGTTATACCAGTTCTGAGTAAGCAAAATTCAATTTATGATGCTTTATTGATTGCTAAAGATGGTGACGTCTTAGAATTAATTGATATCGGTGAATATTTATTGGATAGCCTTTTATATATTGATAAAACAATAACAATTAAAGCTTCGGAAGGTTTAAAATCTAAACCAATAATTAAATTTGATAATCTATCTATAAGTACAAGATTTTTATTTGAAATTAAGACCGGGGGAAATCTCACACTTGATGGACTTGACCTAAACGGTGCTTCCGGATCTGAAGTTCAAGCCAAATACTTAATAAAAACTGCGAGTTCAATTGTAGGTTCGTATAAATTGTTTGTAAACGACTGCATTCTGCGTGATGTTAATACCGGAGATGAGAACGGTAACTTTTTTATTGCGTACGCTGATACATATGCTGATTCTGTAATTTTTAATGATTGTTTGCTCTATAATAGCGGTAGAGAGGGAATAAGATTAAAAGAAGTAGATAATCAAGTTTATTATTTTGAAATATCAAATTCCACTATGTTTAATACCGGTCATGAAGGTATTTATGTTCAGGGGAACAATGTTATTTTTAGGGTAAATCACTGCACATTCGATAATTTGGGCTATACGCATAAGGATATGGTGAGACCTAGATTTATAACAAACTCAGTAATTAAAAACTCAATTTTTTCGAATGTTCCAGAACCTCAAACGCGCGCATTACTGATTTACGGAGCTTCAATAGTAGATTATTGCGATTTCTATAATGTCGGCGCTATCGATATACATGATACTTCAGTATTCGATTTTGGTGAAAATGTTTTATTTAACGTTGATCCGCAATACGCAGATAGGGAAAATGGAAACTTTACAATATTGGAATCCTCGCCACTGTATAACTATGCCGAAAATGGCGGTCCCATCGGCGATCCTAAAGCTGCACAAAAAAAACTTTTTATTCCTAAAATTCACAAGGTTGGCTTAGCGCACAATGAACTGTATGATTCATTGAAAGTTGCCAAAAATGGAGATGTTCTGGAACTAACTCAAAGTGGTGAATATTTATTGGATAGCCTGCTGATTATTGATAAAACAATCTCAATAGTGGCTTCTCAAGATCTTCTTTCAAAACCAATTATCAAAAATAACAATCCGAATCTTAGTACCAGATACATATTCGAAATTCAAACAGGAGGCAATTTATTTCTTAAAGGACTGGATATTGATGGAATGGCCGATACGGAAACACCTGCCAAATATCTCATCAAAACCGCAAGTTCGGTTTCAGGAAAATATAAGCTAATAGTCAATGACTGTATTCTCCGTGATGTTGTTTCCGGTTCAGATGGCAATTTTTTTAGGGCATATGGAGATACTTTTGCTGATAGTGTAAAATTTACTAATTGTGTTCTTTATAACTGCGGCAAAGAAGGAATCAGAATAAAAGATGCAGATAATACTGTAAAATACTTTGAGATTAGCAACTCCACAATGTACAATACTAAATCTGAGGCTATTTATGTTCAGGGAGACAAAGTTAAGTTTAGAATAAATCATTGTACTTTTGATAATCTCGGCTATAATAAGACAAATATGATTAGACCAAGTTATATTTTGGATGCCGAAATTAAAAACAGCATTTTTTCAAATACACCGGTGCCGCATAGCACATCAATTGTAATTTACGGATCATCAGTGATCGATTATTGTGACTTTTACAATGTTGGTTTAATTATAGTTAATGATCCGGCAAATTTTCAGATGGGTGAAAATGTATTATTTGAAGTCGACCCTCAGTATGCCGATCATGCAAATGCGGACTTCACTTTATTAGGGACCTCTGCACTATATAATATTGCTGATGATGGTAAAGCATTGGGTGATTTAAGGTGGGCAACCAATACTCCGAATACGGACTTAAATGTTATACATGTTACCGCAGCGCGAAACTCCATTTATGAAGCTCTTGTAAAAGCAAACAGCGGAGATATTATTGAGCTTACAGAAAGTGGTGACTATTTATTGGATAGTTTACTATATGTTGACAAAACAATAACTGTAAGAGCGGCTGAAGGTCTTTCAACAAAACCAGTTTTAAAAAATGTTAATCCTTTGGCAACTACAAGATTTCTTTTTGAAATTAAAACCGGCGGAAATCTCTATTTAAAAGGTTTGGATCTCGATGGTATCTCAAGCACATCTACACCAGCAAAATATTTATTAAAATCAGCTGAACAAGTTGATGGGTTATATAATTTATTTGTTGATGACTGCATTCTTCATGATGTTTATCCGGATAATTCTAACGGTAACTTTTTTAGAGGATACAGCAAAGCATTCGCTGATACAGTAATGTTTACAAATTGTATAATGTACAATAGCGGCAAAGAAGGAATAAGAATAAAAGACGCAGATAATACAGTAAAATACTTCGAGATTAGTAATTCAACGATGTATGATACAAATACTGAAGGCATTTATATTCAAGGAAATGAAGTAGTATTTAAAGTAAATCATTGTACTTTTAACAACTTAGGAAGACTTCGTGCCGAGATGATTAGACCTCGTTACGTAGTTAATGCGGAAATTAAAAACTCTATATTTTCAAATACAATTGAACCCCATAATAGAACTATTTTAATTTATGGTGCATCTGTTATAGACTATACTAATTTCTATAATGTTGGCTCTATTTCTATACACGATTCTTCAGCTTTTCGTATGGGAGCATATGTTGTATTTGATGTAGATCCTATGTATGCTGATGTGTCAACAGGGGATTTTACTCTTTTAGAAGGTTCAACTATGTATAATTCTGCCGATGATGGGGAAGCTTTAGGTGATTTAAGATGGGCTGTAAATAAACCAACTACTGCAGTGAATACTGATGAAACAATTCCAACAGAATTCAATTTGGATCAAAACTATCCAAATCCTTTTAATCCAACCACGCAAATAAAGGTGAGTATTCCATCGGCCGGAAATTATAAATTAACAGTTTATAATATTCTGGGTGAATCAGTAACTTCCTTGATCGATGGATATGAGAAAGCGGGAATTTATACTGTTGATTTTAATGCTTCGAATTTATCTTCAGGAATATATTTCTATAACTTTTCCGGGAATAATTTCTCGCAAACTAAAAAAATGTTGCTGCTTAAATAAATTTTGTTACATTAAGTTTTATGAGCCCTTATCAAATTAGATAGGGGCTTTTCTATTTTAAATTAGATTAATTCCCGCGCAGTTTATTTCTAAAATTCCGTTTTATTGTTAACTCAATTATAAAGCATATAAAGGTTGAGAGTATATGAGATACAAACATCCTGCGCACATCTAAGCAAAAAATTATTCAGCCTCACGTGTCAATGGCATTTCAATTTTAATTATTATGATGTTACTGAAATTAGCTCAACACTATTTGAAGAATTCTTCGAATTAACACAATACGATTCAGGATTTTAGAATTACTTTAAGTGTAAATATCGTTTGGACCTCCGAGATTTTAATCAGGTTATGTGGAATTAGACTATCTTGTTTTCACTTCTCTGCTTCTTCCGATACGTGAAAGGGTTCTGAGTGATTTGGATAGATACTCAGTTAGAATAAATTTCGAAATATCTTCAATATCTTCAATATCTTAGATGATCATTCCAAATAAAACTATCTTGTCGTTTTTATAAAAATAAATTTACTTATGATAATTTGATAAGAATTGATATTACTTTAGTTTTAGGGAGCTGTTTTAAACTTTACGTCATTTTATTTTGATCTTTTTATTTATAAAAAATAAATATGAAGCGAATTGGTAAATCCTCAAACTAAGGAATTAAGTAAACTGATTGAATAAAATTATTTATTAATAAAATCTATTGAATTGAAAAATGGAAGATACCACTAGAGAGAAAATCGAAATTTTATTGAAGGGACAGAGGAATTATTTTTCATCCCATCAAACTAAAAATGTGGACTTTAGAATAGAAAGTCTAACAAAGTTTAAAGCAGCCATTCTTAAATACGAATCAAAAATCAGTGATGCGCTTTATACCGATTTGAGAAAATCTTATGAAGAAGCGTATATGACTGAAATAAGCATTGTTCTACAAGAGATTGATAATCATATTAAAAATCTTAGACGCTGGGTTAAACCAAAACGCGCCAAAACTCCTATTTATCTTTTTCCTTCTTCAAGTAAAACTATTTATGAACCGCTTGGTATTGCGCTTATTTTCGCGCCCTGGAACTATCCATTTCAACTTCTTATGAATTCACTTGTCGGAGCAATATCGGCAGGTTGTTGCGTTATTCTCAAACCTTCGCCATATACTCCAACAGTTGCCAAGGTAATGGAAGAATTAATTCAATCTGCTTTCGAATCTCAATATATTGGAATTGTTCAGGGAGGCAGAAAGGTGAACGAAATACTTTTTCACCAACGATTCGATATAATCTTTTTTACAGGAAGTCCGGCTGTGGGGAGAGTTGTTATGAAGGCCGCGGCTGAAAATCTTACACCCGTTGTACTGGAATTAGGTGGAAAAAGTCCTTGTATAGTTGATGCCGACGCGAATATTGATATTGCCGCGAAACGTATAGCCTGGGGGAAAACAATCAACGCAGGGCAATCTTGTATTGCGCCCGATTACCTTTTCGCCCATCATTCAATAAAGAAAAAACTAATTGAAAAAATAGCAACAAATTTACAAAAGATGTACGGAACCAACATAAAGCTGAGTCCATATTATCCGAGAATTGTAAATCAACAAGCGGTAGAACGTTTACAAAAATTAATGCTGCATGGTAAAATAGTTTTCGGCGGTGAGGTTGATATTAATGAGAAATATTTATCACCAACGATAATTGATGATGTAAAGACCGAATTTCCTGTAATGCAGGAGGAAATATTTGGTCCAATTTTACCTGTACTCACATTCAAATATATTCAAGAAGTTCTTGACTATGTTAATGCTAACGAAAAACCATTAGCCTTTTATTATTTTGGATCAAATGCTAACGCAAAAGATGTTTTTGCAAAAACAACATCTGGCGGGGGGTGTATAAACGACACTATGCTGCATATTACAAATCACGATCTGCCATTTGGAGGAGTCGGGAATAGCGGCATGGGCAAATATCATGGACATGAAAGTTTTTTAGCTTTTAGCAATTCACGGGGTATTGTAAACTCACCTACCTGGTTGGATATCCCTTTGAAATATGCACCATTCAAAAATTTTAAGTTATTGAAAAAGTTCATCTAATTGAATGGAAAATTATTGGATGCATTTGTCCTCTTTAGTATTTTAAGTAAGTTTAATTATAGAGTTTCTCTAAAAATTGTTTTGAGTTATTGACTGTTAAAAAATTATTGTTATTTTCGGATTATTAGTTAATAATTAACCGGGGTAATGTTATGGCTGAATTACATGATTTTAGTAATCCGCGAAATCTTTACGAAAAACTTATCCGCGATGGCGAGAAATTAAATGTTGAGGTAAATGGAGATAATGTTTTTAATTTTGTTTCCAGCGCTTTTCATTTACAGCATTGGATTAAGAATTCTCCATTAATAGGTTCAGAAGTTATGAAACGAATTCTTAAAAGAATTTCGAGTGATGAAAGTATCAAATTATGTGAATCTATCGCCAGAGCTAAACAATCTTTTATGGTTGAATTGGACGAAAATGGATCCAGAATTATTGTAGGCGATTTGAGTATTGATGTTTTTGAGATGAGAAATCATATAATTAATCAATATGATAGTTACTTTAAATCAAAATAAATTTTTTAATCTGGGATAATATTGGCGAAAACGGATGCTTAATTTTTTGAAGTTCTTTTTTGGGCTATTAATTGTTGTTTTATTAATTATTGCCGGAGCTATATATTTTGAATCTTTTTTAACAAGAAAAGAAGTTGAGATAACTATCCTTAAAGTTGATGAAATGTTTACACCCGAAAATGAAAAGTACTACCTTATTCATACTAAAGATGAAATATTTGAAAATAGAAACTATTATTTGCACAATAAAGACTATGCTGATGCATTACAAAATAAATTGCTTTCAGGAAATAAATACAGAATTGTTGTAGTGGGATTTAATTTTGAATCAAACATTCCATTGTTTCTTGAACATAGAAATGTTGTGGATGTTATAGCTGAGATTAAAATTATTCGTCCAAAAGTACGTCGCTTAAATGAATTTTAAACAAGCGGAGATATTAATGCCTCAAAATGCTCCAATAATCGACTTACATCATTTTTAATCCAATTTTCGTCTTCTTCATTCAACTCTATATCTGTCACTTTTTTTATTTCATATCTAATTTGAAGTGTTACAACTTTATCTTTAAGGAAAAAATTACTGGATCTGTTAACTGATGTTTTTTGAAGAGTACCGAGGACTTTTAAATCAAAAGATTTATTCTCGAAAATTGGACTCCCTTCGAAGATTAATTTCAGATATTCCAAATCAATGTCGTCTTCCATACTATAAATCGCAGTACAATAAGTTAGCAGATCTTTTAAATCACCATTAATAATAATTCTTTTTTTCATCGTTCACCCGAAATCTCATTTTGTTAGCTTAATATAATATTCATAAAGTATATGTTAAAGAAATAAATGTGCGAATGTGATTATTTATACGACGCTCTGAACAATTAAATTTTAGGATGTTTAATAATAGAGTCCATTAAAAACAGTTTTCAAAGTTTTCTTTAAAATGGAATTTGAAACTTTTTGGAAAGCAATTCGTCTTAAAATTTGAATTCAATAATAACTTATCTTTTCGGGGGGAATGATGGGTAATTTAAGTAAACTTTTAACATTAGCATTAGTAGTTTCTCTTCTCCTTATAAATACTTCATTCGGTGGCGGTAAAAATGTGCTTGATAACAGCATAAAGTATGCCCAAATTGAAGAAAATTTACTCGCCGGACTTAATTCTGATAATTTTGGGCTTAGCATCAGTTCAGCATATATGCTTGGTGAAATTCAATCTAAAAAAGCAGTAAACCCACTGACAAGTTTATTAAGAAATAGCCAGGACGATAGAATACGTTTAGTCGCGGCTCTTTCTTTGCTTAAAATTGATACCGAAAGAAGTATTTATGTAATTCAGGACGGAGTTCGTTTTAACGATTCTGAAAAGGTCAGAAATTTATGCGAGCGTTTTTATAACGCATATCTTGTATCTAATTTCGGCGGCGAAACACCTGATAAACAAATGCTTTTCTCACACATGTTTAGTGATCAAAAGTAACTAGTATTACTTTGAGGCACGCATCCTAAACAAAAGCCGGAAATCCGGCTTTTGTTATTTATACCCACCTTAAATTTTATTTTTTAAAATGACATAAATGAAATTAGAATCTTTATTACTCAATGAGTAAAATAAATCCTATTTTTGCAGCAGTAAAAATTATGAGATTATTTGATGTTTGAACATGAAAGACAAGAGTTGGTTGATACTTTAAGGAAAAAGGGTATTAAAGATGATTTGGTTTTAAATGCTATTAATTCCATAGAAAGACATTTATTTATCCCAAATGTTATTGGTCATCATGCTTATAAGGATACTGCTTTACCGATTGGATATGGTCAAACAATATCTCAGCCATATACTGTTGCTATAATGACACAGTACTTAAAAGCTTCTAAAAACGAAAAAGTGCTTGAAATCGGAACCGGCAGCGGTTACCAGGCAGCCATATTAAACCATATGGGTATAAAAGTATACTCTATTGAACGAAATTTCGAAATTTATTCAAGAACCCAAAAATTATTCGATAAAATGAATCTTAGAGTGGTTTTAAGATGCGCTGATGGAACTCTTGGCTGGGAAGAATATGCGCCTTTTAAAGGTATTATAGTTACGGCAGGCAGTCCGGTTATTCCTGAAAATCTTAAAACTCAGTTGGCTGTTGGAGGTAAACTGGTTATTCCTGTTGGAGGCCGCAGCAGTCAGGTGATGAAAATTCTTACAAAAATCTCAAAAGATAAATATGAGATTGACGAAATATCAAATTTTACATTTGTTCCATTAGTGGGTAAACAGGGTTGGAAAGAAGGACAATAATAATAGTCGGTCCAACTTGTTCTGGGAAAACATCCGTTGCGCTGGCACTTGCGTTAAAATTTGAGACCGAAATTATCTCCGCTGATAGTCGACAGATATACAAACTCTTGAATATAGGTACTGCAAAACCGTCAGAATATGAATTAACGACTATTATGCATCATTTTATCGATTACCTTAATCCAGATGAAAATTATAACGTTAGTCGTTTTGAAAAAGAAGCTTTGATAAAAATTGAATTGCTTTCAGAACAAAACAAAATTCCAATTGTAACCGGAGGTTCAGGATTATATATAAAAGCGCTTGTTGATGGAATTGTTGACGCGGTAGATGTAGATGACGATTACCGCGAGGAACTTATTTCCATAAAGAATGAGAAGGGAATAGAGGAACTTTATACTATGTTACAAAAAGTTGATCCTGAGAGCGCAAGGACCATGTTGCCGCAAAATTGGAAAAGAATAATTAGAGCGTTGGAGGTTTTTAAATTGTCCGGGATTCCGATTTGGCAATATCACAAGGAACAGACAAGCAACAGTGACATTAAATTTTTGCAATTCGGATTGTATTTGGAACGCGAAATTCTATACGATAATATTAATGACCGTGTAGATAAAATGATAGAAAATGGATTGGTGGATGAAGTTAATTCTCTTTTGGAAAGTGGTTTATCCCCGAATTTAAATTCGTTGAATACAGTTGGCTATAAAGAGATAATCTCACATTTAAACAAAGAAATTACACTTGATAGAGCGGTTGAATTAATTAAAAGAAATACAAGAAGATACGCGAAAAGACAGATGACCTGGTTCAATAAGGACAAAAGAATTAAATGGATAAATATATCCGAATATTCAACATTAGAAAATGTGGCAGATTTTATTTATTATGAAATTGAAAATTATTGATTCAAGTAATCTATCAATTATGCTAATAAGTGTGAATTAGGTATGAAAGAAAAAATTAAAATAGCGTCAGGGCAGGGTTTTTGGGGTGATTTAATTGAAGCTCCTTTTTGGCAAGTAACTGAAGGTGAAATAGACTACTTGGTAATGGATTACCTTGCCGAAGTAACTATGTCAATTCTTCAGAAACAGAAATTAAAAAATCCTGATCTGGGTTATGCCAAAGATCTGCCCGTACTTATTGAAAGGATTTTGCCCATTTGTTTGGCGAAAAAAATTAAAGTAATCACAAATGGTGGCGGAGTTAATCCTTATTCATGCGCCAAGTCAATAGTTGAAACAGCAAAGAAAAATGGGATTTCTAATTTTAAGGTAGCTGTAGTTTCGGGTGATAATATACTGGATGATTTAGATTCGATAATTGAAGCCGGCTGTAATTTGAACAATATGGAAACCGGAGAACCTATTATTGAACATAAAGAAAAATTATTGAGCGCTAATGTTTACTTTGGCGCGGCTCCTATTGTAGAAGCGCTGAATAGCGGTGCTGATATTGTTATTACAGGACGGACTACCGATACTGGATTAACACTTGCGCCAATGATTTATGAGTTCGGCTGGTCGATGGACGATTATGATAAAATGTCCGCCGGCACAGTTGCTGGACACATTCTTGAATGCGGAGCTCAATCTACCGGTGGAAATTATTTGGGAAACTGGAAAAGTGTAGAAAATTTTTCACGTATCGGATTTCCTATTGCTGAAGCATTTCCGAATGGAGACGTAATAATTACAAAACACGAAAACCTTGGCGGGCTTGTTAATATTGAGACTGTATCAGAACAACTGTTGTATGAAATTGGCAATCCAGCAGAATATATTACACCCGATTGTGTTGCCGATTTCAGTTCTATTAGGCTTGAAGAATTAGGGAACAACCGTATTCGTGTATTTGATGTTAAGGGGAAAATAGAAACTCCTTTTTACAAGGTATCTTGTTCATATTCGAGCGGGTACTCTTCTGTGGGTACTTTGACTTATTCATGGCCCGAGGCCCTTAGTAAAGCAAGAGCAGCGGATAAAATATTAAGAGAACGGTTATCAAATCTGGATCTTAAGTTTGATGAGATAAGAACTGAGTTCGTTGGTTATAATTCTTGCCATGGACCTCTATCAAAAGAAATTGACGAAGATAATATTAATGAAATAATGTTGAGGATTGCGGTTCGGTCTGATGATTATAAAAGTGTTGAACGATTCGGCAGGGAAATAGCCCCGCTTATCTTAACCGGTCCTCCCAGCGTAACAGGTTTTGCCGGTGGAAGACCCAGACCTTCAGAGGTTGTTGCTTATTGGCCGGCCTTAATTCCAAAAGAACTTGTTACACCTAAAGTTGAAATTTTAGGATTATAAAATGAAAATAAAATTAATTGACATAGCTCACGGCAGAAGTGGAGATAAAGGGGATGCAGCTAATGTGGGTATAATTGCTTACGATGATGCAGGATACGATATAATTAAAAAACATTTGACCACTGAAAGAGTAAAAGAACATTTTAAGGGTATTTGTTTTGGCATTATAGAAAGATATGAGCTGCCAAACTTAAGAGCGTTAAATTTTATATTAAATAATACATTGGGCGGCGGTGGAACAGTTTCACTTAAACATGATGCACAGGGCAAAACCTTGGCCGCGGCTTTACTAAGAATGGAAATTGAAGTATAATTATTGAATAAAATTCGGAGTTGATATGTATGAAGATCAGATAAAAAAAATGACGGCGTTTGGGGATAGAATTCATAAATTAAGAGGTTATCTTTAACTTAGATAAAAAAGAAAATCAAATTCTTGAGCTTAGAAAAAAAACTGAAGAAAAAGATTTTTGGAGCGATCAACAAGCCGCGCAAAAAGTACTCCAGTCGATTAAAGCTCTGGAACATTGGGTTGAGATATGGAATGAACAGAAAAACAAATTTGACGACACTTTTGATTATGTAAAACTAGCCGACGCTGAAGAGGACGATTCCTTATTTGATGATATTGAGATAGAAATCAAAGCTGTAGAAGACTCTGTTGAGGACCTCGAATTTAAGAGTATGCTTAGCGGGCGTGATGATAATAGGAATTGTATTCTTACAATTCATGCCGGGGCAGGGGGCACAGAAGCGCAAGATTGGTCGGATATGCTTTTCCGAATGTATTTAAGATGGGGAGAGCAGAACGGGTATAAAATGAATCTACTTGATATTTTGGATGGTGACGGAGCCGGCATTAAAAGCGCAACTATAGAAGTAGTGGGCGAATTCGCTTTCGGCTATCTTAAAGCCGAAAATGGCGTACACAGATTGGTTAGAATTTCACCTTTTGATTCCAACAAAAGGAGACATACATCATTTTCATCAGTTTATGTAATTCCTGAAATTGACGATTCTATCGAAATTGAAATTAATCCCGCTGATTTAAAAATAGACACTTACAGAGCCGGTGGTAAAGGAGGACAAAATGTAAACAAAGTTGAAACTGCCGTAAGAATTACGCATATACCCACAGGATTAGTAGCGGCTTGTCAGAGTGAAAGATCTCAAATTCAGAATAAAACAAACGCCATGAAACTTCTAAAATCCAAAATGTATCAGGAAGAATTGAAAAAGAAAGAGGCAGAATTGGATGAAATAGAAAAAGGCAAAATGAAAATTGAGTGGGGTAGCCAAATCCGTTCTTACGTATTTCATCCATATAATATGGTTAAAGATCACAGAACTGATGTAGAAACTTCTAACACGCAGGGTGTTATGGATGGTAATTTAAATGAATTTATTAGGGCTTTTTTGTTGAAATTTTCAAATAACTAAAAATTTTGAAAAAGATAAAAACACAATCCGATTTTTTTGATAAAGTATTCGAAGTAGTTGCTGAGATACCAATCGGAAAAGTAACTACCTACGGAGCAATTGCAGAGGCATGCGGTATTAGATCATCTGCACGCACCGTTGGCTGGGCTCTTAATTCCGCTAAAAATTCTTATCTACCATGCCATAGGGTGGTGAACCGTTTCGGCGCGCTTACAGGAAAAATTCATTTTGGCAATCCTCAATTAATGCAGGATCTTCTTCAGGGTGAAGGAGTAAAATTCGATTCTGAAGGCAATGTTATACTTGCCGATCATTTATGGCTGCCCGCGAAAAGAAATAGATTTTCAAAAACTAAAAATCTCTAATATCTGTTTATATCTAAAGCAGAAACTCCCCCATTAACATTTATTGTTATCTTCTGTGCCGCGCTATCAAAATTATCCGTTTCGTAATACCCAGAATCCAATTTTGAAAAACCTTTCAAATCTTTTATAATTAAAACCATATCTCCTTTCAGACGACAACCGGCTTCTTTGGGAACGGCGATATCTAACGTGGCTGCGCCCATTTCTATGTTAACATCTGTGTTATTATACTCTTTACCGAGTTTTATTTTTGTTTTGGTTGCCCCGGTTTTAAGAGAAAGGTTCTGTACTTTGAATGGTGTTAAATCGAAATAAGCTTTTGCCGCGCCTAAATTTAAATCCAAATTCCAAATTGTATTTTCGTTTAGTTGTAATTCCAATCGGTTTCTGGTTTTATTCTTAAATGGATTAAAATCCGCTTCGTTCATCTCAACATTAATATTTGTATTATCATCATTGTTGTAAGTATTAAAAGTGTATTCACCAATATTTCCCTGAGCAATTCCTTTTATTAAACGGCTGGTTCTGTCTTTAATTGTAAACGTACCTACTCCGGCAGATAATTTAAGATCGGCAAACTTTATATTTTCGTAATAATCTTCATAAAATGTTCTAACGTCATAATCATCATTTTGCCACAATACATTGTTGCTACCGTCCACAATATTACTTACGCTTCCGTAAAGTACAGCGCCGATAAAAAAAGCTATCAATACAGTAATTATTGGTTTTACAAAGGTTTCTTTTGTTATAATGGATAAACCCCATAGAATTAATAACACTGGCCATAATTCCCAAACGAAAGACCAATCCATTATAAATATGTCATATCGTTGAAGTAGTATTAAACTTCCGATAGTCACAAATAATACGCCCCAAAAAATTTGTCCGGTTTTCATAACAATTCTTTATTTTTTAGTGAATTAAAAATTAATGCTAACCCTACTACTATCAAAACAATCGGAAAAAATTCTACAAATTCAAAAAACGGGAATAAATTATCCAATAAGAATATTACTCCCAGGCCAATTAGTATTATACCAATCATCGTTTTTCCGCCATTGGATGAAGAACCCGGCTTGAGTCCACTAAAATCATAAGATTTTTGATCTGCAGATTTATCCTGTGGTGAATCTCCTGACGAAGTTTTTGAATTCATATTAAAAGCCACTTCCCACGGTTCTTCGGGAATTATTATCCAAAGAATAATATAAAGAAGAATTCCAACTCCATTGATGAGCGCGATTACTATAAAAATTATTCTCACTAGAATAGGATCCAAATTTAGGTAATTGCCCAAACCCGCTGCTACTCCGCCGAAAACTCTTGAACGTGATCGATATAATTTTTCTTTCATTTTTAACATCCTTTAGCGATTTCGAATTTTTAGACGTTAATAAAGTGAAAAGGTTTTTGTTAAAAAAAAGAATTTAATTATATAATGTAAAGTACAAAATTATTCTTTTTTACTAATTGTTTTGCGATAACTATTTAACTTATTTATTTTACTGCGTAAAATATTATAAAAATATCGGCTTCCTATGAAAATCGCCCTTTGTCAAATGAACCCGATTATCGGGGATATTGAGGGCAATAAAAATAAAATTCTTGAAGGTTACTCAAGAGGTATTCTAGATAAAGTTGACCTCGTAATTTTCCCAGAGTTGGCCATTTGTGGCTACCCACCCTTGGACCTTGTTGAAAAGCAGGAATTTAGGAGCAAAGTGCTCACTGCTACCCGCTTTATTGCAGAAAAAACTTCTGATGTCGGAATTATTTTCGGGTCAATAATTGAAGTACAGGAAAATGTTGGTACTGGAGTTTACAATTCTGCAGTTCTGTGTTTTAATGGTAAAATTCAATTTATTCAGCATAAAACTCTTCTTCCAAATTACGATGTTTTTGATGAAGTGAGATATTTTGAATCGGCGAAAGAGAATAATGTGATTGAATTTAGGGGAGAAATTCTGGGAATTTCTGTTTGCGAGGATATTTGGAATGATGCCGATTATTGGAAACAAAGGCGATACAGCGTTGATCCTGTGCAAAAACAAGTGGATAAGGGTGCTACTATATTGATAAATATTTCAGCAAGTCCCTACGCTTACGGTCGAAGGAAAGAGAGAGGCGACATGCTTTCAGTGCTCACAAAAACAGATGGTCTTCCTCTGGCTTATGTTTGCTCTACCGGAGCTCAAACAGATCTTATATTCGATGGCGCAAGTATGTGTTTCGATAAAGATGGGAGACTGGTTAAACTGGGCGACAAATTCGCTGAAGATTATATTATTTATGATACAAAACAGTATTATCCATCTATTGAGGAAGTGGAATCTGGGTATGAGGAAGAAGTGTTACTTGCTCTTATTTACGGACTTAAAGATTATGCATATAAAACAGGATTTACGAAAGCTCTTATAGGTTTGAGCGGTGGGATAGATTCCGCATTAGTAACTTATATTGCAGTAAAAGCCTTGGGCGCGGAGAATGTACATGCTGTTATGATGCCTTCACAGTATTCCAGCGAAGGTAGTATAAAGGATTCGGAAAATCTAATTAAAAATTTGAGCATCTCATCTGACTTAATTCCTATTCAGCCGGCATTTGAAAAAGTTAAAGAGGTTCTTGCTCCAGCATTTAACGGTAAGCCGGAAGATGTAACAGAAGAAAATTTGCAAAGCAGACTGCGCGGTGTTTATTTAATGGCCTTATCCAATAAATTTGGTTATATGTTGTGTACAACAGGAAATAAATCGGAAATGGCTGTTGGTTACGCTACATTGTACGGTGATATGAACGGTGCTTTAGGCATAATTGCCGATGTTTATAAAACTCAAGTATATAATATTTGCAACTATATCAACAGGCATGAAGAAATTATTCCAGCAGAAATAATACAAAAGGCCCCTTCAGCTGAACTGAGACCCGATCAGAAAGATGAGGATAGCTTACCTCCTTACGAATTTTTGGATAAGATTTTATTTAAATATCTTGAAGAATATAAAGAGTTGAATGAAATTGTTGAGGAGTTGGGTGAACCCGAAACCGTAGAAAGGATTTTAAAGTTAGTGGACAAAAATGAATTTAAGCGCAAACAGGCCGCGCCTGCTTTAAGAGTAACAACAAAAGCGTTTGGATATGGAAGAAGGTTTCCAATTGTTCAGCGTTGGAATAGATAAAAATTTTGAGGATTGTAATGAGAAGAATATTCACAATTATTATATTAACAGTTTTATACACTTCAACACTTTTTGCTCAATTCGGAATCGATCAAAATTTGGTATCGCTCGATGCGATACTCTCACAAGCAAATACATATAAAGGATCTACTGTTAAAATTGCTGTGAAAATTAAGATTAACGAAACTTGGCATATTAATTCGCACACACCAAATGATGAATTTTTAATTCCCTCCGAATTAGTAATTCTGTCTGATAAAAATATTTCGATTTCCAATATTAAATATCCTACTCCCGAAGAAATAAAAATGGAGTTTTCAGATAAACCTGTATCTGTTTATGAGGGCGAGGTAATAATATTTGCGGATGTTAAATTTCCAATTGAAGTTGATGAAGGTCAATTAAATTTTGAAGTAATATTGAACTATCAGGCCTGCAATAACCAGTCCTGTATGCCCCCAAACTCGGTTTCCGCAATATCGACCATAGATATTGTAAATAACAATACAGCTATAATAAGTTTAAATGAAAAATTATTTTCACAAATTACTACTGCAAATTCTGAGTCACAGAAAGATAGCAACGACTCAGTTGCTTCCGCATTAGAATCGAGCGGACTTTTCTTTGGAATACTGATAGTATTTTTAGGTGGGTTAGCGCTTAACTTAACGCCTTGTGTTTACCCCTTAATCCCTATTACAATAGGGTACTTCGGAGGTCAGAGCGAGGGCAGAACTGGTAGATTATTCGTCCTCGGTGTTGTTTATGTACTTGGAATGGCTCTCACTTATTCGGTTATAGGTGTGGTTACTTCATTAAGCGGTGCGGTCTTCGGCGCTCTACTGCAAAATCCTATTGTTATTATTGCAATCGCAGTTATATTAGCCGGTCTATCTTTAAGTATGTTTGGTGTGTACGAATTTAAATTACCTGACTCTCTGGTAGCAAAAGCTGGTGGGGCAAAAACTGGTTATTTCGGTTCCTTTTTTATGGGCTTAACACTTGGGATAGTTGCGGCGCCTTGTATTGGCCCGTTTGTATTAGGACTATTAACGGTTGTTGCTGCAAAAGGTGACGTGCTATATGGATTTTTAATGTTTTTCTTTTTAGCTGTAGGATTAGGTACTCCATATCTTGTACTTGCAATGTTTTCAGGAAAAATTAAAAATTTACCACGCGCAGGATTTTGGATGGAAGGGGTTAAACATATATTCGGATTTCTGCTTTTAGGTATGGCACTCTATTTTCTTGGTCCTATTTTGCCGGCTTCAATAAATTATTTCATTCTTCCTGTATTTGCAATTTTAGCCGCGGCGTTTTTATTATTCTTCGATAAAATGGGGAATGATGTTAAAGGATTTAAAATATTTAAATTTATTTTTTCATTCTTAATTATTGGCGCGGCAGTATATGCATTATATCCAACTGAAAAAAAATCTCTGGATTGGGTATACTACAGTGATTCAGTTTATGAAACTGCGCTTCAGGAAAACAAAAAAATAATAATTGATTTTTATGCCGATTGGTGCATACCTTGCAAAGAGTTGGATGCTCTAACGTTTTCCGATGATATAGTGATAATGGAATCGAAGGATTTTGTAACTATTAAAGTTGACATGACGAAAACAATGTCCGACGAAACCGATAGAATCAGAAATAAGTTTAATATAGTTGGCATGCCTACTGTATTACTTATTGATTCCAAAGGTGAGGAAATTGAAAGGATAACTGGTTTTGTCGATGCCGAAGTCTTCTTAAGATTGATGCGGAAGATTCAGTAACATTAATGGGTATAATCTTCGCAAATATTTATATATTTTATTACATAAATAAAAATTGAACATTTTACGAGTTGTAGATATAAAATTGTTAGGAAAAAATTCTATAAATAAACAAAATCAGCTTTGCCGATTGAAAAATTCAATTAGTAATAGGCAGGTTTTTTTGAATAAAAATATATCAATTTAATAATAAGAGATATAATATGGCCAAATTAGTTCAAATACTAGAAGATGTAACAGTTCGTTTTGCCGGTGATTCCGGTGATGGTATGCAGTTAACCGGATCACAATTTACTGACACAACTGCAATAGTTGGTAACGATTTAAGTACGTTGCCAGATTTTCCCGCAGAAATTCGCGCTCCCGCCGGATCGTTAGCCGGTGTAAGCGGTTTCCAACTACATTTTAGCAGCAGCGATATTCAAACTCCTGGCGATAGCCCCGATGTACTGGTTGCAATGAATCCTGCCGCACTTAAAGTAAATCTTAAAGATCTTAAACCGAATGCGACTATAATTGTAAATACAAATTCATTTGAAACCAAAAATCTAAGACTTGCCAAATATGACTCAAATCCGCTTGAAGACGGTTCACTTGAAGGCTACAATGTATTATCATTACCTCTAACAATGCTTACAATGAATACATTGGAGGACTCTAAACTTTCAAATAAAGAAAAAGAAAAGTGTAAAAACTTTTTTGCTCTCGGTCTTATGTATTGGATGTACAACCGGCCAATAGAAATTACTTCGAAATGGTTGGAGACAAAATTTAAGAATAAACCCGAGATAATGGAAGCCAACCAGAAAGTATTAAAAGCCGGTTATTATTATGGTGAAACAACAGAGATTTTTACAACCCGCTTTGAAGTTAAACCAGCTCATCTTCCAAAAGGAAAATACAGAAATATTTCCGGCAATGAAGCTACCGCTCTCGGTTTTGTTGCTGCATCTTTACGCAGCGGAATAGATCTGTTTCTTGGTTCCTATCCAATTACTCCTGCTTCAGAAATTTTACAAGAATTAAGCAAATATAAAAACTATAATGTAATAGCATTTCAGGCTGAGGATGAAATTGCAGGTATAACTTCAGCTATCGGCGCAGCTTTTGCTGGTAAACTTGCTATTACAAGCACATCGGGACCAGGATTATCACTTAAGGGCGAAGCACTTGGTTTAGCAATAATAACTGAACTTCCTTTGGTTGTTATAGATGTTCAGCGTGGAGGTCCATCCACAGGTTTACCTACTAAAACGGAACAAGCAGACTTGTTTCAAGCTATGTATGGCAGACATGGTGAGGCTCCGCTGGTGGTTCTGGCGGCTCAAAGTCCTGCAGATTGTTTCACTATGGCTATTGAGGCATCCCGAATTGCTTTAACTGCTATGACGCCCGTAATACTTCTTACAGACGGTTACTTAGCTTTTGGTTCCGAACCATTAAAAATACCGGATTTTGATAAGTTGCCGGAGATTAAGGTTAGTTATAGAAAAGAAGCCGAAGATTTTTTTCCGTATTTAAGGGATGAAAATTTAGTTCGCCCGTGGGCAATTCCAGGTACTCCCGGACTTGAACACAGAATTGGTGGATTGGAGAAAAAAGCTATTTACGGTAACATAAGCTATGAACCGGCTAATCACGAATTGATGATTAATATTAGAGAAGAGAAAGTTAAGAAGGTTCAAAATATTATCCCTGAAATCCAATTAAAAGGGGATGAGGACGGCGATATACTTGTTTTAAGTTGGGGAAGTACATACGGAGCTATCAGGGAAAGTATAAGAAATCTTCGTGCGAAAGGTTATAAAATTGCTCACGCACATTTGAAATATTTAAATCCATTCCCGAAAAATCTGGAAGAATTACTCAATAAATTCGATAAAGTTCTTATCCCTGAATTGAATACCGGGCAATTGGCCGCAATTATAAAAAGTACATTCTTAAAGGATGTTATTCAATACAATAAATATCAGGGACAGCCATTTAAAGTTGCTGAAATAGAAAATAAAATAATAGAGCTTTTGGGAGGCAATAATGTCGAATAATATAAATGAAGTACCAGTTGCTAAATTAACTGCAAAAGATTTCTCATCGGATATTGATGTTAAATGGTGTCCGGGTTGCGGCGATTATTCAATACTGGCTCAGGTTCAACGAACCTCACCCGATTTCGGCGAGAAAATTGAGAATATAGTTTGGGTATCCGGTATAGGGTGTTCAAGCAGATTTCCTTACTATATGAATACTTATGGAATTCATAGTATTCATGGAAGAGCTGCAGCTGTTGCCACAGGAGTTAAATTAGCAAATCCTAAGCTTCAGGTTTGGGTTGCTACAGGTGATGGAGATTCTTTGAGTATAGGCGGTAATCATTTTATACATGCATGCAGGAAAAATGTTAATATAAAAATACTGCTTTTTAATAATAGAATTTACGGTCTCACAAAAGGCCAGTATTCGCCAACATCCGAAAAAGGAAAAGTTACTAAATCTTCACCATATGGAACTGTGGATTTTCCTTTTAACGCGATTAAAGTTGCTACGGGTTCAGGCGCCACTTTTGTTGCTCGCTCATTAGACAGAGATCCTAAACATATGCAAGAGATGATTATCCGCGCAAGTAAACATAATGGGCTCGCTTTTATAGAAGTTTATCAGAATTGCCCGATATTTAATGACGGCGCTTTCGAATTATTAACAGACAAAGAAACCAAAGCTGATAACGTATTAGTGCTGGAACATGGTAAACCATTGCTGTTCGGTGCTAATAAAGAAAAAGGAATTAAACTGGACGGTCTAAACCCTGTAATTATTGATTTAAACGACGGCGTTCATACAATCGACGATGTTTGGATTCACGATGAAACTGACGAAAATCCTACAAGAGTTTTCCTATTAGCTCGATTTACCGATATGCCCGGATATCCTACTCCTATTGGAGTATTCCGTCAATTTGATAAACCGACTTATGATCAAGATTATCACAATCAAATTGATCAGGTAAAAGCCAAAAAAGGTGTAGGTACTTACGAAACATTAATGAACACTCCAAATACATGGGAAGTTAAATAGTATCAAAACATATTACAAAAAGAGGCGGTCTTTTAGATCGCCTTTTTTGTTTCATCCACTAAGTTTATGATTTTTATCCATTTTTTAGCAAATTGAACTCTTCTTTCAAAGTTTTTGAGGTTGTATGATTTCTTTTGATCAAATACATGCTTTAATTCAAAATAATAACTCCTTTTTAATAACTACTCATGTTAATCCGGATGGAGACGCAATAGGTTCGGAACTTGCTCTTTATCATTATTTAAAACGAATTGGCAAAGAAGCAGCGATATTCAACTGCAGCCAGACTCCTTACAATCTTGAATTTCTTGATCCAACCGGAATTATATCTCATTTCGATAAAGTTAAAAATTCTGATATATTTGATAAATTTGATGTATTGGTATTACTGGATCTCAATCACCTAAGCCGTATAATGGAATTGGAAGAAGGTTTCAGAAAATCAAATAAACTAAAAATTTGTATAGACCATCACGACGAACCCGAAGATTTTAGCGAATATATGTTTGTCGATATCAATTACGCTTCAACTGGTGAAATAATATTTGAGTTGATTGAAGCTGGCGCCCCTTTAAAAATTGATTATCAAATTGCTCTTCCACTTTACATTGCAATAATGACAGATACAGGCTCGTTCAGGTACGAAAGAACTACTTCTGCAACTCATAGAAAGGCGGCTAAGCTATTAGACGCGGGCGTAGACCCAAATACGGCGGCCAGTATGATACATGATCAGGGGAGCCCTGGCAGGATGCGGTTATTGGGAAGAGCCTTGGATTCCATAAAATTATATTATTCAAATCAGCTTTGTACAATGGCATTGCTTAGAAAAGATTTAACGGAAACAGGTACAGTTGAAGCGGACATTGAAGGATTTGTAAATTATACATTGTCGATAAAAGGTGTGCGTGCAGGGCTTCTATTTTATGAATTAGAAAATGGATTCAAAGTTAGTTTCAGATCCGTTGATAATGTTCAAATAAACAAATTGGCAAAAGAATTTAACGGTGGTGGACATTTTTATGCCGCCGGCACAAGAATAAGCAATGCCAAATTAGGCGACTATTACGATACAATAATAAAAGCCGCAGAAAAATATTTATAATCAAATACTGAGGTTATTTAATGATTTACTCTAATATTAAGATAGAATCTACTTCTAAGAATATTATATCAAAAAAAAATTCAACACTTATCGAATTTATTTTCGATTCAAAAAACTTGCTTAAGGAAACTAACGAATTAATTTCCAGAAATAATCTGAAGATAGGACAGCTTGATCTGCGTAATTTCGAGGATAAAAAGTGTGAGGAACTGGAGCTGAAAAATACATCCGCCGCACCTGATATTGTGATTATAAAAAAACTCGACTCCCAAAAAAACTCATCGGATACTTTTAGAAATTATCTCGCAGGATTAATTCCTAGAATGCACAAAATGAAAATTGAAAATTTACAAATTAATCTGCCTCTGCATACTTCGGTGGAAAAAATATTCCCAAGCAATGAAAAATATTTTCAGTCAGTAATAGAGGGAATATTATTAGGCAATTATTCGTTCGATAAATATAAAACGGAGAAGAACAAAAAAATTGTTCTATCCGTAAATATTAAAACAGGCGAGAATGTTAAAATAAAATCTGTGATTGACCAAACCAGAAGTTTGATTGAATCAGTATATTTTACGAGAGATTTGGTGAATGAGCCGGCTAACAGTTTAACTCCTGTTGAACTTATTAATCGTTCAGAAAAAGAATTAACAAAATTTGGGATTAAAGTTACCTCATATAATAAAGTTCAATTGAAGAAAGAAAAAATGGGGGCTATACTTTCGGTTGGCGGTGCCAGTGACAATCAGCCGTTTCTATTGGTTTTAAGGTACATTCCCAAACAAAAAGCCAAAATGAAAATTGCATTAGTGGGTAAAGGGGTTACATATGATTCCGGTGGTCTATCACTAAAACCAACCTCCGGTATGCTTGAAATGAAAGCAGATATGGCCGGAGCGGCAACTGTAATAGGAACAATTTTGGCAGCCGCAAAAAACAAACTTCCTGTAGAACTGATTGGGGTGATACCGGCTGTTGAAAATATGGTTTCTGGCGGAAGCTATAAACCTGGAGATATTATAACTAGTTATTCAGGTAAAACAATTGAAGTAAAAGACACCGATGCGGAAGGTAGAATTGTTTTAGCGGATGCTCTGCACTATGCCAGTAAACTCAAACCCGATCAAATAATTGACTTTGCGACACTAACGGGAGCTGTAGTAGTAGCTTTGGGTGAATTTACAGCGGGATTGTTTACAAAGGATGATGAAATAGCTAAATCTATTATAAGCTCAGGAAAATTTGTTAACGAACCAATTTGGCGCATGCCATTTTCAGATGATTATAAAAAATTAATTGAAAGTGAAATTGCTGATATCAGTAATTTGGGCCCAAGGTGGGGTGGGGCAATTACAGCCGGTAAATTCCTTGAGTTTTTTGTGGATGAAAAAATTCCTTATGCCCATATTGATCTGGCCGGACCTGCGTTAAAACATAAATTCACCAATTATACTGAAAAATATGAAACAGGTTATGGCGTAAGATTGATGTATGATTATCTTAATAATTTATAAAACATAATCTGGTATTATACGAGCAGACCGTCTTTCATTTCTATAACACGGTCTGCAATTTTTACAAGTTCGGGATTATGGGTTACAACCAATAATGTCTGATTATATTCATTTTTAAGCTTAATAAATAGTTCATGAATTACAGTGCTGTTGGCTGTATCCAGATTACCTGTGGGTTCATCGGCCAAAATAATTTTTGGATTGTTCGCTAATGCGCGGGCAACTGCAACACGTTGTTGTTCACCTCCAGATAATTCAGAAGGCTTGTGATCGGACCTCTCGGATAGACCCACAATTTCAATTAATTCACGGCTCCGTTCAGATGCCTCTTTAATCTTTTTCCCTGCGATCATTTGAGGAATATTTATATTTTCAAGAGCACTAAACTCGGGTAATAAATGGTGAAATTGGAATACGAATCCAATGTCTTTATTCAAAATATCCGCGAGGCTAAAATCATCCAATTTATATAATTCTTTACTGTTTAATAAGACCGTTCCGGCAGTTGGTTTATCCAGTCCTCCTAAAATATGCAGCAGCGTACTTTTGCCTGCACCCGAAGCGCCAACTATTACAGTAATTTTATTGGTTTCAATTTCAAGGGAAACGCCTTTTAATATTTGCAGACTTTCGTTTTTGCCTTTTAGAAATCTGCGTTCAATATTGTTACAACTTAAAATTATTGACATAATTTATCTATCAGTTTTATTCATATTTTATTGAATCAATTAAATTCACTTTTGCGGCTCTTTTTGCGGGATAAAGTGAAGCAATAAACGTTAAAAAGAGTGAAGCAAAAGCAACGCTTAAAATATCTGCCAGTTGTAAATCCACCGGCATCGCGTCAATTATATATTTGCCCGGGTCAAGGGCGTAAAATTTAAATTCGATTTGCAAATAACACACAAAAACGCCTATTACTAATCCTAAAGCAGTTCCTATTACCCCTATTAATATTCCTTCAAACATAAAAATCTTTATAATTGAATTTACTTTAACTCCCATTGAACGCAATATTCCGATATCCCTTCGTTTTTCGATTACAGACATAGTTAGAGAGCCCAGTATGTTAAATGTTGCGACAGAAATTATTAATGATAATAACAGAAAAGCTGACCATCTCTCTATTAGCATTACATTATATAGATCTTTATGAAGATCGTACCAGGTACTGACATCAATATTCGATGTTTTAAAATTTGCAGTAATTTCCTCTTTTAAATTATCGGAATCATCTATATCGAACAATCTAATTTCGTAACCGCTGATATTTGTGTTCATCTCCAGAATATTCTGCGCGGCAAATAGAGGGCAATAAACATATTGAATATCGTAATCGGGATTGTCAGTTGAAAACACGCCAGCAACTTCAAAAATTCTTGTTTGTGGTATAGCAGTAAAATCTATTGCAAGTCGTTGCAGATTATCAAATGAACTGACAGTAATCGAATCGCCGACCGAACAGGAAAGTCGCATCGCCATTCTTTGACTCAAAAGAATTTTTGAAGCTTCATTTATATTTTTGGAGTCTAAATTTATATCACCTTGAAGCAGGGAGGATTTTATTCCCCATTTTCTTGACGAATCCTGTTCAGTAATTCCTTTAAGAGTAACAACCTGATAGTTTCGTCCGTTTTGCAAAACCACTTTACCTTCGGCAAAAGCGTAAAATGTTTCGGTATTGTTGTTATTTTTAAGCCATTCTGTAATATCGGATCTTTGATTTTCGTCCAAAGAATTTACACTATGAATAGTTACATGGGGATCAAAATTAATAAGAATTGATTTTACCAATGAGCCAAAACCATTAAAAACCGACATTACAATTATCAATGCTGCAACCCCAATCGTTATTCCAATAGTTGAAATAATTGAGATGATCGAGATAAAATTTATCTTGTGCTTAGAGTGCAAATACCTTTTTGAAATAAATAATTCGAACATCAGTTAAACCTGATTGCTGTAATAATATTTAGTTTTGATGCAATATAACCGGGTATAATTGTTGTTAAAAAACAGACAAAAAGCGCAGAAATAGATACTATTAGGTAAACATATAAGTTAACGGAAATTGGAACACTCGAAAGAAAATAGACGGAACTTGGCAATGAAATAATATTAAAATTAAGCTGTAGAAAGGTCAGTATTAGCGCAATTAAATTTCCGCCAGTTACGCCTATTATCGAAAGAAAGGTCCCCTGGTAAAGAAATATCTTCAATACATCTCTTTTTTTCATACCGAGTGATTTTAACAGACCAACATCCGATGTGCGTTCGAGTACAATCATAAGCAATGTGCCAATCATATTGAAAGCCGCAACTAAAATAACCATTGCGAGAATAATGGGTATCGGTTTTTTTTGAAGCTCCAGCCATGTGAAAATATTTTGATGTTTCCTGTAAATGGATTGAACATAAAATGGGTAACTTAAATATTCTTGCAGGCGTTGCTCAAGCGAATCGATTTTGGATATATTATTTAATTTTATATTGTAGCCTGTTATCGACTTAGGCATTGAAAATAGTTTTTTAGCTATAGATATAGAAGTGAAAATCCTTAAATCGTCATATTCAGCCATTCCGCTTTCATAAATACCAGTAACTACAAATTGTTTTAGACTTGGCGGATTCTTAAACGAAGGTGGTTCATCATTTCTTAGAGCCATGATAGTAATTTTATCCCCGGTAACAATTTTTAATCTATTCGCCAATTTTTGTCCAATTACTAGACCGGGTGAATCTTTACTTTCGAATTCAAATAGGCCACTTTTTATATATTTAGGAATATCCAATATTGTATTTTCTTCAACTCCAAAGAGAAATACTCCGTCTGCCTGGCTTTTGCTTTTAATTATTACATTTTTTGATATGAAAGGGGAAATGTTGTTTAAAAACGGATTCACCTTTGCGGCAATATCATCCCTAATCATTTTGTCATCGGGTAAATTTCTGTTGCTATATCCTGAAATTACAATATGTTCATTAAATCCAACGATTTTATTTTCAACGGCTTTTTCAAATCCATCCAAAATTGTTATAGAAAGAATTAATACAGCAACACCTAAAGAAATGCCTAAAATTGTAATCAAAGAAATCAAAGAGATTAATTGTGAGTGTTTTTTGGATTGAATGTATCTAAATGAAATAAAAAAAGGTAAAGACATGAAATTCGCCAACCAGATTAAATTATTCGGCATAAGTTATAATAAATATTGCAAAAATACTTCGTAAAAAATTGACATTGTTTGTTTTAAACTATATTTTAGCAAGCCATATTCAAATGCGTTCTTAAATTATTGATGACGATATTGGGTAAATGAACCGGGCATTGTTCTGAAAATCGGCTGTTTAGTCGATAAGTTCGTCCCCGATCCCATCGAGATGCTCGCATATTCATATAAAGATTATATGAAATTATTTCTCGGGGCGTAGCGTAGTCCGGTCAGCGCGCCTGCTTTGGGAGCAGGAGGTCGCAGGTTCGAATCCTGCCGCCCCGACATTTAGCCGTTTGATTTACGGCTTGAGCGTTCTTAATTTGATGAAAGCTACACGCGCCAGTAGCTCAATCGGATAGAGCAACAGCCTTCTAAGCTGTAGGTTAGTGGTTCGAGTCCACTCTGGCGTACTCGGCAAAATTCCGAATGGAAAGACGAAATAAGTTTTGGAATTTGTAAATGGTGGGTATAGCTCAGTTGGTTAGAGCGTCTGGTTGTGGCCCAGAAGGTCATGGGTTCAAGTCCCATTACTCACCCAAAACAATTAAGTTTTGGCCCTATGGTGTAATTGGTTAACACATCACCCTTTCAAGGTGGAGAGTACGGGTTCGATCCCCGTTGGGGTCACAAAAAAATAAGCCTCAGAGTTTTACTTTGAGGCTTTTTCATTTTAAATTGAGCCTACATATAATATTATTTATAGATGATTGAGCCTAAAAAATACTACGAAATATTAGCAGCGAAAGACAATTATACAACACCGGCCGGACTGCACTCAAAAAATATTTTTGGCACTTCTTTAAACTTTTATGCCCGTGTTCTAAAAGTTGTCCTTTATGCAAATAGATGGGCTAGAAAGGGCATTTACGACGATTTTAAATGGGTTTATTCATCTCTCGATTTGCTGCATGGATTTGAAAGAAGTGGAATGAAAATATCGATTGAAGGAATGAACAACCTGTCTGCTACAGATAAGCCTGTAATTATCATTTCCAATCATATGAGTACTCTGGAAACATTGGCATTACCAGGGATAATTCACCCGGTAAAAAACATTGTTTTTGTAACTAAGCAAGAACTAACAGATTATCCGGTATTTGGTCCTATTAACTCGGAACGAAACCCAATTATTGTCGGAAGAAAAAATCCGCGTGAAGATTTAAAGTTGGTTATGGAAGAAGGGGCGGAAAGAATTAATAGCGGAAATTCGGTGGTATTATTTCCACAGAGAACCAGAAGTAAATATTTCGATACGAAAAATTTTAACACTTTGGGTGTTAAACTTGCAAAACAGAATGATGTTAGTATTATTCCTATGGCCTTGCTTACCGATGCTTGGGACAATGGAAAGATGATTAAAGAAATTGGAAAAATCGATATATCTAAAACAGTACACTTCGCTTTTGGTAAACCCTTTAAAGTTGATGGAAGAGGTAATGAAGAGCACCAGCTAGTTATTGATTTTATCACGCAAAAATTAAAAGAATGGGGAAGAGAAGATTATATAATAAAATAATTATTAATATTTGCCGAAATAATTCTACTTTTTACTTATCTACTTTTTTCAATCAAATATAACAATACATTCCTTAATCACACTTATTAACATTACTATAACAGTTCATTAAATCTGACATATCATTCGTTTAATATCACTTAATACTCTCTCAACTCTCAGTTAATATTCGTGCTTTCACTATATTGGTATAAATTTTTATTTATTTCGTGGTAAGAATAGAGACAAGAATAAATTCAAAAAAAATTAGAGAGCTATCAAATTGAAGTTTATAACTATCTCGTTTTTTTTGAAAAAACCAGATTATTGCACATTCAACAGGCAACGTAATAAACGGATTAAATTTACCTACATATGGATTCTTTGATGCAAACGCTAATTATATAGGAGCATTTGGATTAGAAAATTGGACGGCAAAAAGGGGTTTATTAAAATAAAATTCACCCGTTTTCGTGAAAGGAGATACAGACTCTACATAACATGAAAACTTCAATTTGTCGTATAATTACCCGAATCCGTTTAATCCATCAACCAAATTTTCTTTTGTTTTGATTAAGATGGTTAATGTTAAAATATCTATTTGTAATGCTTTAGGGCAGCAAATTGTAGTTCTTTAGAAGGTGTTAAAAATGCCGGAGCATGTGAGATTTCTTGTGGAGCAAATTGTTCAACCAGTGGAATCTATATTTATAGGCCTTAAGCTGGAGCACAAATAAATGCACATAAAATGACATTATTGAATTAAATCGCATTAAAATTTCTCTTTTTCAAAGGAATTGACCGGAAACTGCAACTCCTTTTTTTTATCTCAAAATTACAAAGATTATTTACTCTAAACTCAAATATTCTTTGCGTTCAAATAAAAGATTTTTTATATTAAATACAATTTTGTCCCATTAAGAGATAATACATATGCGATCTGTAAAACCACAAAAATTGAAGAAGGGTGATTTAATTGGTGTAATATCACCAGCATCATCCCCAGATGATTTAACAAGAATTGAAAAAGGTATTAAATATTTAGAAAGTAATGGTTATAATGTATTAGTCGGAAAAAATGTTGGTAAGGAGAAGGGTTATTTAGCCGGTGATGACGATGAAAGACTTTCTGATCTTCATGAAATGTTTGGGAATAAAAATGTAAAAGCAATATTTAATGTCAGAGGAGGATATGGTTCCGGTAGGTTACTTGATAAAATTAACTATAACTTGATTAAAAAGAACCCCAAAATATTTGTCGGTTATAGTGATATAACCGCTCTTCAACTAGCATTTTATGCAAAAACAGGATTAGTAACTTTTGCCGGACCAATGGTGGCGGTTGATTTTTGGAAAGATGAAGTAGATACTTTTACAGAAGAGGTTTTTTGGAGGACGATTACGAGCACCAAGAAAATTGGGAAAATTCAAAATCCCAATCAGGAAAAACTATTTATTCTTAGTAAAGGCAGGGGCGAAGGCAAACTTTTAGGAGGTAATCTCGCATTAGTTGGCTCTATTATGGGGACTCCGTATTTCCCAAGTTTTAAAGATTCTGTTTTGATTTTGGAAGATATTGGTGAGAGCCCATATCGTGTTGACAGATTATTAAATCAATTGCGCTTAGGCAATGTATTAAAACAAGTTAACGCTATTATTTTAGGTAGATTTGTTGACTGTTATGATTCCGATACCTCAAAAAAAACACAAACTTTAAATGAAGTAATTTCAGATTATTTAGAAAATTTGAATATTCCTATAATCTACAACGTAAAACACGGCCATATCTCAGAGAATATTACAATTCCTTTTGGTATTAAATGTAACGTAAATGCTTCGAGAGGCTTTATTGATATTACTGAGAGCGCCGTTTCATAATCCACAGCAAATATAAATTTTGAAAAGATGGGAGCACACAAGCTCCCATTTTTATTTGATTAACACACTCTATCTTTTATTCACTAAAATATAGAAAACAATTCCATATCCTTTCTCTTTTTTAAGAAATAAGTATCCCTAATAGTTAAATTCTATTGAAAATTAGATATTCTGACCTTTGGTATGCTTATTGTTAAAAAGATAAACGGGGAACAAAATACTTAATAATTGTTTTTTGAGGAAGTTGTGGAATTTATAAATGAAAATTATATTCAGGAACTGATTTCTGATTCTTCATTAAAAAGTATTGATTTTCAGAAAGACGTAATAGAAAAAGCACGATCGGGAAAAGGACTTTCCCTAATGGAAAGCGCCTCCTTGTTAAATATAAATTCGGAAGAAGTTTTAGAACACCTTTATCATACCGCTAAAGAAGTTAAAGAAAAAATATATGGAAACAGGTTAGTATTATTTGCTCCATTATATATTACAAACCTATGCATAAATAATTGTTTGTATTGCGCTTTCAGAAAAGATAATAAGGAACTTAAAAGAAAAACTCTTTCTATTGAGGAAATTAAGGAAGAGGTGGAGTTTCTTGTTAAACAAGGACAAAAAAGGATTCTTCTCGTCGCAGGGGAGCATCCAAAAAAATCTTCCTTAGATTTTATTGAACAGGCGGTTAAAACTATATATAGTGTAAATTATAATGGAAACAATATTAGGCGAATAAACGTAAATTGTGCTCCGCTGTCTCTTCATGAATTTAAAAGATTAAAAGAATTTGATATAGGCACTTACCAGTGTTTTCAGGAGACTTATCATTACGATACTTACATCAAAATGCACCCAGAAGGTCCTAAAAAGGATTATAACTGGCGGCTATTTGCAATGGAAAGAGCTTTGGAAGCGGGCATCGACGATGTTGGAATCGGAGCATTGTTCGGATTAACAGATTATAAATTTGAGACTTTAGCTCTTCTTCAGCACGCAATTACTCTGGATACAAAATATGGCGTGGGTCCTCATACGATTTCAGTTCCCCGTTTAGAACCGGCCTTTAATGCTCCCGTTGCTGAAAAGCCCCCTTTTGCGGTTAAAGATAAAGATTTCAAGAAACTTGTTGCTGTTATCAGATTATCTGTTCCTTATACAGGTATTATTTTATCAACTCGCGAGAGGGCTGAATTACGCCGCGACTTATTAGAAGTAGGAGTATCCCAAATAAGTGCCGGCAGCAGAACCTCCCCGGGATCATATAAAGAATCTCAAGAAATTATGGACGAACACCAAATGGAGCAATTTCAACTTGGGGATCACAGAACTATTGAAGAAGTAGTTTCTGATTGTTGTGATTTAGGATATCTCCCTAGTTTTTGTACCGCTTGCTACCGAAGTAATAGAACAGGTGATAGATTTATGGAATTGGCTAAAACCGGAAACATAGGAAAAATCTGTGTTCCAAACGCTTTAGCTACGTTTAAAGAATATGCTAACGATTTTGCATCGCCGGAAACAAAAATTAAAGCAGAAAAATTAATTGAAAATGAAATTCAAAAAGAAAACGAGTTATCACAAAAACGAATTAGAAAAATGATTGATCAAGTAGATTCCGGTGAAAGGGACGTATTCTTCTAATAAACTTTATGAATATTAAAGAGATACTATATAACAAAGATAGTTATTCGAGGGAGGAGATCATCTTCCTGCTTAATCTATCAGATTCCGTTGAAATTGATAAATTATTTCAGCGGGCAAAAGAAATTAGGGATAGTTATTTTGGCAAAGAAATCCATTTACGAGGTGTGATAGAATTTTCTAATTATTGCACTCAGCACTGCTTGTATTGTGGATTACGGGAAGAAAATTTGATTATACCCAGATATAGAATGTCCGCCGAAGAAATTTTAGACACAGCCAAAATAATTTATAATAATGGCATCAGGACAATTGTTTTACAATCGGGTGAAGATAGTTTTTTTGATACAGATCTTATTTCATACTTGATTTATTCAATTAAGCGTCAGTATGATGTTGCCATAACATTAAGTTTAGGGCAGAGAGGATTTGATGAATATAAGACCTGGAAAATTGCCGGAGCCGATCGTTACCTTTTAAAGCACGAATCGGCAAACCCGAAATTATATTCAATTTACCATAAAAAAGCGAAATTAGATGAAAGAATTCAACATCTAAAATTTTTGAAAAGAATTGGTTATCAGATCGCTTCTGGTAATATGATAGGTTTGCCGAATCAAACTGTCGCTGACATTGCTGACGATATTTTATTATGCAGAGAACTTGATGTTGATATGGCTGCGTTCGGACCATTTATTCCTTCAATAAATACTCCTTATCAGAATATGCCGGCCGGAGATACTCTTATGACACAAAAAGTTATGGCAGTGGTCAGATTAGTGTTAAAAAACGTTCATATTCCGGCAACCACTGCATTAGACAGTATCGATGACTTTGGAAGAGAAAAAGGATTATCTGCAGGGGCCAATGTAATAATGCCAAATTTTACTCCGGCGCCCTACCGCGAAAATTATTTAATCTACACTAATAAAAGAGGAATTAATGAAGATCCACTAGATATACATTCCCAAATTAAATCCCGTATAGAGGCTTTGGGACATAATATTTCACAATCGCGTGGTGATTCTATCAAACGGTCAAGTTCTATCTAAAAATATTTACCATCTCTAAATATTATTTGCACTTACATTTTACGTTACAATTCTATTATATTTCGTTCGAAAAATTATAAATAATAAAGGAAAATGATATGCGGAAAATTATTTTTTTATATTTTCTACTTTTAACGATGTTTGCCGCATGTAGCGGCGTTAGTGATAAAGAACTTTATGATACGGCAAAGGAAAAATATTATAGCGGTAATTACGAAGAAACTCTTTATAATTATGAAAAGCTAATTCAGGAATTTCCCAAAAGTAAATATCGAGCCGAAGTTCTTTTCGAGTTAGGTAAATTATACCATGGTCAGGTGGTAAAATCATTAACTAAAGATCAGAATTATACAAAAGCCATTGACAATTACAGAAAAGTTTTTAGTGAATTCCCAAACTATAAAGATGCACCAAACTCAATGTTTATGACCGGATTCGTTTATGCCAATGAATTATCGGTTTTAGATTCTGCGGAATATTATTACAATCTATTTATCAAAAAATATCCCGATAACGAAATGGTAATCTCTGCTAAAGCGGAATTGGAAAATTTAGGTGTTCCGGCGGAAGAAATTTTAAGAAGAAAAGTTACAAAGGGTGAGGGTGAATAAAAAAGAATCGGTACTTAAATACTTAGATCCCGCATTAATTTCTAAATTAAAAACCCTGGAATTAAAAGCAAGATATGTAGTTGAAGGATTTATGGTAGGGCTTCACAAAAGCCCTTACCATGGTTTTAGTGTGGAATTCAGCGAACATAGATCTTATATGCAAGGAGATCCGCTTAAAAATGTCGATTGGAAAGTATTTGCGAAGAGCGAAAAATATTTTATAAAACAATTTGAAGAGGAAACAAATTTAATTTGTCACATTAATTTGGATGTGAGCAAATCTATGGACTTCAAACATTCGGGACCTATTACGAAACTTGAATACGGTAAAATATTAGCATCAAGTCTTATTTATTTAATGAATAAACAGCAGGATGCTGTGGGCCTTTCATTGTATTCGGATAAAATTGAATCCTACCTCCCGCCAAAATCTTCAAGGATATATTTGCGCAACCTGCTCACTGCAATAGAGAACATAAAGTCTTCCAATAAAACGGAAACAGCCGAATGTTTGAATTCGATAGCCGATAAAATTAAAAGAAGAGGACTTGTAATTATAATTTCGGATTTATTTGATAACCCGGAATCTATGCTTTCGACAATAAAAAAATTTCATTATAAAAAAAATGAGGTATTAGTATTTCAATTGCTCGACCCTATTGAAAATAGTTTTGCTTTCGGCAGCGACGCCATTTTTATAGATAAAGAAACCGGTGAAGAAATGACCACACAACCGCACCAAATTCAAAAAGCTTATCAGGATACGATGAAACAATATTTAGACAAAATCAAAAAAGAGTGTTTGTCAAACGGAATTGAATATAATCTGATAACTACAGATATACCATTTGATAAAGCATTACTATCTTATTTCAGGAAACGTTCCAAACTCAATTAAATTTATTACATGATTTAAGAGCAAAGTTAAAATTTTAAGTATATAAAATCGTTATCAGAAAAGCACTCTTACATTTTCTACTAAAAAAATCCTAACATTTTTAATTAGAAATTTCGCTAACATATTTTTTGATCAGTTCCTCAGATTTTGCTTCAGTTTCTGCTTCGACTATACATCTTAAAATCGGCTCTGTATTCGATTTTCTAAAATGAACCCAATGATCTTCAAAATCGATCCTTAATCCATCGGAAACATTTAATTTTTCACCATTGTATTTATTTTTGAGTTTATTAAGGACAAAATCAGGATCAACATTTTTTAATTCAATTTTACTTTTTTTAATAAAATATTCGGGAATCGTTTTTTTAAATTCAGAAATAGATCCTTTAAATTCTACAAGCTGTTGCAGAATCATTGCGGTACCAACAAGAGCGTCACGTCCATACTGGAGTTTGGGATATATAACTCCTCCGCTGCCTTCGCCCCCTATTACGGCATCAACTTCTTTCATCATTTTTACAACATTTGCCTCTCCCACAGGTGACCGATAAACCTTACAACCGAAAGATTCCGCGATAACATCAACCGCCCTCGTTGTAGAAAGGTTAACAACTACATTTCCTTTTTCACGGGATAGTGCAAATTTAACTGCCTGGACAACTGTGTTCTCTTCACTAAAAGGTTCGCCAATTTCTGTTATAAGTACCAGTCGGTCTACATCCGGATCGACTACAATTCCTAGATCCACTTTATTTTCTTTTATCGCTCTCATAGTCTCAGTCAAATTTTCGGGAATAGGTTCTGGCAGACGAGGGAATATTCCAGTTTTCTCGCAATTCATTTCAATTACTTCACAACCAAATTCTCTCAGCAATTGCGGCATAACGTATCCGCCAGCGCCATTAACACAATCAAGCATAACTCTGAATTTTCTTTTTCTTATAGCTTCTAAATCTATTCCGGGCATATTAAGTACTGCCTGCATATGATTTTCCAATCCTTCCGGGTAATTTGTAATACTCCCCAATTTATCCCAAGGTTTGTAATGACTATCGCCTTTTTCAACTAAAGAAAGCATCACAGCATTTTCTTCCGGAGTCATAAATTCGCCCTGATTATTTAAGAGTTTTAATGCGTTCCACTCGTTAGGATTGTGACTGGCAGAAATTGCTATTCCTCCAACTGCTTCAAATTTTCTTACGTTAAATAACACTGTTGGTGTAGGGCAAATCCCAACATCAATTACATTATTTCCTTTTGCCAATAATGTTCCTATAACCAGACTTTTTACCATTTCACCGGAAATTCGTGCGTCTCTACCAACTACAATTGTTCCTTGACTACAAAAATCCGCATAAGCCGCCAAATATTTAATAAGTACTTCAGGTTCAAGACCATTACCAACTATTCCTCGTATTCCGGAAATACTCACCATAAGTGTTCGCATTTTAATCTCCATTTATATGTAATTAACTTAATTTTTGCTTTTTATTGAAGCCGAGAGTATTATTATTCAGTTAACCGCAAATTTATTATTTTTATTGAGTAAAAATCACCCTATAAATTGACATAGTGCTTAATGTATACTATTTTTACGAGATTTTAAATCAAGTATGAATTAAGAAGTATCTTACTCATTTCAAATTTAACCAAAGAGGCGGTTAATATGAGAAAAATTCCACTATTATTCTCTTTTTTATTTGTCCTAATGTTAACATCCCAAATATTTGCCGGTAGTACCGGTAAACTGGCGGGGCGTGTTACAGACGGGGCAAATGGCGACGGTTTACCATTCGCCAATGTTTTTATTGCCGGAACTAATTTAGGTGCGGCAACAGATGTTGACGGTTATTTTACAGTGCTAAATATTCCTCCCGGGGTATATACCGTAACTGCATCAATCGTGGGTTATCAAAAACAGACTGTAACAGACGTTAGAGTTAATGTTGATTTTACGACCCGATTAAATTTTGAATTGAACACCGGTTCCATAGAAATGGCTGCTGTTATAGTTCAGGGTGAAAGAAATCCTTTGATTCGTGAGGATTTAACAAATCCTGTAGTTGCCATCTCCGCGGAAACAATCCAGGAATTACCTGTTGATCAGATTGACGATGTAATCCGTTTGCAGGCTGGTATTGTTGTTGGTGACAATGGCACAATTCATATTCGAGGCGGACGAGCTGATGAAACTTCTTATTCTTTGAATGGTGTTTCAATCAATGATCCTTTGGCTTTGGAAACTGAAAGCCGACGTTCAGTTGGACTTGCAACAAATGCTGTGCAGGAAGTATCTGTTTCAAGCGGTACATTTAGCGCTGAATACGGCAATGCTCTTAGCGGGATTGTTAACTATGTAACCAAGGAAGGCAGCGAAAATTATACTTTCAGTTTGCGCGGATACGTGGGAGATTACCTCACCAGCAGAGACAAATTATACCCCAATGTAGATGACATTGACCCTATGAATCGTAGTAGAATGGAAGCTACATTCGGTGGTCCGATACCTCTGCTTAACAGAAAAGTAAAAGTATTTTTCTCTGGTGTATTTGAAGATTTTAAAGGTTTAAAAAACGGCACACGCTACTACAATCCGAGTGATTCTTATCTTAGCCGTGAGGCATTCCAAACCGGAGACGATCGTAAAGCGGAATCATCAAAATCCTACTGGTTTAATCCTTATTCATCCACTTCAACCGGAGCTCCAACGGGCGATGGTTCTTATGTGTCCATGGATCCGTCAACTAGTTTCAATCTTCAAGGAAATATAATTTATAATTTGAGCTCAACTTTTAAACTTAGATACGAAGCTGTTCATAACTCTTCTGAATGGAAAGGATATGAAATGGCTTACAAGTTTAATCCCGATGGATTGGGTACAAATTATTCAGAAGGTTTAATCCAAACTTTTGATATTACACATACCGTATCTGATAATATGTTTTATACTTTGAAAGCTTCGCGAGGATATTCATCTAGTAAGTATTATCTTTATGAAGATATTAACGATCCTCGTTATCTACCCTCAGTTTACAGACTTGGTGTAGGGAACTCAGGTTTCTATGCAGGCGGAACAGATAACAACAGATCGAGCCAAAGAACAGAAACAACAACTTTAAAAGCTGATTTGGTCTCACAGCTTTTTAAATCGCACGAAATTAAAGCTGGTTTTGAAACTCGATTCCATAACATCAATTTTGAAAGTTACGATTTAAAGATTCGCGATGCCAATGGTAACAATATTACTAATGCCGATCTTTTATATGACAACAATTTAACAATTGTCCGCTCTGTTCCTGATCCAAATACAGAGCCTTCTTTGATAACAAAATATGAAAGAAATCCTGTTGACGCTGCGATTTATGTTCAGGATAAAATTGAGTTGGCGAAAACTTTAATTCTGAATATCGGTTTACGCTACGAGTATTTCGATCCGAAAGCTTCATATAATCCATTTCTTTCTAGTGATCTTGAAAACATAAAAATTAACTATATAAACAAAGGCGAAACGAAGTCGGAAATAAAACACCACGTTTCTCCCAGGATTAGTGTTTCATATCCTATTACTGCTGAAGGCGTAATCAGATTCTCATATGGACACTTTTACCAAAACGGATCTCTTCGCAGAATGTACAGAAATCCGGAATTTTTTGTAACTGCTGGTGATGCTACTCCAACATTCGGAAATTCAAATGTTAATATGCAAAAATCAGTTCAATACGAATTTGGTCTGCAACAGCAGTTAAGTGAGAACATTAAAATGGAACTCACAGGATATTACAAGGATGTAAAAGATTATATTTACACCCAAACAATTTATACAACAAACGGTATTCAATACCAGGCACTTACTAATTTAGCTTATGCAAACGTTAGAGGTGTAACGGTTCATCTTGAAAAAAGAAGAGCTCCTCAGGATTTATTTTATTCATCTTTGGACTATACTTTCCAGGTATCGGAAGGTAATAGAACAGAACCGACTGAAGATATGTTTTTCAGCGAATCTGCCGGCAAACAAACTGAAACTTATTTAGTTCCTCTCGGTTTCGATAGACCTCATAATGTAAATCTTTCGATGGGTCTTTTTGATGCTAACAATTGGTCCTTGGGAGTAATTGGTTACATGAGAGCCGGTGAGCCTTATACACCAGCTTATCCATCCGATATTGTCGGAATTACTTTTGAACAAAATTCGGCTAACCAACCGTTCCAATGGAGTGTTGACCTTAAATTTGAAAAATTCTTCCAGTTTGATCCGATTAAATTTTCTCTCTTCTTACAAGTTGAAAATTTATTCGACACACAAAATGAGTTAACAGTTTATCAGAGTACAGGACGCTCACTTAAATCTATTGAATCTTCAGTAAATCCGGCTTTATTCCAGAGTCTGAAAGATAGAATTAACAGAGGCGATGTTGGAATGTTCCCTATAGATGAAATTGACAATTATTACAACTGGCGTCCTGAAAGAGTGAGTAGACCAAGAGAGATCAGGCTGGGTTTTTCACTATTATTTAATTAATGAAAATTAGTAGAGGAAATAAAATAATGAAGCTAAAGTTAATCTCTTTTTTATTGTTATCGACTATATTTATTTCCGCTATTGGAGTGGTTGCACAAGAAAAAGATGAGAACGGATTTTACATTTACAAAAAACTCACTGAAAATGATATGAAAAGACTTTTTGGAGAAGAATGGCCTCCAAGAGTTTTTAAAGTAAATGGTGAAATGCGTTATCGTAAAGAATCCATTATTAGCGGAAATAAAATTACTACAATACTTTACAACTATGGATCAATTTGTAAACCGAATACATTAGGAAATGTTGCCGACCTTGTTTGGCAAGGATTAGGTTACGGATTTGAATTTGGGCCATTAGCTGCGGCGGAAGTTACAGGAAAAAATAACTCGCTTCTGCAAATTGTTTCGGACTCATTCGTTTTACAAGGGCAAGGCGATTATAACCCAGCTGGAACTTTAAAATGGGGTTGGCTGCCGAAATCGGGTTTTGTTGATACTACATTCGGACAAAACGAAATTGCTCGTCTAAATATAGCCGACAAAGATGGTGATGGTAAACCAGATAGCTGGCCTGATAGATGGTATGTTCCCGAAACTGGCAAATATCTGTGGCCAGCATTTTTGGGTGATCAAGCTACAGCTCCTGATGAAGAAGTTTATTACGTTGTTGACGATTACACAAACGCTGAATTCCCTTATTATCCGTTCCCTTCAGATTCAACAAAAAGAGGTTTGGGGTTGGATATGGATGTTCGTGTACTTCAGTTCAATAATCCGCTTGCCGAAGATATAATGTTTTTAGTTTATCAGATTACCAACGCGAGCCCTAAATCATTAGATAAAGTTTATTTTGGTATGCACGGTGATCCGCATGTTGGCGGTCCATCTAACTACAACGATGATAAAGCTGGATTTCTTGATCCTTTCGGCAGTTCGCTTGATATAACAAACGCTCCTCAAAGAGCCCGCAATATGGTTTACAGCTGGGACGATGACATGGCAGGCGATGGCGGCAGACGAGCAGGATATTTCGGATGGAAATTCCTTGAATCACCTTCGAACCATACAAACCTTAAAGATGATGACGATGACGGTATAAGAGACGAATCTCCCGCTAATTCTGCAGGAAGTTTTATTGACGGAGTTACAATTCCGCTTATTACTCCAAATATTTCCGGTGATTTGCTGGCTAAATATATTACTATATACGGCGAACCCCGCGAAAGATGGGAAGGTGATGAAGACGGAGACTGGCTGAAAGAATTTGATGATATTGGTATAGATGGTATAGGTCCCGATTCTCCTAACTATCCGGGTCCGGATTTTGGAGAAGGCGACGGCAAACCTTCGCAAGGCTGGTTTACTGACGTAAATGGTAATGGAAAATTAGATGCCGAAGAAAAAGGTAGCTTACAGGAAGACAAATATCTTGGTTCATTCTGGGCAGGCTCTGAACCTAACTTCGGATTCAGAGATATTTCGGAATCTGATCAACTAGGTTTAACTTCATTCCACGCTGCTACATATACGAATTCCGATCCTAATGTACCCAGGAACGATCCTCTTATGTGGGAATGGTTATCCTCGGATTCATTAGCTATTGATCAGAAATTTTTACAGGACGGCGGAGACAATATTTTTAACTTTGGCACCGGTCCAACATCTTTAGCTCCAGGTGAATCTCAAAGATTTTCGATGGCAATTTTATTTGGTAATGATTTAGATCAGCTTGTGCTTAATGCTGAATCTGCAACGAGAATTTTAGAATCTGATTACAGATTCGCTAAACCGCCTGAGAAGCCCAATGTAAGAGTAGTTGCAGGTGACGGCCAGGTTACTCTTTACTGGGATAATGCCTCAGAAGAATCTTTTGATCCTTTCTTGAGAACATTTGATTTTCAGGGATATAAAATTTATAGAAGTCAGGATCCTTCATTTGCCGACGCTAAAACTGTTACAGATGGTTTTGGAAATCCTTTTATCGGTAAAGGAATTGCACAATTTGACGTTGTTGACAGTCTTTCTGGATTTCATCCTGTTGAATTTTTGGGCAGAGGCATCAAATATAATATGGGAACTAATAACGGATTGGTTCATGAATATGTGGATAAAGGTGTTAAAAACGGCATTACATATTATTATGCTGTAGCCGCATATGACGGTGGATCAATTGAATTTGGTTTGCCACCTTCCGAAACCCAAACTGTTATTTCAAAGGATCCTTTAACCGGAGAATTGATTTTTGACGTTAATACAGCCAAAGCAATACCTATGGTTAAAACACCGGGTCTATTGGACGCAACTGCTGGCATTGACGGTACTCCAAAAACGATTGTCGGAAATTCTACAGGTCCGATAACTATTAAAGTTTTGGAACCCGGAAAAGTGCAGGATAAATTATATTCTATAGAGTTTACAGAGCCTACGGTTTATAATGTACTTGATTCAACAGGCGTATCCGAAGAATTTAAATCTAAAGGAACTGTGTTTGTCGATCTTAGTCATCAGAATTTAATTGAGAATACGTTAGAAGTATTTGATAAATCCGGTGCAAAAATAGATAAGTCACGATATGAATTAAAAGCTAACATTGGTAAAATTAAAGGGACTACAGAAACATCTTTGCCTGCGGGAGAGTTATTTACTGTTAATTATCGTTATTATCCTGTATATCAGAGCAGTAATCTTGTTGGCACTGACGATAACCCGACTTTTGACGGTATGAGAGTTTATGTGAAGAACGAAGAATTGAATCTCGATAAAAAAAGAAGTGGCTGGAAAGACGGTGTTGTTACAAATGTTAAAGACTCTTTGTTATGGGATAAATCCAGCGCAAAGTATATTGGTAATCCCCATATTCAGTACAGAGCAAATTGGGAAATTAGATGGCTTGGAACCGAGACTAACGCAGACGGATCCTGGACAAATGTTGGTGATACCGCTACTTCATACTTTAACGGTTTGAAGAAAGCAGTTGCGCCATTCAGAATTTATAACACATCTGAATTCGACGCTCAGGGTCAACCGCTTCGCGCATCATATCTTATTAATGAAACCGGTTCTAAAAATGGCGGTAATGGCCGCTGGGATTGGGGAGAACCAATAATTCTTCAACCTCAAAAACCTAAAACGGCTAGTGAAGTTTCATATTATGTAAACTTTTTACTTAAGGCCGATTCAATAGTGATTAAGGATAAAAGAATAAACGATACTTTAGTTGTTAAAGACACAACAATAGTAAAGTTTACACCTGTACTTCCAAAAAATGGCGACATTTATTTCGTTAAAACTAGCAAGCCCTTTTTAACAGGTGATAAATTTATATTTGAAACATGTGCGGCTGAATTTAAAGCTTCCGAAGCCAAAAAGGAATTAGATAATATTTATGTTGTTCCAAACCCATATGTTGTATTTTCAGATAGTGAACAGCCTGGAAGGACGGCGGAAAAACGAGGTGATAAGCAGCTTCAATTCAGAAATTTACCTCCTCAGTGCACTGTTAGAATTTATACATTGACGGGCGAATTAGTTCAGAAAATTGAGAAAGACGATTTGGGAAGTACAGCTTACTGGGATTTATTATCGTTTGAAGGACAACGAGTCGCCTATGGTCTCTATATCTATCATGTTGATGTACCCGGTGTGGGCGAAAAAATTGGAAGATTGGCACTGATTAAATAGTTGATGCCTGATAGGTGTCTGAATTTCAAATAGGAGTTTAAACGATGAAAAAAATAAAAATACCTCTGGTTATTATGCTGGTACTTCTTTTCAGCAGTTTTGCTCAGGCTCAACTACTCAGAAGTACTTCTAAAGTTGGAACAACCGCCGCGCCATTCCTGAAGATTGGCGCGGGTGCCCGCGCAATTGGTATGGGCGGTGCTTATACCGCTATTGGCGGCGATATATATTCAATTTATTGGAATCCGGCTGGATTGGCTGGAATTAAAAGTAACACTGAAGTAACCTTTAATCACGTAGCGTGGCTTGCGGATATAAACTATGATTTTGCCGCTGCCGCCCTAAATTTAGGCGATATGGGAATTGTATCTCTCAGTTTTACCTCCATGACTTCCCCCGAAGAAAAAGTAAGAACTTTTGAAGCGGAAGAAGGTGACGGCAGAACATGGGATGCTAATTCTATCGCTTTATCTGTTGGATATTCCAAAAATCTAACAGATAAATTTTCAATTGGTGCTCAAATTAAATTTGTACGGGAAGCCATTTGGAACAGCAGTGCTTCGGGTTTCGCAATTGATTTAGGAACTTATTACGTTACTCCTTTCAATGATATGGTTATTGGAGCTGCTATTACTAATTTCGGCTCAACCATGCAATTGCAGGGAAGAGATGTTCAATTCAACACAAATCCTGATGGCAATGCGGATTCCGGACCTACAAATATTCCATCCAACTATGCAACGGAGGAATTTGATTTACCGTTAACATTTAGAATTGGTCTTTCTATGGATGTTATTAAAAATCGTTTCTTTACTTTAACAGCTGCCGTTGATGCTGTTCATCCAAACGATAATTCTGAATATGTTAATAGTGGTTTGGAATTAAATTACGATGGAATGTTATTTATAAGAGGCGGATATAAATCGTTATTCAAAGATAATAGCGAAGAAGGATTAACATTCGGTGGCGGTATCAGATACCCCATCAATGATAATTTTAAAATTAACCTCAATTATGGTTTTGCCGATTATGGAAGATTAGAAAATGTTCAATTTATTGATATCGGTTTGTCCTTCTAATTCTTATACTAGATTTATTTGAAGAGGAGCATATAGCTCCTCTTTTTTTTTATAGTTTTGATTTAATGTGATGGAAAAAAAACAAATTCAAAAAATAATAGATGTTAACAGATTATTAGTACGACAGTTTGGTATACCAAAACAAAATTCGGTTCAACCTAATCCTCTGGATATGCTTATTGGAACAATTCTTTCTCAAAACACTAACGACAAAAATTCCTACCAGGCTTATAAAAATTTAAAAACAAAATACCCTAAATGGGAAGAGGCGCATAAAGCCGGCAGAGTTTCAATAGAAAAAGAAATTCGTATCGCGGGATTGGGCTATCAGAAATCAAAAGCTATAATGGAAGTACTAAACGGATTAAATAAACGATTCGGAAAATACTCTCTCGATGATATTATTGGAAATAATGATGAAATGATTCTTACCCAGCTAACCGCATTCAAGGGTATAGGTGTAAAAACCGCGAGTTGTGTATTGTTGTTCGCGTTGGGAAGAAATGTTTGTCCCGTCGACACGCATGTTCATCGTACAGTTAATCGTTTGAGAATAGTAAATGAAAACACACCGGATAAAACATTTAAAAAGCTGAATGAAAATTTTCCGCCTAAAATTGCGCATAGTTTCCACACCAATCTAATCCGATTGGGTCGAGAAATCTGTAAACCCAAGAGTCCCAGTTGCGGAATTTGTCCTCTATTCGATTTGTGCCATTACGAATTAAAAAATTCGACTTCCACTAAAATAACTGAACAAAAATCATTTATGTTGTTAGATAATATATGAAGTTGAATGTTTAGCATAGAAAAACTGATTTTTACATTATTAGAATAATATTGTTTTTCTAAATAGAATATAACATCCTATTAAAATTTTTCCACATTTTGATTTATCCTCCGAACTTTATTAAAATAATGGAATGATACGTTCGTTTGAACATATTACTACGTAAAGTAATCACTCTAAATATTTTCAATAAATATATTTAAAAAATATCGACCATAATTCATTTTCAATAAAACGTGGACAACTCCATCGGCACTATTCATGGTGCATAAAGAGAACATACTTGTTCCGAATACTCATTATTAATGTTCGCGAGTAAGATATAATATTAAAGCTGCCATTAAAATTATAATTTAATGTTTATTACTTAAAACCAAATAACGACATTATCCAATAGAGTAAATGATGTCCTAAAATGTTATCTTAAAACGTTTTAGTCCTATTTTATAAATCGGAGAACAAGTTTCTTTTTATAATGATGTTCGTTATATTATAAGCCTACCAAAATATTCAAAAGGGTGTTTTTTATATGTCAAAACATTATGATATTGCAATTTTAGGCGGGGGTCCTGGTGGTTATGTGGCGGCGATACGTGCTGCACAATTGGGATTTAAAACTGCCGTAGTTGAAAAAGATAACCTTGGCGGTATCTGTTTGAATTGGGGGTGTATTCCCACTAAATCGTTATTAAAAAATGCAGAAGTTTATGATTTAGTAAGCAACCACGCCGGGGATTATGGATTGAGTGTTGAAGGTGTAAGTTTTGATTTCAATAAAATTATTAAACGTAGCAGATCTGTATCCGCAAAAATCGTTAAAGGTGTAGAGTACCTGATAAAAAAGAATAAAGTAGATCATATCAAAGGATTTGGAAAAATTAAATCCAAATCGGAGTTGGAAATTTTGGACTCTGAAGGCAATTCAGTGGATAGTATAACAGCCGATCATATAATAATTTCGACAGGAGCTCGTCCTAAAATGTTACCGACAATTCCTGTGGATCGAAAACACATAATCACCAGCACCGAAGCTATGTCACTTGAGAAGCAGCCTAAAGAATTAATTGTGATAGGCGCTGGCGCAATCGGTGTTGAATTCGCTTATTTCTACAGTGTTCTAGGCACAAAGGTTACTATAATTGAGATGCTTGATAGTATTTTACCAATTGAAGATAATGAAGTGTCGCAAACGTTGGAAAAGAATTTTAAAAAACGTGGAATAGAGATTTATACGAGCGCGAAAGTTGAAAAAGCAGAAATTGAAAATGATATTGTTAAAGTTACTATTGATATAAATGGAGAGAAGAAAATTCTGCATGCTGATATAGTTTTAAATGCTATCGGGGTTACGGGCAATATTGAAAATATTGGATTGGAAGAGTTGGGAGTTGAAACTTATAAAAATCATATAGTGGTTAATAAAGATACATATAGAACCAACATTGAAAATGTCTACGCTATTGGCGATGTTATTGGTGCTCCTTGGCTTGCTCATGTTGCATCTGCCGAAGCGATTCATTGTGTTGAAAAAATTAAAGGGCACAATCCAGCTGTTATTGATTATTCCTCAATACCCGGTTGTACTTACTGTCAGCCTCAGGTGGCTAGTATAGGTATGACTGAGGAAAAAGCTAAAGCTGATGGTTACGAGCTTAAGATAGGAAAGTTTCCTTTCTCGGCCAGCGGTAAATCGACAGCGATGGGAGAGAGAGAAGGATTTGTAAAGTTGATATTCGACGCGAAGTATGGCGAATTATTAGGTGCTCACATAATTGGAGCCGAAGCCACTGAGTTAATTGCCGAAGTTGGACTTGCCAAATCTCTCGAAGCTACCTTTGAATCAATTGTAAAAACGATACATGCGCATCCTACACTTTCGGAGGCTGTTATGGAAGCTGCGGCTAACGCGTATGGGGAGGCGATCCATATCTAGGTTACTTCAATACATCGATTTGGGAATTGTCGATTATAAAGAGGCCTGGGATTTTCAAAAATCACTGTTCGATAGAAGATATCGTGATGAAATTCCAGACACTTTAATACTTCTCCAACATCCGCATACGTATACTCTGGGAAAAGTCGCCGATAGGAATAATCTTATTGGGACTGAAGAATTCCTTGAGACAAATAAAATTTCTGTTTACGATATTGATCGCGGAGGAGATATTACTTATCATGGTCCGGGACAAATAGTAGGCTATCAGATTTTTGATCTTAAAAAATGGAAGCAGGATACTCATCTTTTTTTGCGAACACTTGAACAAATTATTATAGACGTTTGTAAGGAATACGGATTAGACCCTGGAAGAAAAGATAAATATACGGGTGTTTGGCTGGACGAAAGAAAAATTTGTGCTATTGGAATTAAGGTGAGTCGATGGATTACAATGCATGGTTTTGCGTTTAACGTAAATACGGATCTATCTTTTTTTAAAGGAATAATCCCTTGTGGAATAGCTGATAAAGAGGTTACTTCACTTAAAAATGAGGCTGGACATTTGTTTGAATTGAACGAAATTCACGAAAAAATCATTAATAACTTTGTAAAGTTATTTAATTATGACGAAGTAATGAAAACCGATCTTTCATTATTTGCATCCTATAAAAATTGAAAAGAATTGAGAGGAAATTAATGGCAAACGATAAATCCGCTGAAACTAATGTAAATATTGACAACTTGAACGGTAAGGCCCCAACTGGAAAAATTGGTTCATTTGGCGGGTTAACCAAAGACCAGTTGATGAACGCATTACGTTTAATGACATTATCCCGCGAAATTGATCTAAAGATAATGAAACTTCTACGTCAGGGAAAATCGTTTTTCTATTTGTCGGCCGGTGGGCACGAGGCTATTCAAACAGCGGTAGGACTTGCATTAAAACCTGGATTTGACTGGGGTTTCCCATATTACAGGGATATGACTTTTATGCTGGCCCTTGGTGTTAAACCGCGCGATATATTTTTACATATGCTCGCAAAAGCCGACGATCCAATGACAGGCGGACGGCAGATGCCGAATCATTGGGGATCTAAAGAATTAAACGTACCTACTCAATCGAGTCCAACAGGGACTCAATTTCTTCAAGCTGTTGGAACTGCTCTGGCAAATAAAAAATTGGGAATTAATGCCATTACCTACGTAAGCAGCGGCGAAGGAACTACAAGCGAAGGTGAATTTCACGAGGCTGTTAACTGGGCGAGTCGAGAAAAAATTCCTGTTGTATTCGTTATTCAAAATAATAAATTCGCAATTTCTGTACCTGTAGAGGATCAAACAGCTGGGAAAAACGCATCAGTATCGGAAATGATGAAAGGTTATGAAAATCTTTTGAGACTTAACATAGATGGCACCGATTTTTTAGAATGCAACGCGGCCGCACAGACTGCCGTTAAATATGCGCGACAGGGTAAAGGACCTGTCCTTATTGAAGCTCACACTGTTCGTTTATTTTCACATTCTTCTTCTGACGATCAAAAAAAATATAGAACTAAGGAATCCATTGATGAGGATTTTGCGAATGATCCAATAATAAAATTCACAAAAACTCTTATCAAAAAAGGTATAATTACAGAACTGGCTTTGTCCGAATTTAACAAAGAAATTATTAATCATGTTGAGGAAACAGCCGATTGGGCGCTTGAACAAGCCGCGCCGGATTCTAGTACAGCTCTGAAATATGTATTAGATGAAAGCGGCACGAGTAAAAGACTTAAATATGAAAATTCGAAACCCTCGGGCAAAAACATTGTAATGGTTGACGCTATAAACCATGCTCTTAAAGAGGAGATGGAACGTAACGAAAAAATATATTTGTTTGGTGAAGATGTAGCTGATAAAAAAGGGGGCGTGTTTTCCGCCACAAAAAATTTGTCCACTCAATTTGGCGATATTAGAGTATTTAATTCTCCCCTTGCTGAGGCTTCAATTGCCGGTGTTGGAATTGGAATGGCTCTCGCCGGATTAAAACCTTGCGTTGAAATTCAATTTGGAGACTACATTTGGCCCGCTTTTATGCAAATTCGCGACGAGCTTGTAATGTTCCGTTACAGATCAAATAATTTGTTTGAAGTGCCAATGGTAATTCGGGTTTCAATCGGCGGATTTATTCACGGCGGATTATATCACAGCCAGAATATAGAAGCTTTCTTCTCACATATGCCCGGATTGTTGATAGCATATCCTTCTAACGCCGCCGACGCTAAAGGACTTTTAAAAACCGCGTTGCGATTAAAAGATCCTGTATTATTTTTAGAACACAAAGGATTGTATAGACAAAGCTATGCGACCTCGCCCGAACCGGATACTGATTATTTGCTGCCGTTTGGCAAAGCAAATGTTATTCATGAAGGGGATGACATAAGTATTATCACTTATGGAGCTATGGTGCATGAAAGTAATTTTGCGATAAAAAGATTGCAGGCAGAAGGTTATTCGGTTGATTTAATTGACATCCGTACAATTTTCCCTTTGGATAAGGAAACAATTTTTAATTCTGTAAGAAAAACAGGTAAAGCGATTGTTATACACGAGGACACGCTAACCGCCGGTTTTGGAGCGGAAATTAGCGCTCTTATTACCGAAAACTGTTTTGAATATCTTGACGGCCCAGTAAAAAGGGTAGCTACAGCAGATACTCCAATTCCTTATCATCCAAATTTAGAAAACGAAATTTTACCGACCCGAAATAAGATTTATGAAGAAATAAAAAACTTGATTAAATACTAATTCGAATAAAAATACCTTGTGTTAGTTTTTCCATAAGGAATTAAAAATAAATGAGGCAATAGATGAAAGTAAACGTACTAATGCCAAAAATGGGCGAGAGTATAACTGAAGGAACACTGATTAAGTGGCATAAGAAAAAGGGCGATCGTGTGGAAAAAGATGAAATAATTTTTGAGATAAGTACCGATAAAGTTGATACCGAAATCCCTTGCCCTGAGGCAGGTGTTTTATCCGATATAAAAGTTTTTGAAAATGAAACGGTTGTTGTTGATACCGTTGTTGCGGTCGTAGATACCGACGGTCAGTTAGAACCCGAATCGAAAGAAACCAAACAACCAGTTGTTTTGGAAGAAGAAAAAGTTTCATCCACAACACAGGTCGGCGGCGAATTGATTGATGTGCCTATGCCCAAAATGGGAGAATCCGTTATGGAGGGCACTATCACTAAATGGCATAAAAAAGTCGGTGATAAAATTAGCCGTGACGAGATAATTTTTGAAATTAGTACTGATAAAGTTGATACCGAAGTCCCTTCGCCAACAGCGGGAATATTAGCTGAAATTTTATTCAAAGAAAACGAAACTGTAGCAGTAGAAACAATAGTTGCTCGCATTTCTACTAGCGGAGGAATAGTTAAACAGAAAAAATTAGATGTAGATACTGAAAAAACAGAATTAGAAAACGGATCTGTTATTGAAAATAAAATAATTGAAAAGACAAACACACAAATTAAGAAATCGAATAAATTTTATTCTCCGCTTGTGATGAATATCGCACAAAAAGAAAATGTTGCGTTCGATGAACTTGAACAAATTGCGGGAACCGGAGTTGAAGGAAGAGTTACCAAAAATGATATTCTAAAATATATTACTGACAGGAAAACAGGTAAACCGGAAACAAAACAGAAAATAAGTGAACCGTCAATTTCCTCTTCTGACGAAAGTAAAATTGAAACTGCACATTTTGTAGAGGGAGAAGGGATCAAATTGATTCCAATGGATAATATTCGAAAACGTATTATGTATCATATGGTAAACAGCCGCGATACATCTGTTCATGTTACCGCAGTAATGGAAGTCGATATGTCGCGCGTTCATAACTACGTAAAATCGAACAAAGCAAAATATCTGAAGGAAGAAAACGTTAAACTGACTTATATGCCGTTTATTACATATGCTTGTATAAAAGCGCTGAAAGAATATCCTTACCTTAATGCCTCAATAGATGGAAATAATATAGTCCTAAAACAATACATCAATCTGGGATTTGCGGTTGCTGTTGAGCCTAATGGATTGATTGTACCAAACATTAAACATGCTGACGAAAAAAATATTCGCGGACTAACCAAAGCCATAGGCGAATTAAGTTTTAAGTCTCGCAATAAAGGACTTTTACCCGATGATATTATGAATGGAACTTTCACAATAACAAACTATGGTGTTTTTGGATCATTATTTGGGACACCAATTATAAATCAACCTGAGGTTGGAATTCTGGGTGTTGGCACAGTAACTAAAAAACCGGTAGTAGTTGAAAGTAATGGCAGTGATTCAATAGCTATTAAACCAATGATGTATCTCTCTCTTAGTCACGATCATAGATTGGTGGATGGAATGCTTGGCGGTAAATTTTTGCGATCGATTAAAGAAACACTTGAAAATTTTGATACAAGTATTGTATAAATTTGTAAATGAATAAATAAGTTTATTATAGTTTTGAAATGTTTTTATAAGTAATGCGGAATAAAATTTAGGTTATTTATGATTAATCAGCACCAGAGAAAATTTAAAGAAGTTGTAGAACAGGAAAGGGGCAATTTAGGGAAACGTCCTGATTGGTTAAAGGTACGTTTACCTAGCGGTGAAAACTTTAAAGACGTTCACACTTTAATGAGAAATTCTAAACTTAACACTGTCTGCGAAGAAGCACGATGTCCTAATATTGCGGAATGCTGGAACAGTAGAACAGCCACCTTTATGATAATGGGAGACACTTGTACACGCAGTTGTGGCTTTTGTAATGTAAAGGTTGGAATGCCAAATGAACTTGATTTGGATGAACCTAGAAGGGTTGCTGAATCTGTTGAACAATTAAATTTGAGGCACGTAGTAATTACATCAGTTAATCGTGATGAATTGCTGGACGGTGGCGCGGGAATATTTGCAGAGTTTGTACGGTTGATTAATGAGAAAATGCCAAAAACTACCGTGGAGATTCTTATTCCGGATTTTAAAGGCGAGGAACATGCTTTCGAAATAATAATGAAGCATCCTCCGCATATATTAAATCATAATCTTGAAACTGTTAAAAGATTATATCACGCAGTTAGGCCCCAGGCAAAGTTCGAACGCAGCCTGGAACTTATTCAGTGGTTTAAGAATCGTGGTTTAAGAACAAAAAGTGGTATTATGGTTGGTATTGGAGAGAAAACCGAAGAGGTTTTGGAACTTATGCAGGATCTTCGAAATCATGGCGGTGATATTATGACAATTGGACAATACTTACAGCCAACCAAAAATCATTTACCCGTTCACCGTTATGTAACGTTGGAAGAATTTAACTTGTACAAAGTGGAAGGGCTTAAAATGGGTTTTAAAGCCGTGGAGTCAGGTCCTCTTGTACGAAGTTCTTATCACGCTGACAAACAAGCAAGGGATATGTGGGAATAAAAAAAATTATACTCCCACCCGAGGTGGGAGTAATATAAGCTCACAATTATTTTCTATCACTTCTATTCCGAGGTCCGGAATTTTTTCGACTGGGATATTTTTTCTTAAACTGTTTCGGAGATTCTTTAGTAGGTTTTGCATTTAAGTACAGTTCAGGAATAGGAGTAAGTAAATTGTCCTCAGGAAAAGTACACTCAATTTTTTTACCAAGAAATTCCTCTAATTTACTCAGTTCGTGTGAATCAAATTCATCAGCAAAATTGATTGAAATTCCCGAAGCGCCGGCTCGTCCTGTTCTACCAATACGATGCACATATTCTTCAACATCTTGCGGCATATTAAAATTAATTACGTGAGAAATAGCATCAACATGGATACCGCGTGAGGCAACATCAGTGGCTACCAATACGCGCGCTTTACCTTCTCTGAAATTCTCTAAACGTTTAATACGCTGCCGCTGGTCTACTTCGCCTGATAACAGCACGCAGCTGATTCCATAGATATCAAGAGTTTCTTTCAATTTTCGGGCATCATCGCGACGGTTAACAAAAATTAATACTCTTTCTAATTTCCGCTGCATTATTAGATTATAAAGAAGAGTTGGTTTTTCTTCAACTGTTGTTATATATGTTATCTGTTCAATGCTATCCAATGTAATATCTTCTGGCTGAACTGTAATTTCCAAAGCTTGCCGTGTCCAGGATTCCGCGAGTCGTTTAACATCAGTGGTCATAGTCGCTGTAAAAAACATTGTTTGTCTTTTAGCTTTTTGAGGTGTACTTAATACTATCTTTTTAACAGACGGAATAAATCCCATATCCAGCATTCTATCCGCTTCATCAATTATCAGTATTTCAACTCTTTGGAGATCCACAATCCTTTTGCTCATAAAATCAAGAAGACGTCCTGGAGTACATATTAAAATATCTATTGATTCTTGATGAAGAATTTTCTGCTGTTTTATATAGTCCATACCTCCAACAAGTGAAAGTATTTTACATTGCGTATATTTGCCCAATAAACGGGCGTCTTTCTCTATTTGTAGAACCAATTCACGTGTTGGAGCAAGAATTAAAGCGCGTGGAGTTCCTCGTTTAGATTTTTTTTCAACAGGATTTTTGAGGATATGATTGAAAATAGTTATAAGAAATGCGGCAGTCTTACCAGTTCCCGTTTGAGCTTGTGCTGTAACATCCTCACTCGTCAAAGCTCTTGGCAGTGTTTCTGCTTGAATCTGAGTACAGTATTCAAATCCTAAATCGAAGACTGCGTGTAATATTTCTTTTGGAATTTCTAAATCATGGAAACGAGTTTTGCCATCAACAACAGGCACTTTGAATTCGGAATCGTTCCAAGGTTCCTGAAGAATAATCTCCGTCGGCGGCTCATTTTCTTGAAGTTTTAAAGCGCGCTTTTCGTGTCTTAATCTATATTCTTCACGGGTTTCTTTTCTATGAGGTTTTCTCCTCGGTTTATGTGTTCCCCTGGCATTTTCGTGAGGAAACGGGATACTGCTCTGTTTGATTTGAGATTTAGGTTCTTTTACCGCAGTTTTCGATGAAGCGACAGCAGGTTTTGTTTTAACCCCTAGAAGGGTTTTCAGCATTTTGGAAAATTTTTTTAACAAGGAATACTTCTTTATTATTAATGAAAAGTTTTTATTTGACAAATATACTGAAAAGACGTTGGAAAGATATCAATAAAATGTTACTCACAATTATGTTATAATTAATTCAATTTAAAGAGGGATGAAAAAAATTTTAGTGTTAGTTATTCAAGTTTGTGATTGAAAGGATTTTTTCTGTCGGTCTCAAATTGAGGTTTGTAAAAATCACTGCTTTCCATCTCCTGAATCCACCCGTTTGTAAGTCCGTATATATCCAGTAAATCAACCGCCTTAGAATATTCGTTGTGTCTAAGCTGTCTGCTTAATAACATTTCTTCCTCGGCCTTGTTGGCGGGGTAATATTGGGACATAAGTGAAATATGGATTTTATTATCAAGTTCTTTTGATATAAAATCGAACACATTTTCAGTTTCCGCCAGCCCGTTTGGAAGCACAAGATGCCTTATTATTAAGCCTCTTACCACTAAATTATCCTCATATATTAATAGGCTTCCGACTTGCCTGTACATTTCTTTGACGGCTAATTTGGCTTTATCGAAATAATTCGGCGCTTTCGAATATTTTTTGCCGCTGTCATTATCTCCATACTTAATATCAGGCAGATAAATATCTATTACTCCTTCTAAAAGTTTGAGCATTTCAACAGAATCATAACCATTGCTGTTGTAAATAATTGGCAGATAAAGACCGTTTTCCGCGGCAATTTTTATAGCGCTTAGTATTTGTACAACAAAATGGGTAGGGGAGACGAGTCCAATATTGTGGCAACCGGATTCTTGCAGCTTTAGCATTATGTCAGCCAGTTTTTCTATAGTAACTTCATTCATTTTCTCGGATTTAAAATTTTGACTAATATCATAATTCTGGCAATAAACACACCGCAAATTACAATTTCCGAAAAATATATTACCCGCACCTTTTGTTCCTGAAAGAACGGGTTCCTCTCCTAAATGTTTTGTGTATGATGAAACTACAGGCATGGAGCCGCTGAAACAAATTCCAATTTCACCCTTTGTTCTGTCAACAGAGCATTCGTGGGGACAACCAACACACTCTTCTAATATTTTATTCGCTTTTCGAACTCTTTGATTTAGTACACCGGAGTTTAAAAGTTTTATATATGATGGTATATATCTCATTCTTCTATTTCATTATTATAAAGTTTTATTATCGTTAATTTAAATTGAGTTATAAAAATTATTCCATTTTTATGTTTTGTACATCATTTTTAATTTCAAAAATTCTTTTGCCATTATATGATTTAACAACAAGTTTATAACTTTTATCACTTTTCACTTCGATTATAGTTTTCTCTTTAATGCTTTTCCTTTCTTTGCACAAAATTGAAGTTGTAACATCGCCGAAATGTAAATTATTAATTCCATGTTCGTCAATTCTTGTCAAGTGGAAATTAAGCGTGTTATTAGCTCCATCCGGTCTAAAACCAAGTACATTCTCAATAAGTAATTGTATTGGGCCGCACCCGCTCCAACCGACAAAATCAGGTGCCGAAGGAATCCCACGAGTGTATACTTCAGATGAATAATTCTCCCAAATTGTGCCTGTCTGTTTAAGTACCGAATAGATAGCATCCAAATATTTAGCTGACGCCAGTTTCGCGAATTCGTTAAATACTTCCGGATTCTTATAAAAATTAGGGTTTTCATAATTCTCGTCTTCGCCAACTTTATCGAGTCCTTTAATAATCATCACATTGGTAGGTGCCCAAACAGCTCCCAGCCAGTATTGCCCAGCGGCTTTAAATTCTTTATGGTCAGCGGCTAATGATGGAAAAGGAACTGTTCTCCAAAATGAATGAGGATCTTTTAAATTATCGAGGAGCCTTTCGTTCTGATTGGTATTTGAAACTCCGGCAAGCATTGGCCAAAACGCAGCCACAGATTTGCATTTAACCTGATTCCCAGAATCATCCACATCGTAATATAAACCATCTTCTTCATTCCACATATACTTGTTTATATTCTCTGAAACTAATTTAGCTTTGGCGAGAAATAACTCTTCTTTATCTTTTAATCCCAGTTCTTTGCAGATGAAGGCGATATCGCGGTATTGCATAACTACTTGACTGGACATATCAACCCAGCCCGAACCATCGCGAGGAGTGTTATCCATTCCCGATCCCAAACCGGTTTGCCAGTATAATCCATGCACAGTATTTGTTTTTTTTCTGTGTAATTCCAGCCATTCAGCGTATTTCTCTAACACTGGCAAAACGGACTTAAACCTGGATGTATCTCCGGTTATTCTATAGGATTCAACTTCTGCCCAACTAAACAATGGCGGGTTTATAGTATGTTTTCTGTCTAAAAATATATAATCACTACCATCGGATTCAATAATTTCGCGACATATATAACCGTTTTCATGCTGCCTGCAGTAAAAATTATCGAGTGATTGTATCGCAGGAAATATGTGGTCCGCATAACGCGCGAACATAATCATAAAAATAGTATCCCACTGGAAAATCGATTGTGAAAAAGCTTCGTCTATAAAATTTGATACGAACGGTGAACCGATAGGAGGTTTTTTATAATGCTGAAACGCTAATTCCCATGCGCGCCAATATAAATCTACATATTCGGGATTAGTTTTTAAGATTGGCGAAGGTAATAAATGTTTGGACTTTTCGAATTCGGGCAAAGGCGTCTGGGTGTACTTAATTTTAGAAAAATATTTTCCGCGCTCGCCGTCGTCTTCGTATTGGGCAAGTACAATTACATTAAATAAATGTAAAGTTATTATAATAAAAATCAGTTTATTCAATTAGTTATTCTACCGCGCAATTATTTTATTTACTTATAATATAAAATCTGGTTGAATAAATGTATAGAACTATAAATTGTAATCTATTTGTAACAATTATTTCTTACAAACTTTTTGGAATACACGCATAAAATTTCCACCAAGAATTTTTTCCACTTCGTTACGTGTATAACCTTTTTCGAGCAATTTATAAGTTAAAAAGGGGAATTTGCTAACGTCCTCCAGACCGTTAACCGTATTAGTTCCTATTCCATCAAAATCACTTCCGAGGGCAACATAATCCACCCCAACTAAATCAACAATATAGTCTATATGATCTATAACTGTATTTATGTTTACCGCAGAACTATTTGTTCCTAAAAACGGGGGATAAAATACAACACCAATAACTCCGCCGCTTTTTGCAATCGCAATAATTTGATCATCATACAAATTTCTGTAATGATTCATTATAGAACGCACACCTGAGTGGCTTGCAATTATTGGATTTGAAGTTGTTTCAAGTATATCTTCAATAGTTTTTATTCCCGTATGCGAAACGTCAATTATCACTCCAAGTGAATCCATTGTCCTTATAACTTTTTTGCCAAATTCAGATAATCCCACAGAATTTGATCTTGAATCCTGCGCCGATACCGCCCAGTCTGTACTGTTATTCCAGGTAATTGTTAAATAACGCATCCCCTGGTCGTACAAATATTTTAGATTACTCATACTATTTTCGATTGCGTGTCCACCCTCAACAGCCAAAATTCCTGATATTTTTTTATCGTTCACTATTGTGATTACCGAAGAGGCATTATACCCCTGTTGAAAATTGTTAAAATTATCGAAAGCTTCGGATTTAAATATGTTAACCATTTCAGTGGCTGTTTCAAAATATCTTCCAGCATAAGTACCGGGATCAACCCAAACTACAAAAAACTCTGCATCCACTCCGCCTAATTTTAAACGTGGAATATCCGTATGATTATAGGAATGTAAATCCATCAGTTTATAATTAGGATTATCAATCATTTTCTCCAAAACGTCATTGTGCAAATCAACAAGAATAGCTTTGGAGTGTATTGTTTCCATTTCAGTTTCAATATACTTATCATCTAATAATTCCACATTAAGAGTATCATTTACATACGCGAATTTGGAAAATACAATTTTGTATTGTCCTGATAAAGATTTGCCGAGACGCGGACTTTCTATATATGGTGTATTTCTAATTGCTGAAAAACCTCCCGATAAATTCCCATCCAGCTGAACCATTTTGTTCGTTATTGATTTATTATTATGGACAATCGTATAAAAATAAACCCCCGCGCTTCCAGCGCCATTCCAATTAATTGAGTATGAACCCGGATACATAAATTGAGATTTTTCCTCTACAGTTTGACCTAGCACATCGCTGATAATAAGTTTTACATTTCCTGGGATAATAATTTCGAAATTAATTTTTGTTGATGGATTAAATGGATTGGGGTAATTCTGCAATACTCTGAATGTTAGCGGCACCGGGTGTATTTCGTGGATGCTTGTAGGATCAAATTGAATCTCCCATTTGCCTTCACTGTCAGAAAAAGTAGAATCAATTTTTATGAACGATTGATCGAAAAGTATTACCTTCGCGAAACTGATAGGATCGTTCAATAAATTATCCTTAATGATTCCGCTTACCGAATTCGCATAACTATAATTCAATATAAATAAAGCATAAACGTAAAGTATCTTTTTAATCATGGTCAACCAACAGAATATTTTTTACGAATTTAACAAAATACAATTAAATATTTTAGATATTACTGAGTACATCATTAAAAAAAATTGATTCAATTTAAGAATGAAACGGGAGTTTAACGGATTACAAATAATTAATAATTATAGAGTTCATTTCTAAATACGAAATTTAAACAAGATGGCATCTTAAATAATTCGTTTACATTAACCCATACCTGCCGTTTAAATAAACCGAACAATTGCACTAAACATAAAAACATTTTTACTGAGAATTTTACTTTATAATATGGTCAGAACAAATCCACTGATCACAGTCATTGAAAGATTTTGATTTAAATTATTGGATAACGTTATAATAAATAAATTTTAGTTTTAAAGGTATATTTGAAAAAATTTATCTTTAAGAAAAGTACTTTTTAAAAATATATTTTGATTTCTATTCAAAACCTATCAAGTAATGCTAAAAACAATTTCTCATGTTGTCAGAAATTCTTTCTCAATAGTGGTAAAGAAACTATTGGAAAAATTTGTTCCGATTTTACACACAAGATTTTTGTGACTTAAACGGATTTTTGTATCTTTGAAATACTAAAATCAGTTCAACAGTTTTTTGGCATAGTTTTTTAAGTGTTTTCATTAACAATTTTCGGTATAGAATGATAAAAAGTATCAAACAAATACTACTTGAGATATTACTTCTAAACATTCTAAACATTCTAAATATTCTAAATATTTTTATATGGAATAAAGATTCCAAAAGAAGGTTACTAAGTTTTTAGTAACCTTTTTTATTTTTAAATGAATTTATGGAGAACAATATGGCAAAAGTGAAAGGTGATATTGTTATAGACATCGAAAAATGCAAAGGTTGCGAATTGTGCATGGATGCGTGCCCGCAAGATTCTTTGGAAAGAAGCAAACAAGTAAATAAAAAGGGTTATTTATATATTGTGAAAGTAGAAGATAACTGTACTGGTTGTACAAATTGTGCCCTTGTTTGTCCTGATGGTGTAATAACGGTTTACCGTCAAACGGCTAAAAACAAAGAACAAATTGCAAAAATAACTAATGTAACTGGGGATATAACAGTAACGGTGAAAGAATGAAAGAATTAAAATTAATGAAAGGCAACGAAGCATTAGCCGAAGCTGCAATTCGCGCGGGTTGCGATGCTTATTTTGGATATCCAATAACTCCTCAATCGGAAGTGCTTGAGTATTTAAGCCGCGAAGCCAATTCACGAACGGGAATGACTGTCCTTCAAGCTGAAAGTGAAATAGCTTCTATTAATATGGTTTACGGTGCCGCTGGAACCGGAAAACGAGTAATGACCTCTTCTTCTTCTCCCGGTATGAGTTTAATGCAGGAAGGAATTTCTTATATAGCTTGTGCCGAATTACCATGCCTGCTCGTAAATGTAAATCGTGGCGGCCCGGGATTAGGAACTATTCAACCAGGTCAAAGTGATTATTTTCAGTCTGTAAAAGGCGGAGGACATGGTGATTATAAGTTAATTGTTCTTGCACCTTCAACCGTTCAGGAAATGTCCGATTTTGTTGGGCTTTCTTTTGATCTAGCCTTTAAATACCGTAATCCTGTATTGATTTTAACCGACGGCGCTTTAGGGCAGATGATGGAAAAGGTGGAACTTCAACCTCAAAAAACTAGACATTTTGAAGATTTAGGCTGGACAACTACAGGACGAAAAAACGGCAATGGAAGAGTTATAACTTCACTTCATCTAAAAGCGGATGAAATGGAAATTTTAAATAATCACCTTCAAGCAAAATACAGGGAAATTGAGAAGAATGAAATTCGTTTCGAAGCTACCGACTGTGACGACGCGGATTATATAATTACTGCGTTTGGATTAGTGGCAAGAATTTGTCAAAAAGCAGCTGAAATGGCCAGAGCTAAAGGAATTAAAGTTGGTGTATTCAGGCCTATCTCATTATTTCCGTTCCCATATGCTCAGTTAAAAGAATATGCAGGCAAAGTTAAGGGTATACTAGATGTTGAAATGAATGCAGGGCAAATGGTTGAGGATGTTCGGTTGTCTGTTGAAGGTGCTGTTCCTGTGTATTTTCATGGTAGAATGGGAGGAGTTGTTCCTTCACCTGAAGAAGTTTTAGAAAAATTAGAAGAGAAATTTGCCGGGGGTGTAAAATGAACGAAAAAACAATGCTTGACGATCAGCACTATGAAAATATGATTGCAGAAGAAAGTGTCTGTAATGCTGAAAATTTGGTTTATGAAAAACCAAGTAAAGTTCTTTACGATACTCCCATGCACTATTGTCCCGGTTGCGGTCATGGCGTAGTTCACAGATTATTGGCCGAAGTTATTGAAGAATTGGGAATTACATCAGATATAATTGGAGTTGCGCCAGTGGGTTGTTCGGTTCTCGCTTATAATTACTTAAATATAGATATGTCTGAAGCAGCTCATGGCCGCGCTTCCGCGGTTGCTACTGGAATTAAACGAGTACTGCCAGAAAAATATGTTTTTAGTTATCAGGGCGACGGCGATCTGGCAGCCATAGGTACAGGTGAAACGATACATACATGTAACCGAGGCGAAAATATTCTTATCCTTTTTATCAACAACGGTATTTATGGAATGACCGGTGGACAAATGGCTCCCACAACATTACCGAACATGAAATCTACAACTTCACCTTTCGGGCGAGATGTAGAAACTATGGGGTCACCTCTTAAAATTACCGAACTTGTTGCGCAATTACCGGGTACATATTATGTCACTAGGCAGTCGGTCCATAAACCTGTAAATGTACGTAAAACTAAAAAAGCTATCTTAAAAGCATTTGAGTATCAAAAACTTAAAAAAGGTACTTGTTTTATAGAAGTAGTTTCAAATTGTCCATCCAATTGGAAAATGAATCCTGTGGAATCTAATAAATGGCTGGATGAAAATATGCTGCCATTTTATCCTTTAGGCGATATAAAAGTACCTGATAAAAATTTACAGACAGATGATTAAAATGTTTACGTTAAAAAATTGATATGCGACATTTGTTTTATTTTAAAAGTTGAATTAACAAATTTCTGATGCGGTTTAATTGATCCGCGTTCGAATATGGGAGAATTAATTATGACTGAAGAAATAATTATCGCCGGATTTGGAGGTCAGGGAGTACTTTCTTTAGGAATGGTACTTAGTTATGCCGGTATGAAGGAAGATAAAGAAGTTAGCTGGATGCCCTCGTACGGTCCTGAAATGAGAGGGGGAACCGCTAATTGTGTTACAATAGTAAGCGACACTAAAATCAGTTCACCTATTATATCAAAATTCGATACAGTAATTGCTTTAAACCAACCGTCTGTCGATAAATTTGAATCTGCTGTAAAATCAGGCGGAATTATTTTTTATGAAAGCACTAATGTTATTAATCCGCCTAAAAGATCAGATATTGAAATTTATGGAATTGCAGCGAGTGCCGAGGCAGCTAAGATGAATAATACGAAAATTTTGAATATGATAATGCTCGGTGCGTTTTTGCAGAAGAAACCTATTATTAAAATGGAAAATATTTTATTGGGACTAAAAGAAGTTTTGCCCGAAAGATACCATAATTTGCTGCCCCTTAATGAACAAGCTATTTTGAAAGGTATGGAACTTGTTAAGGATTACGTAGCTTCTGTTTGATATAATTGTAATTATTTGCGGCCTGTACAAAATATATTGTGCAGGCTTTTTTTATGATTAATAAATTAGTCTGTCCATTTTTTTTGAATTTTATTATTCTTTTTCCATTGATAAATGAAACACAGTTATCTATTTTTAAATCCTTTTTCCAATATAAAGAGTATTAATGAAATACTATCGTTTACTGCTTTTAGGTTTATACTGCATTTTGGGTTTTGGTTCCAATTTAAATGCACAGGATTCCCGCTTATTAAAAACTCTTGACGATGACGATTCCAAATATACCAATGTTGGTAACATCGGTATTACTATTACCAATTTTGGGACATACGGACACGGCTTCTCAAAATGGCCTGATCAACCCTCTTGCGAGTACCCCGTGGGTAGCGGAATAGAACACCTTTTTGACGGGGGGCTTTGGATTGGCGGTTATATTAGCGATAACGCATCAGGAAGTAATAAAGCAGGCCCATTTGTAACAACTGGCGCTGTGGATGCCTCTTCAGTCTCCACTCGCGGCGGCGGATTCGAGTTTACAAATGCAGTGGGTTCAAAAGTAATCGAAAGATCATCCTTAATTGATTCTAAATTTTTTAGCCCACAAGCGGTTTCACACCAAGATTTCGTAATGATGATAACAGACACCAATAGAGTGTTTAATAATAACGAACTTATTGTAGACCATTCGCCTCTTGGTGTTTCAATTCGTCATGAATCATACGCTTGGAACTATCCTTTCGCTGATTTTTTTGTGATTATGAATTATTGGATTAAAAATGTATCTAAAAAATATATAGATAGTGTATATGTAGGTTTATGGACAGATACAGTAGTTAGAAATACTAATGTTACGTCTCCAAGAGTTGGAGGGGCCTTCTACAACAAAGGAGGTAACGGATATAAAGATTCTTTAAAAATCGCTTACGAATTCGACGCTACAGGGGATGTTGGATTTACCGATTCTTATATCGGTATTCAACTGCTCGGAGCTTCTAAAAATTATGGCGGAGCAAATTTTGTTTCATGGCAGTTCAGAAATACTACTAACTCAAACTTTTTTGCCCCTCAGAGCGATGTTCAAAGATATTTAAAAATGACTGGTATTTTTGGCGGAACAAATAAGTACGGTCAAGGGATTGACCCAGCTACGCTGAAACAACCAAGTAACAGATCCATGCTTTTAACTGCCGGCGCAATTAAAACTATTGCTCCCGGCGATTCTGTAAACGTCACTTTCGCTATTGTAGCAGCCAAAAAGTTTGGATTTGATCTGCCCTCTTTGGACACGGATTTACAAAAAATAAATTTATATAATAATGCCGGATGGGCTATCAGGGCTTATAACGGCGAAGACAGAAACGGAAACGGAATACTCGATGATGGTGAAGATGCCGATGGAAATGGAAAAATCACACGTTATATTTTACCCGCACCTCCAAAATCACCATCATTTAAAGTTGTGCCCGAAAGTCAAAAAGCAACTTTATATTGGGATAAAAGAGCAGAAGACTCAATAGATCCCATATCAGGGAAGAAAGACTTTGAGGGTTATAGAATTTATAGAACAAATGCCGGTTATGACTTAACAAGTTCTCAGGATTTTTTGCGCGATTTAGTTAAAATCGCCGAATTTGATTCTATGGGAAACGATATCGGATTTAATACCGGATTTGATTTTGTGGAACTTGACCAACCCGTTACTTTTGAGGGTGATACTAAAGAGTATTATTACAAGTTTGAAATTGATAATTTATTGAACGGCTGGCAGTATGGTTATGCGGTTACAGCTTTCGACGAAGGTGATTCCGAAAATAATTTAGGCAGTTTGGAAAGTAGTTCTTTGGCAACTGCAAAAAGAATTGTTCCGGGAACACCTCCCACTTCTGATAAAGGTGTTGAAGTTGGTGTGTATCCGAATCCTTACTACGGTAAAGCTTATTGGGATGGAAATTCTGAAAGACTTAGAAAAATATATTTTTATAATCTTCCCGCCGAATGTCAAATTACAATTTATACACTCTCGGGAGATATTGTAAAAAAACTTGATCATGATCAACTTAGTAATGGATCAGATTTAAGATGGTTTGAAACTTTCGCCGATGGCAGTCAGCAAATGTCCGGTGGAGAACATGCCTGGGACTTGGTAACTGATGATGATCAGGCAATTGCAACAGGTCTATATTTGTTTTCTGTAAAAGACCGGTCGAATGGCGAAATTAAAACTGGAAAATTTTTAGTAATAAAATAGCAGGGAAATGTTATGAAAAGATTTTTACTACTATCTGTGTTGATTTTTATGAGCACATTATTGTTCGCTCAAAATTATCCCGAAGTTAGTATTAAGGATATTAACTTTGCGCCGGCTGATTCACTTATTTATTACGGCGGCTTAAATGGCGAGCCAATGCCTTCGTTTGTTGGTGATACAGTTGTAGTTACCGGAGTTGTGATGAATTCGCCATATTTTGGGGCAAAACCAGACAGCGGGCTAGCTTTGCGTGCTGGTTTTCCGGCGTGTTATTTACAGGATACATCGAATCCGGAATGGGGAGGTATTCTTCTCAGAGATCCCACTGCATCGAAGGATTTCGCGATATTGGATTCCGGAATGATTATTAAAGTAAAAGGCGTGGTTTTAGAATACTTTACAACTACAGAATTGGATCTGATAAGTTTTGAAGCTGCCGATATCGTGGGGATTATGGATAGACCAAAACCCGTAAAACTCACTTTGGATTCTTTATTTAGTAAAGGAACAAACTTGCCTAATTACCTCGCGGAAAAATGGGAAGCTGCTTACGTTGAATTTGAAGATGTTCAGGCAATCGGTGAGGGTGTAGGCTATCAAACATTCAAAATACAGGATGAAAACAATATCCGTCTTCTTGTTTATGATAAAGGAGCGCATTTCCGGTATAATTTTAAGGCGCCTTTACCCGGAACATCAATTAAAAAAATTCGCGGATATATAGAAACCCGAACGGGAAGTTACGGTTGGTTTATGATCAATCCTGTTTATCCTGAAGATATCGAATACGGCGCAATAACACCGCCTAGCATATCCAACGTATCGCGAAATATCGGCGTTGCTAAATTTAATGAAACTGTTCGTTTAACAGCAACAATTACTGATCCCGATAATACGGCTGAAGTTAAAGAAGTTAAGCTAATATACAGCCATAATGATAGTGCCTTGGATTCTTTGGATATGACATTATCAGACGCCGCTGCTGGAACCTGGACTGTTGATTTCCCTGTTTACTCAGACTCGACAATAGTAAAATATTATATAAAAGCAAAGGACGCTTCAAACGCCCTGAGCTTCAGTCCAACTTCGTATAAAACCAGTCCTTATTTTTATTTGGTATTAAACCGTGATATTAAAATAGCGGATGTTCAGTATTCACCATTCGGCAGTGGATTTAGTTCATTGAACAATTATTCTGTTACAGTCAGCGGAGTTGTAACCGCGGATACTTCAGATATAGAAGGCGACGGTGGCAGTATTGGACCACAAATATATATACAGGATGGAAATTCTCCGTGGTCAGCGATTCAAATATTCGGAACTGAAGCGGATCCTTTAAAAAGAGGCGATAAAGTTTCTGTTACAGGACTTGTTAATGAAAATTTTGGAGTTACAAGAATTGGTAATCTGGATTCAGGGGTAAAAGTAACTAAAATTGCAAGCGGAGTTGAATTGCCGGCTCCTGTATTGATTAAAACTAAAGATATTGGTACATCAATAGACGGTAACATAGCCGCCGAAAAATACGAAGGCATGCTTGTAAAAGTTATGGATGTAACAGTAGTAAGAGAGAATGCGGATGGCAACGCCGGACCTGATCAGGGCAGCGGCGGAAATAGAAATTATGGTGAAATATCGGTGCAGGATGATTCCGGGTCACCAATGAGATTGGAAACTCAGGACGGTACACATGATTACCACAATTTTTGGGATACAGCACTTGAGAACCAACCAACAAGAATTATTAAAGATAGCAAATTTAATGAGATTGACGGAATATTATTTTATTCCTTCAGCAACTACAAATTAGTTCCACGTAAAAATGATGATTTTAAGGGCTACACAGATGTTTGTGAAGATTGTGACAACTCGGTCCCTTCTTCTTACAGTATTAATCAAAATTATCCTAATCCTTTTAACCCAAGTACAAAAATCAGCTATAGCATTAAAGAACAGGGAATGGTTAACCTTACAATTTATAACATTTTAGGTCAGCAAGTAATGACTCTCGTAAATGAAGTTCAATTTGCCGGAGTTCATTCGGTGCAATTTAATGCGAGCTCTCTTTCATCCGGAATGTATTTGTATAAAATTTCTGTAAATGATTTTTACGCGGTTAAAAAAATGATGTTGGTTAAATAATTCACTACGGGAATGAATTGAAAAATATTTATATAGCTTTTTTAATTGCCTTACTATTTGTTGGCTGCAACGAAAATGTTAATGATAATCCGGAGTCGAACAAGGCTCCGGAAACATTTTTGTTTCTTCACGTTGATGAAGGTCTTCAACTGAGTCAGCAAAAAAGCAGGTTAAGCGTTCACTGGTGGGGAGATGATCCCGACGGGCTAGTAGCCGGATATTTCTTCAAATGGGAAGGTATTGATGACAATTGGACATTTACCACCAAGAACGATAGCGTTTTTGCTCTGCCAATTGGAACTGTGGATACAACTTTTAATTTTGTTGTTGTTGCAATGGATTCCGAAGGCAACGGTATATATGATAGCCAGATTATACAGAACAATATAAATTTTGGACCCGAACCATTCACAGATTTGAATAAAGACGGTATTTATAACAAAGGGGAACCTTTTATAGATCTCGGCTTAGCTGATCCAACACCGGCGAGTCAAAAATTTCCTATTAAGAACACCGCGCCTACAATTGAATGGGATGAAGTTAGTGTTTTACCGCTACAATCTTTTCCTGTGGTTACAGTCGGCTGGAATTTTGATGATTTGGATGGTGTTGAATCTATTACCAAAATTAATGTTGCGCTGAATGACACATCAAATTTTGTTTCTCTTCCAAGATCAACAAGATACGTAACACTTATTGTTGATGATTTTAGATCCGCTAATCCATCATTTAGGATTTTTTTGAATGGCTCACATAACGATGAAGCCAACTCTAAACTTGAAAACCTCATACTTAATGGTAATAACAGATTATATGTTCAGGCGGTTGATATATCCGGATCGAAATCAAAATTTGTTTCTCTCCCGGAAAAAACAAAAAATTGGTATGTTAAAAAACCAAAGGACAGTTTTTTGGTTGTAGATGATTATGCTGGCAACACTCCCAATAGTTTTTACGATAACCTTTTTAAGACAGTTAAAGACGGCGCGTTAATAGACAAGGTTGATTTTCTAGATGTTGAAACTACGGAAATGCCTTATAAAAATATTACGTTTATTGAAACGTTAAAACTTTTTAAATATGTTTATTGGTACGGTGATTCTGAACCGAGTCTCGATTTATTGAATTTGGTTACTCAAAAATATGTTGAAAATGGCGGTAAAATTGCTTTCTCCTTAACATTCCAGGATTCAAGCGCCAATTTCCCATTAGATCTTTCTTCGTTGCAAAATTTTCTGCCGATTGAGAAATTAGATCAGAAAAAACCGCTTAATTTTCTACTTCCTGCCGCAGATGTTGTTGCCACTGATCAGGCATCCGGTTACCCTAACATAAAAACCGCTGCTACAATAAGTTTCGTTAGAACTTTTTTACCAAGTTCAACGGCTAAGACGATTTATAATTTATCCAGCAAACAATTGAACGGGACGATATCATTTATTAATAACGATAAAAATATTTTCTTTATAGGACTTCCTCTTAATCAATGCGACGGTAATACCGGCAGTGTAAAACAATTGTTTGAAAAAGTATTTTTTGATGAATTCGGATTTGGTTTATGAAAAAACTTTTAATTGCTTTGGTAATAATGGTTTCTTCATCTTTTCTGTTTGCTCAGACTAAAGGAAGGGTTGAGGGAAAGATTACGGACAACCTAACCGGACAATCATTGCCGGGTGTTAACGTAATTATAAAGGGCACTTATTACGGGGCCGCATCCGATTTTGAAGGCACCTATAAAATTGAAAACGTTTCCCCGGGAACATATACAATTGAGGTTTCTTTTATAGGTTTCAAAATAAAACAATACACAGGAGTGGAAATTCAGGGTAATAAAACACTTAAACTCGATATTGTAATGGAAGAAACTTCTCTTACAATGGAGCAGGATGTTGTTGTTATAGGGGATAAACCTCTTGTAGATGTTGAAGAAACGCAAAGTAAAAAAACGATTTCAAGAGAAGATATTCAGCTTGCTGTAGTGGAAGATATAAAAGACCTTGTAACTCAGCAGGCGGGTGTAGTTAAAAACGATAACGCTATTCATATAAGGGGTGGACGTTCTTACGAAAACGCATTTTTACTTGATGGTGTTTCTGTGCAGGATCCATTAGCGGGAACAGGATTCGGATTACAATTGAGTGCCAATGCAATTGAAGAGGTTGAGGTGATTACGGGCGGATTTAACGCTGAATACGGTCAAGCGACTTCGGGAATTGTAAATGTAAAAACAAGAGAGGGGCATGAAAGATATAACGGTTCAATAACTTACCGCAGAGATAATTTTGGCGATAAAACCTCATTCCATGTATTTAACTTGGATATTTTGGAGGCTAATCTATCCGGACCTGAACCTATTACATCAAAATTGCTCCCGTTGCTCGGATTAAAAATTCCTGGTACTCTAAGTTTCTTCGGTAGTTTTTATATGGGTTTAAGCGACGGAATAACCCAGGGATATTATAAGCCTACGGCTAGTCAGCTTTATTCGTCAACTTTTTACGGAACACGTTTTGCCCCTCGCGCGGAAAATAGCTGGTTCTGGCTGGGGAAATTAACGTATAACATAAGCCCGACTATGAAACTTGCATATTCATTCAATCAATCTGTAAGTATAAATCAAAATTCACAGTCACTTCAGTCAAATTTGGAATATGTAGAACCATCTCCGGGATATCAGTACGAATTCCAGAATATATTGGACAATGCTAATACTTTTACTCATAATAATAAGTATCATACTCTCAGTTGGACACATACACTTAACTCAAGAACATTTTACGAGTTAAAAATAAATCATTTTTTCTCCAATCTGCGTGCCGATGCTAATGGTAAAATGTGGTATGATTATAGTGAAAGAAAAGATATTGTAACCTTCCCAATAGAATACTACAACACAAATAATGATACAATTGGTGTTATCCCCGGCGACGGATTTTGGGATGTTGGCAATCCAACTACCTGGCGTGATCACTATGTTGAAGATTTTTCAATAAAAGGTGATCTTACAAGTTTCTTCGACGAAAAGAACAAATTGAAAGCCGGCTTCAATATGGTATTTGAAGAAATGCAAGTAGTTGATATCTATCTTCCCTGGATTGGCGAACTTGGACTTAATAATGATATTTATAAAGTAAATCCCGCTCACGGTTCATTTTATGGTCAGGATAATATAAATTTTAGCGGAATGATTCTTAATTTCGGTATGCGTCTGGACTACTGGTTCCCCGGTAAATATGTAGACGACGCGATCGAAAATCCCGATGTAGTAACAATTCCCGATGAAATTCGAGAAAGATACAAAAAGAATAGTTTCGCATGGTTTGGCGACAGAAGATTTAAAGCCAGGTTAAGTCCCAGACTTGGTATATCACATCCGGTTACTGATAACCAGATATTATTTTTCTCTTATGGACACTTTAATAAATGGCCTCGTCCGCAGTTTGTATATGCTAAACTTAGTCCGACCAATGCTCAATCATCATTTCAAAGATTTGGTAATCCGGATCTTAATCCCGAGACTACAGTTGCTTACGAACTTGGTGTAAAAACTCAATTTTCCCAGAATGATGTTTTAACTGTAACTGCTTATTATAAAGATATATTCGATTACATAAGAACCAGAACCGCTATAATTTCATCGTCTCGTTTTGCCACTCAATCTTTTATAACATATGCGAATATGGATTATGCCCGCTCCAGGGGAGTGGAACTTGAATATAAAAAACGTATCGGCAAATGGTTCACAGGTATGTTTACATTTTCATACGCTACAGTAACGGGTAAAAGTTCATCCGCCGATGAAGGAGTGCTCATTTTGCGCGGCGACCTTGACGAATCGATCAAAGAAGAATTCGTATCATGGGACAGACCATTTACGGTATCATCAAGTTTTAATTTTTATATTCCCAGGGGCGAACCCTTATTCGAATTTGGGCAGGGTATATTAGACGATATTAATTTTTATACACGAATATTTTTTCAATCTGGTAAAAGATACACTCAATCAATATTCACAGGCAGTTACGATACCGATGGAAGACCGGAATATAGCTCGGACAGGAATAATGTTAACGGCAAAGTTGGTGATAATTGGTTTTGGGTAGATATAAATTTGGAGAAAGCTGTTAAAATAGCCGGTATAGACGTAAACCTTTCTTTGGAAGTAACAAATTTGTTTGATACAAAAAACTCAGCGATAATTAATCCTGTGACAGGTAAAGCATACGAATATGGCGATGCCACACCATCATCTTGGAACGATCCCAGGTACCCCGATCTTCAGGCACCTATCAGTACTTTTCCGTATAGTCCGGCAAGGTATTTAACGAGAAGGAATCTAAAGTTCGGAATAGGTATTAGATTCTAAATTTGGTAAAAATTAAATGAAAATTGTTTATTGTAATTTTTGTGAAATATGAAAAAACTGCTACTTATATTATTGATTCTGCCATTGCTTAAAAATAACGCCCAATTGTTTCCAACATTGGGCGGGCAACGAGCGGGAATTTCAACAGCTCAATTTCTTAAAATTGGTGTCGGCGGAAGAGCATCTTCACTTGGAGACGCATTTGTTGCAATTGCCGATGACGCTTCTGCTCTTTATTGGAATCCGGCTGGGTTAGCTTTTGCTAAACAGAATCAGGTGATTTTCTCTCATAACGAATGGGTTGTTGACATTAAACACGAATTTGTAGGAGCTTTCTACAGAATTAGCGGGAACGATGTAGTAGGTGTTTCCTTTACTTCTTTGCACACAAAGGATATGCCCGTAACTACAGAAACAATGCCTTTTGGAACGGGAGAATATTTTAGTTATGGGGATGTTGCCTTTGCTGTTACATACTCCAGAAAAATGACCGATCAGTTTAGTTTTGGAGGATCGGTGCGATACATCGAAGAAACTTTGGATGTATTAAAAATGCGTGGCGTAATGATTGACCTTGGAACAATGTACTACACCGGCTTGGGCACAACACGTTTTGCTGTTGCTATAACCAATTTTGGAAATGAGATGGCTCCGGATGGTAAAGTTACTTTATTCGGGAAAAATGAAAAATCCGATTGGCAGTCATTTTCACCGCCTACAATGTTTCGAATCGGTTTTGCTCTCGAGCCTTACATGGATGAAGTACATCGTATAACATCCACAATTCAGTTAAATCACCCTAATGACAACAGCGAAAACGTCTCTTTTGGAACTGAATACAGTTGGCGAAACATTGTTCAACTTAGGGGCGGTTATAAATTAAATGTTGACGAACAATCTTTTACTTTTGGAGCCGGAGTTAAACTGCCGCTAGGAATTGCGGATGTAACTTTTGATTACGGTTATTCAGCGTTCGAACGACTTGGATCTGCACACAGGATATCATTATTACTGGGTTTATACTAAGATGAAAAAAATTTTAATTTTAGCTTTCGTTGTATTTGTATTAGTAAATTGTACAGATAAATTTAACGCACCCGACAACAGCGTTGATCCCGGTTATGTCGTAATTGGCGATACGGTATACGTTCAGCAGAATCCAATATGGGAAGGATTTAATAAACCAAAAGACATAATAGTTGGGCACGAACCTTTCCTTTACGTCGCCGATACGGATAACGACCGAGTTGTAATGATGGATCTTTCGGGCAGAGTATTGGGCAGTAAATCTGTAAAAAGCCCCATTGCGCTTGCTCAGGATTTTAAACTTAACCTGATTGTATGTGCCCAGTTCGATACTTTAATTAATGGAAATCAGTTGACTTATAGCGCTGTTTATAAAATGGACTTGTTTAGTGTCGATCATCAAATAGAAAATGTAAAACTAAAACGACTTTTACCTAAATCCAGTTTCGACTTTTTACGTACCGACCGTGTTTATACAGGAGTCTGTGTTTTTTCAGATAACTCATTTTTTGTTTCCCGTACAGGTCCATCGAACAATAATATCATAGACCCGGATAACGGTATATTTATTTTTGCTCAAAAAAGGAAATCTAATGGATCTGTAGTAGATACTTTAATGGGTCGAGTTCCTCTTTTGGAGCCTGAAGGCACCGGATTAATGTCTTCTAACAAAATTAGTTCTCTTACCTCTTTTAATGACAGCCGTAGGGATATTATTGTAACATTGATAGGGAACAACAGTTTTAAAAGTCAATGGCTGCGTTTTGTTGCTACGCCTGATTTTACGGGATATGAAAACAACCTGGCTCCTTTTTATAGTAGGATGATGGAAATAAATAAATTCGGCAAACCGGAAGATGCTTCTCTGGATGACAGAAATAATATTTTTATTGCCGACACTGAGAAAGACAGTATATTTAAATTTAATTCCTTCGGCGATGAAATGGAATCGTTCGGAGGCCCGGCGATATTTAACGCTCCGCATGCGATCGCTTATTTCGATAAAACTCTCTATGTGGTTGATACAAACAATAATAGAATTTTAAGATTTATTCTTTCTACAGATATTGATTAGGATTATTAGATGTTTAAAAAATATGTAGTGTACACTTCTCTATTAGTAATTTGTTTCACTTTGTTAGTTAAGGCTCAGACGGTTATCCCGATTATAGATTTAAGAGAAAACGACTCACAAGGAATTCCAAAACTAAAAGGTCAGAATGTAACCGTGGCCGGTGTGGTTACAACCGCAATGAACTTCGGAAGCAATGGTCCGGCGTCAATTGAAGATAATACTGCCGGCATTTCAATTTATGGCAGCGGTTTCGCGGGTAAAGTACAAATAGGCGATTCCGTTACAGTTACATCAACGCTTGACCAATTTAACGGGCTTTCTCAACTGGATTTTAGAGTTTCAGGTTCAACATTAACCATTCATAAATCAAAAGTTTCAGTCGATCCGCTAGTCGTAACTTTAAAAGATATAACATCGCAGGAATGGGGTGGCGTTGAAGAATTAGAAAGTCGATTGCTTAGAGTAAATAATGTAACAATTACGCAATCGGGTTCCTTTTCGGGTAATTCGAATTATGAAATTTCAGATTCCACCGGGAAATTGGAAATGAGAATAGATGCCGACCTCACAGATGTTATCGGTACGGCAATTCCTAATGGAGCCATTGATATCGTTGGAGTATTGGGACAGTATAAATATTCTACACCTTACAGCAGTGGTTATCAGATATTAATAAGATCAATTAATGATATAATAACGGCAGGTGATCCATTAATAATTAATCCGGTTTCTGCTTCTAATATTACTTCCTCTTCATTTATTGTTTATTTCAGCACTGTTCGGAAAGGGAATTCAGAAATTCGGTATGGATTAACGCAAAATCTTGAATTGGGTTCGGTTTCAATTCAGGAAGACACAACGTTTCATTCTGTATTAATTTCAGGACTGGAACCATTCAAAAAATACTACTTTAAAGCTTACTCAACAAACGTAAACGGGACAAGTGAAAGCACACTTTATAATGTTCTAACTTCTTCCTTAAATCCATCCACAGGGGCTGTAAACGTTTATTTTAATTTTTCGGTGGATAATTCTGTAGCGATTCCAGGAAACGAAGCCAAAGGGGATGTAGATTTTAAAGCCAAATTACTAGATAGAATTAATGCCGCTACATATTCAATTGATATGGCGGTTTATAGTTTTTTCGGATTAAACGATGTTGCCAATTCTATTGTAACCGCAAAAAAAAGAGGAGTTAAAGTTCGTGTTGTTTACGACAGCAGAACTATGCAGAGCTCCATGCAGATTCTGAAGGATAATGGAATTCAAATAAGCCAGCGACCAAATATGAGCGGAATAATGCACAATAAATTCGCGATTTTTGACGGACGTGATAATAATCCCGACAACGACTGGCTATGGACCGGATCATGGAATTGGACATCAACAGAACTCGATTGGCGAAACAATGTTGTAGAAATAAATAATGAAAACATCGCGGCCGCTTATCAAACCGAATTCGAAGAAATGTGGGGAAGCAATAATGATATTCCGAATTCTGCTAACGCAAAGTTTGGACCTTATAAAATTGATAATACTCCACATTCATTCACTGTTAATGGTAAAGAATTATATCTGTATTTTAGTCCTTCGGATAATACAGAAAATTATATTTCGCAGGCTATCTCTTCTTCGGATTCCTCCATTTATTTCTCAATGTTAGCTTTTACGAGCGATCCAATTTTTAACACCATCAATCAGCGTCATGATCTTGGAATCACAGACATTCGCGGAATAATAAACGATATTAATGTTAGTGGCAGTGAATATCAACGGTTGCAAACATTGTCCGGAAGCGAAATTTTTCAATTCTTTTCCACTATCGGGAAACTGCACCATAAATACGGATTGGTGGATGCTTATGCGCCCGAAAATGATCCTTTAATAATTACAGGTTCCCATAATTGGTCTAATGCGGCTAATACAAGTAACGATGAAAATACTTTAATTATTCATGATCTTTTATTAACCAACCAATTTATGCAGGAATTCAAAAAAAGATATAATGAATTAGGCGGAACTACTTCATTCTCAATTCCTGTTATTTCTTCAGTAGAAAACAATAATTTATACCCGACTGATATTACATTATACCAGAATTATCCAAATCCATTTAATCCTATTACGACTATTAGAATATTTATTCCTTCAAGACAACATGTTGATGTTTCAATATATAACACACTTGGCGAAAAAGTTGAAACGCTTTATAATGGAGTATTATCGCAGGGGATACATGGATTTGATTTTAATGGAAAGAATTTATCCAGCGGAATTTATTTGTACAGGTTAAAATCAAATAACGCGTTATTCTCTAAAAAACTTCTTCTTCTTAAATAGAGTATAACTATTTATTGAATATCTGTTATAGAATCTTTAATTTTACAAATTATTCAAAATATATTTTGTAATAGGAGTGAAATGGCAAGTAACGAAGGAACTTTAGTTCAAGTAATTGGTCCTGTTGTGGATATAGATTTTGAGGACGGAAACTTACCGAGCATTTATAACGCAGTTAAAATTCCGCGTAACAACGAGGAAGGAAAAGAAGAAGAATTAATTGTTGAGGTACAACAGCATCTTGGCGAAAACAGAGTAAGAGCTGTTGCTATGGATACAACTGACGGACTTGTACGCGGTATGAAAGCGATTGACACTGGCGAACCAATTATGGTGCCGGTTGGTCCGGAAACTTTAGGCCGTCTGATAAACGTTATTGGAGAGGGCATAGACGGTTTAGGTGAAATAAAAACCGCAAAAAAATATGCTATTCATAGACATGCGCCGAGTTTTCAAAACCTTACTACCCAGCAGGAAATTTTTGAGACCGGAATTAAAGTTATCGATCTTATCGAGCCATATTCCCGGGGTGGAAAAACAGGTCTTTTCGGCGGTGCTGGTGTTGGAAAAACAGTAATTATTCAGGAATTGATTCATAATATTGCTAAACAACACGGCGGTTATTCGGTATTCGCGGGAGTGGGTGAAAGAACCCGTGAAGGAAACGACCTTTGGCTGGAAATGAAAGAGTCTGGTGTACTGGATAAAACAGCATTGGTATTCGGACAAATGAATGAACCACCAGGAGCCAGATTACGTATAGGTTTAACAGGATTAACTATTGCGGAATATTTCCGTGACGAAGAACAAAGAGATGTGTTGTTATTTATCGATAATATATTTCGATTTACTCAAGCAGGTTCCGAAGTTAGTGCTTTGTTGGGACGTATGCCTTCTGCTGTTGGGTATCAACCTAACCTTGCAACAGAAATGGGTGAACTTCAAGAAAGAATTACTTCCACCGATAAAGGTTCAATTACATCTGTTCAGGCGATTTATGTTCCTGCAGATGACTTAACTGATCCTGCGCCGGCAACAGCATTCTCTCACTTGGATGCTACAACTGTACTAAGCCGTCAAATTTCAGAACTCGGTATTTATCCCGCCGTTGATCCGCTGGAATCATCTTCACGAATTCTTGAGCCAAGTATACTCGGTCAGGAACATTATGATGTAGCACGAATGGTGAAAGAAACATTGCAGAGTTATAAAGATTTACAGGATATTATTAATATCCTTGGAATGGACGAACTTAGTGATGACGATAAAGTTGTGGTTAGAAGAGCTCGTAGAATTCAAAGATTTTTCAGTCAACCATTTTTCGTGGCTGAACAGTTTACCGGTTTCCCAGGAAAGTATGTTAAACTTGAAGATACAATTAAAGGATTTAGAGAAATTCTTGAAGGTAAGCACGATGATTTACCGGAAAGCGCGTTTATGTATGTAGGAACAATTGAAGAAGCCGTAGAAAAAGCAAAACAGATGGCATAATATGAAGACTCTAAATGTTGAAGTTATAACTCCATCCAAAGCCGTTTATGCGGGATCTGTAAACTCAATTACAATTCCGGGTACTTCCGGTAGTTTTCAGGTTTTGTATAATCATGCCCCTATTTTAAGCTCTTTTGAAATAGGCGTTGTTACTATTGAAGAAACAGGTGGTGCAGTACTAAAATTTGCTACCGGAGGGGGAACAGTAGAAGTTCTTTCGAATAAGGTGTTGCTTCTTGCCGAAAGTTTTGAAAACGTAAAAGATATTGATGTAAAAAGAGCGGAAAGTGCTATGACCCGAGCGAAGCGAAGGTTATCGAAAGAATCGGGTGAAGAAAATGTTGATTATGCAAGAGCGGAAGTCGCATTAAGGAGAGCTATCAACAGATTAAAACTTTCGGGTAATTACGTTAAATAAAGAGACTGTAAAAAGCAAAATATAATTTTTTAATACATTTTAACCAAAGGACTTTGCATTAATTTGCGAGTCCTTTTTTTATTCACATAAATTCTTTCTGAAATTAAAAGTATTATGATTTTATTTCTTCTTACAATGAACATTTGTAAAGGGAATTAATAAGCAAAAATCATTAGTATTGATAAAACCATCGCCCGATTAATCCTGGAATTTATTAAACATAGAAGAACTCCTATATTGTGGATGAAGAAAATCTTACATCATTAAAAATTAGTTTATATACCCGTCAGTTGAAATAAGTTCCTTTAATATTTCGGCCCTTTCAAGTGTATTCTCGAGTTTTTCAAGATGTTTATGTAAGTATTTCATTCTTTCCTTTTCACTCTGTAGAGACAAAATATCCTGCTGTTGTTTTAAGTTGAGTCCACTTTTTTCAGCTAATTTAAAAGATTTATCAGTGGCGTTTTCCAATTTATTCCAAAATCCCTCTCCCAGTTGGAGGGAAGTTCTATCAATAATTGATTTAAAAATTTCCAAAGTTTCTCTGAAAAGAAGATTATCTTCAAACATATATTCCGTATCTCCAAACAATGAAACTTCAGCTTCAAGATAACCATCGTCATGAAAACTTGTTGATTCGGCAATGAATCTGCTGTAGCCTTTTACGAGTATATCCATACTTCTATTTTCGTGTTTTTTAAGTATACTGGCAACTTTTACAAGACAGCCAATTCTGGAAATATCGAGATCAATTTTGGAAACAATGCCGAAATAACTGTTATTTTTTATACTTTTATTTATCATTCGTTTATAACGCTCTTCAAAAATATGAAGAGGATAAATAGCGTCGGGAAACATCACTAAATTTAATGGAAATATTGGCACTACCTTTTTCATAAAATCCACACAAATTTATATTATAAATCTAAAAAATTTGTTAAAAAGCACAAGGCATTTAGGTAAAAAAAATAATCACGAAGAAAGGGGTAATTAAAAATAAAAAGCACCCGAAATAGGCTGAATTAAGTACCTAATCCGAGTGCAAATAATCGTATCACCAATCGGTTCTAAATAGCAAGCGGTTTATTTTACCTCTTTAAGCCTTTTTGATACTTCATCCCAATTAACTACATTCCACCAAGCCCCGATGTAATCAGGTCTTCTGTTCTGATAATTAAGATAATAAGCGTGTTCCCATACATCAAGCCCAAGAATAGGTGAACCTTTTACTTCAGCGACATCCATTAACGGATTATCTTGATTCGGCGTTGAACTGACAACAAGCTTACCCCCCGAGACAGACAACCAAGCCCAGCCGGAACCAAAGCGGGTTGCGGCAGCTTTTGTAAATTGATCTTTGAATGACTGGAATGAGCCGAATGAGCTGTTGATCGCATCTGCGAGCTCACCTGTAGGTTCTCCGCCGCCTTTTGGAGACATAATCTCCCAGAATAACGAATGATTCCAGTGACCACCACCATTATTACGTACAGCTGTATTAGTGGAGGCAACGGCTAATAATTCTTCAAGGGATTTTCCAGCTAAATCTGTGCCTTCAACAGCGGCGTTAAGATTATTTACATAACCCTGGTGATGTTTGCCATGATGAATTTCCATTGTTTTAGCGTCTATGTTTGGTTCCAATGCGTTAAATGCATAGGGTAGTTGGGGTAATTCGAATTTTGCCATATTATATGTACTCCTGTTATTTTTTAATGAATTTATTTTATTTGATAAAATTTCTGCTTTGCTTAATCCGCTTGCAAGCGATAGAATTCCAATTGTACTTAAAAAATTCCTTCGTTTCATTTTTACATGCCCCTAAATTTTGTTATACTCCGAACGAATCACCGCATCCGCAAGTTTTTGAGGCGTTAGGATTATTAAAAATAAATCCTTTACCGTTAAGTCCGTCTGAAAAGTCAAGTTCGGTGCCGATCAAATAAAAAAGACTTTTTCCGTCAACTACAATTTTAACTTCGCCTATCTCTATTACAGTATCACTTTCTTTTATTTCGCCGTCAAATCCCATATTGTAAGAAAGTCCGGAGCAGCCGCCGCCTTTAACACCAACTCGCAGAGCATAATCAACCGGAATATCGTTCTCTTCTTTAATTCTATTAATTTGTTTCAAAGCCTTTTCAGTAACAGTTATATCCTGTTTTTCTTTAACTTCTGCCATAATATTTTCCTATGGTTATTTTATTAACAAATATTTACAAGTTGAAATTCACTTTCCATGCATTATTGGAAAGTTTAACCAGTTCTTTTTCATTTTCCATAGCACTCGTCAATCGTTCCATCAATTCTTCTGACTGAGAGTAAGAAAGAACTACGTTTTTACGCTCAAAATAGGTTCTTATTGCAAATTGAATATCCCGTAAAAATATGTTTGAATTTTTAAATACTGGATACCTTTCGTTCATAAATTGAAAGAAGCGAGGCTTATTACTGATTAAATCCTGAAAACGTTTTTCCTGATTGTCCATAAATTATCCGATTATTTCGTTTAAATAAGTTGTTGAAAATAATACATTTATTTTAGATTGAATGTTGTTTAAAGGGTTTTTAAGACAGCAATTTTCTATACGTTCGCAATCTTTCACAGTTGCCCCATCAAACATACAGTTAGTTAACATAACCTCATCGTCAACCGCTTGTATTACCTGAAAAACACTTAATTGTTCCGCAGAAACATTCAAAACGTATCCGCCTCGTACACCTTGTTGAGAAACAATAATATTCTCCTTTACAAGTCTTTGTAAAATTTTTGCGGTTAATTCGTGCGGGATATTAGCGTTTGTAGATATAGCTTTTGTATTTACGCATTCTTCTGAGGAATGTTCTGCGATATATTTTAACGCTAATAAAGCGTACTCTATTTTTTTTGGTATTTTGAACATAGTATATGCGACTAGATAAGTCGGATATAAAAATAAGAAACATAACTATGAAAAACAATAGGTATTGTGAATAAAATTTGTTTTAAAACTAAACGAAGCATAGGCTGTTAACCCCTACTTCGCTAAAGATATTGAATACGTAAAAATCATTCTTTTTTCTTTTGTGATTCAGCAAGAGCAGTTAAACCGCCTACTGCGCCAAGATTCATCGATTCGAGAGCGGATGATGGAACTATTATCAAAGAACCCTTTTCTTTTAATCCTTCGAACAACATATTCATTCCACGCAATTGCAGCGCTATAGGATTATCAATATAATTTTCACTCGCCTGTTTAAATTTTTCCGAAATTTCAGTTTCTGCAGTTCCCAGTATTATGCGTGCCTGACGCTCACGTTCTGCCTGAGCTTGCTTGCTCATTGCATCGGCGAGCGCATCGGGTATAACAATATCTTTAATTCCAACAGTTTGACAGGTTATTCCCCATGGATTGGTATGCTCATCAAGTGCAACTTGCAAAGCGGCAGCAATTTTTTCTCTGTTCATCAGTAAATCTGCAAGCTCATGTTTACCGATAATATCCCTAAGCCCGGTTTGGGCGATAAAGTATACGGCGGTAATATAATCCTGAACTTCCAGAGCAGTTTTTTCCACGTCCCAAACAGTCCAGTATACTACAGCATCAACATTTACAGGGACGGTATCTTTTGTTAAAGTTTGTTCGGCTTTAAAATCGGTCACTCTTACGCGTTGATCAACAAACTTATCAATCCTATCGAATATCGGAATTATAAAGAATAATCCGGGTCCCCGCAGACCAATAAATTTTCCCATTCGTAAAACCACAGCTTTTTCCCATTGGTCCGCAACTTTTATAGCAGAAGCAAGAATCATGGCTAAAAATATAACCAAAAGATAACCTAAAGGCGTCATCATTTTTACCGCGGCGAATACTAAACCTATACCTATAATGACAAAGAATGCAACCAAAGCAATCGAATTTACATGTGATTTCCCTTTATTGAGATCAATCATCTTGCCCTCCCATTTTGTTATTTAAATGAATTATTAAATCCTTAATGGTAAAACCGTAGCTCACGGCGATTGTAGTGAACTCAGTTACTATGTTATCCAGTTTATTGTGTTTCTCTTTTTCAGGAATAACAAGTTTTACATCACCGATAAATGTTCCTGTGCCTTGCTGAGTCTCAATTATATTTTGAATCTCCAGTTCTTTATAAGCTTTAGAAACAGTATTGAGGTTTACTTTTAAGTCGACAGCAAGAGCACGCACAGTGGGTAATTGTTCGCCTACTGTAAGACTGCCTATGGCAATTCCATAACGTATTTGATCAATAATCTGTCTATAGAAGGGAACACCGCTTTTAGGGTCCAAATTGAACTCAATCAAAATTCCTCCTAAAAAATTATGTGTTATAGAGATATAATGTACTATGCAACTATTACAATAGGAATATGTAATAATATGTCAATTGATGCAAGTATTATTTTTAGTTTGTGCAACTCCATCTAGAATTTTGATTTGGGTTTTACAAAAGGAAGGAAGCGCTAAGTACGAATTACAAAATATTAAATTCTCATGTCCAATGAAAAAAAACAGAAATATATTAAATAACTTTATAATGCAAGGAAGAGTAAATATTAACGGTTCTTAAACTCCGAAAAATGAGATACACATTTTTGCGAAATCCACTACTGGTGCAAAATAAAGACCGAATACAAGTGTTGGAACGGCCAGTATAAGAATAAAAATAGTGTTCATCGCGCTTGTTTTTATTTCAGGAGTATCTTCAGTGGGGTTTGAAAGATACATTTTCTTAAGCACTCTTATATAATAATAGAGCGATACTACCGTATTAAGTAAAGCGATAACAGCCACAATTATCATTTTTGCATCAACGAGCGCAATAAAGAGATAAAGTTTGCCTATAAAACCGGCGGTAGGGGGCAGACCCGTGAGTGATACAAGGAACAAACCGAGTGCGACACCTAGAAAAGGGGATTTTAAACCAAGTCCATTATAATCATCAATATTTTCGGAGCCCAATTTGTTTGCAATCAGCATAACAACAAAAAAAGCACCTATATTCATAATCAAATAGAAAGTAAAATATACTAAAATGGCAAAGGCACCCTGATTGGAGAGCACTGCCAATCCAAGAAGCATATATCCAGCGTGGGCAATACTTGAATAAGCAAGCATACGTTTTAAGTTGTCCTGCCAGAGGGCGGAAAAATTACCTAAGGTCATAGTAAGAATCGAAATTATTACCAATAATGCCTGCCAGTCGAATACTTCGGATAAACGCCAGAAACCATCAGAATCCACATAAGAAACAAATCCGACTCTTATAAATCTAATTAAGACCGCAAATCCTGCCGCTTTACTAGCCACAGAAAGAAAAGCAGTAATAGAAATTGGAGCTCCTTCATAAACATCGGGAGTCCAAAAATGAAAAGGCGCAACCGAAATTTTGAATCCAAAACCGGCAAAAATCAGAATTAGCGCAATAGAAAATGTGACAAGATTAATACTTCCGGATTGAATAAAATTATTTAATTCAACAAGGTTTGTACTGCCGGCCATTCCATAAATTAAAGATATTCCGAACAACATCATTCCTGAAGAAACTGCCCCGTAAATAATATATTTTAACGATGCCTCGTTATTACGCTGACGAATTTTTGTAAACCCGGCGAGCACATAGGATGAAAGAGATAATAATTCGATTGAAAGATATATAAGTATTAAATCTATAGCAGATGTCATAAACATCATGCCCAAAATCATTCCAAATATCAGTGTATAATATTCACCTAATCTATCGAAGGACTGTTTAATTTCATCAGTAACCGCTGAAAAATAAACTATCAATAAAGAGGAGACAAGTATAATTACCTTGAAAAACGCCCCGAAGGAATCAACTGATAACATTCCATAAAACAAAGTTGCATTTTGGGGAGAGAATGCATAACCAGTTGTTGAAAGTTCGATTATTTGAATAACCAAAGTAACAGCTAAACCAGTAGCGGCAATAAAAGGCAATAGCTTTTTGGAATTGCTGAGTATTAGATCAAATAAAACTATCGCAAGCAGCGTTAGTGATATTACTATTTCTGGTTTTATTAACGCTATTGATTCGTATAAACCGTTTAAGTCCATGTGTTCTTATTATAATCCACTTATTGAAAAGTTAGTAACGTTTGTTGAAAGAAAATGCACAAGAGAGTTAACAGATGTATTCATAACATCCAGCAGGGCTGAAGGATAAATACCGAGAAATAAAATTATTAGAGTTAACGGAATTAGCATAGCATATTCTCTACCGTCAATGTCTTTTAAATCTTTCCATTTTTCATTTAAGTTGCCGAGAAAAACTCTTTGAAGAGTCCAGAGCATATAGCCAGCTCCTAGTAAAATACCCAAAGTAGAAATGATTGCCAAAGTTCGTATAACTTCAACTCCAAATGAACCAACAAATACAAGCGCTTCTGAGACCCAACCGCTTAAACCGGGAAGACCTATAGCGGCAAAAAACGCAACAGTTACAAATCCTGTATAAACAGGCATCTGAGTAGCGAGTCCGCCAAAATCGTTTAGTCCACGAGTATGTGCTCTATCGTAAATTACTCCAACAATTAGGAAGAGCATAGCCGTAATTGTTCCGTGGTTAAACATTTGTAGAACGGCTCCGTTAATACCAGTTGTACTCAGAGAAGCCATTCCGAGCATAACATATCCCATATGTGAAATTGACGAATAGGCTATGAGTTTTTTAAAGTCTTTCTGTGCAAGAGCGCACAAAGCACCATAAATAATATTTATCATTCCAAATAAGGCTATGAACCACATCAGTTCTCTTGTAATTTCGGGAAACATTGGATAACTGATTCTCAATATTCCGTAAGTACCCATTTTAAGAAGCACTCCGGCAAGGATTACGCTTATTGGAGTTGGTGCTTCAACGTGTGCGTCCGGCAACCAAGTGTGGAAAGGGAACATCGGTATTTTAATAGCGAAGCCTACGAATAGGGCTATATAAGCTATGAACCTCAGGTTTTCCGGATTAAAAGGTGATAGGATTCCATCCGCTGTGTAGTTGGCAGCATCCATCAATGCCAGCATATTAAATGTAAATACTTGAGATCCGTCTGCCAGTGTTTCGTGAGCGCTGAAATATAAACCGATCATTACAAGAAGCATAAATACGGAACCGAACAATGTGTAAATAAAAAACTTAATTGCAGCATATTCTTTTCTCGGTCCGCCCCAAATTCCAATAAGGAAATACATTGGTAAAAGCATTAATTCCCAAAATACATAAAAAAGGAAAAAATCTAATGAAACAAAAACACCCATCATTCCAGTATCAAGTAAAAGGAACATTGCGAAATATCCTTTTACCGATTTGTTTATTTTCCACGAAGATAATGTGGCAATAAAAGAAATAATAGCAGTAAGCAGAACCATAGGAACACTGATGCCGTCGACTCCCATAAAATAATCTATTTTTACGGTTCCGATCCAGGATAAACCTTTAATATGAATCCATCGGAATTTTTCGATGAATTGGAAAGAACTTTGTTCAAAGATACCGCCCGCGTTATAATTAAAATTAGAAAGCAAGACAATAGCAAGAACAACTTGAATTCCGGTTGCGATCAGAGCGATATATTTTGCAAGGTTTGCTTTATCCTTTGGTATAACCAAAACTGCAATCATTCCTAATATGGGAATAAACGTCAGTAATGTTAAAATTGGGAATCCATTCATTTTTATTATAATTCCTTAAATAATTTCTTTAAAAAGGACTAATTATAAAAATTAGTGCCAACACTGAAAATACCACCAATACGATGTATGTTTGAACTTTACCTGTTTGCAGTTTTCGAAAAGCAATTCCGACAAATCCACTAAAGAATGCGGTTGCATTAACAAATCCGTCAACAATATAAGTATCGAACCAGCCGCTAATAGCGGAGAAAAATTTTGTAACTGTAGCCGCGCCGTTAACAATTCCATCAACTATTGTGTTATCGAACCAGGCGAGGGCTTTACTCAAATATATAGTTGGATTTACAAATGTGGCGTCATACAATTCATCCAAGTACCATTTATTAAGCGAAAATTTGTACAGCCAACTTAGTTTGTTTGAAAGTTTATCAGGATCAATTTTTTTCCACTGATACATTGTGAATGCAAGCAAAATTCCTAGTCCGCCAAGAAAAATAGATAAAAACATTGCGGGATAGTGGGCATGGTGCATAGCTTCGGTGTATTTCTCAGAGTGTACAACCGCATGTTCTGAGTATTGATCCTCAACAACAGGCGTCTCAGAAATCATAAAATCGTAGCTTAATTCCGCGGGTACAACAGTGTGAGGGGTTTTAACCCAAGAAGATAAAAACCATCCTGCATCCGGACTATGCGGAAGAGGAGTATACCAAATAAAAATTGAGAGAACGCTAAGTATAACTAGAGGCATAGCCATAACAAATGGCGATTCGTGAGCATGGTCGAATTTGTGCTGATTTTTTGGTTCACCGTGGAATGTCATAATTACCAAACGGAACATGTAGAATGCTGTCATGAGAGCAACAACAAAACCTAATATTGGAATTAGCCAGTGACCTGTTAATGAGCCAAACGCAAGTGACCCTGCCAATATACCGTCTTTGCTAAGAAATCCTGAGGTAAGCGGAACACCAGATATTGCTAAAGTGGAGATGAGAAAAGCTGCATAAGTAATCGGCATTTTTTTTCTTAATCCGCCCATCTGGCGCATATCCTGTTCGTGGTGCATAGCGTGAATTACTGACCCGGAACCTAAAAATAAACATGCTTTGAAAAAGGCGTGAGTTACAAGATGGAACAAAGCGAATGCGTAAGCTCCTACACCAAGCGACATAACCATATAACCCAATTGACTTACAGTTGAGTAAGCTAAAACTTTTTTAATATCATTTTGAGTTAAGGCGATTGTTGCTGCCATAAAAGAAGTAAAAGCTCCAACTACTGCTATAACAAGCATGGCATCGGCAGTAAGCATTACAAAAATACGGGAAACAAGATAAACACCAGCCGCAACCATTGTGGCAGCGTGTATTAATGCGCTAACAGGTGTTGGACCTTCCATCGCGTCGGGCAGCCAGACGTGCAGTGGGAACTGAGCTGATTTGCCCACCGCTCCTAAAAAGATTAAAATTCCAGTTGCAGTCAACCATGCGGCGCTATCAAAAGGAAGATTACCCGCTGAAATCTGCGCAAAAATACTGTCCAGCGTTAATGTATGGTATGAAGTAAATAATATTAAAATCCCAAGAAAGAAACCAATATCGCCAATACGATTAACTATAAACGCTTTTTTACCAGCATCCGACGCGGATTTTTTTTCGTACCAGAAGCCAATAAGCAAATAAGAAGAGAGCCCAACCAATTCCCAGAAAATATAAATCATTAACAAATTATGGGAAATCACTATCCCAAGCATAGAAAATGTAAATATACCCAGGTAAGCGAAGTAGCGGTTAAAGCGCTTATCACCGCGCATATATTCTAAAGAAAATACATGAACAAGCATGCTAATAAGATTTACTACAAAGAACATAATAACTGTAACGTTATCTATTTTCACTCCTAATTCAATATTTAGAGGGCCAAGGAGTGGAACATTTCCAAAATCTATCCAGGTGAAACCATACACTAGAGCATCGTTTATATAACTGGAAAATTTTACTACCATTACGTAAATGGAGAGCAAAAGATTTATTGTTATAATCCCAACTTCAAATAAATAAAGTTTAGGAAATCTTTTCCCAAAAAGAATTACTACAGCAAATCCTAATAATGGCAAAAAGAGTATTGCAATTGATATGTTTATTATAAATAATTCGCTCATAGCCCTTTACTCTTTTAAGTCCTCAATCTCATCTACATTTACGTGGTTATAAGTTTTGTAAATATTAAGCACAATGGCCAATGCGATAGCGGCTTCGGCTGCTGCAAGTACAATAACGAATAAAGCGATTGCCTGTCCGTTAAGTCCAAAATTACCGTATCGCGAAAAAGCGATAAAGTTTATGTTAGCAGCGTTAAGAATAAGTTCTATTCCCATTAATACCATTACAGCGTTTTTTCGGGTAACAACACCATAAATTCCCAATGAAAACAATGCAGTGCTAACAACTAAAAAATGTGATAATCCTACTTCCAAAGTTATTAATCCTTTAACTCTTCAAATTCTCTTCTTGCGATTGATGCTGCTCCAATAAGGGCTATCAATAAAAGTATACCTAAAAGTTCAAAAACAAGAACATAATCGGTCAATAATAAATTTCCCAAACCTACTGTTGTTGGTTCCATTGAATCCGCTGGTTTGACTATCCAATTGGTTTTAAAAGCGATAATTGCGGTTAAAGCACCCCATAGAATTCCTATGCCTATAACTGCTGGAATAATATGAACAGTGCCTGTACGTATATCGACGCTTGTTATTCTGTTTGTTAACATCACACCGAATAAAAGAAGTATAAGAATGCCGCCAATGTAAACCAATAGCTGAACTACTGCTATAAAATCCGCGCCTAATAAAACATATATTCCTGTAACTCCAAAAAATGTGAACAATAAATTAAAAGCCGAATGCACAATATTTTTAGAAGTTACAACTATAAAGGCGGATAACAGTGTTATTGCCGCGAATAAATAAAATATAATATCGTATAATTCCATTATCTATCTGATTATTTAGCTGTTTTCTTGTTTAGGTGGTTCAGATTGTTTCGTTTCATCAGAATTTGGTTTGGATTCCGATTCTGCTTTTGCCTTTGCCGCGGCTTCCGCTTTAGCTTTTATTTCGGCAGCTTTCTGAGCTTCTTTCTCTGCCTGGAATTTTTCAAAATTTTCTTTCTTTTGTAAAGTTTCTTCCCCGGAAAGTGTAGAAAACTTATACAATAAATCTTCCCGCTTAAATTCAGAGAATTCATAGACATCGGTCATATAAATACATTCAGTTGGGCAGGGGAAAACGCACAACTGGCAGTAGCAGCATTTGGCTATGTCTATGTTAAATTTAGTTACCCAAAGAGCCTTCTTTTTGCCGTTTGATGTTTTTCCCAAATCCTCTTCAGGCATTGATTTAACGGTTTCTATCTCAATACATTCAACGGGGCATGCCCTTGCGCACTGATCACAACCGATGCAATCATCCATGTTAACATACAATCTGTTTCGTACTCTTTCCGGCAACGGAACTTTAACATCAGGGTATTGAATTGTAACGGAGGGCACAAACAAATGTTTGAATGTGATTTTCATCCCGACAAATACTGTCCAGAGACCTTCCCATGTATTTTTAAAGTATTGTTTCATCCTATAGTAACGTAATTAGTCCGATGATTATTAAATTTGCGAATGAATAAGGAATCAAATATTTCCAGCAGATTGTCATTAGCTGGTCTACACGAACGCGTGGCAAAGTCCATCTGAGCCACATTTGAACTAGAACAAACAATATCCCTTTTAAAGCGAACCAGAACAATTGCTCGTAGGGAATTAGCCATTGGAGTCCTAAAGAATTACCGAGATATCCAAAAGGTGATTGATATCCTCCGAAAAAAATCACGGAAACGAGAGCTGAAACTGCAAACATATTACCATATTCGGCTAAGAAAAACATCGCGAATTTCATACCCGAGTATTCGGTACTGTATCCGGCAACAAGTTCACTTTCTGCTTCAGGCATATCAAATGGGAGCCTATTTACTTCTGCAAGTGTAGAAATATAAAGTATTATGAAAGCAATAAACATAAATGGAATAAGCAGAAGTTTTGTAAATGCCCATTCTGCGCCGCCGAAAATGTTCCAATTCCAAAAATATGCAGTCTGCATTTCACTCATTGTAGCCAGACTTAAAGTGCCTGTAAGCATAACCATGGAGAGAATTACCAACGCAGTCGGAATTTCGTAACTAACAATTTGAGCGGCCGAGCGTAATGCACCATATAAACTATATTTATTGTTTGAGGCCCAACCACCCATCAAAATTCCTGCGACCGCAAAGCCGGAAACAGCAATAATATAGAACAGACCAATGTCAGTCTCACTTCCAATATATGTGCTTGTAAAAGGAAGAGCGGCATAAACCGCATAACTGCCAACAAAAACAAGGTAAGGCGCCAGGTTGAAAAATTTTCTATCCGCACCTTCCGCTATAATATCTTCTTTCTGAATAAGTTTAAAGAAGTCAGCGACAGTCTGCAATACACCGTGATAACCAACGCGCATAGGCCCTAACCTATCCTGTATATGCGCTGATACTTTTCTTTCGGCAAGTACCCCGAATATTACAAAAGGAACAATGAAAACAACCGGCAACATTGCAGATATAAAGGCTGCAATTATTTCATTTCCCGTTAATTCTGTAAGAAAATTATACATAAGCCTATGCTTTATAATGCTTTACAAAAAATTATTATTTTTAACTCCGCTCGTTTTTTTTAAAAGAGCGTAAAACTATCTGTCAATTTCTCCAAGTACTATATCTATACTGCCAAGGATCGCAATTAAATCTGCAATCAGATGGCCCCTGCTCAATTCGTTTATTACCGACAAGTTGACGAATGATGGACCTCTTACCTTAACACGGAAAGGATTTAGAGATCCGTCGCTAATAATAAAATAACCAAGTTCACCTTTGGGATTTTCAACCCTTTGATAAACAGTCCCTACTGGAGGTTTTATTCTTTTTGGGAGGTCCGAGTTAATATCGCCCTCAGGCAATTGATCCAGAGCTTGTTCTAATATTCTCATGCTCTGTTCCATTTCCAGAACTCGTACGTAATATCTATCCCAGCAGTCTCCAACTGTACCCACATGTCCTTGTCCAACTGGTATATCAAAATCAAATCTGTTGTAAATTGAATAAGTATCGTTTTTACGCAAATCCCAATTAACGCCGCTTGCGCGCAACATGGGACCCGTTATACCATAATTAATAGCTGTATCCGCAGGTAAGATTCCAATATGTGCAGTACGTTCAATAAAAATTTTATTATATGTCAATAAGTTATTCAGTTCAACAATATTTGGTCTAAAATATTGTATGAATTCTCTCGCTAATCTTACAAAATCGGGATGTAAATCGTGAGAAAGTCCGCCGACCCACATATAATTATATAACAAACGGGCACCGCAAGTCATTTCGAACATAGTAAGAATTTTTTCACGGTCACGGAATAAATAGAGAAATGGTGTAAAAGCTCCCAAATCCAATCCGTATGTTCCCAGAGCAACCATGTGCGAAGCAATTCTTTGAAGTTCGCCCATAATCACTCGAATGTATTCAACTCTTTCAGGAACTTCAATCCCCATAAGTTTTTCAACAGCAATAACATAACCGAAATTATTATACATGGAGGCAAGGTAGTCCATTCTGTCTGTATATGGAATCACTTGCGGATAGGTCATTGCTTCTGCGTGTTTTTCAAAACATCTATGAAGATATCCAATATGCGGTTTAACTTTTACAACTAGTTCACCTTCAAGTTCAACTTCTAACCTCAGCACACCATGTGTTGAAGGATGTTGTGGTCCGACGTTCAGTATAAGTTCTTCGGTTCTTAAAGCCATTAGTAGGGGACCTTCATACCATTATAAAATTCCGGGTTTTTATAATCTTTACGCAAAGGATAACTTCCATCTTCCCAGTCGTAAGGCATTAATATTCTTCTTAAATCATAGTGATTTAAGAATTTAATACCACACATATCATAAGCTTCGCGTTCATGCCAATCAGCTGCTTTCCAAACATTATCAACGGATTCAACTTCCGGATTTTCTCTCGGTGCCGAAGCTCTTAAAGTAATTTTATGATTTAAAGACATTGAATGTAAATGATAGTATACGCTAAGAGTTCCGCCTTTAATTATTTCGGAATCATCTTCGTCCTTAATTTTTTCACCATTAGCGTCATCAACGCCGGAAAGATTCATCAAACTATCGAATTTACAATCTTCGTTGTCCCGCAAAAATTTGCATATTTCGTGAACTTTTAGAGGATCAACAGAAATAATTGGTTCTGTCGGCATATCTGCCGAAAGTTCTACAGTTACACCCGGAAAACTGGATTTAATTAATTCAAATATTTCTTCTGCTTTTTTCATGCTGTTTTAGTACGTAATGATTCATTTTTAATTTTTTCTTGTAATTTAAGCAGCCCTTCGAGTAAAGCTTCGGGGCGAGGTGGACAACCGGGCACGTAAACATCAACAGGAATAATTCTATCTACTCCTTTTAATACATGATAACCGTGTTCCCAATAAGGTCCTCCGCAATTTGCACAGCTTCCCATTGATATTATATATTTAGGATCCGGCATCTGTTCGTATAATCTTTTAATTCTTGTAGCCATTTTTAATGTTACAGTTCCTGAAATTATAATTACATCGGCCTGACGTGGGGTAGGTCTAGGCATAACACCGAATCGGTCAAAATCATAATGTGAAGCTGAAGTGGCCATCATTTCTATAGCGCAACATGCCAAACCGAAACTCAACTGCCACAATGAAGACAAACGCGCCCAGTTGAATAAATCTTCTGTTTTGGCAATCACAATATTGCCGTCGCTAAATTCTTTATCTAATAATCCCATATCAATCAAAAATATTTTTAGAAATCTGAATTAGTTTTCTGTTGTTTCGTTTTTTTCTTGAACTGATGGCATATTTTTCAATATTTTATTCAGTTTTGGTATATTTGGAGCCGGGCGTGCCCATTCCAAATCGCCTTTACGCCATTCGTAAGCCATGCCAATAGCTAGTACTACAAGAAATATAATACCAACTAAAAATCCGTAGAAACCATAATCTTTATATGTAAGTGCCCAAGGGAATAGCAGCACAACCTCAACATCGAATATCAGAAATATTAAAGCAACAACATAAAAACGAATGTTGAATCTTACCCATGGCGAACCCATTGCATCTTCGCCGCACTCGTATGTCGTTAATTTTTCCTTAGTGGGACGGGAAGGACGGATAAGTTTGGCAATAAATATGGATATCGCAACGAATAGAAATGCGAAAATTATAAAAACGAAAATCTTACCGAATTCTGTTAGCATGTATTTTATGTCTATAAAAATTTTAGTGACTAAAATAATTGAATCGGATATAAATATCAAGAAAAGTGTTTTAATTCAAAAATATTTTTTAATTCTGTTATAATAGGAAATTTTCCCCAATTATTTCTACTGAAATTGTATCGCGGGAAACCTCACGTAATTGGTTGATCAAAGGCTCCATATTCTCGGGTTTTATATAACAGATAATTCTTGGTTTTAATTCAAAAATATTCTCTATACCCTTAACACTATTAATATTTATAAAATGATGTACATTACTAGTCATGTCATAGTCAAAATCAATTAAAATTCTATTATATAGTTCTTTCTGTTGTTTATCAGAGGTTTCAAGAACATTATATGCGGCATAATAATACGCTTTACCTAACGGACCTACACCAAGTTTAACACCTCCATAGTATCGTGTAACTACTACAAGAGTATTGATTAGGCTAAAATGTTCAATTGCATTTAAAATTCTTAGTCCCGCCGTTCCGTTCGGTTCACCGTCATCCGAATAACGCGATTGGTTGCCGAAAAGATTATACGCGAAACAATTATGTGTGGCATCGTAATACTTCTTTCGTATTTCCTCTAAAGAAAATTCAGCGAGTTCAAATGTATTTACAGGAATTGCATTCCCGATAAATAAAGATCCTTTTTCCTTGAATTTGAATTCGTTTCGGTTTTGTAGTGTTGTAAATAATGTAATTGAAGACATAATAAAATTTTATTATCAAAATAAAATTGATTTTCTATTAATCAATAAGTAGAATTCAGGTTTGAACTTTAGTAAAACTACCCAAATGGATTTTGAAAACCAAATAATTATACGCGGAGCGCGCGAACATAACCTCAAAGATATATCACTAAAAATCCCAAGGGATTCTTTTGTAGTTATTACAGGCCTCTCAGGTTCCGGAAAGTCATCATTGGCATTCGATACAATTTATGCTGAGGGACAGCGTCGCTATATAGAGTCGTTATCTGCATACGCTCGTCAGTTTTTGAATATGTTGGAAAAACCTGACGTTGATCTTATTGAAGGATTAAGTCCGGCTATTTCTATTGAACAGAAATCTACTACTGGAAACCCGCGTTCTACAGTTGGAACAGTAACAGAAATTTATGACTACCTAAGATTGTTATACGCCCGCGTTGGTAAACCACACTGTTATAATTGCGGCAGAGTTGTAGAGAAGCAGACAGCCGAACAAATAATTGATTCAATACAAAAAAAATATTCCGAACAACGTATACAAATCCTGGCCCTTGTAGTCAGGGGTAGAAAAGGGCACTATAGAGAATTGTTTGAAGATATCCTAAAGGATGGATTTTTAAGAGTTAGGGTAGATGGAGAGACATTCGAGGCGGCAAGCGGCTTAAAACTGGACAGATATAAAATCCATAATATTGAAATTGTAATTGACAGGATAAAAGTTTCGGAAAAAAGTTTTTCCCGATTAAATGAATCGATAGAGGTCGCACTGAATTATGGAAATGGAAGTTTGATAATTTCCGATGGTAAAGAAGATATAATTTATAGCCGTAACCTTGCCTGCCATCATTGTGGAATTAGTTATCAGGAATTGGCTCCAAACTCTTTTTCTTTTAATTCGCCTTATGGCTCGTGTCCCGATTGCGACGGTTTAGGTGAGAAAAAAGAATTGGATATTAATTTAATAGTACCCGACTGGAATAAATCGATCAACGAAAGTGCTATAGATGCTCTTGGTAAACCACGTAATATTTGGTTTTTTAATCAATTAGAAGGAGTAGCTGACGTATTAGGTTTTAACTTCGATACCAAACTGAAAGACCTGACCGAGCAGCAGTATGAAATATTATTTCATGGAAGCAAAGAAAAAATTGCCTTTGCATATAAATATGGCGGAGGTAAAACTGTTAATTACAAGCACAAATTTTCTGGCGTGTTAAATTACGTTCAGCATTATTATGATAACACTTCTTCGAATCATATAAGAGACTGGGCTGAATCTTTTATGACGACAAACACCTGCAGCACATGCAAGGGCGGACGTTTGAAACCTGAATCCTTAGCTGTAACTTTTAACGAAAAGAATATTAGTGAAGTTACAGCATTATCTATTGAAAAAACTCAAAGGTTTTTCGAAAATCTTAACTTGACTGAAAGAGAAGAAATTATATCCCGACAGATACTAAAAGAGATAACCGAAAGATTAAGTTTTCTCTTAAATGTAGGTTTGGATTATCTCACACTTGGTAGATCCGCAAGAACTCTCTCCGGTGGTGAATCCCAAAGAATTAGACTGGCCACTCAGATAGGTACACAGTTATCAGGTGTGTTATATGTTTTGGATGAACCAAGTATTGGACTGCATCAGAGTGATAATATAAAATTGATTGAATCATTAAAAAATCTACGTGATTTGGGTAATACAGTAATTGTTGTTGAGCACGACCGGGAGACAATTGAACACGCGGATTATATTATAGATCTTGGTCCCGGCGCGGGGGAACATGGCGGTGAAATATGCCTGGCAGGTTCTGCTAAAGATGTGCTCGATACCTCAAATGGTCATTCATCAATTACATTGGATTATTTAAATGATATAAAAATAATAGGCTGGGGAAAGGAAAGAAGGAAAAGCAACGGTAAATGGATAAATATTAAATCGGCTTCCGGTAATAATTTAAAAGATATTGATGTAAAAATTCCACTAGGAGTGTTTACGGCAGTTACAGGTGTAAGTGGTTCGGGTAAATCTACTCTTATTAATGAAACTCTTGTAAGTGCATTAATGAGGAAGTTTTATAATTCTAAAGTGGTTCCATTGCCCCATAAAGAAATAAGCGGAATGGAAAATTTGGATAAAGTAATAGAGATTGATCAATCTCCCATAGGAAGGACGCCCAGATCAAATCCGGCAACTTATACCGGTTTGTTTACATTTATCCGCGATCTGTTCACCGAATTGCCTGAATCCAAAATGCGGGGTTACAAAGCAGGAAGATTCAGTTTTAATGTTAAAGGCGGTAGATGTGAAGAATGCCAGGGAGCAGGACTTCAGAAGATAGAGATGAATTTTTTACCAGATGTTTATGTTCATTGCGAAACTTGCAATGGAAAACGTTATAACAGAGAAACTCTTGAAATACTTTATAAAACCAAGTCGATTAACGATATACTTGAAATGACTATTGAAGACGCGCTATTATTTTTTAAAGATCTTCCAAGGATCAAAAGAAAAATAAAATCCTTAAACGATGTCGGGCTTGGTTATGTTAAACTCGGGCAACAAGCTACAACTTTGTCCGGCGGGGAGGCGCAACGTGTAAAATTGGCAACTGAGTTGAGTAAGGTGAGCACTGGTAAAACTATTTATATTTTGGACGAACCTACTACAGGTTTACATTTTGAGGATGTTCGAATTTTATTAAATGTATTGAATAAACTTGTAGATAAAGGTAATACTGTAATTGTAGTTGAACATAATCTTGATGTAATTAAAGTTGCGGATTATATTATTGACCTTGGTCCCGGCGGAGGTGAATACGGCGGAGATATAATTGCCGAAGGAACACCGGAAGAAGTTGCGCTAATTCCCAAAAGTATTACAGGACATTATTTAGCTAAAGAGCTTAAACGAAACTTTATAAAAGGGTAAATATCTGATATGAAGACAAACATAAATGAATTTAATAAGTACCGTTCTGAAATGAATGACAAAATACTTAATTCAGGTTTCAGGGATTTTAATAAATTTTTTGCTTTGGATAATAAGGCTTATATAGATGGAGCATTGAACGCCAAAACAAAGGAACTTATGGGTCTCGTGGCTTCAATGGTACTGCGATGCAATGACTGTATTCTTTATCATGTAGATAGAGCCATTGTTGAAGGCGCAAACCGGCAGGAATTATATGAAAGCTTTAATATAGCTCTTATTGTAGGTGGGTCAATTGTAATACCCCACCTTAGATTCGCTATGGAACAATTGGATGATTTATTAAAAGAGGAAAATGAAAAAACTAATAATTCCTAAACAGATTGTAACTGTAAATAAACAGGATGCCATTGTAAAGAATCATGCTTTATTAATCGAGGATGATAAAATATCGGGGATTCTGGGAAAAAATGAAATTGAGCTATCAGCTTTTGAAGGTGAGATTTACGAGTATCCCGAATTGACTCTGATACCGGGTTTTATTCAAACTCATATTCATTTGTGCCAAACTTTATTCAGAGGATTAGCCGATGATCTTGAACTTTTGGATTGGCTTCAGTTAAAAATTTTTCCTTATGAAAACGCTCATAATCATGCGTCATTAAAAATTTCGGCTCAACTTGGTATTAACGAACTGCAGCTCGGCGGGACAACAACAATTTTGGATATGGGAACCATTCGGCATCAGGAAGTGATTTTTGAAGAACTTATTAATTCAGGTATGCGTGCTTTCGCCGGTAAATGTATGGTTGATAAAAATGGACTAATGCCTCAATTTAAGGAATCAACTGATGAATCACTTAATTCAAGTTATGAATTAGCGAAACATTATCATAACAAAACTAAAAAAATAAAATATGGCTTTGCGCCTCGTTTCGTGCTTTCCTGTTCCGAAAGATTACTTAGAGATACGCACGATATGCTTCAAGAATTTGATGGATCTTTATACCACACCCATTCGTCAGAGAACAGAAGCGAGATAGAAGAAGTGCGTAAAATGACAGGCAAAGAAAACATCGAATATTTTAATCAAATTGGAATTTTAGGAAATTCTACCGTTTTAGCGCATTGTATTCATTTAAACGAATTAGAGATTGGTACTTTAAAAAGAACAGGAAGCAGAGTTTCACACTGTGTATCCTCCAATCTAAAACTGGGAAGTGGAATAGCGAATATTCCACAATATATACAAAACGGAATCTCGGTTTCACTAGGAGCTGACGGCGCTCCATGTAATAATAATCTTAGCATATTTCACGAAATGCGCCTCGCTTCACTAATTCAAAAACCTTTGCATGGTCCCACATCTATGGATGCAAAAACTACTTTCCGTCTCTCCAACATAGAAGGAGCTAAGGCGCTCAACTTAGAAAATGAGATCGGAAGCATAGAGGTTGGAAAGCAGGCAGATCTTGTATTAATTGATTTGGAACGTCCTTCGAATCCATTGAATGATAGTGAAGAAAAAATTTACTCGTCTATAGTTTATTCATCTGAGCGTATTGATGTTAAGCATGTTATGATAGGAGGGCAATGGGTTGCTCGCAACGGCAAATCATTACATTATGATGAAACTGAATTGCTCAGTTTGGGTAAAAAAGAATTAAAAAGTTTATTAAATAGAGTTGATTAAAGGGAATAACTTGACAAAAATAATTTTTGCAACAGGTAACGCCGGTAAATTACAAGAAGTAAAAAAAATATTTGAGAATTCTGAATATGAAATTATTTCACCCGCCGATTTGGGTAATGTAGTTGAAGTAGAAGAAACCGAAAATACATTCGAAGGAAATGCATTTCTTAAAGCCGAAGCAGTCTATAATCAATTCAAACTTCCTGTCATGGCGGATGACTCCGGATTGGAAATAGATCAGCTGCAAGGACGCCCGGGTGTTTTAAGCGCCAGATACGCAGGGGAAAACTGCACATACGATGATAATAATGATAAGATAATTAAAGAGCTCGAATCACTAGCAAAACCTCACACAGCTCGGTTCATTAGCTGCGCGGTTTATTATGACGGCGCCGCTCGATTATCTGCATTGGGTAAACTGGAAGGTAAAATGATTTCTGAAAAACGAGGTACCAACGGATTCGGATATGACCCAATTTTTATTCCCGCAGATTCAGATAAAACCTTGGCAGAGATGACATTGGATGAAAAAAATAGAATTAGTCACCGTTATAAAGCATTTAATGAATTAAAAACCATGCTCCATAAAATATAATCTATTTTTCTGCGATTGTAATTTGTGCAATCCCGAATGTTAATGATTTGACTGAAACTTTGTCGAATCCAGCCTCCTTAAAAAGTTTCACAAGATTAACATTTGAATCGAACTGGTTTACTGATTCAGGAAGATAGCTATACGCTTCTTTATCTTTGGAAATCAATTTTCCAATCGCGGGAAGCACTTTGTTGAAATAAAATAAATATCCTTTTCTAATAATAATATTTTTCGGCAGTTGAAATTCCAAAACAATCGCTTTGCCTCCATCTTTCAAAACTGTATTAAAGTTTTTGAAAGCTTCAGCTATATCAAAAAAATTTCTTACACCAAACGCAACGGTTATATGTGTGAATGTCCCTGAGTTAAAAGGGAGGTTTTCCGCCACACATTGAATAACATTGCCACGGCTCCATTCGGATTTAGCATTAAAAAATTTCAGCATATTATACGACAAATCTGCACCTGTAATATTTTTTACGCCAAGTTTGCTGGCTTCAATGGCAAAGTCGCCGGTGCCGCATGCTACATCCAACAAAACGCTATGCCGGTTTATTTCACTAAGTTTTAAGGATTTTTTACGCCAATAAATATCAATACCAACGCTAAGAAAATGATTGAGAAAGTCGTATCGATATGCTATACTGTCAAATATTCTTTTTACTTGTTTTTTCTTATCCATTTAAAAAGTAATTTGTGATTAAAGATGATTTCATTTTAGAATTAATAACAAAGTTAAAACTATGAAAAATTCCGATAAATATTTGAAAGCCATAAAAGAAAACATTTGCTCCATTTGTGTGGATTCAAGTGAAGAAGGTGAATGTATACTTACGGAAAAGGAAATTTGCGCTGTCGAAATTTACTTACCAAAAATTGTTGAACTGATACATGGTTCGCAAACCGATAACATCTTTGACCTTCATCTTGAGCTTCGTGATAAAATCTGCTCGGATTGCAAAACATCAAAAAATAAAGAACATTGCCATCTTCGGGATGACAGCAATTGTGCATTGGACAGATATTTTTCAATAATTGTTGATACTATACAAAAAGTTGATTTACAAGTGAATTAATCAGTAGGATAAACAATTATATCTTCGTCTTTATAATTGCGCCATTTGTTATAAAGCCATTTGCCGAGAGTTATTGTTATAATCATAAAAATCAATCCGCCTATTAAATCAGCCACATAGTGATATCTGAGATATACAGTGGAAAATACTAAAAGAGAACCATTGATTAAAAAGAAATAACGTGTTGGAGATTTAAATTTTACCGAAAGGTACATTACAATTAACGTCATTTGTGTATGCCCACTCGGGAATACATCTCTCTGAACTACGGCGGTGGGATTTAAAGTTCCGGCTGGAATCGATTCCCCGGCATTTACAATTTCTCGTAAATAGTTAGTTAAAAACAATCCCGGTAACTCGATATTAGTATTTGCAAACTCGTGTAATGTGAATCTGGGTCCTATTGCAGGAACCAATAGATAACCAATGTAGGAAAGGAAAAAACCAAACACTACAGCGAAAGTTGAAAAATGGAATTCCTTTTCTTTTCCGCAAAACAACAAATTTATTCCTAGTATGATCGGCAGGAAAAAAAAAGTTGCGTAAACTATCTGCAGTAATTCTGTTAAAACAGGATTCGATATTGAATACAAATAATGTGTGGGATCGCCGCCGAAGAGAAATCTGTCGATGTTTATTAATACGTTGTCATAATCCACACCATGAATCGGCTTAACCATAAAATACAATTCTTTAAAAGACAAAAAAATAAGAGGTACCGGATACCAGAAATAAAACTGCTCTATCAAGAGATTTTTTTTCTGTTTATAAAGATGGGCCGCAAAAAAGACTCCAATGGAAACAGTTGTGTTCATTAGTAAATGAACTGCCCAATTGCTAATCCTGTCGATAAATATAATATTAAGAACACTTAGAAAAGTGGCGAAAATAATAACGGATAGATCGACCGCGCGCAGATTTATTAGATGAGTTTTAATTCTATTCATCAATGCAAAAGGAATATTGTTAAGAATGCCATATAAATGAATAAACCGAAAATATCATTCATTGTAGTTACAAATGGTCCAGTCGCAACGGCTGGGTCTACATTAAATTTTTTTAATAAAAGTGGTATTGTAGCTCCAAGGATTGTGGCAAAAATAATTATACACAATAGAGAAAGGGAAAGTATTATTGTGAAAACAATATTATCGAAGAATATCATTGTGATAACGAATAAAATACTGCTTATTGTTAATCCGTTTAACACTGAAACTAGAAATTCTTTGCCAATTTTAATGAAGGCCTGTTGAAACCAAATATTGCTTTGATTGATACTTCGTACCATTACAATTGACGCCTGAGTACCGGAACTTCCGCCCATTGCCATTACAAGAGGGAAAAAAAAAGCGGCTATTGCGATATTCTGAATCGTTGTTTCATATGTTGATAAAAGTAGCACATTAAATAATTCACCTACTAGCCCAATTAAAAGCCAGGGTAACCGAATGCGTGATATTCTAAAAACAGAATCGCTTGACTCCTGATCCTCCGATAGTCCCGCAAACTTTTGCATATCTTCATCAGCTTCTTCCTGAATTACATCAACAATATCATCAATAGTAATTCGCCCGAGCATTACTTTCTTTTCATCTACTACCGGAACGGAAACAAGATCGTACTTCTTCATTATATTTGCCACGGCTTCCTGATCCATTTCGGGATTTACATAAATCAACTCTTCTTCCATTACTGATGAGATTCTTTTACGCAATGAGTTTACGAGCAACGATTTAAGAGAAACAATTCCCTTAAGTCTTTCTTCGGAATCCAAAACATATATAAAATAAATATGTTCATATTCGTCGGCGTGAAATCGAACTGTTTTAATAGCAGTTTTTACAGTTTCGTAATCGTATACAAAAACAAAATCTCCGCTCATTATACCCCCGGCCGAATCTTCAGGGTATTTGAGCAATTCTTTTACTTCTTCGGAATCTTCAATATCAATATTGTCGAGCACATGTTCTGCAACACCCGAAGGCAAATCACTAAGAATATCAGTAGCGTCATCTGTTTCGAGTTCATCGATAATATTGGTTATTTTTTCAGTGCCTATTTCTTTTAATAATTTCTCTCGCAGGTTCTCGTCTAATTCTACAACAACTTCGCTGGCTATTTCTGTGTTCAGTAATTCAAATATAAAAATAGCGTCATCAAAATTGAGGTGGTTGATAATTTCGGCAATATCGGCCGAATGCAGGTCCGCCAGAATAGTTAAAACACTTTGTGAGGCTTGATCTTCTATAAGTTGAGAGATGTTTTCCAACAGCTCAGAGTCAATTTGGATAACATCTCTTACAGTTCTATTTTCGGTTTTTTCTATCATCGATAAGTTTCTGAATTTGTGCGGTTAACATAATAAAATCACTTAAACTTAGTTGTTCCGCCCTTTTGGTTAAATCAACAGATAATTTATTTAATTCATAATCATGAAATATACTATTACTAAGTGAATTTTTTAAAGTTTTTCTTCTGTTGCCAAAAGATGCTTTTACCACTTGTTTAAATGTTTCAAGCTGCAGGTTTCCTTCCAACTCTTTTTTGAATCTCAGATGTATCACGGCGGAATCAACATTCGGCTTTGGATGAAATACATTCGCCGAAACTTTAAAACAATAATTAACATCCGCAACATAAGAAAGAATCACACTTAATATACCATAATCCTTTGTGCCTTGTTTACCACAAATTCTTTTAGCTACTTCGTGCTGTACCATTAATACCGCCTCAGAAATCAATTCTCTGTTTTCAATTAATTTAAAAAGAATAGGTGAAGTAATATTGTATGGAATATTACCCGCAATTTTTACCGGGGAAAATTTTATTATTTCGTTTAAATCGACTTTTAGAAAATCAGTTATAATAATATTAAGGGAAGGCATATGCTCTTTTAAATAACCGGACACTCGTGTGTCAATATCTATTGCGGTAAAGTATTCGGTTTTTTTGTAAATTTCTTTGGTTAACGCGCCCAATCCAGGACCAATTTCAATAATTCTGTCATCTGGCATTATATCAATTTCATCTATTATTTTGCGTATAATATTCTGATCATTTAAATAATTTTGTCCAAGACTTTTTATCGGGATAATTTTCACGGATTCTCAATAAATAATTAGGAAATAAGATTTTGGTTTGTAATTTAACACTTTTGTATTTTACACAGTCAGAATTAATTATAATTAATAATAAAAATAGAAAGGCGGCTTTGTGAAAGAAAAATTTATAATCTCGGTAGATTTAGGAGGCACAAAAATTTTAAGCGCTCTGCTTAGCCAAAAAAATGAAATTGTAGATCGAGTAAAAATGGCTACAGACATCACTAAAGGTCCGCACTTTATAGTTGAGTGTATTTTAGATTCCATAAAAGAAATTCTAACAAAAAATTCTATGATAGAAACCGATATAAAAGCGATATGCCTGGGTGTGCCTGGAACGGTTGATCCACAGTCCGGTTTTATAGGCAACGCTCCTAATCTGGGAATAAAAAATTTCAATATAAAAGAAGCTCTTCAGAATAATTTTAAGGTGCCTGTTCTTATAGAAAATGATGTGAATCTTGCCGCATTGGGTATAAAAAGGTTCGAATTCAACAATAAAGTAAATAATATGTTAATAGTATTTATAGGAACGGGTATAGGAGCTGCCTTAGTATTTAATGGAAAAATGTACAGAGGTTCTTCATTCTACGCGGGAGAAATCGGTCACATGAAAGTGAGCTCAAACGGTGAACTGGATTCCGCGGCCGGTGAATCCACTTTCGAAAATCTTGCAAGTAGAACAGCTATCGTTAGATCCATATTAATTGATATTAAAAAGGGAAAGAATACAAAATTAATTAAAGCGGGTAAAACAAAAATAAAAAGTAAAGTGCTTGCAAAAGCTGTATTCGATGGAGATAAAATTGCGACTAAGCACGTAGATAAAGCATGTAATGTTATTGGGACAGTCTTAGGCAGCGTTACAACTTTATTAAATATTGATACTATTGTGCTTGGAGGAGGAGTTATTGAGGCTATGGATGAGTATATGATGCCCAAAATTATAAATATTTTCGAACATACAGTATTGCCGGAAGCGGGTAAGAATGTAGTTATTGTACCAACCAAATTGGGTGACGATGCTCCGCTTTATGGTGGAGTTGAATTGGCAGCCGAGTTTCTAAATTAATTTTCGAATGTTTGTTCTATGGTTTCCAATTGTTCGCTTAATTCCGACCAATCGCTAAAAACCATTTCAAGAATCTTTTTTATTTTATCATACTCAGCATTCTTCTCCTTAGCCAGGAGAGGATTGCTGTAGATTTCTTCTTTTGCCAATTCTGATTCGATAATTCGTTTGTTCCTTTCTAATTCTTCAATTTTAATTTCGAGCAATTCAATCTTTTTGCGAAGATCCTTTGTAAGACCATATTTTTGCTGTCGTTTCTCAGCTTCCAGTCTCTTCTGATCCTTTCTTACCGCGTTGCCAATAGAATTATTTACACTAACAGAAACTGCTGTACTCCGATTTTCTTCACTTATTTTGAATAGATAATAATCAATATTACCATAGTAAAGTTTAGTGTGTCCTTCTTTAATTTCGAAAACTTTAGTTGCAATTGGTCTTAGGAAATCTACATCGTGTGAAACAATTATTAAAGTACCTGTAAAATCTATAAGCGCTTTCTGTAAAATTTCTTTCGAGTTAATATCCAGATGGTTTGTAGGTTCGTCCAAAACAATCAAATTGGAATTTGTAACTAATATTTTAGCGAGAGCGACCCTGCTTTTTTCGCCTCCTGAAAGAACTTTAATTTTTTTAAAAACATCATCTTCACTGAATAAAAATGAACCTAATAAATTTCTAATTTCTCCTGGAGTAAGGTCTGGAGAGGCATTAGAAATTACATCTAGCATATCAAAATCCATATTAAGTGAGTCTGCGACTTCCTGAGCGTAATATGAAATTTGCGTATTGTGTCCATACTTTAAGGTTCCTTCGGAACTATCCAACTCACGAGCAATGATTTTTGCAAGTGTTGTTTTGCCGGCTCCATTTGGACCCACAAATGCAATTTTATCGCCTCGCTCAAGCTGCAGATTTACTTTTTCAAAAACTTTCTTCCCCGGGAAATTTTTTGCGAGCTCCTGAATCTCAATTGGCACCGATCCGCTGCTGGGTGCTGGTGGAAATTTAATTTCAATTTTACTTTCATAATCCGGAAGATTTATAGTTTCGAGCTTTTCCAATTGTTTAATTCTGCTCTGAACTTGTTTCGCTTTTGTACTTTTGTAACGAAATCTCTCAATGAATTTCTCTGTTTGTTTTCTTACACGCTCCTGATTTTCATATGCTGCTCGAAGTTGTATATCGCGTTGAACCTTATAGTCTAAATATTTTTCGTAATTGCCGTTATAAAAAGTAACGTTTCTGTTGTAGATTTCTATTGTTCTGTTGGTAAGTTTATTAAGAAAATATTTATCATGTGAAACAAGAAGCAAAGCGCCTTTATAGCTCTGAAGATAGGTGATTAACCATTGTAAAGATTCGATATCCAAATGGTTTGTTGGTTCGTCCATTAGAAGGATGTCATTTTTCCCCAAAAGAATTTTTGCAAGCTCAATACGCATTTGCCAGCCGCCTGAAAATTGATTTACTGGTTTTGTAAATTCCTCCTCGTTAAAACCTAATCCCATAATTACTTTTTCAATTTGAGAATCCACGGTGTAATAATCTACAAAATGTTTTTGATGATCTAACTCGCCAAGCATTGCAACAGCTTTAATTTTTTCTTCTTCATCGGCTGAGTTCGAAATTTTATCATGCAGTAATTTCTCTTTCGATTCAATTTCGGTAACAAAACTCATAGATTGTTTGATTTCATCAAATAACATTCGGCTGGAAGTATTAATAAATTCCTGAGGCAAAAAACCAGTTTTCAGATTTTTTTGAGCTACAATTTTACCATCGGATGGTACAATTTTCCCAGTAAGCATTTTAAGAATAGTGGATTTGCCGGAACCGTTTGCCCCAACTAATGCTATCTTATCTTGTTGATTAATTTTGAATGAAGCTTGTGTAAAAAGATCTTCGCCGGTAAATTGAATACCTACATTAAAAAAATCTATCATCGTTTCCTTTGTTCTCTAATTTATTTTCTGATCACTGCCACTTTTGTTGACTCCACTTTGGTTCCATCAACATCGTATGCCACAATTATATATATACCGCTGTTAACATATTCGCCTCTATCATTTCTGCCATTCCAGGAATCAATTCTACCGCCAATACTACTAAACTCTTTTACAAGTTTTCCATCAACGGAAAGAATTTTAATAGAGGAGTTTTGTACAAGTCCGTCGATATTAAGATTTGTATTTTGTCCCTCGTTAATAATTAAGGGATTCGGATAGCAGAATAATTTGCTGAAATCAGCATTCGGTTTAACCGATGTTGTAGTAAGAGATGAAAGACCAAGCGTTGTTCCGATATATACTGTGCCGGTGTTTTCATTTATCGCTATGCTTTTAATATCATCTGATTGCAACGGACTGTTTTTACTATCATATTGTTCTAATAGATAAGATCCATCGGACGATACATGAAACAATCCCTGACTAGTACCAACCCACTTTTGGTTTAACGGGTCCACAGCTATACAGTTTATAGATTGTTGACGCAACGGAAATGCGGATAACATTAATCCTGTCGGGCGTGCCGGATCAGGTATAATTTTTATTCCTAATGAAGTCCCTATCCAAATTTCGTTTCTGTTATCGACGGCGATGGAAGTAATATCTCTGTTCTCAAAATATTCGTTTTGGCTTAAGTATCCCCACACATCATCCGTTTCATTTTCAAGTGTACCGTTTTCGCTAAAATAAAACAATCCTCTATTTTGAATACTGAACCATTTCGTTCCATAATCATCTATAGCTCCGTTGTCAATGTAGTTATCCTGGTTCATAGAAAAAAAAGGAAATTGATAGGTATGTTTTTTACCGGATTCTGTAAAAACAACTAATGGTCTGCTGTCTGCGGCCAAATGATCAAAAACCCAAATGTTATTATTGTTGTCCAATTTTATATCCTGAATTACGACAAAATTTGGAGACCAGGGAACACCGCTAAGACCTTCCGTAGTTGCATTATAGAGTTTCATGGAATCATCTTCTAATAGAATAAATCCAAAACCCCAGCTGCAGGCAAATATTCTATTATTATAAGAGAACACCTTATGAAAGTCATCTGTGGGGAGCGAAGGATAAGCTGATTTGTTAAAGTTGGTCCAGGTAGAGCCGTCAAATCTCATAAATCCTTTGCCAAATACATCCTTCCCAGTAGCCGCCCAGATGTTATCATTTTCATCCACAGATATACTTAAAAACGAATTTGTAATGGGTCCATTAGGAAGTAACGTGTTTACCGATCCCGAATTGATAGCAATAATTCCATTACTGCTAGCGATATAAATATTTGTTTGATCCCCAATAACTATATCATTCATAAAAATTTGAGAATTTTCGTAAATAGTTTCTGCAATAACTCCGTTGTATTTAACCAAGCTGGACGGAAATAATACATAAAGAATTTCATCCTGGATCTCAAAATCAAAAATTGCTTCATTCCTTGCCAGGAGTTTATTCCATTTTAAATTTGAATATTCGAACAATCCCTGATCAGTGGCAACGATCAAATTTCCTTTATATATATCGCTTTTATAAATATCAGAAGCCGCGATTAATCCCTCATTCTGACCAACCAGGAAAGTATTCCAGGAATCCGGATTCGAAAGGTTTGTAATGTTCGATTTTTGAACCGCTAATCCATTCTCAGTGGACACATACAATTTATCTTCTATTGTTACACTGAATATCTTTGAGGATGAAGGCATATTTCCAAATTTTAAGACAGATTCAATAAACTGCAGGGAGTTAACATCGATAATTGATAAACCGAAATCTATTGAGATATAAGCGCGTCCGTCTTTAATTATTATGTCGTTTATGGCTTTCTGTGTATTTTCAGTTCTGTTGATATCAAGAATTTTTTTTATTAGACCATTTTTAATGTTATATATATTTATTATACCATCGTCAGTACCCAGCCAAACTCTGTTTTGATCATCAAGAGCTATGGCGGTTATACTCTGACTGCTAAGTCCCTCAGATTTAGTGAGGAAATTTTCAAACACTGATTTTGAATAAGAAAAAACTCCTCCTGAAGTTGCCGCCCAGACTTTATCTCCATCAATGGAAATTTTTTTAACTTCTTTCATATCCGAAAAATTTTTCCAAATACCAAATTGCTGGGTGTGAATAATAGTGTAAGAACATAACAATAAAAACCATATCCTGAATATCATTTAAATACCTTATTATTAAATTTATTGGGTGGTAAAGAGGTACTCTAAGTTATTCCTTAATTTTATTAATCCATAGTATAACAAAAACAAATTTACCATTTTTCCAAAAATGAAAAAGTCCAAAATTTATCTTAGTTGTTTGTTGAAAATAAAAGGAATTTTAGAGTGTGTTCTGATGAAGCATTTGTTTCATAGCTTCCAGCCTTTGCGGAACTAATAAATATTTCCCAAAATTGTCCTCATCATCTTTGGCCCCACCGTGGAAATCTGAACCGCCCGATTCTAATAAACAGTAATGATTGACAATTCCTCTGTAAAATTTTATTTGATAATCATTGTGCGAGGGGTGATTAACTTCAATACCATCAATTCCTGCATTAATCAAATTCATAAGTATGGATTCTTTCAAATGTCCGGGATGAGCAATAAATGACAATCCGCCCGCGTCACTTATAAGTTTAAGAGCGCTTTGCGGCGATACATGAATTTTACGCTCATAAGCCGGACCATTGTCCCGTAAATATTTATGGAAAGCTTCGTAGTAGTCAGCAACAATACCAAGCTTATATAAAGTTAATGCGATATGAGGTCTACCGACTGCGGAATTCTGAGCCACGTCCATTACATCGTCAATCGAAATATTGATTCCAAGATTAATCAGTTTTTTAACAATTCTTTTTGCGCGATAAAGTCTTTCTTCACGAAAAAATTGAAGGTACTTCTGTAATTCCTCATGTTCTATATCTATAAAATATCCGAGTAAATGAACCTCTTTATCCTCAATGTCGGTACTGAGCTCCACACCGGGGATAACTTCAATACCTAAGTCTTTTCCAATTTCAATTGCTTCTTTAATTGCGTATACGGTATCGTGGTCTGTTATACTTATTACATCTAAGTTGTTTCGTTTTGCTAATAGCAAGAGTTCTTCAGTATTAAAGGCACCGTCTGAATAAGAAGTATGCATGTGTAAATCAATTTTGGGTGCAAAGGCCATCTAAATGTATGTCTCCCTAAATTTATCGAAATTCAGTATTCGCAATTTGGAACCTTCCAACTCAACCAATCCCTTCTTAGCAAATGAATGTAACGTTCTTGAAATAGTTTCACGCGATGTGCCAGCCATATTAGCTAAATCCTGTTGCAATGGCAGTTTATCAATTTCAACCACACCTTGTCTAATTTTGCCCATATCTTCCGCAAGTTGAAGAATTACAGTGGCAACTTTACCTTCTGCATCTTTAAGTGAAAGCGCTTTAATCTTCATATCGGCCGACCGGAGGCGTTGTGTAAGTTCTTGTAGCAGGTTAATAGATATTTCGGGATACAACTTAAGCAAATTTAAAAATTCATCGCGCTGAATTATAAATAATTCCGAATCTTCCATCGCAATCACAGAGGCCGAACGTGATAAACCGTCTAAAATTGCCATCTCACCAAAAAAATCAGATTCTCCCAAAATCGATAGAATTACTTCTCTTCCATCATTACTTATTCTGGCAACTTTTACTTTGCCACTGGCAATAACAAACATTGCGGAACCGGAATCTTCTTCCATCAAAATTACACTGTCTTTTTCATATTTCTTTTTCATTCCGACAGAAGAAATTTTTTGTATCGTTTCCTCAGGTAAATCAGAAAAAATTGGAACATACATTAGTGATTCCAATGAAGATGTCATTTGTAATCTCCGTTGAGAAAAATTTGTGATTAGCATCACATTTATACTAAAAAATTCGCCATTAAGCAAGGTTTTTAATCTACTCGATTATTACCAAAAACGTACATACTAACATTATTAACAATTATTTAAATTGAATAATGTCGGTTATATAGGTATATTTTAGATTAAAATTTTCGACTTATAAACCGATTTATGGAGGAATAAAAAATGGCAATTAAAGTTGGAATCAATGGATTCGGTCGAATTGGCCGACTGGTTTTTAACGCAATAGTTGACAAAGGACTGCTTGGTAAAGAAATTGAAGTTTTAGCAGTTGTTGACGTAAGTACAGACGCTAAGTATTTTGCTTATCAGTTAAAATATGATTCTGTGCAAGGAAAATTTAAAGGATCAGTATCTAGTGAAAAAAGTGATGCATCATTGGAAGCTGATGATATTTTAGTTGTTAACGGAAAAAAAATTAAATGTATTATGGCACAGAAAGATCCTTCCCAATTGCCTTGGAAAGAACTTGGTGTAGACTATGTGATCGAATCTACAGGCTTGTTTACATCTTCTGAGAAAGCCCAAGGTCACATAACTGCAGGCGCTAAAAAAGTATTAATTTCAGCTCCCGGTAAAGGTGATGTGAAAACGATTGTTGTTGGTGTTAATGACGAAGAATATGATGCTGAAAAACATAATATTATCTCCAATGCTTCTTGTACAACAAATTGTCTTGCTCCTGTTGTGCATGTTTTATTAAAAGAAGGACTTGGTATTGAGTCCGGATTAATGACAACTATTCATTCTTATACAGCAACTCAAAAAACAGTAGACGGACCTTCTAAAAAAGATTGGAGAGGTGGTAGAGCTGCCGCTATTAATATTATTCCATCGAGTACCGGCGCCGCAAAAGCGGTTGGAGAAGTTTTACCTGTTACTAAAGGTAAATTGACTGGTATGTCTTTCCGTGTTCCTACAGCCGACGTTTCAGTTGTTGATTTAACAGTAAGAACTGAGAAAGATACTTCAATTGAAGAAATTGACGCCCTTATGAAAAAAGCATCGGAAACTTACCTGAAAGGTATTTTGGGATACTCAAATGAAGAATTAGTTTCAACAGATTTTATTCATGATGAAAGATCTTCTATTTACGATTCTCTTGCAACTCTTCAGAATAATCTTAAAGGCGAAAAAAGATTTTTCAAATTGGTTTCCTGGTATGATAACGAATGGGGATATTCCTGCAGAGTTATCGATTTATTGTTAAAAATTGCAAAATAATTGTATAACACGCTTTATTAAAAAGACGCAGAATTTTACTGCGTCTTTTTTTTATAAATTACATTTGCAAGTCATGAAAAAATTAAAAATTGGAGTTTCAATATGAACAAGCTTTCAATTGATAAAGTTGATTTAAAAGGAAAACGAGTACTCGTTCGTGTTGATTTTAATGTTCCTCTGGATGAAAATCAGAACATAACAGATGACAGAAGAATAGTTGCCGCAATACCAACAATTAAAAAAATTATGGGTGACGGCGGCAAAGCAATATTGATGAGTCACTTAGGAAGGCCGAAAGGCGAAAGGAAACCCGAATTTAGTATGAAACCTACTGCTGCTAAATTGAGTGAACGTTTAGGTGTTGAAGTTAAGTTTGCAGATGATTGTATTGGTGAGGATGTAAAAGCAATTGTTGATAATATGAAAGAAGGAGACGTGGTAATATTAGAAAATTTGCGTTATCACAAGGAGGAAGAAAAAAATGATCCTGAATTTTCAAAAAAATTAGCCGAATTAGGTGATGTGTATATCAACGACGCTTTTGGAAGCGCACATCGGGCACATGCCTCAACGGAAGGTGTAACTAAATATATAAACATCTGCGCTTCAGGTTATTTAATGCAAAAAGAGTTGGATTATTTAGGCAAGGCTATCGCTGATCCTAAAAGACCATTTACCGCGATATTAGGCGGAGCAAAAATATCTGGCAAAATAGATGTTATCCAAAACCTGCTTGGTAAAGTTGATACACTTATTATCGGCGGGGGAATGGCATATACATTTTATAAAGCTCAAGGTTTAGAGATTGGACATTCTTTACTAGAAGAAGATAAAATTGAGCTTGCAAAAGAATTGTTGGACAAATTTGAAAGTTCTAAAGTAAATGTTCTGATGCCGGTTGATGTTGTTGTGGCTCCCACATTTGATAACGAAGCTTCAAGAACTATAGTAGATATTAGCTCAATTCCTTCGGATCAGCAGGGATTAGATATTGGACCTAAAACAATTGAGTTGTTTGAAGAGGCGGTTTTGAAAAGTAAAACAGTTATTTGGAACGGTCCTATGGGGGTTTTTGAATTCCCGAATTTTGCTGTAGGTACAAATGCAATTGCGCAAGCTTTGGCTAAAGCAACCGAAAACGGAGCAGTAACTGTTGTTGGAGGCGGGGATTCTGCTTCTGCTATAAAAAAAGCAAAATTAAGCGACAAAGTTACACATGTTTCTACAGGCGGAGGAGCCTCACTAGAATTTTTAGAAGGAAAAATTCTTCCAGGAGTGGAAGCACTTAACGATGCGGAGTAACTTTTAAGAAACTTTTATTTAAAGAAGCAGTCTAATCCTTTTAGATTGCTTCTTTTTATTTAAAGCAAAAAGAATTAATTTGATTCGAATAATGCAAAAAAATTAGGCATATAATGGGATTAAACGATAGAGATTATTATAGACCCGGCGGATTTGGTGGATTTAGCCTTTTCCCGCCTGTAATTAAAAACCTTCTTATAATCAATGCGGCGGTTTATTTTATACAATTTCTGCTTGAGTCAATGATGTTCAACGGTATTCCCGGACATTATTATCTCAACAGATATTTTGCGCTTAATCCTATCGTAGGTGCCGATATTCTTGGAGCATCCAACAACTTTCAGATCTGGCAATTGGTTACTTATCAATTCCTGCACGGCGGTTTCAGTCATATCTTTTTTAATATGCTGATGCTGTGGATGTTCGGAATGGAGATAGAAAACTTTTGGGGCGGTCGTAAGTTTTTGTTTTTCTACCTGTTGTCCGGTATTGTAGGTGGAATACTCCAACTGATTATTTCACCATTTTTAGGCGGCAGTTTGCTGCCTACAATCGGAGCCTCTGGAGCCGTGTACGGTGTTATGGTTGCCTTCGCAATGTTCTTTCCCGATCGTTATATAATGTTTTACTTTTTTATTCCGGTAAAAGCAAAATATTTAATTACAATTTTTATCTTATTCGAATTTATGGCAGTAGGCGATATGAGTTTTGTTGCTCATTTAGTTCATATAGGCGGAGCCATTGCAGCTGCTATTTTTGTGCTTTTGGATAGACGATATAATTTTAACATTGATAAATTGTTCTCAGGTTTAAAACCTAAAAACACTTTCCAACAAAAAGATTCGTTTAAATTTGGCAATACATTCCGAAAACCATTTTCAGCAAAAGATAAGTCAGTTGTTGATGCCGATTTTTACGAAATAAATAATCCCGAGAATAAAAAAGAGGAAGTGACTCAGGAACAAATAGATAAAATACTTGATAAAATCAGTCAATCAGGCTACCAAAATCTAACCGATAAAGAAAAACGCATTTTATTTGAAGCGAGTAAAAAAAATTAGTGGGAAAATATTTTCTCTTATTACTTTTGGTTTTATTAATTAGTACGTGTAAAAACGAACCTTCTGTATCCAAAGACAAAGCGGCCAGGGTCTTTGTGGATCTTCTTGTTTTAAAAGAGAAATATTATTTCGAGAAAGACTCCCTTTTAACTCATCAGAAAAAAGTATTCGAAAAATATGCTACTTCTCGCAAAGAATATGAGGTGGCTCTAGCTAAGTTAGAAAACAACGAAGAAGAATGGAATGTATTTTTTGATGCTGCTGAAAAATATTTGGATTCGTTGAGAAAAAGTAATCCCTAATTAAATTTTTTATGATTTGCCAGTACAATACGTATTTTGCCGTAACTGATTTGTGGGGATAATTTTTTCTTTAATGACTTAATATCATAATCTCCTTTCTTTATTTCCTCTTCTATTTGCAATAATTCTTTTTTATCAATCAATGCATAAATATCTATACCATTCTCAATTTCAATTATAGATTCTATCTGCATAGATACAACAGCTTCGGACAATTTTGTAATTGCAACAATATCCTGCAAAGAATATCTTTTTTTTATCAATTCGACAATTTTTAGAGAATTTTCTGGTAATTTACCGCTAATATTTATTCTCGTGGCAATTGCAGCTTTGTGCCTTTTTATTAATTCTAAAAATTCTTCCCCAATTTTATTAAAATTTCTTTGTGAAAAACCGTTAATAGATAACAATTGAGAGGGAGTTGTAGGATTTTGTCTTGCTATTTCCTGAAGTACTGTATCCAAACAAATCAATTCTTCAGGTTGTGAAAATTTATTTGCAGTCTGCTTTCTAATATCTTTCAAATTATTATAGAGATCTAGATAATCATCGTATTTCAAACTTTTATCCGCAGGGGAATCAATTTGGTGAACTTCAGTTTGTCTCTCATTTGACAACTTGATTGTGCCGTCAAATGCTTGCAGATAATCGCTTATAATCAATTGGTCAATAACATTTTGTAATTCATTTTTACTATAATGTTTTAATCTGCCGAAACTACTGTAATTTTTAATGCCGGGATGATTAGAAGTACCAAGCAATAGTTTTATTAAATCTTTGGATTTAAATGGAGATTTCGCCTCCTTCAATGTTTCAATTATAATTTCTTTCAAGAAGTTTAATGTATCCTCATTTTCTTCCACCTCACCCCGACAATTATCGCAAATACCACAGGAGTAATCATCAGCATTTTCTCCGAAATAATTGATTATTGATTTAAATCTGCAGTCGGTTGTGTTCGCATAGTTTACTATAGAATTTAATTTTTCTTTCGAGTTCAAAATTAAACTTGTCAAAGATTCGGTATTCAACTCAAGATATTTAGCTTGTATGCGTGTATTAACTAAAAATATTTCTTCATCGTCATTAGGCTCAATGTAGTCTATTATTCCCGCCTCATTCAGCCATTGCAAAATTTTTATAACCTGCTCATCCGATATCTCCAAAATTTTACCGAACGATTCGATTTGTATAGTCGCGTGGTTTGTAAATATAAAATGGCCGAATTCTTTGAGCAGCAAAAGGATAAAATCTTTTAACAAATTGTTGCTTTCAGCCGTTACGAATCTTTTAATCCTATCATTTCCCAATAACACTTTAACCATGTATTTGTTATGCCGACCCGGATTTTTTTTTATGTAACAGGAAGTAACAAGAATATTAATGCAGTGTCGCAACTTAACGACACTAAGTTTATTCAGTTTTATGAGGTCGTAAAATCCTTTGTCAAGTTTAATTGCTTGCGGTTTAACTGAACCAATTGCAATTTTACCGTAATCACAAATAATATTGTAAATCATTCTAATATCTGTTTCTGTTGGGTAACTGCTCTCGATGAGATATTTCTGGATAGCTTTATCCTGTGGTGAATAAAGCATAATTGCGTTCGATATAAGTCCATCTCTACCGGCTCTTCCAAATTCCTGATAATAATTCTCAATTGAAAAGGGCATATTGTAGTGAATGACAGTCCTGATATTCGGTTTGTCAATTCCCATTCCAAACGCATTTGTTGCGACAATTACATTTAACCTGTCATTAAGAAAATCATCCTGAATAACTCTGCGCAAATCTGTTGACATTCCTGCGTGATAAGCCGCACTTTCAATTTTTTTGAATTTCAGAAATTCAGCCACTTCTTCAGATAGTTTTCTAGTAGCTACATATATTATAGCCGGCAGTTTATTTTTACTTAGAAGTGAAAATGTTTTGTGTTTTTTTTCGGTCTCTTTTAAAACTGTCAATCGTATGTTTTTTCTTTCAAAACCGCTAATGAAAATTTTTGGTGAAATTAATTTTAATTGATTTATTATATCCTTTTGCACAGATGGATTTGCTGTAGCAGTAAACGCCGAAATTTTTGTTATACCGGTTTTTTCGCAGAATTCTTTAATATTCCTGTAACTTGGTCTGAAATTATGTCCCCATTCGCTTATGCAATGAGCTTCATCAACGAATAAATAATCCGGCTTTAAATTTTTTACTAATGTACCGAACTCAGGGTTATCTAATTTCTCCGGAGCAACAAATAACAGTTTTATTTTACCATTACTTAATTCATTAAGTACCTTTCGCGATTGATTATAATCAAGTGAGCTGTTCAAATATGCCGCGAATTTATTTTGTTTATTGAGGGAATTCACCTGATCTTGCATTAGAGCTATAAGGGGGGAAATTACTATTGAGAATGAATTTCCCAAAATTGCTGGAATCTGGTAACAAATTGATTTTCCAGCTCCGGTCGGTAGAACAGCCAGTACCTGTGATGCGTCTAAAATCGCGTTGATTATTTGTTCCTGACTTTCACGGAATTTTTTATGTCCGAAATATTGATTTAATACTTCTATTGGAGTCATGCTATTTTTAACTAGTCTTTATTTTTGATTATGTTGCTATCATCTAATTATAAATTATAACAAGTAAAATACTGAAATAGATGCTTAAAATTGAACACATCGTGAAACAATTTGGTAAAGTTAAAGCACTGGATGACGTTTCAATCAGAATTGACAGAGGCGAGTTCTTCGGTATGTTGGGACCAAACGGTGCCGGTAAAACTACTTTAATGAATATAATTGTGGGATATGTAAAAGCTGATTCCGGTTCCGTTAGTTTCGAAGACAAATTATTGTCAACCGCCGAAAATGGAACCAGATTAAATTTCGGTTACGTGCCTCAGGAAATTTCTTTATATCCGGAACTCTCAGCATTACAGAACTTGAAAATTTTCGGATCATTATACGGACTTAAAAAGAATGTAATGTTAAAAAGCATCGATGAAGTTCTGGAACTTGTAAAACTTAATGACAGAAAAAAAGACGCTGTAAAAAATTTTTCCGGAGGTATGAAAAGACGTTTAAATCTCGCGGCAAGTATTCTTCATAAACCCAAATTATTGCTATGCGACGAGCCTACTGTTGGTATCGATCCACAGTCCCGGAATGCAATTTTTGAAATGCTTCAGTATTTAGCTGAACAAAACGTTACGATAATTTATACTACTCACCACATGGAAGAAGCTGAGCGGCTTTGCTCAAGACTTGTAATTATAGATTATGGAAAAATTATAGCCGAAGGTTCTCTGTCAGAAATGGTAAACATGCTTGATAAAAAAGAAACCATTAAAATTAAAAAACATTCCGAGTTAAAATCAAAGATTAAGACGCTTGAATCAATGGGCAGGTTAATTGAGTTTGACCTGGAATATGAACTAATTCCGGATGTTAAGTTTAATAAAATGTCTCAATTATTTTATTCACTGGAAGAATTAAATATACCTCAGGAATTTATTGAATTAAGCCGTTCAACACTAGAGGACGTTTTCTTAAATTTAACCGGCAGGAGTTTAAGAGATTGAGAATAATTTATAAACTTCTTGTTAAAGATATTGTTCGATTCGTAAACGATAAAACCGCTTTACTACTAACTTTTTTAGTCCCGGCAATTCTAATAATTATTTTTGGAAATATTTTCAGCGGCAACGGCGGTTTCCCCGGAGTGCATGTAATCTTTGTGAACAATAGTAAAAGCGAGTTGGCAAAAACATTAGAAACAAAATTAGATTCTTCGGAAGCTATCATTTTAGTCAAAAATATAACGGATACGGAATCGGGAAAAGTAATAAACTTTACCGTTGGGCGGGCGGTGGAAGAAATTAAAAAAGGCAAAATTTCGGCTGCTATAATTTTCCCGGATGATTTTTTTTCGGACACTTCAAAATCTGTAAAAATAAAGTTTTTCTACGATCCAAAAGATCAGATAGAATCAAGTATTGTCCAGGGAAGTGTCCAGCAAGCTATAATGAGCAGCATGCCCGATGTATTACCTGTATTGATGCAGCGTAAAATAGAATCATCGATCGGTTACAAAAAAGTAAAAAAATTTAAAGAAGAAATGTCCGGTGTAGTTTCGGAATATTTAAATGTTCCGGTTGATTCTATTTATAAAAAAGAAGACTCGCTTAAACTTTTTTCAACTGCTGGCGCTAATACAAATAATTTTTTGAGTAAACTTATAAATATTGAAAACAGTCAAGTTGTTGGCGCAGAAGTGAAAAATCCAGGTGTAACTAGGATAGTGGGCGGCTGGGCGATGATGTTTTTATTGTTTTCTTTAACAGGTGCCGCTACTTCTTTGTTCGAAGAAAAACAGGAAGGATCGTTAAAAAGACTGCTTTGTATGCCAATATCCAGGGGAAATATTCTTTGGAGTAAATATATTTATTCAGTTCTTATTGGTATAATCCAACTGTTCGTTTTGTTCCTTTTTGCATATTTTTTATTCGACGTGGAAATATTCTCGAACTTTTTTAATTTGATTATTGTTATTTTAGCTTCGGCTGCAGCCGCTGTGTCGTTCGGTATGTTGATAACCGCGCTTTCCTCAAGTATCGCTCAGGCAAACGGAATTGCAACGCTCCTTATTATGATTATGTCGGCTATTGGCGGGGCATGGTTCCCTGTAAGTATTTTACCTGACTGGATGCAGTCAATTTCAAAACTAACTATTACATATTGGTCGGTTGAAGCATTTCTTCAAGTACTTTGGCGGGGAGGAGATTTGACAAGTATTTCTCTTAATCTCATTATTCTCCTTTCAATAGCGGTTATCGTAAACACTTATGCCATATTTTTATTCAGAAAAGGAAAAATATTCTAAGAGAATTTATGAAAGCTATTGAAGTAGAAAATCTGACAAAAATTTATAAATCGCATAGTCGCCGGAATGATATTATGGCACTAAGCAACTTGAGTCTTAGTGTTCAAAAAGGGCAAATATTTGGTTTGTTGGGCCCTAATGGAGCCGGGAAAACAACTTTTATTAAAATTCTTCTCGGCATAACTCACCCTACTCTGGGTACTGGTTCTATGCTGGGTGAAACAATAAAAAATTATAAAAATAAATCCCGGGTAGGATATCTTCCGGAAAACCATAAATATCCCCATTATTTAAATGCGGAGCAGATACTTAAATATTTTGCAAGATTAGGTGGATACAAATCAAATGATTTGACGGGCAGAATAGACCATTTGTTAAAAATAGTGAATATGGAAAAATGGAAAAAAGTAAAAATTAAAAAATATTCCAAAGGTATGATGCAGCGATTGGGTCTTGCGCTTTCTATGGTTAACGAACCTGAAATTATTTTTCTAGATGAACCCACCGATGGAGTTGACCCTATTGGTCGAAAAGAGATTAGGGATATATTGCTAAAATTAAAATCTGAGGGTAAAACCATTTTTGTAAATAGCCATCTTCTTTCGGAAGTAGAACTCATCTCGGATAAAGTCGCTATACTTAATAAAGGCAAACTTATTAGGGAAGGCAGCGTTGAAGAATTGACAACTACAAAACAGGTTTATCAAATAGAAATTGAAGAAACGCCTAAAAACACTGAACTGTTTAACAACAATAACTATTCTCTAATTGAAAGTAACGGCAATAAATATACTTTTAAATTTGATTCATCTGAATCTCTGAATACTCTTATTGATGAGATACGTGCGAAAAAATTAAATTTACTTTCCGTAATTCCTAAAAAACATTCACTCGAAGAAATGTTTATTAACCTAATTAATGATAACGAAAAACAAAACCTATGAAAAATATATTAACAATATCCGACTATACATTTCGTGAAGCGCTGTCGCGTAAAATATTTTTAACATTTTTTGTGGTTTCCACATTTACACTGATAATATTCGGTTTAATTTTTGCAACTGTGGGGATTTCCGAATTAGTCCCTGTTGTTAGTATGAATGGAATTAATACGTTAGACAACGTAAATGCTGAGTTAGTTAAGTTTTTTAAAATGCTTATTGTTGTACCCTTGTTTGGAGGAGGCCTTTTTCTATCCATTTTTTCGGTTTCCAGTTTTATCCCAAACATGCTTGAGAAGGGAAGTATCGATCTTATACTTTCAAAACCTATTTCACGCAGTCAGATTATCTGGGGAAAATTTATTGGCGGTACAGCGATGGTATTTGTTAATGTTGCCTACCTTGTTATAGGGATTTGGTTTCTAATTGGAATTAAATTCGGTATTTGGAATATCGATATTCTTGCTACAATCATTACGATAACTTTCGCTTTTATGGTGCTATATTCGCTTATAATATTGGTTGGTATTTTAACGCGCAGTTCAGTTCTGGCAATGATGTTAACTTATATTATATTTTTTATATTTTCCCCATTGTTAGCTTCACGCGAAAATATTTATATGCTTTTCAACAATAAATTTGTTGAATATTTATTAGATAGTCTTTATTATTTTTTGCCCAAAACATCGGAAATTGGCAAAATTACTTCCGAATTAGCTCTGGGGATAGGAATTAGTGAATATCAGCCCTTAATTACATCCTTCCTTTTTTTAATTCTCAATCTAAGTTTAAGCATTATTATTTTTAGTAAAAAAGATTACTAAAGAGTCGTTTTTTATTGAATAATGTGTCATTTTAGTGGTACAAAATTTGTGATATTAAGCCGGAATTGAAATATTAATTTTAATATTTTCAAAGACTGGTATGATTTTACTATTTTAAAATACAGGAACAAAAATGGCGGATGAAGCTAAAGTAACAAAACTTGAAGATTTATTGGGTGATTTTGCGCGACGTGAAGATAATGATAAAATAGATCAGGTTGCTATTATAGGAGCTGGTGTAATGGGTAGAGGTATCGCACAAACCATCGCAAGCGCTGGAATTGAAGTTGTAATATTGGAGAAAAGTCAAGATTATTTAAACGCATCTCTGGAACAACTAAAAAAAAATATGGAAATTGAAATCGGTCGATGGGCAATGACCGAAAGCGAAATGAAGGCAATCTTGAGCAGAATAAGTTGGACGCTCGATTTTACTATGTTAAAACATGCGGATATAATTATTGAAGCAGTGGATGAAAGTTTTCAATTAAAAAGAATGATTTTCAAAAAACTCGATGAAATTGCAAAATCTGACGCCATTATTATCTCTAACACATCCACATTAAGTTTAACTCAAATAGCTGAAATAACGCACAGAAAAGACAAAATTATAGGCGTTCACTTCTTAAATCCAGTTCCAAAAATTCCACTTGTAGAGTTGGTAAGAGCATTGGAAACTTCGGATGATACTGTTGAAAAAATAAAAAAATTTGCTTCGCGTATTGGTAAAACTGCTGTTGAAGTTTATGAATACCCTGGATTTGTTACAACGCGCGTTATTGTACCGTACTTAAATGAAGCCATGCATATTTTACTAGAAGGTGTCGCCTCCGCAAAAGATATTGATACTGCCATGAAATTAGGTTACAGCATGAATATTGGTCCATTAGAATTGGCAGACTCAATGGGGTTGGATGAAGTTCTCAGCTGGATGATCCACTTATATAGAGACCTTGGTGAACCAAGATACAGACCATGTCCGATTCTTAGAAAATTAGTCCGGGACAGAAAACTTGGCAAAAAAACTGGTGAAGGTTTCTTCAAATATGACGAGAACGATAAAATAATATCTTAAATAAAAGGAAATGAAATGAAAGTTTTAGTACTTAATTGTGGAAGTTCATCGATAAAATATCAATTTATAGATACCGAATTAGGGATAGCTTTGGCTAAAGGTCAGGTAGAACGTATTGGAATGAGCAGCGCTGTTTTAACACATAAACCGATGGACAGGGAAAAAATTTCTATAGTTGGCGAAATATTGGACCATACAATTGCCATTGAATATGTTATTGCGGTATTGTTAAGTCCAAATCATGGCGTTATTAAAGATAAAAGTGAGATTGATGCCGTCGGTCACAGGGTAGTTCATGGTGGTGAAGAATTCTCAGGTTCGGTTCTGATTACTGACGAAGTTATGCGGGTATTAAGGGATAATATCGAATTGGCTCCGTTACATAATCCGCCAAATATAAAGGGTATTGAGGCGGCCAAATCACATTTGCCTTCAACACCCCAGTGCGGTGTTTTCGATACCGCTTTTCATGCTAAAATGCCTGAACACGCTTATTTATACGGATTGCCGTATGAATTATACAAAAGATATAAATTAAGAAGATATGGCTTCCACGGTACTTCACACAGATTTGTGGCACAACGAGCCGCCGAATTATTAGGCAGGCCGTATGAGGAATTAAAAATTATTACCTGCCATCTGGGTAATGGCGCCAGTGCTGCAGCCATTAATCATGGTAAATCCATTGATACATCGATGGGATTCACTCCTCTAGAGGGATTATTAATGGGTACGAGATGTGGTGATTTGGACCCTGCTTTAATAACCTATGTAATGGGTAAAGAAGGTCTTACGCTTTCCGAAATGAACACTTTGTTGAACAAACACAGCGGTATGATTGGATTAAGTGGCGTAAGCAGTGATATGCGTGAAATAGAAGAAGCACAGGAAGAAGGCAATAAAAGAGCAAAAATTGCTTTGAAAGCTTATAACTATCGTATAAAAAAATATATCGGTTCCTACATAGCTGCATTGGGTGGATTGGACGCTTTGGTTTTTACTGGTGGAATTGGGGAGAATTCTTCGTTTACCCGTAAAGAAGTTTGTGCAAATATGGAATATTTAGGACTTGAATTAGATGAAGAATTGAATGAAAATGTTAAGGGCGAAGTTATAATTTCGAAAGCAGATTCGAAAGCAAAAATATTAAGAATTCCTACAAACGAGGAGTTAGTTATTGCTCTGGATACTGAAATAATAGTAAAAGACAGGGTTTCTGTTCTGGAAAACTAGTTTTACTTTTAATTTTTTTCTTTAAATTAGCCCCGCAAAGCGGGGCTTTTTTGTTTCGTTTACTTGTTGTCATTTATTTAGTTATTTTCTAAATATTAGTCTACAGATTTTCGAGGTTGAAAATGAATTTCGAATTAAAAGATAAAGTCGTTTTTATTTCCGCTGCCAGTAAAGGAATTGGACGAGCTACAGCAGAGTTATTTATTAAAGAAGGATGTAAAGTTGCAATCGCTTCCCGCAATCAAGGCAATCTTATTAGTGCTGCCGCCGATATAAAAAAAACGCTTGGCGTTGAACCGGAGTGGGTTGTTTGTGATTTAAACAAAGCCGAAGATATTGAAACAGCTGTTCATGAAGTTAACCGTACTCTTGGTGAAATTGATATTCTTGTGAATAATTGCGGTGGACCGGTTCCAGGTAAATTCGATGAACTGGAATTCAAAGATTGGGAACAAGCGGCAGATCAAGTTTTATTCAGTGCATTAAGATTTACCCGCGAGGTGCTTCCGGCTATGAAAGCAAAAAACTGGGGAAGAATTATAAATATCACCTCAATCAGCGTGAAGCAGCCAATAGACAATTTGATGCTTTCCAATTCTTTCCGAAGCGCGTTAATAGCTTGGGCTAAAACATTGAGTAACGATGTAGGGCAGTATAACATTACTGTAAATAATATCGCTCCAGGATTTACTCTTACAGGAAGGCTTTATGAACTTGCCGTAACCCGTGCTAAAGAAAGGGGTGAATCCCATGAGCATGTTTTGTCATCAATGACCAACGATGTTCCGTTAAAACGACTGGCCCGCCCTGATGAAATCGGAGCACTTATTGTTTATCTGGCATCCGTTCAAGCAAGTTATATCACTGGTCAAACAATTGCTGTGGACGGCGGATTAATTAAATCCACATATTAAAATTTAACAAATAACTAAAATTATTAGATGAATAGATTTCTATTTATCTAAAAATATTTCTCCATAAGAAGGGGACAATCAATTGAAAAAAGAAATAGAATTAAGTATACCACCCGATTTTATTGATAATGTTGAGTATCAAAAGAAAATTGCGGCCAAAAATCTTAATGTTAATGTCGCTGAGATTAACACTTTGCAAGTTGTAAGAAGATCTATAGACGCCAGAAAAAAAAATCCTGTTTATAGGTTAAAAGTAATCGCTTATATAAATGAAAATATTAAGGAAATTATTCAACCCACCAAATTTCAACCTGTCAGTTCAGACAAAAAAGTTGTTATAGTTGGTGGAGGGCCTGCAGGAATGTTTGCCGCCCTCAAATTAATTGAACTAAACATTAAACCAGTAATTGTAGAGCGTGGCAAAGATGTACAGGCGCGACGTAGAGATCTTCGCGCGATAATGCAGGATCATATTGTAAACCCGGAATCCAATTATTGTTTTGGAGAAGGAGGTGCGGGTACTTACAGCGATGGTAAACTATACACACGTTCGACAAAACGGGGTGATGTAAAAAGTATTCTAAACTTGTTACACCAGCATGGAGCAGTTTCCGATATTCTTATAGATGCGCATCCACATATTGGATCGAACAACTTACCCAAAATTATTTTGGCAATTAGAGAAACAATATTAAACAATGGCGGAGAATACCACTTCAATTCGAAATTAACGGATTTGATTCTGAGAAATAATTCCATCCGAGGAGTTATTGTGAACGGAAATGAGGAGATTATTGCCGACTCGGTAATATTGGCCACAGGGCACTCTGCGCGTGATATCTATTATCTTTTACACAGCAAAGAAATCACAATTGAATCCAAATCATTTGCGATGGGAGTGCGTATTGAGCATCCTCAGCCATTGATAGATAAAATACAATATCACTCAACTAAACATAACTCTAAACTGCCGGCTTCTTCTTATAGTTTATCCTGTCAGCTTGAGGATCGTGGTGTTTACTCATTCTGTATGTGTCCGGGCGGTATTATTGTACCTGCCTCCACAGCTCCTGATGAATTGGTGCTAAATGGTATGTCAGTTTCCAGAAGGGATTCCCCATATGCAAATTCTGGATTAGTTGTTTCTGTTGGTGAAAATGACTGGAATAAATTTAAAAGGTATGGTATTTTCGCCGGCTTGGAATATCAGAAACATGTTGAGAATATTTCTTTTATTGCCGGCGGCAAAAGCCAAACTGCGCCTGCTCAAAGAGTAACCGATTTTGTTCAACGAAAATCATCCCAATCACTTCCTTCAACTTCTTATATCCCGGGTACCGTTACATCACCACTGCACGAATTACTGCCCAAAGCAATTGCAAAAGCTTTGGGACAAAGTCTTAAAATATTCGGAAAAACAATGCACGGATACCTTACCGACGAAGCTCAGATATTAGCAGGTGAAACTCGTACAAGTTCACCCATCCGTATTCCTCGGGATAACGGGACTTTAATGCATATTCATACCAATGGATTGTTTCCTGCGGGGGAAGGGGCTGGATACGCGGGTGGAATAGTATCAGCTGCTATCGATGGTCAAAGAAGTGCGGAAGCTGTGGCTAAATATTTAAATGTAAACCTTTCGTGATAAATGGAAACTAGTTCGTTCTGAAACCCGTAGATTGAAGTATATTTTTTGCTCTTGAGGCGTCATCAGCGGATTCGAAGGCAATTCTGAATGTACCTCCTTCACCTTCGCGAATTTTTAACAATTCAATATCTTTAATATTTATTCCATTTTCAAATAGGGCGCCAGAAACCTTGCTTATAACACCTGGTTCGTCTTTAACAAAGATAAAAATATCGTGAAGTGGAGTGAGGAATCCTTTGGTCTTTTGCGGAATTTCGTCACGGCTTTTTCGAGCTGTCTCAAAATAATCATTAAGTTCGTTATAATCTAAATTATAAACAAATCCTTTAATTTTGTTCACCTCAAAAATAAACTTTTCTATTGCAGAAATTATTTCACCCCTGTTTTCCGAAATAATGGATTTCCAAATTCCAAAATCACTTGAGGCGATACGGGTCATATCTCTAAAACCGCCAGCGGCCAGGTCGAGAAAATTATAATTATCTGTTTTTAAAGAAGCTGTATTTACAAGCACTACTGAAATCAATTGCGGCAGATGACTTATGCTCGCAGCAATCACATCATGTTGTTTTGGAGGAACATGCAAAATATTTGCGCCTAACGATTCTATGATGGTCCTGAAATTTTCAAGATTATTATTATTTCTCAAATCCTCGGTAAGAATATAAATTGAATTTTCAAAAAGAAGTGCATCGGAATTCTCGTAACCCCCCTTTTCTTTGCCTGTCATTGGGTGTCCGCCAATATAAATTCCGGAACTTTTAATTTGAGACCAGATATCTGCAAATGCTGTTTTTACACTGCAAACATCGGTCAATATTTGATTTGATCTAAGGTTTGGAGCCAGATGTTTGAAAATATTAATTGCCGTATCAATAGGTAAACAAATAAAAATAATGTCCGAATCCAATGCTTGTTCAAAATTTTGTAAAGCGTCGTTAATTATTTTTTCTTTAAGTGCGGTATTTAAAATCTCAGGTTTATCATAAGCGCTGATAACAATATTATTATCAGCGCTCTTTAAAGCTTTTGCAATTGAACCACCAATAAGTCCTAAACCTATTATTGCAATTTTTTCCTTCAATTAAAGATTCCTGTGAATGGCTTGTGCGATAGTTCGTAATTCTTTAACTAATTCAATAAATACCTCTGGCAGCAAAGCTTGCGGTCCATCGGACATAGCGTGTTCGGGATCGTGATGAATCTCTATCATTAGTCCATCGGCACCAGCTGCTACAGCTGCGCGAGCCATTGGAGGTACCTGATCTCTTATTCCAGTAGCATGTGAAGGATCGGCTATTATTGGCAGATGACTTCGTTTATGAATAACAGGAATTGCGGAAAGATCGAAAGTATTTCTCGTATACTTTTCAAAAGTTCTTATGCCGCGTTCGCATAAAATTACATCCGAATTTCCATTTGCAAGAACATATTCGGCAGACATTAAAAGTTCTTCAATTGTCGCGGCAAGTCCGCGTTTTATCATAACTGGAATTTTAACGTTTCCCAACTCTTTTAAGAGTGCAAAGTTCTGCATATTACGTGCACCCAACTGATATATATCGGCATATTTGCCTATAACATCAAGTTCGCTTATCTGCATCACTTCTGTAATAACTAATAGTCCGTATTGATCTGCTGCGGCTCGCATTAATTTTAAACCTTCTTCGCCCATTCCCTGGAAAGAGTATGGAGAAGTTCTTGGTTTAAAAGCTCCGCCTCTTAATATTTTTGAACCTGATCTAGAAACAATTTCGGCCAATTTAAAAATCTGTTCTTCGCTTTCAATAGAACAGGGTCCAGACATTAAAACAATTTCATTTCCGCCAATTTCAACGTCTTTAATTTTAATTATGGAATTATCGCTTTTAAAATCACGTCCAGCTAACTTATATGGCGCAGTTACTCTGTATACTTCTGCAACTCCATCAAGAATCCTAATTTTGCGCGTATCAAAATCAGGCTGAACTCCAATTGCACCCAAAATAGTTTTTTGAACTCCACGGGACTCGTGTATCTGAAAACCGTAATCCTCCAAATGTTTTTTAACATTATCGATTTGATCATCGGTTGCGTTGTTCTTTAGAATTACTACCACTTTAACTCCTTTTTAATCATGAAACTTTTTTTCACCGGCTGTAACTGCCAGATCGAGATAATCATCTTTTGTTGGAATTGCGCATGAATATTCTTTGCTGTAAGCGCAATATGGATTATATGCCATATTAAAATCAATATCATAAATATAATCTGGATTGTCAGAAATATCGAAATCAAGATATCGTCCAACTCCATAAGTTAATTCATTTGTTGTTTTATCTGTAAACCATATACTGTAATAGATATTTCCGTTTCGCGAGTTGCTTTGGTATACATTTAATTTATAATCCTGATTTCTAAAACTAAACTGCACATAGCCATATCTTACAGATGTACGTTTTTCGCCTTTCGTTCCGTAAATTGCAATGGTATCTTTTTTATTATGGACGTATAACTTACTACTAAATTTGAATTCCGGATCAACATCAAAATAATTTAAGGGATGAAATTCAACTTTGCCTTTAAAATTAAAGGGGGAGTTAGAATTATTTTCCATATACTCATCAGTTGCCGAACGATGTTTTTTAATGGTAGAAATATACTCCATTTGTTCGGGAGTGTAATCAGGCTTACACGCGAATATAAAAAATAGAAAAACCAGACCTGAAAGGATTCTCTTCATTAAGTATTCCATATTTTGAAATGCAAGAATAATAAAAAAATCACTCTTCTTTAGCCTTTTTCTTTAATTCATTGAGTCTATTTAGAGCTTCAATAGGAGTTAAGTGATCAATTTCCATATCGGAAAGCTCTTTTCTTAGTTTATCATCCTTAATTTCAAACATATTTATTTGTAACTCATCCTGGTGTTTCAATTTGGCGAGTTTTGCTTTTTTTACCTCATAAGGTGTTAACTCTTTGCCTTCCAGATTTTGAAGAACTTCTTTCGCCCTGTTGGTTACAAATAAAGGCAGACCGGCCATTTGGGCAACTTGAATACCATAACTATGGTCGGCACCGCCCGGTGTTACTTTGTGAAGGAAAATTACTTTATCTTCATATTCACGAACCTCAACCTTAAAATTTTTTATTCTTGGAAAAATCGAAGCCATTTCATTTAACTCGTGATAATGGGTAGCGAATAATGTTTTCGCTGGCATATCTGGATTTTCATGCAGATATTCGGTTATTGCCCACGCAATAGAGATTCCATCAAACGTACTTGTACCACGCCCAATTTCATCGAGTAGTATTAAACTTTTACTGCTGGCGTTATTTAAAATATTTGCTGCTTCCTGCATTTCTACTAGGAAAGTACTTTCACCGGCCGAAATATTATCACTTGCCCCAACACGAGTATAAATACGGTCTACTAAACCAATAACTGCAGATTCAGCAGGAACAAAAGAACCAATTTGAGCCAGCAGAACTATTAGTCCTATTTGACGTAGGTAAACCGATTTTCCAGCCATATTTGGACCGGTTAATAAAATTATTTGATTGTCATTGTTGGACAGAATACAATCGTTAGGGGTAAATTTCTCGCCTGGAGGCAGAATTTGTTCTACCACAGGATGACGCCCTTTTTTAATTATTATTTCATCCGAATCATTAATTACGGGCTTCACGTATTTGTAAGATTCAGCTGATTCGGCAAAAGAAAGATAGCAGTCCAGCATTGCAATTAATCTTGCATTCTCTTGAATTTTAACAGTTTGGGCAGCCACTTCAAAACGGATTTGATTGAACAACTCAAACTCAAGATTACCAATATTTTCCTGAGCATTTAAGATCTTATCTTCATACTCTTTTAGCTCAGGAGTTATAAACCTCTCATTGTTTACAAGGGTTTGCTTTCGAATATAATTTTCGGGCACTTTATTTTTTTGAGCGTTACTAACTTCAATAAAATATCCGAAAACTTTGTTAAAACCAATTTTTAATGAAGCTATACCCGTTCGTTCTCTTTCTGTTTTCTGAAGATTGGCAATCCAGTTTTTAGCATTCTTGGAAAGGTCTCTCAGTTCATCAAGTTCCGGAGAATATCCTTTACGAATAATTCCACCATCGTTAATATTAAGGGGAGGATCGTCATTTAAAGCTAGTTCCAATTTTTCAACAATTTGTCGCAACTCGTTGAGATTGTCATTTATTAATCCAATACTTTTGCTTTTCGATTGATCGAGCAATTGTTTTATAAGAGGAATTTTTTTTAGAGAAGTTTTAATATTTATCATCTCACGTGGATTTGCTTTACCAGTGCATACACGCGAAATCATTCTTTCTAAATCTCCAATTTCTTTAAATTCGTTTTGTAAATTTTTTCTTAGAGTTTTGTTCATATATAAATCTTCTACACATTCTTGCCGATTAAGAATCGGTTCTTTTCTCCTTAATGGGGCGGATATCCATTTCTTAAGTAGTCTACCGCCCATGGCAGTTTCTGTTTTATCGAGTATGGAAATTAATGAACCTTCTCTAGTGCCTTCTTGTATTGTAAAGGTAATTTCTAAATTTCGTTTCGTAGAAAAATCGAGCATCATATAATCGGATGGATTGTAGAGCGCAATTTTATTCATGTGAGTTAGATTTGCTCTCTGAGTCTCTTTTAGATAGTGAAGCACTATGCCTGCTGCTACAACACCATCGGATAAATTTTCAATTCCATAACCCTTAAGAGTTTTGGTGTTGAAATGTTCCAACAGAATGTCGGTTGCAAAACTAAAATCAAAATGCCAATCATCAACTTTAGTTAAACGCGCATTTGTATTCTGAGAAGCAATAATCGGCTCAATTACATTTTTTTGCCTTTTTGCAATTAATATTTCTGTTGGATTGATATGTTCAATCTGCTGACTGAATTTTGTTTCGGGCAATTCGTAACAATAAAATTCTCCCGTAGAGATATCAGCGAAAGAAATGCCTGCAATTTCATCATGTAGGTACACAGCTAAAACATAATTATTTTTTTTGTGATCCAATAATTTGTCGGACATTGCAACGCCAGGCGTAACAACTTCAACAATCTCTCGTTTCACAATTCCTTTCGCAAATTTAGGATTTTCCATCTGTTCGCAGACGGCAACCCTGTATCCGGCACGTACAAGTTTAGGCAAATAAGTATCTATAGCATGGTGTGGAAAGCCAGCAAGAGGTACGTTTCCGGCTTTTCCATTGGATCTTTTTGTTAAAGTGATGCCCAATACTTTAGACGCAGTTTTCGCATCTTCGTCGAATGTTTCAAAAAAATCACCAACCCGGAAAAGAAGAAGCATATCGGGGTTTTGTTCTTTAATCTTATTGTACTGCGCCATTAATGGTGTTTCTGACATAAAATTACATTCTCTAATTTAAACTAAAAATATACCTCTATACTGCTCTAATTTCAATTTGCAGGAACATCTAAATGAGGAAAATTGGTTCATATATTTTATAAATATCATAAGGTAGTATTAAATTTTGAATTAGACATGATACTATATGCCAAGTGAAACATTTACCGCCTAAATAATGGTAATAAAATTGTTGATTTGAAGAAATATATTGGGTCTCACAAACTCAGAAGTTTAGATGAATTTGTGTTCGATTATAAATAAAATAGTATATTAATAACTACATTTTACAGATCTTAAATATATAGAGGCAACTGTGTTAATTAAACTTCAATCTAATTTATCTGATGTAAAATTGTATTCAGACTTTACATTCGAATTTCATATTTCCAGAACTGCTAGAAAAAAATATGACTTTTATAACGAACTCTTTTCGATAAATGGAAATGTGGTACTCGCGGATTTTAAATCTGTTCGTAAATTTGTTGATACAATAAATTCTAAAAGAGAAATTTCTCAATATCTTCGTTATGGTGAAGTTAACGCTGTTGGCTTGATGGACGAAATTTATCATTTTATTATTCGCCTGTATGAAGAAACAATGAATCCGGGTGTTTTTAAGAATGCAATAATAGATCTAAACAAAAAAATTGGGGAAGACGAAATACGTAAGCTCGTATTTGAATTTTTAGAACTCTATCCGCCATCTGAAGTTTACAAAGGTAAAATTAGTGTTTTTGATTATCTTAATTCGTTAACAGGCAGCAAAAGCAATTACGAAATAACACTCGAAGAATTAATGTTGTTATACTTCGCTAATTATAATCCTGCTAATAAAAAAATGATAGAGTTATTTGATGAAAAATACTTCAAGAATTATGAAACCTATCAAAAAGTTATTTCGGCTTTAAATTCATTTTTTACAACTCAACCTCCCTTCGGCCCTGATAATCAGGATCTTTTTAAAATGCTTAAGACACCCATAATTTCAAATCCTGATAACTTATGGGATCAACTTGAATTTATCAGAATGAAATGGGGCGTTATACTCAAAGATTATTTTTCCGAGCGCATATTATCAAGTAAAGATTTAATGAGAGAGGATACTAGATTTGATGACTTTTCCGGCGGTATCGGCGCTCCGCCTACTGTGGTTCCAGTATATAAAGGAAAGGTGTTGGGGAGTGAGCATTTAACACTTGGTAAATCACATTATAAGTACGCTCATGATGCAGAACATGATTTTCATGAACCGGAGCAGTTTACAAAAGATATACATTGGATGCCAAGTGTTGTGCTGATGGCCAAAAATGTATATGTATGGCTGGATCAGTTGTCTAAAAAATATCAACGCGAAATTAAAAGATTAAATCAGGTTCCAAACGAAGAACTTGATTTACTCGTGCAGCGTAATTTTACAGGATTGTGGCTAATCGGATTGTGGGAACGCAGCAGTGCGTCAAAAAGAATAAAACACATCATGGGCAATATCGATGCAGTTGCTTCAGCTTATTCTTTATACGATTATCAGATTGCTCATGATCTTGGAGGCGAAATTGCGTTTGATAATTTAAATGAAAGAGCCAAAGCACGTGGACTTCGTTTAGCAAGCGATATGGTCCCAAATCATACAGGTATTTACTCAGATTGGATTGTTCGTCATCCGGAATATTTTATACAAACTAAATCATTGCCCTTTGCCGGATATAAATTTACAGGGGAGGATTTATCCGAGGATTCTAATGTAGAAATTAGAATTGAAGACGGATATTACACAAAAGATGATGCGGCGGTTGTATTCAGACGTTTCGACAAACGTAATAATGATGTAAGATATATCTACCATGGTAACGATGGAACCAATATGCCATGGAACGATACAGCGCAATTAGACCTGATTAAAAAAGAGGTTAGAGAAGCCGTAATTCAAAAGATATTTGAGGTTGCTCGCAGGTTTTCTATTATTCGTTTCGATGCGGCTATGACTCTTACAAAACGGCACTTTTCAAGACTTTGGTATCCTCAGCCAGGCACCGGCGGGGATATTCCTTCGCGCGCGGATTATGCGCTCACCAAACAAGAATTCGACGAAGTATTTCCTGAGGAATTTTGGAGAGAAGTAGTTGACAGAATAAATAATGAAATGCCTGAAACTCTTCTGTTAGCAGAGGCTTTTTGGCTTATGGAAGGCTACTTTGTTCGTAGTCTTGGAATGCATAGAGTTTATAATTCGGCATTTATGCATATGATGATGAAAGAAGAAAATGAAAAATACCGGGATCTTATTACCAACACACTCGAATTTGAACCCGAAATACTTAAACGTTACGTGAACTTTATGAGCAATCCGGATGAAGAAACTGCGATACGTCAGTTTGGTACGGACGACAAATATTTCGGTGTCTTAATGCTTATGGTAACTCTGCCTGGACTTCCAATGTTTGCACATGGACAAATAGAAGGATACACTGAAAAATATGGAATGGAGTATCAGCGCGCTTATTATAATGAGGAACCAAAACAATCCCTGGTGGAAAGACATGAAAGAGAAATATTTCCTCTTATGAGGAAACGTTATCTCTTTGCAGAAGTTGAAAATTTCTGGTTTTTCGATTGTGTAGATGAATATGGAAATATAAATGAAAATGTTTTCGCCTTCACTAATTCATATAAGAACGAAAAAGTACTTGTTTTGTACAACAATAAATATGAAGCCGCATACGGCAAAATAAACGTGTCTACACCCAAACTAGTAAGCGACGGTAAAGGAAATAAATTCACAAAATCTATTACACTCATTGAGGCTCTTGGAATAAAAGGAGAGGATAAATATTTCTATATCTGCCGAGATTTTATATTAAATCAGGAATTCCTGCTTAAAGGCTCAGATATGGTTCTCGGCGGTTATTATCTTCATATTAATGGCTTCAATTTTAAAGTGCTCGGAGGATTTGAAGAAGTAAATGATAATACGGGCAAGTACAATGAACTCTATAAAAAGCTTCACAACCAAAGTGTGCCGAGTATTCGAAGGGCGTACGAGGATTTAGTGCTTCAACCCGTACATGAGTCGTTTGAAAAAATATTTCGCGATAATGAAGTGAGTTTCCTAATTGATCATCTGATTACTCATGTGGATGAAGAAAAAGACAGCAGCGATGAATTAAAAGTTTTGGGCGATAAATTTTATCAGCTAGTAAATGAAATTATTTCCAAGTTGGGTAATGAACACTTCGATTTTACAAGTGATAATTTCGTTAATACACTCAAACAAATTAAAAATATTAATTTAGCCCTGATGCTAAACTATTCTCCGGCTACTCATACTGAATACCTCGATTTGAACAAATCAATTCTTATAAGTGAAGAGGCAAACTATAAGGAGAATTTTTTAATACTATTATTATTTGTTATTGTCACAGAATTACAAAAAATATTCGACATTAAATTAGTTGGTTCAAAATCGAGTATTATTGATGAGATGAGATTAATTACTCCTGTAACGAAAATTATTAAACGTATTGGAAGAGGCGAGGAGGGTGTTCGCCGGCAAATGGTTCTGTTGAAAATTCTTATAAATTTCAGCGATAAACTTTTTGATATGGAAAAAGGGCCGAAAAATATTTTTGACATTAAAACAGGAATAAAAATTAAAAGTTTTGTGTCCGAAATTAAAGGTAACTTAATTAAAGAACTTCTGAATGACGAAGATGTAAACGAATTTTTACTTACTAACGAATATAAAGGGGTTTGGTATTATAGTAAGGAAAGATTTGAAGAATTAGTGAACTGGCTTTTTACAATTGCACTCTTAAAATATTTATTTGTATTGGACAGTCCCAGCAGACTTCCGGTTGGATCTGAAGAATCTACTGAGACCTATATTCAGGAAAAAGTCAAGGAATTTATATCACAGATCTATAAAGTTGGTAATTATATAATAGAGACAAGTGACCGGGCTGGATACAGATTGGAAATTCTGAAAGAGTTTTTGTTAAATAAATGAAATTAAAGTTGGAGAAATAGTTTTTGAAAGTAATGGAGTTAAAAACTGAAATAAGAATTAAACTTCAATTTTATGCAGGAAGAGTGAAAAAACAAAATCCGAATCTCTTTAAAATATTCTAATTGTCATTTTTAAAAACTTACTCTTGACCAAAAAAATTAATAAGAGATAATGATTAACAGTCTATGATATAATCAAAAAGTATAATCGATTAAATTTTATAAAATAGCGATAGATCGATCTGGCTAAATATTATATACCAATCCGGCCAGTAGCTTAAACGATTGATAATTGCCTGAAATAAATCTTTGACCTGCTAATACACTCAATGAAAAATCTTTATTTATTTCCTGTTCTATTCCTATTGCCCATCCAATTGAACTTTTAATTATAGGATCGGATGTCCGTACAATGGATGTCTCATATCTGAAGTCATCGCCTAAATTTTCAGGACTGACTTTAATTCGGTCATATTCAAGTGTATTGGTGAAATAATTAAGTTCATAAAGCAAATCAAAAAACGGCTTAAAATTATTTTCACTCAAATAATATCTCCCGCCAAGGGAAACTGAAACATCCCTGTCAGCTTCTATGATTGAAGAAATATCAGAAAATAAATCTTCTTCGTTCAATTTTTTTCTTCCCGGGAAATCATAATAAGCCAAAGAAAAACGCATGAACAATTTTTCATGCAAATTTGTTAGATAATATATTTCACCGCCGAAACTTGTAGAATTGATTTGATTAATTCCCAACAATACAGAAACATTATTATGGCTTTGCGAATAAGTTGTAAAAGAGAAGAGCATTAAAAATATAAATAGCGGTTTTTTGTAATCAAACATATAATCTCCAATTTGATATTAGTAAACAAAACCGTAAATCTAAGTCTAATAAGCATTCCCATATTTACATTGTTAAAAAATCAATATATGGAAAATATAATGCAAGTCATTGATTGAGAACTATTTTCCACTTGTTATAAAGAAAATGTTCAAGCGGCATTCAATTTAATGCCGCTGAAGATAATAAAGTTTAGTTTTTAACTGCGGTGTCCGATTTAACAAGCATTTCATTAATAGCCGCAGCTGCTTTTCTTCCTTCACCCATTGCAAGAATAACTGTAGCGGCACCAAGTACAATATCTCCGCCGGCGAATATTTTGTCCACCGAAGTTTTCTGTTTTTCGTCAACTATTAAGTTCCCCCATTTGTTTACATTCAACTCGGGTGTAGTTTGACTGATTAATGGATTACTTCCGTTTCCAATAGCAACTATTACTGTATCTACAGTAAGTGTAAATTCGGAATCAGGAATTACAACAGGTCTTCTTCTACCCGAACTATCGGGTTCTCCAAGTTCGTAACGAAGGCATTCTATAGCTTTTACTCTACCATTTTCGTCACCGATTATTTTTTTTGCGTTTTGTAAAAATAAAAAATCAATTCCTTCTTCTTTAGCGTGAGCGACTTCTTCAATTCTTGCCGGCATTTCTTTTTCGGTTCTTCTGTAAACTATATATACTTTTTCCGCACCAAGACGCACAGCCATTCGGGCTGAATCCATTGCAACGTTTCCGCCTCCCAGAACAGCAACATTTTTTGATTTATAAATTGGTGTATCTGAATTTTCACGGTCGAATGCGCGCATCAAATTGGCACGTGTTAAATATTCGTTTGCAGAAAACACACCGACAAGATTTTCTCCTTCAATACCCATAAACATAGGGAGTCCTGCACCTGTTCCAACAAATACAGCGTCGTAGCCGTCTTTATTTATTAGATCCATCAATTTTCTTGTTCTTCCAACAACAAAATTAGTTTTAAATTCGACTCCCATTTTTGAAAGTGTATTTATTTCCTGATCAATTATATCATTTGGCAGTCGAAATTCCGGAATACCGTAACGCATTACTCCACCCAATTTATGAAACGCCTCGAAAATTGTTACGTGGTGACCTTCGCGTCTTACATCTGCGGCAACTACCAGACCTGCAGGGCCTGAACCAACGACAGCGACTTTTTTCCCCGTTTCCGGTTTAACTTCGGGAATTCTAATATTTCCCGTAGCTCTCTCCCAATCGGCAACAAATCTTTCAAGTCTGCCTATAGCAACTCCTTTGTCCACATCCTTTAGAGCTTTGCCTACCGTGCAGTTTAATTGACACTGTGATTCCTGTGGACATACTCTGCCACAAATTGATGGAAGAAGACTAACTTTTTTTATTTCGTCAACAGCGCCTTGCATGTCGCCATCGGCTATATATTTAATAAATCCTGGAATTTCAATAAATACAGGACAATCATTTACGCATGTTTTTTTTACACATTGAAGACATCTCATTGCTTCAAGTCTGGCCTGCTCCAGAGTTAAACCTAATGTTACCTCGTCCAAATTATGCCTTCTTGCAAATTCGTCCTGCTGAGGCATAATTTGAGATGGAATTTTCATTCTGTCTTTTACTTTAAGCGGTTCTTCTTTTGCTAATATATCTTCCAAAATTAATTTTGCTTTATTCTGTAATTCTTCCGCTGATAGATGACCCATTAAGAAACCTCCAAAATTTTAGCATCAAATTGTTTATCAAGATTACACATGTGAGATTTTTCAATATCTTTATAAGAATTTAAACGCGACATCATATTATCAAAATCGACAAGATGCCCATCAAACTCGGGACCATCTACGCAAACGAATTTAACTTCATTTCCTATATTTACTCGGCATCCGCCGCACATACCCGTTCCATCTACCATAATTGTATTTAATGAAACTAATGTATGAACATCATAAGGTTTTGTGGTTAGTGAGCAAAACTTCATCATTATTGGCGGACCTATGGCTATAGCCATGTCAGGTTTAATCTCTCTTTCACAAATTTCTTTTAAAGGTTCAGTAACTAATGCTTTCCTCCCGTATGACCCGTCATCGGTACATATTATAAATTCGTCCGCAATTTCTCGCATCTCCTCTTCAAGTATTATAAGATCTTTTGTACGGGCGCCAATAATTGTAATAACTTTATTACCTGCATTTTTAAGTGCCTGAGCAATAGGGTGAAGCGGAGCTACGCCTATTCCACCACCAACACATACAACAGTACCAAAATTTTCAATATGTGTGGGTCTGCCTAAAGGACCAACCAAAGTGGGTATGTTTTCACCTTCCTTAAGTTTTGAAAGTACTTGAGTGGATTTGCCTACTACTTGAAAAATAATTGTGATTGATCCCTCTTTCATATCTGCGTCAGCTATCGTTAAAGGAATCCTTTCGCCGTAATCATCATCGAGTTGAAGAATTATAAACTGACCTGCGCTGCGTTCTTCTGCTATAAGCGGGGCGTAGAGTCTCATTAAAAATACATCTTTCGAAAGTTGTTTCTTATGGAGTATTTTGGACATAAAAGCTTCTCCGTAACCATTTATTATAGTTATTATTAGACTTATTAAAGAAAATCATCAGAAGGTTTTAATCAAGAATAAAACCTTAGATCATGTGTTGTAAATTATTAAATCTAAAAACACAATCAAAAGATTTTCTGGTCTTATAAAAGTTTGTTCTGCTAAGGAGTAATTTTAATTGATAAATGGAGGGACTTATTTAAAAACGCTTTTGACAATCGGTAATATTTAGTGGAATATAAAATAAAAAAATGAACTCAAAGTAAATATATTCAACAGTTAATTACAAACTGCCCCGATTAACAGGGCAGTCTGAATTAAAGTATAGTTGATTCCCAATTAAATTTAAAAACCTAAAGTTACACTGAATACATGATTATTATCAAAATATTCAACTTGTTTAAATGCGTAATCAACCATTATGTCAATGCCTCCGGTATTATATTTAACTCCTACACCGGCCGATAATCCGAATATATAATCTTCACTATTAACGTCTGGTGCAAACTGATAACCGCCTCTAACAAAGAATTGATGAGTATAATTATATTCGGCACCAAAACGATATTCATCTCCCGAAAAATTATTATTTTGAAAAGAACTAGTGAATATTACATTATTCACAGCATCAAATTTCGGTTGGTAAGAGAATCCTAATTCGAATTGTGAAGGTAATTCAAATGCAGCTGACTCATATTTTGCAAGTTGAGGAGGCCTATTGAAATCTGTGACGGAGCTTTCATATAAAAGTCCTGGTCCGTCATATCTCATTTCGGGTCCAAGGTTCTTAACAGTAACTCCAAAATTCAAACCATTAATAGCGCCTAAATTCTCGTACATTATTCCAATTGAAAAGGCCATTCCTGTTGCGTCCACATCTCCAATGGTTTCAGAGATAAAAGTTCCAATAACTCCAACGGCAATATTATCTGTTAAGGCGCGAGAATATCCAAGACCGAAAGTAAGCATTTGTGGTCTGAAAGTACTTCCTGTCCCATCCGGATCGCGAGTTGTTGTTATGGGTATATCACCAATGGCTAAGGTTTTCACGTTAAATGATAAAACTCCAAAATCTTCGATTTTTGCGCTGACAGCGCCGTATTCCACGCCTATATCAGCTAAGTATGTCATATGTGAGAATGTAACATCAACGCTATGGTCAGTGATTGCAATTCCCGCAGGATTCCAGAATAACGCCTCAATACCATGAACTGATGAAATGTTAGCACCGCCCATAGCCATAGTACGGGCACCCACCGGAATAAGCAATTGAGTGGCACCACCAGTGCCGGTTCTTTTTCCTCCTGATGCAAAACTTGCGTGCGAAAGCAATAGCAGCGAGAGGACTAATATTAAAAGTTTATTTATCTGTTTCATTTTTACTCCTCTAAAATTTTAGAATCTATCTAATATTTGTTGTTCTTGAATTATCGCCAATTTAAGAATTTTGGTTTTTCCCAAGTCGGGCATGTCTATATAAGCCAGATAAATTCCGCTTGATACAGGTAAACCCGAATCGTTTGCCAGATTCCAACGCATAAACTGATCGTTGTTGTCTTTATCGATAGTTTGAACCAAAACTCCCGCCAGATTAAAGATTCTAATTTTTGCTTTTTGGGGTAGATGAGTAAATGTTACAAATCTATTGTATTTATTTATTTCTTCAGTATTAACCGCATAGTAAGGGTTAGGGAATACATTAATTTTGTATACTTCTTCTTTGGCTAGGTTATTGTCCAATTTTGCTGTAGGAGCGCTGAATGTAAATTCGTCAACTCCCGCGGCGTTAGGTATTGTCATTCTAATTCTGAATGTGGTACCAAGTTCGGGCAATTCTGTTATGCCTCCATCGCCCTGATTCTGATTCCAATTCATTAGAACTACTCGAGCCAAATGCTCAATCTCAATATCGCCAGAGTAAGCTGGATCACTCGATCTTATAACGGCCGCTTCGTATGCCGCTTCGCCAGGGGCGGCATTTTCTTCCGGCATCATAAAATAAATCCAATCGCTGTAAGGATCGTTATTACCGCCTGAGGCTTCGTGATCGAGTTTAAAGTCAAAAATATCATTTTCATTATCATCAAAAACCCATGGCATCATTCTAATATCATCACTGGTATCGTCCAAAGTGGAGCCCAAATACCAAAGTTCAAATGGAACATCCACTAAAGCTCCGGATGAAAATGCCATCCATCCTTTCCCGCCTCTTTCAGTAAATCTAATTTCATAGTTATTCGGTATTAATCTTGGCCACCTGTCACCATCTCGGCTCCAGCGTCCAATTGCTGCGGTATGATCGGCAATTGCAGGTCCGCCAGCAACTACAAAATAGTATCCGCCCGCAACTTGCATAGGATCATCGATACCCAACGCTCCCCCATGAGGAGATAAAAGCACATCCCTGTACCAGTCTACAGAAATGGCTCCAGTAACATCAATTGGAGCTATGGTCATTTCGTATGATGCCAATCCACCCGTTATTGGCCCTGCGGCATTCGAGAGCAAATCAATTGCTTTAACATCCAGAGGTGCTCCTTGGACTCTAATTTGTAAACCGTCTACTATAGGGGATTCCTGATCAGCTTTTTGATTGGGCTGATTAGCAAGCACACGAACGCCGTCCGACCTGTCCAAATGCCAAACAACATTATCACCTAATTTTTCAAATGTTACCTTGTAATCCAAACCTGTTAATTTTGACGGGTCAATTACAAGAGGGAATACATTTCCATCACTGGCTCCTTCCGCGGGTGTTAAGTTATGTGTAGTAAAAAGAGTGTCCGCAAAATTATTTGAAACAACACCCGGATTTTTGCTGTGAGGTACAACTGTAAAAACACTCAATGGGTTTTCCAGGTTATTCGGTTTTGCCAGAGGGTTGAGGCTATAGCTATAGGATGTTACTGCGAAATAATATTTAACCCCATTTATTAAAGGTGTACCCCCTTTTAACTCATCGTTCTTTATAGATAAAAATCTTTTAATACCAGTATCGTTTCCGAATTGAACAGGTACGTTAATAACTTCACCTGTGGCAGCGTCGAAAACATCATCTTTTATTTTTATGATTCCGTCGTTTATATCATAAGTTGCAATCCTTTTAGCCAGAGATTTATCCGCAGAAGGGGAAGGAAGTTGATAAACATTATAACCCTGGAATGTAAATCCTTTTGCATCATTGGATTCGGTAGCTCTAACTTTATTCTGATTTTCACCCCAATCTAGAATTATCTGTTTATCGAGTTCAACAACATTAACTTCCGGAGCCGAAGGCGGAACTGGAAGATCGAAAAAATTATCATAAGCTTGCTGCGCCTGCTTATCGTAAAATTTCAACAAACCAATCGCGGACAGTCTATCTACACCCGGAATTGCGCCTGCAGCAATTTCAGCAACTACAACTTCTTGTGTATCGCCAACGGCCATAACAAAAGGTCCGGATGCAGATCCTATCCTTCTATCGCCGCCTGGCAATAATTGACCGTCGATCCAGCCAGTTCGGGTTTGCGGATCTCCCGATAGAGCAAAAGTGGTAGGCTGATTAGTATTTGGATCAACGAAAGAAGCACCTGTTAAACCAATTTTTCCCTGGAAAAAATTATAAAATTGTGTTGATCCTTGCGCATCACCTTGTGTCGGGTCAACAACAGAAGCATCACCACGGGCAAAATAATAAAATGATGTCATCGGTAAGTTAATTTTTCCCGGTCCTACAACTTTGCCACCAAAAATTCCATAATCTTCCGCGTCATCAATTCCATTCTTATTCCTATCCTGTCCTGCAATGCCATTTAATATAGGACCCTGGAAAAAATCGAATCCCACAGCGGGGGGTGGCAGAGGGTTGTAAGTCGGGTCATTCGCTATAGCGTTATAACAATAACCCAAGCTTAGAACTGTATCGCAACCCGCAAAGTCATCAGAAGAATTGCCTAAATCAACATCCGACCACATAGAAATGTACATATCTTTGAAATTGGTGTTTGATTTATTTATCAATTTATATTTCCTGAAAAACATATTTCCTAAAGCGCCTGTTTGAGAGTAAGCCCAAAAAGTTGCCTGCATCTCAATTCCTAAAGGATTAGCGCCATAAAGATTTGTTGTTAGACCTGCATCAAGGTCATTTGCCACAAACCATATAGTCTGATCTGCGCCAGGAACTCCAGGGATATCGGTATCAGGATTGTAAGTCCCATTTCCATCAACGTCATCATATGGAGCGCCATCGGCTGCCGGCCATTCTAACCAATCGAGTTCATACTGGGCTCTTATCGCTGAGACGGAACTTTTTTCGTCTACCGCATCGCTTGTTAAGTCTACATTAGGACCATTAGGGAAAACATCGGGTCTAACTCGATAAATTCTGTTTTTAGGTAATTCGGGACTTTCGGGAATACCTCCAGAAAGAATTTTACCCGGCTGTAAACCTTGTCGGTAAGCTGAACCGCCGACACGAACCTGGGGATCACCGTCAATTTTGGCGCCCCATAACAAACCTGATTCGAAAACTGCACCTTTGCCACTGCCTTTGGGGAAAATTAATCCTGAATTTCCCGAAGGATCAATATCTGAGTTCCCGTTGTTATAAATCTGTGTTGAGATATTGTTAATATTCAGATAAGTGCGTGAGGGTGAACCTTTTATTTTATTGAGCTTGGAATCTTTCTTCGTTTCCTCAGAAAATATCTGTGTAGATATCATCATCAGGCTGAGAAAAACAAGAAAGAATAACCTATATATTTTAGTATTCATAAACTTTTTTTCTCCTATTATTTCACAAATAGTAATAAATCAATTAGTATTCTAATCTGATACCAACTCTAATTTGTCTTGGAGGTCCAAAGAAATTTGGACTTGTTAATATTGGCGCTCCAGTCATAGCGTACTGCCATTGTTCATGGTAACCAATATTTATGGCATTATATAAATCCGCATACTCTTGACCGTTAGTTTCAATCAGTTTACCGCCTAAAGAAGGATCGCTTAAATATCCGTCATCGTCAGTTGAGCCTGTTCTAAGAAAAACGTTTTGAATATTTTTACGATCGAAAAGATTTATTACATAAACGTAAACATTAAGATCGAACAGATCGGCAATGTTAAAAGTTTTATCCACTCGTAAATCAACTTGGAAAGTAGCCGGTGTTGTGGATGAATTTAATGGCTCAAGAGGCTGTCTGTCACGAGCGTCACCTTCTAAATCAGCGCCGCCTTTTCCAATAGTAAATGGATGTCCACTTGTAAAGGTTAATAATGCTGAAACACCAAATCTTTCCAGCCAAGACGGGCCGTCGTTTTTACCGAATCTGTAATCCAGATTAAGATTACCGCTGAAAGAATTATTAAAATCTAAAGGAGAAACATATTGAGGAGAAAAAATAGTTACACCGTCTAATGGAGCGCCAACAATTCCACGGTTGGAGTTAGGGAAAGAGCCGGTACCGCGTGCATCCTGAAAAGATAATGTTGCGTTGGCCTGAAATCGTGCCAGGCGTCTCATGTTAAACGAAATTTCAACTCCTTTTGTGGTAGCAAAGTCACCATTTCTTAAAATATTATAATCCTGATAAGGAGAATCGGATGCGACCTTAATTTTATCAAAAACCACCTGATCCTGAATATCTTTATAATATCCTGTAATATCGAAAGAAGCGAAGTCTCCAACTTGTTGTGTAAATCCTATTTCATATTGAGTTGTTCTTGTCGGTCTAATTGAAAATCCTACTGGGGCAGTTATTTCAAAACCGCCGCCTAAATTATCGGCAGTAGCAAATAATCCTTGATAAGCGTCCCTGAGCCTTGTTTGCTGAACAAATTTTCCATATTGAACGTGGAATATTGTCTGATCTGTTACAGCAAAAGAAACACCTATTCTTGGACTAACAGCATTAAAGGTAGGCACTTCTTTTAGACCTGCGGGTTTGCCGTTTGCGTCCACTTTTATTTCATTAGTAGACTTATCAAAGGCAAGTTCGGGACGTGTAGGATCTACGAACATCCAGTTATTAATGTCTATATAATCATAACGAAGACCAACGTTAACAATTAAATCGTTCCATTCTATTTTATCCTGGACATAAGCTCCGAGAAACACAGGTTCTTTTGCCGCCAATTTACCGGCTGCAAAATCGTCATCGCCAGTATATTCATTTCCATCGAGGTCATAACCATAAGTATCCGGGCCTCTTTCTATTAGCACTTGCATTCTCGTTCTTTTTACTGGGTCATTTTCCGCCAGTAAATTATTGGAATTTAACAGACCACCGATGGCCATAACTGCTTCGTTACTCCAACCATAATTTCGGATTGTGTACATCTGCAGTTCACCACCAACTTTAAATGAATGAACATCACCAAGTTGTAAAGAATATGCTGTTGAAAAGTTAAGTTTTTCTCTCTTGAATTTTTGGTAATTTGACATTACGTCACCAGCGCCGTTGAAAGAAAATCCATAAATATTATAGCGCGCCGGTCGTTGAAAACGACCTGTATTATCATTCTGGTCTCTTGTCCAAACAAAGCCTGCTCTTGCGTTAGCAATGCTGTCTCCATAGCCAATCCAGTTATCTTTAAGATAAGGATCAAAAACATTTCCGTCGTTAAAAGAATATCCGGCGCTCAATTCAACGAAAGAATTTGAATTTATTATATAGGTGGTTTTTATACTGAATGCACCGTCATAAAAATCACGTTCGGCAACTCTGTCCAAATTCTGAAAACTTGCAATATTGCCGCCAACTCTTCCGTACCAGGGATAACGATCTTGAGTTCCTGTATATGTACCTACCAGTCTGAAAATTAACGGATTAAAATCGAAAGAAAGTGTCGCTGTTCCAGTAATAATTTCGATAGGATTCTGCATCAATGCGCCGGATGGATAAAAGAAATTTAATGTATCCCCAGTTGTTTTGTCGCCTATTCGTCCTAAATCGAATCCGGGATATGGCTGAGGATTATTATCAGTCTGGTTGTTGAAGTTAAAAAGAGTGAATAATTTAATTCTATTATCAAATACGGGCCCGCTCAGCGTAGCGGTAAATTCATCGTAACCGTACCAGTGAGTGCCCAACCTTTTTTCCCCATCAAATTTATCCGCATTGCCTTTGAATGAAATGTTATCGGTAATATATTCAGCACTGGCTTTATAATTTGATGTTCCCGATTTTATTTGTGTATAAATAATTCCTGCATTAGCTCCGCCATACTCGGCATTATACCCGCCGGCTTGTACTTGAATTTCTTCCACAGCGTCCTGTACAATTGTAACTGCTCTTCCTCCGACCACAGGATCAGTAATTGAGGCACCTTCGAGGTAATAACCAACTTCATCAAGACGTCCGCCTCTAACAAAAATTTGATCATCCTGCAAAGTTACACCCGGTGTGAGCGCCAATATATTGTCTATGCCGCGAACCGGTAAAGCTTGAATATCTTCGCCAGTTGTTATTCTGTTTGCGTTAGTTGCGTTTTTATTTACGAGAGGGCGCGCAGCAATTACCCTTATTTCCTGAACGGAAATGTCTTCACTCGCAAGGTCAAAATTTAACTGAGTTGTCAGATCGGCGTTAACACGAACATTTGTAATTGTTAAGGAAGAATAGCCAACATAAGAAGCGCGGAACTCATAAATGCCAGCTTCCAAGTTAGAAATTTCATAGGCGCCATTTATATCTGTGGCCGCGCCAAATGAAGTTCCAACTACAAAAACATTAGCGCCGATAAGCGCTTCTCCAGTTGCTTTGTCAATTACCTTCCCTTTTACTTTTCCAACAGTTCCAGCCAATAAATAAATAGGGAGGGATAAAAGAAAGATTAAAATTGTAATTTTTTTCATCATACTAATCCCTTGAGTTTGTTGTAAATTAATTAATTAAGATAGTGCAACTGTGACACGTAATTGTCATGACTTTTCTAATTAATTTAAATTTTCCCTGTTCCCGGAGGACTGTAATACGATCTGTAGAGTGGACGAGATAAAGTAAATAAAAAAAATAAGATAAGAAATATATTTTTTTAAGGATTTATACGAATTCCTCGGTGGACTTATAGACGAGATATTTATATGAAATTTCTACAACTTAATATAATGTGGCAATAAGGACTGATTTAAGATTCATATTCTATTTATTTATCTCGGGGTATATTGGTATAAAAGAATATTTATAAAATGAAAACTTATTTATGAAGAATCAAAAAACTGAAATTATTAAATTAATTTTTTCATACTGATTATTTTGTCTGTAACCCTTTTTAAGAATACAACTGTTTTACTATATATATTAGGAAAGCCATTAAAATAATTATTTATAAAGGAATCAATAAGTAAATCAGTTTTTTTAGATCTTGAAGAAAAAATCGAAGAAACTATTAATATTCTTAAATAAAATTTTAAGTAACTCGTACTTTTTTACTTTTGTTTTAAGACAAAGACACTTAATTTAAGTTCAATTAACAAATACATTTCATCGTCTTTAAATAAAGGAGAAGAAATTTGCTTATTGCCGTTCCAAAAGAAATAGTGCCGGGCGAGAATAGAGTATCTGTTACACCAGATGTAGCCTCTAAACTGATCAAAAAAGGATTTCAACTTAATGTTGAAGCAAATGCCGGGCTAAACGCAGGCTTTACCGATGATCAGTACACTGCTGCCGGAGCAAAAATCATTACAAACGTTGAGGAACTTTATTCTTCAGCAGATATAATATTAAAAGTCCAAAAACCTATTGATCACCCGACTTTAGGGCGAAATGAGATTGATCTTTTAAAAGAAGGTCAATTACTGGTGGCTTTTATTTATGCGCTTCATTATCCCGAAATAATAAAACAAGTGGCACAAAAAAAAGCTGTTTGTATTTCTATGGATATGATACCCAGAACAACTTTAGCACAAAAAATGGACGCATTAAGTTCTCAGGCAAATATAGCCGGATATAAATCCGTAATAATGTGTGCCAACGCTTTAGGTAAAATATTTCCCCTAATGATGACAGCCGCCGGTACTATTCAACCAGCGCGAGTTGTTATTATGGGCGCAGGTGTTGCGGGTTTACAAGCATTAGGAACCGCACGACGATTAGGAGCAATAGTTGAAGTATCAGACATTCGTCCGCAAGTTAAAGAGGAAGTTCAAAGTCTTGGCGGAAGGTTTATTGAAGTTGATACAGATGAAAGCATGCAGGACGCTGGTGGTTATGCCAAGGAAGCATCACCCGAATTTTTAAAGAAGCAGAAAGAGCTTATTTTTAAACATGTTTCCGAAGCTGATATTGTAATTACTACGGCTCTTGTCCCTGGTAGGAAAGCGCCGGTACTAGTTACAGAAGAAATGATTTCAAAGATGCGTCCAGGATCAGTTGTATTGGATATGGCTGTTGAATTCGGCGGCAATTGTGAAATAAGTGAAAACGGCAAAACAGTAGTTAAACATGGCGTTACAATTATAGGTGAACCAAATTTGCCTAGCTGCGTAGCCACAAACGCATCCGAAGTTTATGCTAAGAACATTTTCGCTTTATTGGATCACATAAGCAAAGAAGGCAAAGTTGAATATAATTTTGAGGATGAAATTGTAAAAGGCAGCGTAATGTGCTTCAATGGAGAAATAATTAATGAAAGAGTGAAGGCTCTTATATAATTGAGACAAAATGTACTTTCAGTTATTAGTATAAAGAAAGCCACTGTGCAAATGAATTTTAAAATTAACACGGAATCTTAATTATGACATTACTAGATCTATTATTACTTATTTATGTTTTTGTACTGGCAATATTTGTCGGGTTCGAATTGATAACGAAAGTTCCGCCCACACTGCATACACCTTTAATGTCAGGTTCGAATGCCATATCGGGAATAACAATTGTGGGGGCATTACTTAGTGCAGGCGCTGAGGAGTTTACGCTTAGCACTATCCTGGGATTAATCGCTCTTATATTTGCTACAATAAATGTAGTCGGTGGATATCTTGTAACCGACAGAATGTTAAAAATGTTCAAAAAGAAGTGAGAGTAAAAAATGCAAGTTCTAATATACCTGGTTTATCTTTTCGCGTCTGTACTATTCATCTTCGGTATTAAAAGATTAGGTTCGCCGAAGACTGCACGACAGGGGAACATGCTTTCTTCTTTAGGAATGTTTTTGGCTGTCGTAGTTACATTGTTCGATCAACGCGTTTTAACGTTTGAATATATAATTATTGGTGTCCTTATCGGTTCGGCATTAGGTGCTATTATGGCACTAAAAGTGCCGATGACAGGAATGCCGCAAATGGTGGGTTTGTTAAACGGGTTCGGTGGTGGGGCCTCCGCATTGGTGGCGTTTGCCGAATACTCTCATATAATGATTACTCCAGACATTCACGTCGATCTTTCAACATCCATCACTATTGTTCTATCAATACTGATTGGTTCAGTAACTTTTACCGGATCACTGATAGCCTTCGGAAAATTGCAGGAGATTGTAACGGGGAAAGTTGTAAAATATCCATTGCAGCATCCGCTGAATGTAGTGCTTTTTCTTGCCGTACTTGTTACTGGTGTTCTTGTTGTTTTAGATCCAACACAGATAAATTTACTATTAATTATAGCGATAATTTCTTTGGTTCTTGGTGTTCTGCTTGTTCTTCCTATTGGTGGCGCCGATATGCCTGTTGCAATTTCTCTATTGAATTCTTATTCAGGCATAGCCGCTTCAATGACGGGCTTCGTTTTACAGAATAATATGTTAATTATAGCCGGTGCTTTAGTAGGAGCCTCAGGTATAATACTAACTCTTATAATGTGCAGGGGGATGAATCGCTCTCTGATGAATGTAGTTCTCGGAGGTTGGGCATCGGCAGGATCAGGCGGACCAGCGGCCTCAAGTGGTGTACAGAATAAACCTGTTAAATCAGTTGACGCAGAAGAAGCCGCGATGCTTTTTGAGTCTGCTCAGAATGTCGTAATTGTTCCGGGTTATGGTATGGCGGTTGCTCAGGCGCAGCACGCTGTTCGAGATTTGGCCAATGTTTTGGAGAAAATTGGAATCAATGTTAGATTTGCTATTCATCCTGTGGCGGGACGTATGCCCGGACATATGAATGTACTACTGGCCGAGGCACAGGTTTCCTACGACAAATTATACGCCCTCGAGGATATAAATGATGACTTTAACAATGTTGACGTTGCTTTTATTGTAGGGGCTAACGACGTGGTTAATCCGGCCGCTCGTCACGATCAAAACTCTCCAATATACGGCATGCCGATTCTTAATGTGGACTATGCTAAAACTGTAATAGTAAATAAACGTTCTCTGAATGTCGGCTATGCTGGAATTGATAACGAGTTGTTTTACGGAGATAACACGCTTATGTATTTCGGTGATGCTAAAGACGCAATCACAAAACTTGTACACGAAGTAAAAAACTTGTAATTAATAAAAGTAGACTAATTCCCGGGATTCTAATAATTCCGGGAATTTTATTAAAATGTCATTTTAACCCAAAATTTTTGGCATAAGTAATATTTATTCAAAATAGCACATCTTTTATTTTTGTGACGCGAAAGCCAATATATGCCCCTCATGATTAACGGAATAACCAGCACTCTGTCCCCAAGCTCTTTTCTGAAAAGATGAAATTTCCAAACATCCCAACTGTAGAGCTTTCTTATGCATTTCTTCAGCGTTCGCACATTCTATATAAATTTCATTCCCATGCTTAATTTTGTTCGGCATCAAATAAGAGAAATCGGATTCAAATATTTTATCCGTTAAGTCTTTCGTCATCAATCCTAAAATTGAATATGGGTTCAGTTCAAATTCACAAATATTGTTTTCGTCAACAACTGGTTTTTTTTGGAACAATAATTCATAAAACATTTTACATTTTTTAAGATCTTGTACTAATATTATAAAGTGTACTTTGCCAATTTTATTTTGCAAATTCATACGAATTCCTAATTAGAAAAATAAATTATATATTTGTATCTGGTTTTTAAAATAGTAAAACAAAACATTTCCTAACAATCCAAAGTAAAAAAATGAAAAAAATTGTATTCTTTATTCCGGTCTTGATATTAATGTTTTTTACAAATTGTGCTGATAATACTGTGTCAGATCCTGTAGAGGTATCGAGCGAACGAGGGACTTTAGTTGAAGTTAAACAAAGTATTACTTTAACGAAACTCGTAATTCAAGTTATGTTAAAAGAATTTGACAGTAATGCCAGCGCCGGGTTTACTCCAGTGTATGACGTCGAAGTTGCGAGCATTGTTTACAAAACTGTTAATGCAAAAAACCGAATTGTTGAAGCCTCGGGAGTTGTTGTATACCCAAGAACAGAAGGCGGTTACTTTCCTTTAATTAGTTTACACCATGGAACTGAAACAAAACGCTCCAATGTAGGAAGCCAAAATTATATTTATGCGTTCGACGGTGTAATAGCGGCGTCCAACGGTTATGTAGCAAGCGCACCGGATTATTTAGGCCTTGGTGTATCAAACGTATTTCATCCTTACCACCACGAGAAAACTTCAGCATCATCGACAATTGATATGCTTAGAGCCGCTAGAGAATATTGCTCAAAGAAAAATATTTTGCTCAATAAACAATTATTCCTGGCCGGTTATTCGCAGGGCGGATATGTAACATTAGCAGTTCAAAAAGAAATTGAAGAAAACTTAAGAAATGAATTTACTGTAACTGCTTCTGCTCCAATGGCCGGAGCCTATGATCTATATGGCACAGCATTAATTTTAACCGGTAATTCAAATTATTCAACTCCGTCATTTTTAGCTTACCTTGCTCTTTCATACAACGAAATATACGGTTGGGGAAAAATTAATGAAATATTTAAATCCCCTTATAACACTATAATTAAAGAATTATTTAATGGTAATAAAACCACATCTGAAATCAATGCCGAATTACCAAAAGAAATGAACTTATTGTTCAATAAAGAGTTTTTAGCAGGATTAAGAAGCGGTGAAACTAATTATTTTGTTAAAGCGCTTAACGAAAATAGTTTACTCGATTGGTCTCCGATAGCTCCAATAACATTTATTCATGGAAGTGACGACACAACCGTTCCATATGATAATGCTACGAGCGCAAAATCATCTTTATTAAATAGAGGAGCCGGTTATGTGAATTTGTACACTATCGAAGGAGGGACTCACTCAACAAGTATTCTTCCCGCAATTGAATACACTTTAAATTGGTTTAATTCTTATAGAAAAGGAAGTTTCAATAAAATTGTTTTGAAATAAGTTTTAGTCCACTATTAGTTACTGCTGCGCGGAATTAAAAGTCCGCGTAGTTTATTTACAACAAATTGTTACCAAATATTTTCTTCAAAATATTAATTCATACCAAATTTATTTTATTAGTGGTCCCCGTAAATATCTTTTCCAAAAGTTTAGTTCATAATATTTTATATAATACCGAACAGTTGGGTTTAACAAACTCCATGTTCGTATAAAATATTTAGGAAATCTATACTAAAAAGTAATCAAAAATAATAAGAAGGTAATGAGGAGAAGTTTATTTTTAAGCGTCTGGTGAAATACAACAATTTGAATTTAACAATAGGTTAGAAGCTGTAACTAAAATGGAAAATACTAATTTGCTCTGTGGGACTTATATTCCATTCGTTTTTATTATGAACTTTTGTAATATATTTACCCATTGTAAATCCAATGATCCCCCCTAAAAAAACATCCGACAACCAATGATTATTATAACTTATTCTTGAATAAGCGGTAACAAAGGCCGGCAAGTAAACCAATATTTTTAATATATCAGAATTAATATTCTCGGATAGAACAGTTGACAAAGAAAACGCTATTGTTGTGTGTCCTGAAGGAAGTGACCAGTAGTCGTCGGAAAAATAACGGCAGGGATTAAAAGAAAAAGGATTATTAGTGGTGTAAGGTCTAGCTCTTCCGATAATAAATTTTAAAGAGCCAGTAATAGCTGTGGAATAAACGAATGATTGCGTGACTTCGAATCCTACTTTTTTGTTGACATTATTTTCGTAAATTATTCCGTGAAGTAAAAATCCTAATCCTATTGTAAGGGTTGGAATTGGTTCACCCCAATATCTTCCGATTTCCAGTGGGATACCTCGAACCAGGGATGTATCCTGTTGAGAAAAATCTTTTATAGTTTTATCAAATTGCATTAAACCAATTGTAATTCCGCTAATCAGTCCCAGTCTGAGAAAATCATTAGGATTCCATTTTAAAGGATGTTTAACAATATCTGCGGTTTCATCTGCGAATTGATTAAAATCATAATTGTTTTGTGCGCGGATATTGCCGATAAAAAAGACTGAGGCAATTAACAGGAAAAAAAGTATATTTTTCACAATAGTTTTATTTCGATTTTTTATTTGACGTATACTTAATAATTTCAGCTTTTTCTAGAGTTATTAATCCACCGCAATCGGCCTCCTCAAAAATATTTTCAACTATCGGAATAAAAGATTCAATTTTTTCATACTCATCAACAATTTCAATTACAATGGGTAAATCTACAGAGAGCCGTAAAATTTTTGAGGTATGAATACGTGAACTGCCGCCATAACCCATTATACCTTTGTAGACTGTTGCGCCTGCAAGTTCAAGTTTTCTGGCCTCAATTACAATTCTTTCGTGAACGGTAACGGCGCCTATTTTATCCGTTTCACCCAAAAAAATCCTTAATAACTTTGCATTGCCCTCAATTTTCATAGATCACCTCGTTATTAAAAATCCAATTACTATTCCTATTATTGTTAGGAAAATATTCAGTACAATATTCCAGAAAGCCAACAGATATTCGGTATTCTTTAATAGATTAAAAGTCTCTAATGAAAAAGTGGAAAAGGTAGTTAACCCGCCGCAGAATCCTACGCCAATAAGCAACCTTATTTCGATACTTAATAAACCTTTCTCGTCCAAGCCGAAAATGAGAAATCCTAAAATAACACTGCCAATTAAGTTTACGAGCAATGTTCCGCTTGGAAAATAAGCAGGCAAAAAATTATAACTGAGGGAAGAAAGGTAATATCTAAGTGCGCCGCCAAATCCTGCGCCAACAGCAACAAGTATATAATTCATATTATTCGCAAAAAAATATTTTTTGAATTTCTTTTTAAGACAAAAATACAACTTTTTTTCCCTATCGTAAGTCTAATCACAAAATATATTAATATTTGTAACAAAATTGACTCAATGTTAGTCTAAATGCTAGTATAAATACTTTATAAAATAAGTGGAGTATGTATGAAATTAAGAGAACAATCTAAAGTTTACCTGATTATTGTCCTAACAATTGTGGGATTATGTATTTCCGGAAGCGAAATTTTTGCTTTTTCCAACAGAACATTACACGAAAAGTATTTTAAAGTTGTGCCTGGACAGCAGATAAAAATAGAAACTGATATGGGAGATATTAAAGTATTTACTTGGGATAAGAATGAAGTTTATATAAAAATTACGGGTAATAAGAAAGCTAAAGATAAAATTTATTTCGAATTTGATCAAAATGAGACCGGTGTTTATGTACATGCCGAAAAAGAAGGTTCCTCCTGGTTTAACTGGTTTGGTGGAATTGAACTTAAATATGAAATTAAAGTTCCTGAACAATTTAACGCCTACTTAAATACCTCTGGCGGCGATATTTCTTTATTTGACCTTAACGGGAAAGCTGAACTAAAAACATCCGGTGGAGATGTTACCGCATTGAATTGCGGGGGAGATATGCTGCTTAAAACATCAGGCGGCGACATTAAAGTCGAAAATCACCAAGGAAATATTGATATGTACACTTCGGGTGGAGATATCGATACAAAAAATGTTAAAGGTAATTTGGAGTCTCAAACTTCCGGCGGCGATATTAAACTTGATGTAAAAGATGGTACAGTATACGCGTCCACCAGCGGCGGTGATGTTACATTAAGGTATTCCGGCGAAAATATGGGAATAAAGCTAAAAACTTCGGGAGGGGATATAAGAATGTATGTCCCCGGTTCCTTTGGCGGAGACGCGGATTTGAAAACAACAGGCGGAGATATAAGGGTTGACCTCCCAAACACAAAAGTACAAAATGTTAGTAAATCCAAGTGGCAGGGTGAGCTTAATAATGGCGGAAAATATATTGAATGCAGAACTTCCGGTGGAGATATTACAATTAAACAAAAATAATAATTATTTATAGATTCTAATTAAATGGCGGGTGGTTAGTTACTGTCCGCCTCTAATTAAACAATTTATTAACAGCTCAATCGCTTACCTTCTTATTGAATTAGCTCAATTTCAGATAACCCCAATAGCCTCATATTAAAAATTGCCCAATATTTTTGACGTAAATTTTAACCCATAATATGTTAAGAGAGTATTCAAAAGATTTTGACTTACTTTGGGGTCATCAAATTGGTTAAATTGCCAAGAAAATTTATTTGCCTATCGGTTAAAGTATATAGCGGTTTTGCGAATATTTATAGAAATAAATTAAGTGAATAGCTAAACATCTAAAATTTAATTAAATTAAATAATTTAATTGTGATGCCAGTGGAATTCCAGGAAGAAAAAATGAAATGCAAGGTTTGTTTTAATACCCAGGGTAATATACCACATTTAGCTAAAGAATTACTTTATGGGATTGATGAAGTGTTCAGTTATTATGAATGTGTAAATTGTGGCTGCATTCAGATTCGCGAAATTCCAGAGTTAATTGAAAAATATTATCCTAGTGATTATCACTGTTATATGCATAAAAATTCTAATAATCCTTTGATAAATTATTGTAGAGTATTAAGAAATCGTTATGCTGTTTTTGGTAGGAATTTATTGGGAAAAATTTTTTACCAATTTAAACCCCAAGAAGCATTAAATTCTTTAAAATATGTAAGTCCTCAAAAATCATGGCGCATTCTTGATGTAGGCTGTGGTGGAGGGGCACTAATAAATTTTTTAGGTGAGATGGGATTTAATAATACAATTGGTATTGACCCATTTATTGGAGAAAATGTTTTTTTTAATAACGGAGCAAAAATATTTAAAAAATATTTATACGAAGTTGAGGGGAAATGGGATTTAATTATGCTGCACCACTCCCTAGAGCACTTTCCGGATCAAAAGGAAACTTTAATAAAAATATCCGAATTACTTAATGAAAATGGTAATTGTCTGATTCGTATTCCTATCAGCACATCATTTGCATGGGAACATTATGGAACAAACTGGATTGGGTTCGATGCTCCTCGCCATTTATTTATTCATTCAATTAAGAGTTTGTCTCTACTAGCGGAAAAATCTGGATTATTAATTAAAAAGATTGTGTTCGATTCATCCGAAATGCAGTTTTGGGCTAGTGAGCAAAGTTTACGAGGTATACATTTTTACGCCTCAAATTCCTATTACATTAATAAAAAGAATAGTATTTTTTCAAGAATGGAGATTAAAAAATATAGAAAAATGGCACAAAAGTTTAATCTGGAAAATAGAGGGGATCAGGCGATTTTTATTCTTCAAAAACAAAATTAGGATAAATACAAATGCATACTGAACCAAAAGTTGTTATAATCTTGTTAAACTTTAATCAGCAAAAAAACATCTGTGAATGTTTAGAATCATTATCAAAGATTAATTATAAAAATTTTCAAACTATTTTAATTGATAATTGTTCAACCGATAACTCTTGGTCATTTCTAATTGAAAATTATCCTGACTTGTTGAAATTTAAAACCGATGAGAACAGCGGATACACTGGAGGAGTAAATTTTGGTTTCAAAAAAGCTCAGGAATTTAACGCCGATTATGTACTAGTTCTTAATCCAGACACTTTGGTAACTGAAAATTTCCTTACAGCTCTTGTAAACGGATTAGAAAATGATATTTCAGCTGCTGCTGCCGGAGGTCTCATTTTAACTGAGCACGATAAAGAAAAAATTTGGTATGCCGGCGGGAAATTGGTTCCTTGGAGAGGATTGGCAGTCCATTTTCAAAAAGGGGAAATATTAAAAAATATTAAAATTACTAAAATAGAATATGTGAATTTTCTTACAGGCTGTATGATTCTGTTTAGAGTTGATTTGTTGAAACAAATTGGAGAAATAAATGAAAAATTCTTTCTTTATTTAGAAGATATTGAAATTTCAGCCAGAATGATAAAAAAAGGTTTTAAACTACTTTATATACCTGACTCAATTATTTATCACAAGGTTTTTGGTGAAGAAGATGATATAATGAAATTATATTATTCGGTTCGAAATAGACTGTTATTAATAAACATTATGAACAAAGGATTAATCAGGATCATTTCGAATTTATATTTCGTGATAGTTATTCACGGTAAACTTATTTATTGGCGATTTATGAATAAACAATTTTTTGTTGCAGCCTCTAAAGGTTTAGATGATTATTACGCAAATAACTTTTATAAAGGCAACGGCTTAGATTGTTTTTATAAATAAGCTTTTTATACTTTTTAATTAAGAATAAATACTCCAAAAAATATATTATTTAACAAATGATGAATACTGCTAAAAAACCATTGGTCTATGCAATTGTTCTGCACTATCTAAATGAAAAAGATACATCCGAATGTATCGAATCTCTTATGGAGGCTAATTTTAACGAATTGAATATTGTAATAGTAGATAATTGTTCACCTAACAATAGTCTAAATATTTTAGAAAAAAAATATCCTCAATTAACCTTTTTGAAGACAGAATTTAATTCGGGTAATGCTGGGGGATTAAATGTGGGTGTAAAATTTGCCTTGGAGAAATCTGCCGATTATATTCTGCTTTCTGATAATGATATGGTTTTTCACAAAGACTTTTTAGCGCCTCTTATTAGAAGTTTGGATGAAAATTCAGAAGTTGGAATTGTATCTCCAAAAATTTTATATAAAAATAATCCGGAAACAATTTATTGCGCTGGTGGAAGAGTCAGTCGGTTTTTCTGTGGTGGGATTGCAACCCATCAAGGCAAAAAAGAAAAAATTTATAATAACTTGGGTGAAGAAATCTCTTTTGCGGAAGGATGTTGCCTTTTTGTTAAAAGGAAGGTTTTTGAAAATATTGGATTGATGAATGAAAAATTCTTCATGTACTTTGAAGACGTTGATTTTTCCATTCGAGTCCGTAAAGAATTTAAAATTATTTATAACCCTGATTCAATTGTATATCATAAATGCGGCGCGGGAATAAAATGGCATGAATATTCTCCATTGTATTATTACTATTATACAAGAAATCGTTTCTTAATATTTAAGAATGATTCTCTTTATTACAAAATTTATGTTTTCTTATTTTCAACTGCTAATTCTATTGCAAAGACTCTTGTTCTGCTAGTCGCATATCTATTTAATTTTCAAGATAAAGTGAAGTTAAATTCTTTAAAATCATTGTGGAAAGGATATAGGGAAGGATTAATTTTGTTTTTTCATTAACAAATAATAAAGTTTCGAGATTATATGAACGCTCCAAATAAATATAATATTCTTTCTGCAGATGACCCCAAAAACATTGTTCTCTTTTACCCACATATTCCTAAAAAGGCAGTTGATTATGTCAACGATACTTTACATTCTCGATGGATAGGGCAGGGTCCAAAAGTTGAATTATTTGAGCAAAAATTTTATCAAAGGTTTACAGCACCAAATATTTCTTTAACTGTTGGCTCTGGAACTGACGCTTTACATTTATCTTATATATTGGCAGGATTAAAAGAAGGGGATGAAGTTATTGCACCGGTATTTACGTGTATGGCCACTAATATCCCACTATTATATATTGGTGCAAAAATAAAATTTGCAGATATACAGTTGAACACTTTAAATATCGATCCCAAACACGTTGCACAATTGGTGAATGAGAATACGAAAGCAATTGTGTGCGTGCACTATGGTGGTTTACCATGTGATATGATAGAATTACAATCTATTGCAGCAAAATGGAATATTCCAATTATTGAAGATGCCGCACATGCAATTGGAGCGAAATATCAAGATAAATCGATTGGCTCAATTTCGGATTTTACTACATTTTCTTTCCAGGGAATAAAGCATATAACTACTGGTGATGGCGGAATGATAGCATTAAAAGATAATAATTTGATGGATAAAGCAAAAAGAATTAGATGGTTTGGTATAGACCGCTCTATGAGACAATTTGGTTTGTGGGAAAATGATATTTCAGAAATCGGGTACAAATATCAAATGACAGATATAAGTGCGGCTATGGGACTGGCGGCAATGGAAGAAATTGAAGATACATTAGCATTACGCAAACAACTTTTTAATGAATATGAAAAACGGCTGAAAAATATTCCCGGAGTACAATTCCTTGGAGCAGGGTATACCGACCGAGAACACGCGGCTTGGCTATGTACTATTGTTGCCGAAAAAAGATCCGAACTTCAAAATAAATTACTTGAAAATAAAATTGAATCAAAGCAGGTCCATTATCGAAATGATCGTTATTCAATTTTTGGCGGGAGACAAAATAACCTTACGAATATGGATTTAATTGAAGATAAATATTTGGTCCTCCCGATGCATACAAAAATTACTTTTGAACAAGTAGAAAAAGTCTGCAGTGTGATTAAGTCGGGATGGTAATTTTATTTTACCTCATTAATAAGAACTTTTTAGTTTCTATGAAATCACCCGCTTGTAATCTGTAAAAATATACTCCGCTAGATAAATTATTTCAGTCAGATGTTAAATTGTAGCTTCCGGCTTCTTTTAGCTCATTTACCAGGGTTGTTATCTCTTTGCCGAGTAGATCGAATACTTTTAAAGAAACAAATTCGTTTTTGGGAATCTGATATTTGATCGTTGTCGAGGGATTGAAAGGATACGGGTAGTTTTGTGAAATAATATAATTATTTGGAATTATCTCGCTTCCTTTTTTTAATAAATGATAATTATCAATCGTTCAAAAGATTTTGACTTACTTTGGGGTCATCAAATTGGTTAAATTGCCAAGAAAATTTATTTGCCTATCGGTTAAAATATAATGTATTTGGGCGAATAATATCAGAAATAAATTAAGTGAATAGTTATATTCCTAAAGCTTAATAAAATAATATTATTCAATAGTTATCAATCTAAAAGTTGAAGGAATACATAATGAATGAGAATATTAGTAATGGAATGAGGAAACTTGATTGGTCTTTGTTTCTTGATAGAACCATAAACGTAACAATGAATGAAAATTACGGAGTTGTTTATGGGGACAAAAAGGATGATTCGCCGGTTTTTTATGAAATAGTCTTTAAAACGGGCAAATTAATAGATTATTTTGATGATGCATTATTAATAGAAGCGATTAGGGAGAAACAGACTTATAAAATTTTCATCCCTTTTTCATCAATTAAATGTGTAGAAATATTTTAGAGAGTTTTATTTATGAGAATATTAGCTGTACTTTTATTATCTGTTACAATAGTGTCGGCGCAAAATCTCCTTATCAAAAGTTTAAAAGCTTCGAAAGCCGGATCTGAATTATTGCCTCCAATTTTAGTTGATGGAGAGAAGTTAAAAGTTGAATTCGATGTAGAGTCCAGTAAAACTCCCGATTTTAAAATTGTTTTCAGGTTCTGCGATCAGAACTGGAAACCAGTTGAGAATATATTTCTGCAAAACAACGGATTTAACATTGAGCATAATTTATGGTTCGATAAATTGCCGACTTCAGTTAGAGGAGCCGATTATCGTTATGAGGGAGTTTTTCCGAACGGCAGAATAAAATTCCCTTTTTCGGGGAAATGGAAATTTTATATTACTGACGGCTTTGATACAAGCCAAGTATTTGCCGAAGGAAAATTTATATATGTTAAAAATATAATACCTTTGGATGTTTCTATAAGAAATGAAAGGTTACAAGGAAGATCGACCGATCCTTCAATTTTCGGACAAATTTATAATATAACCACTAAATTTAATTTACCCGACACCCTCGAGGATTTCAGGATTAAAAATGTTGAGATTATCAAAAATCAATCCTTAGAGTTCCCCATAATTATCACCAAAGATTTTACCGGATCCAATAAATACTTCGAATGGAACGGGCATAACGGTTATCAATTTACAGTGAATGATGTTCAGCCTGGTAAAGAGTACCGTCAAGCAGATTTGAGGGATATTCATAAATATTCTTCGCCAAATACAAACGCTCATTTCGATGGTAAGGATTTATCACGATTATACGAATCTGCTCCCAGGGATTTTAACGGAGCTTATAAATTGGTTAATTTTAAAAATGACTATGCTGAATATATGAACGTAACGTTTGAACTTAGGGCTCCGGAAAAATATTATGACGATGTTTATCTGGTGGGTTCTTTTACCAATTGGAATGTTTATCCCGAATTCAAAATGTATTTGGAAGATGATAATTTATACTACTTAACTGTAGAATTAAAACGCGGAGTTTACGATTATCAATATGTAACCGGACTTGAGGAAGATGGTGTTGTAAATAATATTAATTGGTTAATTATTGAAGGAAACGACTGGAATACAACAAATGATTATTATGTTTTTGTATATTACGAGTCCGCGAAAAAAGGCGGTTACGAAGAAATAATTGGTTATCAAAAAATTTATAGTGGAAAAAAATGAACAATGTAAAAATTGGAATAATCGGAACAGGTCATCTCGGAAATTTACACACTAAATTACTCAAAGAAGTTAATGATTGTGAGGTTGTTGGTATTTATGATTTAGATATAACAAGAGCTCAAAAGGTCGGAAACGATCATGAAGTCCCCGTTTTTGATAAATTAGAAAAATTATTGGACAAAGTTGACGCAGTTTCAATTGTTGCTACTACAAGCTCACATTATGAATTAGCGATGGAAGCATTTAAGAATAAAAAACATGTATTTGTAGAAAAACCAATAACAGCGGAAATTTTTCAAGCTGAAGAATTGGTTAAAATTGCTAAAGAAAATAATCTTAAACTTCAGGTAGGGCATATAGAAAGATTTAATCCGGCTCTTATTTCACTTGAGAAATATAATCTGGAGCCAAAGTTTATTCAAACCGACAGACTGGCGCAATTTAATCCGCGCGGAACTGATGTTGCAGTAATACACGATCTGATGATTCATGATATTGATATTATTCTTAGTCTTGTTAAAAGTGATGTGAAAGATATTCAGGCTAGCGGAGTGGCCGTAGTTTCAGATAATATCGATATCGCAAACGCACGAATTGAATTTGAGAACGGAGCCGTAGCCAATGTAACCGCAAGCAGAATATCACAGAAAAAAATGCGTAAAATGCGCATGTTCCAGAAAGACGCATATCTATCACTGGATTTTACTACTGGTGTTACCGAGGTATACAGACTAGTTTCCCCGGATGATAAAAGTCTGGAACATTTTATTTCCTTCGGAGAGATGGGTGTTGGAGAAAACAGAAAAGCAGTTATATATGAGCAGCCGCAGCATAAAGATGTTAATGCTCTGAAATACGAACTTCAGCTTTTTATTGATGCTATTAAAAATAATACTGATCCGGTTGTTAGCGGTGAAGATGGATTGAAAGCATTAAAAGTAGCCGAATTAATTATATCTAAAATTAAGGAATCACAGAAAATTGAAATATAAAATTTTGGTTGTTTTTACGGTATTATTGTTTTTTTCAGGCTGTGCAGTATTGCAGACTATAACAAATATTTCTCGTTTGAAATTTAAAATTGATTCTGCTGATGGTGTTATGATAAGCAACATTCCCGTTTCGGGTAAATCAAAGCTATCGGATTTCAACAGTCTTGATATACTGAAACTAAGTTCCACATTTGCCTCTGGCAAAATGCCTGTTTCGTTTTATCTGAATGTAGCGGCACAGAATCCAAATGATGGCAGCGGCGGATACGGTGCAACAGATATTACTTTAAAGTCTTTTGCTTGGGATTTATTTGTGAACAATAAGAAAACTATTTCAGGTAATATTGCAGCGCCGGTTGTTGTGCCTGGTGTTGGTGAACGTTCCATAATTCCATTAAAAATTGAAATAGATTTAGTTGAATTATTCGGGAATGGCGGATTAAATGAAGTTCTCAATTTAGCTTTAAAACTTGGAGGCAAAGAGGGATCAACATCAAATTTGTTTCTAACAGCCACACCTGTTATTGGCACACCAATCGGGGATATCGCTTATCCTGACCCTATAACTATAGTTGACTATACTTACAATTAATTTATTAAGCGGAACAATATTACGAAAGCTATAATATAATCCTGATAGTTAGAAAACCTTTACCGGCAATAAACCAAACACGGTAATACTTTATTGTGATTAAACGATGATATTTCCTTTAGAAAGAAAAATATATACACCAGTTTTTGGTGAAGGCATAAAAACGTGTGGGATAATATTTATTATTTTCTGTGCCAATATTGGTTTATTTGCACAATCAGCGGATTCATTAAAACTACAGAACGTTATTTCCGACTCTATGATAACATCTAATGTCAAATCCGCTTCCGTTGACTCCGTTGAGCAATCCAAAAAATATGATGTGGATGATATAGTTTTCGCCAATTCAAGTGACTCCTTATCTTTCGACGTATCTAACAAAAAAATGTATCTTTACGGCAAAGGCGAACTAAAGTATAAAACCTCGGATTTAAAGAGCGCTGACATAGCCATTGATTTTACAAAAAATTCACTTGAAGCCAAAGGGGCCTACGCTCCGGAAGATACAACTTTCAGTAATCTGATAGACACTCCGGTGCTATCGGAAGCAGGACAGGTATACGAGGGAACAACTATTAAATACAACTTCAAGACGCAGCAAGGCTATATATCACTCGCAAAAAACACCGATAAAGATAAATCGTACAGAGGGGAGAAAGTAAAAAAGGTAGATAAAAAAACTTTTTTTATTGAGGACGGAACATATACTACCTGCGATGCAGATACTCCTCATACTCACTTTACGGCATCAAAGATGAAAGTAATTCAAAATGACAAAATTATTGCCAATTGGATTTTTATGTATGTCGGTGGTGTTCCACTGCCGATTCCTCTGCCTTTTGCTGTTTTTCCAAATGAATCGGGCAGGCGTTCCGGTATAATTGTTCCAACGTATGGATATGATAGTCAACTGGGCTATACTTTCAGAAACTTCGGCTATTTTTGGGCAATGAGCGATTATATGGATTTAATGCTTGGGGCCGATTATTATACGATGGGGGGATACAGATATAGAACAAGATACCGATACAAAAAAAGATATAGTTATAGTGGTAATTTAAATGCAGAGGTTGCAAACTTAATTCAGGGAGAAAAAGGTGATCCTGATTACAGTGAAAACTTCAACTGGAATCTTAGTTTACGGCATACTCAGGAGATTAATCCTACCTCCTCTTTAAACGCGAATCTTTCGTTTATGTCTAATTCTTATTTGAAACAGAATACACTTAATTATAATGATAGAGTAAGTCAAACAATTTCTTCCAGCGCTAACTATTCTAAAAGGTGGGATGAATCCGGTACGAGTTTAACTTTAGGATATAGCCGTAACCAGAATTTGGCCAACGGAAACATAACAGAAGTTCTGCCGAGCTTAAGTTTTAACATGTCGCAAAAATATCCATTTAAACGACCCGGGGTCTCGCGTAATGATCAGAAGTGGTACGAGTATATTGGACTAAGTTACGGCAGTGATTTCCGGAATGAGCGGAGGAAAACTGCTTTCACTAATACAGTGGACAGTATAAGCGGATATGAGAGAAATATTAGAGGTGGCATTCAACACCGTATTACAATTAATGCCTCTCCAAAACTTGGTTACTTTAATATTTCTCCCAGTATCAATTACCGGGAAAAATGGTACGATAAAAAAACTAAAAGGGAATACCTTCCTGAAGTGGTAAGCGATTCTACAATTTACTATCTGAATGAGCGGGATGTAAAAGAAATAAATTTTGTGCGCACATTTGATTTTAACTTATCTGCCTCAACAAAAATATATGGTATGGCAGAACCCGGTATATTAGGTGTTAAAGCTTTTAGGCACACTTTAACTCCTTCAATCAGTTACAATTATCAGCCGGATTTTAGAACCAATTTCTGGGATTATTACGACGAAGTTTATAATCCTAATTCAAAAAAATATGAGAGATATGATAAATACCAGAATGGAATTTTTTCGGGTGTTGGTGCCGGTGAAAGTCAGAGTATCAATTTCTCACTCGGCAATCTATTTGAAATGAAAACCGAAAAGGATCCGACGGACACATCTTCGCAGGAAAAGAAAATAACACTTTTAAATTTAAATGCATCCACAGGATATAATTTTGCTGCTGACAGTCTTCGGTTATCGGACCTGAATGTTAGTTTTAGAACACAAATTGGAAGTATAGTTACTCTAAATGGATCATCCAATTTCACATTTTATGATTATAATGTAATAAATACTGCAAGTTCTTCTTATGCCAACAAGGTAAATAATTTTCTTCTTTCCGAAGGGAAAGGTTTGTTGCGCATGACGAATCTTAATTTTAATTTATCAACCACTTTAGCCGGCGATAAAATTTCCGGTGAAGAGAGAGATGGGAAGAATCAAAAAGTTCAGCCCGAGAATGAAGAGGATTTCGCGAATATTGAAGATAAGAACAGGCGCCAAACCCTTGATGAAGAATCATCGAATTTTACCATTCCCTGGAACCTCGGACTAAACCTCAACTATAATCTAAATAAATCGCACCCTGAAAAATCGGTAGTTACCGCCAATACCGGCATTAATTTGAGCCTTAGTTTAAGTCAGAACTGGCGGCTCACGTTCAGGGGAAATTATGATCTTGAAGAAAAGAAATTAAATTCACCGCAGGTAACGGTTTACAGGGATCTGCATTGCTGGGAGATGAATTTTACTTGGACACCTATTGGTGTTTGGCGAGGATTCAGATTTGAGATTAGATTAAAAGCGCCGGAGCTTAGTGACTTGAAGGTAACGAAAAGCAAAGATATTTATTCCAGATATTAAAAATCTCTGTTTATCATGATTAAACATTATATAATAGATGGCAATAATCTTCTCGGTAAACTTAAAAAGTATTCTGAATTTAAGAAAGTCGGAAAGGTGGATGGACGTTCTAAACTGGCTTTTGTGATTGAACGGTATTTTATAAAAAAATTATTTTCAGTCACTTTACATTTTGATGGTTATAAATCTGATCCGATTAAAACAACAAAAGTTAGAATAGATTATTCGGAGAATAAAACCGCCGATTATTGGATAAAACATGAAATAATGGTCATTAAAAATCCCAAAACAATCTGTGTTGTTACATCGGACATGAATATTGTGGAATTCGCAAAAAAGAGCAGCTGTAAAATTATAAGCAGTGAAAAATTTGCGGAGGAACTCCTGAAAAAGAATACAAGTACGGAGGAAGAAAAACGAATTAAAACGATTGATGATGATGAAATAAAAAAATTATTTGGAGTTTAAGAATGGGAGTAATTCATAATGTTTAATTCAACTAAAAGTAATAAAATTTTGATTGTTGTATTGATTACACTAATTACAACTTCTTTTTCATATGCGGGAGACAATATGAAGCTTAATCAACTGAAAACGAAAATTGAACAGCAGATTAAAAATACTCAGGGAAGTTATGCCATTGCTTTTATGAGTTTATATAACGACGATAAGATGTACCTAAATGAACGCGAACAATTTCACGCTGCCAGCACAATGAAAACCCCGGTAATGATAGAGGTATTTAAGCAAGCTGAGGAAAATAAATTTAATCTTCAGGATTCCATCATCCTTAAAAACGAATTTAAAAGTATTGTAGACTCAAGTTTGTATTCTATGGATATTGCGGAAGACGGTGGTGAAAGTTTATATAAATACATTGGAAAAAATAGAACTATTTATCAACTTGTTTATGAAATGATTACTGTGAGCAGTAACCTGGCTACAAATATTCTTATAGACTTGGTAGACGCCAGGAATGTTATGCAAACTATGAAATTGTTAGGCGCACTGGATATTAAAGTTCTTCGTGGGGTTGAAGATATTAAAGCTTATGAACTTGGTTTAAACAATACTACCACGGCATTGGATCTGGCAATTATTTTTAAGTCGCTTTATCAAAAAAAAGTGATATCTGAAACCGCGTGTGACGAAATGCTTAATATATTGTTTAATCAAAAACATAAATCAATATTACCTTTTAAATTACCCGCTGATGTTAAAATAGCACACAAGTCCGGTTCTATTACCGGTGTAATACATGATTCCGGAATTATTTATCTTCCCGACGGAAGAGCTTATGTTTTGGTATTGCTTTCTAAAGATGTTAAGGACGAAGCCGCAGGAAGAATGTTTTTGCAGGATATTTCAAAACAGATTTATGATTATGTTACTGAAAATTAATTGTATTTTGGATTATAATAACTGTTTACTCATTAAATAAAAATCTTGTATGAAAAAATTATTCTATAAATGTATTATTTTATTTCTTTTCCTTACAATTGAAATATTCGCAGCCGATACGCTTGTTGTAAAAACAATTTCATCCGGATGTAAATATTTTCAGTTAAAAGATACGCTTGTAAATGTTGTGATTGATTTATTAGAGGTGGATCTTAGAAGCGGGAATGTTGGTCTGGCAATGGGAATATCTCACGATGTGTTAAATAAAGGGGGCGAAACTGTTCTCGATTTTGTCAGGCGAAAACGAGAAGAAGGAATTAATATTGTCGCCGCGGTTAATGGTGATTTTTTTGGGGACGATCCTATGCAGTCTCAAAACTCAATGATAAGAAACGGGGAGATTATAAAGGGAGTTAAACTTGACCGAAGTTCTATAGCGATAACTTCAGATAAAAGACCGTTTATCGGCAAATTCCCATTTGAAGGCACCGCAATTATCAATGAGGATACTTTGTCAATCGATGCGATAAATTCTCAGGATAGCACATTGTCGCTGGCAATTTTTACTTCTCATTGGAAAGGTTTATTCCCGTTAACTTCGACAGGTGACAATATAATTATAGAAATGCAAACTTCTTTAATTCCTGAACTACACTATAATTGTACTGACTACCGAAGAGTTACTTCAAACTCTGATATCGAATTGAGCGAAAATCAAATACTGCTTAAATCAAAACGAAAAATAGATTTAAGTGAAATAGAGGACACGCTTGAGTTTGTATTTAAATTTAAGAATGCACCCTCAGAAATATTTACACTGATTGGTGGTTTACCTATGTTATTCAGGGAGGAACAACTGCCCGAATCATATTATGGAGCTGAAGGCATGACTATTAAGAGGTTCCTGGATAAAAATCCAAGAACCGCTATCGGATACGATAAAGAAAAAACAAAATTATTTATAGCCGTTATTGATGGAAGACAGCCGAATTACAGTATGGGAATGAGTCTGGTTGAACTTGCTGAATTTATGCACGCCATGGGTTGTTACGACGCTCTCAATTTTGATGGCGGCGGTTCCACAACTATGACTATAATGGATGAACTTATTAATTCTCCTTCCGACTTCACAGGCAGCAGGCCCGTATATAATTATTTCTTTATTACTTCCAGGGAATAGTTTTATTGAGCTAAGATCAGATAAATAAATTCAATTATAGGTTGAGATTAAAGATGAAAGAAAATATTGAAAGAGCCAGCGGACATATTCTTATAATATTCGGTGCGTCGGGTGATTTAACAAGGCGTAAGTTAATTCCCGCTTTATTCAATTTGTTTTTAAAAGATATGCTTCCTGAAAATTTTGCCGTACTCGGTGTAAGTAGAACTGAGATTAATGATGATGTTTTTAGAACTAAAATGAGTGAAGGGATTAAGGTACATAGCGACGCCGAGTATGAAGAAGAAAAACTCGATAATTTTCTTGGAAAACTTTATTATACGCCCATTGATACATCTTATGGTGACGATTACGTTAAAATTAAAGACAGGCTCCATAAATTAAATAATGATCTGAACACCGGCAGTAATTATATATTTTATCTTTCAACTCCACCAAGTTTGTATCCGATAATTCCAATGTATTTATCAAAGCAGGATCTAAATAAAAGCGGTACCGGGTTCAGAAGGCTGATTATAGAAAAACCTTTTGGTTATGATTTAAAAACAGCCGCGGAACTTAATAATAAATTACTTGAATATTTTAGTGAAGACCAGCTTTACAGAATAGACCATTATCTGGGGAAAGAGACTGTACAAAATGTTCTTGTAACCAGGTTCTCGAATGGAATATTCGAACCGTTATGGAACAGTAAATATGTTCACCATGTTGAGATTACTTCCGCAGAAAGTATTGGCGTTGAAAATCGTGGCGGTTATTTTGAGGGATCGGGTACACTGCGGGACATGATACAAAATCACCTCATGCAGATGGTTGGACTTGTGGCAATGGAACCACCGTCTTCATTCGATTCCAACGCTATTCGTAACGAAACAATGAAGGTTTTTCAATCGCTGCGTAAATTAAGCCCCGAAGACGTTTTGAAAAATGTGATACGCGGGCAGTATATTAACTCGAGTGTGCGCGGCGAAAAGATGAAAGGATACAGGGAAGAAAAGGATGTTGATCCCAATTCACGAACAGAAACTTTTGTAGCCCTTAAATTTTACATTGACAACTGGCGATGGGGCGGAGTGCCTTTTTATATTCGATCGGGTAAACGTCTGCCTACACGTGTAACAGAAATTGTTATTCATTTTAATAAAACTCCTCACTGGTTATTTGGGCATTATCAGACCGCAGCAGAAGCAAATAATCAGCTTGTAATAAGAATTCAACCTGATGAAGGTATGCTTCTAAAATTTGCCATGAAAGTTCCCGGTCAGGGGTTTCAGGTTCATAATGTAAATATGGATTTTCATTACTCCGATCTTAAAAACACATATGTCCCTGACGCTTATGAGCGGTTGCTTTTGGATTGTATGCTTGGAGATCCAACTCTTTACACACGTGGAGATGCTGTCGAAGAATTATGGAAGTTTATGGGACCAATTCAGGAAGCATGGGAAAAAAATAGCGATATACCATTGTATGGTTATCCATCGGGAAGCTGGGGACCTGATGTAGCGGATAATATTGTTGAAGGGGAACAATTAACTTGGCGATATCCATGCAAAAATTTATCGGATGATGGGTTGTACTGCGAATTATAAACTTTGCTAAAGTTAGAATGAAGTGTCATTCCAAACTAGATGAAAGGAAAATGATTTGAAACCAGATATTGTAATAAAAAAAAGTGCCGAAGAAATTATAGAGGCAGCAGCGGAATATTTTAAAAATTTTGTTGCGGACACAGAAAATAAAAAGAACATAATGCTTTCGGGAGGTAATACTCCTAAACTTCTATTCAAAAATATTGTTGATTGTTATTCATCAAAAATAGGCTGGGAAAAAATAAATTTCTGGTGGGGGGATGAAAGATGCGTGCTGCCTACTCATAAAGACAGTAATTACGGTATGGCCAAAGAATATCTTATAGATAAGATTTTAATACCAGGAAAAAATATTTTCCGAATTCGTGGTGAAGCCGATCCTAAAATTGAGGCACAAATTTACGGTGACCTTATGGAAGAACTCTTACCAAAATATAATGGAATCCCTCAATATGATTTAGTCTATCTGGGAATAGGGGAAGATGGACATACAGCTTCAATTTTCCCTGATAACATCGAGCTATTTAATTCGAATTTTAATTGCTTAACAACCATTCATCCCGAAAGTAAACAGCAAAGAATATCAATTTCGGGCAAAATAATTAATAACGCTAAAAATGTTTTTGTTCTGATTACTGGTAAAAACAAAGCCAAAATTGTTGAAGAAATATTAAACCACAGAAAAGAGAGTATAAATTATCCCGCGGCTTTGGTAAATCCTGTAAATGGAAAGTACATATGGTACTTGGATAAGGAAGCTGCTTCACTTATTTGATAATATATTTTTTGAATCAAAATATTTGATCGGGTGAGGAGATGTAAAAATTATAAAACTTGATCAGGAAGTAAAAACTCATTTTTAGCGAATGAATTTAATGCCTTATTTTGTTACCTTCGCATTCAAAATAATAAATAATATACCGGAGATTTTAATGACGCTCAACAGAGGTGAAGAATTTAAAACTTATTTAACGAATCATAATACTGCTGTGATTTCAGCGGTTAATAAATTGTCGGATGAGAATATTGTCACACGAATTTGGAACAAAGATTACACAGTTTGGAGTCAATCGCCTGAAGAAATTTCAAACAGATTGGGATGGCTCGATGGGCCTTCTGTGATGCTTAAAGCCATTGACGAAATAAATGATTTTGTTCAAGAAATTCGTGGCGCCGGTTTTAAAAATGCATTATTGCTCGGAATGGGCGGCTCAAGTCTGGCGCCCGAAGTATTTCGTTTGACATTTGGAGTTCGTGAAAGTTTTTTGGATTTAGCCGTTTTAGACAGCACACACCCCGAGGCCGTAAAGTCCATGGCGGAAAAATTTAACCCAAAAGAAACATTGTATATCGTTTCAACTAAATCTGGCGGGACTGTTGAAACTGTATCATTCATGAAATACTTTTTCACATATGCCAAGTCAAAAATAGGTGAACACACACCAAAACATTTTATCGCCATAACAGATCCGGGAAGTGGGCTTCAGAAAATGGCAGAGGATTTGAAGTTTCGAAAAATTTTCTTAAACGACCCCAATATTGGCGGTAGATTTTCGGCTTTGTCTTATTTCGGTTTGTTGCCAGCAGCTCTTATTGGCGTAAATTTAAGTAATTTAGTGGATAGAGCGCAGAAAGCGGCGGAAACCAGCAAAATAGATTCAGCTGAAGAAATCGAAAAAAATACGGCGGCTACATTAGGTGTTATCTTGGGCGAACTTGCCAATGCAGGTATAGATAAAGTAACTTTTATAACATCTCCGCAAATTAAATATTTTGGCGCCTGGCTCGAACAATTGATAGCTGAAAGTACAGGAAAAATCGGTAAAGGAATTCTGCCAGTTGATTTGGAAACAATTCTTGAATCAAAATACTACAGTAAAGACAGAATATTTGTTTACTTGCGGTTAAAAAATGATTTTAGCAATACCGAAAACTTTACTCTTATGCGCGAAGCTAAAATTCCTTGTGTAGAAATAGTACTTGATGATATTTATGATTTGGGCGCTGAATTTTTTAACTGGGAGTTCGCTACTTCAATTGCTTCTTGGGTCACTGGTATTACACCTTTTGATCAACCTAATGTTGAGCAAGCAAAAATTATTGGCCGTCAAAAAATGAAAGACTATACAGAAAAAGGAGAATTGCCAGAATCAAAACCTGATCTTGTTTTTAATAATTTTAAATTGTTTGGAAATGTTTCGGGCTCCAATGTAAAAGAAGTTATTGATAATTTTGTTACAAGTAATTTGAAAGATGGGTCTTATGTTTCTATTCAGGCCTATATTAATCCGGATGCTGAAACTACGGCGCATCTTCAATCATTTAGGACTTCCAATCAGAAAAAGTACATGGTTGCTACAACACTTGGATACGGTCCGCGTTTTTTACACTCAACCGGTCAACTCCATAAAGGTGACGCTGGTTTGGGGATTTTTATACAAATAACCGGTGGTAAAAAATTTGATGTAGCTGTTCCCGATGAGGCAGGCAGTGAAAAATCATCTTTTTCATTCGGTGTTTTAATTGACGCGCAAGCTATGGGTGATATGCAGGCATTAATTGATAATAAAAGAAATGTACTGAGGATTCATATAGGTACCGACGTTAAGAACAACCTGAAAGAATTGATTTAAACTTTTTTAATAATTATATGCAGAATAGCAAGATTGCATCTGTTTTATAGGTGCATTCTTTTTTTTATAAATTGAAAATTAATAAATTATCTATGATTGAAGAAATAATCATAAATCCTATAGGTGTTATCCGTTCCAGCAGAACTTACAGGTATGAATCGCCGCGGCAGGGTGTTCTTAGAGGAGGCAATCAATCCATAATAGAATTAAATCCTCATAAAAATTTTGAACAAGCTTTGCAGGATCTTGCGGGTTTCGAGAGAATATGGGTGATTTATTGGTTTCATTTAAACCATAGCTGGAAACCTATGGTAAATCCCCCCAGAAATTCCAGTAAAAAGAGAGGAGTTTTTGCTACTCGATCTCCTCACCGCCCGAACAATATAGGAATAAGTTCCGTTAAACTGGAAAAAGTAGATGGATTAAAAATATTTATATCGGAATCCGAAATTTTGGACGGGTCCCCTGTATTAGATATTAAACCTTATCTTCCATACTCCGATGCTTTCCCAGATGCACAAACGGGATGGTTATTAAATGAGTCGGACAATGAGTATACAATTTATTACGAATCAGAAGCACAAAAACAAATAGACTGGTTGCGGGAAAATTCAAAAATTGAACTTGAAAATTTTATCGGACTTCAACTGGAATACAATCCTAAGGATAATAAAAAGAAAAGAATTTTTAAGGATTCCAACTGTTATGTGTTGGCATACAGAACATGGCGTATATTTTATTCGATAAAGGAAGATGATAATATGGTTGTTGTAAAATATATAGCTTCCGGTTATACCGAGGAAGAGCTTGAAAAAAACATTAATGATAAATACATGGATAAATCTTTACATAAAGATTTTATTAAAAAATTTATCAATAGATAAATTTTTAATTATTCAGTTTTTTTTACCACATTCGTAATAGAGCTTTATAATTAAATTATAACCACCGATGAGCTTCTAAAGTTTTTCTATAAATCTTCTCGATAATTCATATATATCACTAAAGCTATTCCAGTTTAAAGTTTCCGGAACATCATAAATGTTATGGTAAGGTTGAGTGCCTTTATTGGCATATAAGAAAAATGCTTCAACTCCTTTTTGCGTGAAAGGATAATGATCGCTATTGGGCGCATTTAATCTTTGACCAAGTTCTCCGAGATTTAAAGAATCGTTTATAAATGACAATATTTCAAATTGTTTTGTAAAGTCCTTCCCCCCGACGGCCATTATGCTTTTATTTCCTGAAGCAACCATATCAAGGTTGAGCATGAATTTACATTTAGATAAATCGATGTATGGATTTTCGGAAAAATATTTTGATCCCCACAAACCTTCCTCCTCACCAGAAAAAGCGGCGACAACAATTTTATACTTAATCGGATTATTTGTGAAATACTCGGCGAGAGAGAGAATCATTGCTACTCCGCTCGCGTTATCGTTTGCTCCCGGGAAATAGCAATCTTCGCTCAGTGCACTCACATGATCATAATGGGCGGATATAACAACGGTGGAATCCTGATATAATGAACCGCGGATGTAACCTATCACATTATTTGATTTTACAGAATCGAAACGGGAAACGATATTTAAATTAATGTTATTGATTTTTTCATCAACCGTCTCTGATTTTACATCAACTATTGGGATGTTGAATCGGCTTTTGGGTGCTCCGTAAACTAAATTTGACGCTTTAATAAGTACGGCTTTTGCTCCTAAATCCTGCGCGTTTTTGATTCTACTATTTTTTGAAATATCATCAGGTGATATGGCTTTATTATTTTTTATTGAATCAGTCAATGTTTCGTTAATAACTACAACCGCGTCATTAATTAACAAATCTTTGAAATCATTTATGTTTTGGTTTGGTAATATGAGACCGTTACTTGCATATATTATAGGATCGTCAGTTGAAACTATACCGGAGCCTGAAAGAGGATAAGGTATAAAATCATCGCCTAAATCCATTTTGTTTCCGTTGATTTCTAAAATTGGTACGGGTATTATTAAATTCATCGGGAACTTAAAAGATTGGAAATATCCATCTTCAAACGCATTAAGTCCAATTTCTTTATATCTTTCAGCCAGATAATTGGCTGCTTTCAAATTTCCGTTATAGCTGAAGCCGCGACCCATAAATTCTTTTGAAGTTAATCGGCTTACATCTTTCAGAACGTTTGGCGGCAATTGTTGAGAATGTAAAACAATAAATGAAAATAGTGAGATAAGACCAATGATAATTATTTTTCTTGGTGAGTTCATATACCCGGCAATTCCAAAAGTGTTATAAAATTATTATAAATAATATACATAAGTATCAGAAAAACATTTTTAGAAATATTAATTATCTGGAAAAAAGAATTAAATATTTCCAGGTTATTGATAATTGTCTATGTTGAAAATAATAAGCTAAATTAGTATACTTGTGTCCTGTATTGCTCTTTGAACTAAAACTATGGTAAATATGGAAAAATGGAATTGGGAAATTGAAAACGAAGATTTCCTTAACAAAACAATTCAGCGATGCCGCGAAAACAACATACTTCTTCCGAAGTTCAGCCAATTAAAACAACCGGAAACTATACCCTCAAAAATCACGAAAAATTTAAAAGAAATTAATAATCAGCAATTACATCCATTAAATTTATTCCGAATAAATTGGTGTAACAACCCTGAAACTGGAGGTTTTGGAGATATTAATTATCTTGAGATTCCTAAAGAAATTACTGGTGTTAAAGCAAGAATTTTAGGACTTGTTGGAAAAAATTTCCCGACCGGAGCGCATAAAGTCGGCGCAACTTATGGCTGCCTTGCTCCCTATCTTGTAACAGGAAGATTTAATCCGGAATATCATAAAGCGGTTTGGCCCTCAACAGGAAATTACTGCAGGGGAGGCGCGTTTAATTCTGCATTGTTAACTGTACATGCCGTTGCAATTTTACCCGAGGAAATGAGCCGCGAAAGGTTCGAATGGCTTAAAGAAATTGGGTCGGAAGTGTTTGCTACACCGGGATGTGAAAGTAACGTGAAAGAAATTTACGATAAATGTCACGAACTGGAAGCGGCTGGGGACGAATATCTGATCTTCAATCAATTCGATCAATTCGGTAATCCTATCTGGCATTACGAAATTACCGGATACACGATTGAAAAATTATTCGGTCAGATTAAAAATGAAAATCAAAGATTTAGCGGATATGTAAGCGCAACAGGTTCCGCGGGGACTATAGGCGCCGGAGATTATTTAAGAACTAAATTCCCGCACGTAAAAGTTGTTGCCTCCGAGGCATTACAATGCCCTACTCTTTTAATAAATGGATTCGGCGGACATAGAATTGAAGGCATTGGAGACAAACATGTGCCGTGGGTGCATAATGTAAAAAACACGGATATGATAGTGGCCATTGATGACGAAGAAGCGCTTAGAATATTTCGATTGTTTAATGAAACTGCCGGGCAAAATTACCTTGAATCATCAGGTGTTGACAAGAACTTGATTGCCCGTCTGCCGGAACTCGGAATTTCAGGTATAAGCAATCTGCTAAGCTCTATAAAACTGGCAAAGTATTATGAAATGAATGAAGATGACGTGATATTTACAATATTTACAGATTCCGCCGATTTGTATCAATCACGTCTTGTAGAAATGAATGAATCGTGGGGTAATTATAATCTAAAACAAGCTGAAATAGACTTCATTTCAGTATTAAAAAAGCAAAGTATAGACTACACAAAAGAATTAAATTATTACGATAAAAAAGCAATCCATAACTTGAAATATTTCACTTGGGTTGAACAGCAGGGCAAGGATGTAAAAGAATTGAATGCACAATGGTATGATGAAAATTATTGGCAACAAAAATTTACTGTGGTAGATAAATGGGATGCACTGATTGAGAATTTCAATTCAAAAGTGGGATTACAAATAGAATGATCGAATCTTTTAAGAAGATCGAAAACGTTTTTATTCCATATCATGAAAATAACTTAGCACTGGTCGACATAATTTTCCATGGACACATTACTGAAGTTATAAAGAAAATTTCAAGACCGGTAGAGTGGAAAGATATTGCCACGCAATCAGAGAAAACAAAATTTATCAACTCTTTAAATCTGCTTCCTGAAAAATCGAATATTCCCGTGCAGGACGGAAACTATCATTTACTTATTCCCGGCAGCATCGATCCACATGTTCATTTTAATACTCCTGGATTCGAATTCAGAGAAGATTTTGAGCATGGATCCTTGGCAGCGGCAGCGGGAGGCGTTACAACCGTTATTGATATGCCTTGTACCTCGATACCTCCAGTTACGAATGATGAAAATTTCAGGATTAAACAAAACGCGGTAAAAAACAGAAGTATGATTGATTATGCTTTTTGGGGTGGTATTCGGAAACAGGATTTTAGCGATTTATCTTTATTGGAACACATAGTCGTTGATTTAATAAACAAAGGGGTAGCAGGTTTTAAAGCATACTTTTTGTCGGGCATGGATTCTTTCCAAGATTTAAATTATGAAGAAATGAGAAAGGTTGCTTTTATTCTCCATAAATACAATAAAATTTTAGCGATTCATGCTGAAGATAAAAATCTTGTAAATAGCAGAACTGAACTTTATAAATCGGAAAACAAAAACAGCTGGAAAGATTATTGCAACGCGCGTGACGTATCCGCTGAATTGGTTGCAGTGGATAATTGTATTAAAATTTGTAAAGAAACAGGCTGTAAGGTGCATGTGGTGCATCTCAGCTCGAAAGATGCGCTAAATAAAATAAGATACGCCAGGTTCGAAGAAGAAGTTATTATTACTACGGAAACTTGTCCGCATTATCTTCATTTTACTCAAAATGATTTTAATAATACTGCTATTTCAAATTATTTAAAAACTGCTCCTCCTGTAAAAAATGAAGAGGACAAAGAAGCTCTCTGGCAAGGCCTTGCAGAAGGTTCAATAGATTTTGTCACTACGGATCACGCGGGTTGTAACCCGGAAACTGAAAAAACAGGATCCAATTTTTGGAATATTTACGGTGGAATACCGGGTGTTCAACATAGAGTGCCATTTATGCTCAGTGAAGGATTCCTTAAAGGAAGATTAACTTTACAAAGGACCTGTGAACTGCTTGTTTGTGGTCCGGCCAACTTTTTTAACATTCCTCAAAAAGATGGTATAAAAAAGGGTAACTTTGCTGATTTTGTATTAATAGATTTATGGAACTCAAAAAAAATAAACGCTAAAGAAATGCACAGTAAAGGTCAGTACACTCCGTTCGATGGGTTAGAATTAAATTGTGTAATTGATTCAACTTATTTGAGAGGAGTTAAAATTTATGATCCCAGTACTGATATATCACCGAACTATGGATTTGGTAATTTTATCCCGATAAATTAATATTAGGTATGGATGTTTAAAATAAAAAATGTTTGGATATGTCAGATAAATGATAATAATATAGATCCCTTTTTCGGCGACATTGAATTGGCCGATGGATCTATTTCATCATTAATTGAGAGAGATTATATTTTCGAAAATGTTGAATCCGCAGAAGACATAGACGGAGCTGGTAGAGTTGTAACAATTCCGAATATAAACTTCCACGATCATTTTTACTCTCGATTGGCGAAAGGTTTGCCCAGTATTGGTCCATCTACCAATTTTCAGGAAATTCTTGAAAACCTCTGGTGGAAACTGGATAAACTTTTAGATGAAGATATGCTTAAAGCCTCAGTGCATATGGGAGCCATTGAATCTATTCGTAACGGAGTTACATATGTGTTCGATCATCATTCATCGCCTACTTTTACTAAGGGGAGCTTACGGACTATCGGCGATGTAATGAGCCAGTACTCGCTACGGGGTGTGTTATGCTTCGAAACATCCGATAGAAATGGGAAATCAATTAGCGAAGATTCAATAAACGAGCACGTAAATACCTTTAGTGATTTTGATAATTTAGATTTTCAGGTGCTTCTTGGTTTGCACGCTTCATTTACATTAAATGATTCTACACTTAATTTGGCTCACAAATTATTAAAAGAACACCATTTCGGAATACATATACATTTGTGTGAAGACAAAAGCGACGCAGAAATCACTTTAGAAAAAACCAATTATACGCCAATTGAGAGATTGAATAATTTCGGATTATTAAATGATCGCAGCATATTAGCACACGGAATTCATTTAACGGCAACCGACTATAAAATTATTTCTGAATCTGGAAGTGCTATTGCGTATAATCTTCATTCTAATCTTAATAACTCTGTAGGTATTCCTGATTTTACTTCGGTTCCAAAATCAATTCCAATTCTTCTTGGTACCGATGGAATGCACGCGAATGTAGCTTCGTCATTAAAACAATATTTTTTATTAATGCGTAACGCAGGCTTATCTTTCGAAGAAGTTTTTGGGAGAATTTCCTCCAACTATTTTAAACAGCTAAGTTTTATTAAACAGTACTTCCACGATTTTCCTTCATTACACATTAATGACAGAGCCGATTTAATTATATGGGATTATGTTCCACCCACACCTTTTACAAAAGAGAATTTTTGGGGGCATTACATTTACGGAATACTTGAGTCCCCAGTTCAACACGTTATTCAGAAAGGTAATTTTCTAATGAAAGATTTTCAGATTAATTTTGACGTAAATGAAAGACGAAAAATTATAAATACTCAGGGTAACAGACTTTTTCAAAAATTTTCGGAAGCAGTTGAATGAAAAAAGATTTTAAATATGTTGGAAAATCAACACCACGACAGGACGCTTTCGAAAAAGTAACAGGACAGGCAAAATTTACCGATGATTATTATTTTCCTGGAATGCTGCATGCTGTTATGGTTAGGACAAAATCCTCTCACGCGAAAATATTGAATGTTGATTACACTCGATTACTCGCCTCAGCAGAAAATATTATTGTTTGTGATCATAACGATATAATTGGAAGTAAAAAAGTTGGCCCTATAAAAAAAGACCAACCCATTTTCTGTTACGATAAAATTGTAACTCCCGGTGATGTAGTTTGTATGCTTGTGGGCGGTGATATACAGGAACTATTACAAAGTAGGGAATTAGTAGATATAGATTTGGAAGAATTGCCTGTATTAACAGATCCTCTAAAAGCTCTTGATAAAGATTCACCGATAATTCATTCTGAAAACGGAAACAATCTTATCAATCATTATCCATTAAGAAAGGGGAACGTTGAAAAAGGATTCTCAGAATCGGATCATATAATTGAACAACATTACTCAACTCAATTGATTGAGCATGCGTATTTGGAACCTGAAGCCGTAATCGCTATCCCTCTCGAAGGTAAAAAGGGAATTAAAATCTTGGGCAGCATTCAAAATCCGCATACAACAAGAAAAGTAGTTGCCTCGGTACTTGGATTGCCTTTGACGAAGGTACGTGCGGTACAGGCCGAAATTGGCGGATCGTTCGGCGGAAAAGACGATACAATGAATATACTTGCAGCCCGGGCGGCAATTGCTGCACTGAAAACAGGTAAACCGGTAAAAATCAAATTCGGTCGGGAAGAATCTATTGTAGAATCTTACAAACGTCATCCTTATAATTTGTATTACAAGGTTGGTTTTACAAAAGATGGGTTGTTAAAAGCTATGAAAATTGATATAACCGCCGATGGCGGAGCTTATTCTTCAATGAGCCCATTCGTTACATGGCGTACAGTTGTTCAAGCTACCGGACCCTATCAGGTTGAGAATGTTTGTACTGATGTAAAAGCAGTATACACGAACAATCCTTATACAGGAGCGATGCGTGGATTCGGATCACCTCAGCCAATTTTTGCCCAGGAATCCTTGATGGATGAAATAGCGGATATACTCGGGAAATCTCCTTTGGAAATCAGAGAGTTAAATGGTTTTAAAGCCGGTTCTATTACAGCTTCTGGTCAAAAACTTGTTGATCATGATATTAACCTTATTACCGTTTTAAATGAGGCTGCTATCAAATCCGAATTTGATAAAAAGTGGCAATTACATCGTAAAAATAAAAAAATCAAAAATTTTCAGATTGAAGAAAACAACAACTTTTTATTATCTCACAATGAATTTGTGGAACCCAACGAAACCATTCAGAAAGGAATTGGATTGGCTGTTAGTTATAGAGGATGCTCCTTAGGCGCCGAAGGAATAGATGCCGCGGCCGCATATATGTCAGTTCAACAAGACGGATCGGTTTATTTAATTTCGGGATTGGCCGAAAACGGACAAGGTCTAAAAACAACTTTCAGCATAATTGCCGCTGAAGTTTTAGGCATCTCACCTGATCATATACAATATCTTGAACAAGATACTGGCATTGTTCCTGATAGCGGTCCAACAGTCGCTTCGCGCTCCACTTTAATGGGAGGTGGAGCGGTTAAAAACGCCGCTGAAATTCTGAAATCCAGACTGAAAGAAATTGTTTTAAACTTTTGGAATGTGAAAAACACTGAAGATATTATTTTCACCGAGAATGAGATTTTATTGAGAGGAGATGAGACCAAACGTGTATCCTTTCAGGAAATTTGTTCATTGGCTTATTCGAAAGGTGTAAACCTTGCAGTGATAGGGTGGTATAAGGGTCCAAACGTTCACTGGGATGAGGAAACCGGTCAGGGATCCGCATATTTTACATACGTTTACGGGTGTCAGGTGGCGGAAGTATCGGTAAACGTTGCTACAGGGGAAGTTTATATAGATAAAATTACTGCCGTTCATGATGCCGGAAAAGTTATCAATAAACTTGGGGCTCTTGGACAAGTTTATGGTGGTGTTACTCAGGGAGCTGGTTATGCGTTATGGGAGGAAATATCATCATTCGATGGAAAAATTAAAGAAGATAATTTTGATCAATACCTCATTCCTACAAGCAGAGATATAGGGGAAATTGAACCGCATTTTATTGAGGGTGAGGATATCTATGGAGCGTGGGGCGCCAAATCGTTAGGTGAACCAACACTCGAATTAACAGCGGCAGCTATTTCAAACGCAATCAAAAATGCGACAGGGAAAAGGTTTTTTAATCTGCCAATCAACTTGGAGGAAGTGTTGTTGAATAGAAAGTTAAAACCTACGGATCTAAAAAGAGGAAGCACAAATTGATTCCTGAAATGATAATAAAAAATCCTTCGTCAGTTGAAGAAGTTCTACAAATTCTATCTAATCACATAACAAAGAATAAAATAATTGCGGGCGGTACAGATATTATTCCGGGTTTTCATATTAATTCCCCTCGCTTCACTGGATTTGACGTTTTAGTTGATATAAACGGTATAAAAGAAATTAGCCAAATAATAGAATTAGATTCATATTTTTCAATAGGCTCGTCGGTAACATTTTCCCATCTGCAGGCAAGCTCATTAGTTCGTGAAAAATTGCCTGTTTTATATGAAGCCGCGTCCGGAATTGGCAACAAACAAATACGCAACAGAGCAACAATTGCCGGAAATTTTATAAATAACGCTCCATGTGCTGATAGCGTGCCGGCCCTGCTTGTTTATGACGCTCAGGTTGTTGTAAAATCAATTGAAAATGAATCGATTGTAAGTCTTCAGGATTTTCTTGAATTTCCTTATAAAACAATTCTTAAGAATGATGAAATTATTACTGAGATCAGAATACCCAAAAAGAACGCTCATTTAATAGGGTCTTTTTACAAGCTTGGCAGAAGGCGAGCGGTTGCTATAAGCAGAATTTCCCTTGCTGTTTTAGGATCAGTTGAAAATGGTATTTTTACCGATTTCAGGTTAGCCAGTGGAGCAATTACACCAATTGGAATGAGATTTAAAGAAATTGAATCATTTATTTTGGGGAAAGGAATTGATAGGGATCTGTTAAAAGAAGTGGCTGTTAAAACTGGATCTAAAATTCTTGAAATTACAGGATTAAGATGGTCTACTCCTCATAAATTACCGGTTCTACAAAAAACATTGTATCAATTATTGGTAAATAATTTTCTGGAAAATGATGAAAAGTGATATAGAACTAAACATAAACGGTACTGCGAAAAAAATATTTGTTGAGCAGTCAAAAAGACTTTTGGACGTATTGCGCGAGGATTTTCTGCTTACTGGTACGAAGGAAGGTTGTTCAATAGGGGAATGTGGCGCCTGTACTGTAGTATTGGATGGGGAAGCGGTTAACTCATGCTTAATTTTAATCGGCCAATGCGGAGGATCCGAGATTATAACAATCGAAGGATTAGAGAAAGACGGCAAGCTGCATGAACTGCAAAAACAATTTATTGATAAAGGCGCAATACAATGTGGTTTTTGTACGCCTGGTATGGCCATGTCCGCATACGCGTTATTACTTAAAAATAATAATCCGGGAATTGAAGAAATAAAAGAAGCAATAGAAGGTAACCTCTGCCGTTGCACAGGTTACAAACCGATAATTGATGCCGTTCACTCCGCTGTAAAAGAATTAAATGACAGCTGAATTATTATAGCATTAAAAACGAATATCCCTTTTCTATCTCTTCTATAACTTTTACACAATCTTTTGGAACCTCTTCCAAGTTAATCTGATTTATTGAATTTAAGGATATTATTTTCCCATCAAGGCGAATCTTATAGGATTTCCCCCCGTCGGGAGAAGTGATCTTAACAAATCCCGGATTATTGCTTTCTTGAAAATCTATTTCATTAGTGAAGTATGTGAACTTTTCTTTATATGGATTCCCCTGATATGGACAGAAGGTTGAGCAATTACCGCATTCGTTGCATAAACCGTCAATATGAACAATTTGATGCGAATCTTTGAATCCATTTGAAGAAATCTTTACGGCTACATTTGCCCGGTTCGGACAAACGTCAATACACTTATCGCATTCGTAACTGCACATTAAACATCTATCGGCTTCCTCAATTAAATTTGTTGGAAGACTGTTTTTAACAAAAGATTTTTTCACATTCAAATTTTCAATTTCTGATATAAAATCTACAGTTTCTGGTAATAGCATATTCTCTCGAGAAAGAATCTCATCTGTCACTTTTCTGGCATCAGCTATCGCTTGAACCACTGTGTCGGGACCTTTTGAGGCATCTCCGCATACAAATACATTTTTAATATTTGTTTCATAGTTAGAGTTATTAACAAACGTTTTGTTGTTTTCTACTCTGATCTTATTAGATTCCAGCAAATTAAAATCGGCGTGTTCTCCAATTGCGGAAATAACAGTGTCAACTTTTATTTCGACGAAATTGTTTTCAACCGGTATGGCTTTTCGTCGACCATCGGTGTCCAATTCCCCGAGTATCATTTTTTGACATTTTAATAACCCTTCAGAAAAACTAATCGGCTGTAGTAATTCTTTATATACAACACCATCTTCAAGGGCGGCATAAAATTCTTCCATATCAGCCGGCATGAACTCTTTCGTACGCCTGTAAATCAAATAAACATTTTCTACTTCTTCACATTTTTTTGCGGCCCTAGCGCCATCCATTGCGGAATTGCCGCCGCCAATGACGGCTACATTTTTGCCCAGTTCGTAAGTATTTCGATGATGATATTCCCATAGGAAATCTATCGCGTCTATTACGTTGTCGTTCCAGTCATTAAGTTCCATTCGATTGGAAAGTCCGGCCCCTATTGCTATTAAAATATATTGGAAACCCTCTTTTTTAAGATCTGTTAAAGAAAAATTATAATCAAAACCAAAGACAAAGCGCACGCCATGTTTTTCTATAAATTTAATGTCCTTATCAATAGCTTCTGCCGGAAGTCTGAATAATGGAATTACATTTCTCACAATTCCGCCGGCGTTATTTTCTTTTTCAAAAACGGTCACTTCAAAACCTTTGCGGCTAAGAAAATAGGCGGCTGCAAGTCCCGCGGGTCCGGCGCCGATTATTGCGACAGGCGATGATACTTTATTTTTATTTTCTGGAAAATTGTACGAGTTTATAAATTCATCAAACCCTTTTATTGCGGCTTCTTTTTTTATGTCCCTTATTAAAACAGGGTTATCGTAATCCCATCGAGTGCAATGTTCCATGCACTGATGATCGCAAATATATCCCGTTATATGAGGTAGTGGATTCCGGGCTGTAATTATCTCAAGCGCTTCTTTATATCTTTCTTGTTTAACAAGACTAATGTATTCGGGCACATCCTGACCTATAGGACAGGCTTCGCGGCAAGGCGCAATGTAGCAATCAAATAGAGGTAAATATTTAGGAATTTTTATACTGCCTATTTGGCGTTTATCTTTTTTATATTCGGGGTCTTCAAAAGACATAAGAGCCAATTTTTTCAGTTTCTCAATATCTACTTTGCCAGCAAGTGGAATGTCAGTTAAAATATTATTCATTTGTTTTAGTCTGCCATAACCGCCCGGTTTAAGTAAATCAGTCGCAATTGTAATCGGAAAGAAACCGCACTCAGCCAATTCTTTTATATTATGAGAACAAGCGCCTCCGGAATAAGATATATTCAGTTTTCCATTAAATTCAGTTGAAAGTTTCAACGCCAGATTAATTGTTATTGGGAAAAGTGATCTTCCGGACATATACATTTCATCTTCATTAAGATTTGGTCTACTGTTATCCACAGGAAGTGTATTGGAAAGTTTTACCCCAAAATTAAGATTATTAGATTCAGCGCATTGCTGAAGCCGATTTATCATTGGGATTGCGGCATCCATTTTCATGTCTTTTTCGAATACTATTTCGGGCACCGATAGATAAGTATAACCCAAAGAAGTAAGAACATTATTTATAAAATCGTACCCTAGAAGTGTAGGATTAAGTTTTACGAAGGTATTAAGTTTTTTTTCTTCGAGGAGATATTTTATAATAGCTTCAATTTCGGAAGGCGGGCAACCATGCATTGTGGAAAGCGTCATTGAATCGCTAATATTATACGGTATTGATTTTAATAAACCGTCAATATCAATTAAATCAGGATTCAATTCTTTTATAACTTTTGATAAGTAATTGTCCGATAAAATCTTTTTTACCTGATCAATTAATTTGTTAAATATCTGGGATTTATCGGCATCAATCATATTTTCAATAAATGAGTTTATTTTCTTTGATTTAATTCCTTCAAGATTGTAACCCACACTCATATTAAAAATAAAACCACTTTCAGCCGAATCAGAAAGTTTGAATAATTTTTTTATAACATGAATCAATACCCAGGCTTTAACATACTCTTCATATGATTGGTCAAGCAGTAATTCCTGCGACCATTCAATGTTATAACATTCGTCACCGGCATCAATGCAAGGTTTTTTGATTTCGAGCTCATCGAGAATTTGTACGGTTTTTAACTCAATAAACCTTCCTCCAGTTAGATAAGAAGCAATTATATTTTGGGCAAGTTGAGTATGCGGACCAGCGGCAGGTCCTAGCTGAGAATCGATTCCTCTTCCGAATATTTTTAAATTATTTTTGGAAGTATGGAAATAAAAGTTTTCTTTTGATATTCCAAAAATTGAATTGTATTTGTGATATTCGATTAGTATCCAATTCAATAATTGAGAAATAGTAAGAGGTTTCATTTTATCTGACATAGAATAACTCAATAAAAATTTATAAAAGATATCGCCGTATTAATTAAGACATTTTTTTTGTATTTTTAAAATACAAAATTGCAATTCGGAATATTATGGACTTCTATATAATCTATTATACCGACCGTTCATCTTCAGAAATTAATTTAAAAATTCAGAACAATAATGGGGTTAAAATTACATGACTACTCCCAATGAAATTTTTCAGTTATCAAAAAAATATTCCGATTATACAGCAAATAATTTATCGGAATTAATTAAGACCAAGTCATTAAGTAATCAGGAAGAAAACGTAGTTAAACTTATCAAAAAGATGATGCTCGAAGCCGGATTTGATGAGGCCCGGATTGACGGCTTGGGAAATGTAATTGGCAAAATCGGAAATGGTCCTAAAGTTATAGCAATTGACGGGCACGTCGATACCGTTGACGCAGGGAACATATCGAATTGGGAGTTTGATCCTTTTGGTGGTGAAATTAAAAACGGCTATGTTTTGGGGAGAGGGACTGTTGATCAAAAGAGCGGTGTAGCCTCATTTATTAGCGCTGGCAAAATTATGAAGGAAATTGGTCTTCCAAATGATCTTTCAGTTTATTTTACTGGATCTATAATTGAAGAAGATTGTGACGGGCTTTGTTGGAAATATATAATTGAAGAGGAAGGAATTAAACCAGAGTGTGTTATTATTACCGAACCAACCGATCTTAATATTTATAGGGGGCAAAGAGGCCGGATGGAAATGGAAGTTGTTTTTAAAGGTATTTCCTCTCATGGATCCGCTCCGGAAAGGGGAAAAAATGCTATATACATGGGATCACGTGTTGCATTAAAAATTGAGGAGTTGAATGAAAGATTAAAAGTTGATAATTTTTTAGGCAAAGGAACAATTGCCGTAACCGAGTTTAAATCTGATAGCCCCTCGTTATGCGCAGTTTCCGATTACGCTCGTTTTCATCTGGACCGAAGATTGACATGGGGTGAAAATGAGGAATTGGCTTTATCACAAATTAATGAATTACTAAAGGATTATGATGCGCAAGTGCGCACACTCGATTATAAAATTACAACTTTTACTGGAAAAGAATACGGTATGAAAAAATATTTTCCAACATGGGTAATTGAAGAATCTCATCCGGTTATCACTAAAGGTATCGATTGTTATAAAAAATTGTTTAACTCGGAGCCTTTAGTGGATAAATGGACATTTTCCACCAACGGTATAGCTATAAATGGTATGCATAATATACCGATTATTGGTTTCGGACCCGGAGAGGAAAAAATGGCACATTCACCAAATGAAAAAGTTCCTGTAGAACATTTGGTAAAAGCCGCAGCTTTTTACGCACAATATTGTTTACATTATTAATCTGGAGTTATAAATATGTCTAAAAATCTTAAAGGGAAACACTTTTTAACTTGCGAGGACTGGAGCAAGGATGAGTTAGATGTTGTTTTTAACAGAGCTTTCGAATTAAAGGATAATTTTTATAAAGAGGAACCCAATCTTTATTTGCCCCACAAAACTTTATTTATGATATTTTTTGAACAATCTACAAGAACACGAAATTCAATGGAAGCCGGTATGACTCAATTGGGCGGACACGCCCATGACCTTACATCTGATAAAATGCAGTTATCGCATGGTGAATCGGCTAAGGACACAGCCATTATACTATCACGAATGGGACACGGAATAGCCTCGCGAAATTGTTTTTACGGAATTGGGGCCGAATATCTGAATGAAATGGCTAAACACTCCCAAAAACCCGTTATGTCGCTTCAGGACGATATTTATCATCCTTTTCAAGGGCTGGCGGATCTTATGACAGTCTTCGAACACTTCGATAAAAATCCGAAAGGATTAAAAGTAACAATTTCGTGGGCTTATGCGGATACGCACAGCAAACCTCTTTCAGTTCCACAAACACAAATATTACTTTTCCCGAGATACGGAATAGACGTTACTGTCGCCAATCCAAAAGAATTCCCATTGTCACAATCAATTATCGATAAGGCTCAAAAAAACGCAGAGATTGGCGGGGGATCTTTAAAATTTACTAATGATATGGACGAAGCTTTTGAGGGCGCTAACATAGTTATTCCAAAAAATTGGGGTGGGTTCGGGTACTACGATGTTCAGGATTATTTACAGAACGAAGATCAATGCAAAAAAGAAATGAAAGTGAATCTTGAAAAATATCACGATTGGATTTGTGACGACAGACGGATTAAACTCGCTGATGAAAATGTTAAACTTATGCATGCATTGCCGGCGGACAGAGGTCACGAAGTAACCGATGAAATAATCGATAATGAAAATATTTCTATCGTTTTTGACGAAGCCGAAAACCGTTTACACACAGCTAAAGCAATAATGTCTTTAACAATGTAGGGCTTTAATGAACTATTTATATAGATGTTTTGATTGCGGAGCCGAACATTACGCCGATTATATTGAGAAGAACTTAATTTACATTTGCCCTAAATGCGGTTTGGCCGAAAGAAACAAACCGCTTAAGGGTGTATTGGAAGTTGAATACAATTATGAGTTGATTAAAAGAAAAATATCATCAAAAAAATTTTTAACCTCTCTTGCCGGCGATTACAGATCATACAGTGTTTTACTCCCAATTAAATCCACGGTAATTAAAAACAGCATTAAATTAAATCCTACATTGCAAAATGTTATTTTTGATAATAGACAAATTTCAGTTTTTAACGATACATTGAATCCCACACTGTCCTTTAAAGATCGGGCATCATTCCTCGTATGTTTAAAAGCTATTGAATTGGGAATAACTGAAATATCGGCTGCATCTACAGGAAACGCAGGGTCGTCCCTTGCGGGTATAAGTGCTATACTTGGACTAAAAAGTAAATTATTCGTCCCCGAAAAAATTCCCGCGCCAAAACGGATTCAAATTCAAGCTTATGGCGCTGAGTTATATGTTGTTAAAGGAACCTATGATGACGCGTTTGATCTATGCATGTCTGTATCGGAAAAAATGAAATGGTACAACAGAAATACGGCTTTTAATCCTATGACCATAGAAGGTAAGAAATCAGCTGCGTTTGATATCTTTATTCTAACTAAAGGGAATATACCTGATTCATTATTTGTACCAGTTGGTGATGGAGTTATAATTGCCGGGCTTTACAAAGGATTTTATGATTTGCATCGAGTTGGTTTAATAGAAAAAATACCCAAACTTATAGGCGTTCAATCAGAAGGCAGTAACGCTTTAGTAAGATATCTAAAAAATAATAAATATGAGTTCATTAAAACAAACACGATCGCTGACAGCATTGATGCTGCGGCTCCAAGAAATCTTTATTTAGCTACAGATGTAATAAAAAAAACCGGAGGTACCGCAATTGCGGTTAAAGATGATGAGATTATTGAAGCGCAAAAAATGCTTTCGCGTAAATATGGAATTTTGTGCGAGCCTTCATCGGCTTCGGTATTTGCCGCTTATATTTTAATGAGCGTAAATGATTTAGATATTTATACAAACAATACAATGCTAATTGTTACCGGTAACGGATTAAAAGATTTTAATAGTCTTACGCTCTGGAATAAAACTCCGGAAATAAAAACGGTCGCTCAGTGGGAAAAATATTTTGCTGAAGGTAATAATGCCGTAAATTTCGCATAATAATGATAATGGTAATTTTACCATTTAATAATTGGGAAATTGACCCGATAATGTTTTTTGTTTAAGTTGGAATTGTTATCTCCCAAATGGAACTGAAAATTTGAGGTTCACTGAATGAAAGAGCAAATTAATTTTATTCTAAACGATAAACCCGTTTCGACAACAGCTTTAAAAGGTTTAGTACTGCTGGATTTTTTAAGAAAAGAAAAAAGATTAACCGGGACAAAAGAAGTTTGTAAGGAAGGAGATTGCGGGGCATGCGCAATAGTTTTGGGAGAGTTGATTAATGGAGAAATATTATATAAAACAGTGAACTCCTGCCTCTATCCTTTGGGTAATGTTGAAGGTAAACATGTTGTTACAATCGAGGGAATAAATCAAAACGGATTTACTCCAATCCAAAAATACATTATTGACGAAAGTGCAAGCCAATGCGGATTTTGTACACCTGGCTTTATAATATCGCTAACCACTTATTTTCTTTCGAATAAAGAATATGATATTGATACTGCAATAGATGCTATTGGCGGAAATATTTGCAGATGTACAGGATACTTATCAATTAAACGATCAGTTGCTAAAATGTTGGATTATATTGCAGCTAACCGTTCAGTAGGCGACTTACATATAGATTCCTTGATACGTTTAAAAATAATACCTGAGTATTTTAAAAATATACACAGAGCATTATCGCTAATTGATAATCCTAATCCTATTCGGGGAAAAACGAATTACGAAAAAATTATTGGCGGCGGCACCGATCTATATGTTCAGCAGGCCGATTCCTTATTGGATAAGAACATTTTATTTGTCGGCAAAAAAAAACGTAGTGAAATTACTCTTAGTAAAAATGAAGTCAAAATAAGCGGTTCCATCACCTTCGAAGAGTTTAATCAATCCAGTTTAATTAAAACATATTTGCCTCAAATAAATGACTATATGAAGTTGATAGCTTCTTTACCTATTAGGAATACTGCAACGCTGGCTGGTAATATAATTAACGCTTCACCAATCGGAGATATGTCGATTATACTTTTAGCTTTGGACTCAAGGGTAGTGCTTACAAAAGGTAAATCGAGGAGGAAAGTTTTTCTTAAGGATCTATACAAAGGATATAAAAGTTTGGATAGATCGATCGACGAATTGGTATCAGAAATTAGATTTAAAATTCCTGGAGAGAATAATAAGTTTAATTTTGAAAAAGTATCGAAACGAACACACCTGGATATTGCTACCGTAAACTCAGCCATAAATTTAGTATATAAAAACAAAAAAATATTCAGCGCTTCTCTTTCCTTCGGCGGAGTGGCTCCGGTGCCTTTGTATCTTAAAAATACATCGGAATATTTAGTGGATAAGGAAATAGACGCTTCTCTTGTTATTGAAATAATTAGTATAGCTCAGTCGGAAATTTCTCCAATTACCGATATTCGGGGAAGCGTCCAATATAAGAGGTTGTTGGTTTCGCAGATAATTAAAAAGCACTTTATAACTCTCTTTCCAGAACTTATTAGTCATGAGGTGTTAAAATGAAAAATGCTGATCTGGAAAAACACGTAAAAGGTGAATCTTTATTTGTGGATGATATACCGGAACCAGCAGGAACTTTATATGCTTATGTTCTTGATTCACCAATTGCTCATGGTTTAATAAAATCTATAGATTTTGGTGATATAAAAAGTGCTGAAGGATTCATTGATGTATTAACCTGGCATGATATAGAAGGTGAAAATCAGGTTGGTGGCATTATCCATGATGAAGTTCTGCTGGCTGAAAAAGAGGTGCATTTTATTGGCGAGCCTATTGCAGTTATAGTTGCCGATTCTGCAAGAAACGCAAAACTTATCGCAAAAAGAATAAGTATTGAGTTTGAAAAGCTGCCTGTTGTTTTGGATCCGCGGGAGGCTTTTTCAAAAAAATTACTGATAAAACCTCCTGTAATATTTCAGAATGGAAATGTTGAAAATGCATGGAAAGAGTGCTCCTTCATTGCAGAAGGAACCGTAGAATCGGGTGGACAGGAACATCTTTATCTGGAAACGCAGTGTGCGCTGGCAGTACCCAAAGAATCGGACTCAATAAAAATATATTCATCCACGCAAGGACCAACTGTTGTTCAGAGGACAGCAGCTAAAGTATTGAATTTGCCGATGAATAAAATTGAGGTTGACGTTCTCCGTCTTGGAGGGGGCTTCGGCGGTAAAGAAGATCAAGCTACACATTGGGCTGTATTAGCCGCATTAGCAGCAAGAAAAACAAAGCGACCTGTAAAATTGGTTCTTTCAAGATTGCAGGATCTGCGCGTCACAGGAAAACGGCATCCGTACTCATCTGATTATAAAATAGGATTAACAGACGACGGAAAAATATTGGCGTTTCAAGTGACATATTTTCAGGATGCCGGAGCTTGTGCCGATCTTTCACCAGCTATTCTGGAACGTACGTTATTTCATGTTGCAAACAGTTATCATATTCCAAATGTTTTGGCTACAGGTATTTCGTGTAAAACTAATATTACGCCAAACACAGCCTTCAGAGGATTCGGCGGCCCTCAGGCTATGTTTGTAATGGAATCTGCTATATACAATGCTTCAGTAATATCTGGAATTCCCGTTAAATTAATTCAAAAAATTAATTTATTAGATGAAGGCGACGAATTTCATTATGGTCAAATTGCTGAGAACGTAAATGCGCGTAAATGCTGGAATTACGCCGATGAAATATATGGTTTTAAAAAAATGGAATCAGAAGTACATAAATTTAATGAAGATAACAAAATTACCAAAAGGGGCATTGCATATATGCCTGTTTGTTTTGGAATATCATTTACTAGTACTTTCCTAAATCAAGCCAGCGCCTTAATACATGTATACTCCGACGGCAGTGTAGGTGTTAGTACCGCGGCTATTGAAATGGGGCAGGGTGTAAACGCGAAAATCATTTCAATAGTTTCTCAAACATTCTCCATAAATTCAGACAAAATAAGAATAGAGTCCACAAACACAACTCGGATTGCCAACACTTCTGCAACAGCAGCAAGCAGTGGGGCAGACTTGAATGGTAACGCAGCATTGATTGCTTGTAAGAATATTCTGGAAAGATTAAAAAAATCAGCCGCAGAAGAATTATCATTAAATGATTATTCATCAGTCTCCATTAAAGAAGGCTGGATTTATAATAAGGACATCAAAACAGATCTTTCTTGGGAATTACTTGTCAATAAAAGTTATATGAAAAGAATTAATCTTAGTTCACACGCGTTTTATGCTACGCCTCAAATATATTTCGACAGAACAATAAATAAAGGTCGGCCATTCGCTTACCATGTGTACGGCACTGCCGCAACTGTAGTTGAATTGGATTGTATACTGGGCAGATATCAGGTGGAATCAGTTTCAATTGTTCATGACTATGGTAAAAGTTTGCATCATAATGTTGATGTAGGACAGGTTGAGGGCGGTTTGCTTCAGGGTATAGGCTGGATGACTTTGGAAGAAATAAAATATTCAGATTCCGGCGATTTGCTTTCGAATTCATTATCTACATATAAAATTCCAGATATATATTCAGCTCCGAGAGAAGTTAATATTCATTTCCTCAAGAATTCAGAAAATCCATTCGGGCCCTTAAAATCAAAAGCTATCGGAGAACCACCCCTGATGTATGGCATTGGCACATACTTCGCTTTATTGAATGCGATGAGAGCTTTTAACCCAAATGTACATTATCAGATTAGCGCACCATTAACTCCTGAAAAAGTTCTTTTAGCGCTTTATAAAAAATAAAATTATTGATCGTAAATTTTCAATTATAATTTGCCGATTAGGTTATTTCAACTATTGAATAAACCTTATTATTATATTATTTTAATACTCGCTTAAGGTATTATAAAATCATCCAGCTGGATATCTAAACGTTGTTAATTTCATTTTTAAAATAAAACGGATAACTTAATGGAAATATTGGAAAAACTTTCTGAGTGCATAGAATATGGAAAATCGAATAAAGAGTTTAAGCATCCTCCGCATTTAGTTGGTTCCGACGGAGCTTCGGAATTAACTGCAATTGCATTATCACAAGGAATTTCCCCCGATGATATTTTAAAAAAAGGACTCATGACAGGAATGAACAGGATCGGTGAAAAATTTTCTACCGGTAAAGCTTTTATCCCAAATCTATTAATAAGTGCTAAAGCAATGTACGCGGCAATGGAACATCTTAAACCATTTTTTGAATCCGGCGAAGCTAAACATAAAGGTACTATGCTAATTGGAACTGTAGCTGGGGACTTACACGATATTGGTAAGAACATTGTTAAAATGGTAATGGAAGGGGACGGCTGGAAAGTAATAGATTTAGGAGTAAATGTTAAAACCGAACTATTTTTGGAAAATTTGAATAAAACCGAAAATTGTATTGTTGGTTTAAGCGCTTTATTAACCACCACAATGTTGAATATGGAAGAAACCGTTCGGGAAATTAAAAAATTTAATGAGTCCATAAAAGTATTTGTTGGAGGGGCTCCTCTTTCCGAAGAATTCGCCTTAAAAATTGGGGCTGATAAATATTTCGCCGATCCTCATAGTCTTACAAAATATATCAACTAATCAAGGATTTTATATGGTTAAAATAGATGGGCTTACAACGATAGAAGCACAGTCAATGCTAAATGGAATTACACCTTCAAATATATTGAAACAATACAACGAAACTTATTTATTATCCCAAGAACAAATGCAGTTTTACAAAAATAATGGATTCATAATAATAAAGGGTGTTTTATCAGGTTCCGCTCTGGCTTATACTCGTAAATTAATTCAATCTGCCGTTCTAATACAAAAAAAAGATGACGAACGATCCTTAAAGGACAAAACCCCTTATCAACAAAGTTTTTTACAATGTGGGTTTTTATGCTGGAATTTTCCCGCCGTTAAAGATTATGTATTTGGAAAGCTTTTTGCTGGAATTGCCAGGGATTTAATGAAAGTAGATGGTGTAAGATTATGGCACGACCAGGCTCTATTTAAAGAAGCGGGTGGAAGAAAAACGGATGTTCATCAGGATAGCAGTTATTGGCCGATAAAACAGCCGGAATTAACCACAACAATGTGGATGGCACTTAATGAAGTACCTGAAGAAAAAGGTTGTTTATATTTTTATCCTGGTTCTCATAAACTGCCAAGGGAATACATTGATATTTTTAATAATCCTCACAAACCCGATTTTTTGAATACAGGAAATACAGTTATTGCACCTCTAGAAGCCGGGGATGTTACTTTCCATACCGGCTTAACCTATCATGGAGCTCTGGAAAATAAAACAAAAGAAATGCGTGAAGGTATGACTGTAATTTATTTTGCTGACGGAAATCGATTTGATTCTACCGACGCCAGGAATGCCACACATAAATCTTGCTCTGAATTAAAACACGGTGATTTAATTAACACAATTTATACTCCTCTTTTGGTTTAAAAATGATCGCTTCTATGAACGTTCAAACATATAATTTATTAATGAGTGATCTTGGAATTACTGTAAAAAGGATTTTATGCGGCATGGGGTATGACGATGATGTTGCCCCCGAGTATATTATTACAGCTACCGCAGAATTTCTCAAATTGGCCGACAAAAACGCTGATTTGAAAGTGGGATTTGCAGAATATTCTGCGGAACAAATTCAATTAACAAGTTCAACTGTATCAATAAGCGGATATACATTTAATGTGGAAAAAATTATAGCGAATCACTTAAAAGGCGCAGAATCGATTATTGTTTTTGCCGCGAGCGCGGGCGAAAAATTCGATAAGTGGATAGCATCTCAGTTTAATGCAAACGAACAACTTTATGGTTATATAGCCGATACAATAGGGTCCGAGATTGTTGAATCGGCTTGTGACTGGCTCGAAAATTTTCTTGTCGCAAAATTCGAGGGTATTGACTGGAAATGTTCAAATAGGCTAAGTCCGGGTTATTGTAATTGGAATGTGGAAGAACAACATAAAATTTTTGCTTTGCTACCAGATAATTTTTGTGGTATTAAATTAAATGAATCCGCCCTAATGAAACCTATTAAATCAATAAGCGGTATTATTGCGGCCGGTAGAGAAGTCAGAAAATTAGATTATCAATGCAACATTTGTAATCTGGAGAATTGTTATAAACGAAGAAAAGATAAAAATTTGGAATAAAATATGTCGCCGAATATTGATGAATTTATCAAAACAATTAGAAGAGGAAAATCCTCTTATGTTCCAGTAGCCGAACTTGGTGTGCATCCGAAGATCAAAGAAAAAATAATAGGACGTCCTATAATGAATCTTAAGGATGATGTTGAGTTTTGGAATAAAATGGGATACGATTATTTGAAGCTCGCCCCTGAAGTGGATTTTAATCCCGGTAATATTGGCAAGTCATTATCATCAGAAGAAAAAGTAGATTCGGTATCAAATTTTAACTGGGCCCACGAAGGAGATGGAATAATAACTTCGTTAAATGATTATGAGAAATATATTTTCCCATCTGCTGCTGATTTTAATTATTGGAAATTTGACTCTATCAATAAATATCTCCCTGAAGGAATGGGAGTGGTTGGGCAATACGGCGACATTTTTACCATGACCTGGGAAATGATGGGATTCGAAAAATTTTCATTCGCATTGTTCGAAAATCCGGATTTGATTGATTTACTTAACGACAAATTAGGTGAATTAGTTTTAAGTATGTTTGAGGTTATGGCACAGCATCCTTCTGTTGATGTATTATGGTATAGTGACGACATAGCTTTTACAAACGGACTTTTAATGCCGCCTGAGATATTGGATAAATATCTTTTCAAGTGGCTAAAAAAAATTGGGGAGCTCGCAAAAAAATATAACAAACCGCTTATTTATCATTCAGACGGAGTCCTCTTTGAAGTATTTGAGAGTATAATAAGTTGTGGTGTAGATGCGATTCATCCATTGGAGCCCAAAGCGATGGAACTAGATAAAGTTAAGAAGATTGTTGGGGATAAATTATGTTTAATTGGTCATGTGGAAGTTGATATTTTATCACGTGGCAAACCCGAAGATATAAGGCAAATTGTGAGAAAAAATATTGATGTGGCAGCTTTCAATGGCGGTTACTGTGTTGGTTCAAGCAATAGTATTCCAGCCTATGTAAATGTAGAAAATTACATTGAAATGAATAAAGCGGCTAAAGAATTCGGAGTATTATAAAGCTTATGTATAAAAGCGGTAGTACACGTTTAATACGAAATTTAAATAAAAATCATGTTTTAAATTTAGTGAGATTGTCAAACTCCGTAACTGCCAGAGAAATTAGTAATCTTACCAGTTTACAAATGTCCACCGTTCTTTATACTCTAAAATCTTTAGAACAAGATGGGTTTATAAAGAATTTGGGTTTCGGAAATACAACATCATTAGGCGGCAAGCCTCCTGTTCTATGGGGAATTGATAATAGTTATGGAAATGTGATCGGTATTGAATTGTTTTCAACGGAAATCAGGCTTGTTGTTCTGAATTTTTCGCGAGAATGTTTATATAAAAATATATTTCCTCTTAATAGAATTAAAAATCCTGAAGAACTTGTTATCAAGATTAAAAATATTATAAACACACTTCTTTCTAAACAAATATTGAATAAAGGAAAGATTTTAGGAATAGGAATCGGGATGCCGGGATCTATAGATACCAAGAATGGCAAAATACTGTTTTCATATCCTTTTGGTTTTCATAAAATCCCTCTAAAAAAAATGCTTGAAAATGAAATACCGTTTTTATTTGAAATTGATAATGACGCTAATGCCGGCGCATTGGGAGTAAAATGGCTGCAGCCTCAATTTCAGGATAAAAAACATATTCTGTACGTTAGTATACATCAAAAATTTTCTGGTATGGGAATTGGATATATCTTTAATGATCGAATTTATCGCGGAGCCCGAAATGCAGCGGGGGAATTAAAATTATTTATTACCGATAACGTTTGGCTAAAAATATTGAAAACAATTACAAAAAAAGAGCCCAATGATAAACTAGTAATCGAATTAAATCAGAATAAAAATCATCATAATTTGAAATCGGTTTTAAAACATGCTGAGCAGGGGAGTAAAACGGGGACTTATATTCTGGGAGAAATTGCGAAAGAAATAAGTAAACATTTGGCTCAGTTGGTAAATTTGTTGGATCCCGAAGTTATAGTGATTGGAGGCGATATTTGTGAGGCTGAAATGATAATTAAACCTGTATTGGAAGAACAAATTAATTATTATCTTATTTCTGAAATTACCAAAAATATTCCGTTTTCTTTTTCTGAATTTAGAGAGTTCAGCGGGGCAATGGGAGCCACCGCACTCATCTATTCTAAGGTGTTTGGTTCTGATTAATCTATACCCGGATCGATATTAAAATTTATAGCAAATACATAATTTTCGTAATATTACGGACTTATTATGCAAAATCTTATGGAAAAATATTTAGGAATCGGTCCGGAACTACAATCTCAATTGCTATATACAGTTATTATATTAATTGTTTTGTGGTTGTTCAGAAAATTGATAGTAAAATATATTGTGGACCGACTCGAGAATCAGAAGGAAAGATATCAATGGACTAAAACTACAAAAACAATCACTCTGATTGTTGCATTGATATTGCTATCACGTGTGTGGTTCGGATTTTTTGATCAGGTCGGTACTTTCCTGGGACTATTGTCTGCCGGTATTGCAATCGCTTTGAAAGATTTACTTGTAAACCTTACCGGATGGGTTTTTATTTTGATAAGAAAACCATTTAAAATCGGGGATAGAATTCAGATTGATGGTGTGATAGGGGATGTAATAGATCTTCGTTTGTTTCAATTTTCGGTCGTCGAGGTAGGCAATTGGGTAGATGCTGATCAAAGTACGGGTCGAATAATTCATATCCCCAATGGAATGGTTTATATTAAATGGCAGGCTAATTATACCGCTGGATTCGAATATATTTGGAACGAAATTCCCGTGTTAATAACATTCGAAAGCAATTGGAAAACCGCTAAAAATATTTTAAATGAAGCTGTAAAAACACATTCAATAAATTTAACACCCGAAGCTGAAAAGCAAATAAAAGAAGCATCAAAAAAATATATGATAATTTTTAACAAACTTGATCCAATTGTATATACTTCTGTAAGAGACAGCGGCATTTTACTAACTATCAGATACATCTGTCATGCCCGCAGAAGAAGAGCTACAGAAGAAAAAATTTGGGAAGAAATATTAGTTCAATTCGCAAAATATGAAAATATAGATTTTGCTTATCCAACCACAAGATTTTATAATAATAAAAATGAGGGAAAAGGCAGTACGTAAAAAACATTTATTTATAATTATTTTGTGGCTTTCCTAAATCCGCATTTAAAAGAGCAGCTAATACATAATTTTGATATCGATTACCGATTGAAAAGTTTTTCAGCCGTATTTTAATTATTATGCAAAATAATTGTTCACCCCAATAAAACGTATTAAAATATCTTCAGTATCATGAAAATAATTTGTAAAAAGTCTATGAATTGCCTCCATTAGCTTTTTCTGGTTAATCAAAT
>Ga0180007_10000050_pt1 | contig 203208 bp, 182 predicted proteins | sample MM_PC_MetaG_FD_121122 | JGI IMG/M metagenome (GOLD analysis project Ga0180007, IMG submission 121122) | Groundwater microbial communities from the Aspo Hard Rock Laboratory (HRL) deep subsurface site, Sweden - MM_PC_MetaG | ecosystem: Environmental > Aquatic > Deep subsurface > Groundwater... | reverse complement strand
TTTAGAGAAAAAAACACCCCATGAATCGGATGAATGGTATGTGGTTCCGGATTCGTCGCATATTGATATCGTGGGCGGGCTTAACGCACCCCTATTTTCTTTCCCGAAAATAGGCACATGGCTTGATAAGGTCTGTAACGGCATACCGGATGTCTCAGATGAAGAAACCGTTGATGAAGTGATTGAAGATGAAACCGGTAACACGACGGTTGACTCTTTGGCAACAGGGGACAACGAAGAATCCGTTGATGAGGAAGACGCATCCTCTCAAAAAACGGCCAAGGGCAAATCCTATTGTTTTATCTCTGCTATTGGTCAGGATGGGCGTATGGCGTATGGTTTGCTGATGATGGCAATGATTCCGTCAAGTGCTTTTTTTTTAAATGGGTTCGCAAGGAAAAACAGTTAAGCAGACTCCTGATTAATCAAAAAAACCGGCATCGGATTTATTTCCCGATGCCGGTTTTTTGTTTATGAAAAGTATCAAAAGACGTTTTTACAAGTTATAGACAAACCCTGCCATAAAGGTATAGCATTCTCCACCATATGTATAGTCTGGATTGGCTGCTGTTGGGGCGGTTTTATCAATATCTCTTTCAACCAGTTTCTGATATTGAAAACTTGCAGTCAGATCCACAGGGCCCTTCATGCCGCTCAAGAAAGATAATTTGGGCATCCGGTATTTGATGCCGAAAGATCCCACATGTTTGTCATTGTCAAGAAGGTTGAAAATGCCCTCAGATGAGCTGTCCGGCACACAGGATTTTTCAAAATAATAACCCATCAGAAGATCCATCGCCTCATTTATTTTGAGTTGGACACCCAATTTAGGAATGATAACATCATCAAGTTCAGGCAGATTGTTTGCGTATCTTTCTTTCATGTATTTGGAGACTTTGTATTCCGACCATTGTCGCACTTCAAGATCAAGGGAAAGAATCAGGTTCCCGGTGGCATAGGAAAATCCTGTCGTGAAAGTAGGGGGCTGGTAAAAATCAAACATACCGGCGACGATTTCCATTTCGATGTTTCCCACATCTATGACAGTAAACATGTTAAACTTTTCAATGTAAAGATAGGACTCCTGTCTGTATGAAAATCCCACATCAAGCCCTTGAAGAAGGGGGAACATATATCCAGGTCGTATATATGCACCGAACATGACCGGATTCTTTGAGATTTCCATGTCAAATTTTGCCTGAAGATCAGGCGTCTGGGGATCAGATGAAATAATAAGGTCCGTCGCCACAATATTGCCGGAGCCTCCCATGGATTGACTGATACCCAACCCGAAACCCAGCATATCATTGAAAAGGCCAAATCCGGCCCCGAACATGATCATAATGGTTTGGCTCTCTCGGCCATATCTGAAGAAGTTATGGCTTCGTAGATCAATATCATTGATTTTTACCATGGTCAGATCATCATTCAGGGCAAGGACAACGCCAATCCGGGATGATGAGATATAAGACGGCATTTTGTAAAACAGGTTCATATCAATGGCCCCGCCCAGGATAATTGTCCCGGTTTCAAGGTCATTGAGTGCGGCGGTCTCTCTGTCAATATCAATGTCAAATTCCGGCTTGTTATAGATATAAGATACAGCCAGTTGATTCTTGAATTCCTTGTTGCCATCGGAGACAATATCCTGGTCTGCAACTGTTTTTCCTAGTCCTGAAATATTATAGTATACAGACGACCAGTCGTTCACTCGTGCGGTCATGGCATTTCCAAGGGCAATGCCCATTGGGGACGCACCGAATGTGTCCGCATAATTGTCCGCAAAGGCGTTTGTGCCCATGAGAGTCGAGATGATTAGAATTTTTACGATTAATTTAATCTTACCCATTTTACTGAGGCTCCTTTCTTTATCACGTATCATTTTTATTTTTATATCTAGTTTAGTTGAAACCCGAACTTTCGATAGACGCTTTCTAACTGTGAGTTGTCCCTGCTGTCCTCCATGACCGTTGCCAGATCCAGAACCAGTTGTGCGGTTGAAGACCACAAGGGTTTGTCCTCAGATATGAAATCCTTATTGAGGAATGTATCGAGATCGCTGAATACCTGATCCCACTTGGCATCAATGGTTACCGTGTCGATAATAAAATCGGGAATGCCATCATTCTTCAACAGACTGCCGCTGATGGTCAGAAGATCCCAGTAATTATTTGTGCCATACGTCGTTTCTCCATCTACGATTGTCGGTTCGTCCTTAATGACATCGTGAATGTCGGGAAGGGAGTAGGCAAGGATATTATAAAGATCATTGAACCCATCCTGGCCTTGATATACCCATTCTTCATTCACCGAGTCATAGTATGTGAAGAGTTTCCCCACACTGTAGAGCAGGCCTGAAATCTGGTTGTCTGAATAGATATAGCCATTTCCAAGGAAGGATTCGTTTACGGTGATAATACTTTCCACAAGGGAGTATTGGCTGTCTTTATAGAGGAGGCCGACAAGATCATCAAATCCATCTTCAAAATCCTTCCAGTTTTCATTGTCCAAAGTCGGCTTGTCATCCGGATAATTGGCAAGGCCATAACCTTCATTCTTGCCTACGGCATCATGCCCGACAAGCGTATCAACGAGATCATCAAAAATGGTATCTTCATCCCTGGCGCCGGTGAATTCCTGATAAACACCGTAAACGTCTTTTGAGGACTCGACACCTTGAACAAACATCCAGTCCGGATAGATATATTTTTTAGGAGATCCGCCAGGCCCATATTTGTCTTCACCTTCAAAGATTTTTACCATTTCGCCTTTGGTGGCCTTCATGGCTGTGGTGATCTGCTCAAGGGCCTGCATGAGTTCATCCGTATCATTGGCATCGCATAGAATAAGCTTAATAATAGAAGTTACGACTTTTGTCTTTGATAGGAGGGTCGGTAATAGTCCGTCCATCCGTTTGGTCCGCTGGGTCAGATCACTGTCTACAAGCATATTTAAAATCGTTTTTAAGGGGGGGGGCAGGAAGAATAAATTTTCTTCTTCATTTCCATTCCAGTAGAGCAGGGGATTTGCCGTGCTGTACATTTCAGCGGTGGACTGAAGGTAGGCATCTCCTTGATAGTTTCCGTATGCAGGTAGCGTATCTCCCAAAATTCTGGGTTTCCAGCAATTGTAGGGAGGGGACCCTTCATTTTTTTGGTAATAGAATAAAGGCGTTAGCAGGGGTGTCAAGGCTTCGACAACCATCCGTCCACCGCCTTTGATGTTTGTTTTATTGTCAGGATTGGTATAATCGGGATATGCAATCGTGTTGTCGTAAATGGCTGAAAGCAGTGAGATAAAAAGAGGGAGAAATGCGCTCCGGTGTTCCCATATGTCATCGCCCACCTCAAATTCAAGTGAACCTAAAGAATAATCCTCCACGCCGTTTCCCCTATCCATTTTGGGACTTCTCGGGAAAGCCAGGCGTGCGATCGCCAGCCCATTTTTTCCAACAACAGAAGGGTTGGCATTCCCTCTGCCAAATACGGTATCATAGACCAGTTGTTCCGTGATACCACCGATGAGTCCTAAATCAAGTGCATCGGTGGACAGGCTGGCGGCAATCTCGATCCTATAATCTCCGGGAATGGTTGACAGACCGGATTTGCCTGTTTTTGCCCATACATGGTTCCCTTTAAATTTTCTTGAATCTGCAAGTCCCATGACGCCGTTTCCTTCAATGACCTGAAAGAGTGCACCCAGAGGCAGCGTACCTGCACCCAGTCCCAGGGTGCTCAAGTTAACGCTTAAATATAAGGGAATGGGCAGAACAATTTTCTTTTCGTTCCAGAACCACTGGTAGTTTCTGTAAAATGCTTCCAAAGGAGATGCACAAGCGCGTTTGGGTTCGTTCTCCGCGATCGTTTCAATATAGTGCAGGGAGCCTGCATATTCATCAGTGGAAATGGTGGTTGTCGAAACATTGCCGCTGGCGTTGTCAGGCGAAATATAAGAGGTTCCAAAAAGAAGGGGATATTTGATGATGATGTGGTCTGAATCCCATTCTGCCTTATAGCGATTAAACCGCTCTTTTTTCGGTGTTTTGTTTCCTTTTGTCTTGTCAGTCGGGGAGAGGTATCCTGTAACGACACTGGTATCATCATCTTCCGCATCACCAACATCTGTGGGATAGATATATTCCCAGGTATCCGTGTCAGTATTGACCAGGGCGTAAACTTTGCCATTGGGCCTCAGGTATTCATGGTAGGTTGTTCCGTTTATTTTGACCGTATTGGCGTCAGGATCGGCGTAATAGAAAGGTCCTTCTCCGTTGAAGCAGTTCCTTGCAACCCAGGAGTTTATCCATTGTGCCACATTGGTTTCTTGACGTCCGGTGGGATCATAGGGTGAGTAACTGTTCATGACATTGTCCCCGGATGAAATATTCCCGCCATCAGGTGTGCCCACATCTCCAGCAACAGGCCCTGACATGAAATTAAGTGCGCCGTAATTTTGATTGTAGTAGAACCGTTTTTGATCCATTTCTGTTCGCTTAAAGGGTTTGTAACTTCTTGAAATATGTTCTCCGTCTGTGGGAAAAAGGGTCATGTCAAAAAGACCCATAAAGCTGGTGCTGCCGGTTTCAACAATGGCATGGGTTCTGATGCTGAACAGGGAGTCGTTTAGTGTGAGATAGTTGACGGTTTTTCCATGGCCGTGATCTTTTCGGCCATCTGCGGCATCCGGATCAATCTCTCCTGTGGTGCCGCCATCTTCAAACCCGATATTTAAAGCGGCCGCGATCCCAAAAAGGGCATGTTCCAGTTCGTGGATGGGATACGCACCGGAATCCGGATCGGTTCTGTCCCTTCCCTTAAAATCATATTTCATTAGGTCTATCAAGGATTGCTCAATATCTTCTGTGTCCGGATCAAATTGGAGGTTCTTCAAATATTTTCTCATCTGATGAAGGGCATACATTTTTTCCGCCCAGTCGTTATCCACGTTGCCTGATGCTTCCCGGTCGGATCTGAGAAACAATTGGATCAGACTGGGGAAAAATTCGATCAGGCCCTCTCCAAGGTCGGCGTTCGATTCTATTTCATCATCACTCTGGCTGTATCTGGGATCGGACTCGTAGGTCTTTCCACCCACTGTGAGATGGTCTTCTATATTGTATATGAGCTCTTTAATCACTTTTTTGTTGGTTTCCGCATCATCCGGATCGAAAAGATTGGCAAGTTCGCGGATAGTCGTATTCAACAGTTCCCGGTTTTCTTCATCGGCCATCATTTTGTTGACCCAGCGCACTAAGATATTTACACCCTTTACCGCATTCCCAAGTTCTGAATTGGTGTCGCTGTCCGGATCGATCTCGTCTCTCTGAAGCACGGCTCCGTCTGAATCGAGCCACATGGGATAATCTGCCTGAACCAACAGTTTGCCCAGTAATTTTGTAATGTCGATAAAGTCTTCGTTAAAGTCTTCATCCTCTACATCATCAATGAGCTCCTGGATATCATCCCTCAATTCATCCTTGTCTTTTGTGTCAATCATATATTGACAGATTTTTCCCCCCATCCGGAGGATTTCCTTCATGCCGGTCCTGGCACCTTCGTTGTTGTTGTCCGACAGGTCATCCAGGAAGGAATAGAAATTGTCGATATAGGTGGATTCATTATCCGGATTGTAGAACGCATCAATATCATCATATGCATCATATGAGACGGCGTCATAGGGGTACATTTTTGATTTTCCTGAAGGATCTGTATCGATCAGCCACTCCACGATGCCTTTGACCTCTGTATCCACAAGCTTGATAATCAGATCGGTATGGTTTCCCAGAAGATCATTCGAGTTCTTTGAAAAGGCGATGAATTCATCAAGATTGCTGTTGACCAGGTCTGCGAGTCTGTCACTGACACCTTGGCCGTCTATATCATCATAGATTTCCTCAAGGGACGCACCGTCCTTCAGGACAGATACAATTTCAAAATCCTTTTCTTCATCCGGAGCATTGTTTTTTTGAAAGCCATAGGGAAGCATGCCGTCTTTAACTTTTGTAGAATCATCATTTTTTGCACAGGCGAAAAGGGTCAACAACAAAAGAAAAATCAGCCATGGCATTTTTCTTTCAAACATAATGGGTTACCTCCAAGTTGATATTAAATGCTGTCTATAGACACTTTGACGGACCAATATTTAAAATAAACGGAGTTCGTCCTGAAAAACCAAGATTACATCCAGGCATAGACCTATTGTTAGATACTATTAACATGGATGTGGCGTATCGTTTTGGATTATCCGTTGCTTTTGGACCGTGGAACCTACTAAATTAAATTAATCAACGGATGTCAAGTATTTTTATAAAAACAGGCAATAAAATTAACCGTTTGGTTATGAAGAGGGCGGATTGCATAACGGCCCGGTTATTTGTAACTTATGACCAAAACAAGGGCGACCTTGTCATACATAACAAAATGCTATAATTGGGAATTGCCGAATTCTTTTATGAGTAATTGACATATCCATGGCAAATAATGTATGGGGAATGAAAATAAAAATTTAAGAATGGATGATTGTATGGGGGGATGGAAAGGATTTGAATTCCCCGGTTAACTGAATCAAAAGCCTATAAAATTAAGCATGAAACCCATGACTACCAACAATATACCTGCCCGAATTTTACTGATCATCACCCTGCTGACCGGACTGCTCTGCATCAGGACCGCAATGGCAGACAACAGGAAAGATGTTGAAACTTATCTCAAGGGGAAAATGGATGCGGTCTTTGACGTATTGAAAAACCCGAAGCTTTCTCAGGAGCAAAAAAATAGTGAGATTGTAACGATTGTATCACCCATGTTTGATTTCTCATTGATGACCAAACTGTCTTTTGGAAAAATCCATTGGTCAGGAATGACAGACAAGCAGAAAAAGCAATTCGATGATATTTTTGTCAAGCTATTGAAGCGGTCTTTTATTGAAAAACTGGTACTTTATACAGATGAAAAGGTTGTTATCAAAGATGCGGTCCAGGAAAATAATAAAGTTTTCATATCAACGGTTCTGATATCAAAGGGCAGTCAATTTGACATGGCGTATAAATTTTATCAATCTGGCAAGGCGTGGAAAATTTATGACCTTGAAATACAGAATATCAGCGTAATCTCAACATATCGGTCACAGATTGATGATGTATTGAAAACCGGAACCTATGATGATCTGATGGTTAAACTGGACAAACCTGAAACAAAGGCAGCGGAAAACAAATAGATCCGTATCATACAAAAACAGAATGATTTTCACCAGCCTGACCCTGAACCCATATGCCTGAAAAAACAAAATTAACGGAACGGTTTTTTAACAGCGTCATTCTGGAACGGCCTGTTATTATCATTTTGATTATATTGGCAGTCGTCTCATTTCTCACGTATAAAGCCCGTGATTTCAAACTGGATGCCTCTGCAGAAACCCTTGTTCTTGAAAATGATGCGGACCTGCAGTTTTCAAGGGTAGTATATAAAAGGTACGGCATGCAGGAATTTATGATTTTGACCTGTTCGCCTTTTTCCGATATGTTTTCTGAACAGTCATTCGACCTTATCAAAACGATCAAAAAGGCGCTTCTGGAGATTAAAAGTGTGACATCGGTCACAACCATGCTTGATGTACCACTTCTTGAAAGCCCGCCGGTCCAGATACAGGATCTTAAAAACAATGTCAGAACACTTCAATCATCCGGGGTAGATAAAAAACTCGCCAGAGTAGAACTCGTGAACAGCCCTATATATAAAAATCTTCTTATCAGCCCTGATGGCAATACCACAGCACTGATCATTAATATTGAAAATGACGATTTATACCGGGAACTCCTGGAAAGAAGGAATGACCTTCGAGATAAAATAAGAGAGGGCGATTATACTGAAGAAGAGAAAAAAGATTACCTGATTGCCTCGGAAATGTTTCAAAATCATCGGGAACGGATGCGGAAAGAACAGCATGACGAAATTTTGAAAATAAGAGCCATCATGAACGACCATAAAAAAGAAGCGGACCTGTTTTTAGGCGGTGTCAGCATGATTGCCGATGATCTGATCACGTTTATAAAAAACGACCTGAAAGTATTCGGGGCCGGCGTTCTTTTTTTTCTTGTTGTGACATTGGCCATTATTTTTAAGCGTCCCAGATGGGTTATACTGCCGCTTTTATGTTGCTCGTTTTCAGTCGTTTCCATGATGGGGCTTCTGGGTCTGTTTGGGTGGGAAGTAACGGTTATCTCTTCCAACTTCATATCATTACAATTAATTATCACGATGTCGCTGACCATCCATCTGATTGTCAGATATCGTGAGCTTCATGCCGGTTTTCCCGATTGGGATCAGCGAACCCTTGTTCTTAAAACCGTTAGCCAGATGATTAAACCTTGTGTGTATGCAAGCCTCACCACCATGGCCGGTTTCGGCTCCCTATTGTTCTGCAATATTCTGCCTGTCATAACATTTGGCTGGATGATGAGCGCGGGAATCGTTGTTTCAATGATTATGACATTTTTTTTGTTTCCCGCCCTGCTGATGCTCATGAAAAAAGGAGCCCCGCCTCAACTCAAGGAAAACACGTTTGCGCTTACGTCCATTACTGCAAGATTCACGGAACATCATGGCAAACTGATCATGGTGACAGGCATTTTTTTACTGGTGGCCAGTGCTATTGGGATTAGCCGTTTGGTTGTGGAAAACAGTTTTATCGATTATTTCAAAAAAACGACTGAAATTTATCAGGGCATGAAAATTATCGATCAGAAACTTGGCGGGACCACACCACTGGATGTTTTGATTGATCTGACGTCAGATAATGCCCTAAAACCCGACAGCATGCATTCATCACCTGAAAAGAAAAGCAACAATGATTCAGATGATGCATTTGATGCGTTTGATGAATTTGATACCATCAAAACCGGTGAGAAATATTGGTTCACAGCAGAAAAAATGGATATCATCATGAAGGTCCATGATTATATCGAAAGCCTCCCGGAAACCGGAAAGGTCCTGTCGCTTGCCACCCTTTTAAAAGTGGCTGAGAAATTCAATGAGGGGAAGCCGTTTGATAATTTTCAGCTGGCTTTGCTGTATAGTGAGATCCCCGATGAATATAAGACCATGTTGCTTTCTCCTTACGTGTCTGTTGAAAATAATCAGGTCCGTTTTGCCATTCGTATAAAAGATTCTTTAAAAGATTTGAAACGGGATCTGCTTCTGAAAAAGATGCGGCATGATATTGTGAATCAATTGGGCATCGATAATGATAAGGTCCATTTGTCAGGCATGCTCGTGTTATACAACAATATGCTCCAAAGCCTCTTTAATTCCCAGATTTTAACCCTGGGGATCGTGATCATTGCCTTGTTAACCATGTTTCTCATTCTATTCAGATCTGTCAAAATAGCATTTGTTGCCATATTCCCCAGTTTTCTTTCAATTGGATGCGTACTTGGTTTTATGGGATGGATGGGGATACCGCTTGATATGATGACCATTACCATCGCATCGATCAGTGTCGGTATTGCTGTGGATGATACGATTCATTACATCCATCGGTTCAGGCAGGAATTTGAAAAGGATCATGACTATATTAAAACGCTTCATCGGTGCCATACAAGCATCGGGCATGCCATGCTCTATACATCCATCACCATTATCATCGGTTTTTCCATTTTGGCCCTGTCCAATTTTATTCCCAGTATCTATTTCGGGCTGCTCACAGGACTTGCCATGTTCATTGCGCTTATTGCCGCGCTGACCCTTCTGCCGCAGCTGATTGTTTTTTTCAAACCAATGTCAAAGGCAGAGACGTGATTATCGACTATTTTCTGAATTTCCTGAACTCCCGGATCATTTTCTGACCAAAAGGCGTGAGTGCGGGCGGGAGCAAACGGTAAATCCACCAGGTCAATCTGGCATGGAGGGGAAAGACAATTACGGGTTTGTTTCTGGCGGTGCCTTTTAAAATGAGCCGGGCCGCTTCGAAGGGATCGCTCATCTGTTTTTTCAGGATACGCGTCAGCAGGTTTTCATTCACATACTGAACTGCCTTTTCATGATGAATGTTCTTGACCGGTGTCTTTGCCCAGATGTCCGTGTTGACAAGACCGGGACACGCCACGGTCACCTTGACGCCGAGCGCGGCTGCTTCATGACGCAACGTGGATGTGAGGCCAACAATGGCATGTTTGGTTGTGGCATAGGGCGATTTGGCAGGGAAGGGGATAAGCCCTGCAAGGGATGACATGTTGACAATATGGCCAAACCCCTGCTGTATCATTATTTTGTAGGCATAGTAAGTACCATAGAGAAGTCCCATGAGATTCACGTCAATGACTTTTCGATAATCATCAATGGTAAGGTCACGCATTTCACCTGCAATGCTGACCCCCGCATTATTGAAAATATAATCGAGTTTGCCATAGGTTGAGACAATATCATCCAGGCAATGTTTAACGTTCTCCTCAACGGTTACATCCAGTTCACGGGCAAATGCCTGATGGCCTTCATGTTTGATTTGATCCACCGTTTCCTGAACGTTCAAGGTATTTCTTCCGGATGCGATGACAATGGCTTTTTGTCTGGCAAGCATCATGGCCAGGGCCTTTCCGATCCCTGCGCCTGCACCGGTTACCAGGGCAACCTTGTTTTCAAATATTTCCATTTGATTTCTTTGTCTGCTTTTTTCTATTCCACATTTTTTTTAGGTCTGTGCTGTTTTCTTTCCTGTGCAGAAAGGATTTTTTTACGCAGACGGATTGATTTCGGGGTGACCTCAACCAGTTCATCCTTTCCGATAAATGTCAGGGCGAATTCAAGAGTCATGGGTTTCACCGGAGAGCAAATGGTATTTTCATCCTTTCCTGATGCTCTCATGTTGGTCAGTTTCTTCTCCTTGCACGGATTCACATCCAGATCCTGCTCTTTGCTGTTTTCTCCGATAATGAGCCCTTCATAAACCGGTGTGCCGGGGATGATAAACAGTTGTCCCCGTGGTTCGAGATTAAAAAGGCCATAGGCAACGCCCTTTCCTGCTCTGTCCGACACCAAAGAACCTGTGTATCGTGTCCTGAAATCTCCTTTGAATGGTTCGTACCCTGAAAATAAGGAGTTCATGATGCCTGTGCCTTTTGTATCGGTCAGAAACTCGTCCCGGTAACCAATAATGGCACGGGAAGGTGCTGCGAATTCCATGTTCACTCTGCCTCTGCCATTGTTGACCAGATTGACGATTTTGGCTTTTCTTAACGTCAGCTTTTCCGTAACGATACCCATGAAATTTTCATCACAATCCACAAACAGACGTTCCACAGGTTCAAGTTTGACCCCATCTTTTTCCTTGAGGATGACTTCAGGTCTTCCCACGCATATTTCAAATCCTTCACGCCGCATGGTTTCAATCATGATAGCCAGCTGAAATTCACCCCTTCCCTTGACGATGAAACTGTCGCGGTCTTCGGTTTCCTCCACCTGAATGGCCACATTGATCCGTGCTTCCTTTTCAAGTCGTTCCCGTATTTTACTCGACTGGACGATTTTTCCTTCCATGCCGGAGAAAGGCGAGTTGCTTATTGAAAATGCCATGGACACCGTGGGTTCATCCACTCTGATTCTAGGGAGGGCCTTGGGGTTGTCTCGCGTGCAGATGGTATCACCGATCTGGAAATCATCTATTCCTGAGACAACGGCAATATCTCCGGGTTCAACCTCTTCCACGTCCGTAACGGACGGCCCGTTATAAACCTGCAGTTTTGAAACATGGAGGTTGACCAGCCTGTTATTTTTTGTCACGCATACCAGGTGTTCTTTTGCACTGACCTTCCCATGAATGATTTTTCCGATTGCAAGCCTGCCGACATACTCCGAATAGCCAAGATCGGAGACAAGCATCTGGAAGGGTTCTTTCGGGTCATGACGTGGGGGCGGTATTTCCTTGATAATGGTTTCAAAAAGAATGTCCAGATTTTTGCCTTTTTCCTCAATCGATTTCTGGGCAATGCCTTCTCTGCTGATGGTATAAAGATATTTGAAATCAAGTTGTTCGTCTGTTGCATCCAGGTCGATAAACAGATCATAAATTTCATCAAGGACTTTTTCCGGACGGGCATCGCCTCTATCGATTTTATTTATCGCCACAATGACCTTAAGGCCTGCTTCAAATGTCTTTTTAAGCACAAACCGGGTTTGAGGAAGCGGTCCTTCAGATGCGTCAACCAGAAGAATGGCACCATCGACCATGGAAAGCGCCCGCTCCACCTCGGCACCAAAATCCGCATGGCCCGGTGTGTCCAGAATATTGATTTTAACATTTTTCCAGAATACAGAACAATTCTTGGCCGATATGGTGATTCCCCGTTCACGCTCGAGATCCATCCGGTCCATGACTCTGTCTTCTACTTTCTGATGTTCCCTGAACGTGCCGCTTTGTTTGAACATGGCATCAACAAGGGTGGTCTTCCCATGATCAACATGGGCAATAATCGCTATATTTCGGATGGTGTCATTATCCAATAACTGACTCATATTCTTTCCTTAAAAAAAGTTAAATTCTCGCTTCATCACATGATGAAATTAAAGCCAACGGCTGGATATCAGAAAAACAACAGGCTATCAAACGAAAAGTGACTATTGGGAAAAGAGGCTCCAGTAATCAGGCTGGTTTTTCAGGCAAATGGGACAGGTCGATCGCACCCTTAAAAAATGTGTATGGCTTACCCCTCAAGGGTTCCATATCTGTTTATGAATATTTTGTCATAAGGAAGTGCGTCTTTTGGATGCCCCTCTGCTCTTTCGTCAGGATATCCAATGGCTACAATCGATTCCACACAAAACGGATTGGGAATACCCAGAAGGCGCTTGATATATGATTCTGAGGTTTCATGGCTGTCATGCATGCGTTTTCTGACCTGAATCCAGCAACTTCCCAGATCCAATGACTGTGCGGCAAGATGGATGAAAATGGATGCAATGGAACAGTCCTCAACCCAGACGTCGCATTTTTCAGGGTCGGCAAGGACAACAACACCCAATGCCGCATGCTTCAAAAAAGAGGCGCCATGGGGTTTGGAACCGGCCAGCTTTTCAAGCGTGCTTTTATCTTTGACAAAAATAAATTCCCAGGGATTCAGACTTCTGGATGAGGGCGAACGCAATACCGCTTCAACCAGAAGGTCCATTTTTTCAGGTTCAATGGGTTTGTCTTGAAAGCGCCTGATACTTCTTCTTTTGCGAATTAAATCGATAAACATATACGGTCTCTTTAAGCGGTTTTTAATCTTATTTTCATTTATCCTTCATTTTGTCAAGAGATACCATAATTCAAAATAGAACGATCGCTCGTTTTTTATATTGCTTTTGACACGATATTTATTTAATATTGGTTATTCTTGAATTTGATCCGGTTCAGGCCCTTTGGAAACCGATTAACATGGTCAGTTAAACAAGGCGTGTCCGGCGGATATAAAATTTAAAATTGCAGGAGTATTATGTCAACATCTCAAATCAGGGCGCTCATGACCCCACGATCGATTGCCATCGCCGGTGCCAGCAACAATATAAAAAAAATGGGGTCCCACCATTTACTCAGTATAATCAATGATGGATTTAAAGGAGAAATTTATCCCATTCATCCCAAAGATCCCGTCATTCTTGGAAAGAAAGCCTATAAAACGGCAAAAGACATTCCTGAGGTGCCGGATCTGGTTATTCTTGTTGTGCCGTCTGTCCATATACCGGATCTTCTCGAGGATTTTGGAAAACAGGGAACCCGGAGTGCGATTATCATTACGGCCGGGTTCAAGGAAACCGGAGAAGATGGCGTCATCCTGGAAAACAGGATAAAAGAGATTGCAGATACCTATGGCATGCGATTTGTCGGTCCCAATTGCATTGGGATCATCAACAGTGAAATTTCGTTGAATACAACGGTGCAGCCCATGCCGGTCAAACCGGGATGGCTGGGTATGATATCCCAGAGCGGGACCTATGTGGCCCAGACATTGACCTATCTAGAAAAAAGAGGTATCCGTTTCAGCAAGGCAGTGAGTGTGGGAAATGAGGCTAACATTTCTCTCACGGATATTCTGGAATATCTGGGGAATGATGAACAGACCCGGGCCATTGCCTTATATATTGAGGGGCTGAAGGACGTGCGCCGCTTTCTTGATGCGGCAAGGCAGATATCAAAGAAAAAGCCTATTGTGGCGCAATATACGGGCGGCTCAAAGGCAGGTGCCCGATCTTCCCTGGGACATACCGGTGCCATGGCCGGGCCGGACTATCTGTACGAGGGGCTTTTTAAACAGGCCGGTGTTATCAGAGTGCATACCGTACAGGACCTTTACTGGATCGGATGGACTCTTGCCACCCAGCCCGTACCCAAAGGCAATCGCGTGGGCATTGTCACCAATTCCGGGGGGCCAGGATCGGCCATTGCCAATGAATGTGAAAAAAACGGTCTTGACGTGCCGGTCTTCAGTGAAAGCCTGCAACGAAAGCTTCGGGAATATCTTGAGCCCCATGCCCCATGTGGTAACCCTGTTGATTTTACGTTTTCCATGGATATCAAAAATTTCGGGACGACCGTTCCTGAACGGATCATTCAGGAAAACGGGGCTGACGGCATTATCTTTCATGGTCTTATGCAGACCGGAATCGCCAAGGCCAAATTCCCTCACCTGAAAAGTCTTTTGGGGGATATTTCAATGGATGACGTGATCCGATTTATGGAAGCTGAACCGAGAACGTCCTTGACGCTTCCGGACATAGACGTCCCCATCCTTGTGTCGTCTTTTTATGGTGAGGAGGATAATTGCATCCGAAAATGTCTGGATAACGATATCCCGGTTTTCACGACACCGGAAAGGGCGGCCCAGGGAATGGCCGCTCTCGTTCAATACAGGAAAATTACCGGGCGGAAGGATTTCAAAGCAGGTGAACTGCCGGCGCCTCTGCCTGAAGCCTCGAGAATGATAGATGAGCATCTGAAAACAGGCCAAAAGGCATTGAATGAATTTGAGGCCAAAAAACTGCTTAAAATGTATGGCCTGCCGGTCACACGGGAATTCATGGCCATCACAGAAGAAGAAGCGGTTCATCGGGCGGATGAGCTCGGGTATCCGGTGGTGTTGAAAGGGTGTGATGCCGACATTCTTCATAAAACCGAAAAGGGGCTTGTGTTGTTGAATCTCGATTCACCAAAAAAAGTTAAAAAAGCATTTGAAGCGGTCAATAACGCTTCTGAATTCCCCATACCTGTGATTGTATCGGAAATGATAACAGGCTCACGGGAATTCATGGCAGGTATGGTCCGGGACAACCGGTTCGGATCATGCATCCTTTTCGGCCTGGGGGGGGTGTTTGCAGAAGTGTTGAAAGATACAACCTTCCGGCTGGCGCCGCTTTCTTCAGCCGAGGCACGGGAAATGATTGCCGATATAAAAGGTGCGGCGCTTCTTGAAGAAACCCGTGGCATGCCTGCTGTAAACAAGGATGCGATGGCATCGTTGCTGTTCAGGTTAAGTCTTGTTTCAGCCATACATCCGGAGATCAGCGAGATCGATCTGAACCCGATCATTATCAGGGATGACAAACCAGTGATCGTCGATGCACTGGTCGCAATCAGAAGGATCGGATAGGAGTTTTCATGAAAATACTGGTTTGTGTCAAACAGGTGCCATATCAGGGCTCTCCTCTTGAAATCCAGGAGGATATCTGCTGGATTCGTGATCATGAGGATGTCGCCTATTGTATGAACAGGTATGATGAATATGCGATTGAAGAAGCGCTTCTTTTAAGTGAATCTTTCCCGGATACACACGTGGATGCCGTGTCTGTTGGTCCTGAACGTGTTTCAAAGACCCTGAGAAAAGCGCTTGCATTTGGTGCAGGACATGGCATTCATATTCTTGCCCGTTCAGAAAAACCGTTATCTCCTTTTGAAACAGCCTCGTTAATCGCATCCTATGCGAAAAAAGAGAATTATGACCTTGTTTTTACAGGGGTCATGGCAGAAGATGACATGCAGTGCCTTGTGGGACCCATGCTTGCCAAGTGTCTTTGCATTCCTTGCCAAACGGCCGCCATTAAAACCATACTTGATCCTCATGCAAAGAAAATAACGGTACAGTCGGAAGTGGAGGGCGGTTTTTATGAAACATCAGCATTGACCTTGCCTGCACTTGTTACTGTTCAGTCCGGTATCAATATTCCCCGATATCCGGCATTGTCCAATGTCCTGAGATCAAAATCCCAAAAACTGACTGTTATTGATGCAGAATCATTATCTGCTAATTCGGAAAGAGAAGTACTCTCAGACATTTCTCTTCCTGAAAAACCGGATAAAGGCGTGATCTTGACAGGGCTTCCGGAAGAAAAAGCAGATCGACTCTTAACGATTCTTCATGAAAAATCGCTTCTTTAGGTGAAATGAAAATGGGAACAGATATTCTTCTCTTTGCAGACACGATCGATGGGACTCTTGATCCGTTGACCATTGAACTGGTTCATTTTGCAAGAAAACATAGTACATTTTGGCCCGGTAAAATTAAACTTGTCATTCCGGGAGCGGATATGGCGGACGTGATAGGCGTATTTTCAAAAAAATGCGGACTGGAAGTCGTTTATTTGAAAACAGACAAAAACCTGCACCGAAACACTGAAATTATTGGAAAAGAGCTTGTTGATATCATTTCTGAAGAAAAGCCGAAAACAGTCTGCTTTCTTCACACCACTAGAGGCTGTCATCTTGCCGCATCTGTTGCAATTGAAAAAGAGGCTTCCTGCATCACAGCCGTTCAATCAATTATTCGGAATAAGGAAAACGTGCCTGTTTATGAAAGAGCGTTGTTTAACGGCAAGCTTGTTGTGAATGTCGCACCTGTTAAAGGGATGTCGGTCCTTACAATCCTTGCCGGAGCATTTTCCTCATCTGTGGAAGACATTACGGAAAATGATTTTCAGGCGAAAGTCGACATCCGGTTTGTTAAACACCGTATGTCCAACGTTGAAACAATAGATATCAAAAGGGCCTTTGACCAGGAGGACAATGCGCTTTCCGAAGCAGATGTCATTATTTCAGCAGGAAGGGGGATCGGTAATGAAGATAATCTGGAACTTGTTAGGGAGCTGGCTTCTATTTTCCCAAAATCCGCTGTTGGCGGTTCAAAACCTGTCTGTGATCTGAAGTGGCTTCCCTATAACCGTCAGGTTGGCGCAACAGGCAGAATCGTGACCCCAAAGCTATATATTGCCTGCGGTATTTCAGGTTCCCAGCAGCATATTACCGGAATGAAGAACGCCCAGTGGATAGTGGCGATCAATACAGATCCGCACGCAGTTATATTTTCGTATGCGGATTATTGTATTGTTGAAGATTTAACGATTTTCATCCCGATATTTATTGAAAAATTTCGAAAGCAGTTCAGGCAAACCGAATCGCCGGATGATGGTATCTATATCTAATCTATGGATTATATTTCCACAATCAGGTGTGTATGCTTTGCCATGACAAGATCATCAAGCATCCGTTCGACATTGGCACGAAGCATTCGATCAGGATCAAGGTTTTTTGAGTGGTAATTTAATGTCCACCAGGCTTCATTCAGCTTTTCCGGATTATCGCGCCACCAGCCCAAGAGTTCTCTTATGGCATCCGGGCCAGGATATTCTGATATGAATTTCCTGTACATATCGGTACAGGCATTCATTGTATATGATTTTAAATTCAGAAATTTGACAGTATCTGCTGCAATCATGGAGAAAAACCTTGACGTTTTTTTATCATATCTGAATGGTGCTGTTATAAATATTGGGGTATCAGTAGACATATGCTTGTTCGCTTCATGTTGCAGGCATCTCCCTTTAGTATTCTGTCATCGTCCCATTTACCCGGAAGTTAAATCACTATTTTTGAAGAAAAAAGTTAACATGTTGCGGCATTCGCAAAACAAAGTGATCCTATGCGAAAAAATCAGAAGTGTCAAGTGAGAGATCATGATAAAATTCTCATGAATTCAGGCTCTTTATAATGATCATATCCGGCCTTTGCCCGTTAAAATTTTTTATAAAAGCTGTTCCGGCGCTATGCCCTGGTTTGGACAGGGCCATGATTTAAATTGACATACTGAAATAATTCTGCGATGCTCAAAGCAACAATGCCGATCAAAGAGCTCCTTTTTCGCGTTTATTACATTTCATCTGAAACCGATCCAGTGTTTAAAAAAAAACATCTTTAAATTATCTGATATGAGTTGATCCCTTCGGCCTCTTCAATGCGTTTACTTGTAAAACGGCTCTTTCAGGCACCTTATCATAGAAAAGCAAAGTTGGCTGTTGATCGTCGTATTTATTAGTCATTTCGGCACATATGCGATCATGTCCCAAACCTTAATAAAAAGGAGGTTATCATGGAGAACCATATGATTCATTATGATACGTTTATCAATGTGACCCGGGCGATTTCCCAGAGCAGAAATCCTGAAGAAGTAGTATTAATGGCCACTGAAAGCATCAAGACAGCCTTTAATGTAAAGGGATGTTCAATTTTTCTTGTAAACAACAAAACAAAGGAGCTTGAGCTTGCCGCCTCTTACGGACTTTCCCGGAACTATCTTCAAAAAGGCCCGATTCATTACATGCACTCCATCAGGGAATTCCTCAAGGAGGAACCGGTGGCCATTTATGATGTAATGGATGATCCCAGAATTCAATATCCCAATGAAGCCCGGGAAGAGGGCATTTCTTCGATTTTGGGTGTGCCCATCATTGTTCATGGGAGTCCTATAGGCGTGCTCAGGGTATATACATCCGAACCATGGGATTTTACATTAATGGATGTTAACCTGATTCAGGCGGTTGCCGTGATTTGCGGAATGGCGCTTGATATGTGCAGACTGCATAAAGGATACACCACAAGTATAGAAGTGCTGAAGACAATGAAACGGCCCAAAGGGATCAGATCGAATAAATGGACGCCTTATGAAGGTGTGCCCCAAAGCAAGGTGCCGTCTATTTGTGATTATTGAAATTTCAGTTCGGGCTGGTTTTGATATATTGACAGGGTCAGCATGGGGCCTTGTTTTAAGAATCGCGGGTGTTTTATGTAAAAATGGCATTTGCCTTGGCAAATGCCATTTTTTTAAATTTGGAACAAATCCGTCCGGATTACACGTGGTCAATTTTCATGACTGATTATTCAAAAAGCCATGTTGCCAGCTCGGATAACCATTTCCCCTTGGGATCGTCTCCGAACCGGACATTTTTATCATAGGCGCGTTTAATAAACAGTTCAGTCTCATCATCCCGTTCCGCCTGTCTTTCCAAAATTTTAAACAGAACAGCCTGAACTTCATTGACGCCTTTTTCTTTCATCCAGGTTTTGACTTCTTTCATAAAATCCCTGTCCGGTGGATTGGGCGCCTCGGTTTTATATGAGGGACCCAGATCATTTATGGCCTTGAGAACCACCTTTCGCCTGTCAGCATAAGGGCGTTCCTTCAGTTCTTCAGGAAGTATCGGTTTGCCGAAATAATAATCCTGCTTGCAGTACCCTATGGGAAAATCCCGGACCGATTTCATTTCTTCTATCGGGAGGCCGCCTGAAAACTTTACCGGCACAATGGGAAGATTTGCATCAAGGGCAAGGTCGACGAAAACGGAACTCAACGTTTTTACCGGATGCCTGCAGCTTAAGCCCCGTTTCCCTTCCGGATGGAGAAAAACGGACACACCTTCGTTTGTAATTTGCTTTTTAAAATCTTCCAGAATATCGAACATCGACTTTCTGTCTGACTGCTTGAAATAAACAATGGTTCGGGGATAGGTGACACCAGGATATTTGTAGGTAAGGTCATCTAAAGGTCCTGTCCAAAGTTTCTTGTGAATGGAGTCAGAAATGATAACTGTACGTCTTTTGGCAAGAACTTTAATAATCATAGAGAACAATATGGATTCAGACTGAACCTGATGGTTGGCGAGATAAAGAAGGCTTCTGTCACTCACTTTTTCAAAGGCCCCTGGATCTTCGAGGATAATGTCCCCGGTGAATTGGCTGAATAAGCCATAAGTGAACTTTTCACCCACCCATGGACCGACATTCCAGACTTTTCTGCTGTAATCCACCATTGTCTCAAAATCAAGGTAGGCGTCACCAAGCGTAACTTCGGCTTTCCCTTTTTTGTGTTTCACTATTGAAAATGGAAAGAGTTTAAGTGGCCTCGCATCACAAACAGCAAGGCCCGGTTTATCGGAAAGTCTGACCAGATTTTCATTGACCCCAATGGACTCAGACACTTTTTTTATAACGGCCTCAGACTCCGAGTGATTCAGTTCAGTTACCGGGCTAGTTTTTTTTTTTGATGTTACCGGTTTGGGATCACTCTCATCATCGGATTCGTAGTGACCGCCTGAAACGATGTCCACTCTGAATTCCTTTACCTGGAAAATTTTTTTATTATCAATCCATAGGAAACCTTCGGCGATAATGTATGCGCCCCTTTCATCTTTCCCTGTTTCAAGAATGTGGACCTCTGAAGAAATTGTTTCTTTGTCAAGCAGTACCTGGCCTCTATACTTGAAGATCATATTGTTGCCGATTGACGATGCCGTGAACCTTGGGTTTTTTATTCCCTTATCCATTTTTTCGTGGATCATGTAAAACTGCGCCAGTTGAATGATGGCTTCCACCCCCAAAGAACCGGGCTGAACAGGATCATTGAAAAAATGAGCTTTAAAGAACCATTCATTGGGATCAACTGCTTTTTCACCACGAAGGAGGCCTTTTCCTTTCTTTCCGCCTTCCGGCCAGTATCCTGTCACTTTGTCCAGCATCAGGAGCATATCTTCAGGGAGTCTCAATTCGCCGTTGCAGTATTTTTCAGGCCTTTTTGTAAGATCGACCTCAAAATCGTTTGAAGAGCCGAGCCATTCAATTTCTTCCTTTTTAGGATTCAACCCGGGTTGCTGGGCAAGGTCTCCTGCTGAGAAGAAGCCGAAAGCGGTTTCCTTGACTTCGAAAATCAGATCGCCTTTGGCATCAAAACATTCCGCTTTCAGCCGCACAAGAAGTACAGAGCCTGCACGGGCAACATTTATCAGGGTGGAGCGGGTGGTGATCCTTTCCACGTCCGGTTTGATTTCTTTATAAGCAACCGCGTGGCCATCCAGATTTCTAAAGTAAAGCGGTTTGTCAGAGGAGGCGGGTCCTCCTTCAAAACAGGACAGCCATCCGCAGGGCTGGAGCGCCACTTCCAAAATAACGCAGAACGGCATGACTTTATTTCCGTTTTTATTAAAGAACCAGGAGTCCGGGGGAACATCATATTCCACTTCAATGACATCTCCGACTTTTAGCGCATTTGGCGTTGCATCAATTTTGGAGACGCGTGTCATAAAGTGGTAGGGCGGTCCCGGAAGTCTTTGGATGTGCCTTCCCGTATCAAAAATGGCAGCCGGCTGTCCAAACGCATCGGACGGTTTTCCAAAGGCGCAGGCCATGATCGATTTATAACCGAACTCCATATCATCTATTTTGGCAACCGTTCTTGTTTCCACATAATCTTCAAGAAGGTGCGGCCAGCAGTCAAGGGGCCAGTCCGGCACCAGGCGGACACCCAGCCGTCTGATATGAAGGCTTTTCTTTCCGTCACAGGTGGCCACAAGATCGGCAAATACGGTGGGGTATAAGCCGTCCACAAGGATCACTTCTTCGATAAAGGCTTCATAGGTCAGATGCTTGCTGTTGGGCGTTACCTGGCTTCTGCATTTAGCCTGGAAAATTTCATTGGGAACCGGATCAAACCGCCATCCGTCTTTTGTTGATGAAAATCCAAGGGCTGAGATGTAAAATGCCAGAAGCTGCATACATCCTTCACTCATCAGTGTTCCCGGCATGCAGGGATCGTTTTTGAAATGCCCTTTAAAGAACCAGTCATCCGGGTGGATGTCGTTTTCCACGCGGATATAACCGCGTCCCCATGGGCCGCCGCTGGGATCGAATTTAGTGACCTCATCAAGAAGCCGCATCTGGCCGGAAGGAATTTTGGGTGTTTTCGAATGGGTGGCAAGCCGTTCAAATCCTTTGCCAAAACAGTCGTAGCCCCGGCCTTCTGAAAATGCAATCACGTCTTCCTTGGTAAAATGATCTTTGGTGCAGACAATTTCAGGTGTTTCAACTATGGATTCCTCAATGGGCTTATGTTCACCGGTTTCCGGTTTCCAAAGAACGCCCCCTGCATTTTCCGCTTCTTCAGGTGTTATAAATGCAGCCTGTCCGTTCCTTACGGAAAGTCTGAGTTCGCCGTTTACTCGGCAGTCATACCGGAAGAAAAACATGCGTTGACCGCCCATATTGGCATGGCCGTCCACATGGATCTGGTAGCACAGGGTATCGCCTACACGCGGTGGTTCGCCATAATACATCAGGTCGCATCCTAACAGGCGGTAGGCCCTTTCCCCCTTGTTTAAAAAGTCAATGCCCAAATAGGAAATCAGGGTGAGGTCACACTGGCCGGATTCAATGGTGATGCCTCCGGGCATGTAGATATCGTGAATATACCAGGCACCTTTAGTCACATCCGTTTCCGTCCAGATAACGCCTTTTCCCATGGAACCGGGTTCCGCATCAATACCGGTAATTCTGTCCACAAGAAGAAGCGGCTCTTCAGGAAGCCTGACCTGGATTTCGTAATCATCCTGCTGCTCGAAAAGCGGTCCGAATACTTCTGAAATTTTTCCTGAAGCAAGAATTTTAAGTTGTTCACGGTCAAAGCTGGGCCCTTTGGGTTTCAGTTCCACGGGATTTTCAAACAAGGTCCTCAGGGCTTTCATTGCCGTGGATTCGGTGCTGCCCTTTCTGGCTTCTTTTTTGGCCGATATTTCCGGCGCTTTTGGCGGTTCCGGTTCTGCTGCATCAATCGGGGGTTCCGGTAAACGGGTAGGTGTATCCGGGGTTTCCTCCATCTGTTCAAGGCCCGGTACGATGACATTTCCCTCAGGAGGAACAAAGGCGATTGATGGTTGGCTGTTGTCGAAGTTTATATCCTGGCTGTCTGCTCTTGCTGAAGGATTTGAAAATGCGTCCGGATATGGAGTGGATGAGGTTGACAAGCCTGACAGGGCGGAAAGCATCTGTTGTTGTATATTAAGAAAACGTTTGTGAACTTCTTCCTGTTGGTAAAGAAATTCCTTGTGAATCCCTGCGATTTGATGATTTTTTTCCACTAAATGCTGCAACAGTTTTTTCATGAGAGTCGGTTCCTTGTCGCTTGTAGACATATGGCCTGCACCTGTTGATAACCGTTTTTGAGTTAAAGATGCAAAAGATAATGTTTCCGTTGATTTGGGGTGAGATGCAGGTATAGCTGGTCTCGGATTTAATGCTTTTCCGGGTGAAAATGAAAGATACATGGGAAGCACCGGTGGTAAGGATGGTGCTGCCTTCATGTCTGGCGTCTTTTTTCCTGATGGCAGGGCACCCGATGACGTCTGTGCGGTTTGCACATGAGATGTTGGGGCAGCCTCTTTCCCATTCACAGGGTTAAAGGGAGGAAGCATTACCCGGGCCGGATGCACTTTGTAGGTTCTTGACGTTTTTTTCTCTTTCGGGGCTTTGGGAAGACGTTCTTTATTTTTGACATGCCCATTTGAATGTTCCTCTACCATTATTGTGGAAGATTCACCACCCAAGGCGTTTATTTTTATCTCAGCCTTTCTTTTCTTTCCATCCTGTGGCTCCCAAAAAGTCGCTTTTTTCTGGTCCATGGAAGGGATTTTCTGATGGAGGCAGGAAAGGGTAGCTGCAGCCACGTGCAGCAGTCCTGAAGCGGCATGAGAATGGCCAAACCGTTTGGTAAGATTTATTTTTCCGTTGCCGAACCCAAACGTTAAAGATTCATCGGGTGTTATTTCATCCGAGATTACAGCGTAAATTTTATCGCCGTCTTTTAACGCATCCTCCAGTCGTTTCAAGATAAGTGTAACGGCAGCGTCGCCGGGAGTTTTTCTGTCTTCATCCAGTATGTCTTGAACAGCTGAAAGATGCACAGGCTCACAGCTCATATCCACAGCTCCCACAACCGCCGTGTCAATTTCCCTGTTTTTCAATCCGTGAATAGCGATTTCAAGGCAGCGCAAACCGGAAATCTCTTCTGCAGAAATGGTATGGCTAGGACCTGAGAAATCAAACTGGCTGTTCAGCCGATTCGCAACAATGTTGGGCATGGCACCTAAAATGGCGGAAGCTTCCCTTAGGGGATTGATATGATCTTTTGCCCGGGAAATCCAGTCTGCCAATGAGTCAGAAGGCGTTTTTTGTGAAAACCATTTTTCCGCCCAGTTCTGGAGCCGCCAGCACAAGCCTGAACGCGTGACTTCTGCGTCACATCCCATGCCTACCAGAACGGCTGTTTTTTCTCCGGGTAAAATACCTGCATCTTCAACAGCCTCAAGAGTGGCCTTGAGCATGATCAGTTGCTGAGGGAGTGTCTGGTCAAGGGCTGCAGGGAAGAACTTCAACCCCATCAGCGGCAGATCAAAGGGATCTGCAAAGCCCCCGACAATACCTTCGTTCTGTTCTCTTAACGAAGATCGGCCTGAGAAGAGCGTGTCTTTGAATTCATCAACACCTTTGGTTTCCGAAACCATCATTCCCATGCCGATAATGGCAATTTTTACCGGTGAAGCAGGCGGTGTACGTTTTACAGTCACAGGCTTATAGGATGCCCGGTCCCATTCCTCCAGAATGACATGGGCATTATTTCCGCCAAAGCCAAAATTGCTGATGCCAGCCCGTTTAAGACCATTACACTTCCAGGGTTCCGCCTCAAAAAGAAGCCGGAACGGTGACGTTTTAATGGTTTCATTGGGTTCATCCACATGGAGGGTGGCAGGCCGGATGCCATGCTTGAATGAAAAAAGAATTTTGATAATACCCGCAATGCCTGAAGCTGTAATCGGGTGCCCCATATTGGATTTAATGGTTCCTATGGGGACATCTGACAGTCCTTTATAAATTCGCGATGTGCTTCTGAGTTCTATTTCGTCCCCAACCGTCGTTCCCGTGGCATGGCATTCAAGCATCGAGATATCTGCAGGTGACAGACCTGACAGTTCGTAAGCTTTTTTTAGTGCCTGAAACTGTCCTTCTTCCGAAGGGACCAGAAGGCCATGCCCTCTGCCGTCATTGGAAAGGCCGATTCCCCGGATCACACCTTGAATACGGTCACCATTCGAGATGGCATCTTCAAGCCTTTTTAAAACAACGAATCCAGCCCCTTCTGCTGGAACGAGACCATCTGCATGTTTATGAAATGGCCTGCTCCTTCCGGTTTGACTCATGGCCTGAAGCGCGCAAAAACCAATATGGATAATCAAGTCATCTGACCGGTTGATGCCACCTGCAAGCATGATATCCGCTTTTCTTTCCTGCAGACGATCGCAAGCGAGCTTTACGGCATACAGGGAAGACGCGCACGCGGCATCAATGGCAAAGGAGCCTGCGTTAAAATTGAGGCTTCTTGCAAGAATATGAGCGGGGAACCCTGACATGAATCTGTTGATGGCATGGGTTTTTTGGACACCCGATAGGGTTCGTGCTTTCCCATTCAGGAAATCGGCTGATTGATGATCAAGCCAGAAGCCTTCGGAAAATTCCTGCAGGGAATGAGACGGATAGGATAAATTTCCGAATATGGCACCTGTTTTAAGACCTTCTTTCCCGTAATATCCGGAATCGTTTAAGGCCTCTCTCGCTGTATGCAGGATCCAATGGATCAAAGGATCAAGCCTTTGGACCTCAGCAGCAGGAATGGCAAATCCATCAGGTCGAAAGACGCTTTCAAAGCCCTTTACATAGCCACCCCGATCCGTCCATGTCAGGTCAAACGCATTTTTGGACGAGTCTGCCATGACCAGGCGTGGATCCGTCCGCCAGTAATTTTCAGGAACAATCGAGAGAAGATCTCTTCCATTCTTAATCTGTTCCCAGAGTTCTTCAGGTGTCAGCGCACCTGGAAAAACACAGGAACAGCCAATAATCGCAATAGGCTCAAATTGCATGGTCTAATCCGTTTTTATTTTGAATCCGGCAGCATGTGCATTTCAACATCGCGCAATTCTGCCATAATTTTATTGTTATCGTCAAAGAATAAAATATCGGATACGGTTCTGTCGTTTCCAGCAAGACGCCCCAGGAGTTCACACCTGACGTTTGTGTCAAATGCCCCTTCACAGTGCGAGACATAAGCACCTATTTTTGTTGGCAGGGAGATCCGTCCTGTTTTATGGGCGCCCCATAAGATAGCTAACTGAAGACCGCCATCCAGGGCCGCAGCGTCTGTTTTCCAAAAATCACCCGGCCATTTCATGGTTTTAATCCCCGCGATCACCGCAGATGCATTTGTATCTGATAAACCGGAGAGGGCTTTGATAACCTGAAGGTCCGGACCGTGGAACAGCCATTTTTTATAAATTTCGGATAATTTGAATGGCCAGTTTCCACTTGCCCTCTCATCAGCTGACAGGACCGCCCCTCTTTCCAGCGCATCCGGTTTTGTCATCTCAATGGTTGCCGTATAATACGGCGCACCGTTTTCTCCCGGAAGCTCAAGGGAGAGTATCGAGTTGTCACCATTTGATATCTGGCGGCAGTTCAACGTAAGAGAGGTGTTGTTTTTTCCGAAATTGTCCAGTTTTATTCCTTTATAGATCCTTAAATCCTTGCAGGCTGAAATGACAAGGTCAGGATTGAAAATATGTGCAGCCCTTGTAAACCATTCCAGAACGAGGACAGCCGGAACAACAGGAATGTCTTTGATCATGTGGCTATTGAGAAATGGGTAATTTTTTTCCCGTAAAGGTATTGACAGGTTGATACCGGTTTCAACCGTGCGGATGGACAGTCCCGCCTTGGGGGGTTTGGGACCGATAACGATTTCTGTATGATCCGGATTTTTTTCCTGAACTTCCTCTACAAGGTTTTTTGCACCTGTATCAATGGGAATAAGGGGGATGCCCATTTTTTTGAAATGATCCTTGAGGAGCGGAGACACCATACCGCCGTCCCATGGTCCCCAGTTAATGGATTTGACCACACAGGCGCCTTTTCTTCTTTTTGCCTCATGGTTGGCTACCTTATTTAAAATTTCGTTGGCCATGGCATAGTCGCATTGCCCCATATTGCCGAACCTGGCGGCAACAGATGAAAAGAGGCAGATAACAGTCAACGGGTCTTTCTTTGTCGCGGAAAGAAGCGTCGAAAGCCCTCTTACTTTTGTGTTGAATACAAGATCAAATTGCTCAGGGGTTTTATCGGCGATCAGCTTGTCATTCAATACACCTGCACCATGAATGATGCCTGTAACAGGTCCCCATTCCTTTCTGATTTTTTTGAGTTCTTCAGATATCGCTTTTTCATCCTGAACATCGGCAGTAACATAACGGACCCGTGATCCTGCTTCCTCTATTAAATTCAAGGTGGATTTAATTTCCCGCATGCCTAAAATACGGCTCGCGTTCCTGCCCAGTTCAGCAGGCGTGATTTTTCTGCCATTTGCCTTTGCATCTTCCAGAAGGGCTTTTTTCAAATCACTGTCATTGAGCGCCCATGAGCAGCATTCAGGTTCTTCAGTAAGTTCCGTCCGGCCAAGAAGAACAAGTCCGCATTTTGTTTCCCGAGCGAGAGCGATGAGTGTTTTTGCCGTAACGCCTCTTGCACCGCCGGATGCCAGGATAACCGATTTTTTATCTATCATCGATTCAGAAGGATGAACTGCTTTTTCGAAACTCTCAAGCCGGGTGCGTGTCCCATCTGATTCAATGCCGACTTCTATTTCAGGTCCGCCTGCCAGAAGTTCTTTCGCGATTTCTTTCGCGATTTCTTTCGGAGATTTTTTTTCTGTATGAATATCGATGGATTTTACGGCCACATCGAGCCATTCAATAGCCGCTGTCTTGACAAGGCCGGTGAGACCGGAAAGCCAGAACCGGTTTTTTGAATTTCCCGATAAACCGAAATCTCCCTGGGTATCCTGGACCGTTACAAAAATACTGCCGGATTTGCTGAAACGAGGGGCCATTTGTTTTGCAAAAAGGAATGCTTCACGATTGATGAGAAGTGCTTCATCCAGGCTGGCGGTTTTTTTAAGGCCTCCCAAAAATATCAGGCCGTCTGCATCTTCCGGTAGACTTTTGACAGCAGTCGCATTGATGTTTCTTTTTCTCAGTCGTTTTTCAAGCTCTTTTGCCACGCCATTGCCATCATCTGTAATGGCAATGCAGCGTGATGCAAACAGTCCTTTCATGGCAAAACCGGAAAATGGCGCCTTCACTTGTCTCAATGCATATCTTCCGAGTTTGGGGCCTTGATCTTCCGTATCAGGTGCAGGTGACGCGGAACCGGTTTGAGAATCCGGAGAACCGCCACCCTGCATCAGGGATGGAACTGTTTTTTGAATATAATCGACAACATCTTTCAGGGTTTCGATATTTGCCATTTCACTGGGATCAATTTCCGGTAGCCATGGAGATTCATCTTTTACCGCAGAAAGAATTTCAACGCGTTTAATGGAGTCGATACCCAGATCGGCTTCAAGACCCATATCCATTGTTAAAATATCTTTTGGATATCCTGTTTTTTCGGCAACAATGGTTAAAAGCATATCCGTGAAATCGATAGCATCCGGGATACCTGAGGCTGGTTTGGTGATTTCAGCCACAATCGGAACAGGCTGTTCCTGTGCGGGAACAGTCGCACTGACTGACGGGGCCATTTTTTCAATATAATCGATCACGTCTTTCAGGGTCTCAATATTTGCCATTTCACTGGGATCGACTTCAGGCAGCCATGGAGATTCATCCTTCACAGCAGACAGAATTTCAACGCGTTTGATAGAGTCAATACCCAAATCCGATTCAAGGCCCATATCTTCTGTGAGGATATCTTTTGGGTACCCTGTTTTTTCAGCCACAATGGAAAGAAGCATTTCCTTGAAATCAATTCCTATAGGAATACCTGCTGTCCCTGACGGTGCCTGTGGCGGTAGCGTCTGAGTTTGAACGGGCGTGGCTATTTGCGGTGCTGAAGATGCAATGGCTGGCGCCGCCTTTTCAATATACCGGATGACATCTCCCAGAGTTTCGATATTCGCCATTTCACTGGGATCAACCTCAGGCAGCCATGGCGACTCATCTTTTACGGCAGAGAGGATTTCCACGCGCTTGATGGAGTCAATACCCAAATCTGACTCCAATCCCATATCTTCTGAAAGAATTTCTTTCGGGTACCCTGTTTTATCTGCCACAATGGAGAGAAGCATCTCCTTGAAGTCTATGCCAGCGGGTATCCCTCCTGTTGCTGCAGGTGCAGCCGGTAGGGCTACTGCAGATGATGAAGGGGTCTGTGCCACAATTTTTGGGGCAGCCTTTTCAATAAACTTGATAACATCTCCCAGTGTTTCGATATTTGCCATTTCACTGGGATCAACCTCAGGCAGCCATGGCGACTCATCTTTTACGGCAGAGAGGATTTCCACGCGCTTGATGGAGTCAATACCCAAATCTGACTCCAGCCCCATGTCTTCTCCAAGAATTTCTTTCGGGTATCCTGTTTTTTCAGCCACAATGGAAAGAAGCCTCTCCTTGAAGTCTATACCTGCGGGTATTCCCGTTGCAGGCGCTTCTGGTTCCTGCTTTACGGCAGGCATCATAGGAGGAAGCTCTACAGCAGCAGGTTTTTTCTGTACTGGTGCAGGTTTTTGCATTTCAGCCGGCATTGATGCCTGTGGTCTGCTGATTTGTTCTGTGTAGACTGCCGGAGGCGATTCTTCTTTCAAATATGAGGGCATGCCTGTTTGAAACGATTCAATAACAGGCTGGCCGCTAAGCATCTGGGCAATGGAAAGTGTTGATGCTTCTGCCGTCTTGAGAAATGCCATGTGGCTGTCTGCAATTGATTTCTGGTAAGCCAAATGGGCTTCGGCGGTTTGACGCTGAATATCATGGAAGGCATTTACCCATGAATCATCTGCGACCTGGTACTGTTTTGGGCCGGAATAATGTGATCTGCCGGTCACTGGCGTGTTCGGTTTTTCATTGGGCATTCCCGGGGACGGGTTATGAAATGATGGTGGCGCAGCGTCAGATTGTTGTGAGCTAGGTTTGGAAGCAAGTTTACTATTCATTTTTGAGAATTCCATCCTGTTCAATTGGGTATTATCAGAAGTTGTATTCGGTTGAACAGCCTGGTCAACCTTTACAGCAGGCATTTCCGTACTTTTGGGATTGGGTTTGGGAATTGCTGCCAGACCTTCCTTGGGAGGGTATGGCCTGTTATAATTACATCCCAGCAAAGAAATGGATATTTTGGGTTTTTTCCTCTGTCTGGGGTCAGGGCAGGGGGCATAGTTTTCCCACAGGTAGTTAAAGTTAATGGCTGCGCCTGTTACAGCAAGCTGCCCGAGGGCTTTCAGAAAACCTGTCATGCCATGCTCTTTTTTGACATCCATATTGATGGTCTTGACGTCCTTTCCTTTCAATATCTTACCGACAAGACCGGTAAGTACAGGGCTGGGGCCTACCTCAAGGAAGGTTCGCACACCATTATCGTACATGGATAAAATCAGCTCAACAAATCGAACCGGATGATCCAGCTGTTGGGAAAGAAGGTCTGCAATTTTATCCGGTTTTTGGGGATGAGGTTCGCCTTTTACGCATGAATAGAACGGAATAACCGGATTTTTTAGTGGTTTCTTTTTAAGATAGCTTAAAAAGGGCTTGCAGGACTCACTCATGAGTTTTGAATGAAACGCTGCAGATACCGGGAGTCGCGTAAACCGGATTTTTTCCTCTTTAAGCCGTTTTTCCACAGCGTCTATGGATTCTGTGGGGCCTGAAATCACGACTTGTTCCGGGCTGTTATGGTTGGCAACAACCACATCGGTTTTAGCCTCTTCAAGCAGGGCCATGACTTTATCAATAGAGGCGATTACCGCAGTCATGGACCCTTTTTTCTGCGCGGCTTTGGCCATCAGACTGCTTCTTTCCCGACAGATATCCAATAAGTCTTTCATGTCGAGAATACCTGCATCATACATGGCTGTGATTTCGCCAAGGCTGTGTCCCCCCACGCAGTCAGGTTTGATGCCCAGTTTCCCGAGCAGATTCGTCATGGCAAGGCTGGTGGTGAGGATGGTGGGTTGCGCCCACAAGGTTTGTGTAAGTGTCTGAGTCTGTTTTGCCCGGTCTTCATCGGAAAAAACCGGAACAGGGAAGACCTTGTCGGCCAGTCGATCCTTGCCGTCATTCCAGGATATGGTTTCCGTAAGATCCCATACATCCTGGAAGTCATAGAATTGCATGGCAAGGTCTGCTCCCATGTTAACATACTGACTACCTTGGCCAGGGAAGATAAAGGCGGTTTTTCCGGGTTTTTCATTATTGGAATAGTATACGCCACTGGGTAGTGACAATGCCGCATCGGATTTTTCTGCAAGTTTTTCATTGGCAAGCTGAAGTTTCTTTTCAAGATCATCTTCATCTGAAGCTACAATTGCCAGTTTCAACGGCAGGTCGGCCTGAAAGTTTTCCTGACTGGTTCTGGCCAGATAAAGGAGCATCCCCTTTTCCTGTTTCAGCGCTTCTCGGGTATCCTTGATTTTTTCGAAAATATTATTTACATCTTTGGCACTGTATATCAGGAGTTCACTTGGGGATGTCCGCATTCGCCAGGCACGGTTTCCTTTGCCTTCGTATTCTTCAAGTGTCACATGAAAATTGGTACCGCCGAAACCAAATGAACTTATGGAGGCTCTTCTCGGATAATTCCTGTTTTTGACCCAGGGACGAGATATGGTGTTTAAATAAAAAGGGCTTTCATCAATTTTCAGTTTGGGGTCCGGCCTGTCAACCTTGATGGTTGGCGGCAGGATTTTGTGATGAACCGCCATAATGGCTTTAATGATACCTGCAGCAGCAGCAGAACTTTTTGTATGGCCGATCTGCGATTTAACGGAGCCCAGAGCACACCATTGCCGGTCCTTTCGGCCAGGTTCGTTGAAAACCATGGAAAGTCCTTTAAACTCGGTTGCATCGCCAGCCTTGGTTCCTGTACCATGTGCCTCGACCAGTTCCACAGTGTCTGGTGAGTATCCTGCGTTTTCATAGGCTCTTTTCAGGGCCAGGGCCTGGCCTTCAGCCACAGGAGAATAAATACTTGTTCCGGATCCGTCAGATGATGCGCCGATACCTTTTATCACCGCATATATTCTGTCTCCATCACGCTCTGCATCTTCAAGTCTTTTAAGCGCGATCATGCCGATGCCTTCACCCAGAATCATGCCATCCGCTTTATCCGAGAATGGCCTGATATCGTGGGTTGGAGAAAGAGCCGGTGTTTTGCTGAAACTGACAAAAAGGAAAGCATCATTGTTTGTATCTGCCCCCCCTGTGATGACAAGATCGGAATACCCGAGTCTCAGTTCGCTGATGGCTGAACCCATTGCTGAAAAAGAGCTGGCGCAGGCTGCATCAGATGTGCAGTTTATTCCACCCAGATCAAAATGGTTGGCAATCCTTCCTGCCACCACATTGCCCAGAAGACCGGGGAATGTGCTTTCTTTCCAGGGTGTGCAGCTATTCGCAATACGATCGCAGATAGCCTCGATTTTATCTTCAGGTATGCCTTCTTCCCTGAGAGCCTTTGTCTGGACGGGTCTGCCCAGCCTGTTTACCATTTCTCCCATCAGCTCGAGACCTGCTGCCACGCCCAGAATGACACTGACTCTGCTTCGATCCATATTTTTAAACTGACCGTTTGTGGCATCATTCAAGACCTGTTTCGCAACGATCAGACCCAGGAGTTGGGACGTATCGGTTGATGCAAGATTTGTGGGCGGAATGCCAAATTCCATGGGATCAAATTCAACTTCCGAAAGGAATGCACCTGTCCGGCAGTACGTTTTGTCCGGGGCCATCATGTTTTCATCAAAATAGTCGTCGATAAAAAAATGGGTTGGCGGTACTTCTTTCACATGATTTTTTCCGGCAAGGATATCCCGCCAGAAACCGCCTGCCTCTATTGAGCCAGGAAACAAGGCGCCCACGCCTACAACAGCAATTGGCATTTTTGCGCAATCATTTTGAAGGGTGATGTTGTGTTTTGTTTTGGATTCTATCTGATTTTTTACCATATTGCCTTGTTTAGACGATTGAACAGGTTTAGAGGGCATATTTTTCTCCTTATGGGAATTATATAAGCGGTTTTGGTCTGAAATTAAATGCATCAGCAGGAACAGGCACACCATACGTTCTTAATTGCTGAGCACGTGTAATTACAGCCGCACCTTCCAGAAGATTTAGTGCAATATTCGCGACAGTCCTGTTTTCCGGATTCTCCAGAAAAGTTCCTTTTACCCATGAATTAAATGCGCCGATAGAAGGTCCGCAGCATATCTGATAATCAGAATGTCTTTCAGTATCTCCTTCCATTGCCCATCTTGCACTGTTTCCAAGGTACCAACGGAAAACAAGCGCCATTTTGTATTTGGGGTCCTTATCCGCTTTTTCTATTTCTCTTGGATTTCTTTTCAAGAAGAAGTCACGGGTTTCTTTCCAGATTTTCTCAAGAGGAGCTCTAAAGGCCTCTTTTTCAAGTTTTGATTTTATATCCTGGGGTATGTTTTCAATCGAGTCGTAGGATGTATAAAGTCTGTAAAATTGGGCAGCCCGGCTGCTGAAAAGCGTTCCCCGTTTTAAAACCTGAACCTTGACGCCAAGTTCGAACATATCGGCCGCTGGTGCCATGGTCATATCGGCAACGCCTGCTTTTGCAAGCATTTTTCGTCCTTCCATGGAAAGACCGGATTCAACTGCAGACTGGTTGATAGAGCCGGTAAGCACATAGGCAGCTCCCATGGAAAATGCGCCGGCAACAGAAACAGGGGTTCCCAGTCCTCCTGCGGCACCAACCCGGATAGGCCTTTTATACCCATATTGCTGAACGATTTCATTTCTCAGGGAAAGAATAGTAGGAAACAGGGCTGGCAGGGGCCGGTTATCGGTATGGCCGCCGGAGTCGGCTTCAACGGTAATATCCTCAGCAACCGGAACATGGGCCGCAATATCTGCTTCCTTTTGGGTCAGTTTCCCCTGGGATACAAGAAGATCGAGAATTTTTTTCGGGGCCGGCTCCATAAAGTGTTTGGCGACTTCAGGCCGGGAAAGTTTGGCAAATATATGATTTTCCCTGATGATATTGCCGGAGGGGTCTGCCTTCAGGCCTGTGGCAGAGAACCGGACAACAGCAGGCGATAACCTCATAAATGCAGCAGCTGAAATTCGTTTGACACCCTGTTTCAGATACATATCCACAATGGCGTCTTCAAGTGCGGGTTCATGAGGGGAGTATATCAGATTGATGCCCCATGATAAATTGGATTTTTCAAGGGAAGACCGGATGTCAAAAACCGCTTTTTCCACCGCCGGTAAAGGAAGGCCGGCAGAACCGAAAAAACCGATCATGCCTGCTTTCGCCATTTCGATGACCATGGTGGTGGATGCAATACCATGATACATGGCGCCCGCCACATAGGGGAAGCGAAGTTTGTGGACTTCCTGAAATGTCCTGTCCCCCAGCCATTCCGGATAGATAGCGGGAAGAGTGGCCATAAGCATATAGTCTGATGACGACCCGTTCCCCGATGGGGAAATGGAACCTTTGTGCCCCAACCCCATGGAACCTTCAGGGCTCTTTCGGATAATATGAACAGGCTCACGAACATTTTCCATTACAGCAATCATTTCCCCAAATGAAAAAAAAGGAGGGATTGCCCCGGGTTTCCAAAAACCGACAGAAGACAGCGTGTTAGTCTGCATTGAAATTCATCCTCATCAAAATCAAATTAGTATGTATGGTGTTAAGGGATCTTTGAAGACAATATCATATTTTCGCTGTTAAGGGGCAAAAAAAATTGATTCCCAACCCTTAATAATGAAGAATTGTTTTCAAATAAGCCTTAAAGTCCAAATTTTTAGGAAACGGCACCCATTATACCACCAAATATCATTTAATAAACATTTTATTTTCCAATCATGAGACAGATTTCTTTTTTATTACGAAAAATGAATTTTCTTAAGGACAATGGATTGGCAGCAACATCTCAAACCAGCCTGAAAATTATATTGAGCCATGTTTTTTTCAAACAGTTTTGGGATTTCAGATTCAGGTATTATCCAATTGGTCGACACATGAAAGGTGCTATCATATATCCATTCTTTTACAAAGGGGGGGACCCTTTGAAATACGCGTTATTTTTTCCTGTATCCGATGGTTTGAATTACTGAAACAAAACGGTGTTTTGCACCAAGTGTATAGAAATCGCCATGACCAAAATGGCATAATTACAAGTCCTTATTTTCATTTTATCTTTATCGTTATTTTTTTGAAGCAGAATAGAAAACAGAGCCATCTATACTCAATGCAATTATCCGGGTCAAGAAAAAACAGGTTGTTCAGGATAAAAAATGGCGCGATCTGTTGGCAGGTTTGTAAAACAGGGTTAGCATCATGTATGAATGCGGTCAGCCAGGTCTATATGTGTTTCAGTATCCAGTTTTCCATAATTTTCAGCACTTTTTCCCTATGTTCAACCTTTTCATTCATGGTTTCGTGAAAAAGGCCGTCAAATTCCTCAATGGTTTTATCGGTGGACGAGGCTTCGCGAAAGATATGCTGGCTGCTCTTGATGCTAACCATTTTGTCTGATTTGCCATGAATCAGGAGAATCGGCATACGGATTTCTTTTGCACGCTTTATCGCTTCAGCTGTTGCCTTCAAATATTCCTGATAAAATTTTGCGGAAACCTGGTCATGAACCAGCGGGTCATCCAGATAGGCCTGGACCACGGATTTATCTGTGGAAATGTGGTTTGGATCTATTTCATTGCTCATGGTCACAGTAGGAAACAGATTTGAGAATACCTTGCCCAGCTTTTTTTTCCAGGGTGGCACTTCGACCGTTGGAATCAGTGCGGGTGCTGAAAGGATAAGGGCTTTCAGATCCTCGGGATAATTGAGCGCGTATAACTCTGCAATAAGCCCCCCCAGGCTGTGTCCCAGAAGAATAATGGGGATATCTTTATTTTCATTTTTAATAATTGCATCAACAAGATGTTTAATGTCGGCATAATATTTTTTAAAATCATCCACATGGCCTCTGATGCCTCCTGAAAGGCCGCTTCCCCTGTGGTCCGATGCATAGATTGATATGTCTTTTCCGGAAAGCGTTTCAAGAAGATTGTGGTATCTGCCTGAATGCTCGCCAAGACCATGGGAAATCACAAGAATGCCTTTCGGATGTTCCACCTGCCAGCTCTGATAAAAAATTCTGACACGATCCGAGGACAGAAATACACCCATATTGTGATTGTAGGATGCCATGTTAGAGGTGTCTCCTTGAAACACGCCCGGACGTTTCATGACTGTTTTATCATGACAGGTCCGGGCGGATTTTAGATGGCTTTCTGATATGCCGGGCTATTCCCTGGTTTTTCCGGTTGCACTGTACCAGTTGCTTTCCGGGTATTTTTTTTCGCGTTTGGCGATGGCTTTGGTGATTTTGGTTTCGAGCTCCATCACTTTTTTGCCTTCGTATTCGGAAATGTATTTCAATGCCGGTTTTTCGATCATGACGAGGATTTTGCTTGCCGTTCCTGAGACGAGAATATTGTCAAAAAGGGCTTTGATAAGTGCCGGGTCCGTCATCATGTCAACGTCCTGTTTTCTCAGTGTCCCCCCTTTGGTTACCACTTTTCGTTTTGGATCGATGATGTTTTTGATGGTTTTAAGGGTCGCCTCTTTTGTTTTATCGTCACTGGAGTTTAAAAGCGGCAGCAGTTTTTTGACATCATCGTTTTCCTTGCAGTTTTTAAATGCCGCTGTTAGCAGGTTTCGAGCTTCTTTTACCACAGGGGGCTGGTCTTTCTGGTTTACAAAGTAAAGGAGGTGATCCATATCCTCACTTCCGGTCTTGTCCTTGAGGATCATCATGGCGTTTTTAAACATTTCCTTGTCATACTTGGTTTTATTGAAGGTGTACTCCTGAAGGTGGCTGAATGCCAGAAACATGCGTGCAAATTTGTCATCTTTATTATTTTTTACAAGTTCAATACATTTTTCATATTCACCATTTTCAAAATAGGTTTTGGCCGCTTTTTCCCATTTTTCTACGGCAAAAACCGATCCTGACGAACATAGAATAAAGGCAAGAGCCATAAAAAAAATTGTGTGCCTGACGTGTAATGGTTTCATAAGCATTTCCTTTCGATTGGTTTTACGTTGGAAGCAGTTCAATGAATAAAAAAACGATAAACGATTAAAATTAAATTGGAAATTGCAAGAGGTTGCCTGCAGATTTCCATGTGTCCAAGAGATAAACGAACGCATAATATAATAAACGGTCGAGAAATTCAAGGGGGTGGGGTGAATTTATCAAAGATAAACATTAAGGAAATGATTGGCGGTGTTTCAGAGAAACGGCTGAAGGAAATATATGACGCTCATTAAATTTTAATTGAAATACTCAATTTGACCCATAAGGATAGACGTGAGCGAAATACCGTTAAAGAAACTGTCCGTCACTTCAATGACATGGGTTTCGCCTCTTTCCAGGGTAAAGCTGATCTCCTGGGCGTCGTATTCCTCTTCGCATCCTTCACCGTCACACCTGCTGATCTCAATTTTTTTATTCCCATCTGCCAAACCTTATAAAACCTATTATGTTTATTATTCATTGAAATTATCACGGCAGTATATCACCATCAACAGATATGAAATAAGGCCTCCGAGGATTTGAACCATAAGGCCATATTTACTCCTCGCGATCAAGTGGTATACTTTTAAGTGCTCTTTAAACCATTTAAAAAAGTTTCTATGGTCCACCTGAGTTTATAAATAGTTGCAACCTGTTCTGCTGTTAGATCATGACGGTCTGTAGCCACATAATATTTTATGCCGTCAACCTTATACCCAACAACTCTCACAGGTATGTCAGTCTTGTTTATTCCATGCGTACCGAGATGGACCAGGGCATCATAAAAAACATAGCTTCCGGGATCGCACTATGTTCTGTGATTACCGTCTTTTTTGTTTTGAATTTGATTCTGCAGACAAAACTTTTTCCTTCTTTCTGTAGAGAGTCAAAAGCCTTATGACATTGGTAACCTCGATCCATCACCCCGGTTGACCTTTTGAAAGAATTTGACTCATAAAGAGGCGTTCTCCGGCATTTCCTTCGGTCAAAAAGATCTTGCTTGGAATACTGCTGTTTATATTAAAGCCCAAATGGCATTTCGCTTTTTTAGAACCTTTTCTGTAGTCCGCCCAATGCATGGAAAGAACTGCGTCAATCAATGACCCATCAATGGAGATCAATTCACCAAGTTCTTGATATTCTTTAGGCATTGACTGCTCGGTTTGTTGATACAGCTTTTCAAAAACGTACTGCAGTTGCTCAAGGCCACGGCCATTCATAATTTCTGAGAAACTGCTTCGGCTGATGCCATCTTCCGGGGCGATATACTGTTTTGCGAATTCGTTTTCCTGTAAATCCTGAATCAGATGTCTTGCGGATTTATGCTCTTGAAGATGAAAAAAAAGTAACGCGTGGAGTTGGTCTTCAAAAGTCATTTTTAACGGTCTGTCTCTGCGTGATAGAAGTTCTGGTGCATCAGGCAAAATATTTTTCATTGGCTTGATGTATTTGTTGTAGCATAATGATTCAAGTTTTTTCTTTGGGATCGAACATCTCATTTTTATAAGTTCTTGATATTATTGTTAATAATATCAAGGCACGCGACATTTTTTATCACCCTTGTCAAGGAAAAAAATGAAATTTCATGAAAAAAGTTTTAAGTCTTCATATGCAAATACCTAACCGGACATTACTGAAATATTTTGATATTATTTGTCAAAGGGAAAGATTTTATTATATTCGGTTATTTTTTGACAATGGTATTCAAATCTGGTATCTGATCTTTATCATATAAAAATGAGGTATAACTTATGAATACTCAAAAAGTAGCATTGACGATGCCAAAAGAATTAGTGGCCATTATTGATGATATCAGTAAAAAACAGGGTGTTTCCAGAAGCAGGTTTATTTCATCCATACTTTATGAAAAAATAGTGGCAGAGAAAAAAAAGATGTTAAAAGATGCGTATGACTCTGTTTTTTCAGAAGAATTTATACAAAATGAACAACTCGATACTACCACGTGGTTTGAAAGATCCGGAAATAAAGAGGGACAGGAATGGTAATTCGAAAAGGTTCCATTTACTGGGTTGATTTTTCACCTGGAAAAGGTTCAGAACCAATGGGAACAAGACCGGGGCTTGTCATTCAAAATGATGCATTAAACGACAGCAAACTCAATACGGTTATCGTTGCTGCCATAACGTCGACACTTAAATTTGGTGATTTACCAGGAAACGTTGTTCTGCAAAAAGGAGAGGCGAATATGCCTAAGAAATGTGTTATCAATGCCACGCAAATCAAATCGGTTGATAAAAAAAGCATTAAGGAAATGATTGGCAGTGTTTCAGAGAAACGGCTGAATGACATATATGATGGAATTAAATTGATTTTGGACTTTCCGGATAGAATGTTTTGATCAGAAAATTGAGGCGCACTCTACAGGATGATTGCTTTCCCAAGTTCATTTCCCGGAAAACCAACGCCAATATCCTATAGCGTGCCATATTAATTGATGATGGTATAGAATATCTTGGATACTGTGCAAAAATATTTGCAATTGATTGAATACCGTTTTTAATGTAGTTTGCTAATATGTATCATAATGCAATCTTTCCAAAGGATTTCTCATTTGCCGAAACAAGTGATAAAAGATATTGATAAAATAAAAAACCATTGGATGGAAACGGCTGAAGATGACTTTAAAGCCATGAATAACCTGTTCAAAGCAAAGTCTTATAACTGGGCATTGTTCGTCGGACACATCACTACTGAAAAATTACTCAAGGCATTTTATGTAAAGCTGCATGGAACCCACGCACCTGCTATTCATAATCTCTACAGATTGGCAGAATTATGCGAAATTAAATTAACGGATGAATATTCTGATTGGCTTGATACAATTACGTCATTCAATATAAACGCACGATATGACGATTATCGAAAAGAATTTTACAACCTTTGCACCCGCGAATTTACCGAGCTATGGGTTAACCGAATAAAGGAGCTACGTGAATGGATAAAAAAGATGCTTTAAAAATAGCGAAAAAATTCGCTTCTTTATTAATGGCAAATTATGATTGCAAAATGATTTTTCTTTTCGGCTCATATGTAAAGGGGACCAATCACGAAGAGAGTGATATCGATATTGCCGTGATTCTCAGGGAATTTGAAAATCCAATTAATATGCAATTAGAACTAATGAGATTGAGGCGCAAAATTGACAGCAGAATTGAGCCACACCCTTTCAGAGAAATAGACTTCAATATGATGAATCCCGTTGCATATGAAATATTGAAGCATGGGCAAAGAATCAATATAAGTAACACTGACAATTAATTCTTATAGAAGGCCCCTCAATTAAACACCCACCCGATGGTTATCGTCAAAAGTTCATTATCTTCAAACTGATTATACAAGGCGTATAGCTCGAAGTGATCAATCCATGTCAGACCGCCGCCCCAGGAATAACAAAAACCTGTATTTTCATAAGTAACGGATTCATAGGTAATGGAAAGCGGGGAGATGTTGGTTTCCGTTTTTTCCCAGAAACACCCGCCATTCGCCTGGGCGAAAAAAGTGGTGTCGCGGAACCGAAGGAAGGTGTACCTTGCCAGAAGTGATGCATCAGCCAGTTTGTAGTGGTTTGCGGCGTTGTATATGCCGTAGGCGTCCTTTACTTCCTCATCACCATCCATGAGACAAAAATCCATACCCAGTCCAAGGGTTAGCCCGGCAGGGGACTTCATGGGAACGAGCAGTTTGCCGCCAATGAAATATCCCAGATTAAACGCCTTGTCTTCGAAGCCTTTTTGGACATCCATGGGGCCGCCATGGACAGCATAGGTCAGGTCGTCTGTTTCAAGATCAAGGCAGGGAGAAAGGGACGGGTACAGGATGATTGATAGTAATGACAGCAATAAGGTTAACAGACTTGGAAAGCGGGTCATTGGTTTATCTGCCATGTGGAAAATAAAAGCACGGGCTGGCGCAGCCAGCTCGTGCTTTTGATGTTTTGCGCCGAATTAATCAGGTTATTTAAAGTTATAACCAATTGTTAAGGAAATATAATCTGCATCATCAAATGATTTGTACAATGCCACTGCTTCGAAATTTTCCATGAATGATACCCCACCACCAATGGCAAAACCGAATTCATTACTACTATCATCGTCATCTTCAAGTCCATAAGCAGGATATTCAGGTGAGTAGTCGATTTTGCTTTTTCCAAAAGCCATCCCAATACCCAATTGACCGAAAATTTTTACATCACCTGCATCAACAGGAAATTCAAATCGTGCTGTAGGAAGCACTTCGATGATTGTTAAATCAACATCCACATCAATACTGCCTTCTGATTCACTGCCGCTCATCATACCGAATGATAGGCAAAGTCCCCAGGAAAGTTCATCCATCACGCCTGATGGCATCAGTCCCTGGCCACCGATGGTGTAACCCATATCCATGCCAGCATCATCCAGATCGCCCTGAGGAAGCAAAACACCACCATTTACCCCATAAGTCACTTCACTCAGATCCAAGCAAAATCCTGCCACAGGAAACGCGAACAACGCAACTGTGATTAAAGCCACTAATAATTTTTTCATTTTCTTCTCCTTTAATCCTTTTTAAAATTTCATCATTTACAGGCGCAAAACGAGATTATCCATATTTTTTTTGGGTTAACCTATTTGGGTATTTTTTAAGCAACCGGGTTTTAATTACCTTTTTTCGTGTAATTAAAAATGGACTGGTTTTTGACCGTTCATGAAACCGGATATATTTGTTTCATGACCTCTTTTTAAAACAGCCGCAATTATTGCAACTGTTAACAACGACTTATGCCTGAAAAACACCTGGGTGTCAAGAGAAATGTTCCTGAAACCTTTGTGTTTACTCAGTTTGTCTGCCCTGAGCCCGCAAACGGCTGATAGATCAGGGACCGGTGATTTTTTTTTCAGAGTTGCGTTCATATTGCGTTTATCGGTTTTTTTTATGATCCGGATGATCCTGCTTCTATAATGAAGGGGAAGTGTGGTAAGAGAAAGGAAGTTTGATGGACAGCTAAAATTGATTAAGCATGAAAAGGATAAACGGTGTATATATATCAGGAGACGAACGACTATTTTGCCCAGATTTCAGATGGCCTTGAAGAACTGGGAGCAGATGAGCTAAAAACATTGGGGGCATCAGATGTGAAGCCCGGATTCAGAGGGATTCATTTTACGGCATCACAGGAGATCCTTTACCGGATTGTATATAATGCCCGGTTGATATCACGGGTGTTGGCCCCGCTTGTGTCCTTTCCATGCAATGATACGGATGCCCTCTACAGGGAAGCCAAAAAGATCAAATGGTCTGATTTCCTATCCAGTTGGTTCACCTTTGCCGTATTTTCAAATGTGTCAAACAGCAACATCAATCATTCCCAGTTTGCATCCCTTCGTCTGAAAGATGCCATTGTCGATTATTTCAGGGAAAAAACAGGGAAACGGCCGAATGTGGACCCCAAAAACCCCAGTGTCTGGTTCAATCTGCATATCCGGGACGACCGGGCATTGATCAGTCTTGACGTTTCAGGCGGATCGCTTCATAAAAGGGGCTATCGAAAACACACGGTGGAAGCCCCCATTCAGGAAACCCTTGGGGCTGCCATTATCAAAATGTCAGGTTGGGATGGCAGTGTTCCCCTGATCGATCCCATGTGCGGGTCTGGAACGCTTCTCTGTGAAGCCCTCATGCACCATTGTATGATTCCTTCGGGTTTTTTGAAAAAACAGACAGGCGTAAAATTTTTACCGGATTACAACGAAAAGGTTTATAAAATTATCGTGTCAACATCCAACCGGAAAATCAGAAGTTTCCAGGACAGATTGATTTTTGGGTATGATATTGCCCAGCAAGCGGTTGATGCGGCCCGGAGAAATGCAAACCGGATTCCGGGGGGAGCCCAAATACGGTTTGAACAGAAAAATTTCAAGCACATCGATAAACTGGAAAATTCGGTCATTGTCTGTAACCCGCCATTTGGCATCCGGCTTAAACCAAGTGACGACATGGGAGAATTTTATGCGGCATTTGGCGATTTTCTGAAACAGAAATGTCAGGGATCGACCGCTTATATTTATTTTGGCGAGCGGGAGTATATCAAGCACCTGGGCCTCAAGACAACGTTTAAAAAGGAAATGAAAAACGGCGGTCTGGACGGGCGATTGGTCAAGGTGGAGTTGTATTGATTTTTAAGACAACAAGTATAGCAATTGCTCCCGGGAAAAGGTTTTCAAGAGATCGGGATCATCTTCCTGTACGATCTGGTCCATGAGGTGTCGTTTTTTTTCGATGATGGCCGATATCTTTTCCTCAAGGGTACCTTCGGTGACCAGTTTGAAAACCTGAACCCCCCGTTTCTGGCCGATTCGGTGGACCCGGTCTGTGGCCTGGTCTTCTTTTGCGGCATTCCACCATCGGTCATAATGGATCACAACGGAAGCTGCCACAAGATCGATGCCTACGCCGCCGGCCTTGAGGCTTCCCACAAACACGCGGCAGGACGGATCGGTATTGAATTTTTCGATGACCGCACCCCGGTTTCGGGTGGTGCCTGTCAGGGTCACCGCATGGACGCCAAGGGAATCAAGAAATGTTTTGATGATTCCGATCATGGACAGATACTGGCTGTAGACAACGATCTTCTGGTTGTTTTCAATGCACGCAAGAAGGAGTTCTTCAAACGCTTCCCATTTTCCGGATTCGTGTTTTTGATAATCGTTGTAATTTTCCTTCAGCATGGCCGGGTGGTTGCAGATTTGCTTTAACAGGTTCAATAGGGCGAAAATATGGATATAGGGTATGGGCTCAATTCCATTTTTTAAAATGTCGCTGAGATTTTTTCCTTTTGATGAAATGGCATCCTGATAGAGTTTAACCTGTTCGTCGCTTAAACGGCACATCCGTATGTCTTCGATTTTTGGCGGCAGTTCCGACAGAACAGCACTTTTCAGTCGTCTCAGGGTAAACGGAGAGATTAACCGGCTCAATTCTTTTTTACGTTTCGCGCTTCCCTGCTGCATGACAGGCTGAACATACCGGTAATCGAATGCATTGTCCGACCCCAGATAGCCGGGCAGTGTCAGATCAAAAAGCGCTTTGATATCTTTGATGTTATTTTCAAGAGGGGTTCCTGTGAGACCGAATTTGATGGCAGCGTTCACATTGCATGCTGCATCGTAGATTTGTGTGCCTGGATTTTTCAGGTTCTGGGCTTCGTCAAATATGGCCGTGGCAAACCGGTGGGGTTTCAGTTTCAAAATATCCTGCCTGAGCACGCCATAAGAGGTGATAATGACATCTGCTGATGAAAGGCAGGTTTTGATGTTTCTGTCCGCACCGTAGTAAATGGCTGTGTTCAGTCCGTTGGCATGCATGCTGAGTTTTGACTGCCAGTGACTCAGGACGGTCGTCGGGCAGACAACCAGAAACGGTTCGGTAACCTGTTTTTTTTCTTTAAGCCAGCAAAGAAGCGCCATGGACTGATGGGTTTTCCCGAGACCCATGTCATCGCACAAAAGCCCTCCAAAACCGTTTTCATATAAAAAGTAGAGCCATTCTGCGCCGCGTTTCTGGTAGGATCGCAGAATCGATGTCATTCCTTTTAGATCCTGGAATGCTTCAGATGGTGTCATTTGAAGGATGGTATTCAGTTGATGGACCTGATTTTTCTCGCCAGATACGTTTAAAGGCGCATCACTTGCCGCATGAAGCCTGAAAAGATCGATCCGGCTCATCCGGAAGCGGTTTGTTTCATCTGAAAACTGATCAAGAACAGGCATGCCAGGGATCTGCGTAAACCCGTCCGTGTCAAATGACTGACAATCCACCCATCCCTGGGAAGTTGAGATGAACCGTTTGCCTGTTTTTTTGGCTTTAAGAATATCCAGAAGCGAAACATGGGTATCTCCAAACCCATAATTCACGGAAAGGTAGTACCAGTCATTTTCGATGGCATGGGAAAAGAGTTCAACATGATCGGCGGTTTTGAAAACCGTCATGTTTTTCACGCTCTCATCCATGATCGCATTTTCCCATAAGGCATCTCCGAATTTGGAAAGAAGGGCAGGGATGTTTTTGTTGGGAACCACATGCTGGAATTTGCCTTCAAATTTATCGAAAACAGGATCCGGTTTTTGGATTTCTGCAAAGCATTTCATGCCGGTCAGATACCATTTGGTGCCGAACCGGAAAGGTTCCAGTGCTTCCCTGTCATAAATGGCTGTTTTTCCGTTTTGATCTGTAACCTGAAGACAAGGCCGCATTTCAAGGTGAAGGTCGGCGGTCATTTTCATATGGACAACGGTTTTCAACGGGATCGGATGAACGGCCATTTCATCTGCATTGATGAGTTTGTCCCTGAAGCCTGCGAGAAATTCACATGTATGGTTTTTTGCCGGGCAAATGACTAAAAACGGATTCATCTCCGTGTTTTGTGCATGGATTGAAAATGTGCCGTCTGCCTCATCAACGTGTGCAAAAAACCAGGCATCGTTTCCATAAACCCTGAAAAAATGATAAGACATTCTATACCAGAGACTGTTTTCAAGCGCCTGCCTGCGGGTTTGCCTTCCTATGGATGCCATGACCCGTTCATTGTCATTCTGGGTCAGGATGACAAGCTGCTTCAAGGCATGAAACCGGGAAACCGTATCCGGTTGATCCGGATCAGGTTTTAATCGGTCAATGAAGATACGGCTGTCCGGAAAAATGGATTCAGCATTGCTTTCAGATGGTGCATATATGAGAAGGATATCTTTTTTTTCATTCAAGACCTGGATGTCAGATCCGGTTGTGCTCACACGGACGGCAGCAAGCGGTATGGGATACACATCTGTAAGAGCGGTGGCCAATTTGTGCCAGATGCTTTCTTTGAATGATATCTCAAGATTCTTTTCCATTGCCTCTTTTTTAAGGCTCCGGCAGATGGATGATAACTGTTTGATGTGAGAACAGGTTTTTTTTCGGGGATTGCAGGTGCAATAGATGTGCTCTTTCCCAAATACACTATCTGATGCAAAAAAAGCGGTTCCCGGCGTCTTATCCCCGGATTCAGGCATAAGCGCCAGGGCATTTCGGTGAAATTCGATCCGGTCATATGGAATGTTTTGTTCAGTCATTATATTTTTATGTTCCTAGGTTTATATTTTCATTCACAAGACGATACGACTATTGAAAATTGATGATATTGTCAACGGTTTGATCTCCTGCTTGACAAATGACAAGGAGGGAAGTAGGCTCCAGGCCAGCTTTTTGGCTTAAACGGCGGCAGGTTAGGAATTTCAGGAATTGATCACCGACTGACAGAACACATCCAGGAGCAAGATGAATACAATCATGAAGGCAGGTCAGCTTTTCATCCGTATATGTGCCGCAGGAATGTTTTTTTTCCTTTGTTCATGTGCTGTTGTGGAACTTGCAGGAGACGCGGTTGTGTTGACCGGGAAAGTCGCCGTGGCTGCTGTAAAAACAACCGGGGCTGTGATTATGACCACCGGGAAAATAGCCGGAGCCACCGTCGGTTATTTTGTCGGCAAACGAAAAGTCAAGCTGGAGAGAGTCGGAAACAGCTATTATGTAAACGCCCGTATCAACGGCAAAAAAAATGCGAGATTGATATTGGATACCGGCGCAACCAGTGTCCAGATTTCTTCAAGACTGGCCAAAAAATTAAAGATCAACCTGAAAAAGGCGGATACGGTTCAATGTACGTTGGCAGACGGTTCCATTGTGCAGGCACGGGTCATCGTTTTGAAAGAAGTGAAACTGGATGGCGTAAAAGTGAAAGATGTGACAGCGCTTGTCATTGAAAATGATTCAGATCAGGACGGGGACGGACTTCTGGGCATGTCCTTTTTAAACAATTTTATTTTTCAGATCGATCCGGATAAGAATCTTCTGATTCTTCAGCACAAGGGTGAGTCTCCATAGTGTAGTTAGAGAAAAACGAGGGGTAATAATTTCATCATGAATCAGGGTTTAAATTTAAGCGTGGATATCGGCGGCAATATAATTCTTAAAAATCCCGTAATGACCGCTTCCGGAACCTTTGGCTATGCCGGTGAATTTCATCGGTATATGGATTTGAACAAACTGGGCGGCATCGTCGTCAAGGGACTGTCTTTAAACCCTTCCAAGGGAAACCCGCCGCCTCGAATTGTTGAGACCTCCTGCGGCATGTTAAACGCCATTGGTCTGGAGAATGTCGGCATCGACGCGTTTCAGAAAGAAAAACTGCCTTTTCTAAGAACCCTTGATACAAAAATTTTTGCCAATATCTACGGCAAAACCATAGATGAATATGCCCGGCTTGCCGCCATTATAGAAAATCTGGATGGTATGGCCGGCGTGGAAATCAATATCTCATGCCCGAACGTGAGTGCCGGTGGTCTGGCATTTGGGGTTGATCCTTCTGCGGCTGCACATGTGGTGAAGAAGGTGAGACAGGAGACAAAGAAGCATGTGATGGTCAAACTGTCTCCCAATGTCACGGATGTGACAGAAATAGCGTTGAGTGTAGAGAATGCCGGAGCGGATTCTATATCGCTCATCAATACGATAACAGGGATGGCCATTGACGCAGATACGCGAAAACCCAAACTCGCCAATATCATAGGCGGCCTTTCCGGCCCTGCCATCAAACCGGTGGCTCTCCGCATGGTCTGGCAGACAGCTGCAAAAGTAAAGATTCCTGTGATCGGCATCGGTGGTATCATGACTGCCCGGGATGCCATAGAATTCCTGATCGCAGGGGCATCCGCCATACAGGTGGGCACAGCCAGTTTCATCAATCCCAAAGCCTCGGAAGAGATCGTTGACGGAATCATGTTATTCATGCAGGAAAAAGGAATTTCAGATGTTTGCGATCTTATCGGGAGTATTGAATTGCCTTCCAGATAACCACGCCCTGCTAACCAACCCGCAAATAAAAAAAGTGCTGTTGATCCTCTTTTGGAGGTTGAATCAAAAGCATGCGTCTTTCCTTATGATTATCGCAGTTTGCGAAAAAAAAGCGGGAAATGGAACCTGAACGAAATTATCTGCTTTCGTTCAGGTATGTTTGTAAGATAGAAAAGGTTACATCAGTTTCTTCATGTTTGTCATGAAGCGTCTCAATTCTTTGCCGATCTTTTCAATACTATGATTCCTGATTTTTTCATTGACGTGAATCAGGCGGATATTGTCCACGCTGTTGTCACTGGGTTTATACGGTTTTCCGATCACATCTGTATCGATTTTTGTCATGAAATCTTTGAGGAGTGGAATACAGGCATGGTTAAAGAGATAGCAGCCGTATTCTGCCGTATCTGAGATGACTCGATTCATCTCATAGAGTTTTTTTCTGCTGATGAGGTTTGCGATCAGGGGCACTTCATGAAGAGACTCATAATAAGCGGATTCTTCCTTGATACCCGCGCTTACCATGGTTTCATAGGCAAGTTCCACGCCTGCTTTGATCATGGCCACCATGAGGACGCCGTTGTCGAAGAACGCCTGCTCAGGGATATCCATGTCTCCTGTGGTTGATTTTTCAAATGCAGTCTGGCCGGTTTCTTCTCGCCAGGTGAGAAGTTTTTTATCATTATCCGCCCAATCCTTCATCATGCCCTCCGAGAATGCACCGCTCATGATATCATCCATGTGTTTCTGGAAGAGGGGAGTCATGATTTTTTTCAATTCTTCTGCAAGTTCGAATGCTTTAATTTTGGCGGGATTGGACAGCCTGTCCATCATATTGGTGATGCCCCCATGTTTCAGTGCTTCCGTGATGGTTTCCCATCCGAACTGAACGAGTTTTGACGCATACCCTTTTTCAACACCTTTTTGAATCAGTTTGTCAAAGCAGAGAAGGGAGCCGGTCTGAAGCATGCCACATAAAATGGTCTGTTCTCCCATGAGATCGGATTTGACTTCTGCAATAAAAGAGGAGAGGAGCACGCCTGCGCGATGAGCGCCTGTGCCTGCGGCATAGGCTTTCGCAATTTCAAGTCCGTCCCCGTTGGGATCATTTTCAGGATGCACGGCAATGAGCGTGGGAACGCCAAATCCGCGTTTGTATTCTTCCCGGACTTCTGTTCCCGGAGACTTGGGCGCAACCATGATGACGGTCAGGTCTTTCCTGATTTTGGTCCCTTCTTCCACAATATTGAATCCATGGGAGTAGGAGAGGCAGGCGCCTTTTTTCATCAATGGCATGATCTGGTTGATGACATTGGTATGCTGCTTGTCCGGTGTGAGATTCAACACCAGATCTGCCGATGGCAGAAGTTCATCATAGGTGCCTACGGTAAATCCGTTTTCTGTGGCATTGACATACGACGCCCTTTTTTCCTTGATGGCTTCTTTGCGAAGCGTATATGATACATCAAGGCCACTGTCTCTGAGATTAAGACCCTGGTTCAGCCCCTGGGCGCCACAGCCCACAATGACAATTTTCTTTCCTTTAAGCTTTTCAACGCCGTTGAATGCCGATGAGTCCATGAAACTGCATTTGCCAAGTTGTTCCAGCTGCAGTCTGAGTGGTAAAGAATTAAAGTAATTCATACATATCGCTCCGTCATTTTTTAGATTTTATAAAAGACGGCAGGTCATTATCATCTGTTCTATATCCTGCCATCTGTATGATTATATGGTTTCCGGCGTGTTTACCGGGTTTGCTTTCAAGTATTCAAGCCGGTTCAAACCGTTTACATAGGCTTTGGCGCTGGCTGTGATAATATCGCTGTCAGAACCTCTGCCTAAGGCAATCAATCCTTTTTCTCTCAGCCGCACCGTTACTTCTCCCTGTGCATCCGCGCCGCCCGTGAGGGCGCTGATGGAGAATCTCAACAGTTCGGATGAGGCGCCGGTGATATCCACGATGGTGTTAAAAGCAGCATCGATCGGGCCGTTTCCATGACAGGTTCCCCTGACTTTTCTATCCTTGATGGACATTTCAATGGTGGCAGTGGGAATGACCGTTGACCCGCTGGATACCTGGATGTAGTCGAGCTTGAAGACTTCAGCAGACCGAAGGACACCTTCTGTTACCAGTGCCTCAATATCTTCATCCAGAATCTCCTTCTTTTTATCTGAGAGGGCTTTGAAATTTTCAAACACCGTATTCAGTTCATCCAGGGTGAGTTTGTACCCGAGTTCCTCCAGACGGGTGCGAAGGGCATGCCTTCCCGAGTGCTTGCCAAGAACGATATGATTGCTGCTTAAACCGATGGTCTCCGGTTTCATGATTTCATACGTCATGGGGTTTTTAAGCACACCGTCCTGATGGATGCCCGATTCATGGGCAAAGGCATTGGCACCCACAATGGCCTTGTTTGGTTGCACCATAATACCGGTGATGGTTGACACCAGTCGGCTTGCTGAATAGATTTTTTCCGTTATAATGTCTGTTCTCAGATTGAGATAATCGCCCCGGGTATGAATGGCCATGACGATTTCTTCCATGGACGTATTTCCGGCTCTCTCTCCAATACCGTTTATGGTACACTCCACCTGACGGGCGCCGGCCTTTACAGCAGCCAGTGAATTGGCCGTGGCCAGTCCCAGGTCATTATGGCAGTGAACGCTCACGATGGCCTTGTCGATATTGGGCGTATGGTTCATCACATAGGAAACCAGTTTTTCAAATTCTGATGGGATGGCGTAACCCACGGTATCCGGTATGTTGATAATCGTTGCCCCGGCTTTGATCGCGGCCTCAAATACCCGGCAGAGATATTCCGGATCTGAGCGGCTGGCATCCATGGCACTGAATTCCACCTTGTCGCAATAATTTTTTGCATGTTTGACGCCTTTGATGGCGTTTTCAAGGACCTGCTCCTTTGTCAGCTTGAGCTGATATTGGAGGTGAATGTCTGATGTGGATACAAAGGTATGGATCATCGGCTGGGCCGCCACCTTGACAGCTTCACCGGCGGCGGTGATATCGCTTGGCGTGATTCTGGCAAGGCCGCAGACGATCGATTCCTTGACCTGCTCTGCGATTTTCCTTACTGCGTCAAAATCACCTTTGGATGCGCAAGGGAAACCCGCCTCGATGATATCCACCCCCAGTTTTTCAAGCTTGGCGGCAATCCTCAGTTTTTCCGCCGTGTTCATGGTCGCTCCGGGTGATTGCTCGCCGTCTCTTAAGGTGGTGTCAAAAATGTATATTTTTTCAGTCATGTGTCCTTCTCCTTATTTTAACGTTTTTTCCTTTTCAATGTTGTCCAGTTTGTACTGAAAACAGTCTGTCAATGCTTCCCAGCTCGCCTCAATGATATCATCCGATATCCCTATGGTGCCCCAGATATGCTTTTCATCTCTCGATTCGATAATCAGCCGGACTTTTGCCTTGGTGCCGTCTCTGCCATCGATTACCCTGACCTTGAAATCCACTAGATGGGTGGAATCAAGCGCACCCGGATAAAATTTATTCAACGCTTTCCGTAAGGCATTATCAAGCGCACTAACGGGACCATCACCTTCTGCAACCGTAATTCTTTCATCATCACCCACGGCAATTTTCAAAGAGGCCTGAGCCGTGCAGGGGCGGTCCTTTTCCTTGATGACGGTTACCATGAACGATCTCAACTCAAAATGAGGTTTGAACCGGCCCATCAGTTTTTCCACAAGGATTTTGAAAGATCCGTCTGCAACTTCATACTGGTATCCTTCCTGCTCAAGCCGTTTGATCTCAGAGATGATCTTCTGGGTATCTGTGCCATCCAGATCAAGGTCAATGCCCAGTTCCTTGGCCTTGAATTCAATATTGCTTTTTCCGGCCTGTTCAGACACAAGCACCCTTCGGTTATTTCCCACGAGTTCCGGGTCCATATGTTCGTAAGTCATGGGAATTTTTTTCACCGCACTTACATGAATACCCCCTTTGTGGGCAAAAGCACTTTTCCCCACAAAGGGTCTTGATTTCAACGGTGTCATGTTTGCGGTTTCGCTGACAAACCGGGACACGTTTTTCAGTTTTTTAAGATTCTCCATGGACAAGCAGGGGATGCTCATCTTGAGACAGAGGATCGGTATAATAGAAGTGAGGTCGGCATTGCCACACCGCTCTCCATAGCCGTTAATCGTTCCATGGATCATGACCGCGCCTGCCTGAACCGAGGAAATGGAGTTGGCCACAGCCACGCCACAGTCGTTGTGCGCGTGAATCCCCATTCTTATGGTATAGGTATCACCGGATTCCATTTTTGTATTCTCTACTGTTTTTTTCACATCTTCGATAATGGCTTTTATTTCATGGGGAAGCGTTCCGCCATTTGTATCGCAAAGCGTTACAAAATCCGCTCCGCCGTCAAGGGCTGAAAAAAGGGTTTTAATGGCATACTCCCTATTCCCCTTGTACCCGTCAAAAAAATGTTCGGCATCGTAGATGACCTCCCGGCCATTATTTTTCAGATAGGAAACGCTGTCCCGGATCATGGAGAGATTTTCTTTCAGAGTGTTGTTCATTATCTTTTCGATATGAAGATCCCAGGTTTTTCCAAAGATAGTCACCACAGGAGCCTGGCATTCAATCAGTGCATTCAGATGCTTGTCTTCTTCAACCGTTCTCCCTGGCCTCCTTGTGGAACTGAATGCCGTCAGTTTGGCATTTTGAAATGTGACGTCTTTTGCCAGTTCAAAGAAGGTCATCACGCTTAAATTGGAGCCGGGCCATCCGCCCTCAATATAGTGAACACCGAGGTCATCCAGTTTTTTAGCGATCCGTATCTTTTCTTCAGGAGTAAAATTGATATTTTCTCCCTGCATACCATCTCTCAGTGTCGTATCTAGCAGATAGACAGGTTCCATTTTTTATCTCCACATATTTTTTAAAAAACCGTTATGGCACACATCGCCCTCGTGTTTACCGGTGAAGGGCGATGATGCCGGTTCTAACGATTTCCTTTATTCCCATGGGTTTCAGGAGGTTCAAGATCGCCGTCATTTTATCTTTGCTGGCGGTGATCTCTATGGTGTAGTGCTCCTGACCCACATCCACGATTTTGCCTTTGAATATGTCGACGATGCGCAAAATCTCGGCACGGCCTTCGGATTTGGCGTGGACCTTGATCAGCGCAAGCTCCTTTTGAATGTAATTGGTGCCGGTCAGGTCATACACTTTAATCACATTGATGAGCTTGTTCAGCTGTTTTTTGATCTGTTCGATGATCACCGCGTCGCCTTTGGTCACCATGGTGAGTCTGGACACATCCGGTTCCATGGTTTCCGCAACAGAAAGACTCTCGATATTATAGCCTCTTCCTGAAAACAGGCCCACAATTCTCGATAATACGCCGGGTCTGTTTTCAACAAAAATGGATAACACATAGTTTTGTTCAGTCATTTTCATCAATCCTTTATTGTCTATACCAGAAGCATCTGAGAAATGGGTGCGCCTGCCGGAACCATGGGATAAACATTTTCTTCCCTTTCCGTTACAAAGTCCATGATGACCGGTCTTTTTGTGGAAAGCGCTTCTTTCAGTACAGGTTCGACCTCGCTTGATTTCTGGGCCCTTAAACCCACTGCACCGAATGCCTCTGCCAGTTTGACAAAGTCCGGGTTATGGTCCAGGGTTGTTGCCGAGTAAACCCGTTCATAAAACAATTCCTGCCACTGCCTGACCATGCCCAGATACCTGTTGTTCAAAATAGCGACCTTGACCGGAAGACCATATTGAACAGCCGTGGCCATTTCCTGGATATTCATCTGGATGCTGCCGTCTCCTGCAATGTCGATGACGGTTTTGTCCGGACAGGCGACCTGTGCGCCAATGGCGGCGGGTAGACCAAACCCCATCGTGCCCAATCCTCCTGAGGAGATGAAATGATTCGGTTTTTCAAAATGGTAGTACTGGGCCGCCCACATCTGGTTCTGACCGACTTCTGTGGTGATGATCGCTTTTCCTCCTGTCAGTTCATACAGTTTTTCTATGACAAACTGGGGTTTGATAATATCTCCGGCCTGATAGGCAAGGGGATTGGTTGATTTCCATTTTTCGATATCATCAAGCCAGGGTTGTCTTTTTTCCTTTACATGGTTGAAGTCCTCTTCGTCCAGCAGTTTATTGAGTTCTTCAAGTGAGACCTTACAGTCTCCGACGATGGGGATTTCAACCGGTATATTTTTATGAATCGATGTGGGATCGATATCGATCTGAACGATGGTGGCATTGCTTGCAAACACATCGGTCTTTCCGGTTACCCGGTCGTCAAACCGCACTCCTATGGCAAGCATGAAATCACAGTTGGAAATCGCCATGTTCGCCCTGTAAGTACCATGCATTCCCGGCATGCCAAGCCATAACGGATGGGTTCCCGGAAATGCGCCCAACCCCATCAGAGAAGAGGTGATAGGGACCTGGGTTCTTGTAACAAACCGTGTCAATTCTTCAGAACCGCCGGATATGGTGACACCCCCGCCTGAAAAAATAAGCGGCTTTTTGGCGCTTTTTATCAGATCAACAATTTTCCGCAACTGTTTCAGGTTCGGCTTGTAGGTGGGGTTGTAAGTTCTCATTTTAATCTCACCCGGCAGCTTGTAGGCTGCCTTTGATGCAGATATATTTTTGGGAATATCCACAAGTACAGGCCCGGGACGGCCGGACCTTGCGATAAAAAACGCTTCCTTGATGGTTTTGGCAAGGTCGTTAATATCGGTTACCAGATAATTGTGCTTGGTGCATGGCCTCGTAATCCCTACAATATCCACTTCCTGAAACGCATCATTCCCGATCAGATGGGTCGGAACCTGACCGGTGATGACAACCAGGGGAATAGAGTCCGCATTGGCGGATGCAATGCCGGTGACCGCATTTGTGGCCCCGGGGCCGGAGGTGACTATGCTTACACCGACTTTTCCTGTAGCCCGTGCATAGCCATCTGCTGCATGAACCGCACCCTGTTCGTGCCTTGCTAAAATATGCCTGATATCTGTCTGTGCCAGGGCATGATAGATATCGAGAACAGCTCCACCCGGATACCCGAAAATCGTATCAACACCTTCTTCTTTCAAAACTTTCATCAAGATTTGTGCGCCAGTAAATTCCATAATAGAATTCCTTTATGAATAAGATCGTTCGAAGGCTTTCATGCCAATTTGCGGCACGGTTGCCTGTCGAACCGGAATAAAAAATTTAACGACCGAAATCAATACAATTTCTGCCGATTGAGTATATTATACCGAGTGGCGTGTTTTTTTTTCGTCGACTTGGTAAATTGCTATATTTCACCATAACATTTGATTAACTGACTGATATAACAGCGCCTACAAGGACCGACACTGCGCCAGACAGTTTTTTGAAATATTCTTAACGGATCACAGCGCCATCGCTTGCCGAAGAAACGTACCGGGCATAACGTGCCATATAGCCTTTTTTTATTTTCGGCTCAGGTGGTTTCCAGTCGGCAAGACGATGGTTGATCTCCTCGTCAGGTACCTTTAATGTAATTGTTTTTTCAGGAATGTTGATGGCAATTTTATCTCCTTCCTGAACGATGGCGATGACGCCTCCCTGCATGGCCTCCGGAGAAATATGACCGATGGATGCGCCTTTTGTGCCTCCGGAGAAACGGCCATCTGTGAGAAGAGCCACAGAGTCGTCGAGCTTCATTCCTGCAATGGCGGACGTGGGCGTTAACATCTCCCGCATGCCCGGGCCGCCCATAGGGCCTTCATACCGGATAACGATGACATCTCCCTTGTTGATGCCTCCATCCATGATCACCTTGGTCGCTTCTTCTTCAGAGTTAAATACCCTTGCCGGCCCCTCATGTACGAGCATTTCATCAAGGACCGCGGATTGTTTGACCACACAGCCGTCAGGAGAGAGATTGCCAAACAGAACGGCCAGTCCTCCCTGCTTATGATAGGGTGAGGATAGCGGCCTTATGACATCCGTGTTTTTAATGAGGGATGATTTGATATTTTCTCCCACCGAATGACCGGTTACGGTGATGCAATCCAAATGGATCAAGCCGGCTTTGGACAGTTCATTTAATACCGCACCAATACCGCCTGCATAATATAAATCTTCAATATGGTCTTTTCCGCCCGGACTTAACGAACAGAGATGGGGCGTCTTTCTGCTGACGTCGTTGATCAGGTTTAAGTCCACATCAATACCTGCTTCCGTGGCAATGGCTTTTAAATGAAGCACGGTGTTTGTGGAACACCCCAGTGCCATATCCACACTCAGTGCATTATGAAATGCCTGAGCGGTCAGAATCTTTGACGGTGTGATGTTTTTTTCCAGCAATTCCAGAATTTTCATGCCGGCTTCCTTGGCAAGCCTTTGCCTTGCAGCCATTACCGCAGGAATGGTACCATTGCCGGGAAGCCCCAGTCCAATCGCTTCTGTGAGGCAGTTCATGGAGTTTGCCGTAAACATACCCGAACAGGACCCACAGGTGGGGCAGGCCCCATCTTCTATGGCGGACTGTTCTTCAACGGTCATTTTATTTGATTTGACTGCACCAACGGACTCAAACACGGTGATCAGGTCAATTTTTTTACGGCTGTCAGCCGGATGCCGACCAGCCAGCATGGGGCCGCCACTGATAAAAATGGTTGGGATATCCAGCCGGGCAGCAGCCATCAGCATGCCAGGAACAATTTTATCACAATTGGGAACCATGACAATCGCGTCAAACGCATGGGCTGTGGCCATTACCTCTATGGAATCGGCAATCAATTCACGGCTTCCCAGAGAATAACTCATGCCTGTGTGGTTCATGGCTATGCCGTCGCATACGCCGATAACACCAAAATCCACTGGCGTGCCGCCAGCCATGTAAATACCCGCTTTGACGGCATCAACGATTTTGTCGAGATGGACATGGCCGGGAATGATGGCATTGGCCGAGTTGGCAATCCCTATCAACGGCCGGTCAATTTCAGTGTTTGAATAGCCCATAGACTTGAAAAGCGCCCGGTGAGGGGATCTTTCAATACCTTTTTTGACATTGTCACTTTTCATGATTGAATCGCTCCTAATAAAAAAGCCGTTAACAGCTTTGAAGGCTGATAACGGCTTTTTTGGTTTTAATTGATTGTTTTTTTAAGCCATTACCAATCCTTTAGAATAAACACACCTAGCACGCCCACCACAATAATGTGGGCGGGAATAATGTGTAGTAGGTTGTTAATCGCTTTTTTGATGATCATGTTATATTACCTTTAACTTTGATCAGAAAGAATTAGCAGCGGAATTGTGCTTTTGTCAAGAAAAAATTAACTTGCTTTAGCAGATCATGTAAAATTTTGTAATATAGCGTTAAATTGCAAGAGGTCTATCCTTGTTTCTTAAGCCATTTCAGATTCTTCTGCGCTTTGGGATCGTTGCCATTGATTTTCGGATCTGCGGCGCCAGAAGTACCATTTGAATCATCGTTTTTTTCGGTTTCAGAAGGCAGATCTTTGGGGGTGAGGTCCGGGCCGCCCGTTGCTGTAAGGTCGGACCCCCATTTGTATTTTCCGAATTTCATGTAGCCTTTGACATTGTTGAGTCTGGCGTCTGTGTTTTTATCAATGGGCAGCACATTCCCGTCAATGAGGGGCTCCAGGTGCTTGGCGAGCTCTACACTGCCGCCACCGGTTAAAATAATGGCGTCAATATCCCATTCCTCTGACCACAGCCGGTTGATGTCGCCTGCCAGGGCTGAGGCGGAATGGGCATAAACCCGGTCACGCAGGTTTGAAATGTTGAACTCTTTGCCCTTGATCTTGATATATCCGGTTTCAACAGCCTTATATAGCCGGTAGAGTTCTATCGTAACACCACTTTCCTGACGGAGTTTGTTTGCGATGATGCCGAAGCTTTTTGAGATGCCGGTATCCATAGTAACGCTGCCGCGTTCAATATAATGAAGGTTATCGAAGATGGTAAAGTCTGTTGTTCTGAAACCGATATCAACCACGCCAATTTTCTGATGGGAAAGATCCTTGTTGATGATATTTCCTTTTTCATCCATGAGCAGGTTGAAAATGCTCCCCACAGGCTGTGGCATCATCTGGACTTTGTGAATATAGATGCTTTTTGTAATGTCTTCGCCATCCTGTCTGTGAAAGGTGACATTATGATGACCGGAAATAATTTCCGTGAACCGTTTGTAATCCTGCTTCAGGTAGCCTACAGGAAGTCCTGATACCACATTGATGGATGCGGTGTCATCGCAGCAGATGCCTGTGGCTGTCAATGCCAGCACTTTGAGGAAATCGCTCATCAGCTTATCCTGGTCAAGTGTATATTGGCGTACATTGGATTGCTGTTCTGCAAAATTACCAATAAAAAAGGCTCTGTCTCCAATCGTCACGTGCAGATTGCTTGAGGAAGATTTTTCCCCCAGGTTTGATTTGAACTGGATATCGGTTGAATCGCCTATTACCGATTTAAAGATGACAGATTTTTTGTTATTAATGGCTTTTGTAAAGCCGAATCCAACATCGATGCCAAGAACTTCCATGTTTACCTCCATTCACGAGCGGCAGTATTCATTGGTATTATCACGCGTTGACCTATTTCTTTGTATTTCAGGTGTTTCATTTTAACTTTATTAAAAATGCGTCACAGGCACAACGGGTGTCATGCGATTTAAGTCAGTATTATCTCCATTTGGTGTCAATCTAAAAATGCATGCTTGATGACGTTAATTAGCAAGTTCCATGCCATAACATAAGGATGCTTTTCTGGATAATTATAAATACCACATATCCAGTGGGCTAAAAATAATAAAGCTTTGGCAGTCACGGCACAGGGTTAACTAACATTTTCATTCCCGCTGCAAAGAATGTCATTATTTTGACTGGGAAAGTGTCAACATGCAAACTAAAACAGATGTTGGTGGGCAATGTTTTTCCAGATTAGATTTTCAGATTCAGTTTGATCATGTTAATTCTGGCAGTAGCATGATTCAGGTTGCTTGTGTTATAGAGTGCCATCAGATTTTTTGATGCATCACCGGGAGATTCCTTGCGTTTTTGAAGCATCAGTTTGTACCAGTTGGGAAGAAGGCAATCAAAACACTCTCCAAGATCAAGCGCATGTTTTTTGAATAATGTGATTTTTCTGGTCAATTCGTTTCTGATAGACTCGTCCGGGTCTTCCGAACAGATGGATGTACTATAGAAGATCAGATCTGAAACAGCCTGGTTTTTAATCTTACGATATTTATATATCGGGTATACAAAAAAATAGATGACAATATAAATAAAACTGCCGGCAGCAAAACTGATTGCTGCACCTATAATTAACTGAGGGTCCATAACCGTGCCTTTTAAATTTTCAAAATGGCGATTATATAAACACACTTTCATTTAAAAAAAAACATAAAAACTTTTTCTGATGCATGAAACTGGCGTAATGATAAAATAATATTTGAATATATAATGAAAAATTGATGCAATATCCAATGGATAAAAACGATCAGGCGGGAATTTATGGCTTGACAAAAACCAGAGAGAACTTTATTTATACTGAAGGAGGTGAAGTATTGATAAAGTCAACTGTTAGATTCCGGTTTGGTGACAAGCTGAGGACGATTCGGGAGAGAAGGGGCATTACGCTGAAGGATGTGGCAGAAAAGGCAAAGGTAAGTGAGAGCCTGGTGTCCCAGATTGAACGAAACAAGGTGTCGCCATCCATTGATACGCTGCTGACCCTGGCGGATGTCCTTGATATTGACCTTGAGTATCTGTTTCAGGATTACAAGAAAAACAAGAAAGTCCATATTGTCAGGGCGGGTGAAAGACAGCGGATTGTTCAGGGAGACGTGTCTTATCATCAACTGTCAACCTTGCCCGATGTGGCTGAAGAGCACGCCATAGAAGCCTTTTTCCTTGAAATCGGAAAAGATGCTGAAAAAGGTGACAGGGAATATGGCCATATGGGAAAGGAACTGGGCGTGGTTCTGGAAGGTGAGGGTGAACTCGTTTACGGCACAGAGACTTATAAGCTGAATCAGGGCGACAGCGTTTCGTTTCCATCGGATATCCCTCATATTTTAAGGAATACCGGCAGGGGAACGCTAAAAGCCATATGGGTGATAACACCACCGCGAAACATGATGATCACCGGAAAAAAGTAACCGGTCATGCACAATTTAACCTGTTGTTTGATTATTTGAAAAGGAGGTCATATGGGAAAAACCACAGCAGAAAAAATATTTGACGCACATACAGTGGATCGTCCATTTGGAGATATAACAGTCATCAGGCTCGATGCCGTATTCTGCCATGAAATTACAACACCTATAGCGATTAATGACCTGGTGAAACGAGGAAAGGACCGGGTTTTCGATCCGGATAAAATCAAAGTGGTCATTGACCATGTCACCCCTGCCAAAGATTCCAAAACAGCCATGCAGGGAAAAATTTTAAGGGACTGGGCCAGGCGGAACCATATCAAGGATTTTTTTGATATTGGCAGAAATGGTGTCTGTCATGCCCTGTTTCCGGAAAAAGGGTTCGCACGGCCCGGATACACCATTATTATGGGAGATTCACATACGTGTACCCATGGCGCATTTGGCGCATTTGCCGCAGGCGTGGGAACAACCGATCTTGAAGTCGGTATATTAAAAGGCGTTTGCGCTTTTCATTACCCCAAAAGCATAAAAATAAATATAAATGGCCGCCTTAAGAAAGGGGTATATGCAAAGGATGTGATCCTTTCCATCATCGGAAAAATGGGTGTAAACGGAGCGACTAACAAAGTAATTGAATTTACAGGGAATGTTGTTGATGATATGGCCATGGAAGAACGGATGACCCTCTGCAATATGGCAGTGGAAGCTGGTGCCACCTGCGGGATATGCTATCCGGATATGACAACTGTGTCGTATCTTTGGGAGTTTATAAAAGGTGACTACCTGTCAACGGAAGCTGCCCTGGAGGATTACCAGCAGTTTAGGGCTGATCCTGATGCTTTGTATGATAATATTATCGGGCTGGATGTCTCATCACTGGAACCGCAAATGACCTATGGATTCAAACCGGATCAAGTCAAACCTGTGTCTGAAATGGCAGGTTTGCCTGTGGATCAGGTTTACATCGGTTCATGCACAAACGGCAGGCTGGAAGACTTACGCATTGCCGCCAGGGTGTTAAAAGGAAACAGAATCAGTGATTCTGTTCGGGCCATTGTTTCACCGGCAACACCAAAAATCTACAATGAAGCGCTTCAGGAAGGCATCATAGGCATTTTCATGGACGCAGGTTTCTGTGTGACCAATCCCACTTGCGGGGCATGCTTAGGGATGAGCAACGGCGTCCTTGCCGATGGCGAGGTATGCGCATCCACCACAAACCGTAATTTTAACGGCAGAATGGGAAAAGGTGGCATGGTCCATTTAATGAGTCCTGCCACTGCAGCTGCGTCAGCGATAACGGGTTTCATCACCAATTCAGCGCTTTTCGAAAAAATAGGGGGATAGAGATGAAAAATTTCAGTGGAAACGTCCTTTTTCTGGATAGATCGGATATCAATACAGATGAGATCATACCTGCAAAATATCTTACGGAAAACTCAAAGGAAGCGTTAAAACCATATCTTCTGGAAGATCTGGTGCTTAAGGGGTTTGACCCTCGCAAAGACATTTCCGGAAAACATGTGGTTGTCACCCGGGGGAATTTTGGATGCGGTTCCTCAAGAGAGCACGCACCCTGGGCATTTGAAGTGAATGATATCAATATGGTTATTGGTGAAGGGTTTGCGCGGATATTCAAACAGAATATGTTTAATTGCGGTATGATGGCTGTTGAGCTTTCTCCAGATACAATCGATCATATTTTTAAAACCTGCGGTGGAAAAGCCACAACCATTGAAACGGATTTTGGAAGCCAGTGCATGATCATCAGGGCAGACGGTTTCGAAGAAAAAATAGTTTTCTCAATTTCAGGCTTTGACAAGGCCCTCGTTGAAAAAGGCGGCTGGGTCGAATATGCGGATCTGAATTACTGAAACCCATACGCTATGTATTGATATCTATTCGTACTTGACCTTATATTTTTATTTTTGATATGCATAGTCTGAAATTGAAAAAGGCAACCTTAACTGATCCGGCATAGTAATTGAACAGTGGAGATTTGAAAATGGGAAAAACAGCGGTTCTGATAGCCATAGCAAGCCTGATGATGCTTTCCTGCGGAAAGCAAAATCTGAAAGATACCATGAGTATATCCGCCATACTTGGGGATAACGGATCACTTGCAATGACATTTGATATAGAGTTCCCGGATCAGGAAAGTCGCGCCTTTTTCAGAGAAAATTCAGATAAGATAAAATATGCCCTTACATTGACGTTCAAAAGTTATAATTCCGATGAATTAACCAATCGGGGTATCTCAAATAATACGATAAAAAAACTGATTTCTTCGCGGTTTAAAATCAATTACTCGAAAATCACAATAAATGAGTATGATGTGAGGGATTCGAGTAATCAAAAGGCCAAGAAAAAGACCGTATTTTCCCAATAGGTTTTTTAGGATGCCTGATAAAAAAGGAGTCGTGTTTGTGACAAAGCCCGTATATACCTGTACAGAATACAGAGAAGAAATGATCTTGCTGGGCCTTAGAAGGAGACTTCAGTCCGGCAATCTGAGTGAAGAACAGAAAAGAGAGCTGATTAAGGAGATTAAACGTCTTGAAAAACAGATGGGAATGGTTTGATCGGCTTATTTATGGGATAGGCGTGAAGAAAGGTCAGGCTTTACGAATTTTTTCAGGAATTGCAGGCTTTTGTGCTACTGGCGTCACCGATTTTTCCATGATTTTCTCTCTTTCCAGGTTTTTTTCCCTCAGTTTCCTTATTCTTTTTTCATCGTCCATCATCTGTTTTTCATAAAGGATTTCTCTTTCCTTGTAAGCGTTTATAATTTTTGTATATTTCTCCCGAATATTGTTTTCGGACCTCTTGATGATCTTGTAAGTATACGATAAATAGATGATTTCAGCAGAGATTGCCACAATAATGGCATAGATCATCCCTGTTTCATACCAGGTATGAACGATAAAAGCAGATAGCATGGATGCCAAAAATACCATAAAGTCATCTTCAGTGTCTGAGGGAGGACCCAAAAGCGTGTTGCGCGAATTCTGTTTTTTTGAGTGACCCCTAAAAGTTATGCCAGTGTGATGATCATTAAACGATCAGTCAATTTGGTTTTAAATATAACACACTTCGAATTCATTTGTAAATATAGTGGTTTCGTGTGGAAAGAAATATTTGGCACGATCATCCGGAAACGGGTTCACGTATTCTTTTCTTGACTTGATGTCCTGCCTGAGTTAATTTTCATGGGTCGACTTGTAATGGGCGTGGGTAAGGGGCTGACCAGATACAGCATCATGGCAAAAAGATAATTGCAGCTCCTTTAAAGAAGAAATTTCATTCATTGTTTATCAAACACCCTGATAGCTATTAAATACAATTTAACTTAAGGAGACCCATGTACCGGTTCGGGGCAAATCAATCGAATATGAGAGATACGGAGCTGCAGGATATTTTTTGCGTGAGGTTGAAGTTGCTTGTTGTGATGGCATATGCCTACCTGGAAGGTTATCCGGTCGGGGAGTTCAGAAAAATAGCCCTGATTGAAAATGCCATACAAGTTGCAAAAGGGGCGGTGGACTGGGGGGGCAGAATAAATAATTTCAGGACATATCATGAATCCAACGGAGAGATTATTCTTGACCATCTATTTTTTCAGCGTGTCAAACTTCTCTCTGTCATGATAAAAGGTGTTGCAGAAGGAAACCCGATGGGACATTACAGAGACAAAGCCCTTAGGGATAATGCAGATTATATATGTGAGGCGATCAGTTTTAACCGCAACAAACTGGATATTGAATTTTTAAAAGTTGCCTGAGGTGTGACCATTATTTCAAATGTCAAAATAGCAGTGGTTGATGATGACGAACCCCACAGGGGCTTCGTTGTCAACGCATTAATGTATTGCGTAAATAGGGATGTGATCTCTTTTGAAAATTCTTATTCAGCATGGCTTTACCTTGAGGGGGCGGAAAGTGCGGATATTGTTGTCTCTGATGCTGAAATGCCTGAAATGGACGGATTTGAACTGATATCGAGAATCAAAAATAAATTCCCGGGCAAGATTTGTATTTTGATGTCCGGTAATCCGGCAAACGAAAAAATGGCTATTGATATTGGTGCTGATGCATTTCTTGCAAAACCTTTCAGTGTAAATGATCTTTTCACTATCGTTCAAACCTTTGTAGTCGGTGAGCATTAACGATTTTAACCATTCTATTGCAGGAGTCCGGATCATTCATTTTTACTTTTGCCCCTCCGTTGAATGATGCACATTAAAACCGATTTATTTTGTCTGCATTCAATGATTGCCAGACGTTTAAAGGGTCGTTGAAGGTTGATGCCACCAAATGGAGCGTTTTCATAAGATGGACGATAAAGTATCCCTTGAAACACTTAAAAAAAAAATTCAACTGCTCGAAGATGCACTGCAAAAAAAACAAAATGAATTTGATAAACTGAAAAAAAAGCAGCAACTTCTCTTCCAGATTTTTCAGGAAGGCTCCATTCCCACTTTTGTAATTGACAGCAATCATATCATCACCCATTACAACAAGGCCTTGGAAGAACTTACCGGGATTCCCGGGGAACGGCTGATCGGAACAAAAAATCAATGGAGAGCATTTTACAAGGAAAAAAGGCCTGTAATGGCCGATCTCCTTGTGAACGGCGCTTCAGAAGAAGAAATAAGACGGTATTATAAGACGTATTATCACCATTCCAACCTATCTCCCGGCACTTATGAAGCAGAAGGATTTTTTGAAGCATTGGGAGAGGCGGGCAAATGGCTCTTCTTTACAGCCACGCCTTTAAAGAACGAAAGCGGAGAGATTATAGGAGGGATTGAAACGCTCCAGGATATATCGGATCGTAAAAAAGCGGAAAACAAGGTCCGGCAATCAGAGAGCAGATACAAATCCCTTCTGGACTTCTCACCTTATCCGATTGTGGTCTATGATCTTAAATGGAACCCGATTTATTTAAATTCTGCTTTTACAAATACGTTTGGATGGACCTTCAAGGAAGCCAAAGGAAAACAGATACCTTTCAGTCCTAAAGGTATTGAAACCTTAAATGGCGATGATATTTCAAAATTGAATGATGGGCAAGGCCTGAAGCGGCAAATCACCAAAAGGCTGACCAAAGACGGCAAAATACGCGATGTTGTTTTAAGGGTGGCGACGTTTCTAAATTCCAGGAATGAACCTGCTGGTCAGCTTGTCATTTTCAGGGATATTACACACGAAAAAAAGCTTTCCAGAGACAACGAGGCCATATTGAGGATAAGCGTCGCGCTCCCCTGGTATCGCGATCTTGATCAACTGCTTGATTATATCAGTGAGGAAGTCAAAAACCTGTTGGGGACAGAAGGCGCGCTTGTCATCTTAAAGGATGAAGAAACCGGTGAGCTCTATTTCAAGGGTGCATCCTACGATGACAGAACGGTGAGCCACAAAGTCAAAAGGGTCAGGTTCTCTTTTGATCAGATTGTTGCCGGAAAAGTGATTGAATCCGGAGAACCGGTTATTATCAATGACACAAATGCGGAAAAAGATGTTTTTCCTGAAAGAGATGTGAAGCTCGGATATCATACCAGGAATCTCATTGAGGTCCCATTGAGAGGCAAAACAAATATCATAGGGGTTTTGGCTGCCATCAATAAAAAGGAAGGGATATTTGACGAAACCGATATCCGGCTTTTAAATATGATTGCAAGCACTGTTGCCCTGTCGATAGAAAATACAAGCTTTTCAGACGCGCTCAAGAAAGCATTTCATGAATTAAAGAGCATGAATCGTGCAAAAGACAAGGCGATCAACCATCTGTCCCATGAACTTCGGACGCCTGTTTCCACACTCACGGGTGTTATGGAACTTCTGGAGCATGAACTGAAAATTTTGCCGATTGACAGCTGGCAGTCTACCATGGAAATTGCCCATAGAAATCTGACCCGGATTGTCGAAATTCAGGAAGAGGTGTCAGACATTATGCACAGCACGCATCACGTCGCCCATGGTCTTCTTCATGCCATGTTTAATTCCTGTACCGATTTTCTTGAAGTATCTCTGGGCAAGGCCCATGTAGGGCAAGATATTCTGAATACAGTAAGAGAACACATTGATGACCACTTTGGCCCAAAGCAGGATGAAATGAAATCGATCAAACTGGACCAGATCGTCAGGGAAAGGATCGAATTCGCCACATTAAAATCAAGTCACCGTGCGGTTCAAATAAATACCCGTTTAGAGGAAGTATCCCCTCTTATACTACCATCTGAATCGGTTCGAAAGATTGTGGACGGGTTGATTAAAAATGCCATTGAGAATACACCGGACGAGGGAGAAATAAATGTTTCGGTTCAACAGCTTTCTGAAGGCATTGAATTGATCGTCGAAGACCATGGCGTAGGCATTATAGAAGATGCTCAGAAACGAATTTTTGAGGGTTTTTTTACAACTCAGGATACCATGTTCTATTCCACCAAACGCCCCTATGATTTCAATGCCGGTGGAAAAGGGGCTGATCTTTTAAGGATGAAAATTTTTTCCGAAAGATATCAGTTCACGTTGAAGATGAATTCCGTCAGATGTTCCCATTTGCCACTCGAGAGCAATGTGTGTCCGGGAAGGATCAGTCAGTGTTCTATGAAGGATGCGATGAATTGCTGTCAGCGAAAAAGCGGTACTGTTTTTTCTGTTTTTTTCCCGAAAACCGCTGCCAGTTGATTGTGCGATGTTAATTATTTTGTCTGCCAAGGAATGCCTGCCAAAAGGTCCCTGATGCCTGTTTCAATACCTGAAAAATCTTTTTTTTCAAGCAGGTCGGGCTTGAAAATATTGTTACCAAACGCCACTGCCGATGCCTTGTTTAAAAAGAAATCCTTTATGTTTGAAGCATTAACGCCGCCACAGGCAAGAAGCTCAATTGTGTCGAATGGCCCTTTGATATCCTTGAAATAGGAAGGCCCCACCTGGGATGCCGGAAATACTTTCACCATTGTGGCGCCCGCCTGCCACGCGCTGTAAATTTCCTGGGGGGTCAGGGCGCCTGGGAAAAAAGGGATGCGACGTTTGACACAATCCACTGCAATTTCAGCGACTAGAATTGGGGATACGATGAATGTCGCACCTGCATCAAGCGCCATCTGAAGTTCCTTCAGGGCAAGAACCGTTCCTGCACCAACGGCAAGGCGGCCATCGGCCGCCTTGACCATTTTTTGAATAAGGGAAGGCGCATTCGGGGTATTCATCGTTACTTCGATTGCCCGAAGACCGGCAGACAGTGACAGGTCCACTATAGGCCCGACCATTTTTTCAGATATGCCCCTTAAAATGCCCAGGATCGGGCATTTTTTAAAGTCATCAAGATTCATTTTTTAACCGTTTTTAAATTATTTACAGATGAAATCAATCCATCTGTGCCTGAGTGATCGTGTTATAAAATTCCAGGAATTCATCTTTTTTTTCAGATTCCCGCAATGCCATGGCTGCCCTGGGATGTTCGTTCAGCATGCCTGCGATTGCATAGGGAATGATGTAACCCCATTCAATCTGTTTTTTTAACGGGACAAATTCCTTGGCAATAATATCGAGAATGGGACGAATATCATATTTGGGATTTTTAAGAAAACCAATCAACAGCTCCAGGGTACAGTTGCCCGCAGCCCGCCCGATCCCGTAAATGGTTGCATCCATGTAATTGGCATCGTGAATAATCGCTTCTATGGTGTTGCAGAAGGCCAGTTGCTGGTTATTATGGCCATGAAAACCGATTTCTTTGGTTTTCAGGATTGTTTTGAAATGCTTGACCAGGTATTCCACATGCTCCTGGTATAATGATCCGAAACTATCCACAATATAGATGACGCTTGCTTTGCTTTCTTCTTCGATCTGGTGAAGGGCTTCGTCCAGTTCAATGCCCTGATCCCTGGAGATGGCCATAATATTGATACAGGTTTCATAGCCTTTATCTGCAAATTCATTCACCATGGCAATGGCTTTATCAATTCCTTTGACGTATGAGGCAACACGAACCATGTCCACAGGACTTTCCGATGCGGGAAAAATATTATCCATGTCCACTCGCCCCACATCTGCCATTACAGAAATTTTTGTATTGGATTCGATGCCATCTATAACTCTTCTTAAGTCTTCTTCCTTACAGAATTTCCATGGTCCGAATTCACTTTCGGAAAACAAATGGGGTGAGTTTTTATATCCGATTTCCATATAATCAACACCTGCGATTGATAGCGCCTGGTATACTTTGCGCACAAATTCATGGCTGAACTTGTGTTTATTGATCAACCCGCCATCACGGATGGTGCAGTCCAGAACTTTTATTTTTTCCCTGTACATGTCTCTTTTTGCTCCTTACACGTTATTTTCCATTTACTGAATGGATACTGTTCGATCTTTTTAGAAATACTCAAGGCCATTACCAGAGGGCAAATAAAATAGCAAGAATTTGGTGATATTTTCTGATGTTTGACCAACATATCGGCGGTCGTTCATATGGCGAATTCATTTGAAAAGTGAATTTAGCTGTTGAAAAAAAATAACAGTCGCTTTAAGTATCCTTTCACAAATCCGGATTGAAAAAGGAGAAACACATGAAAATTCTCGAAATACAGGGAAAAACAGGGCATTCAAAAATTCTGGTTGGGGAAAGTCTAAATCATTTTGAGAGATATATCCCCAAGGGGAAATGCGTGATAATTACCGATCAAAATGTGAATAGCCTGTATGGCGATGCATTTACAGATTATGATGTGATTGAAATCGGAACCGGTGAAAAGGTCAAAACTCTTAAAACTGTCGAGGATATTTTTGCAAAACTGGTTGAATTTGAAGTTGACCGGTCCGGTTTTGTTTTGGGCGTGGGTGGTGGGATCGTTTGTGACATTTCAGGTTTTGTTGCATCCACATATATGAGAGGGATACGTTTCGGTTTTGTTTCAACTACCCTTTTGGCACAGGTTGATGCAAGTGTTGGCGGCAAAAACGGCGTCAATTTTTCAGGTTATAAAAATATGGTTGGCACATTCAATCAGCCGGAATTCGTCATTTGTGATATGGCCTTGCTCAAAACACTTCCTGAACGCGAAGTGCTTTGTGGATTTGGAGAAATTGCAAAGCATGCCTTCATAGGCGATATGGCTTTGTGCGATTTTTTGGAGCAGAACCATAAAAAGGCCATTGCGCTTGATGCGGATGTTATCGCAAGGCTCGTGTATGATTCCGTAGTGATCAAATCAGGCGTCGTAAACAGGGACGAGAAGGAAAAGGGAGAAAGGAAAAAACTCAATTTCGGGCATACTTTTGGTCATGCCATAGAAAAGACTGCCGGGCTGCTTCATGGGGAAGCAATAAGCATCGGCATGGTTGTCGCAGCCAGGCTTTCCCAAAAGAAGGGCCTGCTTTCAAATGAAGACGTCGAGAGAATAATTACGCTTCTTCAGAAACTCACACTTCCCGTCAACATTGACGCAGATAGAAATATTTTAATTGATGCCATGCGAAAAGATAAAAAGCGAAAAGGGGATGATATTGACTTTGTACTTCTAAATGGCATCGGAAATGCGATTATCAAAGGCATCTCAATTGCTGAGCTTGAAAAGGTAGTCGGGCATTTATAGAAAATATACCTATTGGACCAAAAATGACAACGCCTTCCATACATTTTCCCGCTATTGGTCGTTTCCCTGATTCAAAAGCGGGTTAAAGCTGAAACCGGATGCCGGTTCGGCCACTTTCTTCAACAACGGAAAATAGCGTGTCGTGCATATAGAGGGTGTTCTGGGAATACTGGATGTAAAAAAGATTTTCCATATAGGATGTATTGTTGATATCATCTATTACTGAAATTGTTTGCTCTATTTTATTTCTGTAATTACCGTTAACGTATATGGTGAATATAACAGCCTGCCCGTCTTCTATTTCAATGGTAATGGGCTCCTTGATAGGCACGTTGATATCGATAAATTTTATCAGATAATAAAGGACCCGGCTCAACGATCTTTTATTGCAGGTGACCCTTGGAGTCCCCTTGATCTTGATGGCGATATCCCGGCCCCTGATATCGACCTTGGTATATTCAACAGCTTGCTCGATAATATCGGAAACCGGATGGTCCGCCATGTCACGTTTGTTTGCAGCATCAGTTAAAACAAGGGTCTCATTTAAATCTTCAAACAATATCCGGATTTGGTTGCTGGATTCGATGATGGATTGCACTTCTTCCTTGAGTTCTTTCTCAGAAAAGGACGGGTGCATGGAAAGTACTTCTATGGCTGTCGTAACCCCCGTGAGTTTTGATGCCATATTATGTTTCAATACGGAGATCATTGTTTTCTGTGTTTTAAGAAAATGGATACTTCTTTTGTAACTGTTTATCAGGTTGTTGATTTGAAGTTCTATGAATGATTTTGAAAGGCCTTTGGGAATAAAAAGCTGGGCACCTGCGTCATAGGCAGCCTGGACATTTTCCTTTGTAGGGTCTTTGGCTGTATAAAAGGCCACAGGAACAAGGTCAAACGAATTGATTTTCCGAATCTGCCTGCACACTTCAAGCCCGTCTATTTCAGGCATTTCCCAATCAACGATAAAGAGAAACGGTTTTATCTTGTCAAGGGATTTGAGGAACTCAGCCGGAGACTGAAAGGCGAAAATCGTATATTTTTTTTCGAAACGTTTTTGGAATGTATCCAGAATCATTTTGTCGTCATCAACAAGAACGATTGCATGGCGTGTTTCACTGGTCATTTTGTTTCCTTGATCAAAGAAAGGGTTGAACTGTTAATAAACCGTAATAGCAATTGATATGTGCCCGGCAGATGGAATAGAAATTATCAGCAATTCGGAGGGGTGTCAATTGGCTTTTTGCCTGCAAATGTTTATTTTCAGACTGTTTTCCGACTATTTCACCATGCCAATCGTTTGCAGCTTGACACTTTTACGCTGCTTTCCTATATTTCCGGGGTTTCGAATATAAGGAATTAAACAATAAAGCTGTTACAAAAATGAACAGGAGACAACATGGAAAGCATTAAAGCATTGTCGGTGCTTGATGGCAGATATAGAAAGATGGTTGAAGACTTGAGTGATATTTTTTCTGAATATGGCCTGATCAAATACCGTGTGCAGGTAGAAATCAAATGGCTTGAATTTCTCGTAAGAGAACTGAAAATAGCAGAGATCAGTGACGCAGATACAAAAAAAATCAGCCATATTTCAGACACCTTTTCACCTGCTCATGCAGAAAAAATCAAGGAAATTGAAAAAGAAACCAATCATGATGTCAAGGCAGTGGAGTATTTTATCAAGGCGACGCTGGACCAGATAGGAATTGGTTCCGTGAAAGAGTGGGTTCATTTTTCCTGCACATCTGATGATATAAACAATACAGCCTATGCACTTATGACAAAAGCAGGCAAGGAAAATATTCTGAAAAGTCTTTCAGATGTCCTTGAAAAAATTGAATCGCTGGCCCGGCAATACAAATCCATACCCATGATTTCAAGAACCCATGGCCAGCCAGCCTCTCCCACAACAGTTGGAAAGGAGCTTGTCAATTTTGCCTGGCGGATTAAATATGAGCTTGAAAATATCAAGGATGCAGATATCCAGGCCAAAATAAACGGAGCTACCGGTAATTATAACGCCCATTATTTTGTTTTTCCGGATATAGACTGGATAGCGGCCAGTGAACGTTTCCTGTCTTCATACCTGGAGGTGACACCGCTTCTTTTTACGACCCAGATCAATCCGAACAATTATCTCTCAAATTTACTGCATGGCATGATCCGGGTGGCTTCGATCATTATTGATTTTGACAGAGATATGTGGGGCTATATTTCTTTGGGGTATTTTAAACAGAAAGTTAAGGCAGGTGAGGTCGGATCTTCAACGATGCCGCATAAAGTCAATCCCATTGATTTTGAAAACAGCGAAGGCAATATGGGCGTTGCGATCAGCATGATGGAACATCTGTCTGTAAAACTTCTCAATTCAAGGTTCCAGCGGGATCTGACCGACAGTACGGTTTTGAGAAATCTGGGTGCTGTTTTCGGATATTTTAAAATCGGTCTTTTGAATGCACTGAAAGGTTTGACCCGGATCGAAGTGAACACAGACAGAATAAATGAGGATATCGAGGAAAATTTAGAGCTTCTTGCCGAGCCGATTCAGACAATGATGCGGGTTTTCGGAGAAGAAAATCCTTACGAAAAATTGAAGGAACTCACTCGCGGAAGAAAAATTTCAAGGGATGTCCTGGACAAATTTATTGACAGCCTCAAAAATGTTCCGCCTGACGCAAAGAAACGAATGAAAGCGCTTTCGGTTGCAAATTATACGGGTCTTTCTGAAAAACTTGTGGACCGGTATTTTTCAAAATAGCTGATTAAACATGCATTTCTGCAAGTACACCACAGGGAATGCGGGGTATTTATAAAGGCGCCTTTATCGATATCAGTTTGGCGTCATGGTTTCAGTTGTAACCCGATTCCTGCCATTGTTTTTTGAGAGGTAAAGGGCTTTATCTGCCCTTTGGATAAATGTTTCAGGTGGCTCCCCTGTTTTATACTGGGATGCGCCCATAGAAACGGTAATGGTTCCCAGGGATGTTCCAGAGGCCTTGTTTTTCCAGTTCATCGATTCCAGAAACCGGCGTATTTTTTCTCCGACTGTTACCGCACCTTTAAGTGGGGTATCTGGCAGAATGACCATAAATTCTTCTCCGCCATAACGGGAGACCAAATCTTTTCCCTTGGTGTAATCCTTGATGGTATTGGCGATAATCCTTAACACACTGTCTCCTGCCAGATGACCAAACGTGTCGTTAATTTTTTTAAAATGATCAATATCTGCCATGAGAAGGCAAAGCGGGGTTTTGGTTTTTGTGGCGGATTCAATTTCTTTTATAAGCATGGCTTCAAAGCCCCGCCGATTGGTTAATCCTGTAAGTGTATCTGTCGAGGCTTCTTCTTTTGTCGCCTTTAGTTTTAATTTTAAGATGTCCAGTTCTTTTTGGGTCAGTTCCAAATTATTTTTAATGGTTCGGCTTGTTTTTACAAGCGCTCTGGTTTCTTTTGCAATCGAATTGATTATTTTAGAAAATTCTTGATAATCTTTGGGGGCCGACAGTTTAATCGCATATTTTTCAAGAGATTCGCCGTGCTGATCAATTTCACATCCTGAATTTTTGATGTATTTTGACATCTCCTGAATGACCCGTCGGAGTTCTTTCAACATTTTTTCGGAAAGAGCAGACATTTCGTCTGCAATAAATCGTTGATACAGATACCTGTTCAGCTCTGTTGAAATGGGTTTGGCCTGGTTTAAAAATTCGTCAATTGCATTTGAAAGCATTTTGTTTTTTCCTGCAACATATTCATACCATACGGAATAATTGTCAGGATCTACGGGAATATTGTGTTGGGCCATGTGAACGAGGGCAAGCCTGAGAAACTCCCCTGATTTTTCCAGGTTTTCTGAATAATTCATTGGTTCTTATCCTCTCCTTGATATAAGAATTGTGTTACATAATGATTAACCGTCTGAAAATCAACCAAAAAAATTAAAAAGGCAGAACTCAGGCCTCAGTGAGTTTATGTTTTATTTTTTCCGCGAGTTCAAATGGCGAAAAAGGTTTTTTTAGAAAACTTGATCCTTTGTCGATAATGGTAAAAACTTCCCTGTGAACAACAATATCCTCAGCATAACCGGACATGAAAATCATTTTAATTTTGGGCCTGAACGTTTTCAAGTGCTCGGCAAGCTCCCTGCCGCTCATATCCGGCATGACAATATCTGTAAGCATCAGGTCGATATGGCTATGTTTTTTTTCAATAATTTCAATTGCTTTTTTAGAACTTTCCGCCTCAAACGTATGATATCCCAAAAGGTTAAGTGTGTGGACGATGAATTTTCTGAACAGGTCATTATCATCTACGACCAGAATCGTTTCATTGCCTCTGAGCTGATCCAGATTTTTTTCATTTCTCATCGTATCTTTGATTTGTCCGGCTTCAAGTTCGGACAGGCGCTTTCGTAAATATTGGAGTTCCTCGATCAGCTCTTTTTTGGTTTTCTTTTCATCCTTTACCACGAGACCCTCCTGGAAATTGATTAAAAATTAATAATTTGTCTGTGATGATACGGCTTCGTCGTCGTATAAGATTGAAGGCCCAGATGACTCTATTCATTCTATATTGTCGATTCCTGTACAAAAATCAACCTAAAAAGTTGAAATTTTTAGGATATAGAGAAATGTTTGTTTTGATTTGCAGGTTCAATGCCGACGTGTTGGTCTTACCCCGGACCATGGATATGTATTGACACGGTTAGTGCTTCAGTTTATGTGGGATAGGATTTTAAGGAAACAGCCCCTTGAGTAGGCGCTTCAGTCATCATGTGAAGGACTGGCCTTCTGGAAGGATTTTACCGGAAAGGAATGAAACAGGACCAGACAAGACGAGGTATGGCATGAATTTTATTGCTGTTGTTATTATTATTGCACTTTTTTCCGATTATTTTCTGCATGCTGTTGCCGATTACCTCAATATCCGTTCACTTAAAAAGGAGTTGCCACAATCTTTCAAAGGATTATACGACGACCAGCGATACGCGGAATCCCAGGAATATTTGCGAGTCAACACACGCTTCGGGATTGTTTCCGCCACATTTAACCTGGTTGTTCTGCTCATTTTCTGGTTTGGCAAAGGTTTCCCCTATCTGGATCACTGGGCAAGATCATGGCATACGGGTCCGGTTATCACTGGATTGATTTATATTGGTTCGCTTCTTTTATTAAAAGGGATTCTGTCTTTGCCCTTTTCCATTTATTCAACATTTGTCATTGAAGAGAGATTCGGATTCAATAAAACCACATGGCGGACTTTTGGGGCTGACCTTTTGAAGGGACTTGTTCTTTCCGCCATTCTGGGAGGCATTGTGATTGCCCTTGTCATGTCGTTTTTTGAATACTTTGGCAAAAACGGCTGGTGGTATTGCTGGATCGCCCTGACAATCCTTCTGTTGATTCTGCAATACATTGTTCCCACATGGATCATGCCGTTGTTCAATAAATTTAAACCCCTTGAAGATGGTTCATTAAAAACAGCGATCATGGATTATGCCAGATCCATTCAATTTTCACTGGATAATATTTTTGTGATGGATGGTTCAAAACGGTCCAGTAAATCAAATGCCTTTTTTACAGGATTCGGGAAAAACAAACGAATCGTTCTGTTTGATACCCTGATCGAAAAACATTCCATAGATGAACTTGTTTCAGTACTTGCCCATGAAATGGGGCACTACAAAAAAAAACACATCCTTAAGATGATGATTATCAGTATTTGTCATTCAGGGTTTCTCCTTTTTCTCATCTCCCGCTTTATTTCATATGAACCGCTTTTTCAGGCCTTTTTCATGACACAAGTATCGATTTATGCCGGATTGATTTTTTTTGGTATGCTCTATGCCCCTATTGATTTCTTCCTGGGAATTCTGTTGCAGGGATTTTCAAGAAAAAATGAATATGAAGCGGACAGGTTTTCTGCGGCAACGTCAAAAAAACCTTTAGCACTTGGCCAGGCGCTAAAAAAACTCGCTGTGGATAATTTGTCCAATCTTACGCCTCATCCACTTTATGTTTATCTTCATTATTCTCATCCGCCAATACTCAAACGGGTTGCAGAAATTGAAAAAATGACTATTTAATTCGATCAAGGAGATTTTTTAATATGGATGGTTTGCCAATAATGTTGATCGTAAGGGTTCCTGCCATTCTGATTGCATTGACCGTGCATGAACTGGCCCATGGCATGGTGGCCAAGATGATGGGTGATCGAACAGCTGAATTGCAGGGCCGTCTAACCCTGAATCCCTTAGCCCATCTGGATATTCTTGGAACCATGATGCTTTTTTTCGGGCCATTCGGGTGGGCCAAACCGGTTCCGGTGAATCCCATGAATTTTCAGAATCCCAGAAAGGGCATGGCCCTTGTGGCTGCGGCAGGGCCTTTGTCAAATATAACACTGGCAGCTTTAACAGGACTGTTTTTCAGATTGGGACTGGTCACACCAGGCACGATATTTTACCTTTTTATATCCCTTTTTTTTATGATCAATATCGGTCTTGCCGTGTTTAACCTGCTACCTGTATATCCCCTGGACGGATCAAGGATTCTGATGGCATTCCTGCCACGGTATCAACTTGAAAAATATATGCGTGCCATGGCTTTTGTGCCTCAACTTTTTTTGATGATGATCGTGGTGGAATGGCTGTTTAAAACACCTGTATTAAGTTTATTGCTTATGCCAATTTTCAATCCGATATTCAAAGCGGCAACATTTCTCTTTATCGGTTCATGAAAAAAGCCAGTATTTACTGGACGAAATTTTCAAGAAACAAATTATATGAGTCGATGTTTTTTCGGACCTGCTGATGGAGTTCTGAAAACTGAAGGCCGACAAAAAGCTTGCCCTGTTTTTTTCTGGCGTTTTTTACAATCCCTTTCAGGTCAAGCTCGTTGCTTCCCAGAAGGTATTCGGATTTGATTTTGATTTCTGAATTGATTTTTATTTCCGGCAGGTCATGATCATCTGCAAGGTTGATGACAAGACCACAGCCTTTTGGACTGATGTCTGTGATCACCATTTTGACCTCTCTTGCATTGATAAATGTGATTGCGGGAATTAAACACTCTATTCTTTTTGCAGAACGAATGTTCTGTTGGATCATTTTCCGGGGATAGCTTACAAATACAAGGTTTTTAGGCCCGGTTATATAATCTATGATTTCAGACGGAAAGGCAATGACCTGTCCTTTGTACAGAAACCGGATGACGATTTTATTTCCCTGAAACAGTTTGGTTCTGATGGAAGATAGGGGCTCAGGGGGGGTGATGATGATATATTCCCCAAATTCCATACCGACAAGCACGCTGGTGATGTTGGCGGATACATCACTGAAACCGATACTTAAAGACGTGCCTATCCCCAGTTTTGATAGTGTTTCCTTGATCATGTCAAAATCAGATGTTGTCTCAGTCATAAACTCGCCTTTTTTTGGGGCTCTTATCATTTTGCAGAATTCCGTCAATTCGCCGCAATGGTTGATTTAATTAACCGTCAATACTCAGTTTCCATGAAATGAATTTAAAATAACCCAAAACATTCAGATGGGTCAAGTTGAAATGTCAGTCATGCAACAATAGGCATCGTGCCATGAAATTTGCAAAAAAAATGGCGACTCGTTGCGAGTCGCCAAAAAGCTGGGGGAGGGGAGAAAGGGATGATCTTTGAAGGAGGATGATTATGAATTTAAGGACATCATAAAGAACCTTCTTATACTTGTCCATAGATGAAAAATCTCATTTTGATAGGTAAATATCCTATAAGAAAGTATGACTACGGGAGAACTCAGGCGCATGTGGCATGTCATTTTACGGATGTTATGCCAGCTAACTTATTGATTCTATTCAATTTTCATTCCATTCATGTGGGTCAGGCATGCCTGGTAGGCCAAGATAGGCGAGGGCTTCGTTCATTTCCCGAAACACCTGAATTTTCAGGTCAGACATTTCAGCTTGGATGGCGACCATTCTTGCTACGCCATAAACAGCTAATAGCTGGGCATAATAAATTTCTTTCAGTTGAAACCAACAGGGTTATTTTGAAGTCGGGATACACTTGACGGTTGATATCTGGCGATACAAAAGCAGTTCTTCCATGAGCCATTTCCCGCTTTCGGAAGAGTTGTTATCTCTGCAGATCACGTGATATTTCATCCCGGAAACCGTGCTTCCGGTCGCGCAATACTCGATAAATTGTTCTGCAGTAGATATTTTATTTTTGAAATAATCATACTTTTTTCTTATGTGCTTGACAGCTTCTGTGCCAGTGTAAAGTACACCGTTTCGTTCAAACTGGCAGCCTGTAGACCCAACAAATGAAAGGAGATGATTAATTTCTTTTTGGCAGGCTTCATCTGCAACTGAGAGTAACGGGGTCAGGATAAAAAGTGCCAGAATAAAAAGGGCGCTCATGATTCTTGTATTCATGATAGATCGTGTTATGTCATACATAAGAAGTCATATCGCCTACATCATATGAATAGAACAATGCCTATTCTTGAATATCCTGCTCGAGCAATTCCGGTGATGATGGGTTGATTGCCGGTTTGTTTCTTATCATCTGTACTTCTTTTGATGCATTATCCTTGCTTCCCGTTTCCGCTGCCGGGGTATTTCGGGTTGTGCCTGCCGAACTGGAAATCCTGTTTATTTTGGCATCCAGGTTATTCAATTTTTTATTCATGTCGAAAAAACTCTGATCCATTGTCTCATTGATTTTGTTCAATTCCGAGACAAATGTCGTTCGATCGAGTTTGGATGAAGAAATGCCTGAAAATTTGGAATTGAGATTTAACAGATCGCTTTTTGTTTTCCCGAGTTCTGTTTCTATGTCAGAAATGGCTTCACCCAGTTTATTATCTGTTTCGTTGATATCTGTTTTGATGGCTTCCAGACTGTTCTCCATGGGTGCAAGCTTACCTGAGATTCCTGATGTCGATTTTTTCAGATCATCCAGGTTGCTTTCAGCGGTTTTTAATTTTTTTGAAATACCGGATATGTCATTTTTGATGGCAGTAAGGCTTTCATCGAGTGTTTTGGTCTTCTCGGCAAAGTTCTGTTCCAGTTTGGACAGTTGAACAGAAAGGGAGGAGAACTTTGATTCCGTGTCCTTTGAAAGTGTCTGGACTTCTGTCGATCCGGTATCATGAACCTTGATTACTTTTTTCTGGATATCGTTGTATATAAAATATCCGATAATGCCGATCAGAATAGGAATCAGAATACTGATCAGGGTCACACGATAACTGAGTCTATGAAATTGAAGGTCTTCAATTTCTTTTTTTGGGGTTATTTCAACGGCTTCTTCCTGATCATCACCAAGAACAAATTCATTCGATTTTTTTTCGGTCATATGTTTTCTACTCCCATTCAATTGTTCCAGGAGGTTTTGAGGTAATATCGTAAACTACCCGGTTTACACCATCAACCTGATTGACAATGATGTTTGAAATTTTACCAAGCAGTTTATAAGGCAGTTTCACCCAGTCTGCTGTCATGGCGTCATTGCTGCTTACTATTCTTATGGCAATGGTGTTGTCGTAGGTTCGCTGATCACCCATTACACCGACGCTTTTTACGGGAAGAAGTACAGCAAAGGATTGCCAGACTTTTTTATAGTATCCTGCTTTTTTTATTTCTTCTAAAAGGAGGGCGTCTGCTTTTCTTAAAATATCAAGCCTTTTTTGTGTAATTTCTCCCATGATCCTGATACCCAAACCCGGCCCTGGAAAAGGCTGACGCCATATCAGTTCATCAGGAAGGCCAATCTGTTTGCCCAGTTTTCTTCCTTCATCTTTGAAAAGGTATTTCAGAGGTTCAATGAGTTTGAGTTTCATTTTTTTAGGAAGCCCACCCACATTATGGTGGGATTTGATCACAGAGGATGGTCCCCCAAAAGTAGATTGGGATTCTATCACATCCGGATATAGCGTGCCCTGGGCCAGAAAATCAGCGTTTTTAATTTTTTTGGCTTCAGCCTCAAAAACATCCATAAATATTTTCCCAATGATTTTTCTCTTCTTTTCCGGGTCAGTAATGCCTTTAAGGGGGATTAAAAATGCCGATCGGGCATTGACAAACCGGATATTCATTTCAAGATGGTTTTTCAGGGTTTTTTTAAGATTAGCCATTTCATTAAGTCTCATCAGGCCATTATCCACAAATATACAGGTAAGCTGTTTGCCAATGGCTTTATGAATAAGAACAGCGGTAACAGATGAATCCACCCCACCGCTTAATCCAAGAATAACCTTTTTGTCGCCGACTTCTGTTCTGATATTTTCAATGGATTCCCTGGCAAAGGATTTCATGGTCCAGTTTTTTTTGCATCTGCATACATCCAACACAAAGTTTGCAAGCATTTTTTTTCCGTTTTGCGTATGCTCAACTTCCGGGTGAAACTGGAATCCCATGATATTTTTTTCTGTGTGTGAAATGGCTGCGATTTTCGTATTATCGGTTGATGCTGTGATTGTAAATCCGGGTGGTATTTCCCGGATTGAATCACCATGGCTCATCCAGCAGGGATTCTTATCCGGAATATCTTTGAACAGACCGTTTTTGTTATTGATATTAAGTTCTGCAAAACCGTATTCTCTTTTTTCAGCCCTTTGGATGACCCCGCCCATGGCATGAACGATAAACTGCATGCCATAGCAGATACCCAAAACAGGTATGCCCAAATTCAAAATTTCAGGATCGACTTTTGGGCTGTTTTTGCTGTAAATGCTTGAAGGACCCCCTGAGAGTATAATGCCTTCAGGTTTTATTTCATTTAAGTACGCTGGCGTTACTTTACCCGGAGGGTCAATCTGGCAAAAGACCTTTAATTCTCTGACCCGCCTTGCAATCAGCTGATTAAACTGAGAGCCAAAATCGATAATTTGTATCATTCATTTCCCCGGTATCTGTTTTAAAGTATTGCTTTTTAAAAAAAAGGTGAGATATTTCTAACAGAAGAAACAAAATAATCAAGTTGTATAAACAAAAAAATGTGATTTTCAGTGTTCCTGTAAGGAAATTATGTTTTTCAAATCCCTAAAAAAGCTTTTGACACACCCTGTCGTTTTGTTAAAGAGATTAAAAACAGATTTTTTGTAATAACAGAATCAAGTCCCGGTTAAATTTATGTCACAAAAACAGATGCTGGCTTGAATGCCACTTTAAAAAAAACAGGAGTTTTAATCATGTATGATTGCAGTCATCTTAAAAAAGGTCTTAAGGTGGAAATCGATGGAGAACCTTTTATTATCTCTCAGTTTGATTTTGTAAAGCCAGGGAAGGGCCAGGCCCTTTATAAATGCAGACTGAAGAATATGATAACCGGCGCCCAGTTCGACCGCACATTCAGATCCGGTGACAAATTCAATCCTGCCAATCTTGACGAACGTGAAATGGAATACCTGTACTCGGAAGGAGATACATTTTGTTTCATGAACACGTCAACATACGAGCAGGAATTCCTGACAAGAAACCAGGTCGCCGACGCCATCGATCTTTTAAAGGAAAATACGATTTGCAATGTGCTTTTTTTTGATAATAAGGCGATAGCGATTTCCATGCCGAATTTTGTGGAATTAAAGATTATCCAGGCAGATCCCTGGGCCAAAGGTGATACAGCCACCAATGACACCAAACCGGCAACGCTTGAAACCGGATACGTCATTCAGGTGCCTGCTTTTGTCAATGAAGGTGAACTCATCAAAGTGGATACACGAACAAAGGCCTATGCCGAACGCGTCAAATAAACGGTGACTAAATCCGGATATCAAAGAAGACATATGGAAGGCTTTTTTACAGGTTTATATATTTTGAATTGCTGGTGGTGTGGGGTTTGGGAGAAGTTTGAGATCTCTGTTTTGTTTTTATGAAACAGGGCACGTGGAAATCATGGCGGGGAAAATGATAAAATCAATTCTGGTCGTTGACGATGACAAACAGTTTCTTGGCGCTGTTGAAAAATTCTTATCAACCAATGATTATTTCTGCATGTCTGCCTGCAATACTGAAGAGGCGGACGAGTTGATTATTTCGTATAAGCCTGATCTTGTGATTTCAGATATCAGAATGCCCGGCCAGGATGGCGTCAAATTCATGAAAAGGAAAAAAGAAATTTTCCCGGACATTGAATTCATCATTATGACCGCGTTCTCAGATGATTATTCCTATATGGAAATTATTAATGCCGGTGCCACAGACTACATGACCAAACCCTTCCATATGAAGGAATTGCAAGCCAGAATTGGCAGGATCGACCGTGAAAAAAGAGTTCTTTATGAATTGAAAAAAACCAATAACAGACTGGAAGAAGCAGTGATGATCGCCCATGATCTGGCGGAGAAAGCTGAAATCGCGTCAAAGGCCAAAAGCGAGTTTCTAGCCAATATGAGTCATGAGATAAGAACGCCGCTGAACGGTATCATCGGATTCACAGATATTCTTCTCGATACCGATCTTACGTTGGAGCAGGTCGATTATGCAAAAATTGCCAAATCAAGCGGTGAAGCCCTTCTGTTATTAATTAATGATATACTTGATTTTTCAAAAATTGAAGCTGGTCAGATGGGTCTTGAAACAATTCAGTTTGATCCGGAAATGTTGTGCTATGATGTGTCTGACCTGATTCGTCCAAAGCTGGATGACAAGAAAGTCGAATTGTTATGCCGGGTCGGAGATAATGTGCCGTCTCTGGTCATTGGTGATCCTCATCGCTACAGACAGGTGCTGCTTAATCTCATGGGGAATGCTGCCAAATTTACAAAACAGGGTGAAATAGAACTCTCAATTGATATTTTGGAAGAAACAGCCGATACGGTCGTTCTATATACCAAGGTCCGTGATACAGGAATAGGCATCCCCCGGGACAAGCTCACCGATATTTTTGAACCATTCAGGCAGGCTCAAGGGATTACAAGCAGAAAATATGGTGGAACAGGTCTGGGACTTTCAATCTGTAAAAAAATATCGGCCTTGATGGAAGGAGATATCTGGGCCAAAAACAATGTATCTGAAGGCACTACTTTTTATTTTACAGCCCGGGTGGGAAAGCGTGATTTTGTTCATCCCAAACGATATCGGCATATTGGTTTAACCGATAAGAACGTGCTTGTTGTTGATGATAACCGGACCTGCCTTGACATTTTGTCTCACGAACTGAAAAAATCAGGCATGAATGTGGTTTCTCTTAATGATGGCCAGGATACCCTGAACACTATCCGGGACGCATTTGGCCTGAATAGACAATATGATCTTTGTATTCTTGATACCAATATGCCAGGCTCAGATGACATTGAAATTGTGAAGCAAATAAGACAAAGCCGGGAGACCGGTATTTTTGATCTTCCTCTGCTGGCATTGTCATCCCCGGTACCGGGCGCTGCAAAACGATGTGAAGATGCCGGTTTCGATGCTTTTCTTGCAAAACCGCTCCGCCGGGAGCGGCTGATAAAAATGATTGATCAACTGATCGGCTTCAAAAAACCAGTCGGTAGAAAAGAGCCTGGAGAAGGCCAACACATTTTAACCCAATATTCGATGATAGAGAGCATAAAGCGTTCTGTTGTGATACTTTTGGCAGAAGATAACCCCGTCAATCAGAGACTATCCTCAATCATGCTAAATAAAGCAGGATACCAAGTGCATATCGCCAATAGTGGTATAGAAACATTTGAAAAATATACAACAAAACCATTGTGCTATGATCTCATTCTTATGGATATACAGATGCCCGGTATGAACGGCTATGAGGCTACTTCTGCAATCCGGAAATGGGAAAGAGAAAACATTTATAAAACCGTAAGAAAGAGCGGAAAAGAGTGCCTGTTGTCAAATCCGCCCATCCCTATTATCGCAGTCACGGCCAATGCCATGAAAGAAGATCGGAACAAATGCCTGGAAGCCGGCATGAACGACTATTTGTCCAAACCCATTAAAAGGGAAGCTGTCTTCGACCTGATTGAAAAATGGATTTTAAGCAGGAAGAACTGAAAAATACTCCAAAAACCGATGACACCTATCACTTAAGGCCACTTTTCACCATGAATGAAATGAACGAAAATAAAGACAAGTCCGCTGTTATTATTAAATTCCCTGAAAGACTGAAACATGCAGGTGCAGAAGATGAGAAAATCGATACATTCAACGAATGGGGGGATGATTTTTTTGAGTTTGAAGATTGGGAAAAAGATTATGAATTGCTGGAAAACAAAGATTACAGGGCACTTGTTCACATCAGAAAGGAAAGGGTGAAAAATTTCCCTGATAATGAGTTTGCCCAGTACTATCTGGCAGAAGCTTACATTTTAAACAAGGAATACATAAAGGCGCTGCACTACTTATGGGATGTTCATAAAGATCAGCCAGAGAGGATCGACATTCAATATCTTATTATTGACGCTCTTTATGCAATTGGGAAGAGTGAAAATGATTTTCACTGGGTGAAAAAACCAAGAGTGATTAAACTGACCCATGACTTTATCAATAGCTGTTATGATTTCTTGAAAAACAAAAGAAAACCGCGTTCAGTTGATGAACTTTATGCGCATTTCATCTATGACGGTTATATCCATTTTTCTAGAGAAGAACTTCTTAAAAATCTTATTCAGGACGGCCGGTTTAATATCGAAAACCCGGATGATCTTTTTTTTGCTTTTGTGAGTGTCAAAAACAAAAGCAAATAATCGAAAGACATACTCCTCACACAGACCGCGACCGCTTCATACCTATCTGAAAAACGACTCTATACTTCCCATATTGATTGCCTTGAGTACTTCCTTTGCTTCCTTGAAGTCTGGATTATATTTAATCGCTTTTGCAAAGAAAATTTTTGCCTTGTCAAAATTTTTCATATCGACATAGAGCCTGCCTACATTGTAGAGGATATGAGGTTCCTTTGGGTGAATTTTAAGGGCTTTTAAATATTGCTCGAGTGCTTTTTTAAGTTTCCCCTTTTTCCTGTATAAAACGCCCAGGCTGTTAAATACATTCAAGGTGTCCGGATTAATCTCAAGAACCTCATTTAACAGGTCTTCGGCATTTTCTATCTCTCCCTTTTCCATATGAATATGGGCTGCTTTTTGAAGGCATTTGATAGCGTCATCTTTTTTGCCCATCAAATGGTACGTTCGTCCCATGGCTTCAAATGCCTTGACAAAGAGACGGTTCAACTGGGTCGCTTTTTGAAATGCCTGTATCGCCTCACCATATTTTTCCTGGCTGGTCTTAATAAAACCGATGTTGTACCAATATTCTGCACTTTCACTCTGCGTGATGAGATTTTCAAATATTTCAAGGGCATGGTCGAACTTTTTCTCTTCAATGAGTGCCAAACCTGCTTCATATTTTTGGGTTTTATCTGAGATGTCAGGGTCTTTCTCGATATGCGCGATCTGATCCATTTTTAGGGTAACATTTTCAAGATCATAAGGCCTGACGATCAATCCGGTGACTCCGGCCTGACCAGCCTGGATTACCTTGAGTTTTGTAAAGGCGGAATGGGTTAAAAAAAAAGGGGTATCGGTATAACGGTCTTCTTTCCGGATAATTTTCAGAAGCGCAAGCCCCGACATGTCAGGCATATCCCATGATGTGATAATACAGTCATACGTATTATTTTTTAACAGGGTCCATGCCTCATTTCCGCTCTTGGCCTGGTCGATATTCTCATAGTTTACATATCGTAAAATATTTGTAAGTTCCTTCAACGCAATATGATTATCATCAACAAGAAGAATCGAGCTTGGTTTCATTGCTTTTAATCCTGATTTGGGTGCTTATTGATCCAGAAGAAATGCTTCATTCCGGTTTATTGAATTGGTCTGAACAGAATCTGTATTCATGGTCGATGGTTGTTGCCTGTCTGCCTGTCTGAATTTTTTCAGACAGTCTTCGATTTTCTGTGTGACTTCATTTGCGCCTTGAATTCTAAGGAGCGTAATTTCATAAATAAATTGTCCTGGCGTGGCGTTCTTTTTATAATCCCATATAAATTCAGCTATTTTATTACATTTCTTGTCCATGGGGTCGATATGGGAGATATCAATCGTGTTAAAATAAAATTCACCCCATGTATTTTGCAGGATACACTCTGCAGAATGAAATGAGTTCAGATCATAGTAAGATTCAACATCAATAATGATAACCATTCTGAATGGATCCGGCGGCTTTAGAAAATCAATATTTTCCGGATCCATTCCAGGCATGAGTTCAACAATTCTGGTAAATAGCCTCTTCATATATCTGGCAGAAATCGTATGATGGGTCTGCTGGAGCATGATGGTGTCCGGCGTGCCGTGGTACAGGTCGTTTCCGATGATCCAGGCAAGGGCTTTGAATAATTTGTCTGTTTTATAAAGAAGCGTATTTGATGTTTTTTTCATTGAAACCGAAGCATTCAGGATCGCCCATTCCGGTTTTCCTTCTGCTGAGATTTCAGGGGATACAATAAGAGAGAGATTTTGTGATTTGGCCTTAAGATATGAAGAACATCTTGGCACCTTGCCTTTGGCCTTTCGAAAATATTTTGCGATCCTGTTCCTTAAGTTTTTAAAATCCGAGGGTCTCATATCGGTTTTTTTTCTTGAAGTGCCCAGGTTCTTCAGTACTTTTTCATACAATATGGAAATTTTGCTGACAACATATTCGTCATAGGCTGTTTTTTCTATTTCAGTCCATTCGTCATAGGATTGAAACCTTCCTATTTTGTCTTCATCCCAGAACCACTTGCCGGTGTAGTTATTTATAAGTTTCTGTTTTGTATTTTTGATGTCTTTGTCAGATGATGACAAATATTCAATAAGTCTTAAAAATACGCATTCCCGAATCACTTCGGAAAATTCATCATAATCATATCCATCCAGAAATGAAGTGACCTTATCGAAAATAATGGCATAAGGATCATAAAGCGATCCCCCGAATATGCTCTCTGCAAATTTTTTCTTTATCAGATCACAAGGGAGGAGCTCATCGCCAGGAAGAAAGTTGAAGTAAGCAATCAAGGATGCCTTGATAAGGGATTTGGCCGGATCGAAATTTGATTTGTAGAGTTGCCATAAAATAGCGCCCGGACATTCGCTTTTTCTAATGGCAGTCAGATTGCCAAGGTCAATATAGCTTTCCCTGATCACACCATCAGAGTCATTTGTCAGACTAAGAGAGATTATGTTGTTGTAGGAAGAATCATCAATACCTGCAGGCGTGACTGCCCAATACGGAATAAGACCTGCCATGAGAATAAATGTTCTGTAAAACTCCTCTTTTAAAATGGTTCTCTGGGCTGTACCGGAACTTTCTTCATCCACCGCCTTGTATCTGTTTTCCTTGATTTCATTTACATCCAGGATAAAGAAGTTGACTTCATGGTTATATTTTTTTTTGCTCCAGTCTTTTATCTGATCAAGTTTCAAGGACAAGTAAGCGATCTGGGTGTCTGTACATGTTGATTGATCAATTAATACCCAGTAATCAAAATCGGATTTCTGGCTTTGGGCCAGCGTGCCTGAACTGCCCATCAAATAAAGGCCTTGAATATGAAATTTTTTTGAAAGATAGGGATGAAGTTTTTTTTCATCAAATTTGCCGTGTTTTAAAGAAAGCTTCCAGAATCCTGAATCGTGAAACCCGAAAATACCATAAGGGCAGGACGGATGATCCACATATCCCGGAAAATCCGGTGAGTTGACATGCAAAAGAAAAGGGATGGTATGAAACAGTTTTCGTTTCTCAGAGGTTAAATTTCGGATTAATTCATGCAGCCTCTTGATATTATAATTTATGAATACTTTTCTTTTTTTGGAGATATGGTTCAGGACAATTTCCGGTGTTAATTTCTCATTATTTTGTTTGGACTTATCCATTATTTAATAGACATTCTTTCAATTCAATTATTATGTTGACAATTGTATGAAATACGATAGCAATAAAACCATATGATCTAATAGTTATATTTAACCCTGAAACAGAAAAAAATCAATAGAATCAGCATTTAAGATTTTTCGGTAACGTTGCTGACTTTTTTTGTTTCAGATTTGTGAGTTTTTAATTTCAAATACGACTGATAGTGCATCTGTATGCCGAAAATATTAGCCATAGATGATATCCGCGAAAATCTGGATTATCTTTCGAGTTTGTTGACCAGACTCATACCGAACTGTGACATTATTACTGAAATTTCCGGGAAATCAGGAATTAACAAGGCGATTAACGAATTGCCGGACACGATCCTTTTAGATGTAAAGATGCCTGAAATGGATGGGTATGAAGTGTGTTGCAAATTGAAAAAAAATGACCTGACCCGGCATATTCCGATCATCATGCTAACCGGCGCCAAAATGGGCCTGGCTGAAAAAATAAAAGGCCTTGACGCCGGTGCCGATGCTTTTATGACAAAGCCTATTGAAGGTGCCGAACTTGTTGCTCAGATCAATGTCATGCTGCGCATAAGAAAAGCAGAATCTCTTTTAAGAAAGGAAAAGGATCTTCTGGAAGGGATTGTGCAAAAGCGCTCCCGGGCATTGATGACCTTAAGTGAGTGCAACAAGGCGCTCGTCCGTGCCCTTGATGAATTTGATTTCATAAACGAAATATGTCACATCATCGTTGAACAGGGCAATTACTGCCTTGCCTGGGTTGGCTTTGCCATCAATGATGAGGAAAAAACGATTAAACCCGCTGGCCAGTATGGTTATGAAGAAGGGTACCTCGATACGCTCAGTATTTCATGGGGCAACAATAAGCAGGGAAAAGGGCCCATAGGGACCGCTATCAGAACAGGCCAACCCTGCATCATTCAGCAGATTGTGACCAATATCAGATACAAACCATGGCGCAGCGAGGCCCTGAGAAGAGGGTATGCGTCTGTCGTTTCCCTGCCGTTGATTATCGATCTTGAAATTATAGGCGCATTGAATATATACGCCAAAGAGCCAAATGCTTTTGATTCAAACGAGATTTCCCTGTTGACAGAATTGTCCAGAGACCTGGCATATGGCATTAAGTCAATACGAACCCAGGTCGAAAAAAACAGGGCCCAGGAACATATTCATCTCCTCACCCAGGATCTGATAAAAGCGCAGGAAATAGAACGTCAGAGAATAGCAAGGGATTTGCACGATAATGTCGCCCAGGATCTGGCATCATTGAAAATTACCTGTGAAACGATTTTTGACAATGAAAAAGAGGTTACAAACGGCCTGAAGCAGAAGATTTCAAAATTTTCATCGGTTTTACAAAATTCCATTGAAGCGGTCAGAAATATGGCCTACGATCTTCAGCCACCCCGGCTGGACCAAATAGGTCTTGTACAGACCATCTATCATTACTGCCAGGATTTTTCGTTTAACCATACCGTCCGGGTGGATTTTTATTCTGCCGGCATGGATGATTTAATCCTTGATTTTGATACAGAAATCAATATATATCGTTTAATTCAGGAAGCATTGAACAATATCAAAAAACATTCGGGGGCGACCCATGTCGTAATCCGTTTTGTTGCCACTTACCCTGACTTGATTCTGAGAATAGAAGACAATGGAAAAGGGTTTGATGTTAAAAATGTCATCCAGGAATCGCTTCACCGGAAATGCATGGGACTGAGGAATATGGAAGAACGAGCGCATATACTTAAAGGTGCTTTTTCAATTCAGGCAAAAATAGGTGAGGGGACCCGGATTATTGTAAAGATTCCAATTTATAAAAATGGCGCCGAAGAGGATGGCGTTGAAAAAAAACAGGTAAATGCCATTTAAACATGTATGATTTCCAAAAAAATCAGGAAAGGCGTTTGTATAAGCGTTATCCGGTAAGGAATGGCGTCGTTGCTTTTATGGAAACGGTTGTCAATAAGCTGGGGCATGTTGAAGAAATAAGCAAAGGCGGGATGTCATTCCGCTATATGCAGATAGGCGATGACCTGTATTTGTCTGATACCATTAACTTGTTTTTTCCACGATATGATTTCAACATGAATCGTATTCCCATCAAACTGATAACGGATATAGAGGAATTCAATCCATCCCAGTTTCGAACAGTAACAATGAGACGGTGTGGCGTCCAGTTTCTGGAACTTTCAGATGATCAAAATCAAAAGCTGGATTATTTCATCCGGAATTATACAATCCGCAAAAAATCTCAGGACAAGACTCAATTGAAATAATAATTTTTATTATATGATCGGTTAAAAATATATTTTTCAAATTAAACCGTAACCAGTATCAAAAAGACCACCAAAGAAATTGCAGTTGATTTGCTTATCTTTAAAACACACTCCTGGGAAATTGATTTTAATCCTTTTTTTTCTCTGTTTACCTGTTGTCCAATACCCGGCCGATGGATTTGAAAAAGACACCCCGAAAAAGACAATTATCCTGGTTCAGGCAGAGGATTTGACCTGTTCCATGTGCGGTGAAAAAATTACAGGCAAGTATCTGAAGATTGACGGGAAATTTTACCATACCCGTTGCTTTACCTGTTCAAAATGCAACCGTGTAATCGATACAGCATACAAGATAGATAATGGCCGTTTTTTTCATGCAGATTGCTATAAAGAATTAAAAGGGCTTATCTGCGATCATTGCGGTCAACTACTGGATGAAAAATGGAAGGTGTTTAATGGTAAAAAATTTCATCCTGAATGTTTCAAAAAGAGTATCCAGCCCAAATGTGCCATATGCGGATTGAGTATTGTGGGGGATTACACGGAAGACAGTGAGGGGATTTATCACATTGCCTGTTATAAAAACAAAAAACTGCCCAGATGCGATGTGTGTCAAGCGCCTATTGAAGGCAAGTACATTGAAGATCTCTGGGGAAATATCTCTCATGAATATCATGATGGCAAATCTTACAATCTATGCAGTTCCTGTTCTGTGATTATTTCGAAACGGACGTCCAAGGGCGGATATGAATACAGTGACGGCCGATTGATATGCGGTGTTTGCCGGGAATCAGCTGTATTTCATATGACTGTCGTGGATCAACTGATTAAGAGCATCAAGATGCTTTTGAAAACGACAGGCATGGATTCGCTGCCTGAAAAAATCAATGTCAGCCTGGTCGATTTTGACACAATGAAAAAAAAATCAGGCAGTGACAATAAAAATACAAAGGGATTTACAAAAAGTTCAGTCATGTCCATCCGGTCACTCAATATTTCTTCAAAACATGATATCTTTATCTTGTATGGTCTGCCCGAGCTTGAATTCAAAGGTGTTCTTGCACATGAATTGATGCATGTATGGTTGAATGATCAGGGCATATCGCTGACGCAGCGCGAAACAGAAGGCTTTTGTAATCTTGGCTCCATGCTGGTTTATCAGAATGATCAATCGAAGCTTGCCAGTATCCTTCTCGAAAATCTGGCGCGTGATCCTGATCCCGCTTATGGCGATGGTTACCGGTGGATGCTTAATAAACTGGAGCAGAAAGGGTGGGGCGATTTATTGAACGACTTGAAGGATAAATGAATCTATCCGATTTATTTTGACAGATTTGTGGATATTTCGTAATGTTCATCACACCCAGATTCAAATGATGGCATCGTTGTAACTGGTGAAAAAGTCACATTTGACTTTTTATAAAATAAAGTATATTATGTGAACGATGTTGTCTTTAGAGACCTATGTTTGATTGCATTAAAACTGTTAAACAGCCTGAAGGTTAAATATAACAGTGGAGAAACAAAAGAAATGAAAAATGGTAATGACAGATTAAAGTTTTTGCAAAACGTCAGAATCAACCATATGCTGCCATACATTTTAACCTTTATAATTGCTATCAGCCTGATCGTTATGCTGTTGTCCGGATGTGGCAGCAGCAAAGTGAAAAATGATGATAAAAACGATCAATCCAATGAGGAAAAAGGCCTGTTTATTGATTCTGCGGTAGAAGGATTGTCATATATCACCGGAGACTCCCAATCTTTCACAGATGCGGAAGGCGCTTTCAGATACGAAGAGGGGGCTCTGGTTTCTTTTTATATCGGAGATATCAGGCTGGGAAGATCCGCAAGGGGCGACACTGTTGTGACGCCGCTCAATCTGGTTTCAAATGGCACAATTGATGATGATGAAGTACTGAACATCGCCAGATTCCTTCAATCACTTGACGTGGACCCGGCAGATGACCATATAAAAATTCCCATTTCTGTTCATGCCCTTGCCGTGGATCAGTCCCTATTTTTTTCATCTGCCACATTTGAGGATGATGCAGAGAAAATTTTAAGAATTATTACCAAATCAAATGATTATGCCACCGTACCTGTGCTGGTATCCATAGCGGCAGCAAAGACCCATCTGGCCAATTCTCTCGCTATCGAGATAGGAGATGATGATGATGTGATCAATGATGATACGAATGACGACGATATCATCGATGATAACACGGATGCCGGTGACAATACGGATATTCCGGATGATGGTAACTATCAGACAGATGATGGGTATGGCACCATCCAGCCTTTTACGGAAGCTGAACTCGAAGGAGACTGGACAGCAACGGTCAAAAATAAGCAAGGGAGCGAATACAATTTTTACTACAGCTTTTCGTCTGACGGCACGGGCACGGTCACGTATACGCCTCCTTACCCGTTTAACGATGATCAGGATATAACATGGGAAATAAATGACGAGGGCAGAATTCTTGTTGATGAGTTTTATAATGGCAGCACGGAAACAACCATTGTCACCCGGTACACAAATGGCGATGTTCTGTGGACGACGATAGAGGGGATTGTTGCGTTTAAGGCGAGCTTCACAAAAGACAGCAGCGATGACGACGATGATGATGCCGTAGTGAATACGGATCAGTTTATTGGCGGCTGGACTGTAACAGATACCACTGTGGCAGCCGATCAGACAAGTCAGGGAGAATGGACGATCACCGAAAAAAGTGGCAGCCTTTACGCCACAGGCACCTGGACGGCATTCATGGCCGGCACCGATTACGGTGATATTACCATCAAGTTCCCGTTCAGTAATGCTGCAGCAACAATTGCATCAGGGAAATTAAGTTTCACAGGCACAGGAACAGCTTCGACGACAGTCAAAGGATTCAAGTTGACATCCGGGTTTAAGCTGGTTGTATCAGATGCCACAACAGATTATTGTGAATATAAAATATCAGTAACAGAGGATCTCTGGAATACAATGTTACCACCTGATGATCAAGGGTATAACTATACGGGAACAGCCTCTGTGGTCATTCAATAGACTGTTTTTTTAACCGGGCAGCAAAAAAGCCATCCATGCCGGAAGACTGCGGCCCGGTTTGCAAATACCCGTCGTCAGTTACAAGGGACAAAATCGGTTTATGAATACCTTCCAGGTCGTTGTCTAATATAAAAGACGGATTCTTTTCAAGAAAGGCACGGACCACTTGCTCATTCTCTTCAGGCTCTGTGGAACAGACCGCAAATACCACAATCCCACCCGGTCGCACCAGAGAAGCCGCATTTTCAAGCAAACATACCTGACGTTTTCTGTATCGCTCAAGATTTTTTTTATGATGATGCCATTTGATATCCGGATTTCTTCGGATAACACCCAGGCCTGAACAGGGGGCATCAACCAATACCCTGTCAAATATCATATGATCTTTCAGATGGCATTCCTGGGACATATCCTCGCATGCCGTATCAATCATTTGAATGCCCAGCCGGTTTGCCTCATGCTTTAGTTTTACAAGTTTCTGTTCGTCGAGATCTGTGGCGAGGATCATTCCCCTGCCATCCATTAGCTCAGCCATATGTGCGGTTTTGCCACCCAGACCGGCACAGGCATCCAGTACCTTTTCTATGGGCTGAGGATTCAGGAAAAGAGTGACCAGTTGAGCCGCCTCATCCTGTACCTGAAACAGCCCCTCTTCAAATCCTGGTAAACGGGTAACCGAATCATGAGATCCTTTAAGCGTGATACCTACAGGGGAATATATCGTTTCACAGGCATCAAATCCTTGCTGGTTCAGCATATCAAGAAGTTCATTGCGATTGATTTTCAGCGCGTTGACCCGAAGTGTCAGCGGCGGAATATCGTTCATGGCCACGCAAAGAGACAGTGTCTGTTCAATACCATATCGGGCAATCCATCTTTTGATCATCCATTCCGGAAAGGATTGATGAACCGAAAGATATAACGCCGGATTGTTTTTATATTCCGGAAACGGAATGTCGTTCAGCTTTCTTACTGCGTTTCGAAGGAGGCCATTTGTAAATTTAACAATCCATGCGGGATTGAGGGCCTTTTTAACAAGCTCTACGGAAGTGTTTACGGCTGCGGATGGCGGGACTCTGTCCATGAATTTCAACTGAAAAATGCAAATCCGCAGTACGTTCAATACCATGGGATTTATTTTTTTAACAGGTGTGGTTGAAAGAAAACGGATGATATGATCCAGGTGGTTCCGCCATCTTATGACACCAAAAACCAATGCATTGAAGAACGCCCGGTCTTTTCTGGAAAGCAGGCCAAGGGATGATTCATGGGTGTCAATTGCGTTATCCAGTGTGAGATGCGGATTTTCAGTAATGGCATTCAGGATGGATACCGCAAGGTATCGGGCGTCATCTGGCATATTTGACCCTGCAAGAACAATTATCAGATTAATAACGTGCCTGGCTTGATGGGATTTCCTCTTAAAAAATCATTTATTTTAAGTCGTTTCCCTGAGGCACTTTGAATTTCAAGAACAGTCACTGCACCTTGGCCGGCTTTTACCACAAGTTTGTCATAGCCACCATCAATAACCGTTCCAGGTAGTTCAGTACTGTCAAGCTCAACAGGTTGAACCTTGAAAATCTTGTGACGTTTGTCATGGATATCCGTAAATGCGCCTGGCCATGGATACATGCCTCTCACAAAGCAGTCGATCCTGTTGCCTGAATCCTGCCAGTTGATCCGGCCGTCTGCTTTTTTGAACATTGGCGCCAACGTCTTTCTCTCATGATCCTGGCAAATGGGGTGAATGGTGTGGTTGGCAAGGCCTTCAATGCTTCTTATCAGAAGCCGGGCACCTTTTTCAGCCAGTGTATGATGAAGCGATTCAGATGTATCGGTCGAACGGATTTCAACCGTTTCGGTCAAAAGCATATCTCCGGAATCTATGCCTTCGTCAAGAAGCATGGTTGTCACACCGGTTAATCGATCCCCATTAATGATACTGTGTTGGATCGGAGCTGGCCCTCTGTATTTGGGCAACAATGAGGGATGGACATTGATTGCTCCCATTTTGGGTATATCAAGAAGGGGTTTTACGAGGATATGTCCAAAGGCTACCACCACTAAGCATTCCGGTTTCAGTTCATCAATGGATTTCAGAAATTCAACGGTTCTTATCGATTCCGGTTGGACAACCGGATAGCCAAGGCGTTCAGCAGTTATTTTTACAGGAGGCGGCACACATTTTTTGCCTCTTCCCTTAGGCCTGTCCGGCTGAGTCACGACAAGTGGTATAGCCGCACCGGCCTCATGCAAGGCCTCAAGCGCTGGTATGGCAAATTCAGGCGTTCCCATGAAAACGATAGTCTTGTCTATTTTCATGCTTCCTTTATCAACTTGTTAACTTTTCGTTTATATATCTGCCTTTTAAGTGAACTGATCCTGTCAATAAATAGAATGCCATTCAAATGATCGATTTCATGTTGAAGAACAACAGCCAGCATACCTTCCGCATTAATTTCAACGGGCTCATTTTGAAGATTGAGTGCTTTCACGCTAACTTTTGCTGCACGCTGAACATTTGAACGAAATTCCGGAACGCTCAGGCACCCTTCGTTTTCTGACAGATGCTTGCCGTCGCTTTTTACAATTTCCGGGTTGATCAAGACCTTATAGGACTTATTTTCGGCCTCTGGCTGGTCACTATAGACCAGAATTTTTTTCAGAATACCGACCTGGACAGCGGCGAGCCCCAAACCTGGTGCTTCGAACATGGTATCTGCCATGTCTTCAACAAGTCTTTTTACCTCTTCATCAATGACTTTAACCGGTTCTGACATTTCGCTCAGACGGCTGTCCGGATAGGTGATAATCTCAAGTACGGTCATATTACGTTTCCCATTTTTTTTCTAACTCACTGAATGCGATAAATTAACAACCCGTAAAGTTAACATAAACATCATATTAACTCGCGTCATCTGCAATTTTAAAAATGTTAATACTTGAAAGCATGGCTGAAACAATACCTATGATAATAACCGGAATCATTTGAATGGCATGGTTGGCCAAATTGAAGCCTGCTGCTTCTTTTCCTGAAATACCAAAAAGCATCATGGCAAATATGCCGCCTGCTTCCCATAATCCCCAGAAGCCTGGTGCAGAGGGAAGCGCTATGAAAAAGCAGATAATAATCATGACGGTTGCAAGTTGAAAGAAAGACAGACTCACACCCGGGCATCCCAGGGAAAACAGGTAGTATGAAAGCACGCTGAGTCCCCATATTGCCATGGACAGGAAAATGCAATTGAACAGGTTCAGCGGGTTTTTAACCAGAGAAAAACCAGAGGCAATATTGATAACAAGACTTTCCAGAGGACCTGTTAAATATATTTTGATTGCGTTTGAAATCCTGTGAACACCCAAAGACAGCAGGGCCGGTATCTTTTGAAGGATCTTTATGATCATATTTCTTGACCTGTCGAGCGAAATGGTCGCGATACCGGTTATCAGAATGAGACAAAATACGACCATCGATTGTCCGATTGTCTTCAGTGTTTCCCTATCTAACTGATATTCCTTGTAGGAATAATGAAATTCCGGATCCATGGGAACAGTGGCCAGCACCACGGCCAGAAAACAGACCAGAAAAACCATGTCAAACAGTCTTTCCGCAGCAACGGTGGCAAAACCTGTTGTAAAAGGGATATTGTGTTTTTTTTTGATGATAGCCGGTCGCGCCAGCTCTCCAATCCTTGCCGGCAAAACGCAGTTTAACATGAACCCGATCATGAGAGGATGAAATGCCTGCCAGAAATCAAGCCTTTTTGTAGAAGACAGAATAATCTGCCATCTGATTACCCGCAAGATAAAACAGACAATGATCACCAGGGTTGTGGGAATCATCCAGAAATAGTTGATTGAGGCCAGGTATGCCGACAACTCACCAAACGGTATGTTTTTAAACGCAAGATATAAGGCGCCAGCAGAAAACAGAATACCGGTAATCAATGACACCATCATTTTTTTATTCATAAACTGGCACTCATTAAGCTATGGATCAGGGCCATTAAATTTCTTGTTCAGCCAGAATTTCCCTGGCAACCGCGATGTCCTTCTTTATTTGAAGGGATAATTCATCGATGCTGTTGAATTTTTTTTCAGTTCTAAGTCTCTCGATAAAATTGACCTTGATGTTTTTTTCATAAATATCTTCCTTGAAATCGAGAATATGGATTTCTATGGTGAACTTGTGGTCATCGAAAGTGGGACTGAAGCCGATATTGGCTACACCTTGAAAGACACGGTGTTCAAATTCAACGGTTACGGCATATACACCGGTCTTGGGACAAAGCTCATCATAAATATTGATGTTGGCTGTTGGAAACCCAAGGAGTTTCCCGCCTCTGTCTCTTCCCTGTGAAACCCGTCCTTTTATCTGGTAGTACCGCCCTAATAAATCCTTGACTTCCTTTACGCATCCATCCTGGACCAGATTTCTGATACGGGTGCTGCTGACCCTTTTTGAGGTTTCATCAGATGAATTGATCCAGTCCTTGACAATCACTTCAAAATGGTATTTCTCTCCATAGGCTTGTAAAAGTTCGAGATTGCCCTGACGATTTTTTCCAAATGCATAATCTTTTCCAACAATGAGCACTTTCATGCCGATCTTTTTTAACAGCAGTTCCTTGACAAACGCTTCGGGTGACAGGGAAGCAAATGTCTTATTAAAAGGAATACAGATAAGAACATCTATCCCTGCCTTGGAAATCAGTGACACTTTTTGCTCGTACCGTGTAATCTGAGGCGGTGGATTCTTCACGTTTAAGACTTTGAGCGGGTGAGGTTCAAATGTCATGACCACAGAGGTGCCATCGGTTTCTTTTGCCTTTTTTGTGGCAGTTTCAAAAAGTGCACGGTGCCCTTTATGAACACCATCAAAATTTCCAATGGCCACCACCGCATTCTTGATTGGTTCCCCTATGTTTTCAACGCCTTCAATAAGCTTCATTTTATCTTTTCCAATTCAACATTGCCCTTGACAAATACCTCAAAGCCCCATATATAAAAAAATTCCTGAATCAAAGCAATGGTTAATTGATTCTTTTTAAAATGCCGAAGTGGTGGAATTGGTAGACGCGCTAGTTTCAGGGACTAGTGGATTAAACCCCGTGCGAGTTCGAGTCTCGCCTTCGGCACCATCTCACATCTAAAATTTTGAAATAATACCAAAAAAATTTATTAATTTTTCAAAATATTAGCTAATTGCTTCTTTACACACAATGCTTACACACATTAGCTATGGCGCAGAGCAAAATGGGAAATATTTCAAGAGCACCATCTTACTTTGTATGTAATACCTCTTCATCCTGTTTTCGAATGAGGGTTCCAAATGATATCCAGCACGCAGAAATTTTTTTTATGCGGATTAATGAAAAATTTTTAAAATTAATAAAATACAAATTTTATAAGAACGAAATTCAAGTCTGAAAATATTTTTTGAAATTTTATTTTGAGCACATCAATTTTTGATATTCTGATAAAATCCTGTTAAACACCTGTTCCCAGGTATAGTCTGCTGAAATTTTTTCCGCCTGTGGATCCTGGTAATCGGGGGATTCTTTTACTCTGGAGATCATTTCAATAATTTTTTGAGTCAGCGCTGTTTCCAACCGCCTCTCATCTTCTTCAAAGGGTTTGTCTATGGCTTCAAGTTCGGGCAACTGAATCAATTCTATCGTATCCCGTTCTGCAGAGCCGAATATTTCCTCGAAACCGGACAGCTTGGTTGTTATAATGCGACAACCCGATGCCAGGCCCTCAAAAAGGACAAGGGGCAAACCCTCAAAAAAAGATGGCAAAATCTGTATGTGTGCTTTTTTCATCAAGGTTGATAATTGATGATGGGTAACATACCCGTGAATGGTAACCTGATTGCCTAACATTTTTGAGAGCGCTATACATTCATCATATTCCGGTCCTCTGCCACTGCCTGCCATATGAAGGTGCCAATCATGCTCCTTTATCTGAATCAGAGATTTTAAGAGCCAGGGGACCCCTTTGCTCCTGTTGAATTTACCGGCGTAAAGAATATGGACTCTTTTAGAGAATGCCTTTGGGCTGCGATAAAATATTTTATCATCATAACCGCTGCTAATGGTAGAAATTTTATCTGGCGAAATATTGTATAATTGAATAATATCTGTTTTTTGATCATGTGTCAGAGAAATAATTCGGTCTATCTGGCAGCAATATTTTTTTACATATTCTCTTAGATGTTCGCAATTATTATATTGCCTGAGATCGGTCCCATGGCAGGTTGTAATCACAGGTATATCTGGAAAGAGTTTTCGTGTAAGGGCAGTTAGAACCAGTAAATGGTGGGTATGAATGATATCCGGCCTATAAAGATCAACGGCTTTTCGCAATGCCTTGGAAAAAGCTGTTTTATACGCAACCAGGCGATCCGCGTTTAAGTCTTTAAAAAGTGAGCTCTCATAGGGCATGACATCCGACATGCCGGTGACCGGGAATTTCAATATATCAGATTCAAAATATACATATTGGCAGCAGTCAGCCGGTATATTTTTTAAATCCGGTGTATTGTTCAGCGGGACGCCTGCTACCAAATAATTGGAGAAATCACGTTTTTTCAATTCATTTGCCATGGCCTGGAGATAGATACCACTTCCTGTTTTTTCCGGTCTCTGCCCAATAACATGAAGTATTTTCAAATGACTATCCTTTTTTAATTGATTGCATTGGCGTTTGGGTAATACGTCAATGTGAAAATTAAAATTCACACATCCCAATGATACCGGTATGCAATACATTTCCAACAAGTTCAAGAATTTCTCAGGATTCATTATGATCCTATCGGCCAACCAGTTGATTATAAGGAGAAAAAGAGGACTATAAATGGCCTGTTTTGTGGTATAATTCTAAAATTATAAGATGATTTTGACCGATCATGTTTTGTCTCTGTATTCGGTTCCTTTACAAAGAATACGCATAACAGGCAGCAGAAGATAATAAGGAATGCATATATGAGAGACATGATAAAAAAAACGGTTTGGTCATCTGTAGGACGCTCCAATGTAGAAAGTATATTGCGTATCAATATAGGAGTGGCTGCTGCCATTATTGTACCGGAAATGAGAAGACCGTCTCTCAGGGCAAATAGTCGGGTTCTTTCATGATAATCCCGGCATAGCACAGGCCCTAATGATTCATATGGTACAGCAGCGGCGATTGTCCAGAATAGAAATACTGCTGCCAGCCAGCTCAAAAACCACCAGAATGCCTGTGACGTATTTATACTCCCGGGATTAAACAAAAAGAGAACACTTGTCGCAAGTAAAATCGAGCCCACCAGGATAAAAGGACGCCCTCTTCCAAAAGGTGTGGTATTTTTTCCATTGTTTTTTTATCTGTATATTTTTCAATATGTATCCGGGTGATCTGATAAAAATCAACAGCTTTTATCGATTGAACCTATATTTCATGAAAATGTCTCCACATATGCATTCAATTTATTGACCAGCTCATTTCTTTCTTCTACCGATTCTCTTGTGCCTGGAAAGACATGGGTGACATGCGGTCTTCGGTCGAGCTATAATTTTTCGTTCAAGCATTCCGGTTCAGGCAGCATAAGGCCAGCCATACGATGGTGTCTGTGACCTGTTTGGGAGTTCTTAGAATTTTTTTTGTAAGGCGATAAAATCCGGGAAGAGAAGAAATGACACCAGGTTCTTTTCTGTCTCGACGAGCGCTTTGGATAGGGATTTTATATTTTCCATCACACTCAAGTTTGCCAATAGGAAATTTACGTTTTGATTCCCCGTTATTTTAATAATTTCATTTTGAGTCGCCCGTGCTTTTTCTTTATCCCGGCAATGAAGGTGAGATCTGATTCAAGTCTTGCCAGCTGCATTGCCGCAGCCTTGCCTATACCTGATGTCGCTCCGGTTATTACAACTTTTTTATCTGTCAGCAGATTTGGATGTGTATCCCAGAATATTTTGCCCACATGATAGCCCAGTTTGCTGAACCCCAGCATACACGGAAGAATAGACTGGTCCAGCACCCAGTCAATGGCACTTGACTCTTTTCCAGCCGAATGTATGATTTCTCCGGGTTCAATATTTTCCCTTGATAGCAATTTTTGCAGGACGGACAAGTGGTTAAGAGTCCCCCTTTTCGTTTTTAGGGGAACTCTTCTTCTATATCAGGCACAGTTTAAAATCATATTTTCGTCCGCTACATAAGGCTTTCGGGGCAGGCTCGATTCTTTTGCCAAATGGCCGGGAAGGGCGATACCGGACTCGAATTGTGAATACTTGACAAAGGTTCTGCCGTCGATTCTTACTTTCATGCCATTTACATGCTGTTTGAGGGGAACAATCACGCCTTCTGCTTTAAACTTCTTTTTTACATGTGAATGTCCCAACATATCAGCTAACTTTCCAATATTTAATTCTATATAATTGTTACCGTTTTTGCTAATTAAATCATTATATTTATTCGACACATACTGAATAATGTCATCTATTTCTTTTTTCATCCCGGTGTCCTCCGATAGTCAATTGTCAATATCAGTTTTTCCTTATTTGCGCTGTTATTTGTTCTGTCCCCAAACCATAAATACAGGGTCAGAATGATAATGATCTCCATAATATTTATCATTTGACGGCCGTTCAAGCCCGCGCATAGAGTAGGTTTGAATATTTTTAAATCCTCCTGATTGTAAAAAAAGTTCAAGCACAAAACCCACCCGCTCGAATTCATGGAGCTCTTTCCAGATATGAATAGCTTTGGGAGAAAACCAGCGATTTGAAAAGGATATGGCAAAAATGCCATCTGGTTTTAAAATTCGGGATATTTCCTTAAATGTCTCAAAGGGATGAATGAGATATTCGATGGAAGCCGCACAGATAACGGCATCATAACCATTTGTTTCTAAGGTAATATCCGTATTTTTATTCAAATCATGAACAACATAGTCTGTCAGCCTTTCGTTTCTTTTTAATTCTGCCTCATTCAAACCCAAACCGGTTACCTTTTCGAAGCGACGGCCTTCAGGCAGGTGAGACGTCCAGCTACTCATGAGATCGAGCACTTTAGTCTCCGGTTTCAGAATTTTTTCATACTGGTTCCTTATCGTTCGGATGGCGGTATCGTCAAGGTGATTGACATACCGGGGCATCTGATAGAAACGGGTATCCGGGCTTTCATCCAGTCGTTTAAATGTATCTTCTTTGAAAAAATCTGTGGGGGTTCCGTTATACCGGGTTTTCATTCCAATTCCATCCAGAATGTTTCCCCGCCAGTCATTGCAGGAACCTCCCCTTTCGGAATGATTGTTTTGAATGTTTTCAATATCCAGATTTAAGGATATCGTTTTTCCTGCCATGGGGTGCCGAAGGTCAACTTTCAGGTGGTCTTCACATACATCCACCATCCGGAAAGGAGTCATATTTACTTTAAATATACCAGGCTGACCAAGTAACATCCCTTTTGGATAAAACCGTCCGGCAAATGGATGAACAGGTTGGTCTTTTCTGACAAAACGATTGAATTGATGGGGGGGTATTTTAACTACATCATTTTTGTTTTCAAATGGAATCAGCTCATCCACATTGAATTCAAGGTCGATTCGGTTTCCTGTTTCACTGTTTTCAACAGCATCATAAACAGCTTCCGGAAAACAGTCCCTGTAAAAGTTGATTTGCTGGTCACCGAAACAGTCGGTATGGTAAATACCGTTATGCCCCCATCTCACCGTTGAGTGAAGCGTTCCTATTTTGTTGTTAACAGATAATTTCATTTGTTTGTCTCCTTAACATTAAATGATTAATATCTGCCATGCTCTGTCACGCAGTATAAAGCACAAGACTTTATTTTTATAAAAGAAATTCCCTTTTCACCGGATGTACATTTATTCCTTTTATAAGTCTAAACCTAGTTATGATATTTGAATTCACAATGTCTGGGAAAAATATATTTTCATGTGAAACATGACTATAAATCCTAAAATGGAACTTTGCCTGTTGAATTTACAGGATAATTTTGTTTGTATATATTTATGAATGAAGTAAGGATTTCTATTGGAATTTTAAACAAACAGGATACACATGATGATAGAGACTATTAAATCACTGATAAAAGAAAGAGCTCACTGCGTGTTGGCCACCGTAAACGAAGACCAACCCTATTGTTCACTCATGACCTACATCACGGACGAAAACGTTCAGTGTGTTTATATGATAACACACCGAAATACAAGAAAGTTTTCTTACATCAGCAAAAATCCGCGGGTCAGTCTGCTGATCGATACCCGTGACATGCAAAATGCCCAGGCAATGACCATCATCGGTAAATATAAAGAAATGGATCATTCGGAAACAGATAGAGTCAGGGATCGATTTGTTCAGACCCATTCCCATATGAAGAAATTTATCAAAGATTCAGATGCCGCTGTCATTTGTGTTGATATCGAATCTGTTCTTTTATTGAATGGTCTGACAGAATCACATTTTATAGAATTTAAATAAGCGGAAACATGACGGATTTTAATGGTTTGAGAAATTATGGATATTGAAAATACATTTGGATTTCATTGGGATACCCACAATGCAATGTCATACGAAAAAGAACTGGATAGATGCTTCAGCACAATGCTGGACAATATAATAGACAGGCAAGGTCAAGATAAATATGGGGCGGGTTAAAATGACTGAATGGTTATCCGGTTCAGGCGCTTTTTTGTTCAATGAAATTCTTTTCCTGAGGCAGTTCTTCTTTCTGAATGAAAAATTTACCTTTTTTCCCACATGCCCACCAGGCCCATGTCATTTCAGCCCTTTCAATACGGCATATTTTCGGTCTGGGGAAGATCTCGGAGCCATCCACCGGATCGATTGCCGGTTTCTTCCTGAAGCAGGCGAGTGCTTCATTGTATTCACTGCAATGGATACATTCAGTACATATGGGAATTTTTTCGATCGTTGCTTCTTCCTGGTTCATAATTGTATTGTCCGGCACATGTTTTTTTATATAATTTATAGCATCGGTCAATTCAAATAAAATCTGAAACGATCAAACCGGTTATCAGGAAAAATTCAAGCCACCTAATCACAAACATATAGACACATGTAATCAAAAAATCGATCCTAAAGTAAAGAAAAAAGTTCAATTCTCCGATAATATAAAACAAAACAAAACGAAACAGTTGAGAATATGCATCCCATTAAATTTTTAATATTATTCGTTATTTTTTCAATATTCCTCTTTTCCGAGAGCAACACATCAATGGCCACGGATTGGGTCCATCCATACATGCGAGGTCAATACGCGGGGTATAAGAAGTTGGAAGATCGCAAGAAGAACAGCCCGGACTGGACCTACATCACCAATCGGCCGCAAGGGAATATCCATGGCGGCGGCACAGTCAACTATAATGAGTACAAGCCATTCCTCCCGTCCCCCGTGCCAAAGAAAAAGACAGCCTATAAGCGACCTTTAAGGAAAGAATCCAACCAGACAGGCGCATGCAATTGTCCGGATTGAGCATTCGGGAACATGGACTATTCATCCAGGCCAATTTTAAAGTCATCCTTTTTTCTTATTTATCGTGAAATAGAAATAAATTGGAGATTATTTTATTTTTCCATGATATTATTCTCCGGCGTTTTGATCGTATGGCAGTTTCAGTGATCTGAAAACGTATTGAAAATTAATTTTAACCTGTCAGGAGTATAATGCTTCGAATTCTTAAAAAGGTCTTTACCTCCGCCAAGGATATCCATGATACAGAAATTAGAATCACCCAGGAAAAACCCGATTTCAAGTCTCTGAAAAAGAAAAATGTCATGATGATTGACATGCATGTGCATACTCGATTTTCAGACAGTTATTCCCGGGTGGGTAAAATTTTATCTAAAGCCGAAAAACTGGGTATTGGGGTTGCCATTACTGACCATAATGAAATTCAGGGTGTATTGAGAGCATCCGAAATAAAAAGTGCTGTGCCAGTCATTCCCGGGATTGAAGTGGGGACCCTTGAAGGCCCTCATGTATTGGTATATTTTACTGAAATATTTGATATTATAGATTTTTATGAACGATATATTGCGCCATTCAAAAATGCGGATCCATTTACCAATACATCGGTTAGCATAAAGGATCTGGTTGTGAGTGCAAGTCGTTATGATTCTCTTGTAAGTGTTGCTCATCCGTTTTCGCATGCATACACAAATGTGCCCCGAAGTATCATGAATGGCATTACCGATCCTTCATTTTTTGATTATGTGGATGCTGTGGAAGTTCTGAACGGCGCTATTTCAAAAAACAGAAACAAAAATGCCGCTGAATTTGCCAAGGCGCTTCATATGCGATATACCGGTGGCAGTGACAGTCATTCATTGTTTGAAATCGGGTCTATTGTTACTTGCGCCAAGGCCGGATCGATTTCGGAATTTCTGGCATCCATCAAGAATGGCAGAAATTCTGTTATTGGAAAACCTGTGGGACGCGTGAAGCGCGTACCTTCTCTTGCGAAACTTTCCCATAAGCACATGCAGTATCTTGTGCCCGCCATGTGCAGACAGATGGAAGCCTACCTTTGTGGTGAGATGGATTATGAAGAAACCATCATTGCACACAAAATCGACATGATCAAAACAGAAGGCCACCATTTTTTCACTCAGAAAATCCATATGCCACAGGGATGGCGTCGTGAAAATAAAAAGAGCGCCTTTAAATACTTCTGATCTGTAAATATGTGCCCGTTATTTTACGGGCACGTCCAGTTTCAATTTGACTATTCCCCTTAAACATGAATAAAAATAAGAACTTTGTCCCATTTATGGATATTCATCTGTTTTTCTGTATAGAGGTATATTAATGAACGATTATTCTGAAAATCTTCTTGTCCATTTCAGAAGGGTTGAGAGTCTAAAAAACGAAGCGATCAACTATGTGTCTGTGGATTTGAATAAAAGGCAGTTGTGTGATCTGGAATTGCTTATCAATCGGGCGTATTATCCGTTAAAAGGATATCTTGGCCATTTGGACTATGAATCTGTTCTTGATCATATGCGGCTTCAGGATGGCACCGTATTCCCCATGCCGGTGTGTCTTGATGTAAATGATAAAATTGCCGGCCAGATAAAAGTGAATGATAAAGTCGCCTTAAGAGATCAGGAAGGTTTTCTTCTGGCTGTGCTTACGGTTTCGGATATTTTCAAGCCGGACAAGAAAAAAGAGGCGATGAAAATATTCGGCACTGACGACCCGGACAACCATCCCGGTGTCAGACAGTTTTACCATACGGTTAAAGATGTATACCTGGGTGGGATGATCGAAGGTATTCATTTGCCCGTGCATTATGATTTCAAGGAAATGAGGTATACCCCGTCTGAAACACACAGAAAATTTTCCCAAAACGGTTGGCGGAACGTCATCGGTTTTCACGTGGAAGGTCCGCTGCACTGCCGGGAGAAGGAGATGTCGCTTCTGGCGGCCCGTGAAGCAGGTGGCAGCATTTTCATGCAGCCCACCGTGGGCTTGAAACACCCTGGCGATCTTGACCATTATACGGTTGTCCGGTGCCATCAGGAATTTTCGAAAAAGTATCCCAAAAACATGATGCTCCTGAGTCTAATCACGTTGCAGAAAAGAGGTGCCGGACCCAGGGAGGCATTATGGCAGGCTGTGGTGAGAAGGAATTATGGATGCACCCATTTCATGGTGACTGAAGATCATGCAGATCCATTTGATCATAGTGATATCAATAGATTTTATCCTCTGGGTGCAGCAAGGGAACTTGTGGAGAAATACGAGGAAGAAACCGGCATTAAAATGGTCCCCTTAAACCGGATGGTCTATTCGGAAGACAAAGCCCAATACATTTCTGCAGCAGATGTGAAAGAGGGGATGCGTGTCAAAGATATTTCAAGGGAAGAGTTAAAGCGGCGTCTTGAATATGACCTGGAAATACCTGAGTGGTTTTCATACCGGGAAGTGATCAATGAAATGAAATATGCCAATCCGCCCAGATACAAACAGGGGTTTACCGTTTTTATGACAGGCCTTTCAGGTGCCGGAAAATCGACACTGGCAAAAATTTTGTTGGTCAAATTTCTGGAAATGAGAAACCGGCCGGTTACACTTCTGGATGGAGATATCGTAAGAAGGAACCTATCGAGCGAACTGTCCTTTTCCAAAGAGCACAGGGATCTGAACATCAAACGGATCGGGTTCGTTGCCAGTGAAATCACCAAAAACGGTGGTATCGCTATCTGTGCGCCCATTGCACCTTATGAGGAATCCCGTCAATACAACAGAGCGCAGATCAGTAAATATGGCGGCTATATTGAAGTTTACCTGTCCACATCCATTTCTGTCTGTGAACAGCGTGATCGAAAAGGGATTTATGCCAAGGCAAAGGCAGGTAAAATGAAAGGGGTGACCGGTATCGATGACCCTTACATCTCGCCGACAAATTCAGAAATTACCATCGACACCAGTGAAGTGACACCCGAAGAGGCGGCTCAGGAAGTTTTTCTTTATCTTGAGGAACAAGGGTATATCCGGTAATCTATTCCGTTTAATGGTTGACAGACGCCTGTTTCATTATTATCTTGACCACCAAGACAGGTAATGGCGCCCGATAGTGATTTTACGTTGAAATAGCGAGCCGAAATCCGGCTTGAAAAATTTATACATAAGGAGGTTAATTATCATGCCAAACATGCAAGTTGAACAGACCCGGAGTGACGTAGGGGTCAATTCTTTTATCGCAAGTGTATATAACTGGATGGCCATTGGCCTTGCCGTAACAGGCGGGGTTGCGTATGCCGTTTCTTCCAATGTGAATCTGGTTAGGCTGATTGCCGGGAATTTTATGGTTTTGATGATCCTGTTTGCCGCAGAGCTGGGACTTGTTTTTTATCTGAGTGCCAGAGTCCAGAAAATACAGGCGTCAACAGCGACGTTTCTGTTTGTTCTTTATGCTGCGTTAAATGGGGCAACCTTGTCTCTGCTGTTTCTAATTTATACCAGTGCATCTATCACGTCAACTTTCTTTATCTGTGCCGCCACATTCACCGCCTGCAGTATTTACGGCATGGTGACCAAAAAAGACCTCACATCCATGGGCGGATTTATGGCCATGGGGCTTATCGGTCTGATTATCGCGTCCCTTGTAAATATGTTTTTCAGAAGCCCTATGATGCATATGATTATCAGCTATGTGGGCGTGCTGGTATTTGTGGGCCTTACTGCATATGATACGCAGAAGCTGAAACACATGGCCATTAGCCAGCCGGCAGGTCTTGAAGAAGGTGTGGTCAGAAAAGGTGCGATTATCGGTGCATTGACGCTATATCTCGATTTCATCAATATGTTTATTTTCCTTCTTCGAATCCTGGGCAACAGGGATTAATCCTTCATTCAGCCCATCCATTATATCCAAACCTTAAAAAACCGAAGAGAAGAAAAATTCTTCTCTTCGGTTTTGTTTTCTTATCAGCTCTTTTTTTCGCATCCGCCATTTTCATCTCCAAAAATATATTGACAACTCCTGTGGTTGTGAGTTATAAAAAACCAAATGTGACTGAGCGCTCGTTCAGTTTTGGTGTTTGACATTTAGATGAAGGTTGAAAAATTCGGGTTTCATCCCATCACGTATCATTCAGACAGGTGACCATGACCCAAAAAGAAAACAAAGCCAAAGTGACAACCCAGGTCAAGAATCCGGAACTGGTCAAAAAAAGACACCGTCAGATCGTTGATGCGGCTGTCCAGCTTTTCATTAAAAACGGATTTCATAAAACGACCACACGGGAAATTGCCAAGGCCGTCGGTTTTTCAATCGGATCTCTTTATGAATATGTGGCATCAAAGGAAGATATTCTCTACCTGGTGTGCGAAGCCATCCATGACGAAGTGGAAAGTGGCATTCTGGAAGCAAAGAAGCGGTCCTCAAACGATTTAAAAGCATTAAAGGAGGTCATCAAGGAGTATATCAACGTATGTGATCACATGAGTAATCATCTTCTTCTAATTTACCAGGAGACCCAATCGCTTCCCCAGAAGTGGCGGAAGAAAGTACTGGAAAACGAAGTCCGGATCACCAATATTTTCGTCGAAGTCCTTTCCCATGTGGCGGAATCGGAAAAACTGACCCATATGGATCAGCGCTTCATCGAGATGATGGCACACAACATTATGGTTCTCGGGCATATGTGGACATTCAGGAGATGGTTCCTCACCCGAAAGTACACCTTGGATGAATATATCAAGTTTCAGACCGCATTGATTCTGGGACTGACAGGTAAAAATACATGACCAATAACGGATAATCAGACTAAAAAAATGTTCAAACCAAATAAGAAGGAGACAGAAGATGGCTGAACACCCTGAAATTAAAAAATGGATTCAACTGGCGGAAAAGGAAATGAGAGGAAAACCCATTGATTCGCTGACATGGGAAACCCCTGAAGGCATAAAGGTCAAACCCCTATATACCGCAGAAGATCTGGAAGACATCGAATATACAAATACGCTTTCCGGTTTTTTCCCCTATGTGCGCGGTCCCAAGGCAACCATGTATACCGGGAGGCCCTGGACCATCCGTCAATATGCCGGTTTTTCGACCGCCAGGGAATCAAACGCGTTCTACCGTAAGAATCTCGCTGCCGGCCAGAAAGGGCTTTCCGTTGCGTTTGATCTGGCCACCCACCGAGGGTATGATTCGGATCATCCCCGCGTCATAGGAGATGTGGGAAAAGCAGGTGTGGCCGTCGATTCCGTAGAAGACATGAAAATACTTTTTGACCAGATTCCGTTGGATCAGATGTCGGTTTCCATGACCATGAACGGCGCAGTGCTTCCCATTCTTGCCGGATACATAGTGGCGGCAGAAGAGCAGGGCGTATCACAGGAACAGCTCACCGGAACGATCCAGAACGATATTTTAAAAGAGTACCTGACACGAAACACATACATTTACCCGCCGGTACCCTCCATGAGAATCGTTTCAGATATCATTGCGTATTGTTCGACACACATGCCCAAATACAATACGGTGAGCATCAGTGGTTATCATATGATGGAGGCTGGCGCCAATTCAGTATTGCAGACCGCATTCACTCTGGCCGACGGCCTTGAATATGCAAATGCCGCCATTAAAGCGGGGCTCGATATTGATACATTTGCCCCGCGTCTGTCGTTTTTCTTTGGTATCGGGATGAATTTTTTCATGGATATCGCCATGCTGAGAGCGGCACGGTTACTCTGGGCCAAACTGATGAAACGATTCAACCCCAAAAAGCAGGATTCACTGATGTTGAGAACCCATTGCCAGACCTCCGGCTGGAGTTTGACTGAACAGGATCCTTATAACAATATCATTCGAACGACATTGGAATGCCTCTCTGCCATACTTGGCGGAACGCAGTCCTTGCATACCAATTCTTTTGACGAAGCCATAGGACTTCCCACAGATTTTTCAGCGAGGATCGCCAGAAATACTCAGATTATCGTTCAGGAAGAATCTCAGGTCTGTCATGTGGTCGATCCTTTAGGTGGTTCCTATTATGTGGAATCGTTAACTGCATCCATTGTGCGCGAAGCTGAAAAAATCATAAAAGAAGTGGAAGATATGGGCGGCATGGCAAAAGCCATCGAATCCGGCATGCCCAAACTGAGAATTGAAGAATCTGCCGCACGAAAACAGGCCCGGATCGATCTTGGAAAAGATGTCATTGTGGGTGTGAATAAATACAAAATCGAAGGGGAAGATCATCTGGATGTCCGCGAAGTTTCAAGTCAGGTCAGGGACGATCAGATTGCCCGGTTGAAACAGATCAAGGCAAATAGAAATGAGAAGGCCGTTAAAAAAGCGCTGGAGAACATTACCAGCTGCGCTGAAGGAAACGGAAATCTTCTGGAAGCGGTAATCCCTGCAGTCCGTGCAAGAGCGACTGTGGGAGAAGTATCCGATGCCCTTGAAAAAGTTTTCTCCCGGTTTGTGGCAACCACGCAATGCATTTCAGGCGTATACTCAGCAGAGTTCGGGAGTAGCGAAATCATCAAGTCCATTCAGAAGAGAGCCGATGCATTCCAGGAGAAAGAAGGCAGACGTCCCCGAATACTCGTCGTGAAAATGGGTCAGGATGGCCATGATAGAGGCATCAAGGTGATTGCCACAGCCCTTGCCGATCTGGGGTTTGACGTGGATATCGGCCCCATGTTTCAGACACCTGAAGAAGCGGCAAAAATGGCTGTGGAAAATGATGTCCATGTGGTCGGTGTTTCAAGCCTCGCCGCCGGGCACAAAACCCTTGTTCCCAGGCTGATTGAGTGTCTGAAAGAGCAGGGCGCAGATGACATCAAAGTGGTGGCAGGTGGTGTCATCCCGCCAAAGGATTACGACGATCTTTTTAAGAAGGGCGTTTCTGCAGTTTTCGGACCAGGAACGGCTGTGGCGGATTCGGCAAACAAGATTTTGAATATACTTGAAACCAGATAGAACCGACAGGTTTGCCATGCCCGGTTTTACTCTATCAGGCATGGCCGGGAGGACATTAAATGAAGATCCATGAATTCCAGGCAAAAGAACTTTTCCGCAAATACCAGGTTCCGGTTCCTGACGGAAAGGTTGCAGATAACAGGGAGGATGTAAAAAAAATCGGAACGTCTTTTGGCGCATTTCCGGTTGTCGTCAAAGCGCAGATTCATGCAGGCGGCCGTGGAAAGGGTGGCGGCGTGAAACTTGCGCATTCTTCTGAAGACCTTCTGAGACTGGCAGATGAAATTATCGGGATGAACCTGGTGACTCCCCAGACAGGACCAGAAGGAAAACGGGTTGGAAAGGTTCTTGTTGAACAGGGTCTCAAGATTAAAAAAGAACTCTACCTGAGCATCATTCCTGACCGGTCAACCGCCAAGATCGTCATCATGGCCAGTCAAAAGGGAGGGATGGACATCGAGGCGGTTGCGGAAAAAACGCCTGAGGAAATTATAAAAGTCTATATTGATCCCTTGTCAGGCATTCAAGGGTATCACTGCCGCGAACTGGCGTTTTTTTTAGGTATCCCCAAGCCAGCCATGAAAGAGGCTGCCGCCATGATCCGGAATTTATTTAAACTCTTTGTGGACTACGACTGTTCGCTTGTTGAAATCAATCCGCTGATATTGACGGAAGATGACAGAATGCTAGCGCTTGATGCCAAAATGGACTTTGATGACAATGCACTTTTCAGGCATCCGGATGTGGTCGGTTTCAGGGACGTTGATGAAGAATCACCTCTGGAGGTGGAAGCATCCACGTTTCATCTGAATTATATCAGCCTGGACGGGAATATCGGAAACATCGTTAATGGTGCAGGCCTTGCCATGGCAACCATGGATATCATCAAACTGGCTGGTGCCGAGCCGGCCAATTTTCTGGATGTTGGCGGCGGGGCCACATCTGAAATGGTGGAGAACGCGTTTCGGATCATCCTGAAAGACGAAAAGGTCAAAGGCATTCTTATCAATATTTTCGGAGGCATTTTAAGGTGCGATGTTTTTGCCACAGGGGTCGTGTCTGCGGCAAAGAAAACCGGTCTCAATCTGCCTGTGGTCGTTCGCATGGAAGGCACCAATGTGGAAGAGGGAAGAAAAATTCTGGCCGACTCCGGTTTGAATCTCATTACCGCTGTGGATTTGAAGGATGCTGCCCAAAAAGTTGCGGATATCGTCAAACAATAAGCTCAGTCATCGATTTTGACTGAGAAAGCCCGAAAGGAGATAGTCGTAAAGTGAGCATATTCGTCAATAAACATACAAAAGTACTTGTACAGGGCATTACGGGGAACGAAGGCACATTCCACAGCCAGCAGTGTATCAAATACGGCACGAAGATCGTGGCTGGCGTGACTCCGGGAAAAGGGGGACAGAAAATGGATGATGTTCCTGTCTTCAATACAGTTAAAGAAGCAAAGTTAAAAACGGGTGCCAACGCCAGCATGATTTTTGTGCCGCCCCCCCTTGCCGCAGATGCCATTCTCGAGGCGGTGGATGCGGAAATCGATATTATCGTGGCCATTACGGAAGGCATTCCTGTCATGGACATGATGCGCGTCAAGAATATCATGAAAGGAAAAAAATCCCGCCTGATCGGTCCCAACTGTCCGGGAATCATTACACCCGGAGAATGTAAAATAGGCATCATGCCCGGCCCCATGCATAAGCCCGGCGGCCCCATCGGTGTCATATCGCGTTCAGGCACGCTTACCTATGAAGTGGTTCATCAGCTCTCCAAACAGGGGATCGGTCAGACAACATGTATCGGCATCGGCGGTGATCCGGTGAACGGTACCAATTTCATCGATGTGCTGGACGCCTTCCAAAAAGATAAAGACACGGAAGGCATCGTGATGGTGGGAGAAATAGGCGGCACAGCCGAAGAAGAAGCCGCCCTGTTCATCAGGAATCATGTGACCAAGCCGGTGATCGGATTCGTGGCAGGACTTACTGCTCCTCCGGGAAGACGGATGGGGCATGCCGGCGCCATCATCAGCGGAAAGAGTGGAACCGGCCAGGGGAAAATCGCCGCCATGAAAGAAAACGGTATTCATATCTGTGAAAATCTGGGTGAGCTTGGCGAGCTTTGCAAAACGGTTTTTAACTAGTCATCTGATTGGAGGAAAACATGAACTGGGTTACAACATTTTTTTCAACTTCCGTAGGAAAGAAGATCCTGATGTCGATTACCGGCATGAGCTTCATCGGGTTCCTTGTGGTCCATCTGATCGGAAACCTGACCATCTATGGCGGAAAGGACTATTTTGACAGCTATGTGGACCATCTGCATTCATTGGGACCTGTATTGCATGTATTTGAAATAGGCCTTTTGACGTTTGCCCTCATCCATGTGCTGACAGGCGCGGTTCTCACGTTTCAGAATTTTCTCTCACGGCCCGTTCGTTACCAAATGAACAGGAATGCCGGGGGGAGAACACTGGGATCTGCCACCATGCCTTACACCGGAGCCATTCTTCTCATCTTTCTGGTATTTCATGTGCTGCACTTTCATTTTGCCGATCACACCGTAAAAACAACATTTGAAATTGTTACCGGTTATTTTGTAAATCCCTTTTATGCCGGGGCTTATGTATGTGTGATGATTGTCGCTGCCTTTCATGTGAGCCATGGATTCTGGAGTGCATTTCAGACCCTTGGCATCAATCACGGAAAATACACGCCGATGCTGAAAATACTGAGTCTTTTGTTTGCCTGCATCGTTGCCGCAGGTTTTGGATTTCTACCTATATATTTCAACATGTTCATTTAGCCAAATTCACCTGTTTTAAGAGTGATAAAAATTGATAGAGGAGAAAAATCATGCAACTTGATGCAAACGTTCCAGGCGGCCCGATTGAATCCAAATGGGATAAACACCGCTTTGAACTGAAACTGGTCAATCCGGCTAATAAACGAAAATTCACCATTATCGTTGTGGGTACGGGACTTGCAGGCGCATCTGCTTCGGCATCTCTTGCCGAACTGGGTTATCAGGTAAAGACATTTTGTATTCAGGATTCTCCCAGAAGGGCCCACAGTATCGCCGCACAAGGCGGCATCAATGCGGCCAAGAACTACCAGAACGATGGCGACAGCATTAGAAGGCTTTTCTATGATACGGTCAAAGGCGGGGATTTCAGGTCACGGGAGGCAAATGTCTACAGGCTGGCACAAGTCAGCAACACTATCATCGATCAATGCGTGGCCCAGGGCGTTCCATTTGCAAGGGAGTATGGCGGACTTCTGGCCAACCGGTCCTTTGGCGGCGCCCAGGTGTCCCGGACATTTTACGCCAGAGGTCAGACCGGACAGCAACTCCTTTTAGGCGCCTACAGTGCCTTATCCCGACAGGTGGCATTAAAAAAAGTTCAACTCTACACCCGTCGGGACATGCTAGATCTTGTTATGGCAGACGGCAAGGCAAGAGGCATTGTGGTTCGGAATCTCATAAACGGCGAAATCGAAAGTTATTCTGCCGATGCCGTCATTCTCGCTACAGGCGGGTATGGAAACGTGTTCTACCTTTCCACCAATGCCATGGCCAGCAATGTATCAGCCTCATTCAGCGCGTATAAAAAAGGTGCGTGTTTTGCCAACCCCTGTTTTACACAGATTCATCCTACATGCATACCGGTTCACGGCGATTATCAATCCAAACTGACGCTCATGAGTGAGAGCCTGAGAAACGATGGCAGGGTGTGGGTGCCGAAAAAACCGGGAGACAAAAGAAAACCGGAAGATATCCCGGAGTCTGAACGGGATTATTATCTTGAAAATAAATATCCGAGTTTCGGAAACCTCGTACCAAGAGATGTGGCCTCCCGAAACGCCAAGGAACAGTGTGATCAGGGAAAGGGTGTGGGAGAAACCGGATACGCCGTATATCTTGATTTCAAAGATGCCATAAAAAGAGACGGCCAGGACGTGATCATGCGGAAATACGGCAATCTTTTTGACATGTATCAGCGCATCACGGACGATGACCCCTATAAAACGGCCATGATGATCTATCCGGCCAGCCACTACACCATGGGAGGCCTTTGGGTGGACTATAACCTGATGAGCACGATAGAAGGGTTATTTGTACTGGGAGAAGCCAATTTTTCCGATCATGGTGCCAATCGTCTGGGCGCAAGTGCACTGATGCAGGGACTTGCGGACGGATATTTCATCATTCCCTATACCATTGGCGGGTATCTTGCCGGGACCAAGTTAAATGCGATTTCAACCGATCATGCAGATTTTAAATCATCTGAAAGTGCAGTCAAATCAAAAATCAGAACACTGCTCTCAACTAATGGAAAACGGACGGCCAATGATTTTCACAGAGAACTGGGTACTATCATGTGGGATTATTGCGGCATGGCCCGAAATAACGATGGGCTAAAAATCGCTTTATCAAAGATTCAAAACCTTAAAGGTGAATTCGTTGAAAATGTCAAGGTGTCTGGAATCGATAAGGAATTTAACCAGAACCTTGAAAATGCGGGCCGTGTATCTGATTTTCTGTCCTTTGGTGAATTGATGGTAGAAGATGCGCTGGCCAGACAGGAATCGTGTGGGGGCCACTTTAATGAAGGATTTCAGACAGAGGAGAATGAAGCCAGAAGGGATGATGAGAATTTCAGCCATGTGGCGGCATGGGCGTATCAGGGGGAAGGCAAACCACCTGTATTGCACAAGGAACCGCTTTCTTTCGAAAATGTGAAATTATCACAAAGGAGTTACAAATGAGCACAGGTGACGGCATGGAAAAGAAAATAAATCTGACATTAAAGGTATGGCGGCAAAAGGGGCCGGATAAAAAAGGAAAGATAGAAACCTACCGGGCAGAAGATATTTCCACAGATATGTCCTTTCTTGAAATGATCGATGTGGTCAATGAAAAACTCGTTCTGGAAGGAGGGGACCCCATTTCCTTTGATCACGACTGCAGGGAAGGCATCTGCGGTATGTGCGGTGCAGTAGTCAATGGACGTGCTCATGGGCCTTCAAAAGGAACGACACTTTGCCAGCTGCATATGCGGCATTTTAGTGACGGGGATACTGTTGTTATCGAACCGTTCCGTTCAAGGGCATTCAAACTGGTCAAAGACCTTGTGGTAGACCGAAGTGCATTTGACAAGATTATTCAGGCAGGTGGATATGTTTCAGTAAACACGGGAGGTGTTCCTGATGCAAATGCGATTCCCATTCCCCAGGAAAAAGCAGACCTTGCCATGGATGCAGCCCAGTGCATCGGTTGCGGCGCATGTGTGGCCTCATGCCCCAATGCGTCCGCCATGCTTTTTGTCAGTGCCAAAGTATCTCAACTGGCACTTCTGCCCCAGGGTAGGGCTGAAGCCCCCACGCGTGTGATCAATATGGTGAAGGAAATGGACAATCAACTTTTTGGAAATTGTTCCAATGAAAGGGAGTGTGAAGCAGAATGCCCCAAATCAATTTCCATTGTGAACATTGCCCGGTTGAATCGGGAGTTCATCAAGGCAGGGCTGTTGTCTAACGAAAAATAACAAAAGGTTCAAAGAAAGATCTCTTTGAAATATCTGAGACAATTAAGGAGAAAAACATGGATAAAAAAGTAACTGTTGTCGGAGCAGGCAATGTGGGTGCAACCGCTGCTCAGCGGCTTGCGGAAAAAGAATTGTGTGATGTGGTCCTGATCGATATCGCAGAAGGGCTGCCCCAGGGGAAATCCCTTGATTTGATGCAGGCCGCAACCATTGAAAGACATGATGCCAAACTGACAGGCTCAAACAGGTATGAAGAATCAAAAAATTCGGATGTGGTGATTATTACAGCGGGTATTCCCCGAAAGCCGGGCATGAGCCGGGATGATCTCATCGGAACCAATGCCGCTATCGTCAAAGGGGTTACAAAAGAAATCGCCAGATTATCGCCCAATGCCACTCTCATTATTGTCAGCAATCCACTGGATGCCATGTGTCATGTGGCCTACGAAGCATCTGGTTTCCCTAAAAATAAAGTGATCGGCATGGCCGGTGTGCTTGACTCCGCAAGATTCAGAGCTTTTATTGCCATGGAACTGAACGTCTCCGTGGAAAATACCCATGCATTCGTGCTTGGCGGGCATGGCGACACCATGGTACCCCTTCCCCGATATTCCACCGTAGCAGGTATCCCCATTACAGAATTGATGTCCAAGGAAAGAATCGATGCCATCGTTCAACGCACGGCAAACGGTGGCGCTGAAATCGTAAAACTTCTTAAAACAGGCAGCGCATACTATGCCCCGTCTTCTGCTGCTGTAGAAATGGCGGAAGCCATTCTGAAGGACAAGAAGAAAATTCTTCCCTGTGCGGCATACCTTCAGGGGGAGTACGGGATTAACGATCTTTTTATAGGTGTTCCCGTAAAACTGGGTAAGGATGGTGTTGAGGAAGTGATTGAGATCTCATTGACCGATGACGAGAAAAAGGCGCTCATGAAATCTGCCGATGCCGTAAAAGAACTTACAGAGGTTCTCAAAAAATTGAAGTAACGAAATGCATAGGCTCATGTATTTTTGGGGAAATGACGGAAACGTTGTTTCCCTTTTTTGTTTTTATCATCATAAAATGTTTATACAACCTGTTAAGAATACTGACATCGACCATTTTGCATGCGGCGTTCTGAAGTTAAAATTCCATAATAATTCAAAATGTTATGAAAAAATGGCCAACTCGTTTGACTGGCATGGAGGTTGCTATATTAGGAAAATAAAGTTTTCATATCGCAGTCCTTATCATAAAAAGGAGGATGTCATGTCTTTTGAACCATTAAAAAGTGTTTTGGTTGCGCTGGACGGCTCAGACCGTTCTTTTGAGGTCATAAAATATATTGCCAACACGAAGCTGTTTAAAAAAAATCAGACCCGTATTTGTCTGTTTAGTGTCTATGAAGCTGTTCCCAATTATCTTTTAGATCTCAGCATGGATCCTCAATATCATACTTCTTACAACGAGGTGAAACAGTGGGAACTCCAGCAAAAACGGAATCTTGAGGCCTTTCTTGAAAAATCGAAATCAGAGCTGATCAGGGCCGGTATCAACGAAGGGGATATTTCGGTTAAATTGCAAAAGAAAGAAGTCGGTATCGCAAGAGACATTATCAAAGAAGCGCTTAACGGGTATGGCGCAATCATGATCGGACGAAAAGGTGTTGGCATGATGAAGTATGTTTTATTGGGAAGCATTGCCATGAAACTTTTATCCGGAATAAAAGATATGCCGTTGGCGTTGATCGGGAGGGATATTCCAGATACCGGAAAAATTCTGGTCGCCATGGATAATTCGGGATATGCCATGAAAGCCGTTCAGTTCACCGCTGCCAATTTTTCCGGAACAAAGAACAGCGTCCACCTGGTGCATGTCATCAGAGATGATATGGACACGCCACCGGCAATCACTGAACAATTCATTAATGAAATCGTGCCATCGATGAACGAAGCCAAGTCGCATTTGATCGAAAACGGTTTTGATGAAAAAAGCGTATACACAAAGATTCTCACCAAACAACGCAGCCGGGCCAAAGCGATTATGGATGAAGCAGACAACCACACTATCGGAACAATTGTCACCGGGCGCAGAGGACTCAACAAGGTCGTGGAATTTTTCATGGGCCGCGTCAGCAATAAAATCGTTCAAATGGCACGGTTCAATGCAGTATGGGTTATTACTTGAAATGAAAAAGAAGGCGACGTTCGCACTTCTTCTTTTCCATAAAGATTCCTCAAGGTATTTACTCCCCACCCTCCCCAAAAATTCGGGCGCTCTAATGCTTCAATGCCGAGCGCCCGAAGTCCTAAATTAATAATTATCTGTGCGGAAGACGTAAATGTCGTCTATTTTATTAGAGACCAAATATCCCCCATCCATATCGATATCATCAATCAATATCAAACTGCGTTCTATATCTCTGTCCAAAAGAATTTTAGGGCTGTCACTCAGTTTATTGCCACCAACGTCTGTCTGCATGAGATAGATTCTGCTATCAGCAAGGCCCAGCAGGTTATAGCCTTCTTGCGGTGTCTGGAACAGGGCGGAAAATTCAATTTTATTATAATCATTCGTTTTATCGATTTCATTTATCGAGGAGATGGCACCATCGACGGTGAGCCCAATCAGAAAATTATGATATGAATTTTCCGTCTTTTTCTTACAATTTATAGCCGCGACAAATCCGTCTTCCCCGTCTGCAACAAGACCGCCAAAGGAATCAAGGGTGTATTCCGCCCCTGCATCAACCGGCTGATACCACAGTTCATTACCATCTGCATCAAGTTTGAAAATGGCTGGTTCATTGTTCTTTTCTCCAGCGATGACGCACCCGTTGTCCGGTGTCAGAGCGGCCATATACCCTTGATAGTTTTTGTCCCAGATCATATTGCCGGCTCCATCCAGGCGCATGATCATGGTACCTAAAACCATGAATCCGTTTTCGTCAATCGTAGGGTAGACGGCATGTGCGAAATTTGAATTTTCTTCATCTGAACCGCATGAATATAGCTTTTGCCACACCACCTCTCCAATAACGCCAATCCTCAGGATATAGATGTCATGGAATTCGGTTAAAGGTGCACCTGGGATATCGTTTGAATCGGAAGAGCCAGCCACAATATAGCCGCCATCACTTAAAGGTGTAATGAAACGGGCGTTATCCGAGGATGATCCCCCATACAGGTTTTGCCATTCGATTTTCCCGGAACTGTCGAATTTGGCAACATAACAATCCCTCGAACCATGATTGATTGCATCCGGGATATCGGTGGAATAGGATTCTCCAGCCAAAATAAACCCACCATCCGGTGTCGTATGGATGCATCGGGCATCATCATGGTTTCCACCACCGGCTTTGGTCAGAGGCACGACAATCTCACGTGAGAGGGTGTAAACCGTTTCATCTGAAGTGGCGGTTACAGTCAGCATATGTTTTCCACATTGCACCAAAGTTGGGGTGAAATTGTAAGTCTCGCCTGTGCCCACCGGGTTATCGTCCAGCATCCATTGATATGTGTAATTCCCATCTGGGTATGCCTTGGCCGTGTACGTTAAAGTGATTCCAGGCAAACTGGAGATATTCTGCTTGGGTGTTACCGATACGCCGCGCACCAAAACCTTCCAGGTGCGACTGTGGCTGCTATTTGCTGAGGCTGCTAAAGCCTCCCCGATTGGATCCTCTGCCCAGGTCGATAAGAGGAATCTCACCTTATATTTGCCGGCGCTTTCTTGATTTGGGGTGTAGATGGCCGTATCCATCAGGGTGTCATAATCCGTTGTATGAACGAAATTGTTACTCTCAATTGTATTCGATGTGTCATCGTCTGAAATTTCAATAAAGAAATGGTGGTCATACATAGATGTACCCGAGGTCTTGATCGTGAAAATCTGGGTCTGGCCGGGATCCATGGTAATCGTTTCGGATGTGTCGGGTGAGACCGACAAGACACACCCGGTTAAAGCGGCAGACAGGCAGGCAACCAAAAATAAGAGTCCCTTTCTTTTCATACTATCCTCCTTATAAGATTTATTTGTTTTAAATAGTAAACATCATGCGAGAGACGCATCATGTAATTTTAAAAAACTGAAAAACCTGGCGTCAATATATGTAATATAATATTGAATTTACATTGAATGTATGGGTGTAATGGTTTGAACATATTTCGCGCATTTTTTTTTGTCAAGCATTTTAGCAAAGAGACTTTCAGAAAAAAGAGTACGAAATATCCATTTATGAAAGTGTCTGACAGATATGCAGCATAATGCTGCAAATGAAGCAAATATTAACAATGGGCGGAGGTCCGTTAGGGCAACACCGGTGAGACTGGATGCGGCTCTTTTATCCGCTTTAAGATGCATTTAACTGGTGGCAAGTTTTTCTTTCAACACATATACTTGAAAATCATGCCAATGACCTTTTTCTGGGGCTCAAGGAACACCTACTCAGATTTAAGTTCCTCATGCAGTTTTTTGATCCAGTCTGGGAAAACCGGTTCCCCATCTGCTTCGTCAAATGCGATATACGGTTTGATATCGAGGATCGGGCTGTCGTTTAATGCCTCAAGACCTATAACCTGCAATATGTTTTTATCCCGTTTTAGAAGACGGACGGTGGATACCAGAATGGGGTTGGGTCTGGCCGGACTTCGTGTGGCAAAAATACCTTGTTCCGGCATATCTTTTCTGCCCATGGGGTGGACTTTTTGAATGTGCCTTTCATTTTCAGGAAGAAGGTGAGGCCAGTAAATTATCATGATGTGTGAAAATTCTTCAATCCCGTCCAGAAGCGCTTCATATGCCGGATCAATGATCAGTTGGGAGATCGTTTTTTTGATGATCCGCTGATTCGCTTTTCCCTGTTCCCGTTTGACATCCGGTTCGGCATCCGGGTCGGGTCGATGCATCGGCTTTGATAAGCTGTTCTTTATACGTCCAACAGGTCTCATGGAAAACAGGTTGTTTTTTTCATGCGCTGCCATTTGATGGTCCTTTATTTTTATTTTGGTTTCCTTTATACCACAATACGCATCCAGACAGGAAAAAAAGTACAGTCAATCCCATCATTATTTTTTCATAGCGGATAAAGATCCGATTGATCTTACTGTTATTCCGGTCAATAGGTTCCGGCTTCATGTTTGCATCAACCGGGACGTCCACCTGAAGTCTGTGTCCCATACCGTCTTGAATAACCACCTGATATATCCCTTTCACATCCGGAAAAAAACAGAATCTGCCATTTCTGTCTGTCCAGCCGGATGAGAACAACAGATCGGAATCCGGGGCTTTGATTTCGGTTTCCGCATAACTCATGGGACTGCCATCATCGTATTCTGCGGTGATGGCGACGCCGCCGGAGCTGATGCTGCCGCTTACGCCGTGACAGAAGCCAGAAAAAGGCCATGATATCAGAAATGCCATTGAAATCAGCAGTTGAATTTTCATGTATTTTCCTTCAGGGGAGAGGCCGCCTGTGAATGGATTGGACCTCTCCCGGTTGTTAACTGAATAAGAAAACAATTCAGTTGTTGTTAAACGTAAGTGTAACTTTCAAGCTGTATTCGTCAGCTTTTTTTGGATCTTCATAGGGGTAGGCATGGTCTGCCTTGATCAGCCACAACCCTTTTTCAAGAATTTTAATCCTTGCAATCCCTTCCTTGTCTGCCTTTGTCGTGTAGGCAAATGTGTCTTCCATATCGCTGAATCCTGCATATGTGGCGCAAACCATGCCTCCCCATGGCTCTCCGTCCAGTGTAACCTTTACAGGCAGGATTTCCCCTTTTTCAAGCATCAACGGGTTTTTCAGGGGAATGATCTGGAACCGGTCGGTGGTGTCTGTTTTTGAACTATTGAAGCTCAGGTCAACAGGGCCGGCGTTAACGATTGTCTTGGATACGGTTTCACTCCACCTGGAATGAATCACATGGTCCAGTTGGTCTTTGGGTAAATACTTATAACCTTTTGCCGTTTTTGTTGAGAATTGTTTCTGGGAGATAAGTATTGTGTAAACGCCCTGTTCTGCAAATTTTACTTTTATGGGTTCATTGCCTTTTTCTTCCCTGGGGAGGATTGCGATCGACTTTTTTGCTCCCATTGGATCAATGATTTCTATATTCGTGTGTTGATATCCCTCCTTTCTCATTTCACCGTCTCCGGGAAATTTATGACCCCATCCAATCTGAATGGTGACTTCCTCACCCGTTTGCGGATGATAGTTGTCTGTTGTAACCGATACATAATGGGCAAAAACGCTGTTTGAAACAGCCAGTAATGCAAGCAAACACAACGCAGCAGATATTAAATGATATTTTTTCATGATTTTTCCCTTTTAGTTATATGTCCATTTTAAGTTTTACCAGCCAGGTTGTTCCCAGCCATTCTTTGTCCGCCTGACCATAATCCGAATCCGTGAGATTATTCGCCTCAACTGAAACCGTGTAGTACTTCTTGAATTTTTTGGAGATCTTTGCGTCAACCACCATATAATCATTGGTTTTTTCCATATTGGAATCGTCTGTAAACATTTCATCAGCGTATTGGGCATTAATGTTGAAATTGACCTTGAAAGGTTCATACCTGTAGTCAAACCCAAGCGTGACATTGTTGGCCGGTACATAAGTGAGTTCATTTCCAGAATCTTCATCCTCGGTGTCCGTAAACGTGTAGGATAATGTTGTTGAAAATCCTTTGGAAAGGATCGCTTTCATACAAAGCTCGATGCCTTGGGTATAGGCTTTTGATACATTTTTAAACGAAACGATCGGCAAATCATCTTCGTATTCTCCGGTATCTATCTGAAGGACTTTGTCTTTGATGTCGTTTCGGAAAAGGGACAGATCGATCATGATTTTATCCTTTATAATCTGCTCAAGAGAGAGCGAATACCCTACCGATTTTTCCGCTTCCAGATCCGGATTGGATCTGTACCAGTAGTCCCCATGCTGATACAATTCGGAATAATACATCTGCCGGATGGTCGGCGATTTGAAACCCATGCCGACGGATCCCCGGATATGGGTGTTTTCAAAGGGCTCATACATGAAACTTATCTTTGGAGAAACATGGGAACCGAATTCCGAATGGTCGTCGACTCTCAACCCCAGAACAACCGAAAGGTTGTTCCGAATATCGGTATCCAGCTGACTGTACCCGCTGTAAGTCTCGATGATTTCATCGGCATAAGTATAATCAAGCTCTTCCTGAAGGAATTCCGCGCCTATCGTCAACTGATACGTATTCTTGAACGTTTTTGAATATCGGGTTTCCACGTCCTGGTAATACATATCGCCGATTGCCGCGGAAAATCCCGATGAATCAGCCCCGCTTTCCTGTCTGTTCATATTCCAGTTGAAATAGTATCCGTTTATCGTAAGACTCGATGTGTCATCAATGATCACGTTTACTTCCGGTGCAATGCGATATTTCTTGTACCAGTCATGCCTGAATATATCCTTTGTTTTATATATTCTCTCTCTTTCCTTATCTTCCGTAGCAAGCTCAAGATTGAATTTTAAATGTTTGTTCAGATCATAGGTAAGCTTTGTATCCATCCGGTCTGTGGTGAATTCCTCTTTTCTTGAGCTGTCATATCCAAAAGCACCGGAATCCGCTTCATTGATGGATGCATTAATATAAGCCCCGATATAGCCTTCTTTTTTCCCGGCATAGACGGACGCCATTGTGGTGTCATTGCTGCCTGACGCATATTCAATGCCGAACAGCGGCTCTGCCGGCACCGATTTGGTGATGATATTGATTACGCCTGCCAAGGCATCGCTGCCATAGAGCACGGAAGACGGCCCTTTAATCACTTCAATTTTTTCGATCATGCTTGAAGGGATCTGGTTCACGCCATAGCCGTATTCTCCCATGCCTTCGCCTTTGACCCGCTGACCATTGATCAGTATGAGCCCATACCCATTGTTGATATCAAGCCCTCTTAATTTCGACTGCCAGGAGGTCTCGCCGGGCACATCTTCAGAAGCGGCATAAAAACCGGGAACGGATCGCAAAATGTCGCTGACCGTTTGAACACTTGCGTTTTCAATGTCATCATTCGTTACAACCACCGTATGGACTGGTACGTCTTTCAGTGTATGAGGTGTTTTGGTGCCGGTGATCACGATTTCTTCCAGATGAAATATTTCCTTTTCATCTTCGGAAGTGTCTTTTGTTGCTGTTTCATCGCCAAAAGATATATGGATAGTGGTGAAAAAGGACAGCATCATCACGAAAATACCTGCCATGATTCTTTCAAAATACAATTGTTGCATGTGAATATTTCCTCCCCAAAAATTTTCCTGTCTGTTTGCGACAGACGGACTCCCGGAGAAAAATGAGAAAAGATTGACGAGAAAATGCAACACTGATAGGGTGGTCCAGCTTTTCTCGATCCGGGAAAAGTGTTAGTCATAGGGGGCAGCCGGTATTCCTGCCAGGGCTCGGCTGCCTCCGCTCAACGCTGATTATTTTTTTATTTAACTTTTTCCCCTCCTTTCCACGATGCGTATCGCAATAAAAAGATCCATTAATTATTTAAGTCCCTGATGTGAAGACAATCATCACAGATCCGGTTTAGCAGGTTCTCGTCATGGCTGATGGCCAGAACGCCGATGTTGCGTTTTTTGATCGAGGTCATGATCGTGTGCCATATCTGGGCCTGGGTGATGGCATCCAGCATGGCTGTAATTTCATCAGCGATCAGATAGCGGGTATCCTTTCCCAAAGATCGTCCAATAACGATCCGCTGCAATTCGCCACCGCTCAGTTCATGAGGATACCGGTTCAGAAAAGACGGAGATAATCCAAATTCATCCATGAGCAACGTCTGGTTTCCGGCAATGCCTTCGCTTAGTATTTTATGGATTCGCCATTTGGGGTTTACGCTCAGTTCCGGATGCTGAAAGATCATCTGGACGGGTGAAACGCCCTTTTTCGGTAACGGATATTTGTCTACCTGTATAAAACCGGAATCAGGACGTAAATATCCGGCCATTATTTTCCCCAGCGTGGTCTTGCCTTCACCGCTCATTCCTTTGAGTCCGATGACCTGACCGGGGGATACGGTCAGGGAGATATTCTTCAGTATCCAATCCTTTTTCGGGTGATATCTGAAAGAGAGGTTACGGCCTTCAAGCATGAAAACACCTCACAAAACCGCCATCTGTGGGCATAACCGGCGGCCGTTTGATTTTGCATATGAATTTGGTTTTATCACAGCGCGGTGCAAACACGCAGCCTTCCGGAAGATGATCCAACACAGGTTGCGTGCCTGAAACCGGGAAAAAGCCATTCTGGGGAAGTGCCTGCCAAAGTGCACGACTGTATGGATGGTGAAGATTCTTTCCCTCTCCTGAAAAAGCAGTTGCGCTGGCTTCTTCGACGGTTGTACCTGCATAGAACACGACAACTTTATCTGCAATCAGGAGGGAACGGGACAGGTCATGGGTAATGAGGAGTATTGCCTTGCCCTGGTCGGCAAGTTCCCGTAAATGCGACAGGATATCCGATGCAACTTCTTCGTGAAGACCGTGAATCGGTTCATCGGCAATGATAAGGTCTGCCTTTCCAACGGTTGCGGTAGCCAAAAGGACCCGTCTGGCCATGCCGCCGGATAACTGAAAGGGGAACATGTTTGCTGTATGGTCAGGCAGACCATATCGGCGTAATATATTGGTGACACGGACTTTATTTTTTTCAATCCCGCTCAGTATACCGGCACGGGTGATCTGTTTTCCGATCCGCATCAACGGATCGAGACAGCCGATCGACTGGGGGATCAATGCCATCTCTTTTCCCCGGATTTTTATTTGCCGTTTTGGTGTGACAGGAGTGCCTTTAAACATTATTTCACCAGACACACGGGCGTTCCCGGGAAGGATTCCCAGAATGGCATGGGCCAGAAGACTCTTTCCAGAACCGCTGGACCCTGCCACTGCCACGACCTGACCTTTTTCAACCGCGAGTTCAAGATCGGAGGTGACAAGCGTTTCTTTTTTTTTGAGCCCGGTTTCGTAAGATGTGAACCGGACGGACAATTGATGAACGGAAAGCATGGATCAGCCTCTTAGAATTTTCGGATTTACCCAGTCTCTGATATTCTCGCCCAGAATATCGAACAATTTGACCATGAACAGGAGACAGGCGCCGGGAATCACCGCAAGCCACCAATACCCTGTGGAAAGATGACGCATCGACTCGGAGAGAATGATGCCGATGGCCGGTGTATGTGGCGACAGGCCCATACCGATGAAGCTTAAGCCTGCTTCATGCAGGATGGCATGAGGAAACAACAGAATCATGCCCACCAGGAATTGGGGCACGATATGGGGCAGCAGGTGATGGGTCATGATCCCGGTATTGGACTGACCCAATTTGGACGCAATTTGAATATACTCGGTATTCATAAGCTGTAGCACTTCGGCACGAATCACCCGTGCAAGTGCCGGCCAGTGGGTGACTGCGACGCCAATCACCACGCCTTTTGCACCCCCACCTGCTGCAAAAGAAATCAGCACCAGAAATACAAGGTGGGGCAGGCTCATAAACAGATCGATCATCCAGATGATGACGAAATCAACCATACCCCCAAAGAGCGCTGAACACAGGCCCAGCATGACGGCGATCATCGTGCTTATGCCGGCTGCAATGAGACCGATTTTTAAACTGAGATTCAGGCCTTTTACAATTCGTGTCAGCATGTCTCGGCCCAACCAGTCCGTACCGAAAATATGACAGGCATCCGGCGAAAGGTTTCTTTCTTCAAGATCGGTTCGAAGACCCTTTTCGCTGATCGTGAAACCGGCAATCGAAAGGCCTGCGAACACCAATATGCAGAGAATGATTGAAAGGATTGTCGTCAGGCGCTTATTCCTCAGAATGGTTTTGTATGTCACGATAACCGTTTTCATTTGGGCGCACCTGCTTTTATTCGGGGATCGACAAGCGTATAGATCAAATCGGCTATGGTATTTCCCGTAAAGACAAAAAAAACACTGAAAAGCACAATGCCCAGAAGAAGGGGAACGTCGCTTTTCAGTCCGGCCAGAACCGTTGCCTGGCCAAGCCCAGGGTATGCAAATACGGTTTCCGCCAGCAATGATCCTCCGAAAAGTTCGCTGAATGAGGCAAACTGGATCGTGATGGCCGGAAGAATGATATTCCGGATCCCATGGTGCCGGGTCGCCCCCCATATGGTTTCTCCCTGGCTTATGGCAAAAAGGATAAAATCGCTTTGCAAAACATCGATAAGCTTCTGGCGTGTATGAAGGGTGATATTGGCGATGCCGATGATGCTCAGCGTGGCAGCAGGCAGTATCAGATGATAGATACGTTGCCCGAATGTGACGTTTTCGAGGAGTATGCCTGGTGGCGTGGCGCAGCAGATGGGCGTCCAACCCAGCCACATGGAAAAGCATATCAGAAGCAGCATGCCCATCCAGAAGGTAGGGGTGGAGGCAAGCATGTAGGCATAAAACCGGATCAGTTTATCGACAAACGTTCCATGCATGACGCCTGAAACAATACCCATAACAAATCCCAGCATTCCTGAGATGACCCAGGCGGCGGCCATCAGCCAGAGTGACGTGGCGAAGCGGGTTGAAATGACCTTGGTGACTTTCTGGTTAAATATGAATGAATGGCCGAGATTTCCATGCAAAAGCTCCGTAAACCATTTCACGTACCGGACATGCATCGGTTCGTTGATGCCCCACCGTTCTTCAATCTTCTCCTTCTGAGCCCTACTGATGGCAAGCATGTCCGCACCGATATAGGCACGAACCGGATCGATCGGCGACACGCTCACAAGCATGAATGAAATCACGGAAATCGAAAGAACGATGCTTGCCAGATGCGTCACTTTTTTAACGAGAAGTTGTCTGATCATCTATCCATTTCCATGATAAAATAGTTGCGGTGATGTTCATGCCGTTTTCATGCGGTTCGATGGGGAGTTCACCCATGACAAGCCTTTCATCGGCAAAATACGTGTGGTCCAGATTGACCAGCCAGCACCATGCGGCATCCCCTTTGGCAGTGAATCCGGTTTGGCCGTCCCATTGGGCTTTTTTCCAGAATGATATCGCTTCTTTTTCGGATGTCGCATAAAGTGCCTGGTCCAGATATTGATCAACCACAGGATTTTGATAGCACCCGGCATTGTAGACGTCGTCAGTCGTGGAAGAGCTTCGGTAAAGGCGGTATATTTCAAGGGGATCGAGGCTGCCGAACCCGAACAGGACAACATTCGCATGCATGAGTTTGTAGATATCATCCCAGCTTTTTCCGATCACGTCCGCCTGTATACCGATTTCTCTGATCCTGTCTGATACGGCAATGGCAAGTGCCTGGCGAATACTGTCATCCGCCGGATAGTAAATCGTGAACATGGCCTTGAGGCCATTTTTCGAAAGCACGCCATCCTGATCTTCATCTTGCCAGCCGTCCTGTTTTAGTATTTTTCTTGCTGTGTTCAGATCCCCATCCTGTATCCTTGCACCTTCTTCATCCCATGGAAGACCGGTTGCAGGAGCCTGACAAGGCGATCCGAATCCTTCGAGAATACCGGCGACCAGCGCCTGCCTGTCTACGACATAATTGATCGCTTTCCGGATAGAGAGATCAGCCGTGACCGAATTCCCGACCATCAAACCGGTGGAAGTATTTTTTTGGCCTGATGGCAGGACCGGAAAACACAATCCCCGGTTGTCCACACTTTTTGCAATATGGCGTTTCATGCCTTTTATTTTCTGTATCGCCAGTGCCTGAGGGACTCTTACCAGATGAACCCTCCCAGCCTTGGCTGCCGCGAAAGCGGTTTGTTCGTTCATTTCCATGAAAACGATCCGCGTGATCATCGGTTTGTTGCCGTAATACAAAGGATTTGCCTCGACGATCAGTTGCTGGCCTTCATCCCATTTCACGAGCCGATAAGGCCCGGAACCCATGGGGTTTCTGGCATAATCCTCACCATAGGCATGTTCGGGAACAATTCCCAGTGTGGTAAGTTTGAAAATAAAGGTGCTGGCCGCATGCTTAAGATAAATGGAAAGATCATGATCGGATGTGGCAACCGCTGTATCAAGGAGGGACATATCGGTTTTACCAGCACTTTTGGCTGCCTGGTTGCAGGTGAAAGCAACGTCCCTGGCGGTCACTTTTGTGCCGTCGGTAAATAGCGCATCCTTCCGTATCCGGATATGCCAGCACAGCCCATCTGAAGACAACGTATAGGTTTCGGCCAGATCTGGCACAATCGCCATATGTTCGTCGCGCCGGAGAAGCGTGCTCTGAAACAGCGGATTGCCGTATCGGCCCCATCCCTGTGTGGGATCGAATCCTTCAGGATTGATGCTGCCTGTGGCAACAATGAGTGCGTGTGGAGGAACGGATAACAGGGCATCCGGTTTTTCAGAACCGGGAGCGAGGAGAGGGGAGAGGGTTATAATGATCACGCTCATGAATATCATTATCTTCAGGTGGTCTGTCCGATTGTTCTTTTGCATAGAAACGACCTTTTTTAAACGATGAGGGCAGGTACCAACCCTGCCCGCATCTTTTTTAATTTCAACCCTCATATCTGAACGACAAATAGTAGGCGCGCGGATTACTGCTTATGTATTGATTGGTGTCACTCCAGAACCCAACGTATTCCGCATAGGTTTCATCAAGGAGATTTTTAATATCCAGTGACACTTTCCATTTTTGAGCCAGTTTGTGATAAACGGTCAAATCAGCTGTATGGAATCCTTTATAGCTGTGATCGTTGGTGGCATCCGTATACCATTTCCCCACGTCGCTGTAGCAGATTCTTGCACCTGTGCCAAAGGATGAATCATATTGAACACCGGTTTTCCAGATGGATTTGGGAACTGCTGTAATCCACTTGTTGTCATTTTCCCCGCCATCATACTTGGAGTCGTCCAGAGTCAGAGACGTGAACAGTTCAAGGCCTTTTAACACGGACGCCGTGAGTTCAATCTCATGGCCTTTGCGGATCGCGTCGCCTTCACTCACATATTTCCCTTCAACTTCACGGATCACATCCTCTTCACTGTTGAAATAGGCATATCTGAACAGAATCTGGTCGATGGGCCGGGCTTTTAAACCGATTTCCCAGAACAGCAGATCGTTTACACCAGGATGTTTTTCTGCATATTTCAGATTTTTTTTAGGCAGGGTGTAAGTCGTGCCGATGTTGGCATAAAGACTGTATCTTTCCGTGAGATTTCCGATGATCCCGCCTTTATAGGTGGTGATGTCGTAATCATCCATGTCTTTTTTGTTTCCGGTCAGCTCATTTTTTGTATCCCCGTAGAACAGATCCTCCCTTATGCCTGCAAAAAGACGGATATGGGAGGAAGGATCGTAATTCGCCTTGAAGTATAATCCCATATTTCTGAAATCATAGTTGCTCTTGGCGTTTAGCGCCTGCCTCACCCTGGCATTTGTCTGCCATTCAGATGCATTGGAATTGAAGTCCCGGTAATCAAAGCCGGTATCTATCCTCAAGCGGCTTGTTTCGCTGAATTCCATGGTATGGGCGGCATTGGCCAGGGCGCCATAGACATACTCGGTGCAGAAGATTTCGGTTTGGCCTGACCCCCAGTCCGCATAGCGGCTGGCGGCATTCTCCTTGTACCAGAATCTGGCCTCAACAGGAGTGTTTTCATTGACATCCCAGTCAAGGTGCAATGACACTTCGCTTAAATCCTTCTGTCCACCGTCATCCTGTGATGCAGCAAAAGCCTGTCTCGGGTTATCTTTATACTGTTCTTCGGTTATGTAGCTTCCGGTGTACCAGTTTGCCCGATAGATGTGGGTCTGCATGCCCAACTGAAGATTCTTTGCCGGCCTGTAGTACCATTTGGCATAGGCGTTCTGTCTTTCCTGATCCGTGTTTTCCCGCCAGCCATCGGTCGAAAAATATTCTACCGAATAAATCTGGCTGAATTTGCCGTCAGCATGTTCGCTGCCACCTGAAACATAGGCTTTTTCGGTATTCCAGGTGCCTGTGGTCAGGTTGCTTTTAAAAAAATTACCGCGTGTCCGTGTGAAAATATTGACCACACCCGCTCTGGCCCAGTTCCCATATCGTGCATCGATCGGTCCCTTGATCACGTCGATTCTTTCGATTTCGTCTGAAGTGAGCTGATTGAAATCAGGCGCGCCATCTTCCTGCCAGAAGTGATCGTTTATGGGAATGCCATCTATGTTTACCAGATTGTCCGAACCGTGATTGCTGTTGAATCCTCTCATGGTAAATCCGCTGGGGACACCGCCGTTCCCGTAATCTCTGTAGACAAAACCCGGAATTCGCCTCAGCAGTTCCAGTGCGTTCGTTGTCACTTCCTTTTCAATCTGGTTCTGTCCCAGCACATCAACCGACCCGGGCAAATCGACGCTCCCTTTGGTGTCGTACTCAGCTTCAACGATCACCTCGCCGATATTCATGAAAACCTCTCCAGGGCCGGGAGACATTTTCTTTTCACTTTCTTCTGCAAACCCCTTTGAAGTGCAGATTGCCAGAATAGAAACCATTACAAACCGACAAACAAAACTCCCCCATTTTTTCATTTTTCCTCCTTTATTGTAGCTTAATTTTTTTAATGCCTCATATAACCTTTTTCACTCACATGATTTCAAATACGATTGAAAGTTCCAGATGAAGGGGGCCATTGAACAGATTCGAAGGTGGCGCAGAAAAAGGTGCTGCATCTTCAACCGCTTTCAAGGCGGCCTGATCCAACTGCTTATGACCGGAACCTTTGACGACCTGGAGAGAAGAGAGCTGTCCGTCCCGGGTAATAAGAAATCTCACCAGGACCTTCCCTTCAATATGTTTTTTTCTCGCATCTTCCGGATATTTTTTTCTGCTCTCGATTTTAAGCCGGAGCACATCCACATAGTCATTTTGGGTCAAATAGGCAGCTGCTCCGCCCGAACCCAAGATCGGCACGTTTGCCATGATCTGTCCAGGAACAGCTGAAATCACGTCTTCTGTCGGTAACTTTTCCGTCTGAATTTCTGAAGGATCGATATCCGGCGCATGCGGCGTTTGATCTGCAATGTCGAGCGCGTTTACCGGGTTGATTTCAGGCAGGTTCTTGAGCAATTTGGGCCTTGGAATCGATCGCGTGGACGGCGCAAGCATCTGCTGAAGACTAAGCTCTATAACGCTCAGTTCGTTTTTTTTATAGATTACGGAAACGTAAAAAAATATGAGGATATGGACAATGAACGAGAAAATGAAAATCCACCGGATAAGCCGGTTGGGTTCATGCAGTTGTTCCGGAAAGGCAGCCACGATTTAAAATCCTTTTTCCGTTGCCAGGCACAATCGCGCCGCACCTGCAGCCTTGGCCAGATCCATGACCTTGACCACTTTGTTCAATATGACAGTGCGGTCGGATTTGACAATGACAAGACGGTCTTTGTCGTTTCCGATCATCTCTTTCAGCCGGTTGAAAAGAACATCCTGAGGAATTTGCTTTTCAGCGATAAAGGTTTTTCCTTCCTTATCGACATATATAACGATTTCTTCTGTTGTTTGCGGCTGAGATGCTTTTGCCTGAGGGAGATTGATCTTGATACCTTCATCCACCATGAAACTGGTGGTCAACAGGAAATAGATCAACAACATGAACACAATATCGATGAGGGATGTCAACGGCATCTGAATCTGATATGTTGGTTTTTTGTGTTTGTGAACGAGCATGCGTGTTTTTCTCCTATCTGCCGATGATCGTCTTTAAAAACATGACAGAGCCATTTTGGAGTCTGGCTTCGTAATCATCCACTCTGGCGATCAGATAACTGTGCGCCACAATGGTCGGAAGTGCCACTGCCAGTCCGAACGCCGTGGTCAGCATGGCTTCCCATATGCCGCCCGCAAGCACGGCGGCATTGACTTTGCCGCCCATCTGCTGAATAACCATAAATGCCTTGATCATGCCAATCACTGTTCCCAGAAGGCCCAGAAGCGGTGCAATATTCCCGATGGTTGCCAGTGCCTGCAGATAAGTTGACAGATTTCGAACCTCTTCGTCTGTTGCGTTTACGATGACGGTTTCGATGATCTCCCTGTCTTTTTCCTTGACCTCAATGGCTTTCCTGAGAATCCTACCCATGGGAGAATCGCTTTCTTCCGAAATAGTCAATGCATCGCTGTCTTTTCCTTGTGTGAGCAGGTTGGCTACTTTTTCCGCAAGACCCGATCCTCTTTTTTTCATCCGTGTAAAACGGATCAGGCGCTCCGCAAAAATGGTCAGCGCAAGCACGGAACATAAAAGAATCGGAATAAGTAGAATACCGCCTTTTGATATGAATTCGATCATGATTTCAGTTTCCTTTATTTGGTTAATTTTCTAAGAGTCAATAATATCAGGAACACCGTCAAAATTCAGGTCGCGTTCCTTTTTGACAAGCGCTTCGGCCTCGTCGTATGTTTCCCAAAGATCGGCCCGGCCATCCTGGTTTGTATCCTCCTCAACGGATGAGAGATGACCATTTTCATAAAAAAACCAGATGTCTGTCCGATGATCCTGGTTGGCATCCTTTTCCGCCCGAACCGGATTTTCCTTTTCATCATAGAACCATGTCAAATTGTAGGTGCCGGTGAAACCGTCATCCTCTTCGCATTTTACGAGCTTTCCTTCCGCATTATAATAAACGGCCAGGTCATCTCTGGTATCGAGATTCTGGTCTGTCACTTTTTTCAGAAGCACGCCGTTTTTATAGAAATAGGAAGCATCCGGCACATCGTCTTTGTTCATGTCTTTTGTGAGGATCATGGACCATAGCGGGTCGTCAAACTGCTCTGTGGTTTCAAAAAAACCGTCTCCGTCACTGTCCTTTTTCAGTTTGACTTTGGTGCCGTTTTTGTAAAAAATGCGCAAGTCAATCGCACCATTTTTAGATTCGTCTTTTTCCAGGCGTACAATCTGGTCGTTGTCATAATACTGAAACAGATCATCTTTGCCATCATAATCTGTATCACTTATAACCCGCTCCTTCTCTTCCTTCTGGGTGTAAAAAATACGGATGTCAGGTCTTTGATCAAAATTCTCATCTTTCTCCTGTAGATGTTTTTTGCCTGAAGTATAGTGCGTGATAATATCCGGATGCCCGTCCAGATTTTTATCTTCTTCCGTTATCAAAGGAATGCCTTTCTTGAATAGACGGGTTCGGTCAATTTTCCCGCAATGGGTGGTGTCTTCTTCAATTTTCTGCAATGCACCTGCTTCGTCAAATTGGCAATAGGTATCGATGCTTCCGTCAAAATTGGTGTCCTTTTTCGTGGACACGGGGTTCCCGTCTTTGAATATGGTGAATGTGTCAAATACGCCGTCCAGATTTCCGTCTTTTTTCTGATCGATGGGGTTCGCATTTTGAAAGGAGATGATGATATCCATGGCGCCGTTCAAATCCGTGTCTTTTTCCTGTCTTGCAATGATGCCGTTTTCATAAAACCGAAACGTTTCAAACTGACCGTCAAGATCGAAGTCATGGCGGCTTTTCAGTGCAAGACCGTTTGAATCATAAAAGATGACTGTATCGATGGTATGGTCTTCGTTTGAGTCTTTGGAGGAAGACAGAAGTTTGCCATTTCCAAAATGATATACCAGATCAAACAGTCCGCTTTCTGTGGTATCTTTTTTAATGGACAGCGGATGTTCATTGGCATCAAATTCGGTGATTTGATGGATTTTTCCTGACGGGTTGATTCTTTCCTGACGAATTCGTTTTGCATTATCCAGATAATCGAGGCAATCGATATGAAGATCAAGATCAGTATCACTTTCAATTTTTATAATGGTCCCCTTTTCATAATGCTGGATACGGTCTATATGACCATCCTGATCGGAATCGATTTCGAGTTTGGTTATTTCTCCGTTCTTATTGTAGTAGGATATCAAGTCGATGATGCCATTGCTGTCTGTATCTTTTCGAATTTGTTTTAGATTTGATGAAAATGTCTCGTTTGCAGAAAGTTCTCTCAATGAAGCATTAGAGAAGACGCCTATAAAGACCATATATACCATCATGTATCGTAATGCGTTGCAAAACCGCCACTTCAAACGCCTGGACCTGTAAATATCGTGTTTGATATAACCCAGCATGATTTACCTTTTTTCAAAAAAAAAGCCACGAAGACGATCACAGATTTTTTGTCTGTGTTTGCCTTCGTGGCTCTATAATATTCGGTCTGCAGAAATTTGCTGCAGTATGTTCAATTAAATCTATACTGCCCTTTTCAGCAGGGCGATTGTTTTTTCGGGCCTATTCTACCATCCGTCAGAAATTCTTTTTTACAGCATCTTCATGATGCTTCAAAAAATTTTACCTAACGCTTTAAAAAAGAATTGTCAATTAAAATTATAACGAATGCTATCTCAGTATCGGATTTAAGTGGAAAATTGACGGTAATGAATCGCTTCGCTCTTTTCTTTTCATTGAAAAACTGTATAGTCTGATCTGGAAAAGATGCTGCATTGAAGACTGGGGTGCCATCTGCCGAAACCTGAAATCGGATGAATAATTTCCTAAAAACAAAGACGCATGCGAAATGATCAACATCGAAAAATTATCCAAGAATTATAAAAAAAATGAAGCATTAAAAGATATCAGCCTTACGGTCAAAAAAGGCGAGCTGTTTGCTTACCTGGGGCCCAATGGGGCTGGTAAGACCACAACGATCCGTATATTGACGGGCCTTACGCATAAAACCGGCGGGACCGCATATTTAAATGGGTTTGATATTTCAAAAGAGACACTCAAGGCGAAACGGCAATATGGTGTGGTTCCCCAGTCGACGAATCTCGATCATGAACTGTCGGTCTATGAAAACCTTTATATTCACGGTTTGCTCTATCACATGCAAGGCGCAAAGATCAAAGAACGGATCGATATGCTTTTAAGTTATGTGGCGCTGAAAGACCGTAAAAAAAGTCCGGTAAAAGAACTTTCCGGAGGAATGAAACGGCGTGTCCTGATTGCAAGGGCGCTTCTACATGAGCCGGTGATCCTCTTTCTGGATGAACCGACCGTGGGTCTCGATGCAACGATCAGAAGGCGGATCTGGGGGCTAATAAAAAAAATACAACAGGACGGGACAACGGTTTTTCTAACCACCCATTATATTGAAGAAGCGGAATTTCTGGCAGACAGGGTCGCCTTTATCGATAAAGGCACCATAGTGGCAGTTGGCACGCCTCACCATTTGATGGAAAAACAGGGGGCATGGGCCATTGACCTTATCGAAAACGGGCAGGTTGAAACCCAGTATTTCAATACCCGGGAAGATGCGGATCAATACAATGTCAACCGGCACAAATCCTACACCCTGCGCCGCGTCAATCTGGAAGATGTTTTTCTTACTTTAACCGGGAAAAAGGTAACTGAATGAAGGGGTTTATTGCAGTTTATGTGAGAGAGTTGCTGATATTAAGGCGAAGGATTACCCGTCTGATTCCTTCATGGTCGGTTTCCCCGCTTTTATACCTTCTTGCCTTCGGCTATGCGGTGGGGCGGCACATGGACGTGGGCGGTCATACATATATGGAATTTCTGATTCCCGGTCTGGCTGCCATGAGCAGTATGACTCAGGCGTTTGCCATTTCCAGCGAAATCAATGTGTCGCGGTTTTACTGGCATATTTTTGAAGAATTTCAGGCAGCTCCTATCAGCAATATCTCCTATGTGCTGGGAGAAGTATTTGCCGGGATGACACGTGCCCTGTTATCCATAGCCGTTATTTTACTGATAGGGTATATTTTTGGCGTGACACTATCGTATAATTTCTGGTTCTGGCTGGCGCTTCTTCTGAACAGTTTTGTGTTTGCCGCACTTGCAGTGGGGCTTGCCATGCTGGTGAAGTCTCATGCAGACCAGTCGTTGCTGAACAGTTTTATCATCACACCCATGGCATTTCTTGGAGGGACGTTTTTCCCCATTGAAAGGCTTCCGGAATGGGCACAATATGCGCTCTATTTTTTGCCGCTTACGCATGCGACCAAAGCTATCCGAAAAGCGGCATACGGGGATCTGCCCTTAATGGTTTCTTATTTGGTGCTTTGTGGTATTGGTGTGGTCTTTTTTTTTATTGCGGTTTTCTGTGTAAATAAAGCAAAGGATTAAGACGTGCCCTGTTTGAAATTTGAGCCGGTTTCTAAAGATCCATGTCCTGTTCAACAGTACCTTTCTTCAGTGTGGTTTTGAGGAAATATTTTTCTATGGTCTCAATGAGTTGCTGCGGATTGATCGGTTTGGAAACATAATCGTCCATGCCGGCTTCAAAGCAGCGTTCCTTGTCTCCTTTCATGGCATGGGCAGTCATGGCAATAATGGTAATGTTTGGGTTTAATACTTTGGAATGTATTGCCCGTATTTTTTTGGTGGCTTCAAATCCGTCCATTTCCGGCATCTGAACATCCATGAGAACCAGGTCGTAATTCTCCCGTTCAAGGCATTTGATCGCTTCATAACCGTTTCTTGCAATATCCGGAAAATATCCGGCTTTGTTTAAAAGCTTTATGGCAAGCTTTTGATTGACCAAATTATCTTCCGCCAGAAGTATTTTTATTTTGTGCTTATGATCATCTGAAATGGAGTGGCGCGTAATGAGCTGGGGCTGAGGGTCATCAGAAATTTTTTGAGGAACGCCTTTAATCACCGATACAATGCAGTCAAACAACTGGGTCTGCTTGATCGGTTTTGTAAGATAGGCTGAAAAACCGATCTGCTTCATCAGGGAAGCGTCTCCGCGCATCCCCCGGTAAGTCAACATGATGAGGGGCGTTTTACGGACTGCCTGATCTGAATGGTTTTTGATTTTTTCTCCGGCATCCTCTCCATCCAGATCCGGAATGATATGGTTGATGATGGCCAGATCAAAGGGTGTTTGCTGAGCGCCGGCTTTTTTAAGCATGGAGAGGGCCAGTTTGGTGCTTGTTGCAATTTCATGGTGGCATTCCCATGACTTCAGACATCCTGAAAGGGCTTCCGTGCTGGTTTGATGGCTATCGATAACGAGAATGCGTTTTCCTTTGATATCCGGTGGCGCTTCAGGCATACACGCATGGGCCGGCTGTTTTTGGAAAGTGGCTGTAAACCAGAAAGTGGTGCCTCTGCCTTCCTTGCTTTCAAGACCGATTTTACCGTCCATCAGTTCTGCAAGTTGTTTTGAGATGGCAAGACCCAGGCCTGTACCACCGAATTTCCTATGGGTGGATATGTCCACCTGGGAAAATGTTTTAAAAAGCCTGCTGATCCGGTTGTTGGGAATGCCAATCCCTGTGTCGATGACTGAAAAAATGATCGTGACGTGGGTAGGTGTTTCCTTTTCAAGATCCGCCCGGATGGTGATTTCTCCGATTTCCGTAAATTTAATGGAGTTTCCGGTCATATTGAGAAGGATTTGACGAAGTCTGCCAGGGTCTCCCTGCAGAAAAGGAAAGATGTCATGGCTGATGATGCATGAAAATTCAAGCCCGCGTTCATGGGCCTTGATGGCCATCAGTTCCGATACATCTTCTATGACTGTGCGCAGATCAAAGTCGATTGTTTCCAGCTCCATTTTGCCGGCTTCAATTTTCGAAAAGTCAAGAATATCATTTATGAGTGACAGGAGTGCATCTGCACTAAGCTGGATGGTCTGGGCCAGATCTTTTTGTTCACTATCAAGGGTCGTTTCCATGAGAAGTCTTGTCATGCCGATGATGCCGTTCATTGGGGTGCGGATTTCATGGCTCATGTTAGCCAGAAACGAGCTTTTGGCATGACTGGCAGCTTCTGCTTCCCGGGCGAGTCTGTTGGCATTATCCATGGATTCTTCAAGTTTCAGTTTGGAGGCCTCAAGTTCGGTAACATCCTGGATCATGATATAAATATCGGTGATATCATGCATGTCATTCCGGATAGGTCCCATGGTGCACTGCTGCTGCATTTCTTCGAAATGAGTGCCAAACCGTTGTACCACGCGCATGGGAAAATAATGATTATGCATCTTCTGGGAGAAATGACAGAAATTGCCAAACGCAAATACGGATTTTGCGTTTCTGATAAACCATGAGGTTTTCAGATTCGGGTAGCAGGAGAACAAAGATGTTCCGACAATATCATTGGCATGAATATGGGTCCTTACCTCAAGCCATCTGTTCCATTGACGGACGATATATGTCTTGTCGAGGATAAGAATTCCTGCATCTATCATGTTGAATATTTGATCGAAAATCATCTTTTCTCTCCAATATGAGTCAGGCCGGGTCAAAACCTTTTAAACCGGATTCATCTTCGTTTGTAAAGAACAATTATTGAATTCCCAGAATATTTCGCGTGTCTTTGACCGTGGCGATATTCCTGTCAAGTTCTTTTGCGATCCTTGCGATCCTTTCTACAAACTGCGCATTGGAAACGGCAAGTTCTCCTTTCCGGTAGTAGATATTGTCTTCAAAACCCACCCGGACATGACCCCCAAGGGCCATGGCATGAGTGGCAAGATTGAGCTGGCATTTGCCAATGCCAGAAACAGTCCATGTCTGGCCGGGTTTGAGAATGTCTTTAAGCATTAAAAGTCTTTTTGCCTCACCTGCTATGCCACCGGGGACTCCCATGACGAAGTTGACGTGAAACGGTTCCGCCAGAAGACCTTTTACAAGAAACCGGTTGACTGTGTCGATCATGCCCACATCAAAAATTTCCAGTTCAGGCATGCATTCGTATTTTCGGATTTCCTTATAAACAGACAGGATCGTATTTTCGCTGTTTTCAAAAATATCTGCACCAAAGTTCACCGTTCCCATGGAAAGTGTGGCCATGTCGGGTTTCAGGGAGACAGGGGCAATCCGGTCCTGAAGCGGCGTGCCAGCAGCACCGCCAGTGGAATATTGGATGATGCAGTTGCAGGCCTTCCTTATTTTCCGGGTCACGCTTGCGAACACGTCTTTTCGTTGCGTCGGCATTCCTTTTTCATCGCGAACATGAAGGTGAATGATGCTTGCGCCCGCTTCCACCGCATGTGCAGCGGAAAGGGCGATCTCATCGGGCGTCACCGGAAGATCGGGATGGTCGGTTTTTGACAGTTCCGCACCGGTGACAGCGCATGTAATAATAAGAGGGTCATTTGCCATGGCTGATTCTCTGTTTGTCTTTGGGGGTGACACATGTTCCTTCCGCCTTGCAGACAAGAACGGGTGGATCAAGCGTTTTTGCCGCAGTTTCCCCAAATTCGGGAGCGGCTGTGATCACTTTCCATGCTTCAAAGGTCATTTTTCGTGATGTATTTCCGGTTTTAACGATTCTGCCTTTGGCCTCAATGTAATCCCCGGCATAAACCGGAGCCAGGAATTCTATGGTATCGTAGGCTCTGAAAAGACCTTCATCCCCGTCATATCGAATCAGGAGTTCTGTGGCCACATCACCGAACAGATTCAGCATTTTCGATCCATCCACAAGATTCCCCGCATAGTGGGCATCGTGTAAACTCAGTCTCAGTCTGATTGTTGCTTCCATCACTTGATTCCTTCTTTTTCAAGAATTTTGACAATTAAATACGATGCAACCATCGAAGGAACGGTGTGCGGGCCGAATCCCGCATCATATCCCAGTTCAATGGCCAACTCATTGGTGATTTTCGGGCCGCCCGCAACCAGAATAAAGCGGCCCCTTAAATTTTCAGCTTCGAGAAGCTCGACAAGTTCGGTAAAATGTCTGATATGCGTGTCTTTCTGCGTCACAGTCTGTGACACTAAAATTGCATCTGCATTCAGTTCAAGTGCTTTTGAAATCAAGGCTTCGCTGGTCACCTGTGCACCCATGTTAACGGCCCTGAACTGGGAATACCGCTCAAGGCCGTAGTCCTGATGATAACCTTTCATGTTCATGATGGCATCGATTCCTACGGTGTGGGCGTCACTCCCGATAGCTGCCCCCACAGCAACGATCTTTCGTTTCAGTTTGTCCCGGATCAGACGGTTGATCTGATGAATTTTCATGTGCGGGACCTTCACCTCTGTGGAGACAACCGATGTATAGTCGAGCATCGGGACCGCGCTTGCATAGATGATAAAAAACGTAAAATTGTCCGCGATCCTGGATGCGTGCGCGACAACAATATTCTCGAGATTTAACTGAGATGCATATAGCTCTGCAGCTTTTTTTGCTTTTTCCGAATACTCCACAGGCAGGGTGAAGGAGAGCTGAACGATACCGTCATTTAGTGTATCTCCGTATGGTTTGATCATTTGATGTTTCATATATCCATGTCTCATTCTATGTCTTGTTCAAGCCGGTCCATGATTGGATTCGAATATAAGGGCCCTTTTTCAAAAACCCCGTCAAGCCCTTTTCCGCTGTCTTTCGATCGTTTGATATCTGCAAATTTTCCTTCGGAAATGACTTTCATCAGTCCTTTTTTTTGAATTTCCTTCAAGAATTTTTCAGCCTGCCCAAGTATTTGCCTGGTCCGTTTTTCGATGAATCCGTTTCTTTTGAATTCGATTTCATCTTTAAGCGATGCGGCTGTGTTAAATACGTAATTGATACTTGAGAGTGATTTATGACGATCCTGCATCAGTGGTGTGTGAATCGCCTCTGTCAAAATACCTGCCAGATGAATACCCTGATCGGTCAGGATGGAGGCCAGGTTAAACAGTGTATCAAGAGTGTGTGAATAAAAAATGTCTGTTGATTTGTATCGTGTGGGCGGCATGTACTTGACCGGCGATCGCGGAAACAGTTGCCGGGTAAGCTGGGCATGGGCCAGTTCATACAAGAAACTGTTTTCAATTTCCGGGTCAACTTCAAATGCATGGCCAAGCCCTATAAGCTCTTCAGACAATCCGGCCTTTTTGGCCATGGCCTCATTGATCATCTGGGAGGTTGTCACCGTATAGAAATTGTCTATGGCATCTGCGGTGGTCAGATAATTGTCTTCGCCCGTGTTGATCATGATATTTGCCCTTGCACAGATCAACCGGCTGAAATACTGATCCACAAAGGTCCGTTTCATGTTGATGTCCCGGAAAAGGATCCCGTACATGGAATCGTTCAGGAGAATATCCAGGTCTTCATAAGCGGCGCATGCGGCGATTTCAGGCATGCAAAGCCCGGATGCATAGTTGACCAGACGAATGAACCGGCCTTCTTTTTCAGAAATCCGGTCCAGTGCTTCCCTCATGATCCTGAAATTGGCCTGGGTGGCAAATGTGCCGCCAAACCCTTCTGTTGTTGGGCCATGGGGAATATAGTCGAGAAGGGACTGGGCTGTGCTCCGGATTACGGCAATGATATCTGCGCCGGATGTCACCGCAGATTCGGCCTGAGTGCGGTCTTCATAAATATTTCCTGTGGCGACAATCAGATATCGCAAAGGGGGTTTGGGAGAAGGATATGTGGTTTCTTTTTCGTGTTTTCGCTCCCGGCTTGAATCAAGCACATGAAGAGCCGTGTCAACCAGGGCGGTTTCCGTTTGAATAACTTTTTCCTGTGGAACCTTATCCAGTTTGCTGAAATCGATTTTCCCCCCTACGATCATCTCTGCTGTTTTCTGTGAGGACTTTCCCGTTTTTGCCATGGTTTTTGCAAAAAAATGCGAAATGCCATTTTCAATCCCTTCTTTTTCTTTCACCCTATCTGCAACAAGATTGGGAATAGGTGTGCCGTCTTCATCCACGCCGTCCACACCGTAGAGTCTTAAAATCGTTCTTTCAATGGAAACGGATGAATGCCTGGAGATGAGTTCCTGAACGTCTGAGGAAATCTCAGTTGCCAGTTTTTTCATTCTTGAAACCTGTCTGGAATTAATGCGCAACCGGGCCATGACGATCTGATCCTTTACAATGTTTAATGAGATTTCCCGTTAAGGGGGTCATCATTTTTTGAATGGTTTTGGCTGTGTCCCTGAAAAGGTCACAGACGGGGATTCCTTGAGGTATATGGACGGAATGCCGTTTGTCTCCTGTAGGCGTGGTGTCCCTGATAAATATGCCGTTTATGTGTGCCTTGTGAAGAAGATGCAAGGCCGGGTGAAAACGGCTGGAATGGCTTTCGGTGGGAATGGTCTGGTATAGCGTGAAATTATCAAGAACAACAGTCAAGCGGTCGTAAGACCGGAGATATGAAAACAGGGAAGGGGAGAGTGCCCCGTTTATATATAAAACCGTTTTCCGGTGTTTTCTTTTTTTAAGGTGTGAATAAAGCGCCTTATCCTGAAATGGCACAGTCCGTCCTGCATAGACCTCCTGGAAATTCTCATCAAGCAGAAGACTTCTTTTTCCGTCTTCAAGATTGAGGATGATCGGTTTCCTTATGCATACCGGACAGGCAGAAAGTGAAAACGGAACCAGAAATGCACGGGTTCGTTCCATCGATCGGGGGTTTTCGGAAATCAGTATGGAGAAGCAGAACCCGTCACTGATTGCTGGATGGGCCACAAACTGTCTGTCTGCGGAACCGTCGATCATCAAAATGGTCTTTTCCATGTTCGTGCGAATCACATCTTTCATGAGAAGAAGTTCTTTTTTGGTATTTGGTCCTTCTAAAACCAGTTTGAAATTTCTAATCGATTTTCCGAACATATAAGACTTTGAGAAATCAGGAGCCTTCAATTCAATTATTGGTGAGTAGTCTTTTTTTTTATCTGAAAGCCGTTCTGTTGCTGTTATAAAATAACTGTTTTTCCTGATCAGAATATCCGGTTTCGGATGACCGTAAAATGCATCGATCCGGTCTCCTGAGATACCGGTGGATGTCAGGCACACGGATTTTGTTTTTTCATAAAGCGCACCATACATATGATTGAACGCGGTTGTCTTTCCAGCGTTTTTATCTGAGCCTATAAAGGTTACCGTAATCATGTCATGATGGTTTAATCTATTATCCTGTTTGTCGGTTCAAGCACGGTGTGGGGTTTTGTCATCAGCATGCCCGGCCCCTTAAGCGATTTGTAGCGAGCCTTGCCGCATGCCGGATCATGGCCGCAGATGCTGTCCCATCTGTGAGGCTCCGTATAAACCGTAATGGCGCCTTCATAGTTTCTCAAGACTGCCTTATCGTCCGATCTCGCCAGAACATATTCAGGCATGAGCGGCACTTTGCCGCCGCCACCCGGTACATCCACAACAAATGTGGGGACACCCAGGCCTGATGTATGACCTCTCAATGCTTCGATGATCTGTATGCCTTTTCCCAGTGAGGTCCGGAAATGGGAAATCCCCAGGGAAAGATCGCACTGATAAATATAATACGGGTGCACCCGGATGGTGAGCAGCTTTTGATTGAGTTCCTTTATCACATGGGGGCAGTCATTGACCTGTCTTAAAAGTACAGTCTGGTTGAAGACGGGAAAACCGCCGTCTGCAAGCATGGTGCAGGCTCTTGAGGATTCGGGTGTGATCTCTTTTGCATGGTTAAAATGCGTGGAAATGAATAACGGGTGGTATTTTCTGAGCATTTTAATAAGACTGGGAGTGATCCTCATGGGAAGAACCACGGGCGTCCGGGTGCCTATCCTTATGATTTCAACATGAGGGATGGCTCTCAGTCCCTTGAGTATCTTTTCAATTTTTTCATCACTCATGGTCAGCGGATCCCCACCGGAGATAATCACATCTCTTACTTCTTCGTGATCTGCAATATACTGAATGGCTGTTTCGATCTGTTTCATGTTGATGGGATGATCGGTATGTCCGACCAAACGTCTTCTCGTACAGTGCCTGCAGTACATGGAACAGATATCGGTAACCAGAAGAAGCACTCTGTCCGGATATCTGTGAGTAAGACCCGGGACAGGAGAGTCCCGATCCTCTTCCAGAGGGTCATCCATATCGCTTTCAAGGAACAGGGCTTCTTTTTCCGAAGGTATGGCCTGAGCCTTGATCGGACAATGAGCGGCACTTAAGTCTGCGAGACTGGCATAGTAAGGGGTGACGGCCATGCGAAAATGTTTGGTGGCTGTCCGGATGCCTTCCAGAATTTTTTCAGAAGGATTTAAAATCCTCACCACATCATCTATGCTTTTCAGACGGTTTTCGATTTGCCATTTCCAGTCATTCCAAAGTTTTTCCGAAATGTCTGCAAACGGGATATTCTTTTCAGTGTCCGTCATTCTGTATCTCCTTTTCAGCAATACCTTTTTGTATATAGCGATCTTAAATAGTCGCTTTCGCGCATGATATTGAGGACTATTTCCGCATGACCCCGGCAGTAGCCGTTTCCGATGATCATTTCAATGTCCTTACCCACGCCTTCGGCTCCCAGTGCCGCTTTTGTAAAGCTTGTGGCCATTGAAAAGAAATAGACTTTTCCTTTATCCCGGGCAATCAGTATGGCGCCCATTTCACAATTTTCCCTGGATACGCAGTTTATCACGATATCGCATAGCTTTCCTTTTGTCGTTTTTTCCATTTTTCCAAGAAGAGAAAGTGCATCATCTGCGGCTCCGATGACGACGTCATCCACAAAAGGCGCATTTTTTACATCTGCCATACCTGTTTTGCTATGAACGACTGCGATGACTTTTCCGGTTTTCCCGGTTTTTTTCTTGGCCTGATAACAGCATAAAAGCCCGGATTTTCCTCTGGCGCCTATAACGGCAACCGTATCCCCCGGATGGACCAGCTTATCGACCTGGGCAGGTGCACCTGCCACATCGAGTACGGCCAATGCCAGGGATTCCGGTATATCCAGGGGCAGTTTCGCCCAGATTCCGGTTTCAAAAAGGACCGCCTGACCGATGATATCGACCTGATCCTTTTCCAGATGGATGTTTAAAATCTTGTCTATTCTTAATGGCGTCAGGGATAGACTGACCAGGCTTGCCAGGCGATCAGAAGGTTTGAGATTGATTCTATCTTTCAGGTGGTCTCCGATTGTGTTGACGGTTCCGATGAACATGCCTCCTGAACCTGTTCGTGGATTTTTGTGCTTGCCAAAATTTTTAACGATTTCCATCATCATCGCTTCTATTCTGACGGGATCGCCTGACCCATGATCCTTTAAATCCGTAAACGAGGCAGAATCGATATTCAATGTAGAGACATCACACAAAATTTCATTGTCGTAAATCCGGGTGAAATCATTATCAAGCCGAATGGCAGGCTGGGGGAGAACATTCTTCGGGTCAATTACTCGATGTGTCCCGTAAGGATTTCCTTTTTTTTGCATGGCACCCCTTTTTATTACGGCGCAAGTTAAATCCGTTTTGTCCGGCATTTATTTTTTTCTAGTTCACGGGCTAGTGATTTACGGGCAACCCTTTTTTTCCATCATGATATTTTCTTGTCATTCAGCGGTTAATTTAATAGTATAGGTTCTGTATGATAATTTAATTTGAGAATGATTATACCATTTGATTTAGTAAAATGCGAATAAATAGTTGTCTTTGTATATTAAGGCATTCAATCCACTATTCCGGGAGATAGGCATGAAAAAAAAGAATCTTGAGCTTTCAGAGGAATCCAAAATCGTTCATGGCACAACCAGGAATTTTGTCACATCAGGGGATCTGGTGCCCCCCATTCATATGACATCCACGTTCAAATTCAAGGATATGGCTCATGGCGCAGGCATATTCGATGGCTCATGCGAAGGATTCGTATACTCACGAATTGCCAATCCGACCACAGACATCCTTGAAGAGAAAGTGGCACTGCTGGAAGGTGGTGAGGCGGCTTCCGCAGTTTCCTCCGGTCTTGCAGCCATTGCCGCAGTCTGTTTTTCCCTGTGTAAACCCGGCGACAATATCATTGCCTGTAATGCCATTTATGGCGGTACATTTGCTTTGCTTAACAAGCATCTGGCTGATTTTGACATCCAATGCCGGTTTGTCTCTCCGCAAGAGGCTTATGACCGGAAAAAAATTGACTCTCTCATCGATACCCGCACACGGTTAATGTTTGTTGAAACCCCCGCCAATCCAACATTAGATATTGTAGACATCAGCCTGTGGGCCGATATTTCAAAAAAGGCTGACATCCCATTGGTCGTGGATAACACATTTGCAACGCCCTATCTTCAGAAACCCCTGCAATTGGGCGCGGATATTATTGTCCATTCAATGACCAAATACCTGAACGGGCACGGAGATATTATTGGCGGCATCATTGTTGGTAAAAAGAATATGATCGACCGGATCAGGGAAAATTACATTATTCATTTTGGCCCTTCCATGAGTCCATTTAATGCCTGGCTGATATCAAGGGGGATCAAAACCCTTGCGATCCGGATGGAAAAACATTGCGATAATGCCATGGCGATTGCCACATGGCTGTCATCCCATCCCAAGGTGACTTTTGTTTATTATCCGGGCCTGAAAACCCACACCGGGCATTCGATCGCCAAAAAGCAGATGAAAAAATACGGTGGCATGATCGCCTTCAGGGTAAAGGGTGGCATTGCTGCAGGAAAGCGGATTATGGACAGTGTCGAATTGTGTACGCTGGCGGTAAGCCTGGGGGATTGTGAAACCCTTATTCAGCATCCGGCATCCATGACCCATTCCACATATACCAAAAAAGAACGGGAGGCAGCCGGCATAACAGACGGGCTGATCCGTCTCTCTGTTGGTCTGGAATCCGGAGATGATATTATTGCAGATCTGGGAAATGCATTGTCACTGGTGCGTGCCTGAAGATATGGTTTGCTTTATATTGAATCCTTTTTCTTCAAGCGTCCGGATAATATCTTCGGAGTGATTTGTTCCCCGTGTTTCAAGCTCCAAGGTTACCCTGGATTTGTTTATCGGTATATCGAGGGCATTTCTGTCATGATGGATATGAAGCACATTGGCATTCATTTGAGCGATTTTAGCCAGAAGTTTTGAAATCGATCCCGGGCTGTCAGGCAGCACAACCGTTATCCGGATAACGCGGCCACTTTTGTTCAGGCCTCTGTTTATGATGCGGCCCACAAGGGGACTATCGACATTTCCGCCACTGATTACAAGAACAATTTTTTTGCCCCTGATATGGCTGATCTTGCCGCCGATCAGTGCGGCAAGGGGAACCGCCCCTGCACCTTCTGCCAGGAGTTTTTTTCGTTCAAGAAGCATCAGCATGGCCGCAGCAATATGTTCTTCATCCACAAGAACAACTTCATCCACATAGGCGGATATAAATTTCAGGGTGAGATCGCCTGTCTCTTTCACACTGATCCCGTCTGCAATGGATGGTGTGGCCTCCACGCGCAGGACTTTTCCCTTGTTAAAGGATTCAAATGCAGATGGGCAGGCGGCTGCCTGGACTCCAATAATTTTTGTTTCCGGCCTTATCTGTTTCGAAAGGCAGGAAAGGCCTGAAATAAGACCGCCGCCGCCGATGGGAGCGACAATTAAATCCACATCCTTCAGGTCTTGATGGATTTCAAGGCCGATGGTGCCCTGACCGGCAATAATATCCGGGTCATTAAACGGGTGAATGAAGGTGTGTCCTTTTTTTTCAATTTCATGGGCTTTTTCAAGACTCTCGCCAATGCTGTTTCCATGAATAACGACATTTCCGCCGTAATTCCGGGTGGCTTCCTGTTTCGTTATGGATGCCCATCCCGGCATGACAATCGTGGCCGGAAGTTTGGCCTGTCTCGCTGCAAGCGCCACTCCCTGGGCATGATTGCCGGCAGAAGCCGTTACCACACCTTTTTTTGAAATGATCGTGCTTTTAGAGAGCAACTTGACCATGGCCCCCCTTATTTTGAATGAGCCGGTCACCTGGAGATTTTCCAGTTTAAGAAAAACCTGGCAGTCAAATTGCCTGCTCATGGATGGGGAATAAACAATGGGTGTCCTGATAATTTGTGCTGAGATCAGGTCAAGTGCTTTTTCAAAAGTGTTTTGTGATATCATGTGTTGTTTTTAGCATGAAAGGGTTTTCCATCACAAGCAGTTTATCGGCAGGAAAAAAGGTTAAACACGTCTCCACCTGCATATTATTTGCTGTTTTTTTTCGAATGATGTATGAAGACATTCCATATGAAATGGTATGCCATAAAAAACAACTTTTTCATCCGTGAAGTCACCAAATCCCCGGCCCGTATCTCAATCTGCGGCTTTTTGATTCTGATTTTTATCGGCGCGTTACTGTTAATGATACCTTCGGCTACAGTCACGGGTGATTTTGGATTTATCAATGCCCTTTTCACTGCGACGTCTGCCAGTTGTGTAACCGGTCTGTCAGTAGTGGATACAGGCAGCACATTCACCTTGTTTGGTAAAATAGTTATTCTAGGACTTATCCAGACAGGTGGTCTTGGTATTATGACCCTGTCCACCCTTTTTATTTTTCTTGCAGGACGAAGGCCCAGCCTTGCAGAAAATTCTTTGATTCACGATTCGTTTACCTATGGTGGCATCAAGGATATTGCATCGCTCATCCGGAATATCATTCTGGTGACGTTTGTAATTGAGGCGATAGGGGCTGCATTTCTGTTTGTCAGATTTTTATCAAACCATGACTGGGTGACGGCCCTAGGGTACTCGGTCTTTCATTCGGTCAGCGCTTTCTGCAATGCCGGATTTTCAGTTTTCAGAGACAGTTTTGTCCAGTATCAGGGAGACTGGTTGACCAATATCGTCATTTCTGTTTTGATTATTAGTGGTGGCATCGGGTTTATCGTGATGTTCGATCTCCATTATGTGACGTCATTAAAAAACAGGCGGTGGACACGATTGAGCCTCCATGCCAAACTGGTTATTTCCGGAACAGTGATTCTGGTCGTTGCAGGTGCGTTGTTATTTTTTATGATGGAGACCGGAAACACGTTTGCGGGCCTGCCAGTCAAAAATCGAATCCTGTCATCCTTGTTTCATTCTGTAAGTGCACGAACCGCCGGATTCAATACAATATCCATTGGAGAATTGGCCAATGAGACCCTTTTTTTTATCATGCTCCTGATGTTCATCGGTGCGGCTCCCGGATCATGCGGTGGCGGGATTAAAGTTACAACACTCTGGACATTGATATTATTGGGTATATCCCGGTTCAGGGGGCAGGAGGAGGTCCGTGTATTCAACCGCACCATTCCTGAGAGTTGTACGGGGAAAGCTGTTGGTGTCGTTCTTTTAAGCATATCTGTGATCACCATGGCAACAATGGTTTTACTCGCAACAGAGCTTGGAGAGGTTTCCCATCTTGAAACCCGTGGAAAATTTCTGGAATTATTGTTTGAAACCGTAAGCGCATTTGGCACCGTGGGATTGTCAACCGGCATCACTGAAACACTTTCCCGCACAGGGAAACTGGTTATTGTTTTTGTGATGTTTGTGGGTCGTCTGGGCCCACTCGTCATTGCTCTGGGGTTGCGAAGGGAAAAAATGAGCCGTATTCATTATGCGGAAGAGAATATCATGATCGGATGAGGTGAAAAATGAAACAGTTTACCGTTATTGGGCTGGGTAATTTCGGGTATTATCTGGCCACGAATCTTTTTGAAAAAGGGCATGATGTTCTGGCCATAGACAAGCATGCCAATCCGGTGCAGGAAATAAAGGACAAGGTCAGCCGTGCAGTTGTTTGTGATGCCGCAGATCCAAAAGCCCTCTCGGAACTTGGCCTAAAAACAATGGATGCTGTTATTGTATGCATCGGTTCCATTTTGAGCAATTCAATTCTGGTTACTTTGAATTTAAAAGAACTTGGTGTGAGAAACATTATTGCCAAGGCGATCAGTGAACCCCACGGCAGAATTCTTCAGAAAATTGGTGCAATGGACGTCTATTTCCCTGAAAAAGATTCTGCCCTCTCACTTGCCAACCATCTTCATAATCCCAATGTTATTGAATATTTACCATTTCTTGAAGGATTCAGCATTATTCAACTGGCGCCGCCCAGGAAATTTATTGGAAAAACGTTAAAGGAACTGGATCTGATCAATCGTTTTGGTGTTCAGGTTGTGGCTATCAAGGAAATCATCCCGGAAAACATCAATATGATTCCTACGGGTAATTTTGTTATAAAGGACAGCGATGTTGTTTTTTTACTGGGGCCGGATGAATCCCTGGAAAAACTTCAGGAAGAGGCCCGATAATATTTTTATTCAGAGAAGGTCTTCCTCAAGTTGCTGGAGTTTAAGCATCTTTGCATAATAGCCATTGGTTACGGCCAGTTTTTCATGGGTTCCGGTTTCTGTGATTTTGCCATTGTCCATAACGACAATCAAATCTGCGTTTTTAATTGTCGATAACCTGTGGGAAACGATAAAAACGGTTTTCCCTCCGGATAATGTTTGTATTTCTTTTATAATCAAGCTTCCTGTTTCTGCATCAACCTGACTTACCGGATCATCCAGAATCAGTATGGGGGTATTATGATAGATAGCTCTGGCGATCGCAATTCTCTGTTTCTGGCCACCTGAAAGGACTATCCCTTTCTCTCCCACAATGGTGTTGAATCCATTTGGAAATGACAGGATTGTTTCATAAAGGATGGCACTTTTTGTGGCGGAAATGAGGTCATTATCATCGGACCGGTAGGGTTCGAAGGTGATATTTTCGGCGATCGTGCCTGAAAACAGAAACGGTTCCTGACTGACAAATGATATCATTGCTTTCAGATCAGTCAGTTTGATTGATCGAATATCCCTGCCGTCAAACAGGATACGACCGGATGCGGGATCAAACAATCGGGGTACCAGATTGAGAAGTGTTGTTTTGCCGCTCCCCGGCGGTCCGGTTATCCCGAGCGTCCAACCCTTCTTTAGGGTTAAATTGATATCATGCAGCACATGGTGATGGTTTGGGTCATAGGAAAATGTCACATGGTCAAACCGGATCGTGCCAGGCGGCTCTTTCAGAGATGAGGTCTCCGGGCAATCATTAATGCCGGGCTCTGTCTGGATGATTGTATTTATCCGGTCAAGGGACGCTTTTCCTCTCTGAATCATACTTATCACCCAACCCACTGCCATCATGGGCCATGTCATGAGGTTCAGGTAGCTTATGAATGCCACAAAGTCCCCTGTGGTAATGGTCGTCATGATAGTTTGCCTGCCCCCAAAATAGATGACGATTGCCAGGCTGATATTTGTGAATAAAACCATCAAAGGAAAAAATGAACCGGTTATTCGGGTCAGGGCAATGTTTTTAGATACATAATCTATTGATGATCGCTTGACGTCTTTGTATGATTTGTCTTCAAGGGTATAGGCTTTTACAACCCGGATACCCGCGAATCTTTCTCTTACGACTTCCGTCAAATCCCCAAAAGAGGCCTGGACCGTTCTGTATTTGCGATGCATTTTGCGGCTGAAATATCTGGCAGAAAATATGAGAAGAGGCATCGGTAAGATGGCATAAAGCGTTAATTTGAGATTGATATATATCATGAAACCAATGGCAGACGTACCAAGGAATACGGCATCTGTGAATGCGACCATTCCCATGCCGGTAGCCATTCTGATATTCGTTACGTCATTGGTGGCATGGGCCATCAGCTCGCCGGTTTTGGTTTTAATGAAGTACGACTGGGAGAGCGTTTGGATATGACTGAAGATCTGATTTCTTAATCCCTCTTCAACCCTTCTGGATGTGCCGATTAGAAATTTTCTCCAGAAATATCTGCAGATGCCTATGCACAATGCTGCGGCAGCGATATACAGCGCATAGAAAAAAAGTTTTTCTCTGTTGATGGTGTTATACGTGAGATCATCCACAGTCCATTTGATGATTCGTGGAATAAACAACTGCAGGAGATCGACAATGATCAGAAAAAATATGCCAAGGATTATTTTAAAACGGTTTTCAATAAAATAAGGTTTTATGAGGTTAAAGGATTTCATTTTTTAGCGAGCGGTGCGGTTCCTTTTTGGGTTGATTTTATCGTAAATATGACTTGTACTTTTTTTAGGCAGGATTGTCAAAATGAACTTAAGGCTCATAATGATTTGGCGGGATGCCAGGCACGGTTGTCTTAAACTGGATACATATCCAATCAACTAGTTATACCATTTGATGTTGAAATAAAACAATTGAATATATTGAAATTATATAAATATTTTAATTATAATATTGTTTATGAATTTCGCTGAGTGAATTATTAGTAATAATTATTTGACTTATATATTTATATCAGTATAGTAAAGGCGACGACTGCGTGTTGCTTCAGGTTTATAAACTATACATGTTTAAGTAATAGGTAAGTATTGATGCGATACTTGCAAAAGTGGGGGCTTTTGCAAATAACGGGTCTGGTTGTTGAGGCAGCATTTGGTTTTTTCAGTTTTTTTCCAGCAAACATTTAAAATTGCCTAAAGATAGAAAGGTTGCCGGCGTATATGCTTTGGGGTGACTTGTCTATGAACACATTACTTTAACTGGGGGGATGTGTGGCACAATTGGCGCCATCAAAGGATACAGTTCTGATCGCAAGTAACCTGCCTGAAGAAATAGTGTATCTTAAAAGCGTTTTGGAAAGCCGTTTTTGTGTGGCAACTGTGGCAGATGAAAAAGAGGTGGTTGCTGTTGCAGGAGATAGTCAGCCCAGTCTTATTCTTATTGATATCGCATTTGACGGGTATCCTGTTTTCAAAAGACTGAAAGACGATTCAAAAACAATTGAAATCCCGATCATTTTCATTAAAAATCGGCATGATGTTGATCCATGGATTGACAAAATTGATGCAGGTGCTGTTGACTTTGTTACAAGGCCAATATGTGCGAATGAGTTATTGGCGCGAATGGATATTCATTTACTGTTGAAGCGCCAGCAGTTTTTGATTGAAAAATATGTGTCCCAATTGACCACAATGGTAGAAGAACTCACTGCCTCAAATTCGAAGATTGAAAAATCGAACAAACTCAAGACAGAACTGCTGTCAAACGTCTCTCATGAATTACGTGCACCTTTAAACGGCATTATCGGTTTCAGTGAACTCATTATTGGTGCCAGATCGATGAAAAATGTCAAAACATATACTGGATTAATTATTTCAGAGACCGAGATGCTTTTGGATTTGATCAATGATTTGATTGATTCTGAAAAAATTGAGTCCGGCCAGGATGAACTTGCGCATCTGCCTTTTGATCTTGAGAGGATCGTAAATGGTGTGACGCCATTTATGAACATTGATGCCCGGAAAAAAAGTCTGGCGTTTAAAATAAATATTGAAAATGGCACCATCGTGCGGCTCAATGGCGACCCTCAAAAATTTCGCCAGGTCATGGTTAACCTCATTGTAAATGCCATAAAATTTACAGAAAAAGGGTCTGTTTTGGTGAATATCAAGCAGGTGGACGAGTCGGACAATAAAGTGAAGATTTATGTGGAAGTTGTAGATACTGGCATTGGGATTGCGTTGGAAAAACAGATGGTTATTTTCGAAAGGTTTGTGCAGGCCGATCGGGATGTGACAAATAAATATGGGGGAACAGGCCTGGGGTTGAGCATTACAAAGGCTCTTGTGGAACTGATGAATGGCAGGATTGGTGTTGAGAGTGAAATCGGTTGCGGAAGCAAATTCTGGTTTACGGTATGGCTTGAAAAACGATATGGATCAACAAGCGATATTGAATTGAGAATTGAGAAAGAATTTGGTTGTTTTAAACCTTGTGATGGTGATAAGGGTTCACATACAGGGAAGATACTGCTTGTTGATGATTACTATGTCAATCGGGATATTACAGCAAAACATCTGAAAAATGCGGGTTACAGTGTTGATATTGCTCTTAATGGCAAAGATGCGGTTGAGGCGTGTGTAAACAAAAAATTTGATTTGATTCTGATGGATGTGCAGATGCCTGAAATGGATGGGTATCATGCGACTCAAGTTATCCGGTCCGGCCAAACCCAGAATACCAGTACCCGTATTGTCGGTATTTCAGGAAATGCCTGCCCAAAGGACAGAGATGAATGTTTACATGCAGGCATGAATGCGATTTTAACAAAGCCGTTTCGGAGAAAAGATTTGATAGAGACTGTAACCAAATGGATGATGGGTTAATGATACGCATAATGACAGAATTTTATTTTATGTGACCTGTATCACCGAATAGGGCTTGGATCAGAGCATCAGAATTAAATTCGATTCGGAATATTAATATATGTCGAGTGCTAAAGAAAAAAAACTCTTGAATCAGTGGACCAGTTCCTTCAGAATTTTTTTTGACAGACTCCTTGCGAAATATGCAGTATCCGAAGATTCAACGTTAAAAGACTGGCAGATCACCATCTTTTTCCTGATTTTTCTCTGTGCCTCTGTTTTGGGTGTTTTTACGTGTTTAACGAGCGTTTTTTTAACCATTAAACTGGGCAAATACTACATCGCTGCCTTTTATTCTGTGGTTTACTTGACGTTTGTTTTTGTGACCTTTGGCCGGTTTATTCCATTCAGAACACGTGCCTGGATCGGCACCGGATCATTTTACATTCTGGGACTCATCAACCTTTTGAAATTCGGACCTGTAGGCAGCGGGCGGATATGGCTTTCACATTTGCAATTATTGCGTGCCTGACATTGGGATTGAAAGCCGGGCTTTTGACGCTTTTAATTGATTGCCTGACTTTTATTGTAATCGGCTGGATGTTGCATACCGGTGTTCTTACATGGGAATACTCACACCTGATTCAACTAAAGCACTGGATTACAACGAGCACAACGTTTATGTTTCTGGCGACAGTCGTCATTCTGCCAGTCTCTATTGTGGTGAGTGCAAGGGATGAAAGGCTTCTCAGGGAAATAAAACTTACAGAAAATTTAAGGCGTGTCAATCGTCAGTACAAGCAGGAAAACGTCGAAAGAAAGCTGGTTGAAAAAGAGCTAAAGGAAAGTGAGGAAAAATTTGTAAAGGCCTTTCAGACTAGCCCTGCGGCAATGGCTATTATTTCGATGGAAAAAAGATGTTTTATTGATGTCAACGACACGTTCAAAAATATATTCGGAACAAAAAAAGGGAATTATATCGGTGAATCTGCGGATGATCTATCCATGTGGGTGGATCAGGCGCAAAAGGGACATGTTTGCCGCAAGCTCATACAGGAGCAAGCGCCGGTTAAGAATTTTGAAATATCCGTATACCGCGCTGATAAAAGCATAAGCAGGGGCTTGTTTTCTGCTGATATCATCACCCTGAAGGGGAAAAAATTCATTCTTGCCATCATCGTGGATATTTCCGATTATTATAAAAACCTATCCCATTAATTAAAGCCTGTTGTATTCAGATGTTACATATCATTTACCCTGCACTTTCACAGGACCATTTTTTGGTGTAAAAATTCGTAAGTCATTCAATTAATGCGGATATGGATTTTTTTTGGGTATTGGAAAAGAAAAATTTGACTTTTTTTTTGAATGTGATTATATGCTTGAATCATGTTCAGTAAATGAATATAGTTTTCAAACTGAACACATGGCATTCTGGAATATATTTTAAATAAATAGTGATTCAACAACGATGAGTAATGAGAAAAAAATGAATGATGTTGCTGAAACAAAGCCGCTTTCAAAGTCGGCAATGCGAAGACAACGGGAACGGGAGCTGAGATATCAAACGATTCTTTCTGCAGCGGAGTCTCTTTTTGCCAAGGAAGGATATCACAATACGAGCATGGAACGGATCGCTGATGCAGCAGAAGTGTCTGTTGGTGCGGTCTATTTTTATTTCAAGAACAAGGAAGATCTCCTGGCCTGTCTTATTGATGAAAGCGGCTATTGCCTGAGATCAGTGTTGGGGAAGGCATTTTTGGAAGCAACACCGGATCTGGAAGGATTTAAAAAGGCAGGGCATGCCTTTTTTGAGGACTACTGCCTGAACCACTCTGATAAACTGGCCATTCTTTTTCGGGAATCGGTTGGCCAGAGTAAAATTGTGGAAGAAAGACGCAAGAATGCTTCCGAAAGACTTATCAAGGATGTTCGAAATGCGCTTGAAAAAGTATGCGAAGGCATGAATTATGAATTTAAATCAAACTTGGCATCAGAAATTATTGCAGTAAGCATTTTGGGAATATATGAGCGTGTGGCTTATCAATACATTTTCTGGCAGGGCAACACAGATGGCCTGAAGGCGATTGGACATGATGCCGTTGATTTTTTAATTGGTGGTATCAAAAACCTTTTCAGAGAAAAAGAATGCACTTAAAAGGAGCACTGCACGTTCACACAACCTGTTCAGACGGCAATTTGTCAATCGCAGAAACGTTAAGAATTTACGAAGGACTTGGTTTTGATTTTGTGGCACTGACCGATCATGATTATCTGCTTCGTCCGGGATGTTACGACGCGGTCAATGATATCAAAACGGATATGATCATTTTTAAAGGGGTTGAACTGACGGTGTTTGAAAAAGGGTATGTTCATGTAAATGAAATTGAGGGGGATTCGGAAGTGATGCATATTTTTAATCACCCTTCAGAACTTGATCTGCCGGTAATGAAAGCCATTGAAAGAATTCACGCAGTAAATGAAAAAATAAGGATAGATGCAGTTGAGGTGACGTCAAAAGGCTTTCGGGATCAGGAATTTGAAATACCTGAACTGGCTTTTCCCAAAGTGGCGACAGACGATTCCCATACAAGAATAGGATGCGGACGAGCCTGGATTGAAATGGATTGCTTTAAAGATAAGGACAAAATTATCAGGGCAATCAAAAATAACGATTTCTGGAACTGTTATACGGAAAAGAAATAATAGTTAAGGAGGAAAGCGTAAAATGGCAAGAAAAGTGGGTATTTGCGCAATCGCGCAAACAACGTATGAAAAGAACAAGTGGGGAGCCAGATTTCAGGAAATGGCCCTCGAAGTGCTGGAATCGATTCAGCAACAGACCGGTGTCGATTTTTCTGAAACCGGCATTACCATGAGTATCAGCGTGTCTGATGATGTGTTTGATGCACGAACCATTTCAGATAATGCCATGACAGACGTTTTGGGTGCACACCTGGGGTGTGAGGAGAAAATTGCCCAGGAAGGAATTCAGGCATTGTACTATGGTCTCGCAGCGATTCAATCCGGTCACGAAGATGTTGTCCTGATTGTAGGGCACTGCAAGGAATCCCAGGGAAAAAGCCGTAATATGGTAACCCACCTGGCTTTTGATCCATTTTTTACCCGGCCTGTGGGTCTGGATTTTTGTGCAGCTGCAGGTCTTCAGGCGCAGGCGTATGCCATGAAATCTGGCATTGGTGATGAAGAACTTGCGAGAATCGTTGTAAGATCAAGTGAAAATGCCGTTAAAAATCCAATGCTGCCTGAGGCAAAAAAGCTGACCATGAAAGAAGTCATGGCTTCTCCCATGATAGCAGATCCGATAAGAGCACTTCATGCATATCCTGTTTCCGATGGCGCCGTGGGAATGCTTCTTGTCGCTGAAGACCGCGTCAAGGAATTCACGGATACCCCGGTTTGGATAAAAGGGGTAGGAAACTGTATGGACAGTTTTTTTATGGGCGATCGTAATCTCGCATCCAATTTTGCACTCAAAAAGGCTGCCCAGATTGCCTACAAAAGGGCAGGTATTGATAATCCAGGAAAGGCTTTTGATATTATAGAAGTTTCTGATCAATATGCCTATCAACAGCCGATGTGGATGGAGGGCCTGGGTATCATTGACGATGGTAAAGGAAATGAGTGGATTAAAAAAGACGGGCCACAAAAAAATAATGTCAATATTTCCGGTGGAACACTTGCGGGCTCGCCTTTGCTTTTAGGTGGTCTGGTTCGGGCGGCCGAAGCTGCGATTCAGTTGAAAGGTGAGGCAGGTGACCGGCAGGTGGCAAACGCAAAAACAGCTTTGGCGCACGGTGTGATGGGACCGGCTGGTCAGTTTCATTCTATAGCAGTGCTCGAAAGAGGTTAGGGGGGAATAATGAAAAAAAATAGAAATGTTGGCGTTATCGGTGTTGGACAGTCTAAATATTCCAGCCACAGAGAAGAGGTGAATCAACCGGAAATGATTCATGAAGCAGTGGTTGCGGCTTTAAACCACTCAGGAATCACGCTTGACGATGTGGATTGCATTGTGCATGGAAACATGGAGCTTTTTGAAATGGTTCATCAGCCGGATTTATGGCACACGCTTGGAACCGGTTCTTATGGAAAAGAAACGTTAAGGGTGACAACGGGTGGGACCACCGGTGCAACACTTGTCGCTGTCGCAGACCAGCTCGTGGCATCCGGACTTCATGATGTGGTTATGGCCATTGGTTTTGAGAAACTCCAGGAGGGCCACACCACAGGCGGTATTACCAACATGGCTGACCCGCTTTGGGCAAGACAGCTTCAGACCGGTGCCTTGACAGGAATGACCGCAGCAGATGTCATAGAAGAATTCGGTGAACAAAGAGCCAAAATGGCATCCATGAAATACAGAATTATCATGGACAAGCATGCCATGAAAAACGACAAGGCGCATAGAAGGCTTGGTCTGGAATTTGATCAGGCAGAGGATCTTGCAAAGAATTCACCCGCACTTGTTGGTGAACTCCGAATGATTCACATGTGTTCCCAGAGTGACGGTGCTTGCGTCATGATTTTCGCGTCAGAGGAAAAAGCGAAACAATTTTGCAAACAGCCGGCGTGGATCAAGGACCACGTTACCGTTCACCGTGAGGAATCCTTTTGTATATTCGGAGAACCAGACTATGTCACGTCACATAGATATGCTGCTGAAAAGTTGTTTGGCCGAAATGGCATCACCGATCCATTAAATCAGATAGACATGTTTGAGATGTACGATCCTTCAAGCTGGTGGGGATTGGACTGGATCAGGGAATTTTTGATGCTCGAAGGCGATTCGCATATAAAAATGATTGAGAATGGGGATATCTGCATTGACGGAAAATTTCCAATCAATCCGTCAGGAGGCGTTACGGCATCAAACCCAATAGGCGCAACAGCGATGGTTCGTGTGGCAGAAGCCGCACTCCAGATCATGGGAGATGCCGGTGAACATCAAATACCCAAACCAGTGAACCAGGCGATGGCGTCGGGTTTTGGAGGAACCATGTGGACGGTTCTCTTCCTTTTGACAAAAGACGTGCCCTGGTAAACAAGAATATATAATTATACGATCTCATGTTGAAAAACAGACTGGTTTACTCATAGGAGGAATCATGGATAATAAAGATAAGCCACTGGTCACAGTGGCAGATATTTTCGGCACAATGGAATCCCGTGTGAATCCTGAAGGCGTCCAAGGTGTAACCGCCAATTATGGTTATATCATTACAGGCGAAGGTGGCGGAGAATGGACCGTTTCAGTAAATAATGGAGATGTTGAAGTTAAAAATGGGATTCATAAACCTCAGGTCACGACCACCTGTGCTGCTGAAGACTGGATAGCCATCACGCTGGGCAAACTGGATGGCATGTCGGCATTCACTTCAGGAAAACTGAAAGTCGAAGGTGATCTGGGATTGTTGGGCAAGGCTGCCAAATTTTTTCACAAATATACACCACCTGTGCCCGAGGTTACAGTAGCAGACATTTTCGGTACCATGGAATCCCGTGTGAATCCTGATGGTGTTAAGGGTATAACTGCCAATTACGGTTATGTGATCACCGGTGACGGCGGCGGGGAATGGACCGTTTGCGTTGCAGATGGCACCGTAAAGGTAAAAGAGGGATTGCATGATCCCAAAGTGACGACGACCTGTCAGGATGAAGACTGGATCGCCATTACGCTGGGCAAACTGGATGGTATGACGGCTTTCAGTTCAGGCAAATTGAAAGTGGATGGTGATTTGGGGCTTTTAGGTCCGGCCACCAAGTTCTTTAAAAAATATGTACCGGCATCAGGCATGGAAGAAGAAGTCGGCGAAGAGTTGATTGTTCTCAAACAGATTCTTTCCCTTCCTCAGAAATTTTCCACTGGGAAAGTAATGGGCAAATTTTTAAACGCGTTGAAAGACAAAAAAATACTGGCCAACAAATGTCCCAAATGCGGCAGGCTTCAGCTTCCGCCGCGGGAAGTTTGCGCGATATGCGTTGTCAGGGCGGATCAATGGGTGGAAGTGGGACCGGAAGGTTCTATAGCAACACCGGATATCGCTTATTACGCCAGCCCTGATCCACTGACAGGAGAAAGCAGGGAAACCCCATATTGTTCGGCTCACTTTTTACTGGATGGATGCAAGGATCACGAAACACTCTGGCATGAATTAAAAGATGAAGATCTGCCCAAAGCAAAAAAAGGTGTGCGCGTGCGTCCCGTATGGAATGAAGAAAGAATTGGCGCAATTACAGACATTAAATATTTTGAAGTGATTGACTGATTTTTGTCTAAAATAAGGAGTCCTCATGAATATAGAAAAAGACAATCAATTTGTAATTGAAGGAAAACTGGCTCTCCCTTATCAGTATTTTTCAGGAAGAACCGGCAGCCGTTTTTTAATCCGTTTAAGAGATGACAAAAAAATAAACGGTTTGAAGTGCAATGCCTGCAACAAAGTGTTTGTTCCCCCCCGATCAACGTGTGAAATCTGTGGGGAAACCATCCAGGATAACTGGGTAGAAGTAAAAGATACCGGTACGGTAACCGGTTTCACCGTCGTTCGTTATTCGGAACCTCACCAACCTGTTAAAGCCCCTTATATTCTTGCTTTAATTAAGTTGGACGGTGCAGACACGCCTTTTGCACATATTGTGCAGGGAATAGCGATTGAAAACATGAAGGTTGGATTAAAGGTAAAAGCCAAATTTGCAGAAAAAACCACTTCAACGATCATGGATATCAATTGCTTTATGCCAGCAGGATAATCTGAAGGATAGACAGATTTGATGGAAGTTGCCGTGGGGGCATGGTTTTATTTTAAGAAACAGGAGATTTAATGGGATGATATTCGTTCAAGGACCAGGGTTTCAGGCCGCTTAATTAAATGCAGAGGCTTTCCTGAATGACAGGCGGCAGCCTTGACCGTACTTTTATTCCTTTTTTAAAGCAAATATTAAGGGGTGATTTCAATGGAAAAAACAATTAATGAGGCTTTCAGGAATCGCGTTAAAAAGTACAAGGGCAGGATTGCTATTGAAAAAAAGTTGAATGGAAAATGGGAGCAGGCCTCCTGGAACAAATACTATGAATGTGCAAGGGCTGTCGGACTTGCACTTCATAGAGAGAATATTCAAAAAGGTGATAAAATCGCCATTCTCTCCGAAAACCGGCTGGAATGGCTTTACACAGATATGGGGGCCCTGGGAGCAGGTATATGTGTGGTCCCCATTTACACAACGCTTCTATCAGATGAAGTTGAATATATTGTCAATCATTCGGAAGCAAAGGTCATTTTTGTTGAAAACCAGACGCAGCTTGAGAAGGCCCTTGCGAGCATCGGAAACTGTCCTGATCTGAAAAAGATTGTCGTCCTGAACAATGATACGGGTCGTGCTAAAAGCGACAAAGTCATCAGTTTTAAAGATTTTATCGAGCAGGGTACGCAGGTATACTTAAACAATCCCGACCTTTTTGAAAAACTTTCAGACGCTGTAAAACCAGAGGATCTTGCGACCATCGTCTATACATCCGGGACGACAGGTGTGCCCAAAGGAGCGATGATTAGCCATAATAACATTATGGCCGTTATTCGATCTTTGGAGGCGATTAAGCCCCAGTTTGCATATGAAACCGATCAGACAGTCCCTTTTCTTCCTTTGAGTCATGTCTTCGAAAGGATGGCAGGCCATTTTTACGGTCTGTATACGGGATTAACCGCTTCTTATGCAGAAAGCATCCAGACGTTTGCTGAAGACATAAAAGAAAAACGTCCAACAGTTGTACTTGCTGTCCCCAGGGTGTGCGAAAAAGTATATCAAAAAATATTAATGCAGGTTGAAAACCAGCCGAAATGGCGTCAAAAAGTATTTCACTGGGGATATGATATCGGTGTAACCATCAGTGAGCTTAGAGAAAAGAAAAAACCCATCCCTTACTTTCTCGATGTTAAATATAAAGTGGCATATAATCTTATTTTCAAAAAACTGGCCGAAGCACTTGGCGGCAGGGTTCGATGGATGACTGCTTCCGGCGCACCTACATCAAGAGATATTATCCTGTTCTTTAATGCCGCAGGCATTCAGGTCATTGAAGGTTATGGCATGACGGAATGTTGTGCGCCAGCCACCATGAGTAATCTTGAAGATTACAGAATCGGCACTGTCGGTAAGGCACTTCCCTTTGTGGATGTCAAACTAGATAAGGATGGTGAAATCCTCATTAAAGGAGAAAATGTATTTGCCGGTTACTGGAAAATGGAAACTGAAACCAAAGCGGCAACTACTTCTGATGGCTATCTGAGAACAGGTGATATCGGCGAGTTTGAAGATGGATTTTTAAAAATTACGGATCGCAAGAAGGATCTCATTATTACGTCAGGCGGAAAAAATATCGCACCTCAGAAAATCGAAGGTCTGTTTAAATTCGATCCGCTTTTTTCCCAGTTCATTGTGATTGGCGAAAGGAAAAATTATTTGTCAGCGCTTGTGAATATCAATCTTGAACAAGCCGAGTTGATCGCCAGGCAGGAAAATATAGCCTTTAGTAATCCAATGGACCTTCTGGAAAATAAACAATTCCTGTCCATTATCGACAAACGCGTGGCAGACCGGAATACCCATTTGGCCAAATATGAGACAATCAAGAAATACAGAATCATCAAAAAAGAATTTTCCCAGGAATCCGGCGAATTGACTGCCTCACTGAAAATGAAGCGAAACGTAATTTATAATATTTATAAAAGTGAAATTGACTCCATGTATGCATGATCTGTTCATGGATTCATGTGGAATTTGAGTTTTGACATCCTAACAAATAAGGCGAATTTTTAGCGAAAGGAGAACAGATGAGCCGGCGAGTTGCTGTTTGTGCTGTGGCACAGATAAAAAATGAGCCTGATATCTGGTACCAGCGATTTCAGGGAATGCTTCTAGAATGCTTTGAAGAACTTATAAAAAAAACGGGCGTTACGTTCGATATGGATAAGGGGATTCGGAATATTGTTACCTGTTCGGACGATGTGTTTGACGCCCGGACGATTTCTGATAGCGGTATGGCCGATGTTGTGGGCGCACACCTGAGAGGTGAGAAAAAATCAGCACAGAATGGCATCAATGCGTTAGGTTATGGCATGTCCATGATTCTTTCAGGGCATGATGATCTGGTGCTTGTAATGGGCCACTGCAAGGAATCTCAATCCGAAAGCCGTAATATGTGTACTAATCTGGCATATGATCCCTTTTATTTAAGACCTCTCGGGCTCGATTTTCTAAATGTCAGTGCGTTTCAGGCAAGGGAATTTATGAAGAAGTCCAATATTACGGACGAGCATCTTGCCAAGATAGTGGTTCGATCGAGAAAAAACGCTTCCAAAAACCCATTTGCCAGGGAAAATGGAAGCATTTCCGAAAAGGATGTCATCTCATCGCCATATCTGTCTGATCCGGTAAGAGAACTGCATCAATATCCGGTTACTGACTGGGCGGTAGGTCTTTTGCTGTGCTGCGAGGAAAGAGCGAACGAATTTACGGATAAACCTGTTTGGCTGACAGGCTTTGGAAATTGCATGGACAGCTATTTCCCCGGAGACAGAGAACTTACATCAAATTTTGCACTCAAAAAAGCCGCAGCCCGTGCTTACAAAATGGCAGGGGTTAAAGATCCCAAAACTGACATCGACCTTTTTGAACTCAATGATGCCATTGCCTATCAATTACCACTGTGGGCTGAAGGATTAGGGCTTGTTCCTGAAGGAGAGAGTGATTTATGGGTTGAAAGTGATGGTATGGACCGTCACCATGTCAACCTGTCAGGTGGCATGTTAAATGGTAACCCCATCATGCTGAGTGGTTTAGCGAGAGCTGTTGAGTGCTTCCTGCAGCTTCGGGGAGAGGCTGAAAATCGTCAGGTCGATGGTGTGAAGCGAGCACTCGCCCATGGAACGACCGGTGGTGCAGGGCAGCATCATGGTGTGATCATTTTAGAGAAGTAAGGGGGGGATAATGGGACACAGAAAAAAAAATAGAAACGTTGGCATTGTTGGCATCGGGGAAACCAAATTTTCCAGTCACAGGGAAGATGTCAACCAGCCTGAAATGATAAACGAAGCTGTTAGGGACGCACTGAATGACGCCGGACTTTCTATAGATGACGTAGAATGCGTGGTTCACGGGAATATGGAACTTTTTGAGATGATTCATCAGCCGGATTTGTGGCACACTCTGGGAACAGGCGCTTATGGAAAAGATGCCTATCGCTTGACGACCGGTGGAACGACTGGTGGAACCCTGGTCGCTGCTGCGGATAATCTGGTCGCGTCTGGTATGTACGATGTGGTTCTTGCAATTGGATTTGAAAAACTTCAGGAAGGTCACACAACAGGGGGCATTACCAATATGGCGGATCCCTTGTGGGCCCGAAAACTACAATCCGGAGCACTGACAGATTCTGCAGCTGTAAAGGTGATAGCTGAGTTTGGGGAAGAACGTGCAAAACGGGCTGCAATGACCTATCGAATCATCATGGATAAACATGCATGCCTCAATCCCAATTCACATCGGGCATTCGGTCTTGACTGGGATCAAATGGACGATCTTATAAAAAATTCACCACCCCTTATAGGCAACCTGAGATTGATCCATATGTGCTCTCAATCCGATGGGGCTTGCGCCATGATTTTTGCCTCAGAAGAAAAGGCGAAATCGATAACAGATAAACCCGTGTGGGTCAGAGATCATATATGCATTCATCGGGAAGAAACCTTGAACCTCTGCAATAATTATTATCCCAATCAAACGACCCATAAATTTGCAGCCGAAAAACTGTATGAAAGAAATGGTATTACAGACCCAGTGGAATATTTTGATGTTTTTGAAATGTATGACCCTTCGGCCTGGTGGGGAATGGACTGGATAAGAGATTTTTTCCTTCTGAAAGATGATGAGCACATCAAATTAATCGAAAACAAGGACATCATGATTGATGGTAAAATTCCTATCAATCCTTCTGGAGGTGTTATTGCCGCAAATCCGATAGGGGCGACAGCTATGGTAAGAGTGGCCGAAGCCGCAAAACAGATTCGAGGGAATGCCGGCCCCCATCAGATTCCCAGGCAGGTCAATCACGCGCTTGCTTCATCTTTTGGTGGTACAATGTGGACGATTCTTTTCATGCTCGAAAAAGAATTAAACTGGTAAGGGGGAAATCATGACTAAATATTTTGGCGTGGCAATAGATGACATCTTCAATTCAATGGCAGAAAGGTTCCGGCCGGAAGGAGCCGCAGATGTTGATGTGAAGGTGGGATATGATATACGAGAATTCGGGAAAAGGAAACTTGTTATCAGTAACAGGAAAATGTCATTGGAGAAGACGGATGACCTCTCGGATTGTAATGCCGTCATTAAGACAGATGAGAGAACATTCGTAGGCGTCACCGTCGGCAAGATCGAAACCATGGAAGCGATTATAGCCTTAAAATTCCGGGTAAAAGGTGATCAGGGCGTATTGGCGTTATTACCTCGGCTTTTTTTAAAACTCAGCACTCAGGAAAAGGATGTGAAACAGGAGCAGGAGTTGCTTGTTCTAAAAAAAGTCATATCTGTGAAACAGAAATTCGCCACAGGCCCTGTTATGGGTAAGTTTCTCAAAGGTTTGAAAGAGGAGAAAGTACTGGCTATAAAATGTCCCGAATGCGGAAGACTTCAATCTCCACCCAGAGAAGTATGTGCCATTTGCCGGGTCAAAAATACGGAATGGGTAGAAGTAGGCCCTGAAGGTGAACTTCGAATGCTCGAATACTGTTATTACGCCAGTCCCGATCCTTTGACAGGTGAAACAAGAGAAACACCATATGGTGCAATAGGTGTTCTTCTTGACAAATGTAAAGATGAAGAAGTATTCTGGCATCTCTTGAACCCTGCTCACCTGGATAGGGTAAAAATGGGGATTGTACTTGGCGAAAAGGTTATCAAAGGTACAAGACTCCGTCCGGTATGGTCCGAGAATAGAACCGGAAGTATAAATGATATCAAATATTTTGAAATTGCTGAATGAGGAGTAATGCCATGAAAAAAGAGAAAGATTTTGATATAAATAATTGTTATACGATATCAGGAAAATTGGCTTTACCTTATACATATTTTGCCGGCCGGACAGGAAGTACATTTATTACCCATATCCGGGATAATAAAAAAATCATGGGTGTCAGATGCAATCATTGCAATAAAGTCTTCATACCGCCGCGGCAGACTTGTGAAAAATGCTTGTCAATGATCAGTGATAATTGGGTAGAACTTGAAAATCAAGGTGAGATCCTGAACTATACGGTTGTGCGTTATGACGATAATCATCTACCTCGAAAAGCACCTTTTATTCTTGCAATGATAAAACTCGGAAAAGCAGATACTCCTGTCATTCATATCGTCGAAGGGATTTCCATAAACGATGTCAAAGAAGGATTAAAAGTCAAAGCGGTCTTTGCTGAAAAAACAACAAATACAATCCTTGATATTGATCATTTTGAACCGGTTTAGAAATTTTATGAAATTCATTAACTGTTTGGAGGAGTTAACTGCATGCCAAATTCATTAACATTTGAATCAGGTGAAGGAGAGGTCACATGGATTTCGATTTGACGAATGAACAGGAAATGATCCGAAAAGAAGTGCGAAATTTTGCCAAAAAAGAGGTGGCACCTATTGCACCTGAACTTGATGAAAAAGAGATGTTCTCCGTTGATCTAACAAAAAAAATGGGAGAAATAGGCCTTTTTGGCATGTTTGTGTCAGAAGAATATGAAGGTCAGGGACTTGATTATATCTCCTATATCATTGCTGTTGAAGAAATAGCCAGAGTCGACGGGTCACAGGCAGCAACAATTGCAGCCGGAAATTCATTGGGTATTGGCCCAATCTACTATTTTGGAACAGAGGCACAAAAAAAGAAGTATCTTCCCAAATTATGCAAGGGCGAAGCACTTTGGGGATTTGGGCTTACAGAGCCTACAGCAGGTTCTGATGCCGGCGGAAGCAAGACAACTGCCGTGCTGGATGGCAATGAGTGGGTCATTAACGGATCAAAGATTTTTATTACAAATGCGGCAAATGACATGACATTGGGTGTCACAGTCCAGGCCATCTCCGGTAAAAAGGAAAATGGAAGGCCTGAGTACTCCTGTTTTTTGGTAGAACCAGACACCCCAGGATTTAAAGCAGTGCCTATGCATAAAAAAATGATGTGGCGCGCGTCCAATACCGCGGAACTCTATTTCGACAATGTCCGTATCCCCAAAGATAATATTTTAGGCAAAAAAGGAGACGGATTTCATCAGATGCTTAAAACCCTTGATGGCGGACGCCTATCCATCGGTTCGATGGGTTTGGGTGGGGCTCAGGGTGCATATGATGCAGCGATCAAATATGCCCAGGAAAGAGTTCAATTCGGACAACCGATCAGCAAATTCCAGGCCATTGCATTCAAACTTGCAGATTGCGCCACGGAAATTGAGTGTGCGCGAAATTTACTATACAAAGCCTGCTGGCTCAGAAATAAAAAAAGACCTTTTGAGAAAGAAGCGGCCATGGCAAAACTCTATTGCTCTGAATTGATGGGCAGAGTGGCCAATCATGCTGTCCAGATTCACGGTGGTTATGGTTTGATGAAAGACTACGGGGTTGAAAGATTTTATCGGGATCAGAAACTGCTCGACATTGGAGAAGGTACGTCAGAAATTCAGCGCCTGGTTATATCAAGATATATTGGATGTTGATGATTAGTGGTTTAAAATAATCACAGGAGGCAAAAATGCAAGAAGATGTTCTCTTGATAGAAGAAAAAAATCAAGTGGCATGGATTACATTGAACAGACCGGATGTAATGAATGCCTTTAATTTCAGTATGCTGAATGCACTTAACCAAGCCATCGAGAACTTGAGATTTAGAAAGGATATCCGCGCCATCGTCATCACCGGAAAAGGTGAAAAATCATTCTGCAGTGGCGCCGATTTGAAAGAACGTGCGACCCTAAGCGACATGGAAGTAAAACGATTTATTTTTACCATCAGAAATTTATTTACATCGATCGAGTATCTGGGGAAACCTGTCATTTCAGCGATAAACGGTGTTGCATTTGGCGGCGGGCTAGAATTGGCGCTATCCACCGATATTCGGATCGCCTCGAAAACGGCCATCATGGGACTTACTGAAACCCGGCTTGCCATTATCCCTGGCGCCGGCGGCACCCAACGACTCCCCCGCCTGATCGGAAAAGGGAAGGCCAAAGAATTTATCTTTACCGGAAAAAGAGTCAGTGCGGATGAAGCGGAAAAGGTGGGCCTGGTGAATAAGGTCTGTGAGCCTGATCAGCTAATGGCAGAATGTGAAAAAATGACAGCCATGATTCTTGAAACAGGGCCAATTGCGATTGAACAAGCGAAATATGCCGTCAATCAAGGGTGTGAAACAGATCTTCACACGGGACTTGCAATTGAATCCAATGCCTATTGGATAACCATCCCAACTGAAGACCGACTGGAGGGGCTTGCTGCCTTCAGAGAGAAAAGGAAACCAGTTTTCAAAGGCAAATAAAGAAGATTTCTTAATTGATGACGTTACCTTCATGATCAACTCTTTACATGGAAAGAAAAGATGACAATCGAAAGCGACAATAGACAATTCTGGGAAAATGAAGAAAAAAAGCTTGATGACCGCGTTTATCAGGCCACATTTCCTGATGGCGAAAAAGGCGTTGAACGTCTTTTAAAACAGGGAAAACGCCCGGTTCGTGATTTGATTAACATGTTGATCGATCCGGGTACACAATACTACGAACTTTCCAGTATTGCCGGATTCGGTATGAATTATCCCGGCGTGGAGGATGTCCCCTGCGGCGGCGTGGTCACAGGGATCGGGAAAATTCATGGAAACTGGACCATGATCATCGCAAATGACAGCAGGGTGAAGGCGGGAACCTATTTCCCGATTACCCTTAAAAAGCATATCCGTGCCCAATCAATCGCAGAAAAATGCGGGTTGAATTGCGTGTATATCGCAGACTCCGGTGGTGCTTATCTTCCCATGCAGGCTGATGTGTTTCCAGATGACCAGCATTTCGGCACCATGTTTTACAATATGGCAAGAATGTCTGCCTTGGGCATGAAGCAGATTACGTTGAGTACGGGAGGAAATACCGCAGGGGGCGCTTATATCGTTTTTATGGCATGCCAGTCAATCATGATAGACAAGCAATCGTATTCTTTTCTAGGGGGGCCCCCGCTGGTTAAAATGGCCACAGGGGAGGAGATTTCAGCAGAAGATTTGGGCGGCGCAAAAGTTCATACCCATGTTTCCGGGGGCGCGGATCATTTTTTAAATAATCAGGAAGATGCCATTTTAAAGGTCAGGGAAATTCTTTCTCTTGAAAGAATAAAACAACCCCATTTTTTCAAGTATCAGGAAAGACCACCCCAGTTGCCCACAGAAGCCCTGTATGAGATGATGCCTGCCGCCATTCATCAGGCCATTGACGGAAGGCTTTTTTTGCAGGCGATTTCAGATGACGGGTATTTCATTGAATATAAAAAAGATTATGCAAAAGGAAGAGGAGACAATATCCTTGCCGGAAAAATTCTTTTAAAAGGGATGCCGGTTGGCGTGATCTGTTCGAATTCCGTAGGTATTATTTTTTATGAGGCAGCCAGAAAAGCTGCCGAGTGGATTGTCAGATGTTCACAGGAGAAAATTCCGCTTCTTTTTGTCCAGAACTCACCCGGATATATGGTCGGTTCCGATTCCGAGCATATGGGAATCGGAAAATACGGATCAAACATGGTTCGGGCTGTATCCTGTGCCCAGGTGCCGCGCATTCAGATTGCTATCGGCCCTGACAACGGCGCGGCAAACTATGGCATGTGCGGCAGGGCCTATAAACCTCATTTTTTGTTTACGACCATGCGAGGCAGGACCTCTGTCATGAGCGGAAGAAGTGCGGCAGGTGTTCTTTTATCCATTGAAGAGAAAAAAAGAGCATCTAAGGGTAAACCCATGACCGAAGATGAAAAAAATTCGTTTAAACAAAAAATGATCGATAAATATGACGGTGAGGCGCATCCGTTTTATTGTGGTGCGCGTCTTTTGAATGACCGGGTGTTGAAATTTTCGGAAGTTCGGGACTGGTTGTCCATGGCGTTTGAAGTGAGCCTGCTAAAACCTATCGGAGAACCTGCTTTTGGCAATTTCAGATTTTAGAATGATAAAAAATAGTTTTTTATGAGGAGGTGCCATTTACATGACAGAACAAAATTACTGGAAAATTTTTCCCAAAATGCCTAAAAAGGTAACTATTGGTGATATAACCATCCGTGATGGATTCCAGCATGAAGAAAAATTTATTTCTACTCGTGCCAAAAAATTCTATCTTGAGGAACTCATATTTGCCGGTTGCAGGTATATAGAGGTCACCAACCTGGGCAATCCTTTTCTGATGCCTCAATTTGAGGATGCAGAAGAACTCCTCACCCATTTGAGAAGCGATCAATTCAAAAAAAGATGCAAGAATAAAGGTATCAATTACGATGATATTTGTCTGACGGCGATTACCATAAGAGAACCTGCCGTTGAAAGAGCCATCCAGCTTAAACAAAAAGGCATTGGTCCGGATCGTATTTTGATGATGGTTTCAACCGAAGAGCAACACCATTTCGCCAATTCAGGAACCACACTTCCGGATTACTGGAAGGAAGCGGAGCGATGTATTAAAAAGGCAAGTGATGCCGGTATCAAGATGTGCGGAACGGTGAGCACGATCTGGGGAAGTCCCATAGGCGGCGCCACAGATTTAAAAGACGCGGTAGAATTTACTAAAAGATGGCTGGAAATAGGTGCCCATGATATTGAGCATGCGGATCATGATGGAAGTGCTTCAGCTCCTGACGTATATCGATATTTCTCCATGATATTGGATGAAATTCCCGATCCCAGACTTCATATTGCCCATTTCCATGAAACCAAAAGGGTCGCATCCGCATCCGTGCTTGCTTCGCTTCAGGCAGGTATCATGAATTTTGAAGCCACTTTAGGCGGTCTTGGCGGACAGCCGGCCAATTTTCTGGATGATTCCCCCACCAAGGGAACGGGAGATTATTATTATGATGACCCCAGGTATGTGGGGTTGATCTGCCTCGAAGATACACTGGTTCAAATTGATGAAATGGGCATCGAACACGGTTATGATGTGGATCGTATCCTGTGGCTGGGCAAACAGATGGAAAAGACCATTGGCAGACGGCTTCGGTCGGAGGCCATGATAAACGGCCGGACACTAAAAGAAGGGCATATGAAATATGCAAGACCCGGACTGGCTAAATTGAAGAAAAAATTCAATGAAGAACCAGGTCAGCTTTTGCCTAAAGAATGGGGGGCAAAGGCACAGTTACCTGAGAAACTTAAAGCCAAGTAGTAGAGATTTAAAAAGTTACCGGAAATTGCTTGATTAACGAATAATAAATAAAAGGAATTCCAAAAATGGCAAAAGATTTATACTTTACAAAAGATCATGAAATGGTCAGAAAAGCAGTCAGGGATTTTGTAAACAAAGAGATCAACCCGAATGTTGATGAATGGGAAGAAAAGGGATTTACACCACTTCACGATGTGTTTAAAAAAATGGGAGAGCTTGGTTTTCTAGGTATCCGTTATGACCAGAAATATGGTGGTGAAGGATTGGACTACTGGTATGAACTGGTTTTCCTGGAAGAAATAGCGAATATCAAATGCGGAGGTGTTCCGCTTGCCATGATGGTGCAAACCAATATGGCCACGCCTGCCATCGATGAATTCGGAAGCGAATACCTGAAAGAAAAGTATCTGAAAGCAGCCATCCAAGGCGATATGGTGGCAGCTATAGCCGTCACGGAACCGGATGCAGGATCAGATGTGGCAGCATTGAAAACAACGGCTAAGCGCGATGGCGATCAGTATGTTATAAACGGCTCAAAAACCTATATAACGAATGGCACCCAGGCGGATTTTTTAACCCTTCTTGCAAGAACAAGCGACGATCCCGGATACCATTGTTTCAGTTTATTCGTTGTCCCCACAGACCTTCCTGGATTCAGTGTCAGTAAAAAACTGGACAAACTGGGTATGCGAAGCAGTGATACGGCAGAATTGTTTTTTGATAATATGAAGATCCCTGCTGAAAATTTAATTGGAAAAGAAGGGGAGGGATTCATTCAACAGATGCAACAGTTCCAGCATGAACGTTTTACGGCGCTGCCACTTGCCTATGCCTGTGCTGAGAATATTATCAAAGAGACGCTTGACTATTTACGAAAAAGAATTGTTTTTGGAAAGCCACTCATTGCAAAACAGGTTCTTCGTCATCGAATCGCAGAATGGATGGCAGAGATCGAGTCATTAAGACAGTTGACGTATCACATCGTTAGAATGAAAATGGCGAAAATGGATGTATCAAAAGAGGTTTCAATGGGCAAACTCATTGCTGCCAATGTCCTTCAAAAGGTAGCAGATGGGTGTCTTCAAATGTTTGGTGGAGCCGGATTTATTAATGAAATGTTGATCTCACGGTATTTCAGAGATTCAAAATTGATATCTGTTGGGGGCGGTGCAAACGAGGTCATGAGAGAAATCATTGCCAAAATGTCCGGGTTTTAACCGATTCCGCTGTCAAAATCATTGTTGGGGAAAAAAAGGGGGGTGACGTTTTGCCTCCCTTTTTTTTATACGGGCTTAATGACTTCTTTTCTTTCTGTGTTATATGTTGCCAATTTTTCCTCGTTAAGCCTTCCCAGAGATATTTTGAGATTTTCATTTCGGCTTTCTGCCATTCTGAACCAGTTAATGACCTCCTCCATCAGGTTTTCTTCGCCTACACCTTTGCTTCTTTTCGTTTGACCCAGGGAATTATCCATATCTCCGGAATTGATATACGTCCACATATCATCTTTTTTCGATATTATTCCGGTATGACCTTTTGTAGGTGTTGAAAATGAAAGAATTTGTCCTTTTTCAAGCATTGGCTTGAGCTCATTTATAATTTCCATTGCCTGTTTTTCAGAATTGTTGACTTTATGAATCGATTTTGAATAAATATTTGATCCAGAAGCTTTTATTAGCCCTTCTCCATTAAAATATGCATTGATGGGCAAACCGTTTTCCATGGCCATTTTTATCAATTGATGCCCCAATCCTCCGGCCCCCTGATACTTAATGCCTAATTTTTTTAAACCTTTGATAATCAGCTCATAACAATTGATATCATCATAGTTTTTTCCAAAATACGGTTTTACCGCATCCACAAGTTTGGCCGAAAAAGTATCACCGGATACGTTTTCATCAACAGATGGTTGCATGGCACTGAAAGCACTTGATGGGGAAGATTGATTAATCTGTTCGCTGCTGTTAATCATACTACCCCACACCAGTTCTTTGGTTTCAGGATTGATATATATCTTTGTTCCCGCAAGCATCCTGTTGTAAGGTTTATCTTGATTGATGTTGTTATAGATGATTTTCCAGCATTCTTTCCCATAAATCGGATTTTTGATAAGCACATTTGAAACAGTCGGATCATTTTCTGTAAGTTCACCTATCATCACCAGGTTTTTTTTATCAATTGATTTTTCAGGGAGCATATCTGTCTTTTTTGAAGCCTGTATTGTATTTTGAGCTTCGTTTTTATCAAGAAGCTCCTGCTCTAAAATATCTGAAAAGCCGTAATCACTTTTTGTGCTGCCAGGAGCTGTATAAGCGCGCGCCAGCATGATGTTCTCATTAATCAGCCTTGTTTCCATAATATCCTTCTTTTATTTCACGTAATGACATTCCCTCTCTTATGTTTGCAAACGCTGTCATTTAATGCACGTTATATCAAATTCCCAAAATGTGCGCGGCGTTAGATGTCTTGAAAAAAATACAAAACATATCAAATCGTATGCCTACCTTTGCCGCATCGCTGATTACCATTGTTCATTTCCTACTATAGCAATTGTCGTACCAAAATTTTCAGAAGTGCTCAGACATCGCCACATTTTAAGAAAAATTCATTAACGATTGAAGAAATTATTGGCTTTCACAGGGTGACGCTGGCTGAAAATATGTTTTAGGCAAAAGGAAGTTTGAAATGTGACATTTATTTGACTCTGTCAAATTGAATTATTGAAAGATTTTTGACGCTTAAAAAAACGCACACTGGTCTGAATTCAAATATTTTCTGATAATTGTAAATTGAAAGATGAATATTTTTTGACTTACCGTATAAAGGCGACTATATAAAGGTGTTATGAGCTATATGCAGGAAAAATTGAAATGCAGATGCGGTTCCTCGGATATTTTGTTTGCAGTCAGAAAAGGCAAAGCCAAACATCCAGAGGTTTTCTGTAAAAAATGTCTTCGATTTTATCAAAATGAAACAAATAGACCTTCCAGAAAAAGATTAAATAAAGAAAAAAAGAGTGACCTCTGAATCCCGCAGAAGTGATTGTGTGGTGATGTGGGCAAGACACTTTTCCAGGATTGGATTATCGATCTTTGGTATTGCCCAACGAGGTTTCGGCTTAACCTGAGAATCCGAAATGTTTATATTTTGGAGAGAATCCTAAATTTTTCTGCCAGTCGACCGAAAATATTAAAAGGCTGTTATCAAAAAATAGCCGGAATATCGAAAATGAATAACCAGGGGGCTGGATGAAACATATATCCATTTTTATACTGACATACATGCTTATATCTTTATCTGCAATCTGTTTTGGCGATGAGGTCGATTTTAGAAAAGTTAGGTGGGGAATGACAAAAATAGAAGTCATTTCAAGTGAGGATTTAAAACCGGAATCCTTTGCAGGCCCAAGTATTACTTACCGGACGCTGCTGTTAGGAAAAGAAATGTATCTGATCTATGAGTTTATCGATAATAAACTTATAGATGCAGTATATCTGTTTCTTGCAGAAACTGAAAACGACTATACAGAAATAGAACGCATAATATCAAAAAAATATGGAGAGCCCATTTCAAAAAGAAATACCGGGATTACAGATTTTTATTATAAATGGGACACGCCACTGACTGAAATCCTGCTCCAGCCCGACAAAGGAAAGACCTGTCGGGTGGAATATTTCAGTAAAAAATTGAGAAAATACCGGTTAAAGCAAGAAAAGCGGCAATCTGTTAAAAAAGAGCAAGAATTGCTGAGCCAGTTTTAATCGTTCCAATCTTTATTTGAATTCATATACGAGAAAGAATTTTTGCTAGTAAAAAAATCGCGATTTTATTTTCAAAAGCAGACATTTTTTTGTGATCGACGTTTACTTTTTGAGTAACATGCTTGCGACATGCGAAAAGCGGGATTTAAAACATATTCGGTAAGAAAATGTGGTAGATCAAAATCATCTTTCGCTCAGTTTTGGCTGTCAGGATAAAACAATTGAATTATTATAATATTGAAATATTACATAATTCTTTTTATAGGGCCGCCTTTACGTCGTCGAATAACATTACCGGAAACGGTCTTTATCAGTCGTTTTTCAGGTTTGGAGTTGCCTATTTGGCTTTCTTTGATCAGGTCTTTTAGTCTGGCTTCGAGTTCTTCTTTTTTTGCGATGTCCATTGTGTTCCTTTTTTTTCGTGACTGTGAGTTAATTTTTTAATATTTTTAAACAGTTACTGAATATTGTATCGAACTGTTCAGTTATTTTATATAGTTTGCCGGTTTCAAAAGGTCAGATAAACCGATCGTACTGAAATTGCTCCGGATGATATAGTCCGTAATCGGATTCCGATTGAGCATTAAGCTAATTTTCTATGGGGTTTTACGAGGTAATTATTTATTCTGGTTCCTGCTTTAGTGACCTAATAGGAAACCTATACTCATCAAACTCTATTTTTAGCTCTTGAAAGAAAAACATGTAGTCGAAATATTATGGGTTGTCAATAAAAATTTTTTATTTTTTTGTTATCGGTATACATGAATACTGCAGATGTTTTTGCAAGATAATCATATTTTGTGATTGACTATTACTGGTACAATACCTACACTGGAGCCGTCCTTACAAAGCATTGCCAAAGCTTTCTTGAATAATATATCTGCTTTTCACTATATGAATAATGGGTGCGGGAGAGGAAAAAAATCATGATTAAAAAAAGCGAGTATTTTAAAACGCTTTGTAACGTGAGCCGTGCATTTGGCACAACAAAAGAAAAAGAGGTGCTCCTCGATATGATCGTAAAAGGTGCCATTGACACCATGGGGGGGAAAGCAGCCTCTCTTTTTCTTGAAGATGAAAAAAAAGGCGTGTTCGTCACTGTCTCTCAGGCAGGGTTATCTGAAAATTATATTCATTCTGATTTTATTCATTCCAAACGTGAAGTCGAAGGTATTTTAGAAGGCGGTTTTCTTGTCTTTTACGATGCCACATCTGATTTAAGGCTTGACAATAGAGATTTGAAAACGGCAGAAGGGATCAAGTCAATTCTTGTTGTCCCTGTTCTGGTAAGGGATAAAGCCATTGGTGTTCTGGCATTGTATACGGCTGAACACAGAAATTTTGATAAAGATGAAGTGAATTTTTTAAGCGCTATGGCCGAACAAGGGGGCATGGCAATTCAAAATGCCCGTCTTGGTGAAAGAATAAGAAAAAATTCGGAACTTTTTCACAAACTTGCTTCCGGTCTTAATTCGTGCATGGATGTTCATAAAATTCTTGAAATCATGGCTGAAGACATGTGCAAGGCGCTTGGAATGATTGGCGCTACAGTAAGAATCGTAAACGAGAAAAAGAATACAATTGATTTGGTGTATGATTATGGATTAAGTTCATCGTTTATTGAAAAATGCCCTGCGGCAATCGAAGATATTGAAAAAGATGCATTGAGCGGGACAACAATTATTATTAATAATGTCTACATCGACGACAGAGTTAAACATAAAGAAGACATGACCCGGGAAGGTATAGTGTCCATGCTTTGTGTGCCGGTGAGATCGAGAGATAAAGTTATCGGTGTCATGAAAATGTATTTTGGCGTTGAAAGGCAGTTCCCGGAAGATATCATTATGCTCGTGAATGCAATCGCCCATCAGGGAGGATTGGCCATTCAGAATGTTTCCATGCAAATTCTGTTGAAGCAGGAAGCCGGTCTTGATGTAAACGGTATTGCCATTGATACGTCGTTGTTTGAATAAGGAAATGAGAAATGAACGGATTATTGGTCAGATGGCTTGTATTGACATGTGCCATCCTTGTAACTTCATATATTTTTGATGGTATTTATGCCAGTGGTTTTTTTTCCGCTTTTTTTGCGGCAGCTGTGTTGGGTATTTTTAATGCTGTTTTAAGACCGATTCTTTTAATTATTACGCTTCCTATCAATATCCTCAGTTTAGGGTTATTCACTTTTGTAATTAATGCCATGTTGTTGAATATGGCTGGCATTATACCTGGATTTGAGGTTCGTGGTTTTTGGACGGCTGTTTTTGGATCGCTTACGATCAGTATTGTGAGTTGGGTCCTTAATGTCTTTATTAACGAGAGAGGGGCTGTCGGCTATATTGACCTTAACAAAAAAGGCAATGCCCAGTGGGAGTAGCAAAAATACAGGTACGGAAGGCTGTGCTTAACCCTGAAGAAGATGTTGAGCCGGGGGAAGATTATAATAGATAATACGGGTAGCCTGAATTTCCGGTTTCAAATATCTGAATGGAACGTTTCATTCCTGTATTGCCGGCAAACGACAAGTTCATTTTTTGCAATATACAGGGAATAGTCTGAAACTGAAAATTCAGGCTCCGCCCATAAGCAACAGTTCCTGAATGTCTTTTAAAAATTCCAGAGGAGCTTTTTTAATTAACAGGCGTTCATCTCACTGCCATTTTAAATCTAATTTAAGGCGTCTTTTAAAGCCTTGCCAGGCAGAAACTTAGGTGTGTTCCGGGCAGCAATACTAATTTCCTGACCCGTCTGCGGATTTCTACCTTTTCTTGCATCCTTGTGAACGGATTTGAATGTTCCGAAACCAACCAAGGTCACGCTTTCATTTTTTTTGAGAGCGTCCGTAATGGATGAGATCATGCAATCAACAGCGGCTTGGGCTTCTTTTTTGGTACCGACAACTTTTGCGACTTCGTTAACAAGATCACCTTTATTCATAAAGTGTCTCCTCTCCATAAAAGGTTTGTAATGTCTGGCAACTATAACCAGTGCTATCGAATATTCTTTAACGGGAAAAAAGAATTTTCTTTTGTATATATCATCCGTATAGAAATTGCTTCATTATTCACGCATAAAGTCTTTTTCTGACCGCTTCTCTTTTATTTCAGGCAAAAGTGTGTTCTTTGCATGCATTTAAGATAAAAGGAACAGCAAAAAAGTAATAGACTAACTTAACGAAAAAAGTTCGACATATATTCATTATTTGGTTTTAATGGTTTAATGGGTTTTGGTCTGAGAATTAAAGGACCAAAAGACAGCTTTTATTAACAATGCCCCCTGTGCTGCAACACAACCTACTTTTTCCATCGTCTTGTGTCAAGTAATTAATCTTGACACATCTATAAAAAAGAAAAAAATTACTCGGAAACACTGACAGGTACTATAGATACTCCTATAAAACCGCCTTGCAAAACAACTTCAAAGATTTCTCCATCCCTGCTAACGGACATCCTTATATTTTCCGCGCCCGTTTTTTCCTGAACTTCACGAATAAGCATTTCTGGGTTTTCTATAGTGACACCATCATAATCCAGTATAATATCACCTTCATGAACACCCGCATTGTCAGCCTGAGATGTTTTGACAACACGTACGACTTTTACCGCTGTGGATTTTGATTCATTATCTTCTTCTGAATCTTCCGAGGAGGTGCCGTTGTCTTTCTCCTCAAAACTATTCGGTGTCGGTCTTTTGAACATTTGAGAAATCATTGAATGTTTTAAGAACGGGTCTGTGGGATTTTCCGCCATGTCACTGGTTTCAGGGATGGATTGAATTTCAGATGTTTCCCCAAGAACAAAGTTTAGTTTCGATTCCCTGACAACGGCAATACGGTATAACTTATCCCCTTTATATTCGAATGCATAGCTTGTTTCACCCAGATGCTTTAGCAATGATTTAAATGCATGTTCAATGGCGGTATTGTTAATTCTAAAAGAGAACGTGTCTTCTTTTCTGTATTCAAGCCCTTCAATTTGAATACCGGAATTGTTTTTTATGCTGGTGATCAAATCGTTGATTGTCGCATTTTTGGCAAGTATGGATAGTTTATTGTTTTGTAAAGTGATATCCATGACAGCGTTAAAATTTTTGGCAATAATATCCGGGCAGTCAAATATGATAGCCCCCATAATAACGCATAAGCAAAAGAGCGGAAAAAGCGTATGTTGTTTTCTTTTAACCATTTTATTTTAATCAAAAAATATGGCGAGCCAGATTGTATTTATATTCGAATCGGTCCATTCGACCCGATGTTTGTTTCCAGAAGGGATAAAAAGATAGTCACCCGCTTTTAATACAATGATATCATCTTGATTATCAAATAGCATACCGGCGCTTCCCTGAAGAACAAGAACCCATTCATTTTGTTTTTGATCATACCAAAACCCTTGAGGAGAGCATTGCCCATTTGACACAATTCTTTCTATTTTCAAATGGTCTGATTTAAGAACTTCCTGAAACAGTTCTTTGTCAATTTCCTTTGGAATACCTGTGAAAATATTTCTTTCAGGTTTGATGATATGTTTTAAAACATCATCGTTCATTTGTCTATTGGCAGTATGTTGCAGGTTTTGGTTTTAGGATCATACATAAGAACAGCCCGACCCTTATCGAGCTGTTCTTTCACGCGAGCTATTTTGGTCTCAAATGGTGTTTCGACATGTGCGGAATCCGGGCCATCTCTGGTAACAAATTGAATGATTACTCCTCTTAAAGCCTCTGACGTCAGTTGATTATGGGGAATTTTAATTGCCATTTACAAGATCTCGAAGTTTTCTCGAGCATCTGAATGTAGTGACGCGTCTTTCCGGCAGAACCATTTCGGAATTTGTTGCAGGATTTCTTCCTTTTCGTTGATTTTTTTCTTTGACACAAAATTTCCCAAACCCGCTTACTAGAACATCCTCGCCGTTTTCAAGGGTTTGTTTTATAATTTCAAGAAGTGTCTCAAGAACCTCTGTGGCTTCTTTCTGTGAATATCCCAGATAATCCTGAATTCTCGTGACAATATGTGTTTTTGTAAGTGACATGGTATCGTAGCTCCATCAACAATTATTCGTTTCCAAAACAAGAAAAATCTAACACTATTTTAACCACAGTTTTATTTTTATCTGCGGTGTAACTGTCTTACCGGCTGGAATGGATGATCTTTCCGATTTAATCGGCTGAAATTATACCCAAAAAAAGGATAAGTCAAGTATTTTGGGCATTTATTCAAAGAATTATTTATTTTTAGTTCAAATTGTTTATAATATTTGATCTGTAATTGAAATCCGGGTTCATTAAAAGCAATGTAACTATTTTTTATTATTAATTATATCGTTCCAATAATTTTCTTTGTATGCATTTGACCAACTTGAAAGAAATTGATTTATATGAGACCTATACTTTATCTTGCACCCATTAGAGGATACACCCATTCCCTTTTCAGAAACATTTATAAAGCACATTTCGACGGTTTCGATTTTGCTATCGCACCATTTATAACCACCATGGGAAGTCACCGTATCAGCCCGAAACACATCCGGGATATTCTACCGGAAAATAACGCCGGATTTCATCTTGTTCCTCAAATTCTTAGCAACGACCCTGAAGGCTTTATCTGCGTGGCTAAAAAACTGTATGATCTGGGCTATGAAACGGTAAACTGGAATCTGGGCTGCCCATTTCCTATGGTTGCCAAAAAAAAAAGGGGTTCTGGCCTGCTTCCATTTCCTGATCTTGTGCGGTTCATACTGGATCAGGTATTGGCACGTATTCCAAATCAATTGTCAATCAAGACCCGTACGGGAATGAATACCCCTGATGAAATTTTAACGCTCATGCCGGTTTTCAATCAATATCCTTTACAAGAGCTTATCATTCATCCGAGAACAGGCATTCAAATGTATCAAGGCTCGGCAGATTCTGATGTGTTTGCCATCTGTCTTGAAAATACCCATCATCAGATAGTGTATAATGGTGATATTAAAAATTATGAAATTTATAAAAAATTATCTTCCAGGTTCAATACAGTAAACAGATGGATGATAGGTCGAGGGGCAATCTCTGATCCTTTTCTGGCATCAATGATTAAAACCGGAACAGATGACTGTGTGGACAAAGCTCAAAAATTTAAAGTCTTTCATGATGCGCTTGTTAACGCATTGGTTGAAACCCTTGATGGCCCTTCTCATGTGCTTGATAAGATGAAAGGCTACTGGTCCTATTTTTATCTGTCCTTTCAAAATGGGCAGAAACTTTTCAAACAGATCAGGAAAATAAACCAAATAGATTCATACATGGATAGACTGTCTCTTTTTTTTGAAAAAGAAGCAAAATGGCAGTCATTGGAAGAGGGTTCATAACAAATTGAAAATTAATTTGCCGCGGCACTCTCCTTTTGTGTGCATGATACATTTGTCAACCACAGGTTCGATGCGGAAACTGATCTGTAGAGCGTGCAGCCAGCTTTCAATCCGGTGAATGACACCGCATTCGTATTGATCGATAACGCCAAGCCTGCAAATACCCTTGTATGCAAAACAGTTATCTTTTTCGAATGCCCATTGGACAACGTTTTTTTCCGGTGAGATAAATTTGAAATGCATGAATCTTGCGGCGACGATATCCATGGCGCCATTCATAAAATCAACAAGATCAACAAACGACGTAAAGGGTTTATCCTGAAACCCCAAGGCTTTTTTTATACGCATGGCTTCGATGGTTGCCATCGATTTAACGGCAGCCCTGTTAATTTTATTGGTTTTTTCAATGCCAACTTCTTCAAGGGAATGGTAAAACCACATGGCGTCATGCGTAATCCAGCCTTTGCTCAATAGTTCTTTGATATCCAATTTGTCAATCCTGGAAAGCGCATTCATGGTGTTCCTCCTTAGGTGAAAAAGTATAATATCAGATACCCAGGGATGACCAGCATGCCTCGGTCAGATATTGGGCGGCTGTTTTTATATCCGTCGTTGCCTTCCCTGAAATATATAATCTTACAAATTCCTGGCACGGTCCCATCAGAACCGAAACAAAGATATCTTTGGGAAAACGCCTGAGAAGGCCTGCTTCGATATGCCCCCTGAACCATTTGGCCATAGCGCTGAAAAAATCGGCGTTCAGCAGCGCCATTTCTTTTTCGGTTTCCCCCATAAATTCAGCATAGCGTTTTTGAAACAGAAATTTTGCCCAGTCAGGATGGTCTTCGACCCATTTGATGTGATTGTAGATAATTGCAAATATACCGTCCCTGGGTTTTTCCTCGGCTTCAAGGGCACGCATGATTATGCCTTGATAATGGCGTATGCCTTCAAGATAAACGGCTGCCGCCAGTTTTTCCTTGCTTTTGAAATGATGATAGACGCTACCTGTACTTGCACCCGCTTCTTTACAGATATCTGTGATGCTTGTTTCCGTAAATCCTTTTTCCGTAAAAGAGGAAAGGGCGGCAGCCAGGATTTGCTGTTTTCTGTTTTCTGTGCCTGAATGTGTTGTGTTTAATTTTTTCATTGTAGAACCATATTTTAGAATTAAATTATAGTCAAGCAATATTTTCAATTTTACCTGTTTTTATAAGAATACCGCATTGTTCACAGCGGTATTGGACTTTTTGGTTTTCGACTGATACGGTTTCAAAATCTTTATTTCGTTTGCCTTTTTCTTCCAGGCATTCCGGGCAAAATCCGTTTTGAAGTTCATCGTTCGTCAGCACCAGATGACAGTGAAGACATCTCAGCCGGTCCTTTATCGGCGCAATCATAACCAGTTCCTTATGTCTGCAATGGGCCACTGATCAATTATCCTTTAAAATCGTCGTTTTGTTAAATGTGATGGGAAAAGTCCATATAATGAGATGCCTGTCAACCGGAACACGGTCTGAGCAATAAGAAAGACGGCTCATATCTGCTTTTTGTCCACCAGTACATGGGATAAAAAATCACGGATTGTTTCCGCTGTATCCATGGTCAGCACGTGTTCAAGGATATTTCCCATTTCCTTCTGTTCCAGATTTCTTATAAAATGCTTTACCTGAGGAATCGATATGGCGTTCATGCTGAGACATGTGGCACCCATTGCCACAAAAAGGGCGACACAATTCAGGTTGGTTGCTGCTTCACCGCATATGCATACAGGCTTGCCGTGTTTTTGGCAGGTATGGATAATATCCTTTACAGATGTGATCACAGCAGGATGAAGGGGATGATAAAGATGGGCCACCTTTTCGTTATTCCTGTCCACGGCAAGCAGATACTGAACCAGATCGTTTGTGCCGATGCTGACGAAATCCGCATATTTCAGAAGTTTATCAAGAATAAGGGCAGCGGCAGGCACTTCTATCATGATGCCGGTATGGATGGCGTCATCAAAGGGTATTCGGGTATTTTTCAGATGGGTTTTCTCTTCTCTTATAATATCATTTATTTTTATAAGTTCGCTTACGGTCGTGATCATCGGAAAGAGAATCCGGGTAGGCCCAAAAGCCGATGCCTGAAGAATGGCTCTGATCTGTTCCCTGAAAATGCTTTCCTCATCCAGGCTGAATCTTACAGAACGCCATCCCAGAAAAGGATTTGCTTCCTTGTCGTAATCAACGGAAGGCATTAATTTGTCACCACCCAGGTCAATTGTCCGGATGGTCACGATCTTCCCATCTGCTTTCTCAATGATTTTTTTATATAATTCAAATTGTTCGTTTTCAGTTGGAAACGATTTTCTGATGAGAAAGGGAAATTCTGTTCGATAAAGTCCCACAAAATCCGCGCCATATTTCCGGATACCCTCAATATCCGATAGAAGACCGATATTTGCGCCCATTTGAACATGATGGCCATCTATGGTCACGGCGGGTTCGTCTCTCAATTTGTTCAGTGTTTTAAACTGGTCCAGTTTGTATGCTTCCATACGCTGGTATTCCAGTTTTATTTCTTCAGGCGGGTTTTTAAACACAATCCCGGATGTCGCGTCCATGATGACATAATCATTTTCGGATATAACCTGGAGCAATCCTTTTACCCCAATGATAATGGGAATTTCAAAGGACTTTGACAGGATGACCGTGTGAGATGTGATGCCGCCTTTGGCAAGTACGATCCCCTTTAAATGGGTCTGATTGATATTGATCATATCAACCGGGGAAAGGTCTCTGGCAAATAGAATGGTATCTGTTTCAAAGATTTCTGAGGATCGGCCCGTGTCCCCCAGAAGATGCGAAAGAACTCTTTTTCCGATATCTTCAATATCAGCGCCCCGGTCACGGAGATAGGGATCTTCTAATTTTTCAAAGAACCGGATATAGGAAAGGACTTCCTTTTTTAATGAAAATTCGGCTGAGGAACCTTCCTTAATATGGTTAATTATTTTCGATTTAAACGATTTATCGTTAAGGTACATGAGGTGCGCTTCGATGATAGCGCTCTCTTCTCCGGATAATTCAGTTGTTTTTTTCATGATTTCATGAATATCCTTGGCACTCTTCTGCAAAGCGTTTTCAAATCGATTGATTTCATGATCCGGATCACTGAAAGGCCTGTCATCAATCTGATCAAACCCCATACTCCCTTTGAAAAGAAAGGCCTTGCCTTTTGCAAATCCGGAGCCTGATGAAATCCCTCTCAGGAAATTTTGCGGAACCTTATCCTTTGTAGGTTTTGTCATAGCGGATAGATTGTTTTTTTTCTTCAGATCCGCCATGATGCCTGTATAGGCAACGGTTGATGCAATTTGTGTCGCCAGGTTCATAAAAAAGGGAATATCCTTTTCCGAAATGGTGTTGTCGTGAATGGTCTGGATAACCATGACACCCAGCAATTTCTGATGATAAACAAGGGGAAGCCCCATGAATGTTTTATAAATTTCCTCACCACTTCCCCGGTAATATTTATATCGGGGGTGAGATGACGGATCGACGACAAAAACAGGCTGAAGGGTTTCAAGAACAAGACCTGTCAATCCTTCATTTTTTTTCATGGAAATGGCACCCACCGAACTCTTGGTCAATCCCTCCGTGGCGCGCAAGACCAGCTCAGCGTTCCCAGGCATCAGTTCGTAAACCGAACACACGTCCACGTGATATGCCTCTTTGATACATGTAACAATAGCATCGATCGATCTGTCCGGATTGTCCGATCTCGCTATGATATCCAGTATTTTTTCAAGTAGCCCTTTTCCGGTGTTATCCAAATTTATAGTCCTTAACTTTTGTATGCCATAAGAAAACGTTCATTGTACTCGGCGTGTTTTGTTCATGGTAGAATCATCGTAAAATAATGTCAATATGGTTCAGGTGAGTAGGGGGGATGCAATCTTTTCTTGCAGTTGGGATATGAATCGTCTTATAGTGGCTGGCAATATAATTTCTGCTTATCTTCACGGAATTATGAGGCACATTTTTAGTATAAAGTGATTTGAAATATTTCACTATAAGGGACTCATATGAAACGCCACATAAATAGAGATACCCGGCACAGACCGGATTGGTTTTTTTCGGTCTTCATTTTATTGCTCATTTTCATTTACAATGTTTCTGCTCATGCGGAACCCCGTCCTTCCGGGAATATAAAAATGGCGATTATGCCTTTTTTGAAAGGGAAAAAACCGGAAAATGTCGATAACCTGATGACATGCGGTTTTTGATAAACTATGCGTTGAACAGGAAGACTATAAAGACGGGAGCGACGCTGTTGCCATAACCATTGTCAACCAGATTTTTGCAAATAAGTATGGCCCCAATAATCAGTGGTATCCGAGATAAAGGACACTACTAGGAAAATAGATGTCGTATCCCGTATTGGTGGTGATGAATTTGCGGTGATGTTGTTGGGTGCAGACAGAAATACATCCCAGTCAGCCATCCATAAAATAAGGGGGCATCTACTTGATAGAATGAAGGCAATGGATTGCAAAGTGACATTCAGTATAGGCTTAATGACATTTGAATCGGCGCCTGACGATATTGACCATATACTTCATCTCGTTGATACTTTGATGTATAAGGTCAAAAACGGTGGCAAGGACAATATCGCCCATTCGGTATGGAACGGCGACCAGTAAGATTATTAAAATGATTATTATCAAAGGAAAAGGAGAAAAATGATGAACGTCAGACAACTGTTTGGAATTATCTTAGTGATCACGATTATGGCAGCATTACCTGTTTTTGCAGGGGATAAGCCGATCAAAAACGAAGCAGAGCTTTCCTATCTTGAAACTAAAGGCAATACCGAAACCATTAGTTTCAACGCTAAAAATACCCTGACATGGGCCGTAAACGATAAAATGAACGTTATTTGGCAGCTTGCGGGGCTTTATAGTGAAAGCGACAAAACTAAAAACGGCGAAAAATACTCAACAGAATTGAGAGGCGACTATCTTTTAACTGAAAAATTTTATTCATCATTTATTGGTGGTGCGTTAAAGGATGAATTCGCCGGTGTGGATGCCAAATATTATGTTGGTCCTGCGTGCGGGTATAAAATATTGAACGGGCCGAATCATACATTCATAACTGAAGCCGGTGTGGATTATGTTATGGAAGAATATGTTGATGAAACCGATGAGGATTTCTTTCAGGGAAGGGTACTTGCCAGATATGAGTTTGCGTTTCAGAAGAAAAACAAGTTTTTCCAAACAGTTGAATATCTGATCAATTTTGAAGAGAGCGATGATTATCAGGTCAAATCGGAAACAGCGGTCGTGTATTCCTTTAATGACAGTGTTTCGCTGAAGACATCCTATGAAGTCAAGTATGACCACTTGCCTGTACCGGAAACATTGGACGACACAGACACCACACTCTCAACAACACTGATTGTGAATTATTAGTTCATAAAAAACCTGCCGTACTTTTGATAAAGTCCGGCAGGCATCTGCGTCAGTTTTTGAATGACGTTACTCAAACCAAATATCCTGTGCGGCATCAGTACCTGCCGTAATTGTTAAACCCGGATATGTTTTGGTCGCAAGCCCATCGCCGGAAGCCACAATTTCATATGTCCCTGGAGCAAGGCTTACGCTGAATGCACCGCCATTTGAAATCTGAACAGAGGCAGTTTCAATCATTTCCGAATTTTCTGAGCATATCGCCGTTTGCCTGATACTTAGAGCAACATCGTCTTCATCATTTCCGCTGGCCATCGTAATTGTACCGGACAGTGTCCCTGAACCGGCATCGTCGGTTGTCAGGGCGATGTCCTGTTGGATGGTTTTTCCTGATTCAACTGTAATGTTCTGGCAGAATATTACATAACCATTTTTATAGGCGACAAGGGTATATGATCCTGATTCAAGCAAAAGTTTAAAAGCGCCATCTGCGTCACTGAATGTTGATCCGTTGACGATCACTTGATTTAGCGCATCTAAGTCAGCGGGATCGCTTGTTTGTGCACTGACCGAGACATTTTCAAGTGATAGGGGAGGATCGCCGCTATCAGATATTGTTCCCTGAATCGCACCACTTTTTTCCTGATTGATAATTTTAATGGTTGGCTTTAACAGATACGTGCCGCTCTTTCCAGCTTGAACAACCGATTTCGATGCATCAAAATCAAGAACCAGTTCAAGGTTTTGACCATCTTCGAGATCAAATCCATGAACGAGCTTTATACCGCTTTGATAACCACTGGGAACTTTAAGTTCATGATATGCCAAAGATTCAGTGACAATATAATTGGCATATGGATGGTTTTCATCATTGATGTTTTTTTCGCTGTCTGGTGTATCGCCAAGAATTAACCGGATCTGGGAATAATGTCCTGCAGACAGTTCTGTTGCTCCCAGTTTTTCCATTGTCCCGTTAACAAGTTCTAACAGATTGTAGGTTTTTTTGGAAGGAGAGGCAACAATTTGCCAGCCCGAAGATGCATCCCCATTTTCAGACCCTGTTTTTTTAGTATGCCTGGTTTTTAGTGATACGTCAGCATTCAATTCATTTGATTCGTTCCCATCGTCAATGTCATCATCAGACGTTGACGCTATATGAACCTTGACCGTATCAATCGTGACATAAACAGCCTTTAATGTCTCTATCGAAGCATCTACGAGATTTAATGATAACGTCCCGGTACCGCCGCTGCTATCAGTTTTTGATCCTGAGCTCCCGGAGCAGGCCAGTATTACAGACATGCTGAAAACCATTAACACGTTTAAAAAAATATGTATCCGTTGCATGTTCATATCCGTGTTTGTTATTTCTGCCAGACGCCTTTAAGCATATTCATGACAGAGTCTCCTCCCTTTGATTGAACAAATGAAAGGATGGTGGGAATGAATTTGACGATCATGCCGCTGTCCATTCCTAATTTTCCAAACATGGCGGGCAGACCGGCCATATCAAGGCCACCACCGGAACCTCCGCCAAGGGATGAGGCAATATTGCCCATGCCTTTGACTTTGGGTAGTTCAGGTGCTGCCTTTAGCAACAGGTCCATGCCTGGCACAGATTCGGCCACTTTGCTAAAATTTTCACCGGAAAGACTGTTCTTTGCGATTTTAAAAAGTGAGCCGGCTCCGCCTTCGGCCTGTTTTTCAGTTACGCCCAGTTGACTCGTGAGAAGGCCGATCAGTTCTGACGTTTCAGCGCTGCAATAGGAAGGTGTGTAAATAAGTATGCATAACACAACAGACAGGCAACAGCTCAGAAAATAATTTGATTTCATGTTTTTTCTCCTTAAATGATAATAATGATGACATAAAGATGTTATTAGGGGTCATGTCCTTATCGGAAATAGTTTTAAAATATAACCATCCCGGCAATGACTGTCAATTCAGAAACCGGATGACCAGGAAAAATGATTTTTTCATTAAATGGGTTATCCTTTTTGACTTTGGCCTTTTTTCGAAACATGCTAATGTAGCCGGACAAATTTAAAAATATAACACCATATGGAAAGGGAACAAAGAAAAGGAGTGGTCATGAAGGAAATTCATCCGGAATTGTTATTTCAGGACATCGGCGATACAGAGGTACAGTATCTTAAATATGGCGGTGATGGACCAACGGTTATTTTATTGCATGCAACCGGATTTTCCCCCTGGTTGTGGCATCCTATTTCGCTTGCGCTTGCAGATCATTATAATGTCATTGCACCTTATTTTTGTGATCACAGGGAATCTGATCCCAATAAAGGCGGCTTGAACTGGACCATTCTTGCAGAAGATCTATGCAAGCTTTGTGACGCGCTTGATATCCGGGAACCGTTTTTGGCCGGTCACTCCATGGGGGCAACGGTTATGACGCTTGCGAATGGCCTGCATGGTGATGTTGCAAAAAAAATGGTGTTGATTGAGCCAATTTTTCTGCCCCATGATTTTTATAATATCTCGCTTAAAGTTGAAGATCATCCCCTTGCATCTAAATCGATTAAACGGAAAAACCACTGGCAGGATAAGGATGAAGTGCTCACCTACTTCAAATCAAAATCATTTTTCCAGTCATGGGATGAGCGCGTTCTTGAACTGTATATCAAATACGGCATCATGGAGAAGGATTCAGGTGGGTTTGAGTTGACCTGCTCCCCGCAACGCGAAGCATCGTTGTTTATGGGAGGAGGGGTTTATGATCCCTGGCCTGTACTGCCGAAAATTACATGCCCTGTTCTGGTCGTCGAAGGGGAGATGAGTGAAAACAGGTCATGGATTGACCTGAAAAAAGCCGCAAGCCTTTTTGAAAAGGGGACATATCACATGGTAAATGGCGCCGGCCACCTGATTCCCATGGAACAGCCTATGGAAATTTTCAACATTCTCGATCATTTTTTTAAGGATTAGCAAAAAAATACTGTTTTCATGTCTTTGATCGTCCCATTGTAACTTGACGGATGAATTCCGCAGACTTACATTCTTCCATAAACAAGAGTCAAGTATGATTTCTTGATAAAACCTGTTTGAAAGGAGATAGTTATGGCAAGAAAGATTGAGATTGATGTGGATGAATGCCTTGCCTGTGAATCTTGTGTGCAGCTATGCCCTGAAGTTTTTGAGATGGATGACAGTGAGGGCAAAGCAAGGGTGATCAAAGACGTTAATGATGAAGAAGTGGACAAGGTCCAGGACGCTATTGATACCTGCCCAACGGAGTGTATTGCATGGGCGGAATGAATTCCTGATGGACAATTGATTTTCAACTGATTATTGAACCGGGCCTTTTATGGCCCGGAATATTTTTGGAAATGGGTGGCCCTGTTTTTTTAAGTTTACTTTCAGTATACTACTAAACCCCCTGTCTCATGTCTGATGATTTAATAACAGAGCGCATTTAAATTCATTCAATTGAATTTAATAGGCTCAAAATAGGTTGAATTATCGGATCAGATAGCATATGTGTGTTTCATATGTTTCTATAATACATCCTCATCAAAACGAATACATACAAAGAATTATACACATTACAGGAGCGCTGCTTGCAAAATCGTATTTCAGTGCAAGGCAAACGGGTGTTTGTTTTTCCCGCTATATTTTTTACAGGAATATTTTTATTTTACCTGCAGGCATTTAGCGATGAGATCCATATCAACCCGGATACGGATCATCTTGAATTAGGCAATAAGGTTTTTTATCTTGAAGACAAGGTGGGACAAATCTCGATAGATGCGATTTTAAATTCTTACAGCCAGAAACCGTGGAAGAAAAGCACTGCCGACACTCTCAGCTTTGGATATACCGGTTCCGCGTATTGGATCAAGGCAACATTAATCAATGATACGGATGAACAACAATCCAGATTAATTGAAATTGCATATCCGGTTCTTGATTATCTGGACATATATTTTGTCCACCAGGGCAAAATCAAAAGTATGTATACTTTAGGAGATAAGCAGCCGTTTTCAAACCGACCGATCAAACACAGACATTTCGTCGTCCCGCTTGAGATTATGGGGCATATGACTTTGGAATTATATTTCAGAGCAAAAACAAGCAGTTCCATGCAGCTTCCCCTGATTATATGGAAAGAAAGAACTTTTCTTGAAAACGGGCAGAAACAACTCCTGGGTCTTGGAATTTATTTTGGTATCATGTTCGTCATGGCCATGTACAATATTTTTATATTCTTTTCCGTAAGAGAGATCAGCTATTTTTATTATGTGCTATATGTCGTCTCCATGTCCATGTTCCTGGCATCTTTGAATGGATTGAATTTTCAATATTTGTGGCCCAATGCGACCATCTGGAATGACGAAAGTATTCTTGTTGGACTTTCCGGTGTTTGCTTTTTCGCTCTTTTATTCGTGGCATCCTTTTTGAATTTACATCATACCATGCCCCGGTTGATAAGAGTATATAAGCTTCTGATCATATATTGCGTCCTGATGATTTTGGGCTGTTTTCTGATTCCTTATTACATTTCAATACGGATTGTGATCATTTCGGCGGTCCTTTTAATCGTTTTAGCATTTGTCATAGGGATTATCAGGTGGCTTGCCGGAGACTCATCCGCCCGATTTTATACAACTGCCTGGGTTGCGCTATTTTTAGGCGGCGTGACGCTTGCACTAAGCAAATTCGGGTTTGTTGCGGATAATTTTTTGACAAAAAATGCGGTTCAGTTCGGTTCGGCCATTGAAGTCCTTTTTCTTTCATTTGCATTGGCGGACAGGTTGAATATTGAAAAGAAAATTCGGTATGAAGCACAGCTTGCTGCTCTTGAAAATGAAAAAGTAGCCCGCATTGCCCAGGCCCAGGCTTTGGACCAGGAGAAGCGGTCGCGATTGGCCCAGGAAAAAGCCTTAAAACACGAGAAAGAGGCAAGAGAAGCTCAGGAAAGAGCACTTTCTATTCAGAAACAGGCCAATGAGACACTGGAACAGAGAGTCTACGAAAGAACAAGGGACCTTGAGAAAGTAAACACAAAATTAAAGGAATTGAGTACGACCGATGGATTGACCGGACTAAAAAACCGACGACATTTTAATGAAATGTTTCATTATGAATTTGCACGGGCAGTCAGGGATAAGACCCCTCTTGCCTTGTTAATGATTGATGTTGATCATTTTAAAAACATTAATGATACTTTTGGTCACCTCATCGGCGATGATTGTCTGAAAATGATTGCTGAAACATTGCATGAAATGATACGGCGGGAATGTGATTGTTTATCGAGATATGGTGGCGAAGAATTTTGCATGCTTCTACCCAATACCCGGACACAAGGGGCGCTTCATCTGGCGGAATCCATTCGGCTATGCGTGGAAAAACTTAAATTTTCTGCTGAAGGTGCGTCCATCCCTGTTACCGTGAGTATTGGCGTTGTCACAGAAGTACCAGAAAAAAAGGAAGATCAGGAACGATTTTTAAATAAAGCAGATGAGGCGCTATATATTTCCAAGCAAAATGGCAGAAACAGGGTGACCATTTATGAGACAGAAACAAATGCAGATAGGACTCACCCCCTGTCCTGAGCAAATAGGGGCTTTTTTATGAAATTTGATCTTGACAACTTCCAGCACATCCATTAAACAGCATGAAATAATAATTTTTTTGGAAAAAAATGACTATGGCGTATCTAAACTCAGACAAATCGGTTCTTTATTTTTGGTATTTTTATTTTAGCACCGGTCTGCCTGGGCATGCGCTGAAGTAACGTTAACCTCAAATAAACGTAAAAAAGCCGCAGGCGGATCAAAACCCTGCGGCTTTTATATTTTCAGATAAAGGCCGCAGGGGGAATTTTCCCGCGGCCTTTTTTTACGTCTACCTGACAAAGGAGAGTAAAAATGAGCAATATTGGTAAACGAATTCGTATGGAACGTATTATTAACAGACAGACCGGAAGGACAATTATTGTGCCTATGGATCATGGCATGTCCATGGGACCAATAGATGGCATCAAAGATATGAAATCCGCCATCCAGAAAGTCGCAAATGGCGGGGCGAATGCCATTGTCGAACATAAAGGTGTTGTTGAACAAGGATTACGGGGTTCCGGTCCGGATATCGGATTGATTATCCATCTTTCCGCCTCAACATCACTGTCACCCTATCCAAATGCAAAAACCCTTGTCTGTTCAATCGAGGAAGCCATTAAACTGGGTGCAGACGCCATTTCCATCCATGTGAATATCGGTGATGAAAATGAGCGAGAAATGTTGAATGATTTCGGCAGAATCAGTTGCGAAGCCAGAAACTGGGGCATGCCGCTCCTTGCCATGGTTTATCCGAGAGGTGCGAAAATTCCTGATGAATATGATGTTAAAGTCATCAAACATGCTGCGCGTGTTGGGGATGAGATGGGCGCGGATATTGTCAAAGTATCCTATCCGGGAAGTCCAGAATTGTTTCATGAAGTGGTTTCAGGTTGCTCCATCCCCGTCGTTATCGCAGGTGGCGCGAAAATGGATTCGGATCGAGATATATTGGAAATGGTTAAAGGGTCGATCGATGCAGGCGGGGCAGGCGTCTCTATCGGAAGAAACGTATTTCAACATGATCATGTCACGCGAATGGTCAAAGCCATGTCAAAGATTATTCATGAAAATGGCAGTGTGGATGATGCACTTTCCATACTTCGGAGTGAAGCGGTGTAAAGACCGGCTTGTCTCTGCAATTTTCTTTTTATTCGAATATGGAATAAAGTTGGTGATTTTTTTGCCGGAAAATGTTTTAAGGCTTATGTGTTAGAAATAATACCCTATCATAGGATTGGAAACCGTTTGAATTCCGGCTGGTTTTGATTAATATTCACCCTCAAAAACAAATCGGATTTTAAAAATGGACAAAGGAACCCTGACATGAAGAAAATCTGGGTAAATATAGACCCCTGGGACAAAAAGATGGTTACTACAGCCCTTGAGGGCGGTGCTGACGGATTGGTTGTGCCTGCTGGGTATACAGAAAAAGTAAAAGCTTTGGGGAAAATTCAAACCATATCGGAAGATGGTGATTTAAAACCCGGTGAAGATGTGGTGACATTCAGAATCACAAGCGGTGACGATGAAGAGGAAATTGTAAAGCTCACTTCAACCAAAAAGGTGATTCTTGAGTGTTCTGACTGGACCATTATCCCCTTAGAAAATTTGATTGCCAAGGGGGCTGATGTGATTGCCCGTGTGGATAGCCTTAAAGAAGCAGAGACTGCCTTTGGCATCCTTGAAAAAGGGGTTAGTCAGATTCTTTATTATCCAAAAGATTCTGCGGAATTGAAAAAGACATTAACCGCATTGAAATCTTTTGAAGTTAAAACCCTGTTAAGTGAGGCTGAAATCATAGAAATCAAGCAGGTGGGCATGGGCGACCGGGTTTGTGTGGATACATGCACGGCCATGAATATCGGTGAAGGAATGCTTATTGGAAATACCAGCAGCGTTCTTTTTTTGGTTCACTCCGAGAGTATCTCAAACCCGTATGTATCCCCCAGGCCTTTCAGGGTAAATGCCGGCGCGGTTCATGCCTATACACGGGTACCTGGCGGAAAAACCCGGTACTTGTCTGAGCTTTCAGCAGGCGATCAGGTCATGATTACCGATTATAAAGGCATAAACAGAATAGGCGTTGTTGGCCGCCTGAAGATTGAAAAGCGGCCTTTAATGTTGATCCGTGCGAGAGTGGGGGAGCTGGAAGTCTCAACAATAGTGCAAAATGCAGAGACCATCCGGTTGACACATCCATCAGGCGAACCTCTGTCCGTGGTTTCTCTGATACCTGGGGACAAGGTTTTGGTTGCATTGGAAGAGGGGGGACGCCACTTCGGTATTAAAATAGATGAATCTATCACTGAAAAATAACGGATGGCTGTTATGAACATAAACGACACGGATAAACAAATGAATTCAGACAGTGATGCCTGCCACAAACAATTGGAAGAGATGCGGTCCGGTATTGATGACATTGACACCCACATCGTGGAACTGATCAATAAAAGGCTTTCGATTACAAAAGAAGTCGGTGAACTTAAAAAGAAGTTTAACTTGCCTGTTCTTGATAAATCCCGGGAAAATATTATTTTAAAACGGATTTCCGATCTCAACAAGGGACCTGCAAAAGATACGGTTCTTCATTATATCTACAGCGTGATTATGGCGGCATCAAAGGAACTCCAGAGGCCGTTATCCATCGCTTACCTGGGACCGGAAGCCACCTATACGCACATAGCGGCACTCAATCATTTCAGGCATTCGGGAACTTTTGTTCCCCAGCGAAATATCCGTGATATTTTTCTGGAAGTGGAAAGAGGAGCCTGCCAGTATGGTGTCGTTCCTGTTGAGAATTCTATTGAAGGAGCGGTAAACCATACTCTGGATCTCCTGTTCGAATCAGATATTCGTATTTGTGCGGAAATATATCAGGTGATATCTCATGACCTCCTATCTGAAACAGGAAACCTTGAGGATATTCAAGTCATCTATTCACATCCGCAGCCATTTGGTCAATGCAGGCTCTGGCTGAACAAGAATCTTCCGGACGCCAAACTGGAGGAATGCAGCAGTACCTCCCATGCGGCTAAAATTGTAAAAGGCAAAAAAAATGCTGCTGCCATTGCAAGCAGCAAAGCTGCGCAGGTGTACGATCTCAAAGTGGTTGAATCCAGAATTGAGGATAGCTGCAGAAATGAAACACGCTTCCTGGTGATTGGCAAAGATAAGGATTTGCCGAATACCGGAAAGGATAAAACATCCATCATGTTCGTGACGTCACATATCCCGGGAGCCCTTTTTCAAGCACTTGAACCTGTTGCAGAGCTTGGGGTAAATATGGTCAAGCTGGAATCAAGACCCACAAAAAATGAAAACTGGAATTATTTTTTTATTATGGACCTTGAGGGACATATGAAGGATCAGCCTTTGGAAACAATTATCACCAGAATGAAACATAGATGCCTGTTTTTAAAATGTCTGGGGTCTTATCCGAGAATGCAGGAAGGGTACAAGGAAATTCAGAACAACAATATTGGTATATTGAGCACACGATAAGGAGAATAAAAACATTGAGCAGGTCTGGAATTGATGCAAATACATATCTTTATGGCGTAATAGGCGATCCTGTTTCTCACAGTTTAAGCCCTGTCATGCATAATGCCGCATTTGATAAAATCGGATACAACGGCGCTTATCTGGCATTTAATGTAAAAGATATCAACGGCGCGGTGGCAGGGATTCGAGCACTTGGTATCAGGGGAGCAAGCGTTACCATTCCTCACAAGGTTTCCGTAATGGCCTGTCTTGACGAGATAGAAGAAAAAGCAAAACATATTGGGGCAGTGAATACCATTGTCAATAAAGACGGGCATCTCTACGGCTATAACTCCGATTGTTCAGGGGCCATGCGGGCGCTTCTGGAAAAAACGGATATCAAAGGTAAGGAGGTCCTTCTCCTGGGTGCAGGTGGGGCTGCACGTGCCATTGGTTTCGGTATTCGGGAAGAAGGCGGCAACCTGACCATTCTGAATATCATCAAAGAAGAAGGCGAAACCCTTGCGAGAGATCTGGGGGTCAATTATTATCCCCTTGAAGAATACCGCAGATTTGACAGCCAGATTTTAATAAATGCAACCCCTCTGGGTATGACACCCAAAACAGAGGCCATGCCTGTACCTGCAGACTTTTTAAAAGAAGACATGGTTGTCATGGATATTGTTTATAATCCGCTTAAAACACGTCTTCTTGAAGAGGCGCAAAAAACCGGATGCAAAACAGTAGATGGCGTTTCCATGTTTGTCTATCAGGCTGTTTCCCAGTTTGAGTCATGGACAGGTGAAAAAGCGCCTGTGGATTTGATGAAAGCGGTTGTGCTAAAAGCACTTTCCAAATAACGAACCAATATCAGGGTAGAAAATGAAAGAAATAAAACAAGGAGAAATTAAAAATACCTCGGTAACGGTACCTGGGTCCAAAAGTTACACCCACAGAATTTTAATTGCTACAGCACTGGCAGACGGCCCATCCATCATCGAAAACACATTGAAAAGTGAAGACACAACGTTGACTGCCAACGCATTGAAATCCTGGGGCGTTCAAATCATAGAAAAAAATGGCTGTATAGAAGTGACAGGTACAAGGGGAGAATTGAAATCCGCAAAAGAACCGGTATATCTTGCGAATTCCGGAACCTCCATGAGGTTGTTGACGGGGATCGCAGCCCTTGGGAATGGGAAATATATCCTGACCGGATCAGAAAGGATGCAGGAACGACCGATTCGGGAACTGCTTGACGGCCTTTCACAGATTGGCATCAAGGCGATTTCATTAAACAATTCCGGTTGTCCCCCAGTTGAAATTCAGGGGAGTAATCTTAAGGGGGGTGAAATGGCGCTGGATTGCCGTGTCAGCAGTCAGTATCTCTCTTCTGTGCTTCTGATGGCACCCTGCACGGAAAAAGGGATTAGAGTGACACTTCCCTACGGTCTTGTATCAAAACCCTATGTGGATATGACGGTTGATATAATGAACCGGTTGAACGTTTCTGTGGAGAGAGACGGGTACGATTCTTTTTTTGTGCCCGGAGACCAGATGTATCGGCATGGCAGATATGTGGTGGAACCGGACTGCTCTCAGGCCAGCTATTTCTGGGCCGCAGCAGCCATCACCGGAAAAACGGTTAAGGTGAACAACATTTCCATGAAATCACGCCAGGGAGATGTGAAATTTGTCGGTGTTTTGGAAAAAATGGGGTGTATTGTAAAAGAAGACAAGGAGGGGATCTCCGTAACCGGCGGAAAGTTAAAAGCCGTTGAAACCGACATGTCCAATATGCCGGATGTGGTCCCCACGCTGGCAGTTGTGGCTGCTTTTTCAGAAGGAACCACCATCATAAAAAATGTTTCCCATCTCAAAGCAAAAGAATGTGACCGGATAGGAAGTGTTGCAAAAGAGCTGACCAAAATGGGTATAGCGGTTAAAACATTTGAAGACGGCCTTGCCATCACAGGCGGAAAACCCGGAGGCGCAATTATCGAAACATATAACGATCATCGAATGGCCATGTGCTTTGCTGTGGCCGGTCTTGTGGTGTCCGGTATCTTCATAAAGGATGAAACCTGTGTGGTAAAATCATTTCCCAATTACTGGGATGTTTTTGAAGGGATGTATGCATCATGAATGTCTATCTGATCGGGTATCGGTGTACAGGAAAAACGACCATCGCTAAAATGATCGGGCGATCCCTGGGCTGGGAATATATAGATGCAGATGTCAAGCTCGTCGATGATTATGGCATGACCATATCTGATATGGTTTCCAGGGAAGGCTGGGCCGGATTCAGGAAAAAAGAACAATCAGTCTTAAAGGAAATATCAACGCTTAAAAAGCATGTCATCGCCACAGGAGGAGGCGTAATTCTGGACAGTGAAAATTGCCAGATAATGAAGGACACAGGCATTGTGATCTGGCTCAAGGCACAGCCGGATACAATCATGGACCGCATGATGAAAGACCGGATGACAGACGATCAGAGACCTGCGCTGACGGACAAAAAACTGGCACAGGAGATTTTAGATACATTGCAGGAACGATTGCCTTTATACGAAGGGGCCATGAATTTTTCTGTTGAGACAGACAAGTCGTCTGTGACTGACATTGAAAAGATAATACTCTCCAGGCTGAAAGAGAAATATCTTCTGGAAGCTTGATCAAACATAAGGAGATTTAATGTCCGGTAATACATTTGGAAAGGTGTTCAGAATAACCACATGGGGAGAGTCTCACGGAAAAGGTGTGGGGGTGATTGTGGATGGTTGTCCTCCCCGGATTCCTCTTGATGAAGGCGTGATTCAGGAAAAGCTCGACAGAAGACGGCCAGGAGGTTCTGATACCAGCACAAAAAGAAAGGAGCCGGATCAGGCCATTATCATGTCCGGTATTTTCGAAGGAATGACCACTGGAACGCCTATCATGATTATGGTGAATAATAAGGATGCGGATTCCAGAGCCTATGCGTCCAATGCCCATCTTTTCCGGCCGGGACACGGCGACATCACTTACGAAAAAAAATATGGTATCAGAGACTGGCGTGGCGGTGGGCGTTCATCTGCACGGGAAACTGTGGGAAGAGTCGCGGCAGGTGCCGTGGCATCTCTTTTGTTGCAGCAGCACAACATTCAGGTCATTGCATACACGATTGAATTGGGCGGTATCAAAGCTGTAAAAAGAGATCTTCACGCAGTCTATCAGAACAGGTACTACACATCCGATCCGGATGTTGTTGAAGAAATGGACCGTCGGGTAGATATGGTCAAAAAGAAAGGGGACTCACTGGGCGGAATGGTTGAGATTGTCGCAAAAGGCGTTCCTGCAGGTTTAGGTGAGCCGGTGTTTGATAAACTGGATGCCGAACTTGCCAAAGCGTTGATGAGCATTGGCGCCGTTAAAGGTATTGAAATCGGCTCGGGATTTCAGGCAGCACAGCGTCTGGGCTCAGAAAACAATGATCCGATTCTGCCGGATGGTTTTTCGAGTAATCATGCTGGCGGTATCCTTGCGGGTATTTCAAATGGCGATGAGCTTGTGATGAGGGTTTCCGTAAAACCGATTCCATCCATATCCATTCCACAAGCTACTATCGACAAAAATGGCCGTCCTGAAACCATCTCAACAAGCGGGCGTCATGATATTTCTCCCATACCAAGAATCAATGCTGTGTGCGAAGCCATGGTCAATCTGGTGCTTGCAGATCATCTATTGAGACAGAAGGCGATTTCATGAAATCAGTTACGATCGGTATAATTGGTGGCTCAGGCGGCATGGGGCGTTTGTTTGAGGGGGTGTTCAAAAAATCCGGTCATCATGTGCTGATTGCCGGCAGAAAAACAGTTCTGACCTATGAGGACCTGGCCCGTAAAAGTGATGTTGTTATTTTAAGTGCACCTGCTGATGCATCAATCGAAATTTGTAAGTCAGTCGGCCCGTTGATGACAGAAGATCAGTTGCTGATGGATTTTTGTTCCCTGAAAGAAGATATCGTCACCGCCATGCTTTCCTATACAGAGAAAGCGGAAGTCGTGGGGACCCATCCCATGTTTGGTCCTTTTACGGAATCCCTTGAAGGCCAGAATATCGTTCTTTGTCCGGGAAGAGGAGATAAGTGGCAGGCTTGGCTTAAGAGTGAATTTCAAAAACTTGGGGCAGAAATTCTTGTCATGCCCGCCATCACCCATGATAAAAATATGGCCGTGGTCCAGGGGCTGACCCATTTGCTGACGATCTGCACCGGAAGAACCTTACAGAAAATCAATATGACGCCCGATGACGCTGTATTGTATGCCACGCCCATTTTCAGGATGAATATCGATCTGATAGGCAGATTGTTCGCTCAGGATCTGGAGTTATTTTCGATGCTTGTTGGAAAAAACAGATATGTTCCCGACGTGATCGATACCTTTATTAAAGCTATGGAAGAGGGCAAACGCCTTCTTGTAAACGGATGCCCGGAAGAGGGCATCCGTTTCCTTGAGGATATCAAGGGGTTTTTAGGCGATTTTTGCGAAGAAGGCCTGAAGCAAAGCAACAGGTATTTAAATCACGTTGTCAGAAAAAAGGATAACGGACATCCAACCAAATAGTAACGTGGATACCGAACATGCCTTTGTCTGCTAGTTATAAGCATGTGTAAAGCCATTTCGCGATTTGCTTTCAATTGAATTCAGAAAGTCCTGCATATAGATTACGGATAATTCTTCATCTCTGAATTCACTCCCCAGGCATACGGATAATTTATATCTGATATCAATCGAGAACTGCTTGAAGTTGAACAGGTGATTTTCAATCTGATGCTTGAGAAAAATAAATCCATTGTAGATGATAATGGAAAAATCACGCAATGACATGTGAAGGCCTTTTCCCACGGCCTTGATATAGCTTTCCTTAAGGGTCCACAGATCGTAGAACGTGTCCAGTTTTTGTCTTTCTTTCTGGCAAATCAGATAATCATTTTCATCCTTGGAAAAAAACCGTTTGGAAATATTGTAATCGGTCGGTTTTATCTTTTCCACATCGATTCCCACCACACTGTCGCTGATCGC